>Ga0316205_10000018_pt1 | contig 440438 bp, 392 predicted proteins | sample 3monthpyrite_MG_FD_204941 | JGI IMG/M metagenome (GOLD analysis project Ga0316205, IMG submission 204941) | Microbial mat bacterial communities from mineral coupon in-situ incubated in ocean water Damariscotta River, Maine, United States -... | ecosystem: Environmental > Aquatic > Marine >...
GCGTCATCGGAAGCGGTGCTTCCTCCCGAACCAGAGGTTCAAATCAAATCCTCTCCCGTCCACCCATAAAAAAAGCCCCGCGTATAGCGGGACTGTTTTTATGGCGGAGGGAGGGGGATTCGAACCCCCGATACGGTTTCCCGCATACACGCTTTCCAAGCGTGCGCCTTCAGCCACTCGGCCACCCCTCCAGCAACAAGCGCATAATAATGACTGCTTGCGGGGCGGAAACTAACCGAGCCGGGCGGTAAGGGCAATGTTTTTCAATAACGTTTTTGTATTAATAAGTGAAAATATCGGTTTTTTCTTGCAATCCCTTAGGATTCGTTAAAATTAGGACGATGATTATTCTTTTTTATCTGGGTTGGCTTTTATTGGTGTTGGCATTTGTCGCCGCAGCATCAGAAAGTTTGATGACAATTTCACCGGTGATTAGCCTGATTTGGGTATCGGCCTATGATTTGTGGCATACGGCGTGGCCAACGGGGCCTGTGATTTTACAAATTCGTCTTGAACGCGTTGCGCCGGTTTTATGGGATCCTGTTGTCAAAAATCTGTTGATGTTGCCGGCTTGGTTTATATTTGGTTTTCCCGGTGTGTTGTTGGCGTGGTATTGCCGTCCGGGGCGTAAAATCACCCCTGAACAAGAAGAAGAATTCAGGAAACAAGAAATTTCGCTAAAACTCTATGATGAATTGGCAGCGCAAGCCCATATAGAAAACGGACCTGAAGATGGGCAAGTCGATGATCGTGAGCCCGATCATTCAGGCCATGACGCCCTTGATGATCTTGTTGAAAACCCCACTTTAACCGATGAGGAACTGTTAGACTCTTTGGATATGAATAATAAACCTGAATAGTGCAGGTTATGGGACAATGGGTGGCTTGAGATTAGGGCCGGAGAATGCTACGACCCCTGTTATGAAAACGAATTTAAAAAATATCCGAAATTTCTCCATCGTTGCGCATATCGATCATGGAAAATCCACGTTAGCCGACCGTTTGATTCAATACTGCGGGGGTTTAAGCGAACGCGAAATGAAACAGCAAGTGCTCGATAGCATGGATATCGAACGCGAACGCGGGATTACCATCAAAGCCCAAACCGTACGCTTGGAATATAAAGCCGACGATGGCGAAACCTATATCCTGAATTTAATGGACACCCCTGGCCACGTTGATTTTGCTTATGAAGTCAGCCGATCATTAGCCGCTTGCGAAGGATCACTGTTGGTGGTCGATGCATCCCAAGGCGTCGAAGCACAAACTTTGGCAAATGTCTATTTAGCCATGGAAAATGATCACGAAATTATTCCGGTTTTAAATAAAATCGATTTGCCGGCGGCGGAACCCGAACGCGTGTGTGCGCAAATCGAAGACGTCATTGGTTTGGATACATCGGATGCATTGATGATTTCTGCAAAAACCGGCATTGGCATCAAAGACGTTCTTGAAGGTTTGGTTGAAAAATTACCGGCCCCGACAGGCAACGCGGACAGTACATTAAAAGCTCTTCTGGTCGATAGTTGGTACGATTCATATTTGGGTGTGATGATTTTGGTACGTATCAAAGATGGTTATCTTAAAAAAGGCATGAAAATTCGGATGATGGCGACCGGAGCCAGTTATCTGGTCGACCGGGTTGGTCATTTCTTGCCAAAACAAACGCCTTGTGATGTGCTTGGCCCAGGCGAGATGGGGTTTTTCACGGCCGCTATTAAAACCGTGGCCGATACCAGCGTTGGTGATACAGTAACTGATGAACGTAACCCTTGCGTTGAAGCTTTGCCCGGGTTTAAGCCGTCCGTTCCTGTTGTTTTTTGCGGATTGTTTCCCATCGATAGTGGCCAGTACGAAGATCTACGCGACAGTCTGGAAAAACTTCACCTCAATGATGCGAGTTTCCATTTTGAAGCGGAAAGCTCTGCCGCACTTGGTCTTGGTTTCCGCTGTGGGTTTTTAGGTCTGTTGCATCTGGAAATTATCCAAGAACGCCTAGAACGTGAGTTTGATCTGGATTTGATTACCACCAGCCCATCAGTAGTTTATGATATTTTTCTGCGTGATGGTAGCCAGATTTCATTGCACAACCCGGTCGATATGCCGGACGTCACCCGCATTGAAAAAATCGAAGAGCCGTGGATCAAGGCAACAATTTTAGTGCCCGATGAATTTTTAGGGCCGATTTTGCAACTATGTACGGAACGCCGTGGGGAACAGGTTGAACTGACGTATATGGGTAACCGTGCCATGGTTGTTTACCGGTTGCCATTAAACGAAGTTGTTTTTGATTTTTATGATAAATTGAAATCCGTTTCTCGTGGTTATGCCAGTTTTGATTATGATCTAGACGACTATAGCGAAAGTGATCTGGTGAAGGTCTCCATTCTGGTTAATCAAGAACCTGTTGATGCTTTATCATTTATGGTCCACGCCAGCCACGCTGAAAGCCGAGGCCGCACCATTTGTGAACGTCTCAAAGAATTGATCCCAAGGCAGCTTTTTAAAATCGCTGTTCAGGCGGCCATCGGCGGAAAAATCATCGCCCGCGCCACGGTCAACGCTATGCGCAAAGATGTGACGGCTAAATGTTATGGCGGCGATGTGTCGCGGAAACGCAAACTGTTGGATAAGCAGAAAAAAGGTAAAAAACGCATGCGTCAATTTGGTAATGTGGAAATACCGCAATCAGCTTTTTTGGCGGCCCTTAAAACCAGTGATGATTAATATGTTAACATGTTGATTTAATTCATTTTGCTGCGTAAAATGCTGCAGTGTTGGTTGCAGCATAAACTGCAGCATTTTCATCAAATGCTCATGGGGGATGACAATGAACGGCGATTGGCAGGAAATTTTATCCCAGTTGATGCAGGCCATCAGTATTTATGGCCTCGATGTTCTAGGCGGGATTATTATTTTAATTGCCGGCGGGATAACGGCTGGATGGGTTGAACGTATTTTGTCACGTCTACTGGCGAAAACAGACCATATGGACGCCACGTTAGCCGCCTTTTTTTCCTCGACATCTCGTTACGTGGTTTTGGTTTTTACCATCCTTGCCATGTTGTCGCAATTTGGTGTGGAAACCACCAGTTTTATTGCTGTCATTGGAACGGCTGGCCTCGCCATCGGATTGGCGTTACAAGGAACTTTGTCGAATGCCGCCGCCGGGGTGATGTTGTTATTGTTCCGGCCTTTTAAAGTTGGTGATTATATTGATGGTGGCGGGGTCAGTGGCAGCGTCTTGTCGATTACTTTATTCGTTACTGAAATCAATACGGCGGATAATTTACGTATTATTGTTCCCAATGCGCAACTCTGGGGACAATCCATTATTAATTACAGCATCAATGACAATCGCCGCGCTGAAATTATGCTGGGAATTGGTTACGGTGATGATATTGATCAGGCTAAAGCCATTATCATGGATGTTATAAATACAAATGCCCGTGTCTTGAACGATCCGGCACCGATTATTCTCGTCACTGGACTAGGGGCTAGTTCTGTTGATTTAAGCATCCGTTTCTGGTGCGTACGTGGGGATTTCGGTACCCTTAAAAGCGATATCACTCAATGCTTGAAACAAAAATTATTGGCGGCAGGGCTTTCTATTCCTTATCCACAACAAGACATTCACATTCAAAAAAAATAACATTTTTTTAATGGGCGGGGTCTTATTGAGCGCGGGGCATTTCGGCGCGAATTTTTTGCCGATACACATCAATCGGTATAAGTTTGCCTTTTTGTTCCGCGTACCAAAACTGCCAGCCGTTACAGGCTGGTGCCTTTTGAACGAATGCGCCGACTTGGTGGATGGACCCGTTAAAGCTGGATGCGGCCAATGTGCCATCAGCGCGAACCCGAGCTGAATGACGGCGGCGTTGATCAAACAAAGTCTGGCCAGGTTTTAAAATGCCGCGTTCAACCAACCAGCCAAATGGCACTCGTGGCTGGGCGCGTTTGTTGGGGGTTTTTAGTAATTGCAAATCATCAACACGTTCAACATTATCTAATCGTTTTTTAGCAACGTCAGCATATTTTTGTTCAGCTTCCAAACCAATGTAATGTCGTCCCAGCATTTTTGCCGATGCTCCTGTTGTGCCTGTACCAAAAAAAGGGTCCAGTATAACGTCGCCGACGTCGGTCGATGATAATATGACCCGGTGTAATAGTGATTCCGGTTTTTGTGTGGGGTGGGCCTTTTTGCCGTCATCGCCTTTGATGCGTTCAGAACCTGTGCATAATGGTAATGTCCAATCGGATCGCATTTGCAAATCATCGTTTAATGATTTCATGGCTTCGTAATTAAATTTATATTTAGACGTTTTATCACGCGCACACCAAATCATGGTTTCGTGGGCATTGGTGAAACGCCGCCCGCGAAAGTTTGGCATGGGATTGGTTTTTTGCCATATCACATCGTTGAGCATCCAATAGCCTAAATCTTGTAATGTCGCGCCAACGCGGAAAATATTGTGATAGCTGCCGATTACCCAAATGGTGCCGTTGGGTTTTAACAGGCGCCGGGCGGCCGTTAACCAGTTGATGGTAAATTGATCATAAGTTTTGAAATCATCAAACCGGTCCCAAGCATCATCAACACCCGATACTTTGGATTGGTTAGGTCGCAATAATTCACCCGACAACTGTAAATTATACGGCGGATCAGCAAAAATCATATCGACGGATGCTTGCGGTAGCCCGTTCATTAATTCTATACAATCGCCGACAAACACTTGGTCGGTGAAATCAGTGATCGATGCGGGCGCGTCGTCGGATGAGATCAACGCTTTTGTTTGTGTTTTTGTAGCCATGCGGCAGACAATGACAAAGCCAAGACTCTGCGTCAAGAATCAAATAGATTCAATGGCTTATAATATTTTTTTGAGTCCATATATAGGAGTCATGTGGAATCGGGGCGCAATATCTTGCGTATGGGTGCAAAAGTTTTTCTGTGATGTTCCGTAATACCAAGAGATTTAAGTGCATCAATGTGTTGCCGTGTGCCGTAACCGGCGTTGTTTTGCCAACCGTAACCGGGATAATCAATTGAAAGCGCGGTCATAATACGGTCTCTTGTGACTTTTGCGATAATCGACGCGGCGGCAATGGATAAACTTAAACTGTCCCCTTTGATAACGGTTTTGGCTTTGCAGGGGAGCTCTGGCATTCGATTGCCATCGATCAAGGCATAATCGGTAGCCGGATTGCCAAGATTATTGAGTGCGCGTTGCATGGACAACAAGGTCGCCCCTAAAATATTTAAGTAATCTATTTCATCTACGGTTGCGATGCCGACGCCAATTCGGGCTTGTTTGGTTAGTTTTGGGAATAGCATTTCACGTTTTTTGTGGCTGAGTTTTTTTGAATCATCCAGCCCGTTCATTAATTCATCGCTGATGTCGTTGCGATTTAAAATAACCGCGCCCGCCACAACAGGCCCTGCCCACGGGCCACGTCCGGCTTCGTCAATACCGGCGATGATGTGATGGCCTTGGGAAAAGGCTTCGTCTTCGACCGTAAAATCAGGCATCGGGTTTTGTCTCCGGATCAGATTTTTCTTTTGTTGTTTTAGACAGTTTTTTTATCTTTTTAAATGTTCCTGCACCATAACGTATAAACCGCTGGCTTTGAGTGCGGGCTTCATCGAATGTATCGACAACCATTTCAGCTTCAGGACCATAGACCAATTGCAGCATGTCGCGGGCATTTGTGACGCCATACTGAATAAGCGTTTGCAAACGGCGGCTGGTAAAAACCCAAAGTGGCGAAAATATTAAACTGACCACGGTAATGGCAACAATCAATTGCCGCTCGTCCAAACTAATTAGACCGGCATTAACGGCGACCACAGACAACAAAAAAGAAAATTCGCCGACTTGTGAAACCATTAATCCAGACATAAAAGCATGCTTCCATTGTTGTCCAAATAGTCTGAGTAAAATAACGTTGAGTGCGGTTTTGAAAACAGCGATGAATAAAAACAACATGACAACGATGCTTAAATTTTGCCACATGTAGCTTAAGTCGACCAGTAATCCAATAGAGACAAAAAATACCATCATTAAAATGCTCTGGATTGGTTTGACGGCTTCTAACATCGATCCGCGGTCCGTGCTGTTGCCGATGACTAATCCTGCGATAAAAGCGCCATAAGCGGCTGATAACCCGGCTAATCCCGACAGGGCGGCAAAGCCAAAACAAATCGCTAGCCCGGCTAATGGTTTTAAGTCTTCATTACCGGCGGCGATTTGTAATAAAGGCAGATTAATTTTCCGCCCGCCGCTGAGATAAAAAATTAGTCCGGCTAAAACGGCAATTGATATAATAATTTTAAAAATGACAATCCATTGAAACCCGTCCCCACCGAGCGATGATATTACTAACATCATCGGCACCACGGCTAAATCCTGAGCAATTAAAACGCCGACGGCAATGCGCCCATTTCGGGTCCTAAGCTCGCCCATATTTTCCAGAATTTTGATGGCGACAGCGGTGCTGGATAAAGCCACGACAAAACCTAATAAAATAGTGTAAGCAAGGCTCCAATCAAACACGATTGATAATAATGCCATCAATGAAGTGCTGACGATTATTTGAAACACCGTTGTCGAAACGGCTAACCGCCAAAGTTTTCGAAACGAACGAAGAGACAATTCCATGCCGACTAAAAACAACAACATTAACACGCCTAGTTCGGCAATGGTGTCGATTGTTTCACGTTCGGGGATAACGGCAAAAACAGAGGGGCCCAACAACACACCGGCCAAAATATAGCCAACAATGGCAGGCTGTTTTAAACGCTCAAGAAAAATCCCACAAATAAGCGCTGCTAAGCTAATGCCCGCGATCCCGGTTAATGTTGAATGAACTGCGTTCTCCATATTGTAAAGTTAACACATGGAGCTACATTTGCGAGACAACAAAAATCAAAGGGTTGTATTTTTTTGAAGGGTGGGGATGGCGATCCGACAAAAACCGTCAGTCATTGATGCGCTCAATAACTGGACCATGACAACTTTTGATTTAGAACGCCACCCCCGGGAGGAACTTTCGTTTGTAAATTCCTATGCCGCGTCTTGTTTAACGATGGCATTGTCACCAATCCACGGCATCATGGCGCGCAATTTGGCGCCGACGATTTCGATGCCATGCTCGCTTTCACGTCGACGCGTGGCTTTAAAACTCGGTTGTCCGGCTTGATTTTCCAACATAAAGTCACGAACAAAACGACCCGATTGTATGTCTTCTAACACGTCTTTCATGCGGGCTTTGACTCCATCATCAATTAACCTGTTACCGGACACATAGTCGCCGTATTCAGCCGTATTGGAAATCGAATAACGCATGTTGGCGATGCCGCCTTCGAAAATTAAATCAACCACCAGTTTGACTTCGTGTAAACACTCGAAATAGGCCATTTCCGGGGCGTATCCGGCTTCGACCAATGTATCATACCCGGCCTTGATCAATGCGGTTAAGCCACCACAAAGGACCGCTTGTTCACCGAACAAATCTGTTTCGCATTCCTCTCTGAATGTGGTTTCAATGACGCCCGAACGTCCGCCACCAATGGCTGATGCATATGATAATGCGACTTCTAATGTGTTGCCGGTGGCGTCTTGATCAACAGCGACCAGACACGGCACCCCGCCGCCGCGTTGGTATTCGGAACGTACGGTGTGGCCGGGGCCTTTGGGTGCGATCATAAACACGTCTAAATCAGGGCGGGCTTCGATTAAACCGAAATGAATGTTCAATCCATGAGCAAACGCAATGGCAGCACCCTGTTGCAAGTTGGCCGCTAAATCATCCCGGTACAATGCGCCTTGGTTTTCATCGGGGGTTAAAATCATCACTACGTCTGCGGATTTAACGGCTTCATCAACGGGTTTGACTTGAAAACCCGCGTTTTTGGCCGGGCTTTCCGATGCTGATCCTTTACGCAAAGCAATGGTAATATTTTTAACACCCGAATCGCGCATGTTTAATGCATGAGCGTGGCCTTGGCTGCCGTATCCGACGATTACGACTTTTTTGGATTTTATTAAACTGACATCGGCATCCCGGTCATAATAAACGCGCATTTTTAAATCCCATTCAAACAGAGTAAAATCAGTAACAAAATTGATCTGGAACGACGGCACACAGGTCTGTGTTCGCGTTAATTTTGATGTGTTGATACTATCAGGGATTAAAAAAATATGTTTCTTATCTTGCGGGGTATTGCTTTAAAATTTGAAAGAAACACCTCTTTGTACGCATACGTTGAGAACATGTTTGTTTTTTTAGCCACCGTTGGCATTGGGTTTGAACAGCACTTTGTCATTAATGCGGAATGCAGCAATGGCCGTTTGTCCTTTTACGGATACCAGCCAGTCAATGAATTGTTGGCCTAGTTTGGCTTTAACATGTGGGAATTTTTTGGGATTAACCAAAATTACACCGTAGGGGTTTAACATGTTTTTGTCGCCGACATTTAAAAGTGTTAAACTTTGACGGTTTTTGAAGCTAAGCCATGTGCCGCGGTCTGATAAAGCATACCCACCCATTGCGGCAGTTGTATTCAAAGTGGCGCCCATGCCGGAACCGCTTTCTCTATACCAGGATCCTGAACTTTTAACCGGATCAATTCCGGCTTCGTTCCACAAAAATTGTTCTTTTTTATGGGTGCCGCTGTTATCGCCTCGAGACACAAAGATGGATTTAGTAGAAGCTATCGCTGTTAGAGCTTCGCTTGCGTTTTTTGCCTCTTTGATCCCCGCAGGGTCAGTTTTTGGACCGACTATGACAAAATCATTATACATAACATCGTAACGTTTAACGCCGTATCCGTCTTTAACGAACTTTATTTCGGATGGTTTGTGATGGACGAATAAAACATCGGCATCACCGTTTTGAGCTATCCGGATGGCTTGGCCCGTACCGACCGCGACAACGCGGACCTGTATGCCGGTAGCGGCAGAAAATTTTGGTAAAATCCATTTAAATAATCCGGAATTTTCAGTCGATGTGGTTGATGCCACAGTGATGAAATTTGTTTCGGCACTAGGTCGTTGGGGCTGAACAAGCACGAAAAGTGCAAAAATAAATAATGGTTTTAAAAATTTCATATTCATGATTTCCTGTGCAGACGTTTAAGGGGGGCCTTTAAGCAAACTTGTATTGGTTATGACAAAATTATCGTAACGGTACAAGGTGTTTTTGAAATCGATAAAAAATCAACTATTGAAAAAATAATATCATGAATAAATCCATTATAGATTACGGCATCATCAAAGCCGATATTCGGTTTAAATTGGTCATTGGTGAAACCGCTATTGGCCCCGGGAAAATTCGGCTACTGGAAAAAATTGTTAAATTTGGGTCCGTGTCTGCTGCTGCCCGTGACATGGACATGAATGTCCGTCGGGCACAATATTTAATCAAAACCTTAAACGATGTTTTTAATGCTGATGTCATTAAAACAACAATTGGTGGTCGTGCCGGGGGAAATTCAGCATTAACGGCATTGGGTCAAGAATTAATCAATCAATATCATCTATTGAATACGGCGATAACAAAATCTACGGAACTTCAAGTAAAAAAAATTCCCGAAATAATATTAAATAGTATCAATCAAAAAGGTCACAGAATATGAAAGTTATCATCACCGGAGGCTGCGGATTTTTAGGCATTCAGTTGGCTAAAAATTTGACCAAACGGGGCCATTTGATATCGGCATCCGGCGCGGTACAAAACATCACAGAAATTATCCTGTTTGACCAAACTATTGCTGACAGCTTGGCCGATGGTTTGGATGATCGCACACAGATGGTCCAAGGTGATGTTGCCAATCCTCAACATATTGCCAAATTATTTGCTGGCGAAGATGTTTCAGTGTTTCATTTGGCATCGGTCGTCAGTGCCGAAGCTGAGAAAAATTATGATTTGGCGATGAACGTTAATATCAATGGATTAATTAATGTTTTGAATGTGTGCCGGAGACAACCAGTAAAACCCAAAGTCGTGTTTGCCAGTTCTTTAGCCGTATATGGCGGCCCATTACCCGTTGAAACAACGGATAGCACGCGGCAAACACCTGTTACGACCTATGGCATGAGCAAAGTATTTGGTGAATTGCTGATTAATGATATGACAAGGAAATCATTTATCGATGGGCGTATTGCACGTCTACCAACGGTGATTATCCGGCCGGGAAAACCCAACAATGCCGCATCTAGTTTCATCAGCGGCATGTTCCGGGAACCGTTAATGGGAAAATCAACAACGATCCCCGTTGATGGGCAAATGAAATTAGCTGTGATGGGGTACCGAGCATGTATTCAAGGACTGATCGATTTGCATGATGCCGAAGACAGTCATTTTTTCACTGATGACCGTAGTGTGACTTTGCCAAGTCTGTCGCGTCGGGTTAACGATATGCTGTTGACGCTTAAATCAGTGGCTGAAAAAAATAAAATAAAATTAGGGCATATTGATTATCAACATGATGTTGATGTTGAACGCATTATTGCATCGTGGCCCGGGAAAATGTCGAGTACGCGGGCAATCAATATGGGATTAGAAAAAGACACCGGGTTAGAGGCGATCATTGAGGGTTTCATTAGTGATTTTTTGTAATTGGTAGCGGCTAACCCAGCCCATAAAATTACCGGGTGGGTTCGGGAACATCACTAGAATAATCATAAAAACCACGGTTTGTTTTGCGTCCCAACCATCCGGCTTCGACGTATTTGACTAAAAGCGGACAAGGCCGGTATTTAGTGTCGGCTAAACCTTCGTGCAGGACATGCATGACAGCCAAGCATGTGTCCAGTCCAATAAAGTCGGCGAGTTCCAAGGGCCCCATAGGATGGTTGGTGCCTAACTTCATGGCGGTGTCGATAGATTTAACAGAACCGACGCCTTCATAGAGCGTGTAAATGGCTTCGTTGATCATCGGTAATAAAATTCGGTTGACGATAAAAGCCGGGAAATCTTCGGCATTGACCGGTTGTTTGCCAAGTCGGATGGTCAGATCATAAATTGTTTTATAAGTGTCTTCGTCTGTTGTGATGCCGCGGATCAACTCGACCAATTCCATTAATGGAACCGGGTTCATGAAATGCATGCCGACGAATTTTCCGGGACGGTCTGTTTGCGCCGCTAACCGGGTGATGGAAATGGATGATGTATTGGATGCAATCAGAATATTTTCAGGTAAATCTTCACAGAGCTTTTTCAAAATGGCTTTTTTAACGGTCTCGTCTTCGCTAGCGGCTTCGATGACCAACTGACAACTGGAAAAACCTGCATAATCGGTCCCTGTATGAATATGACCAAGCGCTGCTGTTTTATCCTCTTCAGACATTTTGTCTTTGGCGATCAGGCGGTCCATGGATTGGGCGATTTTTTCAAAACCTTTTTTAAGTGCTTCTTCGGACACATCCATTAAATAGACATCAAAGCCTTTGGCTGCGGAAACATGGGCGATGCCGCTTCCCATTTGACCCGCGCCAATGACGCCAATTTTTTTGATTTCTGTAGACATGTCTAATCCTTTTATAAAAAATTAATTATCAAGCGCTTCGGAAAGTTCCGGGATGGAATCAAATAAATCAGAGACCAAACCATAATCGGCAACTTGGAATATGGGTGCTTCTTCGTCTTTGTTAATGGCGACAATAACTTTGCTGTCTTTCATCCCGGCTAAATGTTGAATGGCCCCCGATATGCCAACAGCAATATATAAATCCGGGGCAACAACTTTACCCGTTTGCCCAACTTGATAATCGTTGGGAACGTAACCGGCGTCAACGGCGGCCCGGCTTGCACCAACGGCGGCACCTAGTTTATCCGCAACGTCTTCTAACATGTGGAAATTATCACCCGATTGCATGCCACGACCACCGGAAATGATGACTTTAGCACTGGTCAATTCAGGACGTTCTGATTGCGTTAAATCCTGACTGACAAAAGATGATTTTCCGGCGTCGTCCGCAGCATCAATAACGGTTACCGTGGCGTTGCCGCCGGATTCATCCGCTGCATCAAATGCGGTTGTACGCACCGTAATGATTTTAATGGCATCAACTGATTTAATGGTCGCAATAGCATTGCCAGCGTAAATAGGGCGCTGAAATGTATCACTGCTTTCAACAGCTATTATTTCTGAAATTTGCGCTACATCCAATAGGGCAGCAACGCGGGGCATTGTGTTTTTGCCGGATGTTGTAGCGGGCGCTAAAACAGCCGTATAGTTGGCTGCCAAGCCAACAATTAATGCCGATAAATTTTCGGCTAATGAATGGTCGTAAAGCTCACTGTCAGCGACTAAAACCTGTGTGACGCCTTGAACTTTTGTTGCTTGGGATGCAACCGGTTGGCAATTGTGACCGGCGACTAAAACCGTGACATCGCCTAATTTCTGGGCGGCTGTAACGGTGTTTAATGTGGCGGGTTTAAGAACACTGTTATCATGTTCGGCAATGACTAAAACGCTCATGAGATCACCTTTGCTTCGTTTCTTAGTTTATCAACCAGTTCGGCGACATCAGTAACAATAACGCCTGCTTTGCGGGTTTCCGGAGGGCTCACTTTAATAATTTGCAAACGCGGGCTGATATCGACGCCGATTTCATCCGGCGTCATAACATCAATCGGTTTTTTCTTGGCCTTCATAATATTGGGTAGGCTGGCGTAACGTGGCTCGTTCAGGCGCAAATCAGTAGTAATAACAGATGGCAAAGTAACCGATAATGTTTCAAGACCACCATCGACTTCGCGGGTGACATTAATCGCCCCGTCTTTAATTTCTAGGTTCGATGCAAATGTGCCTTGTGACCAACCCAGCATTGCCGACAGCATTTGCCCAGTTTGGCTGCTGTCATCGTCGATGGCTTGTTTGCCAAGGATAATCAGGTCGGGGTTTTCTTTTTCAACAACGGCTTTCAGGCATTTTGCAACGGCCAAAGGCTGTATATCTTGGTCGCATTCAATATGAATGCCTCGGTCGGCACCCATGGCTAGCGCCGTGCGAATGGTTTCTTGTGCAGATTTAACACCCAATGAAACGGCGATTAATTCCGACGCTGATCCGGCTTCTTTCAATCGGATGCCTTCTTCGACGGCAATTTCATCAAACGGGTTCATGGACATTTTAACGTTGGCGGTTTCAACACCGGTCTGATCGGACTTGACCCGGACCTTAACGTTAAAATCAACGACACGTTTAACAGCGACAAGAACTTTCATGAGCAACCTTCCGCAAAATAGGGTTATACTGTGCATCGAAAACGCTTAAGAGTATGATCCTATTTGAACGTCTTCGCAACCGCACAATAAGAGCCATAAAACCTGAGGTCAAGGCGGGTTTATGACGAAAATAAGTCGTGGGGTTTTAAGGATTAGGGAAAATAATATTTTTCGATAGGCAGCAAAAAAGGTGAAACCCACTATGTATTGGCGCCCGGTGTCCATAAAACGTCTTTTTGGCCGTTGTCGTTTAATACGCGGGCTAAAACAAAAAAGTGATCAGACAGGCGATTTGTGTATTGCACTGCAGTCTCGCTAATTTTTTCTGTTTCGCTTAATTCGGTGATCAAACGTTCTGCCCTGCGGACCACGGTGCGGGCTAAATGTAATGCGGCTGATGCAGGATTGCCACCTGGTAATATGAACGATGTTAATGGCGATAAATCAGCATTCAATTGATCGATTTCACTTTCTAAGCGTTCAACTTGGGACGCTGTGATGCGGAGCGCACCCTCGTTGTTGCGGCCATCTTCTGGGGTGCATAAATCTGCCCCCAAATCAAATAGATCATTTTGTATGCGCGACAACATAGCGTCTGTTTCTGCATCAGAATTTGTATGTAAACGGACCATGCCAACAACGGCGTTGGCTTCATCGACCGAACCATAAGCATCGACGCGAATATTATGTTTGGCAACACGGGCCCCATCACCCAATGAGGTTTGGCCTTTGTCGCCGCCCCGGGTGTAAATTTTTGTCAATTTAACCATGATCAGGTCGTGGAAACGTATACAATTGCGGCTAATACAGCAAGTGCAACGCCTTGGAATAAAACCCGTAGCCGCATCAAATAGTTTGAATTACGTTGGTAAAATTCACCGTGCTTTGCAAAAGACACAACGCCAATAACCAGTACGAGCAATGTTGCGCCCATGGCAATAAACAAAAAATATGGTAAAAAATTAGTCATAGATTAACTATACGCTTAGCAAGGTGTTTCGTCATGCGAAAAGATGATGAGGGGATAAAATAAATTGCAGCCCGCGTGATTTTAAGTCGCAGGCTGCAAAGTATTTCAAACCGTCCTATTAAGACCGCTTAAAATGGCCTGTAATGACGCTTGAACCGTATTGGTGTGCTTGCCAATGCCAAACAATGTCGGCCCGCCATCCATGGCGAGTTCCAAATAGGCAATGGCCATGGCATCAGCCCCGGTACCAATAGCGTGTTCATGATAATCAGCCACTTCAAATTGGATGTCTGTATATTTTTTCAAAGCACCAACAAAGGCATCAACAGGGCCGTTGCCTTGGCCTTCGATGGTGACCTCTTTGCCATTATCGATAATCGTTGCCGTTAAACTGCGAATTTCTGATGCGTGGGACGCTTGACGCGTGCGGTGTTCAACAAATTGGAAACGACCATCATTTTCCAGATATTCTTTGTTAAAGATGTTCCAGATATTTTCAGGCCGGACTTCTTCGCCCGATTGATCAGTATGATTTTGCACAACTTTACTAAATTCGATTTGCAAACGTCTTGGCAAATTAAGCCCGTAATCATTTTCTAAAATGAATGCGATGCCGCCTTTACCCGATTGGCTGTTGATGCGAATAACGGCTTCGTAATCACGGCCCACATCCATAGGGTCGATGGGTAAATAGGGCACTTCCCATAAATCACTGTTGCTTTTGGCGCGGGCGGCAAAGCCTTTTTTAATGGCGTCCTGATGGGATCCTGAAAACGCCGTAAATACCAAATCTCCGGCATAGGGGTGGCGCGGATGCACGGGCAATCGGTTGCAATGTTCTGCCGTTCGGCGCACGCCATCAATGTCGGAAAAATCCAAACCCGGTTCGACCCCTTGGGTGAATAAATTCAACGCCAATGTGACTAAATCTACGTTGCCCGTACGTTCGCCATTGCCGAATAATGTGCCCTCAATTCGGTCAGCCCCGGCCATGACACCTAATTCAGCCGACGCCACGCCGGTTCCCCGGTCATTATGCGGATGCAGGCTTAGCAATAAACTTTTACGGTTTTTTAAATTGCGGCTCATCCATTCGATTTGATCGGCACCGATATTGGGTGTCGACATTTCCACCGTTGACGGCAAATTGACAATGGCCGGTTTTTCTGGTGTTGGACCCCAGACATCCATGACGGCGTCGACGATGTCTTTGGCAAAATCAAGCTCGGTTCCGGTAAAGCTTTCTGGTGAATACTGAAACACAATTTCACCGTCCGTGACCTGATCGGCCATGGCGCGGACTTTTTTTACGCCTTCGACGGCAATTTCTGTGATGCCCGCACGGTCCATGTTAAACACCACCCTGCGCTGAACAGCTGATGTGGAATTATATAAATGCACAATGGCGCGTTTGGCACCTTTGACGGCTTCGAACGTGCGCTCGATCAATGCGTCCCGGGCTTGGGTTAAAACCTGAATAGTAACACCATCCGGGATCATGTCGGTTTCAATAATTTCGCGGACAAAATCAAAATCGGTTTGAGATGCGGCCGGAAACCCGACCTCGATTTCTTTGAAGCCGATATCCAACAGCGTTTTGAACATGCGCATTTTACGCTCGGCTCCCATGGGCTCGATTAACGCCTGATTGCCGTCGCGCAAATCAACACTGCACCAATGGGGGGCGTGATTAATCACAGCGCCCGGCCATTTGCGGTCCGGTAAATCGATGGGGGTGAACGCTTTATATTTGTCTTCTGCCTTGGTTTTCATGGTTATAAATCTCTATCTGTCTGTCCAGTTTGTGACCGGAAATTTTCAATAAGGGTGGCAGAATTCGGCCGCCGGGGCCACTGTTAAATCGATCCGACGACCGCCCATAAGTCGCAGCGCGTTGAGGAAACGCATAGAATTAAGGTCAAGATAGCCGGATAAGAGTAAAAAAATCGTTGTCATGAATTTATATGGGGTCAAAATGTTCAAATAAAAGTCGGTAACGACAGGGCCAAAAAAAATGGGCTCACACAGAATTTCCCGATATCCCTTAGGACATCGGGTCGCTAAGTAGTGTTAGCGCAAAACCTAGTATCGACATTTGAACAATCATGCTTTTACGTTAGGCAATGACAAAGCCGCCGTCAAGCCTTTCAAGGCAGACCTGCTTTGGTTTGTTCTAGTCGCTTTAAATGGACAAGCTGTGATGCGGATCATAGCCAGTTATTGCTTTAAAAAAATATCTTGAACGATCGTTCTAAATAAACTAATGTCCAATTACAGGAGTGATCAAATGCCATTGCAAAAACAGTTTGATATAGACGGAGCCTTGGAAAAAGCTATGCTTGCGTTCTGGAATCGTGGCTATGAAGCCACATCCATTCAGGACCTTGTCGATTGCATGGGCGTTAACCGCGGCAGTCTTTATGCCACATTCGGTGATAAACATGATTTGTTCGTGGCCACACTTAAAAAATATGATTTTAAAAACCGAAAACAGTCCTTGCAGCAATTTGAAGCGCAGTCCGATCCGTGTCAGGCCATCCGTTTGGTGTTTGATGCCTTTGTCCAGGCAACCCCCGATAATCAACCATCAAAGGGATGTTTCCTGACTAATAGCGCATTGGAACTGGCCGCCCATGATCCTGAAATTCAGATCATTGTTGCCCATGCTCAAAAAGAGATCGAGAATTTCTTTTGCCGTATGATCGAAAAAGGCAAAAAGAATGGTCAAATTTTACGTAGCGTTAAAACAAGTAATACGTCAGGAAGTTTGCTCGCAACTTTACAGGGACTGATCGTGTTGAGCCGAAGCCGTCCGGACAGGGCATTTTTGCAATCCATTGTAGATGATGCCCTTGACCGCATCTGTTGATTTTTTTTGAACTTATTTGGAATGGTCGTTCAAAATAAATATTTAACAATTTAAGGAGGAGCGAAAACAAAAAATACCAATTAACCATTATTTGAAAATTCAAACTCGAAAGGAAAAGAAAATGCCACTCGTACAAATCAAAGGCGTCGGCGGCTATCTCTCGTTGCAACAAAAAAAAGACATGATCCGGAAAGTCACCGACGCGGTGTTATCCATAGAAGGCGAAGGGCTGCGCCCGGTTACTTGGGTCACAATAGAAGATGTTCCGGAAGGCGCATGGGGTGTGGGCGGAGACCCGGTCGGCGTAGATGACCTGCAGAAAATGGCGGCGGCTCAGGCTGCAAAATAACGGCGATGAAGCTGGCCTCGTCAGGCCGGCTTCATTTTAATCAGATAAATCTAAGGAGAAAACAAAAATGAAAACCTGTTTTAATTTAAAATCAATAATACAGCTAACAGTCTTGCTGTCGGTTGTCGCCCTGTTACTGTTTCTGGCTTCTGCTGCCAAAGCTGATCAGGAAAAACAGGTCCGGGCTGTAATGACACAATCTGGTCCTGTTCTTGGCTATAGCGTGGTCGGAAGCGGTCCGGAAAAAGTCATTGTCCTGCATAGCTGGATGGGAACGGGACATTCGTTCGATCCGGTAAAACCCTATCTGGACAGCAAAAATTATACATTCGTATTTGCCGATGTGCGCGGATATGGAAAATCCATGAAGCTGGAGGGAAAATATACAGCGAAAGAAATATCCGGTGATGTGTTCAGGTTGGCCGATCAATTAGGCTGGCGGCGATTTAATGTGATTGGTCACTCCATGAACGGAATGGCGGCACAACGAATTGCCCTTGACGACTGGAGGCAAAAAACAAGGCGTATCAAAACCGTGATTGCGACAACGCCTGTGGCTGCTGATGGCTATCCGGCGGATGAAGGAACACGAAAGTTTTTATGGGATGTGATCAAGAACAGAAGCGTCACAAAACAGGCCTTTAACGGTTTAACCGGTGGCAGGTTGCGGCCGGAATTTATCAAGTACAAAACAGATCGCCACCTTGCGACAGCCACGAAAAAAGCCATGAAAGGCTATTACAGTATGTGGATTGATGGCGACTTTTCTGTTGAATTGAAAGCGGCCAAAGTGAATATTCCTTTTCTGGTCATAGGTGGCCGTCAGGACTTGCCAGGATTTCAGGAAGAAAACCTGCGCCGCACATTTGGTGCTTGGTTGCCGAATGTGGAATTTAAATTTATTACCGATGCGGGTCATTTCCCCATGCAGGAAACACCGGTGTACTATGCGGCTTTGATTGGGAATTTTTTGGAAAAAAATACATCACCAATGAATTAGGTAAAGAGCCCTGACAGCGATGATACAGAACTGTTGTCAGGGTTGATGCCTGTGAGGAAGGGTATCAATCAGTTTCTTGGGTTTAATAGTCCGCGGGCGATGACGTGGGCCTGAATTTCCGCAGCGCCTTCGAAAATATTTAATATCCGGGCGTCACACAACACGCGGGATATGGGATATTCCAACGCGTAACCGTTGCCGCCATGAATTTGCAAGGCATTATCAGCGTTTGACCATGCGACACGGGCGGCGAGTAATTTAGCCATGCCGGCTTCGATGTCACAGCGTCGGTCGCTGTCTTTTTCTCTCGCGGCAAAATAGGTTAACTGTCGGGCGATCATGGTTTCGACAACCATCCATGCGATTTTACCGGAGACACGCGGGAATTGATAAATGGATTTACCGAATTGCTGACGGTCTTTGGCATAGTTTAATGCCAATTCCATGGCCGATTGCGCGACACCAACCGCGCGCGCAGCCGTTTGAATACGTGCGGCTTCAAATGTGGCCATTAACTGTTTGAATCCTTGGCCTTCTTCTGTTCCCAACAGCGATGACTGCGCAACCCGCATGCCATCGAAACCCAGTTCGTATTCTTTCATGCCGCGGTACCCCAGCACTTCGATTTCGCTACCATCCATGCCGTCTTTGGGAAACGGGTCCGTGTCCGTGCCGCGTGGTTTTTCAACCAACAACATGGATAAACCTTTATAGCCCGGTTGATCCGCATCGGTGCGTACCAGCATGGTCATCATGTCGGTGCGAGCTGCGTGCGTGATCCATGTTTTATTACCCGTCACGATAAAATCATCACCGTCTTTAACAGCCCGGGTTTTGAGGGACGCCAGATCTGACCCGGTGCCGGGTTCGGTAAACACAGCCGTTGGTAAAATCTCACCCGATGCCAGTTTAGGTAAAATATCGGTTTTTTGTTGTTCCGTGCCGCCCAAGCGGATGAGTTCAGCCGCGATTTCAGACCGCGTGCCCAATGATCCGACGCCAATATAGCCTCGGCTTAATTCTTCGGTGACCACGCACATGGCGGTTTTACCCATGCCCAAGCCGCCCCATTCATCTGGGATGGTTAGCCCAAACACACCCAACTCGGCCATTTGTTGAATGACATCGTTGGGGATCAGTTGATCTTTTAAATGCCAATCGTGGGCATAGGGAATGACTTGTTCTTCGGCAAAACGGTGGAACTGGTCACGCACCATTTCCAGCATTTCATCATCCAGACCTAAATGACCCCAGTGGCCGTCGGTGATTAATTCCGCAATACGCATGCGGACGGTGTTGGTATTGCCGTATTGTTTAAGGATGGAAACGCTGTCATTTTCTGTACTATTCAGGCCTTCAATGCCTAAGCTCTGGACCCTGAAAACTTCCCCTTGGGATAATGCCATGCCACCGTCAAGCTGGTTTAAGTATTCACCATAGGCCGTTTGCAGTATGAGCTGCTCCAGCTCACCGAATTGCTCTGTATTTTCAAGACGTTTGGCCCATCCCAGCATTTGCCTTAAACCTTCGACGTAGGTTGCCATCCATGCCAGCCCGTGGGCCGCGAATTGCTGATCATCCAAGGTGGCTGTGACAATGCGCCCGTCTTTGCTGACTAATTCATGAACGGCTTCTTTTGCACGTGCATATAAATTTTCGGCATTGATCAAAGCGTTTGCTGTAACGCTCAACAAATCGTCGATAATAATTTTTTCAGTAGCCATGAAATTAGCCTTCCACACAGTCTTCTAATGTGCGGCGGCCGGGAACGTGGGCTTGGACCAATACGGCCATATTGCCGGGTTTATGTTGGTTTTTTTGCATTTTAGTATGCGCTGCCGGAATTTCATCCCATGAAAACACTTCGGACATAACCGGATCGATACGCCGTTCGATGACCAATTGATTGGCTTGTGAAGCTTGTTTCAGGTTAGCAAAATGGCTGCCTTGAATACGTTTTTGCCGCATCCAGACAAAGCGTGCGTCCATGGTTAAATTAAACCCTGTGGTGCCGGCGCAAAAAACCACCATGCCGCCGCGTTTAACAATATTACACGAGACCGGGAAAGTGGCTTCGCCGGGATGCTCAAAAACAAAATCAACGTCTTTGCCTTTGCCGGTAATTTGCCAAATGGCTTTGCCAAACTTACGGGTTTCTTTCATGTAATCTGAAAACCCATCACCGTTGACTTCGGGCAATTGGCCCCAACAATTGAAATCTTTGCGGTTGATCACGCCCTTGGCTCCTAACGACAAGACAAAATCGCGTTTGCTTTCGTCCGAAATCACACCGATGGCATTGGCGCCAGCTGTTGCGCACAACTGTATGGCCATCGATCCCAGCCCGCCCGATGCGCCCCAGATCAACACATTATGGCCGGGCCGTAAAATGTGCGGACGATGACCGAATAACATGCGGTATGCGGTGGCTAGCGTCAAAGTATAACAGGCACTTTCTTCCCATGTCAGGTGGCGCGGGCGGAGCATGACTTGTTGGGTTTGAACGCGAGTGAATTGCGCGAACGAACCGTCCGGGGTTTCGTATCCCCAAATGCGTTGGCTGGTGGAAAACATTGGATCGCCGCCGTTACATTCTTCGTCGTCGCCGTCATCCTGATTGCAATGCACGACAACTTCGTCGCCGACTTTGAAGCGGGTAACTTTGGAACCCACCGCCCAAACTACACCTGCCGCGTCTGATCCGGCGATATGGTAATCTTGTTTGTGCACATCAAAAACGGAAATAGGTTGGCCGAGGGCTGCCCAAACACCGTTGTAATTAACACCCGCAGCCATCACCATGACGAGAACATCGTGGCTATCGAGTTCGGGCGTTGGCACGACTTCGATTTTCATGGCCTGGTCCGGGGCACCGTGACGTTCACGCCGGATGGCCCAAGCATACATGTTTTTAGGAACGTGGCCGAGTGGCGGAATTTCACCAAGTTCATAAAGGTCTTTTTGGGCCTGTTGGCTTTCAATATCGGTCTTTGTTGTGGTGTCACTCATTGTCATTCCTTATCAGGTGTTGAACGGGGAATAATTGCAAAAATACAGGCAAAACATTCTGGTCAATGTGGCTGTCTTACAAATATCCATAGCTTGTTGTTATTTTTTTTGCAATGCACAATTTGACAAATTACACGTACCCCTATTATTGTGGAATATAATTTCTTTCAATAATTATATATTACAATTACTTAGCTATTTTGATGACTTTAAGGGATGGTTTTTATGCCAAACAAATTCGCGGATGCAGCAATAAAACGCCCTCAAACGGATCGGCCGTGGTTATTTCGCACCTATTCAGGGCATTCATCCGCTAAATCATCCAATGAATTGTATTTGAAAAACTTGCAAAAAGGCCAGACCGGTTTATCGGTGGCTTTTGATTTACCGACACAAACCGGATATGACAGCGATCATATTTTGGCGGCTGGTGAAGTCGGAAAAGTCGGGGTGCCGATTAGTCATTTAGGTGACATGGAAGTTTTGTTCAGCGGTATTCCATTGGATCAAATGAATACGTCGATGACGATCAACGCGCCGACGCCATGGATGTTGGCGTTATATATTGCGGCCGCTGAACGCCAAGGTGTGGACCGCGTCCAATTGTCCGGCACCACGCAAAACGATATTTTGAAAGAATATCTGTCACGCGGCACATATATTTTTCCACCTGAACCCAGCATGAAAATGGTCTCCGATGTGATTTCATTTACTTGCCAAGAAATGCCAAAATGGAATCCGACAAACATTTGTTCCTATCATTTACAAGAAGCAGGCGCGACGCCGGTTCAAGAGTTATCTTATGCTTTGTCCAATGCCGTCGCGGTGTTGGATGCGGTAAAAAAATCAGGTGCCATTTCTGATAAAGACTTCCCGGCTGTCGTTGGCCGCATCAGTTTTTTTGTTAATGCGGGTATCCGGTTTGTCACAGAGCTTTGCAAAATGCGCGCTTTCACCGAATTGTGGGATGAAATTACGGCCACGCGGTACGGAGTAACGGATCCTAAAATGCGGCGTTTTCGCTATGGTGTGCAGGTTAATTCTTTGGGGCTGACCGAACAGCAACCGGAAAATAATGTGTACCGCATTTTGTTGGAAATGTTGGCTGTGGTTTTATCAAAAAATGCCCGGGCGCGTGCCGTGCAATTACCAGCGTGGAACGAAGCTTTGGGTTTGCCGCGCGCGTGGGATCAACAATGGTCATTACGGTTGCAGCAAATCGTCGCTTACGAAACCGATCTGTTGGAATATGGTGATTTGTTTGATGGCTCAACCGAAATCACCGCCAAGGTCGAAGACTTGAAACAGCAAACCCGCGAAGAAATGGCCCGCATTAACGATATGGGCGGGGCTGAAAATGCGATTTCTTATATGAAATTGGGTTTGGTCGAAAGCAATGCCGCCCGTATGCAAGCTATTGAAACAGGGGAACAAAAAGTCATTGGCGTCAATGCCTATCAGCAAAGCGAAGCATCGCCATTAACCAGCGAAGTCGCGCCAATTTTAAATGTTGATGTTAAAGCTGAAAGTGAACAAATTGAACGATTAAAAGTATGGCGTGAAACCCGAGATGATGGTTTGGTTCAATCGGCATTAGATGATTTAGAAACGGCCGTGCGAAAAGGTGAAAATATTATGCCGCCATCAATTCAGTGCGCCCACGCAGGCGTTACGACTGGCGAATGGGCGGCTAAATTACGCAATGTGTTTGGTGAATACCGTGGGCCTACGGGTGTTCAGGCGTCACAATCTATTCAGTCTGATGATGCATTAAACCGTTTGAATGATATTCGTGCGCGCATTGCTGAATTGTCTGAAAATTTGGGTGCAAGGCCAAAAATCCTAGTTGGTAAACCGGGACTGGACGGCCACTCCAACGGGGCTGAACAAATCGCCGTACGCGCCCGAGATTGCGGTTTCGAAGTCATTTACGAAGGCATTCGTTTAACGCCATTAGAAATTGCCCGCGCAGCGCTACAAGAAGGTGTCGATATCATTGGATTGTCAGTGTTATCCGGCTCTCATGTGCCGTTGGTCAAAGGGGTGCTGGCGGAACTTAAACAATTAGGCCTTGATGATTTGCCCGTTGTCGTCGGCGGTATTATTCCACCCGTTGATGCTGATGAATTGTTAAAATCGGGGGTGCGCCGGGTCTACACACCCAAAGATTTTGATTTATTTCAAATTATGGAAGATTTGGTGGAGGTTATTCATGAAGAAGCGCCTTGATCTGTTTTTATTTAATCATTTGCCGGGAATTTTGCTAGGTAGTTTGCCGGGAAGTTTACCGGGAAGTTTACCGGGCACACTGGCTTCTTTTGGTTCCATTCCGGGCGCATAAACCGGGATCATTTCGATTTTCAAATCTTTATAGTGGGTGTCGGGATCAGGGGCGTCGGGATTGTCGACTTTGGGTTTTAACGCCAAGGTTAAAAAAGCGACAACACCGGCTTGAAATTCTTCACGGATCAGGCACCACGAACAATAAAGATTGCCGCGGTCCCGGTATTCAAGGACATCTTTGTCTTCGCCCAATTTATAAAATGTCTGTTCAAGGTCTTTGCTGGCACCGACATACACCCAGCCCGGTTTGACGCCCGTATGCCAAACGGCAAACACACCGGACAGCCCTTTTAAACCAGCGGCTTCGGGGTCGAGATCTAAAAACCTCGGGAATCGTCCGCCTTCACCATGGACCCATTTTGGGTCCTGTGGCGCGCTTAAGTTCATGTTATTTTTTTTTCTGCTAAATAATGCCATGCATGATAGATTCCAGAAATCACCGCTTGTTTCAAGGTTAGATGTGAATTGCTTTTGAAAAAATTTTCCCCCTGCTATCGTAATGTTTAATATTAGGCGATAAAATTATGGTGAAATGATGTTTGAAATTGTAGTTTTAGCCATTGCGTTGGCTGTTATCGCTTTGGTTTTTATCGGTTTTATGATGACCGGGTCGCCACCCATGCCAACATCCCTTGTCGTGTTAAAGTTAATGTTAAAAATGTTACCAGCGCGATTGCCGGGGTCGCCCGAAAATGTGATCTATGAACTGGGTTCGGGTTGGGGCGGTGTGGCGATGGCTGTTGCTCAAAAATATCCAAAACAACCGGTCATCGGGTTTGAGCGCGCGCCACTACCATATATTATCTCAAAACTCAGAGCATGGATTTTCAAAAACCAGGGTGTGCAAATCAAACCAAGTAATTTTTTGAAGTCTGATCTAAGCGATGCCCGACTGGTAATTTGTTATTTGATGCCGGATATGATGGTGCGATTAAAACCTAAACTTGAAAATGAATTACCTAAAGGATGTTTGGTTCTATCCAATAACTTTGCCGTACCGGGATGGTTCGCTTTGGATCAGATAAGCGTTGCTGATTTTTCCCGGTCACAAATTTATTTGTATGAAATGGGTATTAGCCAAGAGCCGCCGTCTGTTCTGCAAGCCATGCTGCCTGATCATCATCAAGATGCGGGTTGATTAATTTTTGAACAGACGCATGATAATCGTTAATCCAGTTGATCTCGGCCGCTGTTAATAGCGTTATATCGATCAACGCCCGATCATAAGGCGCCATGGTCAGTGTTTTAAAAGCCAACATAGGACGGTGTTCGGGTGCGTCTGGAATGATATGTTCAACGACACAAACTAAATTTTCAATGCGAATACCGTAACGGTTGGTTAGATATAATCCCGGTTCATTGGATATAATCATGCCGGGTTCTAAGGCCGTTCCACTTGGCATTTTGGATATACGTTGCGGCCCTTCGTGAACGCTTAAATAGCTGCCGACACCGTGCCCTGTGCCGTGATCATAGTCCAGACCTTCTGCCCATAATGGTTGGCGGGCTAAAACGTCTAATTGTCCGCCATTGGTGCCTTTGGGAAATATGGCTGATCCTAATTGAATGTGACCTTTTAGAACCAATGTATAATGACGCTTCATTTCAGGCGTCGGTGTTCCAACAGTGACTGTGCGCGTGACATCGGTCGTGCCGTCTAAGTACTGCGCTCCAGAATCGACTAAATATAATGATCCTTTATGAATGGAGGCTGCACTTTGCCGGTTGACTCTATAATGGACAATAGCCCCGTTACTGGCAAAACCTGATATTGTCGGGAAACTTAATCCTTGGAACAAATCGTTTGTTTGACGGAATTGTTCTAATTTGTCGGCGGCTTTAAATTCATCAATGTGTCCAAGCGGGGCGTTGACCGAAAACCAATGCAGAAATTTGGACAATGCTATACCGTCACGGTTATGGGCGTTGACGGCACCCAAAATTTCGACTTCATTTTTGATGGCTTTTTGTAAAATACAAAAATCGGGCCGGTGAATAATTTTGGCACCATTGCTTTTAAGGCAAGCGTTCAATCGTTCAGGGGCGACCGCCGGATCGAGAGCAATTGTTAAGTGTCGTTTGCCTATGTCGGCAAGTGTCTGTTCAATCGATTGGGGGGCATGGATGCGGATATCATCATCAAGCAGGTCGGTCAGTTTTTTTGAAATTTTCTCCTGATCAACAAACCAATCAACGCCACCATCATCATAAATTAAGGCAAAAGACATCACAAACGGGGCGAATTCAACGTCTGATCCACGCACATTCAATAGCCAGCAAATACTGTCCGGTGTGGTGATCAGTTGGCCGGTACATTTATTTATGATTAACTTATCGACAATGGTTTGGCGTTTATTTTTTGATGTACATCCTGAATATTGAATGTCGTGATGTTTAACAGCTGCCATCGGTGGGGGCGGTTGATTATGCCAAACCGTATCAATGGGATTGCGGTCAAGTGCCACCAGTTTAGCATGATTGTTGGCACAAATATTTTGCAAGCGACCGAGCTGTTGAGGGCTATGCAGCCAACTGTCGAAACCCATACGGGCTTTTTCAAATAAATTTTCGGCCAACCAGTCATGAGCTGAAATGTCACCCGAATGGCAAATTTCAAAAAGCTGTTCATCGACTTCATTGATAGCTTGTAATGTGTACCGCCCATCAACAAAAATTGCAGCTTTGTCCGCTAATACAATGGCTTGTCCGGCGGATCCACTAAACCCAGTTAACCAATTTAGCCGCTCGGCATTGGCGGCGACGTATTCGCCTTGGTGTTGATCATGGCGGGGGATGATGAACGCGTCCAAGTTCAACGTTTTAAGCTGTTGCCTGAGTTCTTCCAAACGAACTGCGGGTGATTGTGAGTGTTTTTGATCAGTCATGGCTTCAAACTATGGCGTCTAAGCTGTTCTGACAAGCGGCAAAATATGCAAAATCACAGCTTTAAACAAGCTATGCATAAATCGCAATGCTGCGGTGCAACAATAACGGTTTTCAGCCGCATCAAATGGGACTAGATAAGGTTTATAACAGGCGCTGTTGATCACCTATTAAACGTAAGGCGGCCTTTAAAAGGATTAGACAAATGACAACTTTGACACATACCTATTCATCTCAAGCATCCTCAACGGGCTTGTCTGCGTTAACATCAGCATTGGTTGGTTGGGCAAAACGCGGCCGTTTACAGCTTCGTCTTGAACAGCTTGATCCTCGTATGCTCGAAGACATCGGCATTTCATATGCTGAAATTCCGGGCTTTGTTAAACAGGTTTATCCAACCTTCAATTGGTCAAAAGCTTTAAAAGCTGTGGTCAAGCCAATAGTTAACTGGCGTCAACGCGCCCGCCTGATGGCTGAATTGTCATCCATGAGCGATGCGATGTTAAAAGACATTGGCATTACACGGGCTGATGTTCGCCAAGTTGTTTATCATGGCATGCAACGCCCTGTATCGACACAGGTTCCTGAAAACGTACATTTTTTCAATGCTGGCCGAAGTCAGAATGAAGTGAATACGCAAACAGCGCGACAAAAAATTAAATGCCAAGCGGCATAAATCACAATTCTATAGTCGTGGAAAAACGTCGGAATTTTATTCGGCGTTTTTTTGTGGCTGATAGCCACGGCGTTTTAAACAGCGCCGCATTAATGATGTGACCGATTGCCGGTTATCATAGCCTTGGATAGATGATTGCCATGCCGACAATGAACTGTTGCCGGATGATAATTCGCTGCTGCTTTGATAAACAGGGGTGCGCTCGACTTCTTTTATCGCCCAACCACGGCAATAGGCTTTGTCTTTGGCTTGCCCGAGTTCATCGATGCCGGGTTTCACAAGCGGGACCGTTTTTTTGACACAACCACTGACGACAAAAATGCTGATCACCGTAACGAAAATTGCAAATAGTGACTTCATTGTTCATACGGTTTTCGGGGCCAAACATTTTTTTAAATAGTTGACGATCGTTGGCTCGTCCCATTCTGCAGCTCCCAGAACCCGTCCCATTTCCTTGCCTTCTGGCGATATTAATAATGTCCCAGGCAAGCCGATAATTTTTGATGCGCGTAATAATTTTCCTTTACGGTCATGAAGAACTTCCAAATTATTTAAATTATTGATAAATAAAAATTCTCGAATAATTTTTTCACCTTCCCGGTCAATAGAAACCGTTAAAACATCAATGCCTTGATTTTTAAGAATAGCTTTTAAATTATTTAATTGCGGCATTTCACGCACGCACGGTGGACACCATGTCGCCCAAAAGTTTAATAAAACGCCGCGGCCCCGGTAGTCTTTCAGGCTGATTTCTTTGCCGCCTGCTCCAAAAAAAGGTAAGTCGGAAACCGGTATTGGTTGATCATGGATGACCAGATTAGGAATGCCTTTTAATTTTGCCGGGCATTTTTTTGTATCAACGCTTGCATAGCTGGGTAAATTGAACAAAATTCCAGAACCAAGCAGGCTCGCGGCCACCGCCGCCATGGAATTGGAAAATTGTCGTCGACTGATTTTTTTAGGGTTCATTAGTAGTTTGTCCGCAAAAGAAAGTTAAGTGGTACAGGATGATATTTAATATGGAACATCATAAGTGTAAAATATCTGTTGGTGATGTAAAATATACGTGAATATAAATCGATCTTAAATGATTGCCGGAAATTATACAGGAATAGAGACCGTTTCAATGACAAAACAATCTGATCAAGGATCTAAAACGTCAAGCACCATTTGGGGTGGACGGTTTTCCGGTGGCCCGGCAGCGATTATGGAAGAAATCAACGCTTCAATCGGGTATGACCAACGTTTATATCAACAAGACATTGACGCCTCCAAAGCCCATGCAAAAATGCTGGCGGCCACAGGTATTTTATCGCAGCCCGATGTCGATGCTATCGTTGACGGCTTAACAACAATTAATCAAGAAATCAAAGATGGCCGGTTTGAATTTAAGCGCGCATTAGAAGACATCCATATGAATGTTGAAAACCGCCTGCGTGAATTGATCGGCGATGCGGCCGGGCGGTTGCATACGGCACGCTCACGTAATGACCAAGTGGCGACGGATTTCAAACTGTGGGTGCGGGGTGCTTTAGAGCTACTGGATCAAGACATTCAAACCTTGCAATCGGTATTAATTGATCAGGCAGAAAGCCATTCCGGAACGATTATGCCGGGTTTTACACATTTGCAAACGGCGCAACCTGTGACATTAGGACACCATTTATTGTCCTATGTGGAAATGTTGGGTCGGGACCGTGGACGTGGGGTGGATTGCCATAAACGCCTTAATGAAAACCCTTTGGGGTCTGCGGCTCTTGCAGGTACGTCGTTTCCTATTGACCGTGTTATGACGACCAAAGAACTAGGCTTCGCACGGCCCACAGCTAATTCACTGGACGCCGTATCGGACAGGGATTTTGCATTGGAATATTTATCAGTTGCGGCGATTTTAGCAACGCATCTATCACGTCTTGCCGAGGAAATCGTGATTTGGTGTTCCGGACAATTTTCTTATGTGCGTTTGGGCGATGATTTTTCTACAGGCAGTTCGATCATGCCGCAAAAACGCAATCCCGATGCCGCTGAATTGGTGCGTGGTAAAGCCGGGCGGGTCATCGGTGGGCTGAATGCATTGTTGGTGGTGATGAAAGGTTTGCCGCTGGCGTACGGAAAAGATATGCAAGAAGATAAAGAACCGGTTTTTGATGCGGCCGATACGTTGTCGCTTTCGCTGGCTGCTATGTCCGGTATGTTATCTGGTGCGACATTTGATAAACAGCGTATGATGGCTGATGCCGGAAGCGGCTTTTCAACGGCAACGGATTTAGCTGATTGGTTGGTACGGGTGGCGGGTATGCCGTTCCGTGATGCACACGAAGTAACAGGTGCGTTGGTCAAAATGGCCGAGGGTAAAAATTGTGGGCTCGAAAATTTATCATTGGCAGAAATGACGTCGGTTTCAGAATTGATCACAGATGATGTATATAAAGTTCTGGGTGTGGAAAATTCTGTTAAAAGCCGGACCAGTTTTGGCGGCACGTCACCTGAGTGCGTTCGCAAAGCCTGTACAGAAGCTAGAAAACGGTTTTTATAAATTATTAGAATGAGTATGGACCCAACAAAATGAAAAAATATTTAACCCCGGTAATTGCGATATTATTAATCAGCAGCGTGACTGCGTGCGGTGTGAAATCATCGCCATTAGCGCCGGATGGTTCGACTTACCCCAGGAAATACCCGGCGGAGCAAAAAAAATCTGAAACGACACCGGTTGTGTTGCCCGGTATCGTTATAAAAAATACAGGATAAATTAATTAATGGACCATTTTAATTACCGGGGCGATGAGCTGTTCGCCGAAGATTGTAACCTGCATGATATAGCAGCAGAAGTCGGCACACCGTTTTATTGTTATTCAACGGCTACATTAAAACGGCATTATTCTGCTATGCAAGACGCCGTTAAAAATATCGATTGTGATATTTTTTATGCGATCAAAGCCAATTCAAACATTGCTGTGATTGCAACCTTGGCTTCATTCGGTGCCGGGGCAGATGTGGTATCAGGCGGTGAATTTAAACGGGCGTTGAAAGCCGGCGTTAAACCGAGCCGTATGGTGTTTTCAGGTGTGGGGAAAACAGCCGATGAAATGAAATTGGTGTTAGGCGCCGGGATTTATCAAATCAATGTAGAATCGCTTCCTGAACTTGAATTGTTATCCTCCGTCGCGAATGAACTTGGCGTGGTTGCCGATATTTCATTACGAGTTAATCCGGATGTGGATGCAAAAACCCATGAAAAAATCACCACCGGGAAAGCCGAAAACAAATTTGGCATTGATTTGGATTTGGCCCGCGATATTTACGGCAAAGCGTCAAAAATGAATGGCATTTCCATCAAAGGTGTGGCGCTTCATATTGGCTCGCAATTATTGGAATTGGAACCTTACCGCGAAGCTTATTTGCGTATTGCTGATTTCATCAAACAATTGCGGGGCGATGGACACACTGTTGAACGTTTGGATTTAGGTGGCGGATTAGGCATTCCGTATAGTGTTGAAAAAGCACCCAGCCCTCAGGAATTCGGTGCTGTCATTGAACAAACCGTGGGGGGGCTGGGCTGTCATTTAGCTATCGAACCGGGCCGCGTGATGGTTGGTAATGCTGGTGTTATGGTGACCCAAGTTATTTACATGAAGCAAGGCACAAAACGACGTTTTGCCATTGTTGACGGGGCTATGAATGATTTAATCCGGCCAACGTTGTATAATGCCTATCATGATATTGTGCCGCTTAAAAAACCGAACAGCGACAATGCTGGCGAAGCCGTTGATGTTGTTGGCCCGATTTGTGAATCGGGTGATTACTTGGGCAAAGCACGCAAACTTGGCGATTTGACGGCAGGAGATTTTCTGGCCGTTAGAACGGCAGGGGCTTATGGCGCGGTGATGGTCTCTGGTTATAACAGTAGGCCTTTGGCGCCAGAAGTTTTGGTTGATGGTCATAAATTCCAAGTGGTGCGCAAACGTGTTGAAATCGCAGATATGCTGGACCTTGAAACTATACCGGACTGGATTGACTGATGGCACAGGCCAAAGTTGGAAACGGTGACGATGCTGTGACTGCTTTGGCTGACGAATGCGCCGCTGACCAAGTTTGGCAAAATACAAGCGGTTTGCAAAAACAGGCAAAACGGGCTTTGCAATGGGAACGTTTATGGCCTGAATTATGGCCGTTGATCGGCGTTGTTGGTGGATTCCTAAGTTTGGCAATGATCGGAGTTTTTGAAACTCTGCCCTCAGTCCCTCATAGCATGTTATTGTTGGGGTTTGTGGTTTTGTTGGCGCGTGCAGTATGGCGGTTAAAAAAATGCGATCTTGATATCGAAAACGATCACGTGCTCAGGCGAATTGAACGGGACAATGGTTTGAAACACCGTCCCTTTGACAGCATCCGAGATCACCCGTTTGCCGGGGTTGATGATAAAAATCAATGGGTTCTATGGCAAGAACACTTGAACCGCGCAACTCAACAGTTATCCAATTTAAAACCGTCGTGGCCAAAACCCGGGATGGCGGTCAAAGATATTTATGGGTTGCGGGCCGCGCTGACATTATTTTTTGTCATTGCATTGACCGTTGGTGGCGGGGACACATGGCCAAGAATTTCAAACGCTTTTTGGCCCGGGATAACAGTTGCAGAAACGCTTGATGCAGACATTCGTTTGTGGATCACGCCTCCAGCCTATACCGGGCGCGCGCCAATCGTTTTGTCGACAAAACGTAGTAAAGACAGCATTGCGAGCAACCCTGAACAGAATATAAGTATTCCCGTTGGCAGCCAGTTATTGGTCGAAGGTGACGGTGATCAGCAGTCAAGCTGGCTTAAAATCGGGGGCCGGACATTGGATTTTGTGCCCGTTGCCGGAAATAAAAGCAACGTTGTAACAAGCTCTTCTTTTCAAATTAAATCTATATTTCTAATCAAAGACGTGGCCGCCAAACAATTAACGGTGTCTGATGCAAACGGTGGTTTGACAACGTGGCCTGTGCAGATTGTCGTCGATAATCAGCCGACCATTGAATGGGATCAAATTCAAACCGATAAACGGCCATCAATTCTAAGCTTTTCCTATGTGGCGAGCGATGATTATGGCATTGATAAAGTGCAGTTGATGATCGAACATGGCCAAGGCTTCCTCTGGCAAAATGGTGAAAAAATTGATGTTGTCTCCTTGGGCGGGGCCGGGCAGGGTAAAAAAAGCATCAAAAATAAAATAGCCAAAGATTTATCCAGCCACCCTTGGGCCGGGGACCAAGTTATTTTAAGATTGAAAGCGATTGATGAAAAACAACAGTCGGCATTAAGCAAACCGTTGGCAATGATTTTACCTGCGCGTGAATTTAATCATCCTGTCGCCAAACAATTAGTCCGGGTACGTAAAATGTTAAATGATCCAGCCCCGGATGTGCAGTTAGTCGCAGCCCGTGCATTGGCAAGTATTAATCAGGACCCCACCGCATTTTACGATGACTTAGGCGTCTATTTATCTATCAGTATTGCCCGTGGCAGATTGATTCGCGAAACATCTGATACCGTGCGGTTTTCTGTGCAACCTCTGTTGTGGCAATTGGCACTAAAAATTGAAGAAGGCGATTTTGCGGTAGCTGAAAAAACTTTAAAAGACATGCGGGCTGAGATTCTTCGCGCCATTGAAAATGGTGATGATCAGAAAAAAATTGATCGATTGTTAAACGAAATGCAACAAGCCCTCTCCCGATATCTATCATCCTTGGCTGATTTTATGAGCCGCCAAGGTGTTGAAAATATGCCTTATGATGCTCAAGCCCGTGTTGTTGATGGTCAAGATTTAGAACGTTTGATTAATAAAGCCCGTGAGTTTTCCAAAGCGGGTGACCAACAATCTGCCCGTCAATTACTAGACCAAATGGGGCGAATGATGGATCAAATCCGCAGCGCTATGGAAACGGGGTCTCAAGCCCGTAGTATGAAACAAGCCGGAGAATCATTGCAAGAATTACGGTCTTTAATGGGCCAGCAAACGGAATTGTTAGAAAATACATTTCAGCACATGCAGCGTCTTGATCAAAACCTGAATACAATGAAGCCGGGACAAATTGAACAACAACCTTTGCTGCCACCTAAAAAAGGTGTGGGGCCACCGTCGCCAACATCCAAACCAACCGAAGGGGCGATAACACCACCACAGTTCGGTGCTCCATCTATGAAAGGCGGTCAGGCGCTCATATCCCAACAGCAAAAATTACGCAAAGACTTAGGGGCGTTAATGTTAAAAATGGATCAGTTGTTGGGGGCCATTCCGCCTGCATTAGGTCGCGCTGAACGGGCCATGAACAATGCTGAAAAATCGCTTTCCAACAATAAGCCGGGGCAAGCCGTTGGTGCTGAGACGTCGGCTGTTGAAAATTTACGCCAAGCCATGGAAAACATTTCCGAACAAATTTCTAGACGCTTTGGCGGCATGTCCGGCCAAGGTCCTGGATTTGGGCAAAGGCCAAATGCGAGAGGGCAAAACCCCGGACGCGATCCATTTGGTCGACGGAGTGGTGGTGGGGTTGGTGGCATTCAAGGTGAGGGATCATTTCCATTGCCGGACCAAACGGGATTTAAAAAATCACGTAAAATTATGCAAGAACTTAGGCGCCGCGGCGAAGATGCAACGCGTCCTGAGCAAGAACTCGACTATATCGAACGATTGTTAGACCGGTTTTAAAACCACCGTTTGCTGTTTATTGTATTTGTTTAAAAAAACGGCAACCGAAGCCACAACCGATATCCCACCTGCTAATATCCACATGTAATCATATTGTTCAAATTCAGCCCAGATCAAACCACCAGTTAATGCCATTGCCCCTGCACCAATTTGGTGAAATGCGTTGATCCAGCCAAAAATAGCGGGGCCGTCATCGCCAAAAACCCGGTTGCACAATAAAATAATCGGCGGCACTGTAGCCACGTCCATTATACCAAACAGTACACCAAATGTAATGAGTTGGGGGTTATAGCCGCTTGCAATAATAACAGGTAACCAAAATAATGTGCCAGCGCGGGCAAAAAAGACAACAGATAAGATAAGCCTTGGGCTTATACGATCAGCCAACCATCCAGACGAAACGGTACCGACAATATTAAAGACGCCGATTAGAAATAAAATACTTGATGCAACAGTCACGCTGATGCCCACAGCACTGGTGGCCGGGGTGAAATGGCTCCATAACAAGCCGTTTGTCGTCGCCCCACAAATGGCGAAAATAAAGACCAATACCCAAAACGGTTTTGATTTCATGGCAGATATAAGTATGGGAAAGACGTCCATAAAACGTTTAGCATGGGCGCTGAAAGAAACTGTTTTTTCCGTTGTTTCAAGAGGCTGGTTTTTCATTAGCAAAATGTTTGCGATCATGGCTATCATGGCTAATACGGCGCACCCAATCAATGGTGCACGCCACCCGTATAGCAATGCGATTTCTGCCCATGCTGGCAGCAATGCAAATTGCCCAAACACAGCGGCCGCGGTTAAAATTCCGGCAACGGTGCCTAGTTTTTCTGGAAACCATGTGCGCGCGACCAGCGCCCCATAGGCCATGGTTAATGTTCCGGTTCCAATACCGATTAACAGCCCCCATGATAAGTTAAATATAACCAAATTTGGGATTAACAAAACAAAGCTGCCAAAAATTAACAGCGTTAACGCCATTAATGCGACGCGCCGAATGCCATAGCGTTGCATGGCAAAAATTGCGAACGGGGCGGTGATGCCGTACATGGCCATGTTGACCCCGACGCCAATGCTGATCGATGCGGCCGACCATCCTTGTTCAATAAATTGCGTCGAAATCAGTCCCGCCAATGTTGTATATGAACCGGCTGCAATAATTGAAAAAATTACCGCGGTTAAAGTGCCCCACTTGTTAGGTGCGGACGGTTTTTTCTCAACTAGCATTTGGTTCATGGATGTTTTCCTGTTGTTCCATTTAAATATTTAACCCACAAAACCAAATGTTTGTTGCAAGCATTGGCAATTTTGGGGTCAAATTTATTCTATAGTCGGTGGTGCCGGGTATGCACCGTCTTGATCATGGTCTTCTCGGCCTGTGACAGGCGGATTGAAAACACAAATCGCCCGGAATAAAGTTTTGGGCCGTAACGTATGTTGATCATGTTTGTCTAACAAGTACATATCACCCGGTTTAATGATAAAAACGTCACCTGTGTCTTCACACGTTAATTCACATTCGCCTTCGACGCATAGTACCGCTTCGATATGGTTTTTGTACCACAACCGGGTTTCAGTTCCGGGATAAACTGTGGTTTCATGCAGGGAGAACCCAACACCATCATCAGCAAGAATTAAGCGTTTGCTACGCCATGTGCCAAGGGCTCCTTCAACGTCACGATCTGTGTTTTCGATTTTATTAAGCGAACGAATAATCATTATACACCTTTATTGTTAAATACAAATATTAATTCTGTTATAAATAGATCTAGCGAGCAAATTAAGACGGTTGCTGTTGTTTTATTTGTAATAAAAACTGAATGTATGCATCAACTGTCAAAAAATCTTCGATGTCCAAGTCTTCGGGGTCCACTGTGAAATGTAGGACGTCTTCAAGTTCCATCATGGTTTCAAGCATTGTGGTTGAATCCATACGTAATTCTTCGAACATCGACATTTTATCTTCTAGGGGAGGCACCTTTTCACCGAGAACTTTACTGACTGCTTGGTGCAGTGCCTCGCGAACGGTTTCTTTATTGAGAACCATGGTCTATTCCTTATGTTGGGTTGAAAAATTATACATTTATTAACTGTTCTAATTGTTTTCGGTCAAATTTGCCGTTAGAATTTGTTGGTATATTTGGTAACGAGATACATTTTGATGGCAATTTAAACTCTTCGAGGCGTTTTTTTAATTCTCCGATGACATCAATTTCCTGATCATCAAAGGTGATAAATAATACGCTGGGGTGTTTGTTTTTTGGCGGGACAAGAACGGCGCTTTTAACGCCTTCGATCATACAGGCAGCGGCTTCGATTTCGGAACAGCTTATTCTATAGCCACGTTGTTTAAAAATATCATCGCGGCGCCCCTGACAATAAAGGTACCCATCTTTGTCTAGCCAGCCGTAATCGCCAGTCCTAAGTTCTTTGATGGTTGAATTACGAATAAAATAACGCTTTGCATTTTGTCTGTCATCATTCCAATATCCAGCCATCAGATGCGGGCCTTGAACAACAATTTCTCCAATAATTCCGGGGTCAACAGTATGACCATCATTATCAATGATTGTAATCCGGGTGCCGCGTAATGGTAATCCACATGACGACGGTCGATCGATATCAGCATCCGGTGGATTGATGGTGGCACGTTTACATTCTGTAAGCCCATACATCAGTTGGAATTTTACATTAGGCAGGCTGGTTCTTAACCGGTCAACCGATGACTGAGACGCCGCCGCCCCGGTGTTGGTAATTAGCCGCAATCGCTTTAATGCTTCGGGTTTGCGTTTGCCAAGCAGGGCTAAATTATCGAGCATGGGTGGCACGGCGGGTAAAATAGTTGCGCGCGTTTTTGAAAGCTCTTTCATCAAGCTTAAACCCGCTGTACGTGGGTCGGCTAGATGCAGTGTCGCACCAGCATCAAAGCATAAAAATATTTGGTACAGTCCATAATCAAATGATAAGGGTTGGGCGGTGAAAACCTTGTCCGAACGTTGGTAATTTAAAGTTTCAGAAATGGCGTTGACTACAAAAATCACTTGATGATGCAAACACGTGATCCCTTTGGGTTGGCCTGTTGACCCTGATGTATAAATCAGGCATGCGATATCTTCGGAAATTGTGTTTAAAGAAAAATCTGCCAGACATTGATGCACTGCTCGTCGGGGATTTTTTCTATCAAAACATGGTAGTTCAACAGTTGCAGATGCGGTTTTTGCGACTAATGAGTTGTTGTCTTGATATATGGATAAAACGGATTTTGAATTTTCCACAACATAGTCACGCTGCAGAATCGGAGCTGAAGTATGAAGTGGGCAAAATGCAGCGCCAATAGCAAGTGTTGCAAAAATCAACGCAACGGTATCGATGTTGTTGTGCGCTTCAATGACCACTCGGTCGCCAGCAAAAACACCAAGTTCACTAAGAACAGATATGTAAAAAATCGACCTGTTTTGAAGCTCTGAAAATGTTACTGATTGAGTTTTGGTTTCAATGGCAGTTTGGTCTGGCCAAAGTGCTGCTGCATCATCTAATAAATGATGCACCAGTTTAATACTATTTTTCATATTTTGAGCGATCATGGGCCGTTTTGAAAGGGATAACGATAACGCCGGTTGCGTTGGCAATACATTCTTGCGGCTCTATTATTTCAACGGTTGAATTGTGATTGCAGGCATGTCGAATAAATCTGGATGCCGTAACGGAAACAAACCGGCGAAGTTTAGTCTGTCTCGTGATGATGGCATCAATTTTAATAAAGTCACCGGGATGGACAGATTTTAAAAAATGCACATCTTTCCACGTCGCCAGTAAACCTTCGTCCCCGTCATTCATGGCGGATAAACCGGTCACGGCGTCGCCAAAAAATTCGAGTATGCGTGCGCCTGATACCACGTTGCCACCGTAATGAGCATCACTGGAATTGATGCGAACAATAATATTAAAAGGATCCATTGTTGTTCTCCTGAAATTGCGATGTACAAGAGTTGCTATTGTCTAATTGCACCAATGCAAATGCGGCGCATACATTGTCTTTATGGGTTATTGAAATAGAAATTTTTGGGTGTTTCAGGTGATTATTTAAAAAATCAATATGCACATTGGGTTGATTGTCTGGTAAGCGACCAATGGAAATCTGACGTGGTTTTAATTTAATCGCGCTGGAATGGGTTGACGGAAGCGCTTTATACACCGCTTCTTTGGCGCAAAACCGACCTGTTAAAAATTCGTATTTACGGATTTTATGCCAGGTGGCGCATAGACGCAGTTCTTCGGGGCTATAAATATATTTTGTAAACCAGTCACGGGTTAATAAACGGTCTATTTCGTTGATATTCATAATGTCCATGCCGACACAGATTTTTTGATTGCCCAAAATTTAGTTCCTTAATCGGTGACAAGTATCTGTTGCGAAAGCAAATCTTCGGGTCGGTCGCGTTGCCGAATTAAATGAGGCAAGGTGTTGATAATTATAACTTCTGCCGGATATCCGTGGCTTAGAAATTGGGTGGGTGATGCCGTTGGGCCATAGGCGCCGGAATAAAGAACACCTAGTATGTCGCCAACCTTTGTTCGGTTAAGCTGTATGCGCTTAGCTAAGATATCATTTGGTGTGCACAACGGACCTGTTATGTTGACGGTTTCATGCTGTGTAGATGTCGAGGAAAAGTTGATGATCGGAAAATTTCTTTTGACAAAACTGCCAATGCCGACAGCCGCCATGTGCAGATTAGTTCCACCGTCGGTGATGATGAATTTTTCACCCATGGAATTTTTGATGTGACGAACTTTTATTAACATCACACCGCATCCAGCAACTAAAAACCGCCCGAGTTCCATTATGATGCGTGTGCCCGAGTATTGCATAGAGAAGGCATCGATAATTTTATTCATGCCTGCGCATAAATCCGGAATGTTTATATCCGTTTCATTTGCAAAATAGGGAACGCCTAAGCCGCCACCAATATCAACAACTTTTAAATCGATCTGTAAAACTGATGATAAATCTTTGCACAAGTTTAAAATATTTGTGGTGTTAAGTATGACCGGTTGCGCATCTAAATAGCGCGTGCCCATATACACATGGAATCCGAGAATGGTGATTGAAGATAATTTTTTAAGTATTTCTACAGCTGAACGGATTTGATTTTCATCAATACCAAATTGCCTTGGTTTGCCACCCATTGCTAATCCCGCGCCCACGCCCGTGAATTCTGGATTGACACGGATTAGGATGGATGTTTTATCGGCTCCGTCACCCATGTTTTTGCTGATTGCATTGATTTCAATTATTTCATCAATGGATTCACAAACGATGGCAAAAATTTTATGATCAATACATGCTTTTAATTCAGTCGATGTTTTTGCGGGACCTACAAAAATAATGTTTTCCGGCAAGACGCCAGCTTTTATTGCCGTATGTAATTCAACAAGTGACGACACTTCTGCACCCGCCCCTTGTTTGCAAATTTGTCTGGTAATTGATATATTGGGATTGGCCTTTAACGAATAAAAAATATCAAGATTTGCGGATAATTGACGACGGAGATTATTGTAATTTTTAATCAAAAATTGCTGATCATATATATATGCAGGTGTGCTAAACTGTTGATGAACGGCTTTAACCAATTCTTTTTTTGGTGTCCAAGGCGGCGTATCTGGCAAGGTATGTCGTTGTAAATTATCCAAGATATTGGTTCGCTTTTTACATGAAAATATTGTTTGTACTTGTTAAGGCAAAGCAGGCAGGTCTATGCGGTATAAAGTTTCATCATGATGATCGTTACCATTTGTTGATAGCGTTTCTGATGAAAATAGAATATTTGTTGAAATTTCGCCGCCTAATCGTTTGTTTAAAATTTTCATTAATACGGTAATGGGGGCGTTTTCAGCATCCACCGATGCTTCGATAGCGCGGGCACCCTTAGCAATTTCATTCATCGCAGCATAATGAATGAGATTGATGCCAAGGTTTGGAACACCGTGACGTGGCTTGGTTGCGGTCTGCCATAAAAAATACGTTTCTGGTGATGTTGGGCAACGAAATCCTGTGAGAAAAGCAATGACTTCATTGCCTTGAACCGCCACCGCAGAATTTTGTGCAAATCGAGTGCACATTAATGCATATAAATAATCGCTATTATTATCTAAGTGAGGTGTTGCGTTTACCATGCGGCTTATTTGTCGGGCATAATTAATTGTCGGTTGTTGGAATTTTACATTGGTCATAATTATGGATCCGGCTAATAAAGTGTTAATTTCGGATTGAAGATGTTGTGCTAGTGGTGGCCAAAATATGACCTATGGCGTTATCGATGATTTTTAATCCACGCAATAACTCGTTTTCGGGGATAGTTAAAGCTGGTAATAGCTTGAGAATTTCATCATATGAGCCACATGTTTCAATAATTAATCCATTTTCATAGCATGCTGCTGCGATGGATTGACAAAGGTTTCCATCTTGGAAATTGATGCCTTGCATGAACCCTTTACCTTTGGTTTTGAAACCATGCTTTGCAGCGATTACGCCTAGGTGCTGCTTTAGAAATGTGATTTTGTTTTGTAGCTCATCGTGAAATTTATTGGTCGACCAGAAATGTTTAATCGCTGCTGTAGCCGTGACAAATGCATGTGCGTTGCCACGAAATGTGCCGTTGTGTTCGCCCGGTTCCCAGACATCAAATTTCGGTTTAATTAAATTCAAAGATAACGGTAATCCAAAACCCGATAACGATTTGGCTAAAATAACAATGTCCGGTTCGATGCCTAGCGCTTCAAAAGAAAAGAAGTCACCACTGCGTCCACATCCAGCCTGGATATCGTCGATAATTAATAGTGCTTGATGTTTTTCGGCGATGGCCAATATTTTTTTTGCCCATTCCGCAGACGCGATATTAAGCCCGCCTTCACCTTGGATTGTTTCAAAAATAATTGCTGCAGGTTGATTGCATCCGCTGGATGGGTCATCAAGCATGCGTGCCAACATATCGGCACTATCGATGTGCTCGCCAAGATAACCATCAAATGGAATATGGGTAACGTTGTTTAATAATGCCGAAGAAGATTTTCTGTGAAATGCGTTTGCCGTTAAACTAAGGGCGCCCAACGTGCAGCCGTGAAATGCGTTAGTAAAGGCGATGATGTTTGTTCGCCCAGTTTTCTTGCGTGCAAGCTTGATGGCGGCTTCGACGGCATTTGCGCCCGTAGGTCCGGTAAATTGTGCTACATAGTTTAAATCACGTGGCTCAAGTATATGCTGATGAAGTGCCGATAAAAATTCAGATTTAACGTCAGTTTGCAGGTCCAGACTGATGGCAAGGCCATCGGATTTAATATGTTCGATCAATGCATTCTTTAAAACCGGATGGTTATGTCCATAATTTAAAGAACCACATGCCGATAAAAAATCCAAATATGAAACACCAGAAGTATCGATTATTTGTGATTGGGATGCTTTCGAAAAATGCGCAGGAAATTTATTACAATAACTCCGAACTTTTGATTCTAATGTAGACATTAACAATTCCTAAGGCGTTTGGTCGATAGCGATTAAGAAGGTGGTTAAAAGTTGTTATAAAAAATGTATGCCGGATTTTGTAACATGGTTAGCTTATAAGGGGCGTAACTATAAAGTGCAATATAATAATTTGATAAATCTAAGATTGTTATTGTTTGCACATGAAAACAACGAATTAATAAAGTTTTATTAATCCATAGATTTATAATGAACGGTATATGTAGGGTTGAAAGATAATTAAAGCGTTAGACGTTAAATGAAATGGATAGGGATACCATTACCCTATTTTTTTTAATATTGTAATGAGCTGGGAACGCTCTTTATCGGTAAGGTTCGCCGATAATCTTTTTTCATGCTCGCACACTTTTTCTGTAACCCGGCTAAGCAGGTCTTTTCCTGCCAAAGATAATTGCAAACCATAGGAACGTTTGTCAGTTTCAGAACGTTTACGCACGACAAAGCCCCGTTTTTCAAGGCCATCAATAACCCCGACCATGGTTGAGCGTTCAATACCAATGGTTTTAGCAAGGGCCGACTGGTTAAGTCCTTGGTTTTCAAATATCACCGTCAATACACCGAATTGACCGGGTGTGATGGCATCGTTGCCCATGGATTTTAAAAAATCATCAAAAACGGCATTTTGTGCGCGTCTTAAATGATATCCGATAAGCTGATCCAGCCTACTAAGTTGGATGGTTTTTGTTTCCGGTGAGCAGGTTTTTTTTGTCATTGCTGATCATGCTTTCTGGATTATGTGTTCTCGAAGTTTGAAGCGTTGTAATTTTCCGGTCGCGGTTTTAGGAAAATCAGAAAAATAAAGAAACCGCCTAGGACATTTATAGATGGCAAGACGGGCTTTCATCATTTCCGACAATTCCAGCTCAAGACGTGAAAAATCAGAACATGAATTTTTGGTGACCAAACACAATGCAAGGCGGTTTAGATTGTCAGAATTTTTAATGCCGACGACACCGGCTTGTTCGACGTGGTCGTGTTGCATAGCGCAGTCTTCTATTTCTTGAGGGCTTACCCATTGGCCAGAAATTTTTAACATGTCGTCAGCCCGGCCTTGGTGAAAATACCGACCTTGGTCATCAGAAATAAAAACATCCCCTGTATGGTACCAGTGATTGGTAAACTTTTCTGCCGTTTGTTCCGGTTGCTGCCAATACTGAGTGGCTAAATGTTTTGATTTCACCCAAGCTTCGCCGGGCTCTCCGGCATTAGTGATGATATTGCCAAGTTCGTCATGCAAATTAATTTGAATGCCGGGGAAGGGTTTCCCCGTGGCCCTAACGTGTTCATCATCTGGGGTTGTTCCAACAAACATCATTAATGTTTCGGTCGCGCCGATGCCTTCATAAATAGGTTTTCCGGTGGCTTTTTCCCAATGGTCATTTAACGATACGGGTAAATTTTCTCCAGCCGCAATATAGGTGCTAATGGATTTAAATGCATTACTTTCGGCCATATTACCGGTTAATAAATTTCGAAACATTGTCGGCACACTTAACATGACCTGTGGTTTGTAAGTTTCTACAATGTCGGAAACCGTTTCCACCGATGGCCAAGTTGCATTTAAAATAACCGTGGCGCCAATGCGAAGGGCTGCTAGTAAACAATGTCCTAAAGCAAAAGCAAAAAATAATTTCGATGTGCAATAAATACGCTGTCCGGCTTTAAGCCCATAAACCTGTTGCAAATAAACTTCGACCCCAATCAGTGACGATAATATGTGAACGACGGCTTTGGGTTTCCCTGTTGTGCCGGATGTGTACATCCATAATGCGGTATCGTTCCCGTCCATTTCAGTGCTTTGAATGGTGGATGTGTGGGATGCTAGCAGGTCACTGAAAACAGGCCACGTCTGGTTAGTGTTGTCATGGGACACACTGATGATGGTGGGCGGACAAGGGATGTTTTTAATGGCAGATGAAACAAGATCACCATAATCAGCATCAATAATGATCAGTTTAGGCGCGCAATCTTGGATGATATGGCTTAGTTCATGTTGTGATAGCCTTAAATTTAGGGCAACAGGAACCGCACCGATTTTCATGGCTCCTAAATAGGCATAATAAAATTGCGGACAATCGGCAATGATCAATAAAACATGATCACTTTTCCCTAACCCAAGCTTTGCAAAAACCGAACCTGCGCGCGCTGTTATGTCGCTGAGTTGTTGATAAGTGACGATACCATCGTCATTGATCAATGCCGGCGTGTTGCCCAATTTTTGATGCAAAGCCGGGCCAAGTAATAAATCCGCACCGTTCATAAGGATACCCAAAAGAAAACCAGTTTACAAAACTGTTCGTTAGCCGAACTATATTTGAATTGTGTTCTGTGCGCCCATTACTGTCAAGGGTGTGGCTATTCTAAATGTCGCGGCGTGATAGGCATATCTATATTAACCGGACGGTTGGCTTCGGCTTTTAATAACGCCTCGACCGGGCGCATGGTTTTAAGTGATCGCTGAGCTAGAATTTGATATTGCTGTGTGGCTTGTCGTTTCCATTGGATGTCCTTGTCTGAAAGGTCGCGGATAACTTTGGCCGGGGTGCCAACAGCCAAAGTTTTTGTTGGCACTTCAAAGCCTGCACTGACAAAGGCCAACGCGCCAATAATGGCGTAGTCGCCAATAACTGCATCGTCCATAATGACAGCGTTCATGCCAATTAATGCGCCTTTGCCGATTTGACAGCCATGAATAACCGCACCATGACCAATGTGGGCATCGTCATCAATGAATGTTTCAGTGCCGGGAAACCCGTGCATGACGCAGGTGTCTTGTATATTGGCTCCGCAGCCTAATCGAAGCCGACCAAAATCACCACGCAGGCAAGCACTGGGGCCAATATAACAATCCGGGCCAATAATGACGTCACCAATGATGATGGCATCATCATGGACAAAAGCGGTTGCATCAATAACCGGGATGAAGTTTTCAAATTGATAGACTTTTGCCAATATTTTAATCCTTTATCGTAAATCAACAGTTCTTAGGCGTTGCGAAACAACAATCTACAAAGCACAATAGCTTAAATTCAGTGTACGCGTTGCAGGTATGAAGACAAATATGTTGACCACAGTTGATTAATAAAGGAAATGAAAATGCAAACAATTTTTGTCATGGTCAAATGTGAACTTGGAAAAGTCTATGATGTGGCCGGAAACATCGCCGATTTGATGGAACAACCGCCCCATACTTATTCAATATCAGGTGAATATGATTTGATGCTGATTTTTAATTTAGACAAAGAAACAGATATTGGCCATTTTGTCACAACCTATGTTCAAACCATCCCATCGATCAAAGAAACATATACGATTGTTGGCTTTAAAGCATTTTGATATCCCGATCTCAATATGCCGGGAATGGGTGAATTAAATGGACCTTGACCTTAGAAACTGTCTTTTAACCGCCTGGTTTCAGCAAACACCTGTAACGGACTAGCGCCTTCTAAATGCAAGTGCTTTTGAATGCCTGAACTTGTTGGCCGTAAAAACGGATTGGTTTCTAGTTCAATTTCCAAAGTCGATGGAACTGTTGGCAACCCGTCTGCACGCAATCTGTTGATACGGGCCATGCGTGCTTGCAAAGCTTTGTTTTTTGGGTCAACCGATAACGCAAAGGCTCCGTTGGATTGCGTGTATTCATGGGCACAATAAATTTCGGTTTGTTTAGGCAGGGCGATAATTTTTTCCAACGATTGCCACATCTGTTCATAAGTGCCTTCGAATACACGCCCGCAGCCTAGTGCAAATAATGTATCCCCGCAAAAAAGCGCATTGGCCGACTTAAACCAATAAGCAATATGTCCCGTGGTGTGACCGGGAACTTCTAAAACGAGAGCTTCGGCATCACCTAATGTGAATAGATCGCCATCCGAAACGTCTACATCAATGCCATCAATGCGGTGGCGGTCATTTTTTGCCCCGACAATCGTGCAACCGGTTTTTGATTTTAAATCTAAATTGCCGCCGATGTGGTCATGGTGGTGGTGGGTGTTGAGTATATGGGTCAATGTCCAGCCTTTGGTTTTTAAGGCGGTTATCACAGGCTCACTAACGGCAGGGTCAACCACGGCCGTGTGACCTGTTGACGGGCAATGAACCAGATAGACATAATTATCACTAAGGACTGCGATCTGGTGAATTTCTATAGTGCTCATAGCAGATCCTTTGGTCCTTAATTACAGGTAGCAAAAAATTGTTTAGAATTAAATAACCGATTCGACCCATTCCATCAGTTTGTTTTTAGGCAGGGCACCAATTTTTGTTGCCGCCACTTGACCGTCTTTGAATAAAATCAATGTGGGAATACCGCGCACGCCATATTTTGACGGCGTTGACGGATTATCATCAATATTAACTTTGGCAATGGTTACTTTATCGCCCATGTCACGGGCGATTTCTTCGAGTGCGGGGGCGATTTGTTTACACGGTCCGCACCATTCTGCCCAAAAATCAACAAGCACTGGCTCGGAAGAATTTAAGACATCCGTTTCGAAACTATCGTCGGTAACTTGTTTGGGCATATTTTATCTCGCTTAGGTTTTCAATGTTTAAAAAAAGTTTTTCGTTAATGCATTCGTACAATTGTGGTTAATTATTAAGGCCATTGTTTTAATGCCTATGCATTGAATCTAGGGCTGCAATAGCCCGGCGTCAAGCGTCAGCCGTTGGCATATTTTTATCTAACGTGTCATCATCAAGTGTCATGATTGTTGGCCCATTGGTCCATAATAACACAGAACGGATTGATTTATCCGGATAAATTTTACGCATCACGGCTCGGTAAAGGGCCATTTGGCGTAAATAGGATAGATCAATTGCTGCCATATTTTTCGGTGGATAACGCCCGGTTTTATAATCTACGATCGTTATTTGATCGGTTTCCACCAACAAACGGTCAATTTGACCGGATATAATCACCGATTCTTTGGCCCCTTCGATGGCGATTTCACCGACGATGGGAACTTCGGCTAAACTGCCCGGTTGGAACAAGTTTTTTAAATCAGGATGGTTTAAAACAATCAGCGTTTCATGGGCAATTAATTGCTGCTGTTCTGCCGTTAATTCGTGCGCGGGGCGGGATAAAAAAGCTTTTACTGCAGCGTTGCGTCTTTTTTCATCCATATCCGGTAAAAATTGCAACAATTGATGGATCAGCCGACCGCGTTTAAAAATATCACCGTCATGGCTGTCTAAAGGACTGATCATCGGCCCAAGTTCAGGTTCGGTAACGGTTGGGGTTAACGGATCCGGGCGGCTCGGTTCTTGAGGAGGCGCTGATTCAGCCCATTTTGGCAGGATTTCATTTGCTGGTGTTTGTGGGGCCGTTGTTAGGATTGAATCAGGTGCTGCTATTTGTGCGTTTCTGATAATTTTACCTTGCTGATGCCACGGCAAATCAATGCCTTGGCAGGCTGTGTTTTGATCAAAAGCAGCGGCAATTAACGCGTACCAGCAGCCGTCATCCATATCTTTTTTGCCGTAATGTCCTGTGATGATCAAACGGTCTCGTGCGCGGGTTAACGCGACGTATAATAAACGCCGATATTCGTCTTCGATGGTTTGTCGTAAACGCTGTTTAATGTCCAAAGTCAATGTTGTTTCATCAGCTGATAAAGCCGGCCAGAACATTGCTTCATCCCCATCAAGGTGTTGTTCAGAAAATCTCAAACCCGGTGTATGCTGGGACTTGGGCATTGAACAGGTATCGGGTAAAAAGACAATATTCGCCTGTAATCCTTTGGCCCCGTGGATGGTCATTACGCGGACCACGCCCTGACTTTGTTCAAGGTCACGTTTAATCTGTGTATCACCGGCTTCGACCCAACTTAAAAAACCTTCCATTGATGGCGTGTGGTCACGTTCAAAAGTTTGCGTGATGCTTAAAAATTCGTGGACCGGATCGGCGGCTTCGGGGCCTAAACGTTTCAATAAATCCCGGGTGCCACCATCAACGGTTAGAATGTGTGAAAAAAATTCATAAGGCGGTAAATAGTCGGCAATGGTTAAATATCCTGATAACCTTGATGCGGCAGCACTGTAATCAGGACTGTCCCGCAATGCTTGCCATAGTGTGCCTTTGCGTTCGGGGGCCAAGCACAATAAATCGTCATCATCCAGCCCAAAAAATGGGCTTTTTAAAACGACGGCTAAATTCAAATCGTCTTCGGGTAAAACCGTAAACCGGGCGAGGGCGATTAAATCCATGACGGCGAGCTGTTCGCCCAAAATCATACGGTCTGACCCAGCCACTGGGATATTATGTTGTTTGAGGCTACGCACCATACGTTCGGTAAATTGCCCGCGTGTACGGACTAAAATTATAATATCCGACGGTCGGATAGCTCGGCCCGTTGATGGCAATTGTTCTTTGTTTTTGATCCAGCTCTGAATGGTCGATGATATGCGGTCACAAACAATAGCGGCCGGGTCATGGCGGCTGATTTGATCAAGTGGCACATCCCACGGGTCTTTACCATGGGATGTGTCATCGGCACCTTCAGCAGGCCATAATTCAACGGACCCGCCTTGGCCTGTTCTAAACGTTTGGTGGTCGATGGTCTGATCATTGGCGTTCAAGCCGTGGCGAGCGGTTGGGTTTTTAAAAACATCATCAACCAATTGTAACACCACTTGGGTGGATCTGAACGATAAACCCAATTCAACATTTTGCCATTGCATTTGGGCGTCTTGTACTTTGTTTTGAAAATACTGGCGCATGGCGTCAAAGCGTTTGGGATCAGCCCCTTGGAAACTATAAATCGATTGTTTTTCATCACCCACAGCAAAAACTGTACGGGGCAATGGGCGTTCGCTGTTATCCACCCCGCTGCCCACAAAAAAAGTGTCGGCCAAGGCGCTAATGACATCCCATTGTTCTGGGCTGGTATCTTGGGCTTCATCAACCAAAATATGTTCGATGCCACCGTCGAGTTTGAAATGCACCCATGATGCTTGTCCCTCAGCCATTAATAATTGCCGGGTTTTTAAAATTAAATCATCATAATCCATCAACGCGCGGTTTTGTTTGATGGTTTGGTACGCATTGATTAAGGCCGATCCGATGGCGACCAAAGTCATGGTATTGTGAATGACCCGCAAAGCTTTAAACTGTTGAACAAGGGCATGTATGCGGTTTTGTTCTTGTAACATTATTGTCATCACTTGGCCGTCAATTTTACATGCTTTTTGTGAGACCAGATAACTTTCGGCAAATGGTTCCCCGTCGGCTTTCAGAAAAGCCCGAACGTAGGCGTTGAAATCTTCTATATTTGCCGCACTTTGTTGAACAGCCTTTAGCCAATGACTTATCAGTTGGGCTTTGCCCTGATCGCGTTTGCCGCTTTGGGATAAAATATCTTCGGCTGATTTAATGGTGGACACGTCAACACGCATGGCTTGGGCTAATAGGTTTTCCTCCGTGTCACCGGGCCGTAATCCCAATAACTTTTTGGCTGCGACTTCAAAATTGGCCGGGCCACCATGATGATCAATTTGCTGTTGCAGGCGTCCACGGTTTCGCTCCAACTCTTGAATGATCGATGTGAAATCGGCTTCGTTGACCAAACCGGCTAAATGCTCCAAAGCACCTGATAATTCGGGCGATGCCAAAACCTGTTCCCGGACTAAAAACCGTAATTCAGCAGCCGTACGTTCATCGATGACGGAAAAATGCGGAGCTAAGTTTGCTTCTAGTGGAAAGCGACCTAAGAGCGATTCGCAAAAAGAATGAATGGTGCGAATTTTTAACCCGTCGGGTGTATCTTGGGTGACGGCGAATAACCGTTTGGCACGGGATGTTTCACTGCCATCCGGTGTTTGATCAAGCAATGTCGTAAGTACGCTATGTAACGTTTTATCGTCAAGTATGGCCCATTGACTTAGCGTTACGGTCAACCTGTTGGCCATTTCAGCCGCCGCCGCTTTGGTGAATGTCAGGCATAAAATCCGGTTGGCTTGAACACCTTTTAACAACAGCCGTAAAATGCGGTCAATCAAAACCCGGGTTTTGCCGGTTCCTGCATTGGCCGAAACCCAAACCGACCGGGTCGGATCAGCCGCTTTAATTTGCGGTGTGAAAGGTTGATCATTCATTAATCGCCGCCTTCACTGTTTTGCCATTCTTTGACCCGGGCCAAATGGTTATAATCACCAAACCGGCTTTCGAACATCGGCCTTGGGTGGGATAAATAAGCCGTCGAAGGCACCGCGTATTTTCGAATATGCCCTCGCAATCCGTTGAGGGCTTTATCGGCTATGGCTTCGGCGTCGAGTTTTAATTGTTTTTGTAAACCCGGTACACGACCGCCTGAGAGCTGAATGTAAACCAATGCTGAAACCGGACTTTCAGGGCTGATGTTTTCGAATGCGCCGGATTTAATCATCGCTGCTTCTAATGATAACTGTGGCGTTAATCCGGTCTCCACTTGCGGTGCTGATGGTGGGGTGCCGGTTTTATAATCGATGACGTGCAGGCTGCCGTCTAATAATTGGTCAATGCGGTCGACTTTGGCGGTTAAAGTAAAAACGTCGTCGGCCCCATAATCAATAGGCATTTTACCCATCACTTCGACGGCGAGTGCGGTTTTACCTTGGGCCCGGTTGGACTGTTCATAATCGACAAACCATTGGGCAATGCGTTTGAATCGCGGCCACCAAAATGCGCGCACGCCAGGTCTGGACAAATGATTTTCAAACACGCTGTGACCAATGGATAACAATTTATCAAGGCTGTCGTCCGGCAATTGGTCGGGAAAACGTTTTAAAAATAATTCCAATATATGGTGGATGATGGTGCCGCGTTCGGCCGCATTTGGGTCGGCATCAATGGCGTCTAAAGGTTTGAGTTTAAGTATTTTTTCGGCATAAAGCGCATAAGGGTCGCGGATCCATGTTTCAATGCGCGATACCGATAATCCGGTTGGCCGTAGCCGGATGTTGGGTTTGGGTTGTGGCGGACGGGCAGGCGAGAACGTGTCCGGTTGATCCAGTTTTTCCGCCCAATAAAGGTATTGCAGGTTGCAGGATAACAGGTTTTCTTGACCCAATCCGGCGAGTGTATTTTGCAGGCGGAGCAACCAACGGCTGGGTTGTGATGGCGCGCCTTCGATGCGTTCGGACCGGGTCATGTAAATCTGTTTGGCCGATAACGACTGGACAAAATCATGGGCCGTTAAGCCGATGCGCCGTTCCGGTTGCGGTAGGCCAAAATTTTTTAACATTGGGCGGCTCATCCACGGGTTGGCGTTGGCATCGGGCGGCCAAGTGCCTTCGTTCAGGCTGCCTAAAATCATTACATCAGCATGTTGCAAGCGGGCTTCCATTAATCCCCAAATATGTAATCGCGGGTGCAGACCGAATGTGGATCGGACTAGCCGTCCCTGAATTAAGGTATCAATTAAGCTTGGATAATGGGCTAGGTTGATATCGCCTAAAATGGCGGCATTTTCTAGTAATTCATGAACAAATCCAGCTAACGCTTCGCCGTCGTCGCCATGCCATAACCGTTCAGGCCCGGTTTTTATATCGGTCGCGGCCAAGCTTTCAATAACGCGGATGTGGGCGGTTAGCAATTCATCCAAAGCCACGGATTTTTGTGATAACAGATCGTTCAAAGGCCCTGTTATATGTTCGAGAGTATCAAGAAACACATGCAAATCGGTTGCGTCATCCGACAAGGCATGACGTAAACCTTTAATCCCGGCATCGGGCCGTGGTCCGCGTAATAAAGCAATTTCTAACTGCCGGACTTGGTGTTTGAATTGGCCTGGACCTAAACCGCATGTTGAAAACGGATGTTTTAAAGCGGATAACAAAGCGACCGGGGCAAAACCATCAACCACCATGCGCACGGATAATCTGAAAAATGTACCAACAGGCGTTTGTCCAAGCGGTGTTCCCGCACTGTCATCAATACGAATACCAAACCGTGCTAACCCCGACCGTGTGCGTCGGGCTAAATTACGGTCCGGGGTAACCAAAGCCGCTGTTTTTCCGGGCGTTTGCAAAACTTCACGCATGATCAACGCAATCGCGGCTGCTTCTTCGAGCGGTCCTTGGGCATTGATAAGTTCGACATTTTCAAACGCCGCTGCAAGCTGGTTTTGTTCAATGTTAGGCACGGCATGTGAATGGGCCGGATGAAGCGAACGGTTAACCATGAAACACCGCGTGTCGGCAGCTGTTGACGTATGGTCCGCTTGCCAATCAGTGACTTGGTCGCGGCGCACATTTAAATGTTTTAACAAATGGCATAAGCCAAATTGTGGATGGTGGGGGCCTAAAACATCCCATGCGACACCCGGCATGTCACGGTCAAGGCCCGGTAAAATAACGGCCCCGCGTTCCATGTTGGCGATTGTCGATAGCAAATCTGCTGTAGCCGGGATCGACCCGGTGGAGCCCGCCGCGATAATGTGTCCGGAGGGTGGATTGGTGCGCCATAGTTCGGCTTGGCGATTGATCAGCAAATTGCGTCGATAGGCCGGATCAATAACATCTTCGGCAGCTAAAATTTGTGGCCAATGGAAACTTAAAATTTCCAAAAACTGTAATGTGATCTGCCAATGTTCGGCGAAATCTGCGGGGACTAATTTTGCAAGATCAGCTAAATCCAGACGTTCCGTATGCACTTGATCTAGTAACAATGCCAATTCGTGGGCGAGTTTTAAAGCCTGATCCGGTGTTATGTTTTGTTGCGCACGGATTAACCGGGCCAGCAACATTTGTCGTCTTAACCCACTGATCGCTGGCGGAATGTCGTCCAAATCCTGATCCGCGCCGGATACGGAAAAGCCTCCCGTTTGTAGCAGTAACTCGTCTTCGTCGATATCACCAATGGGGATCATGCGCGGCAAAATCATGGCCTTGCCTTGGCCGATTTGTAAAAACGATTGTTGTAAAGCCCGGCATGCTCGTCTTGTTGGTAAAAGTATGGTTGTAGCGGCAAGCTGGCTATGCACATCCAGCTCTGTAACGGCTTGGATGCGTGTGATGATGCCTTTCGCCAAAGCATCCAAGAACGCGATTGATGACTGAATGGTATAAACCGCAGGCCCGGCTGTGGTTTTATGAAGATAATTATCGATGTTTCGGTGCTCCAAAGCGGTTTTGTAAATACGTTTCGGCGTCTTTTAATCCGTCCGGTGTGCCCACATGAAACCATTCCCCATCATGTACGATGCCGTATAATCGACCTTGGGCCAAGGCTTTGTCGTAGAGCAGGTTTAAAGAATATGCCCCGCCCGGTGCATTGTTGAATAATCTGGGATGCAAAATTTGCACGCCGGTAAACAGCCAAGGTGAAATTTCATTTTCAGGCCTTCGGGTTAACGCGCCCATTGGGTCACTGTTAAAATCCCCGGGCCCGTCATAACCGTATGCGTTAACCGTTGAATGTAATAACAATAACCCGTCCATGCGCTCGTCATCCCAAATTTCGGCCAATCGTTCAAGGGCGCTAAAAAATCCATTTAACCATAACGTATCGCTGTTGACGGTGAAAAAAGGCGTGTCGCCTAATAAATTTAAAGCATTCTCAACGCCGCCGCCGGTTTCCAAAATAGTGGTTTCAGGGGAAAAAGTGATGGTTGGTTTTTTCCGCGTTCTTAGACGGGACTGGATTTGTTGACCTAAATAATGGGTATTGACGACAACGTTTTTAACGCCGTCTTCTTGTAAGCGGTCTATTGTTCTTTCAATCAGTGACCGACCGGCCACTTCGATTAAAGGTTTAGGTATATCGCTGGTTAAATGGCGCATACGTTTACCAAACCCAGCGGCCAAGACCATCGCCGTGTCGGGCATATTTTTATTGGCGGATTTTTGGTGAGAGATGAAATTGAGATCAGTCATGAGAAACTTTCAAAGCCTTTAACGTGGTCGGCAACCCGCGGTCGCAGGGTGGTATGTGTTCATCAAACCAATTTTTTAAAGGCTGCAGTTCATCATGTAATAACGATGTTTCCAATAACCCCCAAACCCTAGGGATGTGATTGATGTAAACAGGTTTGTGGTCGCGAACACATAGCCTTGTGAAAATGCCGATGACCTTGGCATGGCGTCCGGCCCCTAATGCGGCAAAAGCGTAATCGAATTTTTTACGCGCTTCGGTGCCTGTTTTTAATGCAGGGAAAGCCTGACAATAATAGCTCATCAAGTCTTGTTTTAAATCGGCATCCACAGTGCGTCTGGCATCTTCTAATAAAGACATGACGTCATAGGCTGGATGCCCGGCTAAGGCATCTTGAAAATCCAGCAAGCCACAGGCTGCAATCCCATCTCGGTTGTTAACGTGCATCAAATTATCAACGTGATAATCCCTTAAAACGGTGCAGGTATTGTTCCTGGATAAAGCTTCAAAAACATCGCGCCATACCATTTCATAGTCATCACGCATGGCTTTTGTTGGCGGTTTCCCCGTAATGACCGGAATATACCAGTCGATCAATAGCAAAGCTTCTTGCAGCAGCCGTTCAGTGTCGTAAAAGTCGATGGTTTCAGGCACAGCCTTGTCATTTGCTAATGAATGTAAATGAATGAGCACATCAAGGGCACGTTTATATAAACTTTGCTCACAAGTTGGATTGTGGCTAAGCATCCGGCTATAGGTGTCATCACCAAAATCTTCGATAATTAAAAAGCCGTTATTTGTGTCGCGGGCGATAATTTCAGGCGCGCTTAACCGCTGTTTTTTTAAAAAATCTGCAATGTGGATAAACGGGTCGACGTTTTCGCCGGGCGGCGGGGCATCCATCACCATAGCGGTTTTGTTTTGGCAAGACAGGCGGATGTAACGGCGGTTTGATGCGTCGCCTTTGAGCGGGGATTGTTGGGCATCCCCCCAGCCATGGTTGGTTAAAAATTGTTGTAAAAGCGATGGTCGGTTATCCATGTATAGCGGCCCCGGTAATGACTTCGCTGACCCGGGCCGACCAATAACCGTGCCCGGTTAATCGTGCACTGCGTTGATTGTCATGTTGCCCCTGAACAAGGGTAATATCCAGCCTGTTTTCAGGCATGTATCCCCCCAACCGGTCCGGCCATTCGATCAAAGATAATCCGTCATAAAAGGCATCATCAATGCCGAGTTCCAAAGCTTCGTCAGGATCTTTCAGGCGGTACAAATCAAAATGATAAAGCGTCACATGGGCGGCATCATAGGTTTGCAATAACGTAAATGTTGGGCTTGGCACGTCGATGGGTGATTTAACATGGGCACGAATAAACGCCCGGGCAAACACAGTTTTTCCGACGCCTAAATCACCATAAAGCGCTAACACATCACCGGGTCCGGTAAGGTTTGCCAGTTTTTCAGCAAGAGCTGTTGTTTCCGCCTCGGTCTTTAAATCTAAATCAAATCGTGTTTCTTGAATGGCCATGTATTATTTTTACTCTGAACGGGAACGCGGGGTCCAGACCCTATATAATAAACACCCTGTACAATTAACTATTCGGTTTATACTATTGATCCATGCATCATAGGTGAATGAGTTTAAATGATTTTCGGATGAGCAAATGGAGCTTAAGTTTAGATAATGGATCTTAAGTTTAAATTTACAAAGACTTTTCGCAAGCTGGTGCGGAATACCAATATTTCCGAACAGACGTTATTGGCAACCGATTATCTGAACCATTTTAACGAAGTTATCATGATGTTGGAATTGGTGCCTGACATGCCGGACATGTTGGACGAAGCCAAATCATGGCAGCCTAAAACTTATCAAGAACATTTCGAAGGCAGCGCTTTTTCCGATAAAAAATTAGCCGTCGAAGCCTATAACCATGCGCCGGATAACTACCGTCAACCATTTGATGAAACAGTTGATGAAATTGATAAAATGGTGCATCAGGGCATGGATGAAATTACCGCTGTTCTGGAATCTGGGAATGCGGAGCAAGTGCGCTTAAACGTGTTTCAAGTGACGCAAGGAATTCAGAAAAACATGGATAAACTAAGCGCTATTGTAAATGGTGATTTAGGCGAAGAATCCGAAGAAGAACCCGCCACCCTCGATCAATCAGAAATCGATGCCATGTTTGATTAAGGCGGTTGTTTTAATCTGTTATAAATCTGATAAAAGTTATTCTCGCCGCCCCATAATTGCGGGTCGAAATTACTTTGAATTCGGATGGCAAGTTTAGGTTTTCATCTTTGCCACACTCAACAACGCCGATACTGTTCGTTTGTAACCAGTTTTGGTTTTTTAAACTGTTTAGTGTTGGCTTGATTAATTCTTGATTGTAGGGCGGGTCTAAAAAAAACAGGCCGCAACGTTCCGGCATCTTAATCGGAAACGTGGGCAATTTCCGAGCATCGGATTTGATGACGGTCAAGCGATCTGTTTCATGAAGTTTTCCGCCATTGCTTTGAATGACTTTTATAGAATGGGCATCTTTTTCAGAAAATATGCAGTGGTTGGCGCCGCGGGACAATGCTTCGAAACCCAAGCCTCCGGTGCCGGCAAAAATATCGGCGACAACAGTGTTTTGGATGTCAAAATCATCTATTCCGTGGGTTAATACATTAAAAATCGCTTCGCGAGCACGTGCCGATGTGGGGCGAGTGTTTTCCCCGTTCGGACTGTCAATGGCGCGTCCCCGGTGACGTCCGGCAATGATTTTCATGAATTTGTTTTCTTGGCCGGTTTATTGTTGGGTTTGTTGCTGGCTTTACACGCTGTTTCTGATTTTTGTGAACGTGCCCGCTTGCGACTGTTTGCGCGGGCTTTTTTCTCTAGTGGATTTTGTACGCTTAATTGTTCACGTAATGCTTTGCCGGTAATTTCAGCCACCGACCCGCGGCCTAATTTGCCCAATTGAAAAGGGCCATAAGATAATCTAATCAAGCGCGTAACTTGTAAATCCATGTGTTCCATAATGCGGCGAACTTCACGGTTTTTACCTTCGTTTAATGAAACCGTTAGCCATGAATTAGCACGCTGTGTGCTGTCCAAAGTGGCTTCGACCGGGCCATAGCGTATGCCTTCAATCGTGACACCTTGGCTGATTTTTTCCAGTAAATGTTTTTTGACGATGCCATGAACCCGGACCCGGTAACGTCTTGTCCAGCCGGTTTCTGGTAATTCCAGCCGTCTGGCTAATTCACCATCGTTGGTTAACAATAGTAATCCTTCGGAATTGATGTCCAAACGGCCTACGGATACCACACGCGGCATTTCTGGCGGCATTTTTTCAAATACTGTGGCTCGGCCTTCGGGGTCTTTGTGTGATGTTAATAATCCGGGTGGTTTGTGATAACGCCACAGCCGGGTTTCTTGGGCGACAGGCATGGGTTTGTTGTCAACAATTACCGTATCGCTGGCGGTCACGGTAAACGCGGGTGTGGATAGCGTTTCGCCATTAACCCGTACCCGACCGGCTTCGATCCAACGTTCGGCTTCGCGCCTTGAACACAGGCCAGCTCTGGCCATGACTTTGGCAATACGTTCGGGTTTGTTTGTATCTGATGAGTTTTGTTTTTTGGTCATGGTGACAGTTTACTTTTGAAGGCGCTCTGCTGCAAGCAAACAACCCTTGACGAAGAATGCCTAAAAGAACACATTGTTTTTTATGCAAGATCCTATGGAACGCGCTTTTTTTGAGGCCGAGGTCGCAGCCAGCCGTGGAGAAATACCGGTTGGGGCTGTCGTTGTCAATTCAGCCAATGGCGACATTATTGGCCACGCGGGAAACCGCATCGAAGAATTAAACGATCCCAGCGCCCATGCAGAAATGTTAGCTATTAAAATGGCCGCTCATCACTTGACATCGCCACGCTTAATCGATTGTGATTTGTACGTGACGTTGGAACCGTGTCCAATGTGCGCGGGCGCCATATCTTTAGCCCGTATCCGGCGTTTATATTTTGCGGCCTTCGATGCAAAAAGTGGTGGTGTCGATCATGGCGCGCGGGTTTTTGATCATTCCACATGCCATCATTGTCCAGAAATTATCGGTGGGGTTCATGAAACCCGGGCTACTGATATGTTGCAAAAATTTTTCAAAGCCCGGCGCTAAATTCTTTTTAAATTATTGAGTTATTTATTGTGCCCACTGATTTCGGCGTGTAACGGTTTGGTGGCTTCGAACAGTTGTTTTTGTTCGTCACTGGCCGGTCCTTGGTGATTATCTTTCCATTCCCCATAACGCATGCCGTACACAATTTCTCGGGCTTGGTCGTAATTCATATCAACGTCTTGGTCTTTGGCCGCCGCCATATACCATTTGGATAAACAGTTGCGACAAAATCCGGCTAAATTCATTAAATCAATGTTTTGAACGTCTTTGCGGTTTTGTAAATGTTGAATAAGTCCTCGGAATGCGGCGGCTTCCAGCTCTGTTCGTGTTTGGTCGTCCATGTGTCGTCGTACTCCTTATAAAACAATTATTTAGCGGCCCGCCCTATTATCCCTTGGCGGCACGCCAACCGATATCACGTCTAAAAAATCCATGATCCCAATCAATGGCATCAACGCTTTTATAAGCCTTGGCTTGAGCCAATTTAATGTCATCAGCTGATGCCGTGACCCCTAATACCCGGCCACCGATGGCTAGTAATTGATCTTCCTTTAATTCTGTGCCGGCATGAAAAATCATCGTGTTTGGGTCAGCACTTGCGGCTTCAAGATTATTAATCTGTGATCCTTTTTCATAATAATCCGGATATCCTTTATTGGCCATGACGACACACAAAGCGGATTGATCGCTCCATTTAAGAGTGATTTCATCAAGCCGTCCTTCGGCACAGGCCAGCAAAGCTTCCAATACATCGGACTGGATGCGCATCATTAACGCTTGGCATTCAGGATCACCAAAACGACAATTAAATTCGATAACTTTGGGGCCTTCGTCGGTAATCATTAATCCTGCGAACAGCACACCTTTATAAGGGCGGCCTTCCGATGCCATGCCTTCGATCACAGGATTGATAATGGTCTGCATGATTGTGTCGGATAATGCATCGGTGATAACAGGTGCCGGGGAATACGCACCCATACCGCCAGTATTTGGTCCTTCGTCACCATCAAATGCGGCTTTATGGTCTTGTGCAGCACCCATGGGAATGGCCCGGGTGCCGTCAACAAGGGCAAAAAAACTGGCTTCTTCGCCGATCATCATCTGTTCAATGACAACTTCGGCGCCCGCATCGCCAAATGCGGTTTCAATCATAATGTGATCAATGGCGGCATAGGCTTCGTTTTCGTTGCGGCACACAATGACGCCTTTGCCAGCCGCCAGCCCGTCGGCTTTGACAACAATCGGTGCGCCGTGGGCGCGGATATATTCTTTGGCGGCATCCGGTTCATCAAACCGTGCATAATCTGCTGTCGGCACATTATATTTTCCGCATAAATCTTTCATCATGCCTTTGGAGCCTTCGATCTCGGCAGCATTGGCGTTGGGGCCAAAAGCTTTGATGCCAGCCTCATCCAAACGGTCGACTAAGCCCGCCACCAGTGGGGCTTCGGGGCCAACAACAACAAAATCTATATTTGCTGTTTCGACAAAGTCCATCAATCCATCAATATCGTCGGCTTGGATATCCACACACTCGGCTAATTGGGCAATGCCTGCGTTGCCGGGGGCGGCATACAACGTCGTCAGCAACGGTGACTTGGCAATGGCCCAACTCAGCGCGTGTTCACGGCCTCCGGCACCTATAATTAAAACGTTCATGCTTACCCTCATTGAATTGCAGTATAAACCGAGTTCAGTCTATGTCTGATCATTATCGAAATTGTTTTTTGTCTTTAAGCAAGGCTGCTGTTCAGACATACTTACACCATGATGGATGATAACCAATTTGCCAATAGTGAATTCAACAACAGCGAACATAATCTGCCGGTTCTTTCCGTTGCTGAGATTTCCAATGCATTGAAACGTACCGTCGAAGAAACTTTCCAACGGGTACGGATTCGCGGTGAAATTTCTGGCTTTAAACGCGCGGCTTCCGGTCATTTGTATTTTACATTAAAAGACGAAAACGCAGTTATCGATAGCGTTTGCTGGAAAGGCGCAGCCCTTAAATTAGGCATCAAACCCGAAGACGGCATGGATGTTGTGGCGACTGGTCGGCTAACCATTTATCCGGGGCGATCAAAATACCAAATCGTTGTCGAAGCCATTGAATTAGCAGGTGTTGGCGCGTTATTAAAATTATTAGAAGATCGCCGTTTGCGGCTAACCGAAGAAGGTTTGTTTGAAACAAACCGTAAACGCTCAATACCGTATTTGCCGGATGTAATCGGTGTTGTCACTTCCCCAACCGGTGCCGTTATCCGCGATATTTTACACAGGCTTGAGGATCGTTTTCCAAGGCGCGTATTGGTTTGGCCGACCCCGGTTCAAGGCGAAGGGGCGGCTGAAAAAATCGCAGCCGCTATTGATGGCTTTAACGTGATTGATAGGGGTAATGGCATGCCCCGCCCTGATGTTCTGATCATTGCCCGGGGTGGTGGCAGTTTGGAAGACTTATGGGCGTTTAACGAAGAATGCGTGGTGCGTGCTGTGGCAAAGAGCACCATTCCTGTAATCTCGGCAATTGGTCATGAAACCGATACCACATTGATCGATTATGCATCCGACAGGCGCGCGCCGACACCAACGGCGGCGGCTGAAATGGCGGTCCCCGTGCGCGCTGATTTACAAGCAGGCATCTTGTCAATGACGTCACGGTTGCTCCAATCGATGGCGCGGTTAAAAGACGAAAAAAGTATGGCGCTTGACGGTTTGAGCCGTGGATTATCAGGGCCGGAACGCATGTTGGATACGGCCCGTCAAGGGTTGGATGAATGGAGCGAACGGCTAAGCGGCGGTCTGCAAACGGGTCTGTCCAGACAAGTTGCAAATTTAGAACGTTGTGTGGCTGGACTGAGACGCCCGGACGATCAAATTATGTTGGCAGAAAACCGATTGCAAAATGAAGCCCGCGCATTAACGGCGATGGCGGCTGGTATCGTTAAAGAAAATTCACAACGCCTTGAAAATTTAGGCAGCTTGTTGAACAGTTATTCGTTCGAGCGGGTATTGGACAGGGGCTTTGCATTGATAACTGATCTGGATGGCAAACCGGTAACAACGGTCAAAGGTATGAAAACAGGGGATGAGTTATCCATGCGGTTGGCAGATGGTCAAAAACAGGTGGTGGTTAGTGGCACTGGAAAGCCTAAAAAGAAAATTAAAAAGCCGCCCTCATCCAATCAACAAGGGCAATTATTATGATCAGATTTTTTATCGCTATTTTGTTGTTGACGGGAACACTGTCATTGGCAAATGCAGTAGAGCTTAGGGGCAATTTGACCCAAGGCGGGCTGGTTGTCGGACAATCAGTGCCCGGTGCGGCGGTCACATTAGATGGAAAGCCGGTCAAGGTTTTGGGTGATGGGCGGTTTATTATTGGTTTTGGCCGCGATCAAAAACCACGTGCCTTGTTGGATATTAAATTACCGGATGGAACGAACAGATCTCAAACGATTAAAATCAAACAACGCAGATATTTTACACAAAATATCACAGGCTTGCCCCATAAAAAAGTGGTCCCCGATCCGGCAGACGTTAAACGTATTCGTGCCGATAACGCAAAAATCCGGAATGTGCGGAACAAAGCGACTGGCAACAATAGTTTTGAAAGCGGTTTTCTGTGGCCGGTTCGGGCGAAGCTTTCCAGCGTGTTTGGATCCCTTCGTATTTTAAACGGTGTTCCTAAACGCCCTCATAACGGTGTTGATATCGCAGGAGGAGAAAATACCACTGTGCTTGCTGCCGCCGACGGCCGGGTGGCGATTGCCGATGGAAATATGTTTTTATCGGGTAAAACGGTAATTCTGGATCATGGCTTAGGGCTAACGTCAGCCTATATCCATATGAGTAAAATTTTAGTTAAATCTGGTGAATATGTTAAAAAAGGCACTCCCATCGGTGCCATTGGTCATAGTGGCCGGGTGACAGGGCCGCATTTGCACTGGGGTGTTCATTGGTTTCAAGAACCGCTTGATCCGGCATTGCTCGCCGGTCCTTTGAATTTATAGTTTTATTTTTCGTTCGGCCAACGGTTATGCAACCACAACCATTGTTCCGGTTTGTCCCGGATCCAGTGTCCCAAGATTTGATTAACGTCAGTCATGATATTAAACACGTCTTGTTTGCGGTCGCCCGTTTTGTTGATTGTTATCGGTGGCGATACGGTGATTCTGAAGCGTGCCCCTGTTAACCGTTCACAGCGGATGGGTAAAACTTTGCAATCATAACGCAGGGCCATTTCAGCCAAAGCCGGTGCGGTCATGGCCTGCAAGCCTAAAAATGGAACGCTTATACCGTCGTTCATTTTTTGATCAACCAACATACCCACGTGCCCGCCATGTTTTAACGTACGTAATAATTTGCGGGCACCGCTGGCCCCTTTGGGTATCAGTTCGCCTTGCATATGCCTCCTGCCCAAATGATACAATCCATTGACCAATGGATTATTGGCTTCTCTGAAAACCCGGGCGATAGGCGTGCCAAGGGCCGTCATCGACAGTGGTACCAGTTCCCAATTACCAATGTGGCCTGTGAAAAAAATACCGGAACTTTCGCCTTCAATGGTTTGCTCAATCCATTTTTTGCCAACAACCTCGATACGGCTGTTTTTGGCGTAAATATCTAGGCGGCCTAGGTGCGGAAATTCGCCCACGTTGCGGCCAAGATTATCCCACATTTTATAGATAATTTGATCTCGCGCTTGGATATCCATTTCCGGAAACGCACGGTTTAAATTTTCGGCCGCGCGGTTTGAAATGGTAAGTTTGGGGCCTAAAAACCGCGCAAACGACCCGCCCAAATTTGATGCCCGATCAATCGGTAGAATACGGAAAAAACCATAAACCATAAACACGCCCAAAGCTTGTAAAGGGTGAATAATAAAGCGGGTAAAAAAAGGTTGTTTTTGGATCATTGAGATGAGCCGTTAATAGCCTGCATGAGTTTTTGGTCAAGCGCTGTTCGGTCCCGCCAATCAAGTGAAATCGTTAAGGCTTTAACTTCATGTTTTAGGTTTTCCGGAATACGCACCATGTCTTTTTCTGTTGTGACTATAACCGCGTTTTTTGATTTGGCTGAATTGATAATCGGTTCTAGGTGGCGGTTATCATAAGGAAAATGATCTGCAAAAGCATGGCTTTCAATTAAATCACCACCTTGGTTTTTGATGGCATCAAAAAATTTCTGCGGACGCCCGATTCCGGCAAATGCGATAACCGGACGTTGTGCAAAAATCTCCGACCAATTGTTTTTGTGCACGCTGGCCTTGAGGATCGGTTTGTTCAAAATTTTTGAAACATTGAATTGATCATCACCGATGATCATAAAAACATCACTTCGGTCTAGGCCCGGTTTCAATGGTTGGCGAAGTGGCCCTGCGGGCATGACGTGCCCATTACCAAACCCATAAGCGCCATCAATGACGATCACCGATAAATTTTTATAGAGTGACGGGTTTTGGAAGCCATCATCCATGACGATGGCTTGAGCACCGTTTTCAAATGCTGATTGAGCTCCTTTAACCCGGTCCGGGCTGACCCAAGTGGGGGCGGTTTGTGCCAAAATCAAAGCTTCGTCGCCAACATCTTGATAGGTATGGAGGTTGCTATCGACCTGCACCGGACCTGTTAATTTTCCGCCATAACCGCGCGTTAAAAAATGCGCATTCAACCCGAATGATTGCAGCCGCTGCATGATGCCAAGTGCAACGGGTGTTTTCCCGGCGCCGCCGACAGTTAAATTGCCAACACATATGATGGGTGCCGGACACGTCCAAGGCTGGCCTGAAAGCTGCTGTTTTATTTCAACGGCTTGACCGTAAACCCAACCACAAGGTGACCATAATAATGTCAGGGCAGGCGCCAAAGCATGGGTGTATTTACGGTGCTTCCAAAATTCAGGCGCGCGCATGTTCAGATCCCCGGTGACTTGCTCGTCTGGTGTTGATCATAAACGGATAAAATTTCATCAACAACATTTTCTAAAATTTGATTTTCTGCTTGAGCAAGCAGCGTCGCCTCATCCATCATTTTTAAAAGAGCTTTGTCATCCGATAATAAATTTTCAACAGTTATAGCCAATGTCTCTTTGTCTTGGACGGTGACCGCAGCACCCGCAGAAATTAATCGCTCGGCTGTGGATTTAAAGTTATCCATGTTGGGACCAAAAACAACGGCTTTGCCCAATTTAATGGCTTCTAATGGGTTTTGTCCACCTAGGTGGATCAACGATTTTCCCATGAAAACGATATTGCAAAGTCTGTAAAAAATGCCAAGTTCACCCATTGTGTCGGCTAAATATATGGCGGTTTCAGGTGTTACACATTGCTGTTTCGAACGCATGTTAATGGTTAAGCCGATTGGATTTAAGGCATCAAAGATTTCCGGGCCCCGTTCAGCATGGCGTGGAACAATGATGGTCAATAGGTCTGGAACTTTTTTAGCGATTACCTGATGCACGCTCGCAATCAGCTGTTCTTCGCCGGGGTGCGTGCTAGCCGCAAGCCATAGTGGACGAAGGCCTAGGTCTTTTTTTAGCGCATTAAGGGCTGTTTTATTCACCGATAAAGCCGGGGCAGCGTCTTTTAAATTTCCAAGGGATTTAACTTGGTTTGCGCCTAAAATTTTTAACCGATCTGTATCGGTATCACTTTGTCCCATGACCAATGTGAAACAGTTTAAAATTTCTTGGATCATGGGTTTAAAACGTTGCCAGCTTTTGAACGATTTATCGGAGACTCGGCCATTGATCAAAACCACAGGAATTTTTAATTGGGCTGTTTGCAGTAACAAATTGGGCCAAAACTCTGATTCCACCCACAACACTAAATCCGGTCGCCAGTGGTCCAAAAACCGTTTGACGTATTTGGGCCGATCAACGACGACAAATTGATGAATGACGCCCGCGGGTAATCTGGTTTTTAATAACGCAGCCGATGTCACCGTGCCCGTAGTCACCATGATCGAAAATTCCGGACGTAAGACTATTAACCGATCAATGACCGTTAAAATTGACATCGCTTCGCCAACGCTGGCACCGTGGATCCAGATCAGTTTCCCTTTGGGCCGGGTTGTTGATGCATGACCTAATCGTTCGGGGAAACGCGTTGCGTGTTCTTTGCCTAGGGCTTTGCGGCGGTTTAAATAGACCTTGATCAATGGTCCGGCGATGATGGTTGCCATCCGGTAGAGCTTAATCATCATGACCGGGGCTCTGGGTTTTTAGGGTCAGGCATCACAGGCCCCCGCCCGGTTAGCACGTCAGCCCGGTTGGTGACGGTATTTAATGCGGCTTCAATATCGATACGTGCTTGTTCACATGCGGCTTCGTCAGCGTTTCTTGGGACCGAGATTGGCGGCCCCCAAACAATCACGCCTTTGGCAAATGGGCGAGCGATCAAAAATCGGTCCCATGTGCTTAAAGTCCGGCCTTTGTTGATACCAAATGCCGCCGGGATTACCGGCACACCGGATAAACGTGCCACACTGACAATGCCGGGACTGGCATGCATGCGTGGCCCGCGTGGCCCGTCCGGGGTGATGCCAACATATTCACCGCGCCCTAAAGCTTTGACCATGGTGCGTAAAGCTTTGGCTCCGCCTTTGCTTGATGATCCTTCGGCCGTTTGAATGCCAAAATGCCCCACCGTACGGGCGATCAATTGTCCGTCACGGTGGCTAGAAATCAACATGTGAATAGGTTTTGAACGCTGCCAGCAATAGGGCATCATCAATAGTCGACCATGCCAAAATGCCAAAATAAACGGCTTGTCTAGTTTCCAAAATTGTTCCGGAATTTGACCACCGTCCACATGCCATGCGCTCGTTCTAAAGACAATGCGAATGTATTGGGCACCGATCCAACAGAGCATATTTCTAAAAACGCTGGATTTAAGAATGGCTTTAATGGGCCGCACGGGTTGATCTACCTTTGTTTAAATAGGGTCACGGGCAAATTGCAGATCATAAAGATGCCGATAAACCTGTCCCCGGTCCAGTAATTCTTGATGATTGCCTAGTTCGATAACCCGGCCCTGATCAATGACGTAAATCATGTCAGCGTCAACCACCGTTGACAGGCGGTGGGCAATGATCAACGTTGTGCGCCCTTCCATCAACGTTTCTAACGCGGCTTGGACTTTGCGTTCAGATTCTGTATCGAGCGCAGATGTGGCTTCGTCTAATAACAAAATGGGGGCGTTTTTTAACATTGCCCGGGCTATGGCTAACCGTTGGCGTTGCCCACCTGATAAACGGATACCTTGTTCGCCGACCATGGTATCATAGCCATTGGGCAGGGTTTGAATAAACCCATCTGCTGCGGCTAATTTTGCAGCCTGTTCGATATCATCGTCGCTGGCACCTTGGCGGCCATAGGCGATATTGGCGCGGATGGTGTCATCGAACAACATAATTTCTTGGCTAACAAGGGCGATATTGGCATGTAATGACGCCATGGTAACATTTTGTATGTTTTGGTCATCAATCATCACTTGACCATCGTCGACGTCGTAAAACCGGGGAATCAGATTTAAAATGGTCGATTTTCCACCCCCCGATGGACCGACCAAGGCAACGGTTTTGCCGGCTGGAATATTAAGCGAAATATCTGTTAATGCAGAACGATCAGCGCCATAGGAAAATGTCACGTTTTGGATGTTGATATCACCTTTGACGCGGTCCAAAATTTTGGCTGCCGGCTGATCAATAATCTGGGCTTGGCTATCCAACATTTGATACAACCGTTCGGCTCCGGCCAATCCTTGTTGCAATGCGACGTTTAAATTAGCCAATCGCTTCATCGGCTCATAAGCCAATAACAAAGCCGTAATAAATGCGAAAAAAGCGCCCGATGTGGTTGCGCCATCAATCACCCGGAAACCACCATAAACGATGACAATGGCAACAGACGTGCCGCCCAGCGTTTCCATAATCGGGCTCGACATGGCGCGGGTTTTTGTCGCTTTCATAACCAGTGCGAAAATGCGCTCAACCAATGTGGTGACCCGTTTTTTTTCATAATCTTGCATGCCGTAAGCTTTGACCAGGCGGATGCCTTGGAACGTTTGGTTCAGCAAGGCCATGAACAGGCCCTGTTCGGTTTGCGTGTTGGCGGTGACTTTGCGCATGCGGCGACCAAGACGGACAATCGGGTATATGGCAATAGGGAACACCGTTAACGCCATCACTGCCAACATCCAGTCTTTTAAAATCATCACTGTAACTAGACCGATTAACGACAACATGTCTTTACCAAAGGCGGTTAATGCGTTGGATACGGCAACACGCATGGAATTAATATCATTGGTAAAGCGCGATACAAGTGTTCCCGTGGGGTTGTTATGGAAAAATTGAATATCCATGGCAATCAGGTGATTATAAAGTCTCTTTTGTGCATCAGCGATAATCCTTAATCCGACAAAGCTGATCAGTGTGGTTTGTGCGTAATTCGCTAATCCTTTGATTAAAAATGTCGCCATCACAGCCCCACCGATAGGCCATAACAAACTGCGGTTTTTGGCGATAAAAACTTCGTTGACCACCGGTTCCATCAACCAGGCGCTAAACGCTGTGGCTGCCGCCACAACAGCCATTGCTAAAATGGCTAAAAACAACCACCCTTTATAATGACGGATGTGGTCTTGCCATAAACGTTTGACCAGTACGCTGGTCGCCACTTGTGTTGTTGGCTTGTTTGCGGGTGATGTGTCGGGCATTTTTTTCAAATGGGTTACTTCCCGGCCAAGGTTAAGCCATCAATGCGCATGGTTGGCGCGTTGTTGGCGTACCTGAATTTTAAATCATCAGCAACGGTGATGGCGTTAAACATCGTGTTTAAATTTCCAGCCACGGTAACCTCGCTGACAGGATAGACCAATTCGCCTTTATCAATCCAAAAGCCGCTGGCACCACGGCTGTAATCCCCGGTTAATCCATTAACGCCCATGCCCATGAATTCGGTGATATACAATCCACCGTCAACATCTGCGATTAATTGTTCGGGCGTGATGTTCCCCGGAGCCATGTATAAATTGCTGGACGATGGCGACGGCGGTGATGAAATGCCGCGTGATGCATGGCCTGTGGTTTCTAGGCCTAATTGCCGCGCACTGCGTAAATCCATGATCCAGCTTTTCAGTGTGCCGTCCTCAATGATATGACGTTTTTTAGTCGCCACCCCTTCGCCGTCAAATGACCGGGATTTCACACCACGTGGACGCAAAGGGTCATCGATGATTTGAATGTCGGAGGGGAAAATTTGCTCGCCCATTTTGTCTTTTAAAAACGATGTGCCGCGGGCAATGGATGATCCGTTCACAGCGCTGCTTAGGTGTGCCACCATCCAAAATGAAACACGTGGATCCAACACCACAGGCACTTGTGCACTGGCCACTTTTTGTGGGTTCAAGCGGCGCACGGCCTGATTGCCAGCATTTTGACCCAACTCTTCGGGGCTGGGTAAATCGGCGGCATAAACCCGGCTGGCCCAATCGTAATCACGTTCCATACCCGTGCCCGTGCCGGCTAATACGGAAACGCTTAATGAATGGCTGGACCGCATACGGGTTTGGGCAAAACCGTTTGATGTGACCAACGTCATGCTGTGTTTGCCGGTTCCCGCTTCGGCACCTTCGGAATTGCTGACGCCATCAACCGCGCGGGCGGCGTCTTCGGCACGTTTGGCAAGCTCGGTTAATTGTTGCTCCGAAACTTCTGTGTCGTCAAATTCATCCAAATCGGGAAAAGATGTGGCTAATAATTCATCGGGTGCCAAGCCTAAATACGTATCTTCGGGCACGGCTTTGGCCATGCTAATGGCACGGTCAAGCAATTCGTTAATAGCGTCCGGTTTGGTGTCGGATGTTGATACCATGGCTTGGCGTTTGCCAATCAGCACCCGTAACCCTAAATCCGATCCTTCGGACCGTTCCATATGTTCGGTTTTCCCTAACCGCATGGAAAGCGATAACGATTGGCCTTCGACAAATAACGCATCGGCGGCATCAGCTCCTTGAAGCCGTGCGCGTTTAACTAAATCAGCTAATAACTGGGTGTTGTCGTCATGTGTGTCCATAGGGGCCCCAAAAACAAGTAAAAATAATATCACGACTATTTGATAATATCTGGCATTTGATATGATCAAAATGTCTGTAACGGCAAATCATTCCACAGTAAAATGATATCTACAGTGGGTATACGCTGAAAGTCCGGGAAAAAAAATGACCTTTTCCGTGAAATTAGTAAAAAGCGCACTAAGTTAGTATTAGTTCTTCGCGATTGGGTAAGTGTAAGTACTCTTGAATTTTGTTATATTTGGTGCAAAAAATGCTTTATATGACTGTTAAATCCCCCTTTGGAAGGTTGCAAACCCTGCTCGTTAGGGATATGCCTATGAACTTGAAACGATGAATATTTTGATCGCGAGGCGACAATAAAGACGCAATTCAATACTGAATTATTGGATTGCTCCTTATAATTTTAATAAATTATACATGTTCTATTTTTACGTTAAATTAACGAGATAAAAAAGTAACCTATGATGAATATCGTAACCCCTGGGGATCAACCCCAAACACAACGACAAGAGCTGACCTCTGCGGTCGTTCGTTTTGCCGGTGACAGCGGTGATGGCATGCAATTAACCGGTGGGCGTTTTACGCTGGCAACTGCGGTGGCTGGCAACGCGCTGGCAACGTTCCCTGATTTTCCGGCTGAAATCCGCGCGCCCACGGGAACCACATTTGGCGTGTCGTCATTTCAGATCAATTTTGGCTCTCGCATCATTAAAACGTCTGGTGATGCTTTTGATGTGCTGGTTGCCATGAACCCGGCGGCGTTAAAAGTTGAATTGGATGAACTTAAAATCGGTGGATTGTTAATCATCGATACAGGGTCTTTTACGGAACGCAATTTACGCAAAGCCGGATTTGATGATAACCCGCTTGAAGGTAGCGCATTAGACGCTTACCGCTTGGTTGAAATCGATATTTCAAAAATGACTTTGGATGCGGTTAAAAGCCATGGTCTGAATAATAAAGAAGCATTGCGCTGTAAAAACATGTGGACACTGGGTTTTGTCTATTGGATGTTTGGACGTGGGCGCAAAGAAACTCACGATTGGTTAAGTGCTAAATTTGCCAAACGCCAAGACATCGCCGATGCCAATATTGCTGCTTTAAATGCAGGCCATGCTTTTGGAGAAACAGCAGAAATCGCTGATGGGTTCCATGGCTTTAGCGTTTTGGAAAGCAAAGTTGATCCCGGATTGTACCGCACTGTGACAGGCGCCGAAGCGCTAACGTGGGGACTGGTTACGGGCTGTAAAAAAGCCGAGCTTGATATGACCTTTTGTTCTTATCCAATTACACCCGCCAGCCCGATATTGCACCAATTGGCGAGTTTGCCGGAATATGGCGTTTTAACGTTTCAAGCCGAAGACGAAATAGCTGCTGTTTGTGCCGCCATTGGCGCATCCTTTGCCGGGTCTATCGGTGTGACGTCAAGTTCCGGGCCGGGTATCGCGCTTAAAACCGAAGCCATTGGTTTGGCAATCGCTATCGAAATGCCATTAATTATAGTCAATGTACAGCGCGCTGGACCATCGACGGGATTGCCGACAAAAACAGAACAATCTGATTTGTATCAAGCTGTTTACGGTCGTAACGCCGACAGCCCGCTTGTTGTGTTAGCAGCCAATTCCCCGTCTGACTGTTTTGATGTGGCCGTCGAAGCGGTGCGTTTGGCGACCAAATACATGACACCGGTTATGTTGCTTAGTGACGGATATATAGGCAATGCATCCGAGCCTTGGAAAATACCTGATGTCGATCAAATCGAATCGTTTCCGGTTACCTTTCACAGTGATGCTGAAAATTTCAGCCCCTATATGCGCGATGATAAAACCTTGGCCCGGCCGTGGGCGGTCCCCGGCACACCCGGTTTGATGCACCGCATTGGTGGGATTGAACGCGATAGTCACGGTCAAATTTCATATGACCCGGCTAATCACCAAAAAATGACCGATACCCGGGCGGCAAAAATTAACAACATCGCCGATGACGTTCCTGAACAAACGGTTGATCAGGGAAATAATTCTGGAAAAATATGTGTTGTGGGTTGGGGGTCAACCTATGGCCCGATCAGCCGGGCTGTTAATAATTTACGCGATGACGGGCTTGATGTATCCCATATCCATTTACGCCATATTTGGCCGATGCCTAGAAATTTGGGCGATTTGTTAAAAGACTTCGGTCAAGTCATTGTCCCTGAAATGAATACCGGGCAATTGGTTAATGTATTACGCAGTGAATACTTGGTTGATGCCAAAGGTTTGAACAAAGTTTCTGGACAACCTTTTAAAATAGTTGAGTTGGAAACAGCAATCCGCGCTCGGGTGGAGAAATAAGATGAACGTTGTTACAAATAACCTACCTTTAAAGCCTAAAGATTTCGCCACCGATCAAGAAGTCCGTTGGTGCCCGGGGTGCGGTGATTATGCCATCCTGAAAGCCATGCAAAAAAGTTTATCGGAAACCGGTGCACGGCCAGAAAAAACTGTTTTTATATCGGGCATCGGCTGTTCATCCCGGTTTCCTTATTATATGGAAACATATGGGTTTCACACCATTCATGGCCGCGCACCGGCGTTTGCAACAGGCGTTAAACTCGCCAATCCTGATTTAGATGTGTGGCTAATATCCGGCGACGGAGACAGTTTGTCCATTGGCGGCAATCATTTGATGCATATTTTGCGACGTAATGTGGATGTTCAATACCTGTTGTTTAACAATGAAATTTATGGATTGACCAAAGGCCAATATTCGCCAACGTCGCGTGCCGGTACGCGCACGCCATCGACGCCTTATGGGTCAATTGATAATCCTGTATCAACGGCTGTGTTTGCCCTTGGTTGCGGTGGTCGGTTTGTCGCCCGTGGTATTGATACCCAGCAAAAAAATCTGGTGCCATTATTTGACCGGGCGCGTCAGCATAAAGGCGCGTCATTTGTTGAAATTCTGCAAAACTGCATTGTTTATAACGATGATGTGTTTGCAGGGGTCACGGCTAAAAATGTGGCTGCTGATAAACAGGTCATGTTGGAACACGGCCAACCGATGATGTTTGGTAAAGACGGCGATCTTGGGTTGCGCATTAAACCGGGCGCTTTGTATTTAGAGGCCGTGCGCATTGGTGAAAACGGTATAACCGAAGACGATATTTTGGTTCACGATGAAACCAACCGAGGATTAGCGCATATGTTGGCTTCCATGAGCGGTAATAATTTACCCGTTGCCTTGGGTGTTATTTATTGCGATCCTATGCCGAGTTATGATCAACGTGTGCATGAACGCTTGGCGACGTTACAAAAAGATAAAGGCCAAGGTGATCTTAATGCCCTATTGCGCCAAGGGCATACGTGGACTGTTGATTGATTATCGTTGATAGGATTAATGCACTGTTCTAAGGGGTGCTTATGACGAAAAAAACGGCCATAAGCGTTGCGATTATCGGTTCTGGTCCGGCGGGGTTCTATACGGCCAATGCGTTATTAAAGTTGGGCGACCTGTCTGGGATAGACTATCAAATTGATATCTTAGAGCGTTTACCAACCCCATTTGGTTTGATCCGTGGTGGTGTAGCGCCCGATCATCAAACAACAAAACGTGTAGCGTTAAAATTCGAAAAAACCGCACAAAATGATCAGGTGCAATTTTTTGGCAACGTTGAATTGGGCCGGGACGTTAAACTTGATGAGCTTAGGAAAATTTATGACGCCGTTGTTTTGGCCGTTGGCGCGCCCAGTGACCGTAAATTAAATATCCCAGGAATTGATAAATACGGTGTGTTTGGGTCCGCCGCTTTTGTCGGTTGGTATAATGGGCATCCGGATTTCACTGACCTGAACCCCGATTTGAACACCCGTTCGGCAGTGGTCATTGGTGCCGGTAACGTGGCCATGGACTGCGCCCGTGTTTTGGTTCGTTCCAGCAAAGCCATGATCGACACGGATGAGCCGGATAGTGTTGTAAATGCCATTGCCCATTCACCAATCACAGATGTTTATTTAACCGCTAGGCGGGGTCCGGTGGACGTTAAATTTTCAAATACTGAACTCAAAGAATTAGAACAGCTTAATTTAACGGTGCCGCTGGTACATGCTGATCAATTGCCCGATCATTTGCCTGATCACTTATCTATGTTAACCGACCGTGATCAACGCATGGCGGGAAAAAATCTGGATGTTTTAAAAGAATACAGCCGCCATTCTGAACTTGAAAAACACAAACACATCCGTTTTGAATTCTTTGCATTGCCGATAGAAATTTTGGGTGGGGACCGTGTCGAAGGTGTGCGGTTTGAACGCACTCAAGTGGTCTATGGCGAAGCCGTGCCGATGGGCGAGTTTTTTGACATCCCGTGCGGTTTGGTCGTCACGGCCATTGGATATCGTTCGGATGCCATCGACGGTGCACCTTACGACGAAAAGCGTGGCATTATCCCTAACCAAGACGGATATATAGATGAAGGTTTATATGCGGTTGGTTGGATTAAACGTGGCCCCAGCGGGGTGATTTCATCAAACCGTCCGGACGGTGAAATTGTTGCAGAATTTATAGCTAACCAGATTACAGCAAAAAATAAATCGGGACGTAGCGGATTTGAAGCATTATTAAATGACCGTGATATTCGGTTCGTTACATTCGATGATTGGAAAACCATTGACGCCGCCGAACATATGAATACCGATGGTCAGGGGCCAAGGCGTAAATATACCCGCGTCAAAGATATGCTTGGACTTCTTGACCGGAAAAAACAAATTGATAACAATGCACATTCAACGGAGAGTTCTTCCATGACTTACAAAGCCGACCTATCAGCAAAACAAGCTTGGGATATGTTATCTCAACATCCTGAAAGCCTGTTGGTTGATGTGCGCACTGATGCGGAATATGCCTATGTAGGATTACCGGATTTACGTACTTTAGGGCGCGAACCGCATTTGATCCCTTGGGTATTGTTTCCGGACATGCAGGAAAATACCAATTTTCAGGCAAGCATTATGCAAGCCGCAGAAGATAAAAATCTTCCGATTTTATTTTTATGCCGATCCGGTGTGCGCTCCATGTACGCGGCTGAACGTATGGCCGGGTTGGGTTATACAAATTGTTACAATATTGAATTTGGTTTCGAAGGCATGCCGGATGATGGCAATCACAGAGGTGTTGTTAACGGATGGAAAGCCGACGGTTTACCGTGGATTCAAAATTAAGGCTCAAATTTTTCTAAGCGCTTGTTCAAAATCATCGCAGATATCAGCCGCGTCTTCTAAACCGATTGAAATTCGAACTAATCCATCGGTAATACCAAGATGGGCGCGTTCGTCGTCCGCTAAACGTTGATGGGTGGTGGTCGCAGGATGGGTTGCCAGCGTTTTGCTGTCCCCCAGATTATTTGAAATATCAATCAGTTTAAAAGCATTGAGCATAGCAAACGCTGCTTTTTTGCCGCCCTTTACTTCGACAGATAACATGGTGCCCCCTGCGCTCATTTGTTGTATCGCTAACGCGTAGTCCGGGTGACTTTCAAGGCCCGGATATAAAACCTGGGATACGTGGGATTTGGTTTCCAAAAACGTGGCAACTTGGGCCGCATTTCGGCTTTGCTGATCAACGCGCAAATGGATGGTCTCCAGCCCTTTTAACAAAACCCAAGCATTAAACGGGCTTAATGACGGACCGGTGTGGCGGATAAACGGTGTCAGGCTATCTTCGATGTATTCTTGATCATTTGTTAAAACGGCCCCACCCATAGTGCGGCCTTGGCCGTCGATATGTTTGGTGGCTGAATACATGACAATATCGGCGCCCAATTCAAGGGGGCTTTGCAAAACAGGTGTGGCAAAAACATTATCAACAATAACTTTTGCTCCTGCTTGGTGAGCGAGTTCTGAGACGGCTTTGATATCAATAATTTCCAACGTTGGGTTGGATGGGCTTTCGAAAAATACGGCATTTGTTGGTTTAGATAAAGCTTTGGTCCATGCGTCCAAATCAGCACCATCAACAAATTCTGTTATAATACCAAATTTCGGCAATTGTTCATTGATGATGTATTGGCAAGAGCCGAATAAAGCACGCGCTGCTACAACCCGGTCGCCGGATTTTAACTGACACGCGAGGCTTGCGAACATTGCGGCCATGCCGCTGGCGAACGATACGCAGTATTCAGCCCCTTCTAACGCCGCCAGTCGGCGTTCGAACATGGTCAGTGTGGGATTGGCATAGCGCGAATAAATATAACGTTCATTGTCGCCTTTGAACGTTGCTTCGGCTTCTTCGGCCGTTTTATAAACATAGCCGGATGTTAAATATAACGCTTCGCTGGTTTCATCAAAAGCGGATCTTTCTAAACCGCTTCGGACCATGCGGGTGGCCGGGCGCCAGTTTTGTTGATCTTCATCAGGTGTGAATTTACTCATGATGCTTCCTTAAGAATTTTGTGTTGCGCGTAGAGGCAGGGCTTGGAAGCTCCGACCTTTTAGCAATATATTTAAAGTGGTTGCAAGCCGATCAGCAAATGACCACTGCTGGACATCATATGATGGCCGATCATAAGGTCAAGCATGAATTGAACGAGTCTGGGCCCCAGAATACGGGGGTGGTTTTTTCGGGTTTTATGTTTATCTTAATCCTATCAATTGGCGTTTAAATTTAAAGAAAGTTCATCATGTCCCATATATCCACCACCCATGACTTGTTTTTTAATCAGACGGAAATGGACCGGACTGCGGCACAAAGGCAAATCAAAGACGCGCTTCATGGCTCAGATGATGGCGAACTGTATTTTGAATACCGCCAATCAGAAGCCATGGTGTTGGATGATGGTAAAATCAAAAGCGCTGCTTTTGACACCACCCAAGGTTTTGGGTTGCGTGCTGTATCGGGTGAAACAACGGGGTTTTCCCACGCATCTAATTTGACCGATGAAACTTTGACGCGGGCCTGCCTAACCGTGGCGGCGGTAAAATCTGGGAACGGGGGGGCCGAATCCCAGGGTCCAGCTCCGACCAACCGGTTGCTGTATAGTGACGAAAATCCATTGTCGAAAATTCAGTTCGAAAGCAAAGTTGATCTATTAGAAGAAATCGACGCCTATGTGCGGGCCCGCGATGAACGTGTGCGCCAAGTCACCGCTTCGTTGTCCGGTGAATGGCAAGCTGTGTTAATTATGCGTGGTGATGGATCAGAACACGCCGATATCAGACCCTTGGTTCGGATGAATGTATCTGTTGTTATTGAACAAGACGGGCGTATGGAGTCGGGTAGTTTCGGCACCGGTGGTCGGTCTGATTACCAGCCTTTTATTGAACCCGGTGAATGGAAAAAAGCCGCCGACGAAGCGTTGCGTCAAGCGGTTGTTAATTTATCGTCCGAACCGGCCCCGGCTGGGGAAATGACGGTTGTTTTGGGTGCCGGATGGCCGGGCATTTTATTGCACGAAGCCATTGGTCACGGGTTAGAAGGTGATTTTAACCGCAAAGGCACCTCGGCATTTTCGGGATTGATCGGTGAACAGGTCGCGGCTAAAGGCATCACCGTGGTTGATGATGCGACCATCGAAGGTCGACGTGGGTCATTAACCGTCGATGATGAAGGCACGCCGGGCGAAAATACTGTTCTTATCGAAGATGGTATTTTAAAAGGCTATATGCAAGACCGCATGAACGCGCGTCTGATGGGGCAATCGTCAACAGGTAATGGACGCCGTCAAAGTTACGCCCATGCGCCGATGCCACGGATGACCAATACCTATATGTTGAACGGCCACTATGATCCCGGTGAAATCATCGAAAGCGTTGATAAAGGTATATATGCGGTTAATTTTGGTGGTGGACAAGTAGATATCACGTCAGGCAATTTTGTTTTTTCCTGTACCGAAGCTTACACCTTAGAAAACGGTAAAATCGGGCAACCTTTAAAAGGCGCGACTTTGATCGGGCTTGGTCCTGAAGTGTTGAAAAACGTCACTATGCTGGGCAATGACATGGCCTTGGACCCGGGCATTGGTACGTGCGGCAAAGACGGCCAAGGAGTGCCGGTCGGTGTTGGCCAGCCGACATTACGTGTAGAAAACATGACCGTTGGCGGCACGCAAACAGGATAATTATTGAGCCGGGTTACGGATATCCATAGTGGCTATATTTTTGCGCGCACTTTCGGCTTCGGCTGACGTCGGTGCGATTTTGATTAATCGTAACCAATCTTGTCGTGCACCGTTGTCGTTTTTGGATAACCGTTTTAAAATGCCACGTTCAAGCAATGCGCTTATATTATTCAGATCATAACGCAAACTGGTATTGGCGTCTTGCATGGCGGCGTCGAAATTTTCCATCAACCGGTATGTCGATGCGCGGTAAGCATAAGCCTCGGCATTTGATGGTTGCTGGCGAATGACTTTGTTTAGATCATAAAGTGCTCCGGGATAATCCTCTTGTAACGCCCTGACTTGCGCTCGACTGATTAAAAGTTGGCCGTCGTTTGGCAGTAATTTTAAGGCCGCCGTCAAATTGGCATCCGCGCGTTTTGTATTACCCACCTGTCCCCATGCGGCGGCGGCTTGGGCTAATAAATCGGTTTGAATAAAAACCGATGCGATTTTGCTAATTGCGAGTTGTTCTAGACGTATGGCGGCTTCTTTGAATTGACCGAGCGCCATTAAAGCCGCGGCCTGACAATGACGCGCCGGTAATCCGCCATCTAATCCAGCCCATTGGCTGGCATCGTCAAAAGCTTTTTTTGCATTTGTATCAACCGTTAACAGACAATTTTTATAACGGACCTCAGCATTAATTTTTGGGTTGTCTTTGCTCGCCTGCACGGCATTCACCTCAGCAAAAATCAAATTTGCCATGATCAATATAGCAACAATAAAAGCCTTTTTTGTCTCTGGTAACTTTGTATTCATCGTCATAGACTAAATATCCGAAAAAAATCGTAACAGGTGAAGATTAAATATAAGCCATGGATGATATGAAACCACCCCGTTTATTTTGTTTTGGACTGGGTTATTCAGCCTTAACTTGGGCAATGCGTTTAAAAAAACAAGGGTGGGGCGTTTCTGGTACGTGCCAAAGCGAAAGCCGCTTGGCTGAATTGCAAAACCTAGGCTTTGAAGCGCTGTTGTTTGATGGACATGATGCATCGCAAATTCCAGCCTCGGCTTTAAATGGTGTGACCCATGTTTTGCTGTCAATACCACCTGATGAAAATGGTGATCTGGTGTTTGCGACTTGCCGTTCAATGCTTGAAAATCTGAAATCTCTTAAATGGTTTGGTTATTTGTCAACGACCGGGGTTTACGGCAACAGGAACGGGGGGAAAGTTGATGAGAACTCAGTTCTTAACCCCACATCGAAACGCAGCCAATGGCGCATGGATGCTGAACAGCAATGGTTGTCTTTATATAAGCAATCAAATTTCCCCGTTCATATTTTCAGGTTATCGGGCATTTATGGGGCCGCCAGATCAGCTCTTGAACGGGTGGCTCGGGGTAAGGCTTCGCGCATTGATAAACCGGGGCATTTATTTTCACGCATCCATGTCGATGATATCGCCAATACGTTGATGGCATCGACGATGAAACCAAGACCGGGTGGGGTTTATAATGTCTGTGACGATAGCCCGCAACAAAACAGAACGGTCATTGAATTTGCCTGTCAGTTATTAAACAAACCCTTGCCCTTATTGGTGAATTATGATGAAGCGGCAAAAACCATGTCGTCCATGGCCCGTAGTTTTTGGCTGGATAACCGATTGGTTGATAATAGCCTGATTAAATCGGAATTAGGCGTTGTTTTGGAACATCCCGATTATAAAGCTGGGCTGCGTTCGATTTTTGATCAGATGGAAGTATCCAGGTGATCAAGCAGTCGGCTGATAACCTGCGTTAACCGGTTAAGGTCATCCGGTTCCGATAACCGGTGATCACCGGATTTGATCAGGTTGATTTCTACATCGTCTGAACCGAGCTGCTGGGCCAAGTCTAGACTGGTTTGCCACGGCACATCGTCGTCTAGTTGACCGTGGATCAAGCGTACCGGGCAGTGAATGGGAATTTTTTTATCCAGTAAAATATGCTTGCGTCCATCAATGATTAATTTTTGATTGATACGGTAATCAGGACCTTCGTAACAATTGGGTAAATCAACATAACCTTTTGTTTCAATTTCTTTTTTTTGATCATTTGAAAATTTATCCCAAACTAAAGTTTCTGTAAAATCTGGCGCCGAGGCAATACCGATTAATCCGGCAATGCGGGATGAGTCCATTAATGTGGCTAATAACATGATCCAGCCGCCCATGCTGGAGCCGATTAAAACTTGTGGGCCTGATGTAACGGTTTTAATCACATCACTTGTATCCTTGGCCCAATCGCCGATACAGCCGTCGTCGAAATCGCCTGATGATTGACCGTGACCAGTGTAGTCAAAGCGTGTAAAGGCTTGGCCTCGTTTTTTACAGAAGGCTTCGACGGCTAAAGCTTTGCTTCCCATCATATCAGATTTAAAACCGGGTAAAAAGACAACACCCGGTGACTTGCCAGACATGCTGTGGTAAGCGATAGTTGAACCATCGGCACGGGTTAGAATTTTTGTATGTGTCATTGGCTGTTGTGCTTTCACCGCTTTTTTTGTTGGAATAAGGTTTTCATCATCGATGGTTGATTATAATGACCAAAGCCAGCCCGAGGTCAACGCCGAACAACGTGGTGGCGATGCACCAGATATTAATGGCCCTCGGTTCAAAAGCCGTGCGGCGACCATATTACAAGTGCTCCCTGCGTTGGGCGCTAGTGGTGGCGTTGAACGGGGAACTGTTGAAATTGCCGAAGCGATCATTCATGCCGGAGGCCGCGCTATTGTGGCGTCTTCTGGCGGCGCGAAAACCTATGAATTGACACGCATTCATGCAGAACACGTGATTATGCCGTTACAATCGAAAAACCCTTTGGTGATGTTTGCCAATATTTCCCGTCTGCAAAAACTCATTATTGATAAAAAAATTGATGTCGTTCATGCCCGTTCTCGGGCCCCGGCGTGGAGCGCTTATTGGGCAGCTAAGCGCGCATCGGTGCCGTTTGTCACAACGTTTCACGGCACCTATTCCAAAGGCAATATTTTTAAGCGCAGTTATAATGCGGTGATGATCAAAGGGGCTCGGGTAATCGCTATTTCAAATTTCATCGCAAACCATATCCGGCGTCATTATGGTGTGCCGAACAGTGTCATTCGGATTATTGCCCGGGGGGTTGATTTGACTCGTTTTAGCCCCAGCCAAGTGAGCGCGGAACGGGTCATTCAACTGGCGACCAATTGGCGGCTAACAGATGGTTTGCCGGTGGTTATGTTGCCCGGTAGACTAACCCGGTGGAAAGGCCAGCGTGTGGTCATCGAAGCCATAGCCAAGTTGGAACGCAAAGACATACGTTGTTTATTGGTCGGAAGTGATCAGGGCCGCGAGCCTTACCGCCAAGAATTAGAAAAATTAATCGATCAGTATCAACTCAATGAAGTTGTGCGCATTGTTGATCATTGTGATGATATGCCAGCGGCTTATATGCTCAGCGACGTGGTCATATCGGCATCCACTGACCCCGAAGCTTTTGGCCGGGTGGTTATTGAAGCCCAAGCTTTGGGTCGCCCGGTTATCGCAACAGACCATGGCGGCGCACAGGAAACGGTAATAGAAAATGTTACCGGCTGGTTGGTCCAACCGGGTGATGTGACAGCCCTAAGCCGCGCCATTGGCAAAGCCATCGACTTGGACCAACAAGCCCGAGCCGATTTGTCGGCTAAATCCATCAAACACGTGCAAGATCATTTTTCCATGGCTAAAATGTGTGCAAGTACATTAAACGTTTATAACGAAGTGCTTGATCTCGGGCCTAATGAGTATGGGGCCTAATATGAACACACCATCAATTTTGGTGATCAAATTAGGTGCCCTTGGTGATTTTGTACAAGCCTTAGTACCGATGGCGGCTATCCGCAACCATCATCCCCATCACCGTATTGTTTTGCTGACGACCCGGCCCTATTTAAACATAGCTGAAAAATCTTCCTACTTTGATCATATCTGGATTGATGAGAAGCCAAAATTTTTTCAAATTCGCACGTGGTGGCGTTTGCGAAACCGACTGTTGGCTGAAAAATTTGATAGGGTTTATGATCTGCAAACATCTGACCGCAGCGGTTTTTATTTCAAATTGCTGGGACCCGGAACGCGCCCGGAATGGTCGGGGGTCGCAACGGGGTGTTCGCATCCACATTCCAATCCGGACCGTGATTTTATGCATACCCTTGATCGCCAACGTGAACAGTTACAGGGGCTGGGTATCGATGATGTTCCGGCTCCAGACTTGTCATGGCTGGATGAGGATATTTCGGTCTTTAATTTATCGCAACCATTTATGGTGTTGGCCGCAGGTGGCGCTGGGCACCGGCCGGATAAACGCTGGGACATTGATAATTATACGGCATTGGCCAAGCATTTTTTAAATCAGGGTATAACGCCTGTGTTAATAGGCAGCCTTGATGAACAGGATGAATTGGTAACAATAACCAATGCTTGTCCGGGAGCGCGTAATTTGTGCGGGCAAACCGATTTGATGCAAATTGCGGGCCTCGCACGCCGGGCTCAAATAGCCGTTGGTAACGACACCGGGCCTATGCATTTGATTGCCGCTGTGGGGGGGCGGTGCATGGTACTTTTTTCCAATGCATCGGATCCAAAACTCTGCGGGCAACGCGGCGTAGCGGTGGATGTTGTGCACGTTTCAGATTTGAACCAGTTATCCGTTGATGATGTGATTGGTCGTTTATCGGATTTTATGCCGCCTATTCCAAGTAACGGTTCTTGACAGGGGCTGGTTTCCCTATACATTCCGGCGAAGTTAAATTTTTTGATTAACGAACACTTTAATACAAGTCGTCTACATAGGAACACTTGACTATGGTTGCCATTACGCTTCCCGACAACACAGTTCGCCAATTTGACGGTCCTGTAACCGGGCTTGAATTGGCCGTCGACATTGGCCTCGGTTTGGCAAAAGCAGCGGTTGCCATCAAATTGGATGGTGAATTAGTTGATTTGTCGACGACTATCGAACACGATGCGGCCGTGGCGATTGTCACCAATCGCGATGATGAAGCTCTCGATTTAATTCGCCATGATACGGCCCACGTTTTGGCTGAAGCCGTGCAAGAATTGTTTCCGGGAACACAGGTGACTATTGGGCCGTCTATCGAAAACGGCTTTTATTACGATTTTGCCCGCAATGAGGCGTTTACGCTGGATGATTTGGCGAAAATCGAGAAAAAAATGCACGAAATCATCAAACGCAACGAGCCGTTTGTGCGTGAAGTCTGGTCCCGCGAAGATGCTATTAAAACGTTCAAAGGTATGGGTGAGGCGTATAAAGCTGAACTGATTGAAGCCATTCCCGAAGGCGACGACATCGGTATTTATCGTCAAGGCAAATGGTTTGATTTATGTAAAGGTCCACATTTACCAAGCACGGGACACGTCGGCAAAGCTTTTAAATTGATGAAATTGGCGGGTGCTTATTGGCGCGGGGACAGTAACAACGCCATGTTACAGCGTATTTACGGCACCGCTTGGGCCAATCCAAAACAATTAAAAGCCCACCTGCACATGTTAGAAGAAGCTGAAAAACGCGATCATCGCCGTATTGGTCGAGAAATGGGTTTGTTCCATCAACAAGAAGAAGCCATGGGTTCCGTGTTTTGGCACGGTCCGGGGTGGACGTTGTACCGCGCTGTGCAAAATTATATGCGTAGCCGTTTGGATGACGCCGGATATGTCGAAGTCAATACTCCTGAAATGGTTGACCGCTCGTTATGGGAATCTTCCGGTCATTGGGAAAAATTCCGCGACAGTATGTTTATTTCACAAGCCGAAAACAAAGTATTGGCGATCAAGCCCATGAATTGCCCGTGTCATGTGCAAATTTTCAAACAAGGCATCACCAGTTACCGGGATCTGCCTTTACGCATGGCTGAATTTGGGTCGTGCCACAGGAATGAGCCGTCGGGCGCGCTTCATGGTTTGATGCGGGTGCGGGCGTTTGTTCAGGACGATGCCCATATTTTCTGTCGCGAAGACCAAATCAAAGACGAAACCAAAATTTTTATAGATTTGCTAGCCAGCATTTACAAAGATTTTGGTTTTGATGAATTTGTCATTAAATTTTCTGATCGACCTGAAGTTCGTGCTGGCGAAGATGATGTTTGGGATAAAGCTGAAAAAGCTTTGATGGATGCAAGCCAAGCCGCCGGAGCTGATCTGGTGATGAACCCGGGCGAAGGCGCGTTTTACGGGCCGAAACTGGAATTTGTTCTACGTGATGCCATTGGCCGAGATTGGCAATGCGGCACGTTACAAGTTGATTTTGTCTTGCCAGAACGTTTGGATGCTCATTATATCGGCGAAGACGGTGCAAAACATCGCCCCGTAATGTTGCACCGTGCGATTTTGGGGTCGTTTGAACGCTTCATCGGTATTTTAATTGAAAATTATGCTGGGCGTTTTCCTTTGTGGTTGGCGCCGATGCAAGTCGTTGTCGCAACCATCACCAATCATGCGGACGGGTACGGTGAAAAAGTTTTAGATGCCTTGAAAGCCGCAGGTTTGCGGGCAAAACTCGATACCCGTAACGAAAAAATTAATTATAAAATTCGTGAACACAGTCATGCTTTGGCACCGGTCATCATGGTGGTTGGTGAACGCGAAGAAAACGACGGCACCGTAGCTATTCGAAGACTTGGCGGAAAATCGCAGGAAATAGTTGCACTTGGTCAAGCAGTTGATACACTTAAAACCGAAGCAGCAGGGCCGCTTGGCTCTGCATAATATTTTTAAAACAGTTACAGGAGATTTTTCAATAGCCAGACGACCTTTTAATCAGCCGCCAGCCAAAGATGGCCCGCGGGTGAATGATCAAATCGAAGTGGACAGTGTCCGCGTCGTAGATGCCGATGGAGAAATGGTTGGTGTTGTATCCGTTGCCGAAGGTATAGAACTCGCATATGAAGCAGGCCTTGACTTGGTCGAAGTTTCACCAAATGCTGATCCGCCGGTATGTAAAATTCTGGACTACGGTAAATATAAATACGAAGCCCAGAAAAAAGCCAACGAAGCCCGCAAAAAACAAAAAGTTATTGAAGTCAAAGAAATTAAAATGCGCCCGGGCATTGATGAACATGATTATCATGTGAAAATGCGTAACGTGCGAAAATTTCTTGATAACGGCGACAAGGTCAAATTGACCATCCGTTTTCGCGGTCGGGAAATGGCCCATCAGGATTTGGGCATGAAAGTGCTTGACCGGGTACGAGAAGAGGTCGAGGAGTTGGCGAAAATTGAACAATTCCCAAAAACCGAAGGTCGTTTAATGACCATGGTTGTGGCGCCAAAATAAACGGTCATAGTGTGATTTGTTTAAGACCGTTTTAATTTTTATCAAGCGGTCTTGCAATCACGGTTTATGGACGTTATAACCCAGCCCTCACAAGCGGTCCGGCAGGGCATGCCCAGCCGCTGAACTTGGTATCTGAATGCAAATGTGTTCGGATGCCTCCATTATTTGATATAAGGAAAATGAAATGCCCAAGCTGAAAACGAAATCCAGCGCTAAAAAACGGTTCCGTCTGACGGGTAGCGGTAAAGTGCGCGCGAATGTGGCGTTTAAACGCCACGGGTTGAGCAAACGCCCAACTAAAATGAAACGCCAAGCCCGGGGCACGATGATACTTTGCGATGCCGATGCACGCATTGTAAAATCATATATGCCCTACGCCAAGTAATCCCTGACATTCTAGGAAAAGGAACCGAAAAATGGCACGTGTTAAACGCGGGGTTACAACCCACGCCCGTCACCGTAAAGTTATCAAAAAAGCAAAAGGCTTTCGTGGTCGTAGCAAAAACACTTTTCGCGCAGCGATCCAGCGCGTTGAAAAAGGTCTGCAATACGCTTACCGCGATCGTCGTACGAAAAAACGTTCATTCCGCAGCTTGTGGATTCAACGCATCAACGCAGGCGTCCGCCTTCATGGATTGAACTATTCTCAATTCATGAACGGATTGAATAAAGCCGGAATTGAAGTGGACCGTAAGGTTCTCTCGGATATTGCCGTCCATGAACCCGAAGCTTTTAAAGCGTTGGTTGATCAGGCTCAGGCCGCGCTCGCTCAATAATTTCTTTTAAATTATCGTGTTTAAAAACGGGGGCTGGCTTAATCGCTGGCCCCCGTTTGTCTTGATGGGAAAGAAAACATGTCGGATCTGGAAAAGCTGCAAAATGATTTGCTGGACGAAGTCAATAATGTTGCAGATTTAGTGGCGTTAGAAAATTTTCGTGTTTCAGCCCTAGGTAAAAAAGGCCAGATTACAGCCTTGATGAAAGGCTTGGGTCAAATTGATTCGGATGAACGTAAAATCCGGGGCGGACAATTAAACCGCATTAAAACTGAAATTGCTGCAGCCATTGATCAGCGCAAAAACAAATTCGAAGACGCCGATCTTGAAAAACGCCTGATGGAAGAAAAAGTCGATATTACGTTGCCTGTGGCAGGCACGTCATCCGGCAGAATCCATCCGATTTCCCAAACCATTGATGAAATTGTCAGTATCATGGGCGACATGGGCATGAGCGTTGCCGAAGGTCCGGATATCGAGGATGATTGGCATAATTTTACGGCTTTAAATATTCCATCTGATCACCCAGCCCGCCAAGAACACGATACATTTTATTTGCCGGGGGTGGCTGGTGGCGAACGCATGGTTTTACGCACCCATACATCGCCTGTGCAAATCCGCACAATGATGAAAACAAAACCGCCGATTCGGATCATTGTGCCCGGCCGCACATACCGTTGTGATTACGATGCCACTCATTCGCCAATGTTTCATCAAGTTGAAGGTTTACTGGTCGATAAGACATCACATATGGGCCATTTAAAAGGCTGCTTGATTGAATTTTGCCGCGCCTTTTTTGGTGTTGATGATTTGCCCGTGCGTTTTAGGCCGAGTTATTTCCCGTTTACGGAACCGTCTGCCGAAGTGGATATTGGTTGTGTGCGCGAAGGCGGTGAGTTCCGTATAGGCCGTGGCGATGATTGGTTGGAAATTCTCGGCTGCGGCATGATCAATCCGCGGGTACTTGAAAACTGCGGTATCGATTCTACAGAATATCAGGGATTTGCTTTTGGCATGGGCGTTGAACGGTTAGCGATGCTGAAATACGGCATCCCTGATTTAAGAACATTTTATGAAAGCGATTTACGCTGGCTGCGTCATTATGGTTTTAGCAGCTTGCAAATGCCGGGAAGTGCTGCGGGGGAAAACCAATGAAATTTACTGTGAACTGGTTAAAACAGCACCTTGAAACAGACGCATCGATTGATGAAATTTCATCAATGCTGACGATGGTCGGATTGGAAGTTGAAAAAATTACCAATCGGGCCCACGGCCTAGAAAGCTTTGTCATTGGTCATGTAGTTGAAGCCACGCCTCATCCCAATGCCGACCGTCTGCGGGTTTGCAAAGTCGACGCCGGGTCAGGTGTTGTTGATTTGGTGTGTGGTGCGCCTAATGCTCGTACGGGATTAACCGGTGTGTTTGCGCCAAGTGGCAGTTATATACCGGGCACGGATTTGACCTTGAAACCCACCGAGATTCGCGGCGTTGTCAGCAATGGCATGTTGTTGTCGGAACGGGAAATGGGCTTAAGCGACGAACACGATGGCATCATTGAATTAGGTGGAGCCCCCGCACCGGGGACCAAAGCCGTGGATGTGATGGGACTATCGGATACCATTATTGAAATTGCTATTACGCCAAACCGTGGTGATTGTCTGGGTGTACGCGGCATTGCTCGTGATTTGGCCGCAGCTGGTTTAGGAAAACTTAAACCATTGGATACAACGCCGGTGACGGGAGCTTATGACAGCTCAACAAAAGTGCACTTAGAATTTGATCATGATGATACGTCGCCTTGTCCGTTTTTTGTCGGGCGCCATATTCGTGGTGTTAAAAATGTTGAAAGCCCCAAGTGGTTAAAAGACAGGCTTGTCTCTATTGGCCTACGACCCATATCGGCATTGGTTGATATCACCAATTACATGACGTTTGATTTGAACCGGCCTTTGCATGTGTTCGATAGCAAAATGGTCAAAGGCGACCTGCATGTACGGTTAGCAAAATCCGGCGAAAAAATTATGGCGCTGAATGACAAAGAATACACATTGGATGATACCATGTGTGTGATTACGGATGATGAAAATGTTGAAAGTTTAGGCGGCGTCATGGGTGGGCTGGCCACGGGGTGCGTGGATGAAACCACAGAAGTGTTTGTCGAAGCCGCATGTTTTGATCCCATTCGCACGGCCATTACGGGTCGTAAATTAAATGTGTTATCCGATGCCCGGTTCCGGTTTGAACGTGGTATTGATACGGCGTTTATCAAAGACGGTATGGAAATCGCAACACGGTTAATTCTGGATATTTGTGGTGGCGAGCCATCCCATATAGTGACAACGGGCACTCAGCCTGAACACGCACAAGTCATTACATTACGACCCCAGCGTATTTTGCAATTGGCTGGTGTTGATGTGCCAACGGATGACATTAAACGCATTTTAGCGGCCCTTGGCTTTATAACGGATGCTGCTGGCTCTGATTTGGTTGTGATCGTTCCCACTTGGCGTAATGATATTGTTGGCGAAGCGTGTCTGGTCGAAGAAGTAGTCCGTATTTTTGGCTATGATAAAATTCCGATAACATCCCTCACTATTGATCCGGGGATGGCAAAAATAACCGCCACGGCGGATCAACAACGCCGGGCACGTGCTCGGCACAGCTTGGCAAATCTGGGCATGGTCGAAGCCGTGACCTATTCATTTCTGAATAATAAAACGGCAACTTTATTTGGTGGTGGTAGCGCCGCGCTGCATTTAATCAACCCTATCAGTTCGGATTTGGATGTCATGCGTCCATCCATTTTGCCGGGTTTAATCGAAGCCCAAGGCCGTAATGCAGCTCGCGGCATGGCGAATTTAGCACTGTTTGAAATTGGCCCTGTATTCAGAGGCCCCTTGCCCGATCAACAGTCCATACATGCGGTTGGGATTCGTGCCGGTTTAACCGGTCAAAAACATTGGAACAATCAACCGCGAAAAGTTGATGTTTTTGATGCCAAGGCCGATGTGCTGACAGTCCTTAATGAACTGGGTATTGCAGCAGACCGCGCGCAAGTGGTAACCGGTGCGCCTGAATGGTATCATCCGGGGCGATCCGGTGTGTTGCAATTGGGACCTAAAAACCGTTTGGCATGTTTTGGCGAAATTCATCCGCGCATTTTAAAAGCCATGGATGTTAAAGGTCCGATTGTTGCTTTTGAAATATATTTAAGCGATTTAGCCCAGCCCAAAAAACGAAAAAGTGCGACTCGTCCGCATCTGGATTTACCAGAACTGCATACTGTGGAGCGTGATTTTGCTTTTGTTGTGGATGCCGATGTGGGGGCTGTGAAAGTTGTCTCTGCGGCTAAAAATGCCGATAAGAAACTCATCACCGACGTTCAAGTGTTTGATCAGTTTGTTGGCGGTAATTTAGGCGAAGGTAAAAAATCTTTGGGAATAACGGTGACGTTACAGCCTTGGGATAAAACTTTGACCGATGCTGAAATTGAAGATATTTCGGATAAAGTTATCTTTGAGGTTAAAAAGACCAGCGGTGGTGTATTGCGGAGCTAACATGACGGTTAACACATCAATGCAGCCTTTATCGCAATTTAAACGGACTGATTTAGCTGACATCAAAGTCGTTTTTGCTGATATTGACGATACGTTGACTTTGCATGGACAACTGCATGGCAATGCCTATCAAGCCATGGAAAATATCCGTGCGGCAGGTATTTTAATGATTCCTGTCACCGGACGCCCGGCTGGATGGTGTGATCTTATTGCCCGCATGTGGCCGGTTGATGGTGTCGTTGGTGAAAATGGGGCGTTTTATTTTCGCCATGATCCGTCTCAAGGAAAACTTATCAAACGCTTTCAAATGGAAACCCATATCCGCACCGCCAACCGTGCTTTGTACCAAGACATTGGCCGCGATATTTTAGCAGAAATTCCGGGTACAGCCTTGGCTTCAGACCAGCTTTACCGCGAAGCTGATCTGGCCATCGATTTTTGTGAAGACGTTCCAGCTTTGGGTGACGATGCCATTGATGGTATTGTCGGAATAATGCAAAGTCGCGGAATGACCGCCAAAGTCAGCTCTATTCATGTCAATGGATGGTTCGGTGATTATGATAAGCTGACCATGACTAAATTGATGATGTCTGAATGTTTTGATCTGGATTTAGATGCTGAAAAACAGCATATGATTTTTGTCGGCGACTCGCCCAATGACCAACCAATGTTTGGCTACTTTCCTCATTCGGTTGGCGTTGCTAATCTAAAACAATTCAAAGACCGGTTGGAATTAAAACCAACCTATTTGACGCTGTCATCAGGTGGGGATGGTTTTGTTGAATTGGCCGAGTTGCTGCTTCGCAGTTAATTTTCCAGCGAATAGACCGTTGTCGGTTTTTCTCGGCCACGGACGACAACTTCGCCTTGGCGTTGCCATGGATGTGGGTCGACGCAGGCTTTAGTGGTTTGTTCGGAGGCTAGAATATAAGTGCCGTATTGTTTGTTAAGCTGTTCAAGCCTTGCCGCAATGTTTACATCGTCGCCATGGACTGTGAACTGCAGACGGTCTTTGGCGCCGACCGCTCCGACAATGACTTCGCCGGTATTAATGCCGATCCGGGTTTTTAATTTTTCACCGTGGCAATATTCATGGACTTGGCTGATATGCTGAATATCAAGGGCCGTTTTAATGGCGTTGGCGGCATGATCAGGGTCGTCGGTGACCGCATTAAAAGTGATCAACATCGCATCGCCTTGGTATTGCGTGATGACGCCACCAAATTTATCAATGGCTTCTGACATGGCATCGAAATATTCATTCATTAAGTGGCCCAATTCGCTGGGAGAGAGTTTTTCTGAAAATGTTGAAAAGCCTTCGATATCGGTGAAAATAACAGATGCGGTTTTAGCTTCGCCGTCACCGGGTTCTATCGCCCGGTCAGCCGATATAATGCGGTCGGCGACTTCGGGGGATACAAAGCGGGATAAATCAGCCGCTGCAATACTTTCAAGCACGGCTTTTTGGAAAACGCGTTCGGCCCGTAATACAGCGATAGCAAGCACGGCTGTGACCAATAGAATTGTAATGATCTTATCAACCTCTGCACCGATCAGGATCGCATTTGATGTCAAATAAGCAACGTAGTTTTTGGTGATCATTGGGTCGCCAGGTACAGAAACAATGACGTACAACACCATCAACCCCCAGCCAATCGCTGCGGCAGAACCGGCTAAGATAATATATCCCGGCTGAAAACGAAGCGCGCGCAAGGAAATAAAGATGAATACATAAATCATCGTTGGCGCTTTTAAATAAAATGAAGGCGGTTGCATGTATTGAATATGAAAACTCCAGATCAGGCTCATAAGCAAACCGATATCGACAATAACGGATACGGTTAAAAACCATCTGGGGAGGGCTGTTTTATGAGAAGCGAGCAAGCGGATGATGGTGAACGAGATATAAAAAGCCAATGCCCAAGGGACCGGTTGAAATCCGGCTTCGGGTGATGTACTGGGAGACAATGAATATAAAATTGAAAAAATCATACCCAGCAGTAATTGCACCCAACCGATGAGTTTTTCGCTGTTGTCTTGATGGGCATCAATGGCTAATTTAACGCGTTCAGGAAGCGCGCCTTGTAAAGGCTCGCCAAAGATAAATTCTGATATGCGCTTCCACATGTTTATTGCAACCTTAACTTTGTCATCTCTCTGTATAAAAAAAGTTACCGTGAAATGATATTCGATACTAGGTATTTATGATCATATCGCTTTTAAGTGATGGGTTGTGAAGTGTGGGTTGCTGTGATCGTGCCCAAAAAAAACGCCGCAGGTTTTGAACCTACGGCGTTTTTTAAAAAGTGAAGAAATGATTAGTTAGATTTTTTCTTCGCGGCACAAGGATTGCATGGGTTGCAAGGATTGCTTTTTTTCTTGGCTGCACATGGGTTGCAAGGATTGCATGGGTTTTTAGCTGCACAAGGATTGCATGGGTTGCAAGGATTGTGTTTAACCTTGGCACCACATGGGTTGGTGTTGCCAGCAAGTTGAACCAAAGCAGAATCGCTAACGTTTGCCGCTTGAGCCGTTGGCAGAACGCTTAATGCGCCAACGCCTGTGAGTGCTGCTACGCTTAGTGTGGCTACGGTTTTTTTAAACATGTGTCTTTCTCCTGTTTTGTTAAAAGTGTTTGTGGTTGTTCTAAGTTGGTTAAGTATAATTAGCTATTCTGAAACTTCATAAAAACCTGAATTTCAAATCATAACATACATAAAGAATGTCAATTCAAGGAGTCACGTCGTTTCAACATTTCGTGAAGAATTTGACCAAGTATTAAAATTTCTTACGGTATTCTTCAGGAACCAGCAGGATATAGTCCAATTCAGGCGCAACGGTTGCATGGCAATCCGCACAGAACTGCATATTCAATCCTTTGCCTTTGGTGGTGCCGGCAACTTTGCCATTTGGCATGACCATTGTATATTTCCAATCGCCTGTTTTGTTACTGTACCCTTTGGACATTTTTTCCATGATGAATAAAGGGCCAACGGATAATTTGCCGTTTGGCGTGGCGGTGAAACTGTCTTTGGCAAGGACAGTGCCTAGAGGAAGCGTTCCTGCATTTTCGAATTTTTTATAACGATAATCACCGTGGCTATCGACGTAATTGTTGACATAACGTCCACCGTGAGTGCCCGATTGATATGGTTCTTTGGCGATATTCAGCCAGTTTGTGTACCCATTCACCTGTTTAAGCCCGGCTTTCCCGTAAGCTGCGGCCATTTCTTTTTTCAAGCAGTTATAAGCTGCGGTGGCTTCGGCTCCGGATAATTCAGCAACAGCACCAGCACCACAAGGGTTGCATGGATTAGATGCACCACACGGGTTGCATGGGTTTTTGGCAGCACACGGGTTGCATGGGTTTTTGGCAGCACACGGATTGCATGGGTTTTTGGCAGCACACGGGTTGCACGGATTTTTGGCAGCACACGGGTTGCATGGATTGGCTGAAGCTAGTCTTGGCACGACACAGCTTTTTGAATAATTAGCGCTTTTAGCCGCACATGGGTTGCAAGGATTGCAAGGGTTTTTAGCCGCACATGGGTTGCAAGGATTGCAAGGGTTTTTAGCCGCACATGGGTTGCAAGGATTGCAAGGGTTTTTAGCCGCACATGGGTTGCAAGGATTACAGGGGCTTTTAGCCGCACATGGGTTGCAAGGATTGCAAGGGTTTTTGGCCGCACATGGGTTGCAAGGATTGCAAGGGTTTTTAGCCGCACATGGGTTGCAAGGATTGCAAGGGTTCTTTTTTGCGGCACACGGGTTGCAAGGGTTATCTGATGAGGCAAGTTCTATGGTGCGCGTTTTTGCCGCAGGTAATAACTGAGACGATGCATTCGCTGCATTGGCAGATGTTAAAGTTCCTGATGGAATAAATGCCAATCCGACACCGACGAATGCCGGAATAACAGCGGTTGATAACAGTTTTAATTTAATTGACCTCACAACGGTCTCCCTTTTTTGTTTCCCGGTTTTTTGTTCCCTGCATATTTGTCATGCAGTGTGGAACATTTCAAACCTATTAAATTAGAGTCATAATTAGAGTTGTAATAATTACAGTTGTTTATAATTTTAATGTGACAGATTGTAACAAGGACGGCTATTCACGCATTATCACGTGTTTGTGAAATACAGATTATAATATTTTTGTCATGATTGTTTGATCCGCAGTACCTCAGGACTATAAGGCATGAAAAAACCAGCTTTTTACTTAATAATAATTTTGTTCGCATTAACGCTTGCCACACCGATCATGGCACTGGCCAACAGTGGTTACGTGCCATCATTGATAACAATTCCGGCGGGGCCTTTTATTGCGGGATCGGATGATGCTGAACGGGAAGCTGGCTATGTTCTAGATGAACAGGCTTATGGTCATAGCGCGACACGTACGGGACGTTGGTATGCTAGGGAAAGAGCGCGTACATCCATAACGACAAAAGCCTATCAAATTACCAAGACCGCGATTAGCAATGAACAATATGCGGCTTTTATTGCTGACACCCAAACCGTGGCTCCCATTGTTGATCGGAAAACATGGGCGTCATATGGATTGGTGCATCCTTATTCCCGTACCCTACGGTTCCAGTGGAACAATAAAACGTATAATAAAGACCGGGAACATCATCCGGTTGTCATGGTCACCCATAAAAATGCTATTGCTTATGCCCGTTGGTTAAGCCGTAAAACAGGCCAAAAATGGGCGCTGCCCAGTGAAATCGAATGGGAAAAAGCCGTTCGCGGTACAGATGGCCGAAGGTTCCCGTGGGGTAATGATTTTGACGCAGACAAGCTCAACAGCAATGACAATGGGCCATTTGATACGATGCCTGTGGGGTCGTTTAAAAACGGGACCAGCCCGTTTGGTTTGCTGGATGGGGCGGGTCAAGTCTATGAATGGACGGCTGACCGGGCGGGACAAGGACGATATATTGTTAAAGGCGGATCTTGGGATGACAAAGGATGTGGCGTTTGCCGCCCGGCGGCGCGTCATTCCAGACCTGAAAACTTGAAACATATTCTGGTTGGATTTCGTTTAGTCGTCAGGCCGTGAATAACGAACTTTATAATTGGAACCAAGGCCTTAGCCGAACACCCACAGCATTGCCTAATAGTGCAACAAAAATCCATACCCAACCTTGAACGCTGGTCGAAGCGATGCCACTGAAAAATGCACCGATGTTACAGCCATAGGCCAATCTTGAGCCATAGCCCAATAATAAGCCGCCTATGACGGCTGCTAGCCATGACCGCCAAGGCAGTTTGAAATTTAAAGCCATTTTTCCGGCCAATGAAGCTGCGGTAAACGCACCGATGATGATGGCGAAATTCATGACGCTGGTGGTGTCTAAAAATACAGAATTTTTTAAAGCATTGGCTTGAAATCCAGTTGCCCAAAACCCGCTTGTGGTGGCGTCCCAGCCAAATAATGTTGCGGTTTTAGCGCCCCACAATGCATAAGCCCATGTAATCGACCACGGATGCCCGGCAATCAATAACGTGGCCCAGTTAAATAAAGCTAATAAAATGGCGCTCAATAACAACGGCCATGGGCCTCTTAATAAATTTTCATAAGAAAATGCACCGTTCCACCAAAGTGGTCGTTTGATGGTAAATCCCGATTTATATAGACCATAACAGATTGCGATAATCACAAACGTTTGCAAGGCAACAGCCGGGCCATACCCCAATTCTTGTCCAAGCGAGATACCGCCCATTTCCGGAAATGTCCGCCACCATGCCAGATCCAGACTGCCCCAAAACCCGCCAATGGCAAAAAAAATCAAGACGACAACCATGCGCGGGCTGCCGCCGCCAACGGTGAACAGCGTGCCCGATCCACAGGCTCCGGCCAATTGCATGCCAATGCCAAAAATAAAAGCACCCAACACCATCGATACGCCGATAGGGGCTACAGAACCCGTGGCCCCGTTCGATAGAAGTGGTGCAAATAACACCATGGCAAAAACCAACATCACGGCTTGGGCAATGATGCCCGATAAATCACGGTCCTGAAACGCCCGGCGGTATGCTGCTGTGAAACCAAAAGCCGCGTGATATAGACTGACGCCCAAACCAAAGCCAACAGCCAACAGAGCGACTTTTTTATCCCCGGCCAAATTCCCAGTGACCATGATAAATGCCAACGTTATGGTCATCGCCATAATTACCGCTGTCGTTTGAATAGCAGGGCGCGTTGTTGTTGCCGTGGTCATGAAAAATTATTTCAATGCGGCTGTGACGATGGCTGATAATACGCCATCAAGCTCGCGTCCCATATCGGTCAGTGCGGGAACTTGATAGGCTTTAAAGACATGGCTTGGTAAGCGGTAGGTTAATTGGGCATCACCATTTTTTTGTTCAGTAACATAAAATCTTAAGGGGGCTTCGATACCAGCGGCCGTACTTAACTTTAACATACGGACAGCAAATTTTGGATTAAAAACCATGATCACTGTGTTGCCGGGAATGGTGATGCCTAAACTTTTGGCCCCACAGGTAGCGCAAGCCTCGGCCACGATACCCATACGATTAGCCCGTATTGCGGTTCTTAAATCGCGGACAAAGGTCGCAAAGGGTTTATCCGTTTCAATGATTTTTGTGCCGGAATAGGGCGTTGCCACTTGGGCGTTCGCTGTGGTCGCAAACACCGTCATTAATATAACAAACACAATACGCATGGATCACCTGCTCAACAATTAAAAATGAATGAGGGCCTGAACCAGAACACTATGCGTTTCTATTGATCCGGACAAATGACGACTGCGTGAGCAGAGTGAATAATCAGCTTTGTTTACATTGAGTGTTTTTTGTAAAAAATACCGTTGGCTTGTTGTAATTCGCGTACGTACTGAACAATGGCTTTTAAATCATCATCCGTCGCTTGTGGCTGTGGGGGCATGTCACCAAACCGCCAATGATGGCTCTGAACCCCGCGCTTGGCAGCCAGGAAAAAAGCCGCATCACTGTGATGGCCGGGATTATAAGTGGTGTGAACCAACGGCGGGCCTTGGTTGCTGCCCGCTCCATTGCTGCCGTGACAAGCTTGACAATTTTTACCGAACGCCAATTCACCGGTTTTGGCGAGGGCAGTAAATTCAGGAATATTGACCACGGCTATCGCCGTATTTTTAGCTGGCGACATAGCGTTTTTGGCAACGACACCGATGCCTATTATGATAAAGATGGCGACAATGATCATCGGTAATTTACTGTTTTTATCTTCTGTTTCGTTTGCTTTATTATCAGACATTTGAAAACCTTTCGAAATTAAATAACCAAAGCTTGCAAGAACGGTAAATTGTTTAATAACCATGTGCTGGCAATGCTTAAATACCCGGTCATCATGGCAATGCCGATGATGATTAACATTGCCCCTGCGGCTTTCTGCAGGTACCGACCAACATTACCAATGTGACGCATTTTTGCCATGAAATGTTTTGTATACATGGCGACGATTAAAAATGGTATGGCTAAACCTGCTGCATAAATGGCTAATAAACTAGCCCCTTGCTCGACATTGGCAGTGGTTGATCCCATTGTTAAAATAGCGCCTAAAATGGGCCCAATGCACGGTGTCCAGCCAAAAGCAAAAGCCATTCCTAAAAGCACGGCGCCCAATGGCCTGCCAGCACCAGCCATGCCTTTAAACTCTATATTAAAACGAATATCACGGTTAACAAAAACGAAATTAAAAAAGCCCATCATGATCAGGCCAAAGGTGATAATGATGGCTCCAGCGATCAAACCGCCTTCGTATCGGTATTGCAGAAATAATCCGCCAACGGCGCTGGCGCCAGCACCCATGGCAATAAAAACGACCGAAAACCCAATAACGAATAACAGGCTTAATGACATCACCTGCATGCGGTTTTTAAAAGTTTGATCGTCGCGCACGTCTTCTAATGATTTGCCAGCGATATAGGACACATACCCCGGCACCATCGGCAAGACACATGGTGATAAAAAAGAAATGACCCCGGCTATGAATGCCGTAAATATTCCAATTCCTGCAATTTCCATGGTTCTATAATTATCCGCTTGGGTTAGATTGTTTTATGGGGGCGGCTTGTAATTTGCGCACCAAGGGCAGGATTTTATTATTTAAGGCATCGGGTGTAACCCGGCCAATATGTTTGTAAACAATTGTCCCGTCCCGGTCGACAACAAACGTTTCAGGAACGCCGTAAACGCCCCAGTCAATGGCCACCCGGCCATTTATGTCGGCCCCATTTTGCGTGTAAGGATCGCCTAAATCATCCAGCCATTTCGCTGCGTCAGCAGGTTGGTCTTTGTAATTAAGTCCGTTTAATGGCACAATGCCGCTGCGTTTAAGTTCCATGAATAAGGGGTGTTCGGCTCGGCATTCCGTGCACCATGATGCCCAGACATTGACCAGCGAAACCTTACCTTTTAATGATTTAGACGACATGCCGACAGTGCGCCCTTGAACCGGAGGTAAATCAAATTCTGGTACCGGTTTTCCAATCAGCACTGATGGTAAATTTTTGGGGTTTAATGTCAGTCCTACGGCAAAAGCTGTGGCAATGACCGCAAATAATATAACCGGAACAATATAAAGGAAACGGCTTTTGGGTTCGTTATCATCGATAGTTTTTGGTGATGGCTCTGAACTTGCGGCGGACATATTTTTATCTTTCTATTTATGGGCTATGTGCGTGAAGTTAATGGGTAAATACCTGATTGTTGACGTTACACAATATATTACATGCCGATGAAACAGAGCCGTGTCATGGATAGGCAATTTTGTGACAAATTGTAACAGTTTGGGTTTTGTCAAAATTTGTCACGTTTTTTTAGGGGCCTGTTGTGATTTGTTGAATGACAGGTAAATCAACCCGACACCTAATGCCAACATCGGCACGGATAACAATTGTCCCATGGTTGCACCTGCGAATAAAAAGCCCAAATAGGCGTCGGGTTCGCGGAAAAATTCAACGATTATACGCGCGATTGCATAGCCGATTAAAAATGCGCCTGTCATAAATCCTGGACGGTTGCGCAATTTTGGAATACGGAACAGGAAGAACAGGATGAAAAACAATACAAATCCTTCTAACATTGATTCGTATAATTGACTGGGATGACGCGGATCGGGCCCGCCTGTTGGAAATATAACGCCCCACGACACATCGGTGACGCGGCCAAATAATTCACCGTTAATGAAGTTGGCAATGCGGCCAAAAAACAACCCAATGGGGGCGGCGACACTAACCAGATCAGTGAGTTCAAAAAGGGCTAGTTTGCGTTTTCTGGCAAATAAAATCATAGCCACCGTAACGCCGATGACGCCGCCGTGGAATGACATGCCGCCTTCCCATACCTGTAAAATCTTGCCCGGATTGGAAAAATAATATCCCGGCTGATAAAATAATACGTACCCCAGTCGACCGCCAAGGATCACGCCAAATACCGCCCATGTCAAAAAATCATCAAGGGTGTCCTTGTCAAAATTGAGGGCGTATTTTTTAGCCAGCAGCGTCATGTAATAAATACCCAACAACAACCCGGCCAAATAGGCCAATGCGTACCAACGCAGGGCAAATGGGCCAATTTGAAAAATAATTGGATCGATATCAGGAAAAGGCATTGTTGGCTCCATAAGACTGGTTGAGGCTTAGCATACTGATCATTTAAATGATTTCAATTTTTTAGATCACAGCGAATAAACCTGCCCCGGTTTCGGGGCAGGTTATAGATGTTTTATATTATTATAAAATAATTCGCAGTAAAAATTATTGTGAAGGGGTGCGGTCTATACCCATCATTGAACCGGGATTTTGCTGTTGACCACCCATCATTGATCCGGGATTTTGCTGTTGACCGCCCATCATTGATCCGGGATTTTGCATTGTCGACATCTGGTTTTGCATCATTTGCATCATCTGCATCATGTTGGACATCATTCCGCTCATCATATTGTTTATGTTGCTTTTCCTTATGCCTTGACCACCATGACCAGCACCCATCATGGCTTGCCCGCCAGCACCATGGCCGCCACCCATTCGTCCGGGAATTAACAACCCGGCTTTGGCTTTTTGTTTGTCGTCAAGGGTTGTGATTAGTTTTTCACGGGCTGTGTTCAAAGCTTGGCGTTCAGCCATGTGTTTGGCACCCATGGACCTAATGAACGTATTTCGTTTTGCTATATCCATCGCCATTACTTCGTCGGGGTTCATGGATTTAAGACGGCTGCGTGCATTGTCGCCGATGGTTTTAGCCGCTTTGACATAATTGTTCCAGGCATCAAGTTGATCCGCAGAGATGTCCATTTCAGTTTTGGTCGTATCGGCCCATGTGTCATCAAATTTCATCATTGAATAGAGTGTCGCTGCGCCGGGCATGATCCCTTTGGCATTAGATTGTTGGCTGTGAATGCCGCCGCCCATCATGGATTGTCCGTTTTGTAGTCCGCCTTGTGTATTGTTGTGTGACCATGCTGGTGCAGAAAATGCGACGATCGTAGCCAAGGCCGCCGTTCCAAGAATAACTTTAAAGGTTTTGTTGTGTGTGGATTGAACGAATGTTTTCGGTTGCATGGTGTTCTCCTGTGGTTAAAAATAAATGGGTTATTGACTATGAATATAGATATGACTTGTGTCCGGATTGTGTCGATAAATCATTATAATGGTGACATAAATTGACAAATCGTATGAGCGCCAAACTTTGTTACATTTTTTTTGCCCGCTGTCGTCCTGATCGCATATAATGGGTCTATGAAAACATCTGCACATATATTGGTTGTTGACGACAACCCCGAAATTTTGGATTTGGTTTCGCGGTTTTTAAGCCGCGACGGTTACCGCGTATCGACGGCCAAGGATGGCCACGCCATGAAAAAAGTTTTGGCCGATGGTCGTATTGATTTAATCGTCCTTGATTTGATGTTGCCGGGGGATGACGGACTAACACTTTGTCGGGAACTTCGTGTCACATCAAAAATACCGATTATCATGTTAACGGCGAAAGGCGATGAAATCGACCGGGTTCTGGGTTTGGAAATGGGAGCGGATGATTATGTATCAAAACCGTTTAGTTCCCGGGAACTGTTAGCCCGCATAAAAGCCGTGCTCAGACGCGCCGGCCAAGCGCCGACGCCGGATGAAATGTCATCGACACCCCGTTATGGGTTTGCCAATTGGACGTTGGATACGGCCAAACGTGAATTGGTTTCAGATGATGATGTTATTGTACCACTAAGTACCGGCGAATATGATTTATTGATTGTCATGGTTGAACGCCCAGGCCATGTATTGAACCGCGATCAACTGTTGGATATGGCGCGGGGTCGCAGCAGTATTGCTTTTGACCGCAGCATGGATACACAAATAAGCCGGTTGCGCCGCAAAATAGAAACCGATGCTAAAAATCCGGTACTGATTAAAACGGTCTGGGGTGGTGGATATGTGTTTACACCAACTGTGATTAAAAAATGAAACGGTTTTTACCAAAAACCATGATCGGACAAACGATCTTGGTGTTGTTGGTGGGCCTTAGTTTATCACATATCATCAGCATGATGATCTATTCCAGTGACCGATTAAATACGTTAGCCGCAGCCGGTGGGCAGCATATGGTCAGGCGTATTGCCAACGTGTCGCGGTTGGTCATCGGGTCACCAGATGACTGGCAATTGCGTATTGTTGAAACTTTAAACGAACCGAATTTCAGAGTGTTGTTAACGCCCGAGGCTGTTTTGGTTTCGAAAAACAACAATGGGGAACAAGAAAACGTTTTGGCTGAAGTGCTTAGACAACACCTTGAACTTGGCGCTGAAGTGCCGGTACTTATCCAGTTTTTAAAAACAGAACACAGTGGACAAAATGAAAGTCATATGACCGGGATGGGAATGGGCCCAATGTCCGGCATGATGTCAAAAGTGATGCAGCGCTCTCGCCAACAGGCGCTGCGCGCATCCATAGAAATTGAACCCGGCAAGTGGATTAATTTTATCACTAATATTGATGGAGGTGAATGGCCATGGATTAATGTGTCGGTGATATCGATTTTAGTCATGTCGCTGGCGGTGATTTTATTATCAATTTGGGTGGTGCGGCAACTCAGCACCCCACTGAGTACTTTTGCAAATGCGGCTAAACGTTTGGGACGGGATGTCAATGCGCCGTCTATGGCTGTATCCGGCCCGGTCGAAGTCCGCGAAGCAGCATTAGCTTTTAATGATATGCAGCGCCGATTGAAACGTTTGATTGATAACCGTACACAATTGTTAGCGGCCATTTCCCATGATCTAAGAACGCCCATAACATTGCTAAAATTACGTGCCGAAGCCGTTGATGACTTGGCTGAACAGGCCAAAATTTTATCGACTTTGGATGATATGGAACAAATGATCCAATCCACTTTGCAGTTTTCCCGCCAAGAAGCCGAGGTTGAAAAAGAACAACGTCGCACCGTCGATTTGGGGGCGTTAATCGATGCCATTTGTGCCGATATGACCGATACTGGATTGTCTGTGGAATTTCAAGATTTTGATAAGATTTTAATGGAGTGTCGTCCGCAACAGTTAAAGCGGGCTATTGTTAATATTATTGAAAACGCCATTAAATATGGTGATCATGCCGATGTTAAGTTGATTAAAGGCGATTATGATGTGGATGTTATCGTTGACGATAATGGTCCGGGCATTGCTGTAGATCAAATGGACAATGTGTTCCAGCCGTTTTTCCGCTGTGAAACATCGCGCAATCGTAATACCGGTGGCGTCGGTTTGGGATTAAGCATCGCGCAAAGTGTAGCTCATGCCCATGGTGGGGAAATAAAATTAGAAAATCTTAAGCCCCAAGGGTTGCGCGTTTGCTTGCATTTGCCCTTATAAATCTGTTTTCATCCAGTGTTTTTTTATTATTGCATAAATAAATAATAAACCGATTGTTCCTGATAAGGTTAAAAATACAATGGTTCCTGTGGCCCCGCTCATCATCGTTTGCAGCGTGCCTGATAACATTTGTCCAGATCCGATTAAATCAAAACCTTCGGGGATATCGACATCAAATAAAGAGGCACCAAAAAAATAGGACAGATAAGTTCCGGACAAGATCAGAATGATGCCACTGGTAGTATTTACAAACGGCGCCAGTTTGCGCATGTTTCTAGCCAAGCCTGATCTCGCATACGCCGCCATGATCGACAGCGACATTAAAACTGTGCCCATGCCGATGGCATAGGCCGTAAATGTTAGTGTGCTGGCGAAGTAGCTGCCGGTAACTGCGGTTCCGGTGACGGACAGAAAAATTGGCAAGGTACAAGAAATGGATGCAATTCCGTAACCCACACCAAAAATGAAATCGCCTTTAATACTATCGGAGTTTTGGGCTGGTTTGATGTTGGGTAAAGGAATGCGGATATGATGTCCCAATAAAACCGCTAAACCAAATCCCGCCATGATGATGCCAGTGACAACCCCCGCCCAAGGTTGGACCGTCATTAACCAATTTCCTCCCGCCGCTAGTCCGATACCGACGATGATAAAAACCGCTATAAAGCCGGATGTGGTTGCTAGCCCCACTGTCATTGCTTTTAATAACCCTATTGTCGGCTGGTTGTGACCGTCGTTTTCATGGGGGCGGATGCGGTGGGCTAGATAGGCTGGTAACAATGCAAAGGCACAGGGGTTTGCCGTGGTGATGACGCCTGCGATAAAGGCAAATAATAAAACGCCCGTCATAATTTTTTGGCTCCTTTTTATTATCTGTCAGATTAACCGGCGCAACAGGACAGCTTGGTGACATCTTTGTTAAATGTTTGTGCAGCGAGTTTTAATCCCTCGACGGTGGTCAGGTAAGGAAAAATTGTATCAGCTAATTGTTGGACTGTCATATTTTGCTGGATCGCAATGGCCGCTGTTTGAATGCTGTCTGCCCCTTCGGGGGCCATGATTTCCGCACCTAATAGACGGCCGCTTTTTTTATCGCCAACCAACTTGATGAGCCCACGGGTGTCGCGCGCGGCCAAGGCACGCGGCACATAATCCAATGTAATGATCGATGTTATGGCATCATATCCGGCTTGTTTCGCGGCGGCTTCGCTTAAACCGACGCCAGCTACTTGTGGGTCTGAAAACACAACCCAAGGCATAGCCCGGTTGTCATAACGCATATCCGATAACCCAAACGCATTGTTAACGGCCACCCGCGCACCATAAGCCGCCATATAAACAAATTGATCGTCGCCTGTGACGTCTCCGGCTGCATAGATGTTTTCATTGCTGGTTTGCATCTGATCGTTGATTTTAATGCCGCCATTTGGTGTTTGTTTGATGCCTGCGGACTTTAAATTTAAAGTATCCGTATTCGGGCGACGTCCGGTGGTCAATAATATTTTTTCAGCCTTAAGCGTATCATCAACGCCTGCGCTAGAAAATTTTAGATGAATACCAGATGCCGCTTGTTTGATGCTTTGGTAGCTTAGTTTATCACGTACGGAGATGCCCTCGTCTTGGAAACATTTTGTCATGGCTTCACTGATTTCTGGAGCGGCTTCGGGTAATAATCGAGTGCGACAAACAAGGGTGACGTGGCATCCGGCACGGGCAAAAATTTGCGCCATTTCCACGCCAATGTAACCCGCCCCCATAACGATTAAAGATTTGGGTAACGTTTCCAATTCCAGAGCCGTGGTGCTGGTTAACCAATCGACATTATCAATGCCATCAATTTTGGGCAGGCTTGGTGTTGATCCGTTGGCGATTAGAATTTTCTTCGATTGAAGCGCATTTCCGTCAACAGTCAATTGCCCATCTGTGAATTCAGCCCGGCCTTTGATGTAATTAATTTCTGGATAGCTGCTTAATAAATCGATATATTTGGCTTGGCGTAATTCTTTAACCAATTCGTTTTTTTGCTGAACAACGGTTTGCCAATCGATCAGCCCGGCTTCGGCTTGAATGCCTTTGAACCGAGATGCCGTTTTTGACTGATGTAATATTTCAACGGCGCGAATCATGGTTTTTGAGGGCACACACCCCACATTGACGCAGGTGCCGCCAATCATGCCGTAACCAATCATAGCCACTTTAAAACCTTTTTCCGCAGCGGTAATGGCGGCTGAAAATCCGGCTGATCCCGCGCCGATAATCGCTAAGTCATAGATTTGTTGTGTATTTGTTTTCATGATGTTTTTAGTCTCGTAGAATTTTTTGATTTTAAATAAACGCCATAAACGGCGACCAACAGGGCAGCTAACAAAGATATGCGGATGGCATATGAAAAATTAAGCCAAGATAAAAGGTTAGAGAAGAAAGTCGTTGCGATGATTAACATGATTGTAGGGTTTGGACCGATTTTGCCAAATTTCAAATACAGCGCATGACCTAAAACCGCCAAGGAAATAAAAAGCATGGGAAATAGTAAATAATCGATCCAGCCAAGCCATGAAGTTAGTCCTGCTATGCCAAAAGCAATGACTAAAAATGGTGTAAAACAACAAATGGCTGCAACAATGGAACCGATGATGCCGGTTTTCATTTGCTTGGATGTGGCGGCATCATTGGCGGATGCGGTTAGGTCAATGTCGTTTGGCGAGGCTGTCATGGATGTAAACCTATTTATGTTGTTGAATGTCACGAATATAAACCCTGTAGCTGCCACAGGCTCAAACATATTTTTCTTTCTTTTTGTGGATAGGTAAGTTATGGAATTTAGGTCAACTATTCTGCCGTATCCAAGTTTTTTGAATTTATAATTTAAATAGCCGTTGAAATAAAATGATGCCTTTCCGCATACCACCTTATGTACTGTTAACGATGGCGGCTTTGTTTTGGGGGGGTAATTTAATTGTTGGTCGGGTCATGGTTGATGACGCTTCCCCTTTGGCCATGGCATTTTGGCGGTTTTTCTCGGCTTTAATGGTCATGTTGCCGTTCAGTTTCCCTGATTTTTGGCGATATCGTCACTTGGTTATTAAATATTTCGGCTACTTAATGTTATTAGGTGTTACAGGGATTACCGGGTTTCAAACGATGGTTTATTTGGCTTTGACGGAGACAACGGCTGTTAATGCATCATTGTTTTTATCCTTAACACCTATTTTTATTGCTATTATTGCATTTGGTATGGGCGATGAAAGGCCGGGATTTAAGAATTTATTCGGGATTTCTGTATCTATGATCGGTGTCATGGTAATGATTAGCCGTGGTGATTTAACCGTGCTCAAAAACGTCCAATTCAATCACGGAGATTTATGGATGATGGCGGCCGTTCCATTGTGGGCATTGTATTCGGTATTGTTAAAACGTCGACCTCAAGAACTCCCTGCTGGCGTATTATTAATTTCAACCATGATGATGGGCATTATTGTTTTAGCGCCGTTTTATTTGTGGGATGTGCGATCTGGAGGCGGTGTCAATTGGACACTTAATAGTGTGATGGCATTTGCTTATTTGTCAATTTTTTCGTCGGTTTTGTCTTATCAATTTTGGAACAGCGGAGTGCGGGAAATCGGCGCCGTTCGCGCCGGGCCATTTATGCATTTAGTCCCTGTGTTTGCGACTGTTCTGGCAATTATATTGTTAAATGAAAAGTTATATATTTTTCATTACATAGGCGTGCCGCTGATCGCATTGGGTATATTGTTGAATGCTCGTAAGTAACAATCGATGCTAATTTTTACCCATAACCGTTTTAACTTCAGCAATCAGTTTGTCGCCGATGTTGGCTGTAATTTGGCTGACGTTTTGACTTTCGGTTTTAATCTCTGCACTTAAACTTTCAGTTTCCCGGGCTTGGCCTTCGACCTCTTTAATCAAGGTTCCCGCATGGTCTATTTTCCGGGCGCTTGATGATGCATGATCGGCGATGTTATCCGTGGCTAGGCGTTGACGTTCAACGACTTCGGTGATGCTGTTGGTGGCTTCGGCGACTTCACTAACTTTGCTGGCAATGGATGCGATGGCTTGAACCGTTTCATTGGACACAGCTTGAACTGCTGAAATTTTAGCCTCGATATCCGATGTGGCTTTGGCGGTTTGCCCAGCTAAACTTTTGACTTCTGATGCGACAACGGCAAATCCTTTGCCTGCGTCACCTGCCCGCGCCGCTTCGATGGTGGCGTTCAATGCTAATAAATTGGTTTGTTCTGCGATATCATTGATTAAGCTCAAAACATCGCCGATGGATGCCGTTTCTTGGCCTAAACGAGTGACCGTTTCATCGACATTGATGGCCAGTTCCGTGGCTTCTCCGGTTAAGCTGATGGCCTGATTGACGGTATTTTCTATCTGTCCAATTGATGTGGTTAACTCGCTGGCTACGTTGGCAACTTCAGTTGCCAATTTTCCGGCTTCTATTGTGGTTGAAGCAACGCCGTCGGCTTTATCTTTGGTTTGGTCCGCCGACCGATTGAGTTTTTCACTGAAAAGATTGATGGCATTAAGTTGTTGACCGATGGTTTTGACCGCATCTGTCATACCGGTTTCTATTTTATAGGCGATTTCCTGTTCGGCTTTGATTTTTTCTTGATCTCTGGCTTGATTTTCTTGTTTTTGTTGTTGTTCCATATGTTTGCGGTCAAGAATGGATTGCTTGTAGGCTAAAACATTTTTGCACAGATCACCGATTTCATCTTTGCGGCCAAGGCCAGGAAGTTGGATATCAGTGTCTCCGTTCGTTAGTTTGTTTAAAGCCTTTAAAGTTGCGCCAATGGGCTGGGTAATCATAAATATAACCAGACCACTGACAAGAACGGCTCCTAACAGAGCAGAAATGATGGCGACGGTGGTTTGGTTGCTATTTGCTTTTTCAGTCTGTTGGGCGACAGTTTGTTGTCTTTTAATGCGCAATTCCCGCGCCCGGTTGCTCATCATGGCCTGACTTTTGGCACGTTTGTCAAATTGCACGTCCAGCTTTTTTTTCTGTTTAGAAAATTGTAAAGCAAAGCTTTGATCAAGCTGGGAGGCGGCCTGATTAAGGGGCGTAATGGAATCTTCCAATGTGATGACTAAAATGCCATAAGGCTGAACATCAGTGCCGATGAGCGCCAATAATTGCAAGGATTTTTCTTTTGGTAAAATTAACAATAACGGATCGTCAACACCTATTTTTCGGGCCAGAACTTTGCCATAGTTATTTTTTTGTTCGGCTGTGAATTCTTCGCTATCAGCAATATCATTCAGCGTTTCTCCATTGATGATGGGGAAAAATTCAACGCCTTTGGCAGATTTTAAAACCCGTAAATAAACACCGTCATCAACGGCAAACATGTCCCGATCGTCAATGTCCATTGGGGCAAGAATTGATTCTAATTGAGAGGCTATAATGCGAAGAACGCCTTCGAATTTACCTTGAATATATGATTTCTGTTGAGCCGTTTGTAGTTTTTTTTGAGCTAAGGATAAAGCGTTTGACGCGGTAAGAAGATCAAGCGTTTTCCCTCGGTCAATGTCGATGGCTTTGGCCATTTGTGTCTGCATTTGTGTGTTGGCTTGGGCGGATGCGTTTTCTGATTGAGCGAAAAGCTGAACTATTGCGTTGATATTGGATGTGCCCAGATAAACCGAAAAAATACCAGCGCTTGCAAACAGAACAATGCTTATTAGGAAAAATTTTGGCCCTAAACGGAATAATTTTGTCATCGTCATTGTCCTTATTATGGTGATGGGAAACACGTAAATTAAGGCAAGGTATCACTATAGTATAAAAATAAAATCTCACCAAGATATGATGATAATATATTCGATAATTATATTATTTAAAATTTGTAATTTTATTATACATGTTGCATAGTCACACTAATCCTGCGGTTTTTAGGGGAGCCGACGGGAATAAAAAACGACCCGAGTAACAGGTTAATCATATAAGAGGAGGTTTAATTATGAAATTTAAGACAATGATGTTTACGGCAGTGGCGATGGCTGCATTGATGATCGCACCGACGGTTTCTCAAAGTGCAGAAGACGCTGAACAGAACAAAGATTACCGCACATTTGCCCAAGGCGGTAACGTTGCTTATGGGGAAATTGGTGACAGTTATACGGCCGATTTAGTAATGTATCTGGCAGGCAATCAGTTCATGGTGATGGATGAATTGATCAAAGACTTTATGAAAAAACATCCAAAAATCGGAAGTGTTTATGTTGAAACCATTCCGCCGGGACAAATTTTAAAAGGGCAAATTTTAAAACAAGGGCAGATAAATAATCAAAATACAGCCATGAACCCGGATGTATATGCCAGTGTGAATTTAGGCCATCTGAAAAAACTTAAATCCGAAGCCATGATGGACAGCTATAAAATTTATACACATAACAAACTGGCGCTAATGATTGCCAAAGGAAATCCCAAAGGCATTAAAGGGCCAGAAGATTTAAAACGTAGTGATTTGGTGCAGTCCCATCCCAATCCGTTGACTGAGGGCATTTTTAAATTCTACGGGGCCGCCATGTTGAATGACATGGGAATTTATGAACAGGTTACCGGTAATGCCAAATGCCGGGGCTGTTGGGCAATCGAAGGTAAAACATGGTTTACTAAACGCCATCACCGCGAAACACCGGATCGGATTGAAAAAAATCTAGCTGATGTTGGTATTGTTTGGACCACTGAAATTATCGAAGCCAAAAAACAGAACCGCGCTATTGATGGTGTTGATATCCCGGCACCACTCAACAAAGGCAAAGAAGTGGGATATGCCATTGGTGTATTAAAAACCGGGCGTAATCAACAGAATGGCATGCATTATGTTGGCTATCTAAGAAGCGATGCCGCGCAAAATATTTATGCCAAATATGGTTTTGTCAAAGCCACAAGTGATGAAACTAAATTGAAAGCGATCCCCGGAAGCTGATTGTTTCATATGGTTAAATACCTAAAACGGCATGGCTGATAAGCCGTGCCGTTTTTTTTATGCGCGATAATGATTTTATAAAAACCCATAAAATAGCAGTTTTGGTTGGTTTATGGGTGAAGTTTAAAAGAATTTTTTCTTATGCCCTAATTTCATGTATGACTCATAGAAATTGTTTACGTTTACGTAAACGTCAAGTATGGTGACGGCGATAAACATGAAATAAAATTTACCTGTGTGTTTGTGTGCCTGTTTTTCATGGCGTTTTGAAAAAGCGTGTTGTCCTTGGCAGGACATGACGAATGATGAATTGCAGTCTATAATATGTCCAAATGTATCTGATATATATTTGGTCTGTAAGTGTGGAGTAATTTTATGCCCGATAGTGCTGGTGTTAACCCAAACCAAATCCAATCCCCTTATAAAGCGTCTCGTCCGGTGCGGTTTGTAACGGCTGCTAGTTTGTTTGATGGACATGATGCATCAATTAATATTATGCGTCGAATACTGCAATCATCAGGGGCCGAGGTTATTCATTTGGGCCACAATCGATCTGTCGATGAGGTTGTGACGGCTGCATTACAAGAAGACGTACAAGGCATTGCCGTTAGTTCATACCAAGGCGGGCATGTTGAGTATTTTAAATATATGATCGATTTATTGAAAGAACGTGGTGGCGCCGGTATCAAAGTTTTTGGCGGTGGTGGCGGGGTGATTGTCCCCGATGAAATCAAAGAATTACATGACTATGGCGTGACCCGAATTTACGCTCCTCGTGATGGACAGTCACTAGGATTACAAGGCATGATCGATGATATGATCCGCATCTCGGATTATGATTTATCGGCCGATATTTCCGGCTTGGATAAAGCGTTGATGGGTGATCAACCAAGACCATTGGCTCAATTAATGACGGCTTTGGAAAACGGTGTGTGTCCAGATAAATTGCTTGGCGAGATTCGCAAACGAGCCGTTGATATAACCGATGTCCCCGTGTTGGGGATTACCGGCACGGGCGGGGCCGGGAAATCATCGTTAACCGATGAATTGGTGCTTAGGTTCCGTGAATATTCTAACGAGCCCAAAATAGCAATCATTGCGATAGATCCGTCGCGCCGCAAAAGCGGTGGGGCGTTATTAGGCGACCGTATCCGCATGAATGCGATTGATGGGGACAATATATTTATGCGCTCCATTGCGACACGGGATGGCCATTCCGAAGTGCCACAAGCGGTGCCGGATATGATTGCGGCTTGTAAAGTTTCTGGTTTTGATCTGGTGATTGTCGAAACCCCCGGTATTGGTCAAGGGGATGCGGGTATTGTTGCCCATGCCGATGTGTCGCTTTATGTGATGACTCCTGAATTTGGCGCCGCCAGCCAACTTGAAAAAATTGACATGTTGGATTTTGCTGATGTAGTCGCCATTAATAAGTTCGATCGCAAAGGGGGCAAAGACGCCCTGCGCGATGTCAGTAAACAGCTTCAACGCAACCTACAAGCGTTTGATCAATCAACCGATAATATGCCGGTTTTTGGCACCACGGCGTCTAAATTCAATGATCAAGGTGTGATGGCGCTGTATCAACATTTGATCGGGTTGTTTAATCGACAATCCATGGGGGCGTGGGATTGTCATGTTGAACCCGTTTCGGTACGTTGTTCCGCCGATGATGATGTGATTGTGCCTGCAAGCCGTCAACGGTATTTGGCTGAGATTTCAGAAACTGTGCGCGGGTATCATAAAACGATTGCTTTGCAGTCAACAATTGCCCGTGAACGGCAACAATTAACTGCGGCTGCACGTATGTTGGAATTAGCCGATAAAAATTCAAACCTTTATGATCTGGAAAATTTGCGCGCTGAAAAACAACAGGCATTAGATCCAAGAGCAGCCAAATTATTAGATACATGGCCGGATGTTCTAAAAAACTATCAAAACGACAAACACATCACGGAAATTCGTGGCCGTGAAATCGCCACCGAAACTGCGACAATGACATTGTCCGGAACCCGTGTGCCGAAAGTCGCGGTGCCGAATTATGATGACGACGGTGAATTGCTGAAATGGCTGCTTAAAGAAAACCTGCCGGGATATTTTCCTTATACAGCCGGGGTGTTTCCGTTTAAACGTGAAAACGAAGACCCGACCCGGATGTTCGCCGGCGAAGGCGACGCATTCAGAACCAATCGCCGCTATAAACTTTTATCTAAAGACGCCAAAGCCAAGCGGTTGTCGGTGGCCTATGATAGTGTCACGCTGTATGGTTTTGATCCGCATGTACGCCCGGACATATACGGCAAAGTTGGCAATTCAGGCGTTTCAATAGCGACCTTGGATGATTGTCAGGAATTATTTGACGGTTTTGATTTAATTGATGCAACGACATCCGTTTCCATGACCATCAATGGACCGGCCCCAATTGCATTAGCTTTTTTTATGAATACAGCCATTGAACAACAGATTGAAAAAGTTGCCGAAGATACAGGGAAAAAAGTAACAGAAAAAGAACGTGATGCTATTCGAAAACAAGTTTTAAAAGTCGCTCGGGGCACCATTCAAGCGGACATTTTAAAAGAAGACCAAGGTCAAAATACCTGTATTTTTTCAACAGAATTTGCGCTGCGTATGATGGCCGATATTCAGGAATATTTTGTTGAACATGATGTGCGTAATTTTTATTCCGTATCCATATCCGGGTATCACATAGCCGAAGCCGGGGCTAATCCAATTTCACAATTGGCGTTTACATTGTCCAATGGCTTTACTTATGTAGAAACCTATTTGGCGCGGGGCATGGATATCAATGATTTCGCCCCGAATTTAAGTTTTTTCTTCTCATACGGAATGGATCCGGAATACGCTGTTTTGGGCCGCGTAGCACGCCGCATATGGGCGACGGCCATGCGTTTTAAATACGGGGCCAATGCCAAATCACAAAAATTGAAATACCACAGCCAGACATCGGGGCGCACGTTACATGCCCAAGAAATGGATTTCAACGATGTGCGAACCACTTTAGAAGCATTGATATCGACATACGATAACACCAATTCATTGCATACCAACGCCTATGATGAAGCCATCACCACACCGACACCGGAATCCGTGCGCCGGGCTTTGGCTATTCAAATGATTATTAATCAGGAATGGGGGGTGGCGAAAAACCAGAATCCCAACCAAGGGTCTTTTATCATTGATGAACTCACCGATTTGGTCGAAGAAGCGGTTTTACAAGAGTTTGAGCGTATTTCCGAACGGGGCGGTGTCTTGGGTGCCATGGAAACGGGCTATCAGCGTAGTAAAATCCAAGAAGAATCGATGTTGTATGAACATAAAAAACACGATGGGTCCTATCCCATCATTGGCGTTAATACGTTCATTAACCCGGATGCGGCTGATACTGATGAAACACCCGAATTGGCGCGCTCTACGGACGATGAAAAACAAAGCCAGCTAACCCGATTGCAAGATTTTAAAAACCGCCATCATGACCGGGCAACAATTGCGCTTGATCGTGTTAAACTGACAGCGACCTCTGGCGGCAATATATTTGCTGAATTAATGGAAGCCTCGCGTTGGTGTTCTATGGGCCAAATTACCGCTGCCTTGTTCGATGTTGGCGGTAAATATCGACGCAGCATGTAGTCGTTCCAACGGGTTTTTGCAAAAATTTATTTTTTTCTTCTCTCACACTTGAAATGTGCTAAAGTTTACCAACTGATAAAAATTATCAGGTCGTCGGACCTGCATTTCTGGTTGCTTGAATATAGAGTAGATATTTATTTCTGTTCGGGGATGCAAAATTGCGCATCGTCGTCTATAAATCATTTCATAACAAACGATCACACAGGAGAGGAAGATGAGCTTTAAAGGACTTTTCAAACAAGGCGCGCTTATGGTTGCGGCTTTGTTAGTCGGTTTTGGCGCGTTGGCGACAACGGCTGATGCTGCTAAAAAAATTAAAGTTGCGGGTATTTACACGCAGCCTATTCAGCAAAAGTGGGATGCACGGTTGCATCAGGCTTTATCAAAAGCCAAAGACGCTGGCGATATTGACTACGTGTATTCAGAAAAAGTTGCCAACACGGATTATGTGCGTGTGTTGCGTGAATACGCCGAAAGCGGTGTCAATTTAATTGTTGGCGAAGCTTTTGGTATCAGCCGCGAAGCCCGCAAAGTAGCCGAAGATTATCCGAACGTCGCCTTTTTAATGGGTGATCCATTTAAACCAGCTGGTAAAAACTTTTCGGTCTTTGATAACTACATTCATGAGCCAGCCTACCTCATGGGTATGGTCGCAGGCTCGATGACCAAAACGAATAAAATTGGTCTGGTCGGTGGATATCCTATTGGCGAAGTTAACCGTCTGTTCAATGCGTTCATGAACGGTGCTTTGGAATCCAATCCCAAAGTCAAATTCAAAGTCAACTTTATCGGTTCATGGTACGATCCACCCAAAGCCAAAGAAGCTGCATTCGCCCAAGTCGAAGCGGGTGTGGATGTGCTTTACGCCGAACGTGCTGGCGTTGTTGATGCGGCCCGCGAAAAAGGTATCATTGCATTTGGTAATGTTAATGACATGAACAAAGAAGAAAACGGAAAAGACGTGGTTGTTACATCCGCGTTATGGCACATGGAAAACGCTATCAATTATGCTGTGGCCCAGGTCAAAGCAGGAACGTTTAAAGCCGAAGATTATAAAGAATGGACCATGATGGGCAAAGGCGGCGCGTCTTTGTCTCCTTATTATGAGTTTGAAAACCGTATTTCTGCAGATATCAAAGCCAAGGTTGCTGCTAAAAAAGCGGCTATTCTATCCGGCGGTTACACGGTCGAAATCAATGACAATCAGCCAAAATCAACGTACTAGGATTGGTTCAAGTTGTTATCTTGATTAATGGTTCTGGCCGGGATTGTGATTATTTTCACAATTTCGGCTTGCCCTTTTTTATATGACCGGAATTCCTGATGGAACCCATACTTCGCCTTATTCATATTAATAAACGGTTTGGTGACTTGCTTGCCAATGATGATATATCGCTGGATCTGTATAAAGGCGAAGTATTGGCGTTGCTGGGTGAAAACGGTGCCGGTAAAACCACTTTAATGAATATTCTGTTCGGCCATTACATGGCCGATAGTGGCGATGTCGAAGCTTTTGGAGAAATACTTGTGCCCGGTCATACGGACGCGGCGTTGAATGCGGGTATCGGTATGGTCCATCAGCATTTTAGCTTGGCCGATAATTTGACGGTGCTTGAAAATATAACCTTAGGTACGGAACCGCTTTGGGGGTGGAAACAAAATACCGGAGCGGCGCGAGAAAAACTTGAAAACCTAAGCCGGGATTTTGGCCTGAAAGTCGATGCCGATGCTTATGTTAGTGATTTAACCATAGGCGAACAACAGCGCGTAGAAATTTTAAAAGCTTTATACCGTGAAGCCCGAATTTTAATTCTTGATGAACCGACCGCCGTTTTAACGCCGCAAGAAACCGATAAACTTTTTGAGACCTTAAAAAAACTCGTCGGCCGTGGGATGTCAATTATTATCATTTCCCACAAATTGCATGAAATTTTACAAATCAGCGACCGGGTTCAAGTGTTGCGCCGCGGGCGGGTGGTAGCAGAAACAAAAACCTCTGAAGCCAACCGGTCCAGTTTAGCCGAAGCCATGGTTGGCCGTGCCATACATTTACCCAAAGGCGATGCTATGCCAGCCGGTGATGCGGTGATGGAATTTAAACAGGTCACAGTATCTGACGCCCAAGGTATGGGTGAACTTAAAAATAATGACTTAGTGATTAAACAGCATGAAATTATTGGCATCGCGGGCGTGTCCGGTAATGGGCAACAAGCCATTGCTGCCCTGATCAGTGGATTAGCCCATACTGAACAAGGCGAGGTGTTGTTCAAAGGGCAAGTTTTGCAAAAACCCAAACCCGAAGAAATGGTGAAAATGGGTGTGGGTCGCATCCCCGAAGACCGTAACCATGTGGGTGTCGTCGGTGAAATGAAAATTTGGGAAAATCTGATCATTGAACGTCGCCATGATAAAGCTATTTCAAAACGCGGATTTTTTGATTTCAAATCGATACAACGCCATGCCGATGAACAGATCAAAAATAACGACATCCGATGTCAGGGCCGGGACGCGGAAACGCGGTTGTTATCAGGCGGTAATGTGCAAAAACTTATTTTGGCCCGCGTCCTTCATGGGCAACCACAATTGATTTTAGCCAACCAACCGACCCGTGGGTTGGATGTGGGGGCGATTGCCTATGTGCATGGAAAATTATTGGACGCACGAAAAATGGGGACCGGGGTATTGTTGATCTCAGAAGACCTTGATGAATTACTAAGCTTGTCTGATCGCATTTACGTTGTTTTTGATGGTCAACTAAGCCCGTCTATGCAATCGGGTGATGTGACGCCACAAAAATTAGGTTTGATGATGGCTGGCCATGAAAGTTTTGATCAATGCGCCTAGAACCCAGATCAGACATTCCTGTGTGGATGAATTTATTGGCACCCGTTGCCGCCGTTATTGCCGCATTAATGATTTGTGGTTTGTTGATTATTTGGGCGGGCGAACCTGTATTGGTGGCTTATGGTGCGTTGTTTAAAGGCGCACTTGGATCACGCTTTGCGTTCTCTGAAACATTAACACGGGCAACGCCAATGATATTAACGGGGCTAGCTGCGGCCATCGCGTTCCGGGCTAAACTCTGGAATATCGGCGGCGAAGGTCAATTTTATATGGGCGCGCTTGCCGCCACTTGGTTGGGGGCGGGAGCCATCACCATGCCAGCTTATTTAATGGTGCCGTTTTTGTTGATGGTCGGTGCCTTGGCTGGGGGCCTATTGTTACTGGTGCCGACCTTATTAAAAACCCACTTGAAAGTCGATGAAGTGGTGACAACTTTGTTACTCAATTTTATCGTTTTATTATTTGTCAACTATTTGCTGGAAGGCCCGTTAAAAGACCCTATGTCGTTGGGTTGGCCTCAAGCCGCCCCGATCATTGACGAAGGTGTGTTACCAAAAATTTTAAGCCGCAGCCGTTTGCATTTGGGGTTAGCCGTTGCTGTTATAGCGGCGGTCGGCATTTGGGTGGTGATGCGCTTTACCGTCTGGGGCCATGAAATCCGCGCTGTTGGGTTTAATTATATCGCAGCAAACTTTGCCGGAATTTCTGTTAATAAAACGATTATTTTAACCGCCCTGATCAGCGGTGGTATGGCGGGCATGGCGGGCGTCAGCGAAGTGGCAGGCACCAAAGGCTATCTGACGTTGGATTTGTCGCCGGGGTTTGGTTATGCGGGCATTGCTGTTGCTATGTTAGCCGCCCTGCATCCCTTAGCCGTCGTCGCGTCGGCGTTATTTTTATCAGCTATTTATGTCGGTGCCGATAGCATGAGCCGGGCCATTAACGTGCCCACTTATATCGCTGATGTCATCGTTGCCACATCGGTGTTGGCGGTATTGGTCAGCTTTATGTTTACGCGTTACCGCGTACGGTTGCGGTAAAGGAAAGCGATATGATGGACATCCTTGCTATACTCGCCACATCAGGATTTTGGGCGGCAACGTTGCGTATAGCGACGCCGCTTGTTTTTGCCACTCTTGGTGAATTAATATCGGAACGCGCTGGTGTGCTTAATCTAGGCATCGAAGGCATCATGACCATCGGTGCCATGAGCGGCTGGATGTGGGTGTATATGGGCGGTGATCTGGTGTCGGGGATTTTATTCGCGGCCTTCGTTGGTGCCTTGTTCGGATTACTGCATAGTTTATTCACGGTGTATTTGGGATTATCGCAACATGTGACGGGCATTGGCATTACCATGTTGGCGTCAGCGTTAGCCTATTTTGTGTTTCGTATGTTATTACCGGATGTCACTACGCCGCCTAAAATTGTACCTTTTCAACCGCTTGATATTCCGTTTTTTGGCGATTTGCCATTTTTTGGCCCGGCATTTTTTCAACAAACCGCGTTGACTTATGCGGCTATTTTGATTGTATTCCCGGTGTGGTACATTTTGTACCGAACGCCATTGGGATTGGCGTTACGGATGATTGGTGAAAACCCATTGGCTGCCGAAGCCCAAGGCATTAATGTATTGGCAGTACGCAGCGGGGCGGTAATTATCGGCTCGTCTTTTATGGCTGTTGGTGGCGCGTTTTTAACCATGTCAGCGTTTGATGCATTTTATTTTGGCATGATCAATGGCCGCGGATGGATTGCCATTGCACTTGTCATTTTTGCATCGTGGCGACCGGGCAAAGCCTTGTTTGGCGCGTTGTTGTTCGCTGGTATCGATGCGTGGCAAGTGCGCTTGCAACAAGTCCCCGGAGTATCGATTCCATATCAGTTTTTCCTGATGGCGCCTTATGTTTTATCGATTGTCGCTATGATTTTTATCTCGCGCAAGGCCCGTTATCCAAAAGCGTTATTGGTCCCATTTAGACGTGGAGAACGCACATGACCACGCTTGATCTATTGGTTAAAAATGCGCGCCATGTTGATGGGCATAAAATTGACGTGGCGGTTAAAAATGGCCTGATAGCGGACATTGAAAATAACATTATTGCCGATGCCAAAGACATTATTGATGCCGATGGCCATTTGATTTCCATACCCTTTGTCGATGCGCATTTTCATATGGACGCGACCCTAAGTTTCGGTCAACCACGGATTAATCAGTCCGGAACTTTATTAGAAGGCATCCAATTATGGGGTGAACTAAAACCTGATTTAACGGTTGATGCGATGATCGGCCGGGCCATGGAATATTGTGATTGGGCGATTGCTAACGGTATCCTTGCCATTCGTAGTCACGTTGACATTTGTGATGATCGATTGTTAGGCGTCGAAGCTTTATTGGCCGTTAAAAACAAAGTCAAAGACGTGCTGGATTTGCAATTGGTGGCATTTCCACAAGACGGTTATTACCGTTATCAAAATTCGATTGCTAACATGGTGCGTGCGTTGGATATGGGCGTCGATGTGGTTGGTGGTATCCCGCATTTTGAGGCGACTATGGATGATGGTAAAGCGTCCGTTACGGCGTTGATGGAAATCGCTGAAAAACGCGGACTTCTGGTTGATATGCACTGTGACGAAACCGATGATCCGTTATCCCGTCACATTGAAACGTTGACGGCGGAAACCAAACGATTAGGTCTGCAAGGCTGGGTGACAGGTTCACACCTGACGTCCATGCATTCCATGGATAATTATTATGTCAGCAAATTATTACCATTGATGGCGGAATCTGAGGTTTATGTTGTTGCCAATCCGCTGATTAATATTTTAATCCAAGGCCGCCATGATACATATCCCAAACGCCGGGGATTAACCCGTATCAAAGAAATGATGGATATGGGTATTTCTGTGGCTTTTGGTCAAGACTGCGTGATGGACCCTTGGTACCCGTTGGGAACAGGTGACATGCTGGATGTGGCTAATATGGCGGTTCATGTGGGACAGCTTAGCGGCCAAAATGAAATACGAAATTGTTATGATGCGGTGACGTCGGTCCCTGCAAAAATTCTAGGGCATGACGATTTTGGACTTGAAAAAGGCAAACGCGCCAGCTTCGTCATATTACAAGCATCATCGCCATTTGAAGCCATTCGTTTGCGTAGCCCTCGGTTATATGTGGTTTCGAACGGACGCATAGTGGCTCGTGGGAATGCCAAACAAAGCCAGTTGATGATGCCCGGCAGGCCGACACAATGTCGCTTTCAGTTATCTGAAAACGACTGATATTTTCCCTAATGCGCCCCCTTAAATTATTGTGTTTTAATTCCTGTTGCGTTGGTGAAAATTTTCTGGCAAAGCTTTAATAGTAACCGTGATTTGAGAAAAATATGAACCCGCCTAAAGACAAAAAAAATAACAAATTTTTACCCAAAGGCCGGGAACTGGACGATTTGGCGATGGAACAGATTAAATCTGTTTTAGGCGACCGCCTCGGCCAAAAAAATTTATTAATCGAACATCTGCATGTCATCAATGATCATTTTGGCGAGTTGTCGAAGCCGCACTTAGTCGCATTGGCATCATGGATGAAATTATCCATGGCCGAAGTGTATGAAGTGGCATCGTTTTATCATCATTTTAAAATTACCGATGATTTACCAAATGGGCCTAAAAAAATAACGCTCCGAGTCTGTGACGGTATTTCCTGCGAAATGTCCGGTGCAAAAAAACTGTTCGCGGGTTTGGTTGAAAAGTTCGGGACCCAAGTCGATGTCATTCACGCGCCTTGTGTGGGTGGTTGTGATCAAGCGCCCGTTGCCGTGGTCGGGCAAAACCAGATCACTAACGCCACATTGGACAATGTTACAGCGGCCATCAACAACAACCAAATAACACCTCCTTTGCCTGATTATGAAAATCTGGACGCCTATCAACTACGCGGCGGTTATTCGGTTTGGCAAGATTGCCTAACATTTATACGCAACGTTGATCAGATCAAATCGGAATTGGACCGGTCCGGGTTAAAAGGTTTGGGCGGAGCCGGGTTTCCGGTCGCCCGGAAATGGGGATTTTTTGATACTAGCGCGGCTGTGAAATACGTCTGTGTTAATGCCGACGAAGGCGAGCCGGGGACGTTCAAAGACCGCCATATTCTGGAAACCAGACCTCATCAAATGATTGAAGGGGCCTTGGTCGCGGCCCGCGTCATAGGAGCCCATGACATTTATATTTACCTGCGTGATGAATACGCAGCAGCGCGCGCAATTTTAAAGGCGGAAATCGCAGCTCTTGAACAATCGGCTTTGAATAAAAATATAAAAATTCACCTGCGCCGGGGTGCCGGGGCATATATCTGTGGCGAAGAAAGCGCCATGTTGGAAAGCATCGAAGGCAAACGTGGTCTGCCCCGTAACCGCCCGCCGTTTCCGGCAAATTCGGGATTGTTTGGCAAACCAACCTTGATACAGAATGTGGAAACATTGTATTGGGTGGCGGACATTTTAAGCGGTGGTTGGCAAAAATACGTCGATGCAGGCAGACCGCATTTTTATTCTGTCTCCGGGCGCGTACAAAACCCCGGTGTGAAACTGGCCCCAAGTGGTGTCACGGTAAGGCAGCTTATTGATGATTACGCTGGTGGTATGTTGGAAGGCCAGCAGTTAAATGCGTTTCTGCCGGGTGGTGCATCGGGCGGTATTTTACCAAAAGAGCATGCCGATAGCCCTCTAGATTTTGGCAGCTTGGATGATTTGGGTTGTTTCATCGGGTCATCGGCGGTCGTCGTGTTTTCCGATAGAGATGATGTCAAAGACGTATGCCGTAATTTGATTAATTTTTTCAAAAACGAAAGTTGTGGGCAATGCACACCGTGTCGGGTGGGGTGTGAAAAAATTGAACAATTGATCTCGGTTCCGGTCTGGGACAAGGCGTTAATCAATGAACTGACGTCCTGTATGCGTGATGCATCAATCTGTGGGTTGGGCCAGGCCGCGCCTAATCCGGTATTGTCTGCATTGCGCTTTTTCGGGGCCGAACAGTCATGACAAAATTTATTTCATTTTTCCTGAATGGGGAAACCGTCGAAGCCCATGCGGATGAAAGCATTTGGGATGTGAGCAAACGTCTAGGCGATACCATCCCGCATCTGTGCCACAAAGAAACAGGTGGCTATCAACCTGATGGCAATTGCCGGGCGTGTATGGTCGAAATTGATGGCGAACGAGTGCTGGCCCCATCATGTCGCCGTAAACCGGAACCGGGCATGGCGGTTAATACCCACAGCATGCGCGCTGAAAATGCCCGTAAAATGGTTGTTGAACTCTTGCTGGCTGATCAGCCGATGCGCGCCCACGCCCATGACAAAAATTCCAAACTCTGGCACTGGGCCGATCATTTAGGGTTAACGGGTAGTCGTTTTCCTAAGCGCCCAACAGCCTCAGGCCCCGATATCAGCCATCCGGCAATGACGGTTCAGCTGGATAGCTGTATCCATTGTAATTTATGTGTCCGCGCGTGCCGGGATATTCAAGTCAACGATGTGATCGGTATGGCCGGGCGCGGGGCGGATGCGCGCATTGTTTTTGATTTGGACGATGCGATGGGCCATAGCACCTGCGTCGCCTGCGGAGAATGTGTGCAAGCCTGTCCGACGGGTGCGTTGTTGCCCGTACTAAAACAAGATGCCGATGATAAAACAGTGAATAGTTTGTGTCCTTATTGTGGGGTCGGCTGTCAAATGACCTATCACGTGAAATCGGGCCGCATTCAGATGGTCAATGGCATTAATGGTCCAGCCAATCACAACCGTTTGTGTGTCAAAGGCCGATTTGGTTTTGATTACATTCATCATCCCGGACGCTTGACAAAACCGTTGATCAGGAAATCCGGCACAACAAAAGGCTTATCCGAAAATCCAATGGATAATTTCCGTGAAGCCAGTTGGGACGAAGCGCTGGATTTTGCTGCATCAGGACTTAAATCGATCCGTGATGATTTTGGGCGGTACGCCTTGGCCGGGTTTGGCTCGGCCAAATGTTCTAATGAAGAAGCCTATCTGTTTCAAAAACTCGTCCGCCAAGGGTTCGGGTCAAACAACGTCGATCATTGTACACGGTTGTGTCATGCATCATCCGTCGCCGCTTTGATGGAAAGCATGAATTCAGGAGCGGTGACGGCCCCGTTTACAGCCGCCCTTGATGCTGATGTGATCATTGTTATTGGTGCACGGCCTGCGAGCAATCATCCGGTGGCCGCAAGTTTTATTAAAAATGCTGCTAAAATGGGAAAAACATTAATTGTTATCGATCCGCGCGGCCAAGCTTTGGTGCGCCATGCGGATTATGCCCTGCAATTTACGCCGGGGCGCGATGTGGCTTTATTAAACGCTATTATTCACACCATTATTGATGAAAACCTGATCGACGAAGATTTTATAGAGGGCCGCACAACGGGGTTTGACGATATTAAACGTCATGTGAAAAAATTTAGTCCGGAAAAAATGGCAGCCATTTGCGGTATTGATGCAGATACCATTCGCACTGTGGCGAGGGTCTATGCTACTGCCGAGCGTTCAATTATTTTTTGGGGCATGGGTATTTCCCAGCACGTGCATGGGACGGAAAATGCGCGCGCGCTGATTACTTTGGCTATGATTACGGGTCACATTGGCCGAGATGGCACCGGTTTGCACCCCTTGCGCGGGCAAAACAATGTGCAAGGCGCATCGGACGCTGGACTGATCCCCATCGTTTATCCCGATTATAAATCTGTCGAAGATAATGAGGTGCGCAAAACATACGAAGACCTGTGGAATACGAAACTGGATCAAAAACGCGGTCTGACCGTGGTGGAGATTATCCATGCGATCCACGATGATGTGATTAAAGGTATGTATATATTAGGTGAAAATCCTGCCATGTCAGACCCTGATGTGGACCATGCCAGATCAGCGCTCGCCAAGCTGGATCATCTGGTGGTGCAGGATTTGTTTATGACAGAAACCGCTGTGTTTGCTGATGTGATTTTACCCGCCAGTGCGTTCCCGGAAAAATCGGGAACCTACACCAATACCAACCGTCAGATCCAAATGGCGAGGAAAGTTGTTGATGCGCCATCCGGTACGCGGCCTGATTGGTCGATTACACAATCCATTGCCAATGGTTTTGGACTTAATTGGGATTATAAAACTCCGGAAGATATATTCTGTGAAATGAAACAAACCATGCGTTCGCTTGATCATATCACTTGGTCACGTTTGGAAAAAGAAGGGGCGGTGACCTATCCCTGTCAAAGTGATGACGCGCCGGGTGATGATATTTTATTCAACGCATCGTTCCCGACCAAGGATGGTCGGGCTAAATTAGTGCCTGCACTTTCCATTGATCCTGATGAATTGCCCGATGACGATTATCCGGTGATTTTAACAACAGGACGATTATTAGAGCATTGGCACACGGGTGCCATGACAAGGCGCGCGGATACATTATCGACATTGGAACCAACGGCCACAGTTTCCATGCACGCAAAAATGATGGCTGGTTTGAATTTAAGCCCCGGTGATTTTGTTAAAATCGAAAGCCGCCGTGGGGCGGTCGAAATTCAAGCCCGTCGTGATGCCGATGTGCCCGAAGGTATGGTTTTTATCCCATTTTGTTTTTCAGAAGCCGCAGCCAACCTGTTGACTAATCCGCACTTGGACCCTTATGGGAAAATTCCAGAATTTAAATTTTGCGCGGTGCGACTTAAACCGCTGGGGCGTTAAAACAAGACCAGTTTATCAGGAGGATAATTTTTTTGAGCCGGATTTATCCTGTCTGGTTTGCGATAACATCTTCCGGACGTGCCAACATACGCCAATCGATGCCGGTTTCGGTGATGCTGAAAACGCCTGTTGCCAAGGTAAACTCATCATCGAGCTCTTTATCGTCAGCCGTTCTATATATGGATAATGTGCCGGGTTTTCGGTCAAATAATAATTCAATTTTCAATCCTTGATCAATGAGTTCATGAGCGCGCGCCAACCTTTTTGTTGACGATGGACTGATGGTGGCGGGGATGTTTGAAAATGGAGTGCGGATTAAATGGTTGGTATGCACATAGGGTTTAAGGATATTTTGAACATCACAGCCACTTGCCGGGGCTTCGACAGATAATAGTCTATTATCCCCGGCTTGCATCAATGAATGATGAAAACCCGATGCCCGGTCATTCCTGTTTAATAATTCAAGGGCATCATCTAAATGTTTACAATTTAGCACGGCGCGGGCAATGATGTGGCGCGGTACGCCCGGTTGCAAATCAAACGGTTGAATATTGTTAATGGTCTGAACGAGCCCACGTTCATTGATGCCCAATGTATGGCCCGGCAACATGCCGGGGTATAAAAAACTTTCAAAATCGATGCCGTGTTCCGGTTTTGCATTCACCCAGAAACCGTTTTCCAACAAATCAAACGGTCCATCTTCGTTATGGGCGATGGTATGATGCCCGTTTTGACTGGGGAACAATACTGTGGTGCAGCCGTCCGGATGGGGCAGTGGGTAAATATCTGAAAAAGCCAGATCGCCTCGGCAATTCCAGATAAACAGCGTTTCAAAATCAACGTGCATGCCATCGGCCATGCCTTTGATTTCTTGCAAAAATTCAGGAAACATGGATTTGGCAGCGCTAAGCAGGTGGTGCGTATGGTCCTGTCCGCGCCAGCGTTGCACGTGGGCTTGAAACGATGGTAGCTGCAATACCTTTTGTTTGAAAGCGGGCCCTACTTGTTCACCAATTGCGCGTCCGAAAGAATAAGGATCGCCACTTGCATGGATGATCTTCAATCCGTTCATGATGTTAACGCATGATAAACGGGTTGGGGGTTTCCTCAGCATAAGACAGCCAGACGGTTTTGGTTTGCAAGAATTCCTGAATGGTTTCTTGACCATTTTCCCGACCGAGGCCTGATTGTTTGTAGCCACCGAAAGGGGCCATGTAACTGACCGCACGATATGTATTAACCCACACCGACCCGGCTTTGATTTTTTTGGATACGGATAAGGCGCGGCGCGTGCTTTCGGTCCAGATGCCAGCGGCCAAGCCAAACACAACATCGTTGCCGATTTGAACGGCTTCGTCTTCGTCCTCAAACGGAATAATTGATAACACAGGTCCAAAGACTTCTTCTTGGGCGATGCGCATGTTGTTGTTAACGCCACCATAAATCGTTGGTTCGACAAACCAGCCATCGCCACATTCGGGGCGCGTTGCTTTTGTGCCCCCCATTAAACATTCCGCACCGTCTTGGCGGGCCACGTCCATGTAACTTAGAACTTTTTCATATTGCGGTAATGTAGTCACCGGCCCCACTTGCGTGTTTAAATTCATCGGGTCACCCATACGCGCGGTTTTGGCGAAGTTGACTAGTTTTTCAACAAATTCATCGTGGATGGAACGTTGCACCAATAGCCGCGATCCGGCGATACAGGTTTGTCCGGTGGCGGCAAAAATACCGGATATAGCGCCTTTCATGGCGTTGTCTAAATTGGCGTCATCAAACACAATGTTGGGTGATTTCCCGCCCAGTTCAAGATTGACTTTTTTCATGCCCCCGGCCGCCGCCTGATAGACTTTTTTGCCGGTGTCGCTGCCGCCGGTGAATGTGACCTTGGCGACATCTGGATGGGTGACCAACGCGTCCCCGACATCCGCGCCAAACCCGGTTACCACGTTAATGACGCCTTTCGGGAATCCAGCCTGTTCCGATAATTTAGCAAATTCCACGGTCGATGCCGATGTGAACTCAGACGGTTTCAGTACAATGGTATTCCCTGCGGCCAACGCTGGGGCCAGTTTCCACGCCACCAGCAACAGGGGTGAATTCCATGGCAGGATAGCGGCAACTACGCCTAACGGTTCTTTCACCGTGTAGGTCATCATATCCGGCTTGTCGATGGGCAAAACCCGGCCTTCGATTTTATCAGCAAGCCCTGCGAAATAATAATACCACTGGGGAATATATTTAAGCTGCATGGACATTTCGGCTAATAATTTGCCGTTGTCTTGCACTTCCAGTGCGGCCAGTTTATCGGCGTTTTCAGCGATGATATCGCCTAATTTACGTAATAAATGACCGCGCGCAGTGGCAGTTAAATTGGACCAGTCCGGCCCGTCAAAAGCTTTTTTCGCTGATGTTACCGCGCGTTCTACATCATCGACACCGCCTTTGGCGACCATCGACCAGACTTTTCCAGTATAAGGGTAATAGCTTTCAAACGTTTCCCCGGATACCGCGTCGGTTAATTCGCCATTGATATACATTTGAATTTTTTCAAGATTTGCCACTTTGCTCTCCCGGTGTATATGATAAAAACTTGTTGATTGATTATTTTATAGTTTGCCAGAGGATTTCAAATGCGCAACCTTGAACTTCCCGGAAGATCAACAATTCACTCCACGGACGGGATGGCAGCAACATCGCACCCGTTATCGACTGAAGCTGCTATTGATATGCTGAAATCCGGCGGCAACGCCATGGATGCGGCCATTGCAGCATGTGCTGTGCAGTGCGTGGTGGAACCGGGGTCAACAGGTATTGGCGGCGACTGTTTTGCGCTTTATGCGCCCGAAGGCACGGATGAAATTTTGGCCTATGATGGTTCGGGGCGCGCGCCCGCTCAATTGAATTTGCATTGTTTGGAAAATCAGGGACTCCGGGAAATTGACCGCCATTCCCCGCACGCGGTCACCGTTCCGGGAGCCATTGACGCTTGGGTGCGCTTGTTGCAAGACCATGGCCGGAAATCATTGCCGGACGTTTTCGACCGCGCCATTCATCTGGCAAAAAACGGCTACCCCGTATCGCCACGGGTCAGCATTGATTGGCATTTGGAATTCAAGACCCTGAACAGGGATAAAAATGCAGCACAGGTTTTCCTGCCCCATGGTCGGGCGATGAAAGTTGGTGAAATTCACCGCCAACCGGCATTGGCGGCAACACTAGAAACCATAGCACGTTTTGGCCGTGACGGGTTTTATCAAGGAGCCGTTGCTCATGATATGGTCGACTATTTAAACAGTTTGGGTGGGCTGCATACTTTAAAAGATTTCGCGGATACGTGTGGAGAATACGTCACACCGATCCATAGCGATTTCAGGGGTTATAACGTGCACGAATGCCCCCCCGCCGGGCAAGGGGTAGTGGCTTTGATCCTGCTCAATATTTTAAAAGGTTTCGGACCCGAATGCGGACACCCCACATCTGTAGAACGATTGCATTTTGAAATCGAGGCGACAAAGCTAGCCTATGGTGTGCGTGATGCCTATGTGGCTGATCCAGACCATATGACGATGACAACAGACCATTTGTTGTCCGATGATTTTGCGACCCGGTTACGCGGGCAAATTGACCCAGCACGGGCGATGGCGACCTTGCCGGATTTTGGCGGCGCTCCGCACGAAAGCACAGTTTATATCACGGTCGTTGATAAAAACCGCAACACGGTGAGTTTTATCAATTCATTGTTTAACGTGTTCGGATCAGGGTTAATGGCTCCTCAATCCGGTGTTATGCTGCAAAATCGCGGGCAAGGCTTTGTGCTGGATAAAGACCATCCCAATTGTATCAAAGGCGGTAAGCGGCCATTACATACCATTATCCCCGCTATGACGACAAAAAATAGCAAGGTGGATTTGTCTTTTGGTGTCATGGGCGGTGAATACCAAGCCATGGGCCATGCGCATTTTTTAACCCGTGTTCTGGATTTTGGTATGGATATTCAACAAGCTATTGATGAACCCAGACTGTTCCCAAAACCGGGATTGCAGGGCGTCCAAGCAGAAGGCACGTTTCCAGATGAAACCATCGCCGCTCTGAAAGCTTTGGGTCACCAGATAACGCCACCACCGAAACCCATTGGTGGCGCACAAGCAATTCGTATTGATTGGAAAAATAATGCATTGATTGGCGCATCGGAACCGAGAAAAGACGGTTTGGCGTTGGGTTATTAAAATTGCGTGGAACCTATTGATCAAGTTTGGATCGGATTATGTCCAGTAATTCATTGCGGGCATACGGCTTGTTGATAATGGTTGTGCCTTGTTCAATCGTTCCGTCTTTCATTAACACGTCTTGTGAATAGCCCGTGGTAAATATGATTTTGATATTGGGATATTTCTTTTTTGCCGTGGCAGCAATATCCGCGCCATTGATGTTGCCCGGCAAAATGACGTCGGTAAATAAAAGCGAAAATGGTTTTTCAGACTGCAATAGATTAATTGCTTCAACTCCATTTTGAGCTTCGACAATTTCATAACCATGATCGCGTAGGATAGTGACGGGTATCTCACGAACCAGGTCATCGTCTTCGACAATTAATATTCGCTCTGATCCGCGTAAGGGTTCAGGTGTTGATTTTATTGTTTTAGGGGCGACGATTTCTGTTGCTGATCGCGGCAGGTAAAGCTCAATGGTTGTCCCTGTGACGGCTGTATTATTGATGACGATATGTCCGCCCGATTGTTTTACAAAACCGTAAACCATGCTCAATCCCAAACCGCTGCCATTACCCACATCTTTGGTTGTGAAAAAAGGTTCAAACGCTTTTTCGGCTACATAATTTGACATGCCGATGCCTGTATCACTAACCGTGATCATGACATAATCGTCTTTGGGGATGCCTTGGAAAGGGTCCGAGTCAGAATGATCAATGGTGACGTTTTTACTGTTAATTGTTAATGTGCCGCCATCTGGCATAGCATCACGTGCGTTAATAGCTAAATTAATCAATGCATTTTCAAATTGATGTGGATCGATTGTAACCGGCCATAAATCTGCATCAGATATAATATTATGATCAATGGTTTCACCCAGTGCCCGGGATAATAAATTATGTGTATCATTGATTAACTGTCTAATATCAATTGTTTCTGGTGATAAAGCTTGTTTGCGGGAAAATGCCAATAAACGGCTTGTTAGAGATGCCGCACGGTCAATAGCGTTAAGGATGGCTTCAATACGAGGGCGTAATTCGTCTTTTTCAACAGTTTTATTTTTTAGTATTTCAGCGTTACCCAACATGATACCTAGCAAATTATTAAAATCGTGGGCAACGCCGCCGGTTAATTGACCAACAGCTTCCATGCGTTGGGATTGTTGTAATTTTGTTTCTAAAAGCGTGCGCTCGCTGATATCCGACCCTGTTCCCCGGTAGCCGGTAAAAACACCATTGTCATCGAATACGGGGATGCCACTGATTTGAATGGGCATGATTTCCCCGGATGCCGTTTTAATATCATAACAAAAATCACGGAACGGAAGGTGGTTATTTAAATCATTATAATGGCTGCGCCATTTTTCGTTACTCGTATCCTCGGCGGCGTTATCTGTGCGTTTGCTGCCGATATATTTATTCATGTCTTGCCCGGCTAATATTTTCGGTCGTTGTGACATATAAGATAGATGTAAATTTTGATCCATTTCCCAGAACCAGTCCGACGTTGTTTCAGCAAAATCACGAAACCTTGCTTCGCTTTTTTGTAAATCAACGGTTCTGGCTTCGACCTTGTTGTGCAACCAAATAATCGCAACCCAAGTTAAAGTGATGGTAATAGCGATGCCGGTGATGATCCAGATAACCCATGGTGAAATTACCGATTTGGCCGGGCCTTTAAACCATTTATGAAGAAATTCATTATATTGGGAATTGGGATTATTTTTTTGCAATGCTAAAAATTCATCGAGTGCTAATAAAATTTCTGGATTAGAATTTTTTGGAGCGGCAAATCGGATTTCTATGGGATTAAAACGCACATTTGTTGCAACAGCGTCATAGTTAGACCCATAAAAAATATGAAAACTACGGGCGACAATGCCCAAATCGGCCAAGCCTTTATCAATAAGTTTTAGAGCTTCACCGTAACTTTTAGCAGGAACGAGCTGGTATTTTAGTTCAAAAGATGCAGCTAATTTTTTTAATGCCGTTTCATGTACGCTGTTGGGGATGGTAGCAACACGTTTGCCATTAATATCAGCAATGCCATCGTTGGTGATGTTTTTATTTCGGTAAACAACAGCCCAATTATTAGCTGCGGTTTGTGTGGTGAATTGATATTTTGCAGCCCGTTCAGGGGTATAGGCAATGCCGCCTAAAACATCAATTTTCCCGGCCTCTAATAATTTTAATAAAACCGGCCACCGGCGCTCGATAAAAGCTAAATTCCATCCTTTATCTTCGGCAACCGCACGCATAATATCGATGGTAAAACCTGTCGGCAATTGCCCTTTCCCATGCAGGGCAAAAGGTGGATTATGGGATACGCCGACACGGATGGTTTTGCTGTTTCCTGCTTTTTGTTCGATAAACGTCGGTGTGTTGTCGTACAGGGCTGCTGCCGTATCGGTCACAGCAATTGATCCGCTTGCTGGGTAAAAGACTGCAGCGATAGAAATAAAGATTAAAAAAATGTTCCTATAAACCAATGTTAAATTCAAAAACGGATCCAGTTCAAATATGAAAGCCGTTATCCCCCAAAGATTATGTCATTAAGTATTTGAAGCTGTAAATAGTTTTTTGTCGTCATTTTTATGTGGAAGGAATACGTTAACGATAAAATACCAAGCCTAAAATGCCGAGTGTGACAAATAAAATACCAATGATTTCAGCCCTGTTAATATGTTCTTTGAAAATGAAAATTGACGCAGCAAAGGTGAAAATCAATTCAACTTGTCCAAGGGCACGAACATAAGCCGCATTTTGTAATGTCATGGCGGTGAACCATCCAACGGATGCGATCATGCCCGTTAATCCGACCATTGATGAAATACGCCAAGCTTTAAAAACTTTGCTGATTTCCCCTGGTTGACGAACGAACATATAAATTGCCATGGCGATGGTTTGCATGACGGTGACCGTGGCCAGAGTAAATGCTGCTGACATCACGGCACTTTCCATGTTTAATGACAAAGACGCGGCGCGGTAACTAACGGCAGAAATACCAAAACACGCCCCCGATGCGATACCTAATAGTGCGGGTTTGCCCGTTAAACTCGCCCAAATATTAGCGCCTTGATGCGTAGGCCTTGCTGTTGAAATAATAATTACACCGATCAGGCTGATGAAAATAGCGAGCATCGCCGGAAAACTGATAGCGTCGCCCAAAATGATCAGTCCAAAAAGGGCGGCTTGAACGGTTTCTGTTTTTGAAAATGTCGTGCCGACCGTAAAATTCCGGTATGAAAAAAGATGGATTAACAGCGCCGTTGCTATAATTTGTGACGCGCCGCCAATGACGCTGTAAATTAGAAACGTGCTCGACCATAACGGCACAGGTAGGCCAGCAATCGTGTTCAGTCCAAAAACGTAGGCCCAAGCAAAAGGAAAGGCGAAACAAAACCGTGCGAATGTCGCACCTGATGTCCCCATGCGGCCTTTTAAATGTTTTTGTAAGGCCGAGCGTGTGTTTTGAAAAAAAGCAGCAGCAAGGGTGATGGGTATCCAGAGTTCCAAATTAATGAACCCTAAGCGCTTTGAGCGACTTTATCGCTTAAACTTGCAATGCGTTCACTTAAAACCATCATCACGCCTAATGCTGTTTCCGGGTTTTCGCTAACAAGTTTTAGGAAAAAATCACCATCGACTTTTAACACGGTCAATTCACCGCGGGCTTTAACGGTTGCCGTCCGGCCAGATTTTAAAATCAAGGCCATTTCGCCAAAAATATCGGAATTATCTAGCTCGTTAACCAGAACCTGTTTTTCGCCGTCGGCTGTAAAAACCTCAGCTTCACCGCTTTCAACCAAATAGGCACCGTCGGCGGCATCGCCTTGGGAAAACACGGTTTCCCCGTCTCTGAACACCAAATGATCACTAGCAAAAGCGATCAGTTTTAATTTTGATGGCCCAAGACAGCTAAACAGTGGATTGGAAGCCAATCTTTGTACTGTATCGTTGAGTTCCATTTATTGTCCTCTCAGGAATAGCAAATTTTTTTATTGGGCTTTGCCATTTTTCAAAGTGATGTGATGATCAAAAATTATTTTGTCCGATAAGTCCGTGAATGTTGCAATAAATGTACGGCCTTTAAATTCAGCCATGACATTGTTCATAATTTGATCGGCGGAAGATTTATCCAAGGCGTTTAACGCTGCTTGCATAATGATCATATCCGGCTGTTTTATTATGTTACGTGCCAAACACAATTTTTGCCGTTGGGCCGTGGATAATTTGCTGCCGGCAATGCCAACATCGCTATCCAAACCAATATTTATTAATTGAGACCGAATGCCGTTTTGTTCAATGACATCGCATATCAAATCATTGACGTGTTGCAAGCTATGCTGACGACCAAATGCAATTTTACCAAACAGAATATTATCCTGTATGGATGCAGCTGCATTATATTCGCTTTCATTGTAAAAAGCGATGGTGCTTTGCATCGAAGCCGGTAAATTATCTGCAAATATTATCCGAGCTTGCATAATTTTTTCAATAACTTCGTCGGTGGCTAAACCCAAACGGTGGCGTTTTGGGATCAACATAAATGGCAAATTCATCAATAGTGTGCGGCTGTTGTCATCAAGTTTTTTTAAACTGGACTGCCCTGCATCTCGAATGATGTCTTGATAAATTGGTAAATCTTCGGCGGCAATAAAACTGTAACGACTGAAAAACTCATGATCTGGCGGTAAATCTTGAAACAGTTCAACCATGGTTTCGGCAACTGTCAAGCCGGTTTCCAAAAACTTTTCACGCAGTCCGGCCTGATCCAAAACCGATAACATGTATTGGTTCCGGCCCATGTTGCCTAGATCAAAATCAGAACCGATTGGGGTGCCCATAATGATATTTTCAGCCACTGTCATATTGTGATTGTATCGGCCCCGGTCAAAGGGTTCGATCAATGCAGCTATTTCGGGATTTTGTTGCTGGCTTTTCAAAGCAGCCCGGGCTTTTAATATTTGTGCCGTCAATTCAGGGTGTTTTTCAGGCGCTATACTGGATTGCAATGAACGCTGATAAATATCGCTGTCGAATTCAACCATTTCCAAAACGTCGATGGTGCGGGCAAGTAAACTTTCACGGTCGGTGACGCCTGCTGCTTTCAAATCGGTCCAATTTCCATTAAATTCAAGAATGGAATTACCCGATGATTTGGCTTCGGAAATAAAATTTTCACAGTCTGCAGAAAGGCTGTCATTCCCGTCTGATGCGATTTGCAGATGATGGCGTAATCCATAAAACAAATTGTCACGAACGGATCCGCTAAATGTAAATGCGTTGTGATCTGCATATCCGATATGTCTGCCTATGGATTGTTCATGCAGGTTTTGTATGGATAAATGGCCTATTTTTATAGACCCGTTGTCAACGTTCATTAAACGCAGCAATGTGGCGATGAATGCATCAGCCCCGTCACCGTCGCGGCTGATGATGGCGGTTGATGTGTTTTTCGTGATGTTGATGTTCAGCCCATCTAATATGCGGTTATCATTGTCATCTGTGACGACTAAATTTTGCGCAACGATGGGGCCCGATAATTCAGGCGTTTCATCGGGGGCATTTTGTTGCAGGTTTTCATCCAGCATGTTGTCTGGATGAAATTGCGCTGTTAGCTGGTCGTATTTAATGTGGGCATCGGCGGCTGTTTGATAATGACGCAATAACTCTTTCCATGGCGGGGACAAATCTTTGTAAGCCGCTAATACCGCGACCAATGCACCAAAACTAATGGAGCCTTTGATCACCAATACACCACCAATGGAATAAAATAAAAATGGTGTCATTTGAGCGATGAAATTATTCAAAAACTTGATGAAAAATTTGCGTTGATAAATTTCAACGCGGATCGTGTAAATTTTACCCAACCAAGATGATATGCTTGATAATTCACGTTCTGAAGATGCGTGAACATGAATTTCCTGAATATTGCTAACAGTTTCGCCAATGCGTTCTGATAATTTACGCACAGCTTGCACGCGTTCTTTGCCCAATACATTAACCCGGCGTTGCAGTTTTGGAATTAAAACCATTTGTACCGGGTAAAGCGCAATGGCGGCAAAACCTAAGTACACATCCTGGATCATAATAAATGCCAAAATCGTGATGAGCGTGCCGCCTTGGAACGCGGGCAATGATATGGCTTCACCGATATAGCCGCCAAGCGGTTCAACCTCGGCTGTGACCATTGATATGATTTCGCCTTGTGATGTTTTTTTGAACTGCGACTGTGGGAACCGAAGCACGCGGGTATAGAGCATATATCGCAAGCGACGTAGCATACGTTCGCCTAATTTACCGCGGAAAATATTAATGATTAATTTGAAGCCACCATTAACGAAGACCAAACTTAAAAAGAGAAAACATAACGCTAACAGGTATTCAATTTGGTTCAACTCAAATCCCATCATCATTTTTGGGAAATTTTTACCGTCAATGGCATCGTTAATGATGGTTTTTGGCAAATCCAGCGAATAGTATAGAAACGGGAATGACAACAACGTCAACATCAGCAACATCAGTTGCTGTGGTTTGCTGTAGTGCATGATGAATTTGAATATGGATTTATCCATGGACGGTCTACCTAAATAACGAGTCTATACCTATGATTATGTAGATCAACTATAAAGTAAAATTATAAAACTGTTATCCTTTTATTTAACGTCTTATACTCAATTATAGTTCGGAGCACAAAGGAAACGCATCATTGATGAATAACCGATCGGCGCCATTACGGCTTTTGATTTATAGCCATGATTCTTTTGGATTAGGGCATTTGCGCAGGTGTCGAACCATTGCTCATTCACTGGTTGATCAGCGCCGTGATTTATCGGTGCTTATTTTGTCTGGGTCGCCGATTATTGGCAGTTTTGATTTTCGTTCACGCGTTGATTTTGTCCGCATTCCGGGAGTGATTAAACTCAGGAACGGCTCGTACACACCTTTGGGGCTAGAAATCGGTGTCGAAGAGGCCCTCGCCATTCGTGAAACGATTATCCGCAACACAGCCGATGTGTTTAAACCCGATGTTTTTTTAACCGATAAAGAACCGCTGGGATTACAAGGTGAAGTTTCAGATACGCTAGAAATGTTAAAAGCCAAAGGCACGCGGTTGGTATTAGGTTTGCGTGATGTGATGGATGATCCGGGGAAACTATCCGAAGAATGGGAACGTAAATCAGCGGTGCCTGCGTTGCGGGATTTATATGATGATATATGGGTCTATGGGTTGCCGGAAATATGCAACCCGTTAGAAGGCGTCGGCGTACCTAAGTCGGTGATGAAAAAACTTCATTATACGGGTTACCTTAGACGCACATCGGGTAGTTTATCAACGACCATGCAGGCGCGGTTGGCACATTTAAAGCAACCGTATGTTTTAGTCACCCCCGGCGGTGGCGGTGACGGGGCCAGTTTGGTCGATTGGGTTTTGCGCGCCTATGAACATGAGCCGACCATCGACCGCTCTGCGGTGGTTGTTTTGGGGCCATTTATGTCGATGGACCTGCAAACCGAATTTAAACAACGTGCTGAACATTTAAATTTAGTCGAAATTATTACGTTTGATGCTAACCTAGAAGATTTATACGCTGGTGCATCCGGTGTCATTGCCATGGGCGGTTATAATACATTTTGTGAAATTTTGTCGTTCGATGTGCCGGGTTTGATCGTGCCTCGCACGGTACCACGGTTAGAACAATACATCCGGGCTTCGCGTGCCCAAGACCGTGGGTTGGTCAAAATGTTGCTTGATGACGGTAAACGTGATCCGGCGGTGATGGTTGACGCGATCAGGAAACTATCACATCAGAAAAAACCTTCATCAGTGCATATTCCGGGGTTGCTGGATGGTTTATCGGAAATCAATGCGACTTTTGATCGCTGGTTTTCAACGGCGCCTGATGCTCAATCTGAACCGCAGTTAACTTTGGTCCAAGATGAAGCATGAAGTAAGATCCATAGCGATTGTTTTAAAAGGCTACCCACGGCTTTCTGAAACTTTTATCGCACAAGAAATTTTGGGCCTTGAAAAACAGGGACTTGATTTAAAACTGATTTCCCTGCGCCATCCAACGGATAAAACGCGCCATCCTATCCATGATGAAATAAAAGCCCCAGTCACTTATTTGCCGGAATACCTGTTATCGGAACCGCTGCGCGTGATCAAAGGATGGTGGTGGTCAAGGCGGCAGCCGGGCTATTCAGCAGCGTTTAAAGTTTTCATTAAAGATTTAAAACGTGATTTAACGTTCAACCGCATACGCAGGTTTGGCCAAGCGTTGGTGTTGGCCCGTGAATTGCCAAAAAGTGTCGGCTGGTTATATGCGCATTTTTTGCACACCCCGGCATCGGTGACGCGTTATGCCGGGGTGATTAATGAATTAAACTGGAGCTGTTCAGCCCATGCCAAAGATATCTGGACATCACCCGCGTGGGATTTGTCTGAAAAACTGGATGATATGAACTGGCTCGCTACCTGCACGCAAAGCAATGTGGATTATTTAAAAACATTGACGAAATTCCCGGACCGGGTGTCACTGGTCTATCATGGGCTTGATTTTACACGCTTCCCGACGGGCAAAAAACCATTGTCATTACGGGATGGGTTGGATGCCACGCAGCCGGTTCAAATTTTATCTGTGGGCCGGGCTGTAGAAAAAAAAGGTTACCGGTTTCTGCTACACGCTTTGTCCATGTTGCCTATCCATTTGCATTGGCAGTTTATTCATATTGGTGGCGGTGATGAATTAACGCTATTAAATTCATTAGCGGGGGATTTGAAAATAGGTGACCGAATTCGGTGGCTGGGGGCCAAGCCACAAAATGATGTTCTGAAAATGTACAGGGACGCTGATATTTTTGTTCTTGCTAGTATTATTGGTAAAAACGGTGACCGCGACGGTTTGCCTAATGTATTGATGGAAGCCCAAAGCCAAGGCATTGCATGTATTTCAACATCAATTTCGGCAATCCCTGAACTGATTATTGATGGTGAAACAGGATTGTTGGTGGATCAAGGTGACGCCGATGAGCTGTGTCAGGGATTGGAAAAATTAATAACAAAGCCAACATATCGCCAACAATTGGGCGGTGCTGGATTTAAGCGGGTGACATCGGGTTTTTCATGTGAACAGGGCATTGAAAACTTGGCAAATCGATTTCGTAAAAATTTGTCATGAACATCGCTTTTTACGCGCCAATGAAGCCACCCACAAGTGCGAGACCATCGGGGGACCGGTTAATTGCTCGGTTGTTAATTAAAGCTTTGGAAAATGCAGGCCATCAAGTTGAACTTGCCAGTCGTTTTCGCAGTTATGATAAAACCGGGGACGATTTGCGGCAACGGCGCATCATGCATATTGGCTCTCAATTAAGTGACCGTTTGACCCGCCATTATCAGTCTCTGCCGGATCATCAACGCCCGCAAATCTGGATGACGTATCATGTCTACCATAAAGCCCCTGATGTGTTGGGGCCAATTGTCAGCCGGGTTTTGAACATTCCTTATATGCTGATCGAAGCCTCAAATGCCAGCAAACAAAAAAACGGCCCGTGGGCATTGGGTTACAAACAATCAACGGCGGCGATTAGGGCAGCCGACTGCATCATTGGGCTAAGCCGGGTTGATAAACAAGGCGTAATGGGACTTTTATCCGACCCTTCCCGTTATGTTGATTTAGCCCCTTTTATCGATGTGGCGAATTTTCCAGAATCGGATGATAAACTTTTAACGACCGCGCCTGTTAAATTGTTAACGGTGGCGATGATGCGAAGTGGTGATAAACTGCAATCCTATCAAATATTGGCCAAGGCCTTGGGGGAAATAACCCATTTGAATTGGCAACTTGATATCGCCGGAGGCGGTGACGCGGAACGGGACGTTAAAAATTTGATGGCCCCATTTTCGAACCGTGTGCGGTTTTTAGGCGTGGTTCCAGCCGCCGAAATGATGGCTGTCTATCAATCAGCCGAAGTATTTGTTTGGCCAGCGGTTAAAGAAACCCCGGGCATGTGTTTCATCGAAGCTGCGGCTGCGGGATTGCCGGCCATCGGTGCCGATGCCTATGGGGTGCCCGATGTAATCGAACATACCCGAACGGGTTTTTTGTGCCGTCCAAATGATGTGGATGATATGGTAAATGCATTAACGCGTTTGATTAATGATAAAAAGGTGCGCCATAAAATGGGCCGGGCCGCGCGCCAGAAAGCCATTAAAATGCACAGCTTGGCGGCCGCCAGTCGCTCGCTGGATCATATTATTCGGAGGCTTTTATAAATGGTATCACTGTTATTGTTGCGCCATGGTAAAACCCAGTGGAACATGGAAAAACGCCTGCAAGGGCAAACCGATATTGATCTAAGCCCGGATGGGATAAAAGCTGTGGAGCGCTGGTGTTTGCCGGATGATTACCAAAACTATCAGGCATTCACCAGCCCACTCATGCGCGCCCGGCATACGGCAAAAATTATAAACTTAGATGCCAAGATTGAGCCAAGATTAACAGAAATGTCATGGGGGGCGTGGGAAGGCCAGCATTTCCCGGATGTGCGGAAAAATTTAGGGGCTGCATGGCCTACCTACCAAGCCAAAGGTTTGGATTTCAGGCCCGATGACGGCGAAAGCCCACGTGAAGTTCAAACCCGTTTGCTGCCTTGGTTGGGAGGCCTTGAACAATCAACAGTCGCCGTCACCCACAAAGGCGTACTTCAGGCCCTGCATGCATTCGCCACCAATTGGAATATGACCGGTAAACCGCCAATTAAATTCAAAGATGACTGCGGACATCTGTTTGATGTGGAAAAAGGCCGAATTATTGTTAATCAAATGAATATTCCTTTGGTGATATCATGAGTGTGGGCCCTAAACGTGTGATGTTTTATGTGCAGCATTTGTTGGGCATTGGCCATGTTAAACGGGCAGCTTCCTTGGCTAAAGGCATGGCAGAAAGTGGTTTAGATGTGACCGTAGTTTTGGGTGGAATGGCGGTCGCGGATGTTGACTTCGGTTTTGCGAAATGTGTTTTTTTGCCAAGCGCCCGGGCGTTGGACCAAACTTTTTCAACCATCGTTGATGTGAATGGACAGCCCATTAATCCGACATGGAAAACAGCACGTTGTCATCAGTTGCTGGCAATTTACGATGATATAAAACCTGATGTATTGATGGTCGAATTATTTCCCTTTGGTCGGCGGGCATTTCGTTTTGAATTGTTACCGTTGTTGGACCGGGCGCGGAATGACTGTTTTATTACCTGTTCCGTGCGGGATGTGTTGGTGCAAAAAAACGATGATGTTAAAACGCGGCAAGCCATTGATTGGGTGAAACATTATTTTAATCTGGTGCTGGTTCATGGCGATCCACGATTTATTGGTTTTGCCGAAACATTTCCTGCGGCGAGCGAAATAGAACATTTAATCAGGTACACAGGGTATGTGGTTGACAGGCCGAATATGAGCGACGGATCATTGGCGGGACTTGATGAAATTATTATCTCAACCGGCGGCGGTGCGGTTGGTGCGGAATTAATCGAAACGGCATTGCTGGCACAACCAATAAGCCCTCATAAAAACCGCAAATGGCGCATATTGGCAGGTCATAATTTGTCAGAAAACCAGTTTCAGCGATTTAAAAACCAAGCCCCATCCGGCGTTATTGTTGAACGCGCACGCCCTGATTTTCATACGCTGTTGAACAATGCGGCCGTATCTGTTTCCCAAGGCGGCTACAACACGGTTATGGATATTCTGGTCAGTCAATGCCGGGCTGTGATTGTGCCGTTTGCGGAGGCTCAGGAAAGTGAACAAACGTATCGGGCCCGAAAATTTGCCGATCTGGGCCGGTTGGTGATGATCGGACAGGCGAATTTAACGGCTGAGACGTTGAACTTAGCCATTGAGCAAGCCATAAAATCTGTCTCATGCCCTTTGGAAGGTCCGGATTTGAATGGCGTTGATAAAACAATTGAAATACTTTTGGACCCGCATGCAATGACAGGTTAAAGTCTTTGCAGGAGAGGGCATGAACGTTTGGCAGGATTTCATGGACGAACTGGCGTTATGGCAAGACGCTGGTAAAACGGCGACGCTGTGGTGGCGTGACGACGACGCTGTTGTTGTGACCCCTGAATTGTTAAAATTATTAGATATCGCCGCATCAACAGGGACGGCGCCGGGCATTGCCGTGATCCCTGATTTGTTAATGAAAGAAGCCGCCGATGAACTCACTGGTGTGTTTGAAAAGTGTCCGGGTGCGGCTGTATTGTTACACGGATTTGCTCACGTCAATCATGCGCCAAATAATCAAAAGTCTTGTGAATTTGGCGACCTGAGAAATCAGGATGTTATGCAGGACGAATTGCAATCGGGGATCAAAACCTTATCGCAGTTTAATAATTTTTTACCGGTGTTTGTGCCGCCTTGGAATCGTGCCGGTGACAAATTAATTGATCTGTTGGCCCCATCAGGGATTACGGCTTTATCCACATTTCAGCCGCGGCGTCAAAAATATCCCCGATCAGGGCTTCGCCAAGTGAATGCCCATATTGATATTATCAACTGGAAAGGAGATCGCGGATTTGTTGGCCTTGGTCCAGCGCTATCCATGGCGATAGATCATTTGAAATATAAAAGGCTATCTAATGCCGATGATGAACCAACCGGGGTTTTAAGCCATCATTTGGTTCATGACGATAGGGCTTGGGGATTTTTACTTGAATTGATGTTGCGCACACAAAACCATCCGGCAGTTTGTTGGTTAACGCCATCTGAGGTGTTCCAATAATGGGCGATATTTTACGTGTTGAAAATCTGAGTATCCGTTTCAAAACACCGGCGGGGCCGTTGGATGCGTTGAAAACTGTATCGTTTAGGGTGCGCGAAGCCTCAACCGTCGCCATCGTTGGTGAAAGTGGTTCCGGCAAATCGGTCGCCGCTCAGGCCATCATGGGGATTTTACCTAATAACGCGTCGATTACGTCTGGAAAAATTTTATTGGCTGATAGCGCAAGCCCCGGCGGATACTTAGATCTGGCACAAGTGCCTGCTGCGTCGCCTGTATACCGTGCCGTGCGCGGTGGGCGGATATCGATAATTTTTCAAGAACCAATGACATCGTTGTCGCCGCTTCACACCATTGGTAATCAAATAACCGAAGCCATTAATTTGCATTGTGATTGCACAGCAAAACAAGCCTATAACCGATCTGTTGACATGTTAAAAATGGTGCGCTTTCCAGATCCAGAGCGGGCTTTTAAAAGTTATCCATTTGAACTGTCCGGCGGGCTTCGCCAAAGGGCGATGATTGCTATGTCTTTGGTTTGTGGACCGGGATTATTAATCGCTGATGAACCGACAACGGCACTGGATGTAACGGTTCAAGCACAAATTTTAGGTTTGATTGCCGATTTACAAAAAGAATTAGACATGGCGGTGATGATGATCACCCATGATATGGGTGTGGTCGCCAATATCGCAGACGAAGTCGTGGTCGTTTATCATGGTGAAGTCATGGAAAGCGGCATGGCAACCGATTTATTTTCCAACCCGCGCCATCCTTATTTGCAGGCTTTGTTAAAAGCTGTGCCACGGTTTGATGGCGATCCGTCTGAAAAATTAATGCCGTTACGCGCCGTTGATGCAAAGCCTGGAAAATTATTATCACAAAATAAAATAGTGTTGCCAGAAACAACATCACCTTTGTTATCGGTTAAAAATTTACGCAAAAACTTTGACATTCGTAACGATAATAAATGGTTTAGCCGCAACTCAAAACAAACAGTCACAGCCGTTGACCGCGTTAGTTTTGATGTTATGAAGGGAGAATGTTTAGCATTAGTTGGTGAGAGCGGTTGCGGGAAAACCACGGTCAGTAAATTAATCATGCGGGCCATGGACGCCGACGAAGGCGAGGTTATTTTTTATCATCAAGGCCAGCCTGAAAACCTTTCATGCCTTGATGAAAAAATGATGAAACCATATCGGAAAAAAATCCAGTATATGTTCCAAGATCCCAACGGATCATTAAACCCGCGCATGACAGTATTTGAAATTCTATCCGAACCATTATTGCTACATGATGTTGGTGATGATGCGTTCCGCCGTGAAATGGTTACGGAATTAATGGATGTAGTCGGGTTGGACCCGCGTCACCTTAACCGTTATCCGCATAGTTTTTCAGGTGGTCAGCGGCAGCGTATCGGTATTGCTCGCGCATTAGCATTAAAGCCTGAATTGGTGATTTGTGATGAACCTGTATCGGCCTTGGATGTGTCGGTCCAAGCCCAAGTGCTCAATTTATTAAAAGACTTGAGCCGAGAAATGGGACTGACCTATTTATTTATTTCCCATGATTTAGCTGTCGTCAATTATATTGCTGACCGCATTGCGGTCATGTGCCGGGGACGGTTGGTGGAAATAGCACCACGGGATCAATTGTTTGAAAATCCACAACATCCCTATACCAAAATGTTGTTGGCCGCTGTGCCAACTACGGATCCGGACCGTAAACTTGATTTTAAAGCTTTGGAAAACACACCGATGAATGATCCGGAAAATTGGCCGGACCCTTTCCATTTCGCCAATCAGGAAATGCCAATGATGAAGGAACTTGAGCATCAACATTTTGTCCGCAGCCATGGGCGCTCTTCATGAATAAATGGGCCGCCGTTTTTTTTGTTTCAGTGATCACATTGGTGGATGCCAATATGGCCTATGCGCAAGCGGTAACAGAGGCTCCGGTGTTAATAGAACGCGTTAAAAGCGGGCAATTACCAGCCGTTGAATTACGTCTTCCGGAAAATCCATTGCGCGTCCGGCTTAATCATGATGGGCTATCGCCCGGTCAATACGGCGGCAATTTACGGATGCTAATGGGCCGCAGCAAAGACGTGCGTTTAATGGTGGTTTATGGTTATGCGCGACTGATAGGCTATAACCGGAAACTTAAACTACAAAGCGATATTGCACAATCGATTGATGTCAAAGAAGGCCGCATATTCACCATCCGATTACGCAAAGGCCATCGGTGGTCGGATGGCCAACCGTTCACATCAGAAGATTTTCGTTATTTTTGGCAAGACGTGGCATTGAATAGAGATTTGTCACCCTTGGGCCCCAGTAAAATCATGCGCGTTGACGGTGAATTGCCCAAATTCGAGGTCATTGACGAGCTTACCGTGCGCTATCAATGGAGCCGCCCCAACCCATTTTTTCTAAGCGCCTTGGCGGGGGCCGCACCTTTATTCATTTACCGTCCGGCTCATTATTTAAAACAATTTCATCAACGCTATCAAAATGCAAAAAAGTTAGCGGCCATGGTGAAAAAACAACGACGTCGCAATTGGGTGGCTTTGCATTACAGCAAAGACCGACAATATGCCAATGACAACCCGGATATGCCAAGCTTGCAGCCGTGGGTTAATACCACGCGTCCACCGTCGGAACGCTTTGTTTTTAAACGCAACCCTTTTTATTACCGTGTCGATCAGCTGGGCCAACAACTGCCATATATCGATCAGGTGACGATTGCAATTGCGTCACCAAAACTCATTCCGGCAAAAGTCGGCAGTGGCGACGCAGATTTGCAGGCACGGTCGTTATTATTTAAAAATTATACGTTTTTAAAACGCGGTGAAAAAAGAAATAACTATACGGTTCGCCGTTGGATTAATGCCAAGGGATCGCAAATAGCGCTTTATCCTAATTTGAACGTAAAAGATTTGGTGTGGAGAAAATTATTGCGCCAAGTCGATTTCAGGCGGGCTTTATCATTAGGAATTAACCGCCGGGAAATTAACCAAGTGGTGTTTTTTGGTCTGGCTTCTGAAGGTAGCAATACGGTGTTGCCAGAAAGCCCATTATATAAAGAACAATATGCTGAAAAATACGCGCGTTTTGATGCCCGCGAAGCCAATCGATTATTGGATGGTATTGGTTTAAAAAACAGAACGCCAGATGGTTACCGGAAACTTGCCGATGGCAGGCCTTTGCAAATTATCGTCGAAACCCCAGGCGAAGACAGCGAACAAGCCGATGTGTTGGAATTGATCAATGATAGCTGGAAAAAAATCGGCATTAAAATGTTCATCAAACCGACTAGGCGAGAAACATTACGCAGCCGCGTATTGTCCGGATTAACCGTGATGTCGATTTTTTACGGGCTTGATAATGGCGTGCCGACTGCAGATTTTGCACCCCGGGAATTGGTGCCGACGGACGAAACCAATTTGCAATGGCCCCGGTGGGGAGCATATGCCGCGTCCAACGGCAAAGGCGGGGATGTCCCGGATACCCCGGATATTTTACGCATGTTGGAGCTTTATAATGAATGGTCCGGGTCGGTTAGCAATGAACAGCGAAAACGTATTTGGCAGGATATGTTATCTATTTATTCTGAACAGGTTTATTCCATAGGATTGGTCGCCGGCGTGCCACAGCCAATAGTAGTTAATAATAATTTAATGAACGTCCCGGCCAAGGGCATTTATAATTGGGACCCCGGCGCGCATTTTGGCATTTATAAACCCGATACATTCTGGTTTAGGAAAGGCGGTTAATATGTTCATTTATTTAGCCCGTCGATTAATGACCATGGCACTGACATTGCTGGTGATCAGCGTGTTGGTGTTCATCATTATTCAATTGCCGCCGGGTGATTATCTAAGCACATATTTAGCTGAACTTGAAAGTCAGGGCGAAACGGTGAGCCCTGAAAAAATTGAATTTTTACGCGCCCAATATGGCCTTGATAAAACGTTGGTTGAACAATACCTGATCTGGGCTTGGGGTTTGGTGCAAGGCGATCTGGGGTATTCATTTGAATATGGCTTGCCGGTAACGGATGTAGTTGGCGACCGATTATATTTATCGCTGGTTTTGAATTTCACGACCATTATTTTTGTCTATGCCATGTCGTTTCCTATTGGTGTGTATTCAGCAACCCACCAATACAGTTGGGGTGACCACGGTTTGACATTTATCGGTTTTATCGGGCTAGCAACGCCTAATTTTTTACTGGCTTTAATATTATTGTATGCCGCCAACGTGACTTTTGGCACCTCGATTGGTGGGTTGATGGCCACAGAATTTATTGATCAACCGTGGTCGTGGGCAAAAGCCAAGTCGGTCATGGAACATTTATGGATCCCGGTTGTGGTTATCGGCACATCGGGAACAGCAGGTATGATCCGCCGCCTGCGGGCGAATTTGTTGGATGAATTACGTAAACAATATGTAACTACAGCTAGGGCAAAAGGATTATCGGAATTCCGATTGTTGATTAAATACCCGCTACGAATGGCGTTAAACCCGTTTATTGCCGACATTGGAAGTTTGTTGCCACAAATTATTTCAGGGGCTGTAATTGTATCCGCTGTGATGTCGCTGCCGACCACGGGACCAATGTTACTCAGCGCCTTGCAAAGTCAGGATATGTATTTAGCTGGATCTTTTTTGATGTTTTTAGGCGCATTGACGGTGGTTGGTATGTTTGTATCGGATTTACTGTTGGCCGTTCTGGACCCTCGAATCCGGATTGAAGGGGGCATTAAACGGTGACGGATAAATTACCGCACTTGGTATCAGAAGCCCCCTTTGATGTGGCCGCAGTTATGCCGTTAACACCAGAACAGGAACGCTATTTTATGGCGTCCGGTTGGCGCATGATGTGGTGGCGGTTTAAACGTCATAAATTGGCGCTGGTTGCCGGATGGGTGATCTTACTCAGTTATTTAAGCATATTTATTGTTGAATTTTTAGCCCCCTATAATTTGCAAACGCGTAATACGGAATTTATTTTCAGCCCACCACAAACGGTGCGTATTTTTGATAACGGCCAATTGCGTATGCCTTTTGTTTATCCGCAAATGTTCAGATTAAATATGGAAACTCTGAAACGGGAATATTCCGAAGACCGTAGCCGTCCACAATCGATCCGTTTTTTTTGCCGTGGAGACGGCTATCGGTTTTGGGGGTTGTTTGATAGCAACCTGCATTTTATCTGCCCGCCTGAAAACGGGACATTGTTTTTACTGGGAACTGACCGGTTGGGCCGAGATATGGCATCTCGGTTATTATATGGTGGCCGTATTTCATTAACCGTTGGCCTGATTGGGATTACCATTAGTTTTATTTTAGGCATTTCTATCGGTGGGGCGGCGGGTTATTTCGGTGGTTGGGTCGATAAATCCGTTCAGCGCGTGATTGAAGTGTTACGTTCTTTGCCCGAATTGCCGTTATGGATGGCTTTATCGGCGGCTTTGCCTGTGACCTGGAGCCCAGTGCTGATTTATTTTGGTATTACCATTATTTTAGGATTGCTTGATTGGCCAGGATTAGCGCGGGCCGTTAGGTCTAAATTATTATCTTTGCGCGAAGAAGACTTTGTTGTTGCTGCCCGTCTGATGGGGGCACCGCCTAAACATATTATTGCGCGTCATTTGTTGCCAAATTTTATGTCGCACTTAATCGCATCACTGACGTTATCGGTGCCTGCTATGATTTTAGGGGAAACCGCGCTCAGCTTTTTAGGCCTCGGTCTGCGCGCACCGATTACCAGTTGGGGCGTGTTATTATCCGAAGCCCAAAATATTGAAGCCGTGGCATTATACCCTTGGTTATTGTTCCCGATGTTGCCGGTGGTGATTGTGGTTTTAGGATTTAATTTTTTGGGTGATGGATTGCGGGATGCGGCGGACCCTTATAGTTAATAGTGAAAATCTGACTGATCAACTTTCTGCGACCTCACGGTATTGTGGGTTCCTTCTTTTATTTTTACAGGCAAAATTATAAACATCAGGAGATAAATGATGGATGTTTATAAAGTTTTTGTTGTGGCGGCTGCGGTATTGTTGCTGGCGACGACAATCCCACTTTGGGCGGCGAGCGATATGGCGCCAAAAAAACATTTTAAAATTTTAAAACCAACACGGTTAACAGGCCCCGAGGCATTAAGCGTTTACGATAATGTGCGTGCCCGTATGGTTCGTGGATATGGGCAATCCGGTGAAAAATCCGCAAGCCGTTACCAACAATGGGACCGGTTAAATACACAGCCCTATCCGTCTGCCACCCACGGCAACCGTTATGTTAACAATTACGCCAATGCAATGGCCAAAGGCTATGGGAAATTAAAGGAAGGGCAAAAATTAGCCGCAGGGTCGATCCTTGCCAAAGACAGTTTTACCGTCACGGCCAGCCGCAACGTTTTTCCGGGAGCCTTATTCATCATGGAAAAACTTACATCAAATGCTAGTCCAACCACAGGCAATTGGCGTTATCAAATGATTATGCCCGACGGTAGTTTGTTTGGCGATACCCAAGGTGCGGGGGCGGACAAAGTAGCATTTTGTGCAGGCTGTCATGCCACAGTTTCTGAAACAGATTATGTGTTCCAAGTGCCGAAAAAATACCAACAAATTATTTTGAAATAAGAGTTTTAGAGTATTTTTTTACTGAGGACGCGGCATGGTTAAAATCGGCCAAAAAATAAACCCGGTAATGATTAAAGCCGACATCCAGATAAACCCGGATATGACCATTACTTGAATGTAAAGTTCAGGCATGAATACGGGGCCTGCAACCCGTACAAGGGCGGCTATTGAAATCATTACATAGGCTGTAGTTAACGCCGGTGATGCTTTGATCGAACGTCCTGAATGACCCAGCCCGGCGCGGGTCATAATGGCGACGGTCATTGACCCAATGGCGCCTGCGGTTAATGCATGCAATGCCGTCGTTTCATTTAATGCTTCGGTAAAAATGGCCATAGCTTTTAAAATCAAACCGACAATTAGCCACAAATAACTGAGATGTAATACCCAGACCATCGGATTATCCAAAGCATTCCAGCCGCGCCACCCATAAAGTCTAATCGAATGAAACAAAGCTGCGAACAGTGCTGTCCACCCCACCCAAGGGCTGCTGGGTACCCAAAGATCAAATGCAACGAGGGCAACCATTGATAGCACCGTCGAAATTTCAACGGACATAAAGGACTGGCTGAAATCAGTAAAACCTTTGGCTCGCAAATGATTAGTGGTGAACGATGGCACAACCCGTCCACCAATTAAAGTAATGAGTAACAAAATACTGTTGACGCCCAACAATAGCCCGCTTTCCATACCACCATCCATGATGCCTGCGCGGTCTAAATATGTCATGGCGTTGGCCGCCAGTAATAAAATCAGGATCGGCGGGAAAATGGCATTACGTTTGGATGGCCTTGATCCTAATGCTTTTAACACCAAAGCCAGTAAAAACGGGATGAATGCTAAATCAATGGTCGCTGTTAGCCAAAGGGGGATAATATCGGATAGGGCATTGGCAATGCGTCCGGCAAGCCATACTGAAACTAGCGCCGCTAATAATGTTCCTGAAACGGGCTTGGTCGATGTCCAACCGGGTACCGCGGTTAAGAAAAAACCAGCGATGACAGCCACGGTGTAACCGAACGTCATTTCGTGGGCGTGCCAGAAATAGGGCTGGACATCGATATTTTTGAAAAAGCCAAAGCCCGGTAAACCTACGGATTGTTGCGCGATCCAACCCAGCCAAAGCGCCATAACCGCCGCACCAAACATCATGGCAAAAAGAAAAAACGGCCTGAACCCATAGGATAAAAAGGCATCTGTTCTGGATTGCGGAGGGCGAGCCCTGTCTAAATCAGGATTTGTTTGCGTCATTGTTTTATCTTTAAAAAAAGTGGGTGAACATTAAATTGTGCGGTCCCGGTTTTGCCACCAGCCGCGGGCAGTTTCGTCGGCTTCGGTAATATTTTTAACCCCGCCCAATGTACGAAGTGCCAATGCGGTTGATGCTATAACGGCGGCTTCGGGGGCGCTCATTTGAACGTCACCGCGCCAAAGCTTGGCGGGGAGTGCTGCATCAAGGCTTTCGCCCCGCCAATCATAGCGTTCTGTTAATCCCATATCAGGCCAAACTTCTTCAACAATGTCTTGCCCGATTAAAGTAATGGCCCGGCATTTTTTTAATGGATTACGTTGGGCTTCGCCGCCGCCGCCTTTGATGGTTGTGGATCTTGGTTGGCCCATTAACAACCCGGTTTCAGCGTGCAATTCTAAATAAGGCGGGTGGGCTACACCCAAAATCTGGGCTGCAGAATGTAACGGATTGATGGCCCTGGCAAACGTGTTAATACAGGTGCGCACTCCCAAAGCCGGGGATAAACCAAACAATTCATGGGCTGGGGCACAAAAATCTTCGATGCGGGCATAGGCGATATTGTTTTTTTCAACGCAACTAGCGGCACGATCCAACGATGGGCAAATGGTGATGCCTAATTGTTCGAGCACGGGCCTCGTCGGGGCATAACCGTCTGCAAAACCTTTAATGCCATGCATTAACACGCGGATGCCGTTACGGGCCAATAATTTTGCCGCTAAAATAAACCATGGTTGTTGACGGTGGCGGTCGGCATAGATGGGCCAATCCAGTTCGATCAGGTCACCGACATCAGGGGCTGTGATTAATTCCCGCGAGGCGTCGATCATGCCAGCAATTTCTTCAGGACTTTCGCCTCTATTGCGGAGCGCAATTAATAATCCACCGATTTGCAAGGGATCAGCAAGACCTGCAAAAATCAGTTGAAAAGCTTCAAAAGCCTCGGTCTGAGTGAGTGATCTGGATAAATTAGGCCCGCGACCAACGGTGCGGATATAAGGAGTGAATTCATTTGTGGTCGTGGTTTGCATCATCGGTATAGGCCTTAGGTCAATGTTGAGGGCGATCAAAAATTCGGAAACGGCGATACGCCAATGACCCACTGATGAGCCATTAATAAAAGACTATAAAGCAAGATCGAGGCGATAAAACGCAAAATTCCTGTTTGTTGAAATCCTTTGTACGGTGATGTTGATCGGATGGCGACCGTTAAGTCATGCCATGCTTGGTTGCCGATAGTCGTTTGTTTGCGGTGATGTAGGGTAAAGCAGCCAAGCAAAGATATCAATATCACGGCGCTAAATAACGTCAAAGCGGCTTGGTCATTATTCACCGGGATATGCGATAATGCCCATAAAATAAAGCCTGTAACGACCGGATGATGACTGATGGCAACAATGCCGGGTTTGTTGGCATTGAATTTTTTAGTCGATAAAGTTAATGAAAATGGGTTTGGCGATGTCAGTCCAGAAACCCATAAATAACAAACAAGGGGCATGGTCAAAAACGGTATAAAACGCATCCACGGCTGTTGTTGCCATAATTCTATAAACGGTGCCGCGTTATAGGCCCACGCCAGCCATAACAATGAAGCCGTGCTAAGCGTTGAGTATAAGGTGAAATAAAGCCGCTTGCCCAAAACAGTCATACAGACAGATCGCACGGGGCCAATAACCGGTAATAAATGCGTTATGATCAACAAAAATGACGCCAGATACAGTTCAATCATGTTTTTGCAATTCGAAGATGGTGGAATGTTATTGAGTTAAAACTTAAAATCTTGGCGATGATCTATTTCCGCGAACCATATTTGCGCAGCAGAAAAATTGCAGCGGTTAATCCGATGCCAGCGGCAACGGCCAATAGCCCAAGATAATAGAGTAACATTTTTAACCATCCTTCGTGAGATATTCAATAACACATTTCAGGGCTGGAATTATCTCTTGATTGTTGCGGAATGTTTCAAAATGTTTCTGGATGAAAAAAAATCTCCTCAATCAACTCTTTTTTAAGGACTCGGTGGCTAAGTTAAATTCAATGCCGCCTTTTGGGTAAACATAAAAGGCCCCGTTGAAAATATATTTAAGTTTGAGGAGGCAATGATGCCGAGGTTAAAGTTTTCCATCCCCGTTCAAGAACCAAGGAGCTCTGCATGGGTGACTTTTTTTCAAAATACTTATGAAACGCCGGCACAATTAATAGGGACTGAAATGGATAAAGAGCGCTATTTAAATGTTTATGCAAAACGTTTCCCCGGTTTGATTAGCGGCGCATTTTAGCCCTATGCGTCAGAACTGTTTCAGAATTGTTTCAGAATATTGCAGCGCACAAAAAAAGACTATGCGGATGAAGCTGAATGTGCTACATCACTGGTAACAGTTCAGTTCGTGTTGAATTTGCGTGACACTTAATTGCAATTTACGCTTGAAACACGGCTCTACTATGGATGGACCCGGTGAGTGTTCGGTTTGTCTGGAACACTGGAAAATGAAAAACGTCCCGGCTGACGGTTTGTCAGATTGTAAAACTGTCGGATACGGGAAAGAACTGCGGTTAAAAAACCGCTATGGATAAAACTATTGTACGTTTTTTTTCGGGCTTCCGATTGAATAACGTCTCAGGTCAGGAGTTTAAAAATGGCATCTCGTCGTATTGATACTAAAAAACCAGAATCGGATCGCGAATATATTCGCAAAGACCGCAAGTGTTTGATGTGTAGTAAAAAATTCAATTCCAGCCATATCGGTGAACGCGTGTGTTCGAGCTGCAAAGAAACGTCTGTCTGGCGGTCAGGCGGGGTTGCGGCGTAATATAATTCCTTTATATTTAGGGAATAAAGAAAACATTTTGACGATTTTATTTGGGGGCGGTACGGTATGTATTGGCCCCAAATGTCGTTTATACAGTATAAATGTTTGATCATTTGATGTTGTTGGTGATAAAAACCAACACTATATAATCTATAGGTATTGTTATCTTTGAAACGAATATTTTCAAAGCTTTAGGTTCAACTCAGTACGAGAAATTCATGAAAATATTACAAGGTAGATTTCAAATCGGCGAACGGGTAAGGCACCGTATTTTTGGCTTTCGCGGTGTGGTTTATGATGTTGATCCGGAATTCGGCAATACCGAAGAATGGTATAACTCCATTCCCAAAGGTGTGCGCCCCCGTAAAAATCAACCGTTTTACCATTTGCTTGCGGAAACACCTGATAAAGCTCCTTATGAAGCCTATGTGTCGGAACAAAATTTAGTTTCTGATCAAGATGGTGATGATCCATTGGACCATCCGGATATGGATCACTATTTTAGTGGCCAAAAAAACGGGCACTTTGTGACAAGAATGCCGCTTAATTAGATAACTCACGCATTAATATGGTCTTGTAATGATCTGAAAAATCAGGGGCGTTTAAAATTCATGGATTTGCAACGTAAAACTAAAATCCGGGATGCCTTGATTAATCACCGCGCAGCGCAATTTGCATTTTTATCAGAACTCATCCGCATCAAAACCGTCCATCAATCGGGTGATTTTGATGCCGCTTGTGAACGTGTTGCCGAACTGTTTGAAGGTTTGGGTTTCAAAGTCGAACGCGTTGCTGTGCCGACATCATCCCAATCGGAAGACCCGCGTTCTCGCCCGCCAAGAACAGGTATTTCTAATTTAGTCGTGCGCCATGGATTTGGTCCCGGGCCTGTTATTGCCTTGGTTGCCCACGGTGATACGGCTCAACCAATTGAAAATAAACAAAGTTCAGCTTTTAATGGGGAAATTGAAAACGGTGTGATGCGTGGCAATGGTGCTATAGCCAAAGGCAACATCGCGGCGTATGCCTTTGCATTGATGGCTCTGCAAAAAACGGCAAAAGGATTAAAAGGTACCGTCGAATTACATATTTCTTTTGATGGCGAAGGCGACGGATCATTCGGCGTTGAACGGTTACTGGAACAATCACATGTCAATCCGGATCAGGCTATAGTATCCGGGCCTTTATTAAACATCGCGACATCAGGCTGTGGATGCATCGAATTAGAGGCCGAAATGACAGGCCGACTAGTGATCTCACCAACAACGGCAAAGCCTGGCGGAACAACAAAACCCAATGACGCGTTGTTTGCTGTCAGCAAAGTCTTAGAAGCTTTGTTCCAAGAAAAACAAGCCAGCGCTCAAACCATTTCAAGCTGCGCGGGCATCGGTGCTGCGGAATTAACGGTCACAAAAATAAATGGTGACCGTGGTCCGCGGACATTGCCGGAACGGGCGGCTGTGCGTTTCAAACGAACGATTTTGCCTGACGAAGACCCCGCTCGTGTTCAGGCTCACCTGACCCGGGTTGTCGGCCGAGCATCAGTTGGTGCCAACGGTGTTGTTTGTAAAGTTCGCCGGTTGAGTTTGGCTAAATCTTTTGGTCCGCAGGCAATGGGTCAAAATTTGCTTGGTATCATCAAAAAACAAGCCGAAGAAAGTCTGGGCCAAGCGGTCAATGAAATTGGTGTAGCGGATTATACCGACGGGCGGCACTATGCTAAATTGGGTATCCCTGTGTTGTTGTTTGGCGTCAACCCATCGGCTGCTGAAGATGGCGTGGACATTCAATTAAATGAACATTTAAAACTGGATGATTTACGAAAAGTTACAGAAATTGTGGCTTTGGGCTTGGCCGAATTTTTAAGTGAGGCAAATTAACTAACCTCGCCTTATTTGATCTCGATTTTCAATCCAATGATCATACCAAGACGTTAAATTAAACAACGTCCATAAATGCAGGGCATGGTTGGCTTGGCCTTTTCGATGTTGATTAAATAACGATTGAATATGGTGTTTATTAAATTGCGCGCGATCCAATAATTTTGATCCCATCACGGCATTTTCGGCGCGTTGACCAAATTTCCCGCGTAGCCATTCGGCCATGGGAGCGGCAAAGCCCATTTTTTTACGGTAAATGATGTCGTTTGGTAAAATGTCTTCTAATGCTTTTTTTAGTAAATATTTAGGGGTGCCGTTTTTGATTTTCCAATATTCCGGGATGTCCATGGTGAACTCAACCAATTTGTGATCCAGAAACGGGACCCGGGCTTCGATCGATGTGGACATGCCGATTTTATCAACGCGCATTAATAACAGTTCCGGCAAACGTAATTTAAATTCACTGTAAATCATACGCGTCAGATCGTCTTGGGCGGGTCTGTGTTGTTCTAGGGTGTTATGATATCCTTTGATCACGTCACCGCTAAATGCACTGTTGATACCGCTTAGATCAAACCCGGCTTTTGATAAATCTTTAAAATCATCGCCGCGAGGCATAGTTTGAATGACCCGGTTTTTATGCACATCCCAAAATGCGTTGGCCCCGGTCCAGAATAATTCATGACCATTTCCAGCGCGCATCAGAACTTCTGCAAATTTATCAAAACGGGATGTTGTTGATGCCGCAGCTCGTGCCATACCACCAATGGTTTTTTGTAAAAATTCCGGAGTTAAATTTTTATAGGTATTCCAGAATTTTTTATACAGGTTGAGATAAGTCATGTAACTGTCATAGCCGGAAAACTGTTCGTCCGATCCTTCGCCCACTTGAACAACTGTGGTGCCTGATTGTTTGGCGAGGCGGGATACAAAATAGAGCGGAATACAAACCCAGTCGGCAATGGGTTCGTCTTGGTGATGGATCAGGTCATCCAGATAACCGGTCATGTCGTTTTCATCGATTAAAACTTCATGATGGTTGGTGCCAAATTCGTTTGCCACGCGCCTAGCTTCGTCTAGTTCATTTAAATGCTGATAGTCTTTAAAGCCAACCGTAAACGTATCAACAGGACGGTCCATCAAGCGGCTCATTAAGGCAACGTTGGCCGACGAATCGACGCCGCCCGATAAAAAAACACCAAATGGAACGTCCGACATCATGCGTTTATCTATGGCGACTTCTAATCGGCTGCGGATGCCGGATGTGTAAAAATTTTCTAACGTTTCCGGTGACATGCCTTTGGTCGCGTCCGCATCAATGCCATGGCCGGGGGCTGCATCCCAATAGCGTTTGGTTTTCATGTGGCCTGATTTATCGATGACCAATACATGGGCGGCGGGCAATTTGTAAATATTTTTAAACATGGTTAACGGCGCTGGGGCGACCATGAACGAAAGAAAATGATGCAGGGCGCGCGGTTCCAAATCCCGTGTCATGTGTGGATCGGCAAGCAAGGCTTTGATTTCAGAAGCAAAGAAAAACCGCCCACGTTCATTGGTAAAATATAAAGGTTTGATGCCAATACGGTCACGGGCCAATGACAGGGTTTCGGTTTGGTGGTCCCAAATGGCAAAAGCAAACATGCCTTCCAAGCGGTGCAATAAACCTTCTAATCCCCATTCACGAAAACCATAAATCAAGGTTTCCGTATCGGAATGGTCGGTGTGAAATTTGTGTCCCACTTTTTCTAATTGGCTGCGTAGTTTTGCGTGATTGTAAATTTCACCATTAAAAACGATGGATAAATTTTTATCGACCGAATGCATTGGTTGATCGGCATTGCTGGATAAATCAACAATGGCTAAGCGGCGGTGAGCCAATCCTATTTTTCTATCATCTGAAACCCATAACCCATCCCCATCGGGGCCGCGGTGGGCCATGGTGTCGCGCATTTTAGCCAACAATGGGGCTTCGATGTCCGGGCCGGGTTCAGTTTTTAAAATGCCGTTGATGGCGCACATGGAATACTCTATTTGGTGAATGTTAATTAATGCTACAGTGCTTGAATGCAGGATATGGGCGGTGCTGTCCAGAAAATGTTGATCAAACGGTTGTTGAAAATGTGATCAGCGGCTACCATTCAGTAAAAGTTGTTTGTTTTTTTTGGGACTTCGCATGAGTTTTTCATACTATTTACGCTACGGTTTGACGATGCCGCCCCATATAGCGGCGGCCAAAATGTTTAAATTATTAACCCGCATTAGCGGAGCTTATGTCAATCAAGTGGTTGGCCGCTACCAATGTTCTTATGCGCCTAGTGGAGATGGCGTTGATCGCATTGAACCAGCCCTTGGGCCTATGCAAAAATCACACAATAATTATCCCGCCGATGTGCTTATAAATTTAAGCCACAAAACGCTCAACCATCAATTTGATTTACTGGGATCTGGTTGGGTCACCGTTGATTACAATTTAACCGCCAAAGGTTTTCCTGATGGTGATCAAGTTGATGTTTATCGGCATAATGTCAGTAAAACTGACCAAGCCCATCTGGTAAACTTATTATCCCCCGGTAACCGTAAACGAGCATCCCGCATTCGTTCATTAATAGATGCGATCTACCAACCCATTGATTGGCAAGTGGATTTTAAATCCGGCTATCGCTGGTCTGAAAAGCGTCGTTCCAATACGTTGCGTTACGGCCATGAACCGGGTGTTGATGTGAAAGTGCCGTGGGAATTGGCGCGCCTGCATCATTTGCCGTGGCTGGCTTTTGCATACAATTATTCGACAAATGGAGAACAAGGTTTTCAATGCGCCGACGTTTACAGACAAGAATTCTGCAACCAGGTGCTGGATTTTGCCGCCGCCAACCCGCCGGGATTTGGGGTCAATTGGTTGTGTACTATGGATGTGGCGATCCGGGCGGCTAATATTTTGTTGGCTTTTGATCTGTTCAAAAGTTTTGGCGCGACCTTTGATGCAAAATTCATGGCGGAATTTGAAAGCCTGATCCGTGCTCATGGTGTGCATATCCGTAATAATCTGGAATGGCACGACCAACACCGGGCCAATCATTATTTAGCCGATATCGCCGGGCTTTGTTTTGTCGCCGTGTATTTAAGTGATTCCGACGAAGCAGGAGATTGGTTGGAATTTGCCACTAAAGAACTGATTTCCGAGGTAGAAAGGCAATTTGCACCCGATGGCGCCAATTTTGAAGCCTCCACCAGTTATCACCGCCTGTCGGCTGAAATGGTTGTTTATACGGCTGCAATAATCGTAGGACATCATCATGGCGACATAACCGTTTTTCCGGATTGGTTTTGGCAGCGCCTAGAAAAAATGGCGGAATTTTCCATGCATTGCACAAAACCAGACGGCCAAGTGGTGCAAATCGGTGATAACGATAACGGTCGATTTTTTAAAATTTTGCCTGAATACGTGGGCGCTGGTGTTGCCCGGGAAAACCATCTTGATCACCGGAGCGCCATCGCTGCCATCAATGGATTTTTTGAACGGGATGATTTTCACAGCTTTCATGGAGTAGGCCAAAATATTTGTACGCAATTGATTTCTAGTTTGTCTGGCGGCGTTAAAATTCCAAGGCAATCACCGCAACTTTATAAATCGATAGTCGCGCCAGACTTACAGAAAAAAGAATTTAAAACGTTCAATCAGTTCATGATCAACCCGCCCGGGAAAAATAATTTTAAAGATTTGAATTTTTACGCCTATGCGGATTTTGGGTTATATATCTGGTCATCAAAAAATGTGTTTTTTTCCATGCGGCTGGGTCCGGTTGGGCAAAACGGCAATGGCGGTCATGCCCATAATGATCAGTTGTCTTTTGAACTCATGATCGATGGTGAACAATGGGCGCAGGATCCGGGTACCTGTATTTACACAGCAAAACCAAAATTACGTGACCGCTACCGTAGCGTTCATGCGCATACTTCACCTAAACCATACGGCACACAAACATCGGAACCTTCCCGGCTGGATATAGGACTATTTAAATTAGAAAACAATGTGAGCGCCACGTGTTTATGGGCTCATAAAACGGGTTTTTCCGGTCAACACGAATGTTATGGGAAAATACTAAAACGCAGCGTTACCATCAAAAACGATCAGATTATCATTTTAGATGAAATCGAAAGTACTGGTGTTACAAATATTTCAGGAATGGCCGTAAAAACTTTTAAAACGGCAGCAGAGTTACACAACGCGATGGGTCAGAATATTAATTTTTCACCGGGTTATGGATTGCCGAATTGTAGTTTGAAAGATTAGGTTTTTTTGATGTGGCCGCCATTAATGCTGCCACCAGCCAAGCGGCGGCAAACCACCAGCCTTGCCACGCACCATAAGACAACATGGCATAGATAAGGTATGATACGGCATAGGCTAAATTAAAAGCCGATCCGGTGTTAGATAAAATTTTATAAACTAAGATGGTGACCGTCACCGCCCCCACTGCCCCCAGTTCCAACCAAACTTGCAAGGCCCCGTTATGGGGATGCAAAGGCATGGTTTCAACACCCCAAAGGATTAGCTCTTTGGCCCCGGGAATAACACGACTGGCGTCCAGTCCCCAGCCAAACCAAGGGTATGCCCAGATATTGTCCGTGGCAAACCGCCAAATAAATAAGCGGTGAAAGTTTGCCGGATTAATATCGTTTTCTTTGGCTATTGAAATCATTTGATCGAATGACGGGATTAATTCGGTCAAAAATGGCATCAGGAAAAGGCTTAAACCCACCAGCAAGGCCAAGGGTTTTATGCTTTTGATTCCAAACTGGCGGATCATAAAAAAAGCTGTGCCACTGATCAGTATGGCTGACAGCGAAGCGCTATGTTCGACCAAATAAAACAGGATAATAAGGACAGCAGCCAACACTATTAACGTTTTAAATGAGCGTCTGTTGAACAATACTTGTGCCGTCGGCCAAAACATTAAACTCAATGCCGTGGCGGCATGAGACAGTTTGCTGATGGGGTTTTCATCAACGTTCCCCCACAACGGAACATTTGTTATTTTACCGTAAATAAACCCAGAAAGCAGAGCCAGAATGCCAAAATACATGCCGATCAACAGGGCGTTTTCAATGCGCCTTTGGTCGGCATCGTTCACCGTTTTGGCTTGGTGGAGCAACGCTAGTCCCAGACAACTGGCGACGGTTAATAACAAAACCGTGCGAAGGGCGCGTACCATGTCCGGCGCCCATAGACTGGAAATCAAAGCATAAGCCAAAAAACCAGCCAGTAACGGCACTAGCGGCGTTTTGAAGATTATCGCCAAATTGTGATTGCGCGCATTGTTGAGCAGACTCCATAATCCGACCACCACCAACAATGGTGCCAACGCCAACCCAGAAGGCTGAACAATAAACGGGATTAAAAACGCAGTGACGCTTAAAGGGTGAAGGTGTTGAAGGTATTGCCTCATTTTATGAACGCCAGATGCCGCGGCTATCAATAACTGTTTTGCCCGTTAATAAAGCTTTATCCATGTTTTTGAATTGGCTGTGATCGGTTAACAAAACGATGATATCTGCACGGTTAACAGCGTCTTCTAAATCGGTTTTTTGAACGCCGGTTAGTTTTTTCGGTAATACGTTTACATGCGGTTCTACGGCCAAAACGGTGATGCCTAAATCAAATACCTGACGGGTGATATCAACCGCTGGGCTTTCCCGTAAATCGTCGATATCGGCTTTATAGGCCAGCCCTAAACAGGCGACTGTTGGTGAATTTATTTTTCCCGCCGCGGCTTTGATTTGGGCGACAATAGATCGGGGTTTTAAATCGTTAACCAATCGCGCGGCTTGGATCAATGGTGTTTGGTCGGGCGCACCATCAACGATGAACCACGGGTCGACGGCAATGCAATGGCCACCAACACCAGGACCTGGGGCTAGAATATTAACACGCGGGTGGTGGTTGGCTAATTCTATGGCTTTCCAGACATCAATATCCATATCATAGCAGACATTTCCCAATTCGTTAGCAAAGGCGATATTGACATCGCGGTAGGCATTTTCTGCCAATTTAACCAATTCCGCTGTCCTTGCTGTGGTTAATAAACTTTTGCCGTCGATAACCTGATCATAAAGGGCACCTGCGCGTTCAGCACATTTTTCAGTAATGCCACCAATGACCCGGTCATTGCTGACCAATTCGATTAAAACGCGGCCCGGTAAAACCCGTTCCGGACTGTGGGCAACACAAATATCGCTGTCATTTTGATTGTTGTGGGGGAACGTTAAATCAGGACGGTCCACTGCCAACCATTTGGATAGTTGCTCGGTGGTGCCAACAGGCGACGTCGATTCGATAATAACCAAATTACCAGTTTGCAAAAACGGTGCAATGGCGTGGGCTGCGGCTTCGACATAGGATAAATTGGGTACGTGGTCGTCTTTAAACGGTGTCGGCACTGCAATGATAAACGCATCAGCAGCGCCTGGAATAACGGCGGCTTTTAATTTACCCATAGCCACCGCACCATTGACCAGAATATCGAGGTCCGGTTCAATAATATGCACCTTGCCCTGATTGATCAGATCAACGGCAAGGACATTGGTATCGACACCCAATACTTTTAATCCCCGACTTGCCATGATCGCAGCCGTTGGCAAGCCCACATAGCCTAAGCCGACGACACAAACCGTTGAAAATGGCCCAGAGGATGCCTTGTTGTTTAAACGGCTCATGGTGTTTCCTTTAAACAGGGTGTTCGTTTTTCGGTTACGGATGCAATAACTTCTGCCGCTTTGCCATCACCGTAGGGATTATGAGCGCGGCTCATGGTTTTGTATAAATCATCATTGTTGATTAAATTTTGTGCGGCGCTGACAATGGCTTGGCGATCCGTGCCAACTAATTTAACGGTTCCTGCCGCGACCGCTTCGGGTCGTTCTGTAACATCACGCATGACCAACACAGGCTTGCCTAATGATGGGGCTTCTTCTTGGATGCCACCACTATCGGTAATGACAAAATGGCATTGTTCCATCAAGTAAACAAACGGCAGATAGTCCAGTGGTTTAATTAAATGCACATTATCAATGCCGCTTAAAATGCGGTGAACGGGTTCTTGCACGTTTGGATTTAAATGTACGGGGTAAATAATTTCAACATCTTGGGCTTGGCTAATATCCGCTAGTGCATGACATATATTTTCGAATTTGCTTCCAAAATTTTCACGTCTGTGGCCGGTAACCAGTATGTTTTTTCGACCGGGTTTTAAAAATGTAAACGGTGCGGCGATAGATTTTCGTAATTTTGTATCGCTTTGTAATTTGCCCGTGACGTCAAATAACGCATCGATAACGGTGTTTCCGGTAATAATAATGCGATTATCATCAATGCCTTCGGTTTTTAAATTTTCTGCCGCCGATGGGGTGGGGCTGAAAAAAATATCGCTGATGGCATCGGTTAGTTTGCGGTTCATTTCCTCAGGAAAAGGTGCGTAAATATCACCCGTTCTAAGCCCAGCTTCGACATGGGCGACAGGAATTTTCCGGTAATAAGCGGCTAATGCCGCGGCAAAAGACGTCGTCGTATCACCGTGTACCAACACGCGGTCGGGTTTGATGTCGTCTAAAATGTTGCCAATGCCAATGAGTACGGCTTGGGTAATGTGGCCCAAATCTTGATTGGGGCGCATGATGTCTAGATCAAAATCAGGTTTGATCTCAAACAAATTTAAAACCTGATCCAGCATATCGCGGTGTTGGGCGGTGACGGCGACTAGGCTTTCAATGGTGCTTTGCCGCGCCAATGCTTTAACAACAGGGGCCATTTTAATGGCTTCGGGACGGGTGCCGAAAATACTAAGAATTCGTTTCACTGCTTACAGGGCTTTCCATAAAAAATAAATCTTAATGAGATGGATATAGTGTGTGCAAGGATTTCGCAAGAAAGGGTTTTGTCATGTTGTCGTCAAGTCGATGTGATAAAGCATTTTTTTGCTGATAGAATTTCGTTTGCCCTCTGATGTTTACGGGGCATTCTCAATGTGAAATACTACGCCTATTAACAATGCTGGAGAAACCATTTGCACAATAATAACCCTAAAAAACGGGTGTCGATGACGTTGCTTTTATCTATTCTGGTCGCTTTTTTGGCATTAAATGGTATAAATAGTACTTTGGCTGCCGGGTTTTCCGGTATGCAAATTCAGGGAAATAGTAAACAAATTGCCGACAGTTTGGGCTTGAAAAACACATCCGGCGTCTGGGTGCGGGATGTGGCTGTTGGCGGGCCTGCGGCAATTGCTGGTTTCCGCCGGGGTGATTTAATTACCTCTTTCGAAGGTGTTCCCATTGATAGTTTTGATTTGTTGGTGGTGATGATTGGTAAAACCAAACCGGGTCAAAAAGTTAAATTTGGTGTCCAGCGGGGTAAAGAAAAACTTAGTTTGGCAATGCGGTTAAGCAAACGTCCGGACCAATACAAAGTCTCTAAAAATGCGACTACAATTTTGCCGGTTTTTGGCCTGACAATGGCGTCGATCACACCTAAAATTCGTAAACGTTTTGCATTGCGTTGGGCATCGGTCGGGGTTTTGATCACATTGGTTGATGATCAATTCAAAACTACGTTGGGGCTTAAGCGCGGCGATGTGATTGTGCAAATTAACAGGCAGGATATTTGGGAGCCATCACAAGTGATCGCACTTTATAAACGAGCCAAAGCGAACAAGAAAAAACGCTTGTTATTACTCGTTGACCGCCAAGGCAGCTATGTATTTAAACTGTTGGCGGTAAAATAATTCAGCTTTTTTTGTTTTTTTCACGCGCCAGAGCGACCGCTTGTTTTAATGTGGCTTCATCGGCGGCCCCGGGAATAAGTTGATCGCCAATAATAAATGCCGGTGTGCCGTTAATGTTTAGTCGTGTCGCCAAGGAATAGACTTTGTTAACGATCACCTGAATTTCATTACTGTTCATTTCTGTTTTGATTTTAACGTCGTCAATGCCGACGGATTTTGCCAATTTCAAAACACGTTTTAACGGCAATGCACCCCGGTTTTTCATCATTGCGCCATGGAAATCCGAATATTTTTCAGGTGAAATTTTCCAAACCGCGAGGGCGGCTTTGGATGCAGCGACCGAATCCGGGCCTAATATCGGAAATTCTTTATAGACATAGCGGATGTTGCCGTCTTCTTTTAATATTTTTTTGACGATTGGGAATACTTTTTTGCAATAGCCACATTGGTAATCAAAAAATTCGACAATGGTGATGTCACCGTTCGGGTTGCCGCCGACAGGTGACGTTGGATCCTGTTCGAGTTCAGGCTTGCTGGCAATCAAATGTAATCTTGCACGTTCTTCGCTGGATGCTTGTTCGCGGGCTTGCAACGCTTGAATAGATTGAATAATAATTTCTGGGTTTTTTCGGATATAATTTTCAATCAGATTGTTTAAATCTTTTTGTTGTTCAATAGTAAAAGATGTTGGTGCAGCAGCGGGGGACGACGACGGTAACGTGGATTGTGCTGCGACAGGTACGGTTGAAAAAATCCATAGCCCTATTAAAAAAATGGCTTTAATCGATGGGGTTAAAACTTTGTTGGATAATGTGCGAACGATTTTCAATTTTTTCATCATGGAATAAAGCCTGTTTTTAATTATATACTTAGCGTATATGATGAAGAAAATATACACTGCTTGCAAGTCATAAGGTGCCGGATTTAACGTGATACCGGATTTAACGTGATAAACGTAAACCTGATAACAAAAGGCTCGATTTAACGGGCCTAGCCGTGGCCGCAATGCCGATAAAAACGATTTTCACATCACGCATTTCTTCGCCGGGCCAAGATTTGTCATAGACTTCTGATAAATCAACGGTTTCCATCCACCAAGACCCGGTATTTTCTTCGCCACCGCGAACTGTGTAGTTGGCAGTTTTTTTAACCGTTGTTTGATCGTTCATAGGACTAAGCGTGCCGCGTTGTAATGCCGACCGGCCCCAGCTTAATGTGATCAGTCGTTGATGTTCTGGTAAATTTTTATCAGGGAACAGGCTTAGGTTGGATTGTTCGTTTCCTAAACCAATGATAATGCGTATAGGGAATTGATCGCCTGTATTTGGCTGTATATTCCAAGCCCAACTTAAATAAGGTGTGGCTAATAAATTAGCCGATATGCGCCGTGCTAAAAGTGTGTATTTTTCACCACTGCTGATTTTAAGCGCGGGCACGCCGTCATTGTTAGAAAGCCTAAGGTATTCTGTTCCCGTATCGCCGCTTTTTACCCAATCAGGTGACAATGCGCCTAGATTAAAGCTCGGACGTGGGCCTAGTATATCAAGTCGTCCGCTAAAATCAGGTTGAACATTTTTATTCTGACATGAACTAAGCAATACAATGCTAATCAGCATGACCCAATGTTTTTTAATTCTCCATGCCGTTGCGATCGTAATATTTTTCATAAGCTCGTACGGTTATTTTTTACTGTGAAGCTGTTCGGCGGCATTCCGAATATCCTCGGCCTGCAACCATTCTGGGGTGCCTGATTTGAAAGTTTGTTGCGCTTTGCCGGCATTATATAATGCTTGATCTGCATCACCGTGTAATAACGCCGCTTCGCCCAATGCCAAGGACGCTCGGGCAATGTCACCGTTTTTCCCATAGGCAATGCCCAATTGGCGCCATGCCGAATAAGAATTGCGTTCAACAGTTAAGGATAATTTTAGATTTTCTATGGCTGCTTCCAACCATTCAGGCCCCAATTCAATTTGAACTTGGGCTAATGCACGGCGGATTAATGCGGATTTAGGTAATAACTCTGCGGTTTTGATATAGGCTGGCAACGCTTCTTTCGGGCGCCCATTTTCATAGAGCATTTGACCTTTTAATTCATTGAAATAAGGGTCTTCTGGGGCGTCTTCTAATAAACTGTTGATTAATGGCAATGCTTTTTTAAGCTCACCTTTCCTGTAATAGGCAATAGCCAAAGCATACCTTGCAGGGACTGACGTTAAATCATCTTTGTAGGTGCGTCGGGCTTTTCCCAACCCCAAAGAATAACCGATCAGTTTGGCGCGCACCCGTGCATGGCGTATGAGAAAGTCAGGATCAGGTGGCGCGTCGCTATAAGGCGATGTTTTGATAAAAGCTTCGATGGTATCGATCCTAGATAACGTTACCGGGTGGGTACGCACATAGGGGTCTTGGCTAGCCGTGGTTAACAGTTCTTGATCTTTCAACCGGTCCAAGAAAGTAGCCAGACCTTTAGCTGATTGTTTTGTTGCATTTAAAAATGTTAATGCAGCTTGATCTGCGGCCCCTTCTTGGGTTCTGGAAAATGCCAGAAAAGCGCGTTGCCCGGTTTGTTGGCCTGCGGAAAATACCGCCGCCCCAACATCACCGCGCCCGGCAAGTAAGGCTGCCCCTCCTAAAATCGTTGTAATGATTTGGCTTGTCGCAGCCCGGTCGAGGGCCGCACCAAGGCGGGCTAAATGACCACCAGAAATATGCCCTGTTTCATGGGCGATGACGCCAATAACTTCACCGGGGCCGGTTGCTGCCATTAATAACCCGGTATTGATAAAAAGTTTTTGACCGCCGGCGACAAAAGCATTGAGTGTATTGTCATCAACAAGATAGATTTCTACATCGTCTGAATTTAATCCGGCTGCGGTAAGCAGTGGTGTTGCATAGGCGCGAATGGTATCTTCGATTTCAACGTCGCGGATTAATCGTACCCCTTGGGCGTGGAGGGCGCTTGAAAAGACAAACAGAAACTGGAATAGAATAAAAAAAACAGTGAATAATCGGACAACAGGCTTCACAATGGCTCCAGTACAGAAAAAATGATCCAGAAAACAATAACACAGGCAATCAATAACACAGGCAAATAATACCATGATCGATCCACATATTTCAAATCATAGCCTTACAGGCAGTGACGTCACGGGCGACGATAAGCCTAGGTATGCTCAAGAAAAACGTCAAATCAAAGGCGGCCAATGGGGCCGGGTTTTTTCTGTAAGTATAATGATGGCATTGGCGGGATGTGCGTCTGCAGAGGATGAAAACAAAGTCGAACGTGGACAATTAGGATTTATTTCCGGTTTTTACGGTGGTGCCGCTGCTGATGAACCGCGGGCGGCTTTGGTTGGCCGTGATATATTGTCCCAAGGGGGTAAAGCTGCTGATGCCGCGGCCGCCATCTATTTTGCTTTAACGGTGACTATGCCGTCCCGTGCCAGTTTGGCCAGTGGCGGTGTGTGCATAACTTATGATGGGCGTACACAAAAATCAGAAACATTGGATTTCAGGCTGCAACAACCAAGCCCTGTTGCAGGAGCTACAGGCCAAGCCGTACCCGTGCCAACGGCACCCTTGGCATTTTATTTGTTGCATTCAAAATATGGCAGGCGGCTGCCGTGGTCGTCATTGGTCATACCGGCTGAAAATTTGGCACGATTTGGTAATCAAGTGTCGCGTGCTTTTGTCAAAGATATCAAAGCCGCCAAACCATTGATTGATGGCCGTCCGGCATTGCAGCAACTCTTGAAAAACGGGGCAGGCAATATCGTTGGCGAAGGCGATTACCTGCGTCAACTTGATTTGTCCACGCAGTTGGCGAGTATTCGCGCTAAAACGTCTGGTGATATGTACCATGGTGCCGGTGGTCGTAAATTTATAGAAGCCGTGCGTTTGGGCGGCGGTAACATTAATGAAATTACCCTTAGGAATTATAAACCCCTATGGCGCGATGTTAAAAAAGTGGGCTATGTTTTAGGCACGCAATTTATTTTCCCCGATGCCGGCAACGAAACAAATACAGGGGCCGATAAAATTATTGGCGCATTAGCCCAACCAAAAAACTATGCCGCTTTGCCTGAAAACAAACGCGATCAACGGTTTCTTGAAATTCAAAAAAAGGTCATGCCCAAACTTAAACAAATTAGCGGTGATGGTGATCAATCCGTGACGTCATTTTTGGTCGTTGACCGGGTTGGTAATGCGGTGGCGTGTAATTTATCCATGAATAAATTGTTTGGCAGCGGCATTGTCGCACGCGGTACCGGAATAGTTATGGGGGCTGCTCCAAATGGTAATGGTGACGATCCGTTGATGAACGCGATGATGTTGGTCAGCATTATTCGTCCGACTTTTATTTACGCCTCAACCGGCGGCGGTGGGCTGGATAGTACGGCTGCTATGACCCGTGTCGCGTTGGATGTTTTTGCTGACGAAGACGATAAATTAACGCTGGAAAGCATAGTCAACAAAGGGCGGATATTTTCTAATCCATCATCAAAGGCTGTGAGCGTTGAACAAAATGTAAAATCCATCAGTGATGCTCAAATTGTCCCTGTCATAGGGCGGTTGAACTCAATGTATTGTTCGACGGGCATTCCCAATGAAAAAGGCGAGCAGTGTGTCGTTTATACGGATCCGCGTGGGTCTGGTTTAGCCGTTAGTAACCGATAAATTTAAGGACCGATATGACATTAAAAGTATCTTCTCGCGGTGCCGTACCATCGTTCATTGTTATGGATGTGATGCGGGCTGCCAATCAAATGGAAGTTAAGGGTGAGCACATACTGCATATGGAAGTCGGCCAACCGTCAACGGGAGCTCCAAATGGCGTTGTTGATGCGGTTAAAAATATCCTTGGCAAAGAAGTCCTCGGCTATACCGATGCGTTTGGTGTTCATCCGTTGCGTCAACGTATATGCGACTATTATCAACAGCAACACATTATTGATGTGCCATTATCGCGCGTTGTTGCGACTGTCGGATCATCGGGCGGATTTGTATTGGCTTTTTTAGCATCATTTGATGTCGGTGACAAAGTCGCACTGGCGAGCCCCGGATACCCGGCTTACCGTAATATTTTAACAGCTTTGGGAGTTGATGTTATCGATATCCCGGTCGGTGCGGATACAAATTTCCAACCGACATCCGATCATATCGAACAGATTGTCAAAAATACTCTGGGCGGCATAGACGGTTTAATCATCGCCAGCCCGTCCAATCCCACAGGCACGATGATTGCACCAAATGACCTAAAAGATTTATGTGATGTGTGCGCGCGGCATCAAATTCGTTTGGTGTCCGATGAAATTTATCACGGCATTACCTATGGGAAAAAAGCATCCAGCGTTTTGGAGTTTACCGACCAAGCCATCATAGTGAACAGTTTTTCTAAATATTATTCCATGACGGGCTGGAGGTTAGGATGGATGGTGTTGCCGGATGACTTGGTCAGGAATGTAGAATGTTTGGCACAAAATTTATTTATTTCACCACCCGCTGTGTCGCAATATGCTGGACTTGCCGCATTTGATTGCCGTGATGAATTGGACCGGAATGTTAAGCGTTATGCAAAAAACCGGGCGTTGTTATTGCAAGAATTACCAAATGCTGGATTTGATAAATTGGCATCGGCCGACGGTGCATTTTATATTTACGCTGATGTATCGGATTTAACCAACGATAGTCAACTATTTTGTGCGCGTATGTTATCTGAAACTGGGGTGGCGACCACGCCGGGGGCGGATTTTGATCCCAGCCGTGGGCACCAGTATATGCGTTTTTCTTTTGCCCGTGCATTTGACGATATGGAACTGGCCGTTGAACGTTTGAAACAATGGAATAAATAATTATGGATTTTTCTCTTGACCCGAAAATTGATAAAGTTCGTCTGAAAATTCGTAAATTTGTTGATGATCATGTGATCCCGCTTGAAATGGATCAGTTAAATTATGACGACCATGAAAATATTCGTGAAGACGTGCTTGAAACTTTGCGGGTCAAAGCGAAATCACAAGGCCTGTGGTCGATATCTATGCCCAAATCTCTGGGTGGATTAGGTTTTGGCCGGGTTGGTATGGCGGCCTGTTACGAAGAAATGAACAGATCAATTTTTGGCCCATTGGTCTTTAACGCGGCTGCCCCCGATGACGGCAATATGGTTTTGTTGAACGAAGTTGCGGCGGAAGAACAAAAAAATAAATGGTTGCAGCCGATTATTGATGGCGATGTGCGTTCAGCTATCGTTATGACTGAACCGCATCCGGGGGCTGGGTCTGATCCGGCTGGCATGATGCAAACCACGGCTGAAAAAAAAGGCGACAAATGGATTATTCAAGGTCGCAAATGGTTCATCACCGGAGCCGAAGGGGCAAAACATTTTGTTTTGTTGGCAAGAACATCAACGGACCCTCGGCGCGAGTTGACCTGTTTTTTGTTTCATGGTGATCAACCAGGTTGGCGTATTATTCGCCGTATCCCGATTATGGGGCCCGAAGAACACGGCGGGCATTGTGAACTTGAATTTGACGGGCTTGAAATCCCCGACGAGAATCGACTAATGGATGTGGGGCGCGGCATGAAATGTGTGCAAGTTCGTTTAGGCACGGCGCGCCTGACCCATTGTATGCGTTGGCTTGGGTTATCTAAACGCGCCCTTGAAATCGCATCGGAATATATCCGCGAACGCCAAGCTTTTGGTCAATCTTTGGCGGACAAAGAAAGCGTTCAAATGTTAATGGGTGATGCGGCCATGGCTATACACACCGGGCGTTTGTTGGTGATGAATGCGGCGTGGAAATTGGACCAAGGCGATTTTGCCCGGTCCGAAGTATCGGCCGCCAAAATTTTTGTCGCTGATTGTTTGCAGCAATGCGTTGATACAGCCATTCAATTGTGTGGGGCGAAAGGTTATTCCAAAGATTTGGTGCTGGAATGGATGTACCGTTACGCCCGCCAAGGGCGTTTGGTCGACGGTGCATCCGAAGTCCATAAAATGATCATTGCTAAAAATGCACTGGATCAGGGGCTGGATTTCTGGTCATGGGGTTAAGGGACGATGCCGTTGAAAAACTACAAATTTTTTTAAGCGAGCATTACCAAAGCTCGGTTAAAATTAAAAATTTTAAAAAATTATCGGGCGGAGCGATACAGGAAAACTGGGGATTTCAGTTAACTGTTGATGAGGGACCCAGCAAAGGTATTCATAATTTGGTGTTGCGCTGTGATGCGCCGTCATCGGTCAGTGCCAGTCACAGCCGGGCCGACGAATATAGGTTGTTGCGCACCGCCTTTGATGCCGGTGTGCGTGTGCCGAAACCTTATATTGTCTGCACGGATCACCAAATTTTTGGCGTCGATTTTTTCATCATGACGCGAATGGCTGGAATTGCTCACGGCCATATTATGACCCGTGGCCCAGAAAACCCTGAATTGGCGTATGATCTAGGACGGCAACTGGCAAAAATCCACAGCCTGAAACCGGGGCTTGAAAGTTTGGACTTTTTAGGCCCTGAAAAGGGCAATCCGGCATTGGCGTTGATTAAATTATATTGCCGTTATCTGGATGAAACGGGATTGCCTTATCCGGCCCTTGAATGGGGATTGAAATGGCTTGAAAATCACGCACCAAAAACATCTGATCAAGTGCTTTGTCACCGCGATTTTCGCACCGGAAATTATATGGTGGATGATGGGAAGCTCACTGCCATTCTCGATTGGGAATTTTCCGGCTGGGGCGATCGGTTAGAAGATATCGGCTGGTTCACAGCCCGTTGTTGGCGTTTTAAATCGCCGGAAAGAAGTGCTGGCGGCATTGCAGATGCCGAAGATTTTTACCAAGGCTATGAAGATGAAAGTGGTTACCAAATTAATAAAACCGCTGTTTTTTATTGGCAAGTGATGGCCCATGTGCGTTGGGCGGTGATCGCGGTTCAACAAAATTGGCGTCATGTGTCGGGTGTTGAGCCGTCATTAGAATTGGCCTTAACCGGGCATGTGGTGCCGGAACTGGAATGGCAAATTTTGACGATGATCAAAAACGCATCAAAAGGTGTGTCCCATGGTTGATCAATTGAACGGCAAAGCGTTACTGGACATCGCCATGGAAACATTAAAAACTAACGTCGTCGGGCAATTACAAGGCGATGCAAAATACCAAACATTAATGGTCGCCTCGGCCATGGCTATTGTTCAGCGGCAAATGGATGCGGGGGATATAGAAATTCAAGAACGCAACGATTTGATAAGCTTGCTGAAACCGGACGGCGATAAAAATTTGGAAACGCTTAACCGTCAACTGGCCGTAAAAATCAGAGCCGGGGATTTTGTCGAAAGTTCAGTCGATGCACGTACAATGCAGGATCATTTGTTGAACGTTGCCGATATTAAATTACAGATCAGCAATCCGGGGTATAAAAAAATACCATGACGGATGCAAAAACCATACTGTCCGCAGGTATAGATGCTTATGCTTCCGGCGATTATAAAACCGCGCGAGTGAAATTAAATGAAGTGTTAAATCAAGTCCCCGATGATTTTGAGGCCTTGACTTTTTTAGCTCGCGTCGATGACGCGACTGGTTTTTTGGACAAAGCCGTACAAGGCTATGAAAAAGCATTACTTATCAAGCCAAGCCACGAAACGGTGCATGTATTGTTGGCGCAAAGTTTGTTGGCCATAGGTGATTTTGAACGTGGGTTTGATGAATACCAATGGCGGTTAACCAAACCCGATGGTACATCGCTGCTGCCGGATTTTCGAATTCCACAGTGGCGAGGCGAAAATTTAAAAGCTAAAACTCTATTCGTGATGGCCGACCAAGGGTTTGGCGATAGCATTCAGTTCGTGCGTTATGTGCCATTATTGGCCAAAATGGGTGCGGCTGTGATGATGGCAGTTGGCCCGGAATTAGGTCGCCTGTTTAAAACGGTGGATGGCATAACGCGGTTTTCCACAGGTCCAAAAGACCCGCATAATTTAACAGCTGATTATTTTACGGTGTTATCAAGCTTGCCTTATTTGATGAAAACCACGCTTGAAACGGTACCTATGGATGTGCCTTATGTGCACGCCAACCCTAAACAAGTGAAACGTTGGCAGCGGCGATTTGATAAAATGACAGGCATCAAGGTCGGCCTGATTTGGGCCGGACGCAAAGATCATCCCAACGATCACAGCCGGTCTTTATCGGTGAAAGATTTAATGCCTTTTAAAAACGCAAAAGCCAGATTTGTGGCTTTGCAAAAAGGCGGCGATCAGGGCGCCATGAAAAATGTTTGTGACGTTTGTGGGTTTGTTGATGTGACAGCCCTGATACAGGATTTTTCCGATACGGCGGCGGTTATGGAAAACCTTGATTTGATTATTACGGTCGATACAGCCGCCGCTCATTTAGCCGGGGCATTAGGCAAACCCGTATGGTTGTTATTGCCTAACGTTCCCGAATGGCGTTGGATGCGAGACCGTATCGACAGCCCTTGGTATCCGACGTTTCGCTTGTTCAGCCAATCGGCAAATGACGGATGGGCACCCGTCATCAACGCCATTAAACAAGAACTGGATGGCTATTCGGTGGCGGGTTATTCCGCTGGCACCGGATGGTAACGTCCATCAGCGCCGAAAAATTCTTGGTTGCCGTTTTGGTAAAAATGTTTACATCCGGTTTCTTGCAATCGCTGCAACATGGTAGGCAACGGTAGTCCGGATTGTTCAAGGCGTTCAATATATTTGTTGGCACCAATAGCATCAATTAGTTCAAATGGTCCTTTCTGCCAACCAAATCCCCAACGCATGGCGCGGTCAATGTTGACCACGTCGTCGGAAATTTCAGGAATTAAATTGGCCGCATAATAAAGCGCGCTGCCCATGATGTGCCACGCAGCTTTTCCTTCGTCACTGCCTTCAAACATCACGTCCGGAGTTTGTTGATCGGGCTTTAATTGAACGTCTTGGAACGGCCGCCATTGGCCGGTGATCAAATCAAAAGTTTCTTTGGTTTTTGTACCATCATCCAGTTTGGTTACACGGTAAAAACCGCCGCCGGATTTGCGCCCTAATTGACCGCGTTCCAACATTTTTTGTACAGATTTAGGAAAGCTTGTAAACTGTATGCCTAGGTCGCCTTCGGGTAAATTTTTCGCTAAATTTTTACCAACAAAATCCATTACGTCCAACCCGATCAAATCAATCAGTCCGTAAAACCCGGTTGGTGGTAAGCCCATGGGCGCTGACAGAATAGCATCAATTTTTTCCATGGTGACACCTTTTTCCAAGGCATCGGCAGCTTTATGTAATCCTAATAACATCCAAAAACAGCCAATACGGTTGCCGATAAAATTCACCGTGTCTTTGGCATGGACAACGCCTTTACCTAATTCGCTGCCGCAAAACTCCGATAATGATTTTACGACCTCTTTGTCAGTGTCGACGCCTGGCACAATTTCCAACAGGCGCATGACTTTGACCGGATTAAAAAAATGGGTAACAACAATATTTTGCCGCAAACTATGTGATAATCCGTCGGTAATAGCATGTAGTGGAATGCCTGATGTATTGGTACTGACAACGGATTTTGCCGAACGGATTTTTTCAATACGTTTAAACAATGCGCGTTTGGTCTCTAAATCTTCGATGACCGCTTCGCATATCCAATCATAATCTTTGATTTTTTCCAGATCGTCTTCCAGTGTACCAAGGGTGATGTAACTGGCTTTTTCTGGCGTGTCGATGGCCGGTGGGCGACCGCTGATTATACGCTCCAGTGCTTTTTCTGCCAATTCCATCGTGACGTCCAACAATAAAATTTTACAGTCTTTTTCAGCCGCTAACCCGGCAATGCCGCACCCCATGGTACCGGCCCCTAAAACGGCGACAGATTGAATTTTATGCATACTCATTTTCCTCTATGGTTGACTGATCCTACGCCTCTGCCTAGGGTCACTGACAAAAATTTGCAAGTAAAAAGGTCACAGCCATGGTTAAACCGCAATTTCCAGACTTGTCCACATTAAGTTTACATGCGGGACAGCAACCTGATCCCGTTACCGGTGCACGGGCGGTGCCGATTTATCAAACGACATCGTATGTGTTCGAAGATACCGATCATGCGGCGTCACTTTATAACCTTGAACGACCGGGGCATATTTACACGCGGTTATCGAACCCGACGACCGCTGTCATGGAAGAACGCATTGCCGCACTCGAAGGCGGGGTGGGCGCGGTCGCCACCGCCAGCGGTATGGCCGCATTGTTTTTAGGCATTGTTACCTTGATGGGCCAAGGCGGGCATATTGTATCGTCCGCATCATTATATGGTGGATCACACAATTTATTCAGCTACACATTGCCACGGTTTGGTATTGAAACCACCTTTGTCGATGTACGGGATCCTCAAGCTTTTAAAAATGCCATCCGCCCGGAAACGCGTTTGATATACGGTGAAACATTAGGTAATCCGGGCATCGAAGTGATGGATATCCCGACCATTGCGGATATTGCGCACACAGCAGGTTTGCCGTTGATGATTGATGCCACTTTCACAACCCCTTGTTTAATGCGACCATTTGATTTGGGGGCGGATATCATCATGCATTCGTGCACCAAATTTATGGGCGGTCACGGCATTGCCATTGGTGGAGTGCTTGTTGATAGCGGACGTTTTGACTGGGATGCGTCTGATAAATTCCCCACACTCACTGAACCTTACGCAGGTTATCACGGCATTGATTTTGTCGATGAATTTGGTCCCGAAGCCTACCTGATGCGGGCCCGTGCCGAAGGCATGAAAGATTTCGGTGCGGCGATCAGCCCAACCAATTCATTTTATATTTTACAAGGTTTAGAAACCCTGCCATTGCGCATGGAAAAACATGTCTCCAACGCTGAAAAAATCGTGGAATTTTTAGCCGCATCCGATCATGTCGACTGGGTCAATTACCCGTCATTGACGTCCCATCCGGATTATCAGTTGGCGAAAAAATTATTACCAAACGGGGCTGGATCAATTTTAAGTTTTGGCATTAAAGGCGGATTTGAAGCCGGGCGTAAATTTATTGAAAGCGTCGAATTAGCATCTCATCTAGCCAACATCGGGGACGCTAAAACATTGGTTATTCATCCCGCCAGCACCACCCATCAACAAATGAGCAATGATGCGTTATCGGCGGCTGGTATCGGTGACGGTATGATCCGTTTGTCGGTGGGTATCGAAAATGCAGGCGATATTATAGCTGATTTAAAACAAGCGCTCGCCCGCGCAACTAAGGTATAAAGATTATGCATATTAAAATTGCAGGAAAAAAGGCGCATTACACAAATGGCGGCGGTAAAACATCGGATGTTCATGCTTGTATTTTAATCCACGGTGCGGGTATGGACCGCAGCGTTTGGCAATTACAAACCCGGGCTTTGGCGTCAATGGGCGTGCGCGTCATTGCCGTTGATTTGCCGGGCCATGGAAAATCCGAAGGCGACGCACTTTCATCGATCACAGAAATGGCGAACTGGATTGTTGAAGTGATGGATGCGGTAGATATCAAATCGGCAACCCTGATTGGTCATTCCATGGGATCGATGATTGCGCTGGATATGGCGGCAAACCATCCGCAGAGGGTCGATAGCATGATTTTACTGGGCGTCGCTGAAATCATGCCGGTGCATGAAGATTTATTAAAAGCCGCCCTTGATGACCAAGCTTTAGCAGCAGGCTTGATCACTTATTGGGGCATCAGTTCAGGGTCGATGATTGGTGGCCGGTCGGCGCCCGGATTTTCGGTGATGGGTGCATCGCAAGTTTTGCTAGAGCAATCCGCATCCGGCGTGTTGTATAAAGACTTAATGGCTTGTAATGAAGCTGGGTCAATGGCCGATACCGCATCTATAATCACTTGTCCAACACAATTTATTTTAGCTAAACGGGACAAAATGACGCCCCTTAAAAGCGGGCTTAGTCTGGCTGCAAAAATTAAAAACGTGGATAGTCTGGTTTTAGATGATGCCGGACATATGATGATGTTAGAAAGTCCCAACGCCGTTTTTAAAATTATGCGTACATTTATAAAAAACCAACTTTAGAATAAAGCCCGGCGGATTAAATTCAAACCAATGACAAACAATACGCCGAGTAATATTTTTTTAAACAGGTTTTGATCAATGGTTGCACGGATACGGGAGCCGATAGATTGCCCAATCAACCCCGGAATACAGGCATATAATGACATGGGTAACGTGCCAAAAGTGACGACACCGGCACTGATATAGGCTATGATCAACGGCACGGATGCGATAAACCAAATGGCACCGACGGTTTTTACAAATTCTTCTTTGGGCAATTTTAACATGATGAACAACATCATGATCGGGGGCCCCCAAATGGTCGAAACCCCACCGATCAATCCGCCTAACAACCCTGCCAACGGCCCCGCCCACGCTTCAGTTTTTGCACTTATCCCGGTGGGCGGATGAATAAAACTGGCGATAACAAACAATAAAATCACCGTGCCCAACATGGCAAACAATAACCCTTGATCAATGTCGGCGACCAAACGCGCGCTGAACCATAAACTGATGACCAACATGATAATCAGTAAAGGAAAGCGTTTAAGAGGCGCTACCCAATTTCCGGCTTTAATCGCTTGTATTAAATTGGTTAACATCGCCGGGATAATAATGATGCTTAACACCTGCAGCGGTTCCAGAAAATTCAGCAAAATGGCAATGCTGACAATCGGCAAGCCAATGCCGGTGACGCCTTTGACAATGCCACCCGAAATCAAAGCGACCGTGACCATGGCGATCAGCAATGGGTCAAAAAATAACATTTTGGCAAAGTCCTTGGTCGGTTAAGGAAAAAGCGATATAGCTTTTATAACACCGTTACCTTAACCAAGCCAAAGGATGAAAACCATGCCGCATTCAACGTACCTTCCTAAAAAAATGGGACGTGCTTGGGTCGAACCAAACGGGACGTTCGAAGCCGGATCGTACCAGTCGTTTACAGTTGTCTACGAAGCGGGGTATTTTGGTATTGATGACAGTGGCGCGCTTAAAATTGTCCACCGTTTTGCCTCCGACATGGGTCGCCCGCAATTCAGTGATCCGAAAGCTGCCAACTATGTCACGGTTGAAGCCAGCAATGGCGCGGTTCTGGATTTTGCCTATGATGGCAAACAAAACATCCGGCCATGGGATAAAACGTTATACATCAAAGTCGTGCGAGGGTATTTACGCGAAAGCGATCAGATCATCATTCGTTTTGGTGATCGCCGCCAAGGCTCGCCCGGTATTCGTCTGCAAACATTCGTAGAAAATACATTTGAATTCCGGGTGTTGGTCGATGCTATTGCCACTTATAATTTTGTTGAATTACCCGTTCAGCCGACCATTGCCATTGTTTCAGGGCCGCCGGTTTTATGGAAAGCCATCCAACCCACAGCCCGCAATGTCGGCGATGTTTTTAAACTGTCGATCAAAGGCGAAGACAAGTGGGGCAACCCATCTAATCAATGTGACCAGATTTTAACACTGAAACCCAGTTTAAAAGTTGCCGGATTGCCGAAAACAGTGACCATCAAAAGCGGCCAATTTTTCATTGAATGTAATGATTTGTCTGTTGCTGAAACGGGGTTGTTGATGATCGATGTGTTGGATGATGATCAGGTGCTCTGTACTTCGAACCCGATGCAGGTTGATGAAAGTGCGTCGCTGCTGCCTTATTGGGGGGATTTGCATGGCCAATCCGAAGAAACCATTGGCACCAATTCCGCCCGGGAATTTTACGAATTCGCCCGTGATCTGGCATTCCTTGACGCCTGTTCACACCAAGGCAACGATTTTCAAATCACCAAAGATTTTTGGACAGAATTAAATAATTTATCCAAAGAATTTAATCAGGACGGCGAATTTATCGTTTTCCCCGGATATGAATGGTCCGGTAATACAGGCCTTGGTGGGGACCGAAATGTTTTATATCTCAACGAAGGTCGGCCGATTTTCAGATCATCTCATGCTTTAATCGATGATTTATCCGACATCGATACGGATGCCAATTCGGCGGACGATTTATTTGATAAATTAAAAGATGAAGACTGCGTTGTTTTTGCCCACATCGGCGGGCGTTACGCCGATATCAAAATGAGCCACGATGCCCGCCTTGAAAGCGCGGTCGAGGTCCATTCCGCGTGGGGCACATTTGAATGGTTAATCAATGATGCGTTTGAACAAGGCTACCGCGTTGGCATTGTATCTAATTCCGATGGGCATAAAGGCCGCCCTGGGGCCAGCCATCCGGGAGCGACAAGTTTCGGATCCTACGGCGGGTTGACCTGTATGTTAGCATCCGCATTAACGCGGCCCGCATTGGCCGATGCTTTGCGCCGCCGTCATCATTATGCAACAACCGGGTGCCGGATGGTGTTGTCGGTTGAGGTTGAACTGGGTCAGCCGGGTCAATTATTTGACCGTGATCCAAATTTAGGGGCGACTAAATCGGTTCCCACGACGCGCGCCATGATGGGTGATATTGTTGCAAGTCGTTCGGACCAAGTGACCTTGAACATTAAAAGCCGGTCAACGTCCCCTGTGGAACGCATTGAAATCCGCAATGGTTTGGAATGTGTAGAAATATTCAAACCGTACAGTCAATCTGATTTAGGAAGGCGCATCCGCATTGTCTGGGAAGGCTCGGAATATCGTGGCCGGGGCCGTGAAACCCATTGGAACGGATCGTTGGATGTGTCGGGTAACAGTATTCAAAAACTCAGTCCCGTTAACCGCTATAACATCGATAAACGCTTTGATAAGATTTCAGACACCCGTGCTGAATGGCAAGCGTTGACCACAGGCGGTTTGGGTGGGTTTGATGTGTGGTTGGGTGATGCATCGTCTGGGACAATCCGTATCGATACGGATCTGGTTAAATGCGATATTAATATATCGGACATTGGCATGGATGATTTAATATTTGATGCCGGGGGTATTGGTCGGCGCATCCGCGTATTCCGTATGCCAGATGATAATCACCATAAATCAGTTCATATTGAAAGACGGCTCACCTTATCGAAGTCGCGTGACAATCCGCTTTATATTTGTCTTACTCAAGAAGACGGGCATTATGTCTGGTCCAGTCCAATTTACTTAATAAATTCTACTAAAGCATAAGGAGAAAAATTTTGGGAAAAGTTGCAAGTCTTCACGGGACAACACCGGCGGAAATATTTGAAAGCGGGCTGGAAAATTTGAACGAGATCGAAAGCGTCGCGGTATCAGTGTTGTGGAAAGACGGTAACGTGACAACCGGGTGGTCCAACATGGATGTGGGCCAGTTGGCAGTGCTTGTACTTGCATTGGACCAGAAACAACGCCTCAGCCTTGTTGAGCAGTTGGATTTATAAATGCGCAGATTTGACCATCTGGTGTTGGTGGTGGATGATCTGGATAAAGCCGCCGGGTTTTATCAAACGCTTGGGTTTACGTTGACACCGATGGCCCATCACCCATTTGGCACATCAAACCGATTGGTGCAAATGGGCACGACTTTTTTGGAATTGGTGACGGTTACGCGCCCTGAATTGATTCCGGATACGGCAAAAAACGATTTTAATTTCCCTGCATTTAACCAAGATTTTTTGGCATCGAAACAAGGTTTTTCAATGCTGGCTTTGACCAGTGGTGATCATCATGCTGACCGCCAAGAATTCAGCCGTAAAAACGTGATGCTTTATAATCCGTTTGAATTTTCGCGGTTAGCCAAACAGCCGGATGGACAGGATGTGACGGTGGGTTTTAAATTAACCTTTGTCGCAGATCCTTTGTTGCCCGGTATTCCAGCTTTTACCTGCCACCATCAACACGCCCCTGAATTTTTCTGGAAACCGGATTACCAACGGCATGCCAATGGCGCGCGTGATGTGGCGTCAATAACCGTTACCAGTGACGATGAAACAGGGGTGCTGTCATTTTTATCAGAACTTGATCTGGATAGAAATATCGCAGGCGTTGATGTTATTCCTGAAACGACGGGCCGTACGCGTTATAGCGGGTTCACGGTGACCGTAGATGATTTGCAAACGGTCGTGGAAAATTTAGATACCCATGCAGTGATTTATTCTGAAACCGAAAATAAAATTAAAGTGGCCGATGTTTTTGGCGTGGACATAGATTTTATTAAATCTGAGAATGCGTATCCATGACTACGCAATTATTGATCACGTTATTGGGGGCTTTGGCCGCGTCGTTTGTGGTTGGCGCTGCGGGATTTGGTGATGCTTTGGTGTTGGCGGCCATTTGGTTATATGTGATGGACCCGGTTACGGCTGTACCATTAATTGTTGCCACCGGATTTTTAATGCATGTGATCCCGTTATTCCGACTGCGTCATGAATTATCGTTCGGGCATTTGCCGCCGTTTATTATCGCAGGCACACTTGGCGTGCCGGTCGGGGTTTGGTTGTTAACCGTGATCGATGCGAATATGTTCCGGGTTGGTGTGGGAACAGTATTGTTGGTGTATTCCTTGTTCATGTTGGTGTTCGCCCGAAAGCATTTCGACCTATCGCACATTGGCATCACAGGTGACGGTGTTGTTGGTTTTATCGGCGGCATTCTGGGTGGGCTTGCTGGCCTAAGCGGTATCTTGCCAACGCTTTGGTCAGGTCTTAAAAATTGGCCAAAAAACCAACAGCGTGGTGTCTTTCAGCCCTTTGTTTTAGCCATGCACGCCTTGACGTTAGGCGCACTGGCGTGGCAAGGGCTGGTCGATGGGACACTGTTCATCAACTTGTTGCAAATTTTGCCCGTGGTGGTTTTAGGCTCATGGGCAGGTTTGAAAGTTTACCGTTACCTGAACGAAGAATGGTTTAAAAAAACAGTGCTGGCATTATTGCTGGTCTCCGCCTTTGGTTTGCTTTTGAGCTAGCTAATGGCTTGTTCTGGCGGCACATAATCATAACCCAAATCACGGGCGACGGCTTGATAGGTCACCACACCTTTATGCACGTTTAGCCCATTCATTAAATGGGTATCGTCTTTTAAGGCTTGCACGTAGCCTTTGTCCGCTAGTTTTATAATATAAGGCAGGGTTACATTATTCAGCGCGAACGTACTGGTATGGGCAACACCGCCTGGCATGTTGGCAACACAGTAATGAACGACGTCGCCTACCATATATGTCGGGTCCGCATGGGTGGTGGCTTTTGATGTCTCGAAACACCCGCCTTGATCAATGGCCACATCGACCACGACCGACCCCGGTTTCATGGCTTTGATTAATTCTAGGCTAACCAGTTTAGGTGCTTCGGCTCCGGCCACCAAAACCGCACCAATGACTAAATCAGCAGCTTTGACTTCTTCTTCGATGGTGTGTTTTGTTGAGTAGCGGGTTTTGATGCTTTGACCAAAACGGTTAGTTAATGAATTCATGACACCAGCACTACGGTCCAGAACCGTTACATCCGCACCCAGTCCAATGGCCATGAAAGCCGCGTTTTCACCAACAACGCCACCGCCGATAATAACGACTTTGCCGGGCGCTACGCCGGGCACGCCCCCTAACAAAACACCGCTACCATTTTGCGCTTTTTCCAACGAATGGGCACCAGCCTGAACCGACATGCGTCCGGCTACTTGTGACATTGGTGCCAATAATGGCAATCCGCCATGATCATCGGTCACCGTTTCATAAGCGATGCAGACAGCCCCACTTTGAACTAAATCACGGGTTTGTTCCGGATCGGGAGCAAGGTGTAAATAGGTAAACAACACTTGATCGGGACGCAGCATTTTACGCTCAATTGCTTGTGGCTCTTTGACTTTGATGATCATGTCTGCCTTGGCAAAAACATCCGCAGCCGTATCCGCAATTTCTGCACCGGCGGTAATGTAATCATCATCCGTAAAACCTATGCCCAACCCGGCCCCGGTTTCAACTAAAACGTCGTGTCCATGGTGCACACATTCATGCACTGATGATGGTACCATACCAACACGGTATTCGTGGTTTTTGATTTCTTTGGGTACACCGATCAACATTGTTTTATCGCCTTGAAAAATGAATATTTATAAATTGATAAACGAGGTGCTCATGAACCAATAGAGCCAGAATTGATGATAACACAGGACCAGATTACAGGTTAGTTTATTAACTGGCTGAGTTTTTGAATGCCGTTCGGGATGCGTTCGCTGGCAATTGATGATAATCCTAAGCGCATAAAATTTTGTGGCGGGTTTTTTTCTGCAAAATGCAAAGTGCCGGGTTCAATAACGATGCCTTGTTCAAGGGCCTTTTTTGACAAAGCTTCAGAATTCAAATGTTCTGGCCCTTTGAGCCAAAAACTGGTGCCGCCAAATGTGGCTTCGGCCATGTTCGGCAAATAGAGATCAAGCGCTTCTTTCATCACTTGCCAGCGGTCACGGTAAACTTTATGCAATCTGTGGATTAAGGCTTCGTGATGACCAAGCGATAAAAACAATGCCGTTGTGCGTTGGTTGTTATTGGGGGTGTGACGCAACATGTTTAACCTTAATGACCAAGCTTCGCGGATTAATGATTTAGGCGCGACCATGTAGCCTAAACGTAGTCCGGGGAATAATGTTTTTGATAAACTGCCGATATAAATCACCCGGTCATTGTGATCTAAAGATTTAAGAGCGGGTGTCGGCGCTGCAACGTAATTGGTTTCCGCTTCGTAGTCGTCCTCAAAAATTATAAAGTCATCATCGGCTGCCCGTTTTAGTAAATCTTTGCGGCGGGCTATGGGCATGGTGACTGTCGTTGGTGACTGGTGGCTGGGTGTCACATAAACATAATCACATGTGGGCAAACGTTGATCCACAGGCAATCCGTTGTGATCGACATCAACCGGGATTGTGTTTGGTGTGGCAAGATTGAAAATATTGCGGGCATCGGGATAGCCAGGGTTTTCCATAACCACCGATGTATCCGGTCCCATCAACAGGTTGGATAAAATATAAAGTGCGTTTTGCGCGCCCAAGGTGATCAGGATTTCATTGCCCGCTGCCATAATGCCGCGCCTTGGTAACAGGCGCGTACGGATTTGTTCGATCAACATCGGTTCGTCATAACCGCGTGTATCGCTGGTCCAGGCGTCTAACCCTTGGCGTCCCATGGACTGGCGGGTGCATTCACGCCATGCGGCAATGGGAAAAAGGTTTTGGTCGACCTGATTGGAAATAAATGGATAGGGTTGCGTTTGCCAGTTTAATGGCTTTGTCACGACGAGGTGCTGGGATGGCCAAATTTTTAACCGTGTGTTCCAATCGGGGGCTTGATCTGACGGGGTGGGTTGGCTGTGTTCAGGTTGAGTGCGCCCTTTGAGGATTTCAGGATCGACATAAAATCCGCTACGTTCGCGGGACATCAAATAGCCGTCATCAACAAGTCCTTGATAACTTAAAACCACCGTATTTCGTGAAACGCCTAATGTTTTTGCCATTTTCCGGCTTGATGGTAACGGCATGTCAGGCGGTAGTTGTCCGTCCAAAATAGCCGATACCAACATTTCGCGAATTTGCGATTGGATCGATATGTTTTTAACCCGGGGGAGGTAAAATAAACTGTCCCGCATGGTGAGCGCTACCTAGAAAAAATGGCCGATGAACGGCTGGTACTGTGAAAACAAAAAAATTGGCCCTTTGATGGATCCAGTCGACAGATTACGGTGTTTTTTAATAAGGAACAAGCTTAACCAATTAGTCTGAAAACAGTTAGTTTACTGTTCGTATTTTATTTTGGAGCACCATCATCATGCAATACAAAACCAATTCATTAGAAAACCAATGGCTGCCATTTACCGCCAACCGTGATTTTAAAAATAACCCCCGGATGATGGTCAAAGCAGAAGGCGTTTATTATTGGGACCATAAAGGCGGCAAAGTGATGGACGGGTCGTCCGGTATGTTCTGTTGCGCCGCCGGTCATAGCCGCCCTGAAATCGCAGACGCTGTTCATAAACAATTACAAGAAGTCGCTTATGTACCGCCTTTTCAAAATGGTCATCCGGCATCGTTTGAATTAGCCAACCGGGTGACGGCGTTAACCCCTGATGAAATTAACCATGTGTTTTTCACCAATTCCGGATCGGAATCGGTGGATACGGCACTTAAAATCGCCATGGCTTATCACCGCGCTAATGGCCAAGGCGAACGCATACGATTTGTATCACGTGAACGGGCGTATCACGGTGTTAATATTGGTGGCACGTCCCTAAGCGGATTAATGCGTAACCGGGAAAAATTTTCAGCCGTTATGCCGGGCGTAATCCATATGCGTCATACATGGGATCCGGATCAATTGTTCCAACGTGGACAACCGGAAAACGGCTGGGAACTCGCCAATGATTTACAGCGCGCCGTTGATAACGTCGGTGCCAGCTCAATTGCGGCCTGTTTTGTGGAACCGATTGCCGGATCAACAGGCGTGCTGGTGCCGCCAAAAGGATATTTAGAACGACTTCGCGCCATATGTGACGCCCACGGTATTTTGTTGGTGTTCGATGAAGTTATTTGTGGTTTTGGTCGTTTGGGTACGGCTTTTGCCGCCGGGGCTTTTGGCGTGACGCCTGATTTGATGACCATGGCCAAAGGGTTGACCAACGGTGCCATTCCCATGGGGGCTGTGGCTGTGCGTGATTTTGTTTATGATACAATTGTCGGTGCGGCAGAGGAAAACGCCATTGAATTTTTCCATGGCTATACGTATTCGGCGCATCCGGCGGCATGTGCGGCTGGTTTGGCAACCATGGACATTTATGAAAACGAAGGCTTGTTTGATAAAGCGGCAAAATTGGCGCCTTATTTCCTAGATCAAATTTTTGAATTACAAAAATACGATTGCATCAAAGACATTCGTGGCTTTGGGTTGTTAGCGGCAGTTGAATTAAAGCCCGGTAAAGACGGCGCTGGTGCATTAGGCGGAGAATTGCAAAAAGATTTGTTCTGGTCGGGATTACATGTAAAATTCACGGGTGACACGGCAATTATAGCGCCGCCTTTAATCGCCACCGAAGCTCACGTTGATGAACTGATCAGCAAATTAGAAACCGCTCTTCAAAAAATATAATAACGATATAAATTTTAGGAAAATAAAAATGAGTGACCAATTAAAACATTATGTTGATGGTGGTTATGTTGCCGGCACAAGTGATCGTTTGGGTGATATTTATAACCCGGCCACAGGCGAAGTGCAGGCCCAAGTTCCTTTAGCGTCTGCTGATGAAGTTCGGGCCGCTATTAAATCAGCAAATGATGCGTTGCCCGGATGGTCGGCAACACCGCCACAAAAACGCGCACAAGTGATGTTCAAATTCCGTGATCTGTTGAAATCAAATATGGATAAATTGGCGGAAATGTTGTCCCGCGAACATGGCAAAACTTTGGACGATGCCAAAGGGTCGGTGACCCGTGGATTGGAAGTTGTCGAATTTGCCTGCGGCATTCCGCATCTGTTAAAAGGCGAATTTTCCGAAGGCGTCGCTGGTGGTATTGATGTGTATTCCATGCGCCAACCGGTGGGTGTGTGTGCCGGGATTACGCCGTTTAATTTCCCGGCCATGGTACCGATGTGGATGTTCCCACTTGCACTCGCGTGTGGTAATACATTTGTTTTAAAACCCAGCGAACGTGATCCATCATGCGGATTGTTTTTAGGCGAATTGATGACCCAAGCGGGGCTTCCGGACGGTTGCCTGAATGTCATTAATGGCGATAAAGAAGCCGTTGACGTATTGTTGACCGACCCCGGTATCGCCGCCGTCAGCTTTGTCGGTTCAACCAACATTGGCCGCTATATTTACGCAACAGCCGCCGCCCACGGTAAACGGGTACAGGCATTATGTGGTGCTAAAAACCACATGGTGATTATGCCAGACGCTGACATGGACCAAGTGGCCGATGCGGCTATGGGGGCGGCTTATGGCTCGGCTGGTGAACGTTGTATGGCAATCTCCGTTGCCGTTGCTGTCGGTGATGATACGGCGGAGCGTTTTGTCGAAGCTCTGACCCCGCGGGTGCAGTCTTTGAAAGTCGCTCCTTATACCGACAGTTCAGCGGAAATGGGTCCGGTTATCAGCAAAGATGCCAAAGACCGCATCGAACGCTATATCGACGAAGCCACAGCGGATGGCGCCAATGTCGTCGTTGATGGTCGCGGCATTAATTTACAAGGCTATGAAAATGGGTTTTTTGTCGGCGGCACGTTAATCGATAAAGTCACCCCCGACATGTCGGTTTATAAAGATGAAATTTTCGGCCCGGTCCTGAGTGTTGTTCGCAGCCAGAATTACAGTGACGCCAAACAGTTGGTGATTGATCATGAATATGGTAATGGGGCGGCGATTTTTACTCGTGATGGCGACACAGCGCGAGATTTTGCATCAACCGTTGATATCGGCATGGTTGGCGTCAATGTGCCGATCCCGGTACCGGTGGCCTATCATAGTTTTGGTGGCTGGAAAGCGTCATTGTTCGGTGATCATTCGGTTCATGGTATGGAAGGCGTGCGTTTTTATACCCGTCTTAAAACCACGACCCAGCGTTGGCCGTCAGGCATCAAAGAAGGCGCTGTGTTTAATTTCCATTCTGGAAGCGACAGTAACTAGTAGTTTCTGAACCATATCGTTTAAACAAAAACCTTTGCCTGTGACACCGTGGGCAAAGGTTTTTTTTATTCACTTGATTAAAACTTCGTGATTTTCAAACCATCCATTGTTGATAACGTTAGTTTTCAAAACCTCGGGATTTTCAGAATAAGCAACCAGTGCCAAACAAAAATAGTTTTCCAAAAATTAAATTGAACTTGATAAGGCAAGGTGTAGCATATGTGGCAGCGGTCAAATTGTTACCGTCATTGCAAAAGACCCGTACAAATATAGTTGGGAAATTCCTAATCTGAGAGGTTGCGGTTTGTTTTTGGAAAATAAGATTAATGAATTTGAAAATGACATCTGTCGTGTTTTAGCCCGACTGGCGCACCATATTCACCCTCAAATTATTACCCGTATCCAATCTAGAAATGCTGACGAGTACGACTATTTCAAAGACCTTTTTGGTGATAAGATTAATGCAGATGATTATCTGTTTGACGGCTCAGCCTGTGTTTTCCCCGGCGTCCGGAGACACATTAATGGAGCGGGAAAGACGCGCGCCTATAACCCTGAGCATACTGCTATAATTGATGATAATACGTTTCCACGGCACATCTGGTGTTTCCTTGAGAATGGCAAAACATACAGCGGTCCAAACTGGCAGAACCCAGGTCTCGGGGAGTTCGAATTGGCCCATGTGTTCAATCATAAGAAAAATGAGGTAGGGTTTGAAGAGCCATTCTTTTCTGAAATTCAAGATGGCCTTGCTCCATACGGTGAATTCACCTGCGCCTGCAATGTGGTTTTGTTGCCGAAGGGTACAGAGAGACCTACGGACAATTCATCAGCGATTAAAGTCGCTTTCTATAATCGCTACATTGATCTTTACGGTGAGGCCTCACTTAATGGGCGGATAGGGTTGAAGAAAGACCTTATACCGGATTGGTATTCTGAATTGGTATGGAATGAACCTGTTCTTCCGGGCAGTTGGGAACAAAACATTGAAAGGCTACTAAAATATAGAACGAAGAGAATAACGGGTTTGATGAAAAAAACGATGCCAATGGTAGACGCTTAGCTCGGAATCATATTTGAAAAGTTTGAGAAAGAATGCTTTATCTTCATTGCACAAAAAAATTAGCCAAGACATTAAAGGCGAAGCTGGCACCTGCTCCAAATGATAATGATTTGGATTGGTTGGATTGCTGGTACGTTCGTGGCATCCCATTGGACCTACCATTTGACGTATTGCTATTTACCAACGTCTCAACAAATTATTCCTTGGTTCATCCTTTCGACCGCCGGGAAAAGATTGACGAGATTGTACTGGTTTTCCAGCAACGGCTTGCTTGGATAACTGAGAAGCCCGTACCGACGGGGTCAGAGTTGTACCAAATCTGTAAAACTTCTTCCCGGCGAGTTATTGGGTGCATGAATGAGCAAATCGAAAGTTTGCTCTACGAAGTTGATCTCCAAATATCGGGAGATGGCGTGCAATTTGAAAAAATCGAAGAGCATTTGAATGCTGGAATTTCCGGCGGGTTGATTCCACAAGATGAATTTTGGAAACGTCTTGGTACGATCAACAGCCCAAATTTCAAAGCTACCAAATCCCAGCACCTAAGAATTGTTGAAGATTAATCTGCATCATCGCAGCAAAATATGGAACGCAAAGCATTTGTCCTAAAGGGCAAATAAACATTTTTACTGCTTATAAATTAGCAAATTAAATAACTAACAAACACAGTGGCATATAAAAGGGTACGTTTGATTATAAAGGGGAGAGAATAAGAGATATTTTAGAATAAGTTGTGCAGTATTTATGTGTCGATCTGACATGAAATGAATAAATTTTCATTTAAATGAAAATATTTGTATTTTTTTCATTTCGTGCTATAGCTATGTTCTGGTGAAAATAAAATTAAAACAAGGCGTTGATGTATCGTGCCCCCAACAGAACAATCACCGATGATGCCGGTCGGCGAACAGGTGCGCGATTTACGCAAAGCCAAAAGCATGACCATTCAAGCCTTAGCCGCCGCATGCAATCGCTCAGTTGGTTATATTTCTCAAATAGAACGCAATTTATCGGTTGTCACAATCCCTGTTCTAGGCATCATCGCCGATGCTTTGGACGTTAATATTTCATGGTTTTTTCAAGGTTCTGCTTTAGCTCCGGCGGACGAGCGCGATGTCATTGTCCGAAAATCTAACCGCCGTAAACTGGATTTCACCGGCACCGGTATGGTTGAGGAATTATTATCACCCAATTTAACCGGCGCTTTTGAATTGGTGATGGGGACGTTTGCGCCGGGTTCCGAAACGTCGGATGAAAATTACGCCCGCATGGGTGAAGAAGCCGGCGTTATCATCAAAGGCGAATTGGAACTGTGGATCGGAGATCGGCAATTCCATCTATCCGAAGGCGACAGTTTTACGTTTCCAAGATCATCCCCGCACCGTAGCCGTAATCCCGGCACGACAGACACAACCGTGTTGTGGATTATTTCACCACCTGCATATTAACCAAAAGTATCAAGGAAAAATGATATGGCTAAAACTCTCCCGACCCAAGCCCGCGTTGTCATTGTCGGCGGCGGCGTTATTGGTTGTTCAATTGCTTATCATTTGACCAAAATCGGCTGGGATGACGTGGTGTTGTTGGAACGCAAACAGTTAACTTGTGGCACGACGTGGCACGCGGCGGGATTGATAGGACAATTGCGTGATAGCCAAAATATGACCAAGTTGGCGAAATATACTGCCGAACTTTATTTGGGGCTGGAAGCCGAAACCGGACAAGCCACGGGCTATAAAATCAACGGGTCCTTATCGTTGGCGGATAACGTTGGCCGTTTTGAAGATTTAAAACGCCGGGCCGATATGGCCAAAGTTTTTGATTTAAAAGTTGATGTGCTGGGACCGGATGGTTGTAAAGACTTATACCCGCTATTGAACATCGATGATATTCTGGGCGGTATTTTTATACCCAGTGACGGTCAAGCCAACCCTATTGATATTACGCAAGCCTTGGCCAAGGGTGCGCGTATGGGCGGGGCTGAAATCTACGAAGGCGTCGAAGTCACGCGCGTCCTCCATGATGGTGATAAAGTAACAGGCGTTGAAACCGCCGCAGGCACCATCAATGCTGATTACGTGGTGTTGGCCTGTGGAATGTGGACACGCGAATTTGCCAAAGACATCGGCGTTAATGTACCGCTTCACGCGTGTGAACATTTTTATATTGTTACCGAACCCATGGAAAAGGTCACACCGGATTTGCCGGTGATGCGTGATTATGACGCCCATGCCTATTATAAAGAAGACGCCGGGAAATTATTATTAGGCGCCTTTGAACCGGTGGCTAAACCGTGGGGCATGGACGGTATTTCACCTGATTTTTGTTTTGATGAATTACCCGATGATTTTGATCATTTCCAACCGATTCTGGAACGTGCCATGCACCGGGTTCCAGCATTGGAACAGGCCGGCATACAGAAATTTTTCTGCGGGCCTGAAAGCTTTACCCATGATGACCGTTATCATATCGGCGAGGCCCCGGAACTTCCTGGCCTGTTTGTGGCGGCGGGACTGAATTCCATCGGCATCCAGTCCGCAGGCGGCATCGGCAAAGTGTTGGCAGAATGGATGCGTGACGGTCTTCCACCAAGTGATTTAGCCAGCGTTGATATCCGCCGCAACATGCCGTTCCAAGGCGGCGGGAAATATTTGCATGACCGGGTCACTGAAACTTTGGGATTATTGTACGCTGTGCACTGGCCGTTTTATCAATACAAAACATCGCGCGGGGTTCGCCGTTCACCGTTTCATGGGCGATTGAAAACCATGGGTGCCTGTTTTGGCGAAGCCGCCGGTTGGGAACGTGCCAACTGGTTCGCCCCCGAAGGCGTGAAACCGGAATATGTTTACAGTTACACAAAACAGAACTGGTTTGAATATTCAGCCGCCGAACATACGGCCATCCGTGAAAACGTCGGTGTTATTGACATGACGTCGTTCGCCAAATTCAGATTGCAGGGCCGGGACGCGCTTAACGTCATCAACCGGGTCGCGGCCAACAATTTGGATGTGGATGTGGGTCGCATTGTTTATACGGCTTGGTTGAATGATCACGGCGGAATCGAGGCCGATTTAACGGTCACGCGAATGGGCGTAAATGATTTCATGATCGTTACGTCAGGTACATCGCAGGTGCGGGATTTAAACTGGCTGAAACGCAGCATTCGTGATGATGAATTCGCGGTCGTTACCGATATCACATCAAGCTTGGCCGTGTTATCCGTGATGGGACCAAATTCACGCGCGTTGTTATCCACATTAACGCCCACAGATTTATCAAACGATGCTTTTCCGTTTGCCCATAGCCGGGACATTGAACTAGGTTACGCAAAAATTCGGGCATCGCGTATCACATACGTTGGCGAATTGGGCTGGGAACTGTATATCCCGACAGAATTCGCCGCCCACGTATTTGAAAAACTCATCGAAGCGGGAAAAACGTTCGATTTAAAACCCGTTGGCTTGCACGCCATGAATTCATTACGCATGGAAAAAGGCTATCGCCATTGGGGCCACGATATCACTGATTTTGATACACCATTGGAAGCAGGTCTTGGCTTTGCCGTGGCTTGGGATAAACCGGGCGGCTTTGTTGGTCGGGATGCATTATTAAAACAAAAACAAAAAGGTATTGATCGGCGTCTTGTTCAGTTCAAACTGGATGATACAGACGCGCTTTTGTATCACAACGAACCGGTTTACCGGGATGATGTCATTGTTGGTTATATAACGTCAGCCATGTATGGTCATACCGTTGGCGCAGCCATCGGCATGGCCTATGTGGACGATGTTAAAGTCGCAGATGATTTAAAATCCGGGCGCTTTGAAATCGAGGTGGCGGGAATACGCATTTCCGCCACGCCGTCAACAACACCGTTTTATGATGCTAAAAACGAACATATTAAAGCATAGTGAGGACGTTTAAGATTTTTTGATTAATGCTAATCCGGCACCTGCACCGATTAATAATCCGCCGCTGATGCGGTTGCGCAACTGGGCTGCTTTGGGTCCGGTGAGTTTTCGCCCCAACGTTCCAGCAAGAACGGCGTATGTGCTGTCCAGCGCCGTGGCAACGGATAAAAACGTCATGCACAAAATCAACAGTTGCGGCCCCACAGGTTGGGCCGGGTCGATGAATTGCGGGAAAAACGCTGCGTAAAACAACAATACTTTGGGGTTGGTTAAATTGACCAGAAATCCGCGCAGGAACAAATGCCTAGCCGATTTCGGTTTGGGCGCTTTGATGGTTTCGCCCGTTTTTGCCCGCCATTGTTTGATGCCCAGATAAACCAGATAGGCCACACCTAGCCAGCGCAAGACTTCAAAACTGTCGGCAAGTATGATCATCACCGAATTCAGGCCGAGGGCAAAGATGCTGAGATGGATCATGCTGGCGACCGCCGTTCCGGCAACAATGAAAAGTGCCGGACGAATGCCGTAAGTTATACTTTCGGCAATCACGGTAGTGACCACAGGTCCCGGGATAATCACCAGCACGGCGGCGGCCAGTACAAAGGTCAGATAAAGTTCAATAGCCATAGTTAAACTCCTAAATTATTAGATTTTATCTAACGCTGATTACTTAAAAAGATCAAGCGCAAGTATCATTGGCAATTTTGTTGGATATTGGTACTTTTAATTTTAAAACGAATGGAAACACGATGAAAAATTTGAAAACCATTATAATCACAGGCGGCGGGCGCGGCATTGGTCGGGCTGTGGTAGAAATGTTCGCAGAAAACAAGTGGCGCGTGATTTTTACATATCAGTCCAATCAGGATGCCGCTAAAAAATTAACAGATCAGCTCGTCGCAAATGGGTGTGATGTGCGGGCTATGAAATGTGATCAGTCGGATGCGCAACAAATTGTTGGTTTTTTTGAAACACTTGATGATTTGGATATTTACCCGGACGCGGTGATTAATAACGCAGGGATTACCGGGCCAAAACGCCGTCTAGATGAGGTTTCAGCCAAAATATTAACCGATGTGATGATGACAAATGTGGTAGGGGTGACTTTGTTTTGTCGTGAAACGGTCAAACGCATGTCCGTTCGTCACGGTGGGCGGGGTGGCAGCATTATTAATATTTCATCCACGGCGACCAAACTAGGTAGCCCAAACCAATGGGTTGATTATGCAGCAACAAAAGGCGCAATAGATGTACTAACCAAAGGTCTCGCCCACGAAGTCGGGGCCGAAGGTATCCGTGTTAATGCCGTGGCGCCGGGGTATGTTTTAACGGATGTGGACCGGGTCGATGAAATTATGGCGCGCTTTGAAAAAATGAAATGCGAAGTTCCCATGAACCGTATCGGTGCCACCGAAGAAATTGCCAACGCTATTTTTTGGCTCACATCCGATCAGGCAAACTACATCACAGGTGCAATTATTCCCGTATCCGGCGGTCGTTAAATGGCTGGTATTTGTTATTGAAATTCATTGTTACAGTATATTAAACACTATTAAAATGTAAAAATAAAAAAATAACAAATAAAATTAATATAATATTTGACAATACGCAAAAAAAAGTGTGTTACTGAACTCAGGCAAAGGTTCTGCCTTAAATTTTTTGGAATTGGTTCAGTTATGGCAATTTATAATGATGACGATGCACACAATTTGAGTTTGGCGTGGGATCAGTCTGATTTAATATCGGGTCAATGCTCCAGACAAAAAACAACCACGCAATTAGGTCAAGCCATTACCCAAGACTTCAAGGGGCGCATTGTTTTATTGTCGTCTTTTGGTGCCGAAGCCGCTGTTTTATTGCATTTAGTGGCGTCCATTGATGCTAATTTGCCCGTTTTGTTTTTAGATACAGGCAAATTGTTTAGTGAAACATTAACTTATCGTGACCAGTTGGTATCACGGTTAGGGTTAACCGATGTGCTCTCTATTCAGCCGGGTACGGATGATATTATTGCCGAAGACAATAACCAAATGTTGTGGCAAATAAACGCGGATCGGTGTTGCTATTTGCGCAAAGTGAAACCGCTTGAAACGGCTTTGTCGGGGTTTGATGTGGTAATCACCGGACGCAAACAATACCACGGCGGTACACGCCAGCAATTACCCTTATTTGAAGCGCAAAACGGACGCTTGAAATTCAATCCTTTGACCTGTTGGCTGCAAACTGAAGTGGAAAATTACATAGATGAATTTAATTTGCCACATCACCCATTGCAAAAGGACGGATTTTTGTCTATTGGCTGCATGACATGTACAAAAAGAGTTGCCCATGACAGTGACATCCGCAGTGGGCGTTGGCAAGAATTGGATAAAACCGAATGTGGCATTCATTTATCATCGCCAAGTACGGCACGTTCAGAAAATGTAAATACACCACAAATATGATGCCGTATATAAAATCGACCCGTTATGTTATTATTTAAAAAATAATCTATGGAATCCGTAATGCCCACTTTAAACGACCTTGATAAGTTAGAAGCCGATAGCATTTTTATTTTTCGAGAAGCCCGTCATCATTTTGAAAAATTAGCGATGTTGTGGTCGTTGGGAAAAGACAGCAATGTGATGATATGGCTGGCGAAAAAAGCGTACTTGGGTAATTTGCCATTTCCAGTGATGCATTTGGATACGGGCGATGAGTTTCCTGAAACCTATGACTTCAGAAGTGAATACAGCAAACGCTGGGAACTTGATCTGATCGCTGATGATTGCCCACCATTAGAAGATATGGATCAGACGCTGCCGCCCAATTCCCGCTTTGTTGCGCGTAAATCGGCTGGATTAAAAGAAGCCATCAAACGTTATAAAGTCGAAGGCGTATTTGTTGGCATCCGCCGCGATGAACAATCAACGCGCGCTAAAGAACGTGTGTTTAGTCCCCGTGATGAAGACGGCAAGTGGGATTTTCGCGATCAGCCGACTGAATTTTGGGATAACTACCATACCCTTAGCTCAGATGATGGGCACGTGCGTATTCATCCGCTATTACAATGGACCGAAGTTGATATCTGGCGGTATATCAGGCGAGAAAATATTCCGGTGGTGCCATTATATTTTGCTAAAAACGGCAAACGCTTCAGGTCCTTGGGCGAAGCCTCGGTCACCCGCCCCATCGATAGCCATGCCGATACGCTGGATGCGATTATCGATGAATTACGGGGCACAAACAGTGACGAACGCGAAGGTCGTACCATGGACCGCGAAAGCGAAGACGCGTTCGAACGTTTGCGCCAAGACGGATATATGTAAGGACGCTATGTCATGAATACTAAAACATTTGATCATAAATCCCGCCCATTTCCCGTTGTCATTACAGGGCATGTGGATCATGGAAAATCGACACTTGTCGGTCGTTTGTTATTTGATACAGGCAGTTTAAGCGGCGCCAAGGTTCAAGAGGTGAAACAGGTTTCCAAGCGCCGGGGCCAAGACTTTGAATGGGCATTTTTATTGGATGCCTTACAAGTCGAACGGGACCAAGGCATTACGCTGGATACCACCCGGGTCTGGTTTAAAAGTAAAACCAGGGCTTACATGTTAATCGATGCGCCCGGTCATAAAACATTTCTGAAAAACATGGTCAGCGGATCATCCGATGCCGAAGGCGGCGTGTTGGTCATTGATGCCGTCGAAGGCGTATCCGAACAATCGATGCGTCACGCCGGTTTGTTATCCTTGTTGGCTATCCGTCAAATTGTTGTTGCCATTAACAAAATGGATTTGATCAAAGATCAGGCATCGACCTATGACAAAATAAAAAAAGAAATGGGTGATTATTTAAAAAAACTGGGCATGACGTATATTCAAACCGTGCCTGTATCGGCTAAAACCGGGGCCAATTTAATAACGCCTGCTGATGAATTTAATTGGTATAACGGTTTGGCCTTTGTTGATGCACTGGATGCGTTACAACACCGGCCATCAAAATCCGATCAGGTTTTACGGTTCCCGGTTCAAGATGTGTATAAAGCGGGTGACAGACGTATGATCGTCGGCCGCGTTGAAAGTGGGCAAATGTCATTAGGTGACACATTGACATTTTATCCGGGCGGGGCGTCAGGTCAAATTACCCGCCTTGAAAATGGCAGCGTTGACGAAAAAATCGCAACCGTATCGGCCGGGCAATCGGTCGCTGTTGAATTGGATGATGATTTGTTTATCGAACGCGGTCTGGTGGCTTTGAATATGCAACAAACCGATCAAGCAGGATTTGTTGAAACCGATATGATTGCCGTCAGGTTATTCTGGTTGGATGAACAGCATTTGATGAACGGTGATGAATTAACCTTGGGCGTTGCGACAAAAAATTACCGCGTGCGTGTGGTGGCGATCGAACGCGTTGTGGATATCGAAAGTTTGGACGCTGTTGATCCAAGCGGCGGATTGGAGCATGGCCGGGTAGCGATTGTGCATTTAAAAAGCCGTTCTTTGATGGCTTTGGATATCAATGCCCATGGTTCGGTGATTTCACGCGGTGTTCTAAAACAAAACGGGCGCACGGTCGGTGGATGCGTTATTGAAAATGATTTAGGCAGCCATGCTAAAAATATCACCTATCAAAACCATCAATTGGTTGCGGCTGATCGGTCGCGCCTAAACGGTCATGATGGTGGTGTGATGTGGTTCACCGGATTATCGGGTGCGGGTAAAACAACATTAGCTATGGGGCTTGAAAAAAAGCTGTTTGATCGTGGCTGGCAAGTATTCACATTGGACGGCGATAATTTGCGTCATGGCTTGTCGGCTGATTTGGGTTTTACGCCCGAAGACCGCCGGGAAAATATTCGCCGCGCAGCCGAAGCCGCTAAATTATTATCGGAAGTGGGTGTTGTTGTTTTGGCCACATTTATTTCCCCGATGGTCAAAGACCGTGAAATGGCCCGCACCATCATTGGTGACCGGTTCCACGAAGTCCACGTCTCGGCTGATTTAAAAACGTGCGAAGCCCGCGACCCAAAAGGATTGTATGTTAAAGCCAGAAACGGCGATATCCCCGAATTTACCGGGGTTTCCGCACCGTACGAAGAACCAACAGATCCGCAATTTGTTGCTGCCACCGGTGACAAAGATATCGAAAAAACCATAAACGAGACTTTGGATTATGCCCTGCGCACATTTTCGACCGAAGCGAAAAAACTTAAACGCGTCTCATAAAAAAAGTAATTCCCGATATTTTTTTACTGCTCAGGGCTTCACCAAACCGTAACTCTGGCTTATGGTCATGCCCATTGATGGAATGATCGGAGATTGTGCTGCATGGTGCGTTTGACCGCCCCGCCCGGATTAGAACTGCTTAAGCGGTTAAAAACCATGACCGGCCAAACCCAGTCTCAAGGCTACGATACCTTGGCTGTAATCAGTGTGGGTATGTTGCCGGCGGCTGGTGATGCGGACCCTTTTTGGGCAGAATTTGATCAATTGTTGTGGGATTATAAAGCCCGGTTTAAAGCCGCTCTTTATGAATTATCGATGACCGATAGAGCGGTTTTAGTGCGCGCTGAAAGCATTGGCAAGGGTGTTCAAAAATTAGCCTTAACCGATTTGCGTGTGCGATTATTGCGGCTGATAAAAAAACATTTCCCGGATAGTTTCCAAACCATTGTACAGGCTCGGTTGGTCAGTGAGGTGAATTTGAAAACCGATTTTGTCGATGCTATGTCCTTTGTCGAAGGCATGGAAAACCGTCCCGGAAGAACCGGCGAAAAATCAGAAGTTAAAGGCCGCCAATTAACCATCGATGACATAGATAAAGTGGCAAAAGTCAGCCGTGAGTTAGGTCTATCAGAATTTTCAAAAGCGTTTATTCGCAGCCAAAAAACATTGCGTATTAAAAATGGTGCGCCGCCGAAACACTTTATGGATGAATATTTTGTCACCATTGATGCACTGAAATCCTATGTGTTTAAAGGCGTCGATATGCGCGGTTCAGGCGCGTTGTTTGATAAGCTGACATTAACATTGGATAACGTTTTATTAAATGGGTTCCGCACCATTAAATCCAATGGCACAGATGAAATAGAACCGCTGGCATCGTTAAATTTAAATGTGGAAAGTGTTTATTCAGAAAGTTTCAACCAGTTTGTTGAAGGCGGTGGTGATCAGGGATTAAACGGCTTGGTTTTTGAATTTCGCCAAAGCGATATGATGGCACATTATGATGCCTTTCAGGTGGCCTGTGACTGGATAAAAAACGAAGGCGGAAAAATAGCCGTTGATGCGATTTTCCCCGAAGCCATGGGCGTTGTTAACTTTATACACCTAGATGTGGATTATGCCAAAATTTTTTGGCGTAAAGGGGCGGGTGATGTGCTGAAAACATTTGCTCAGGAAATCGCACTCGCCCAAGGCAAAGGTATCGAATTTATTTTTGCCCGTATCGATGATGCATCGGCCATTCAGTTCGGTCAAAAAATTGGCGTTGAATTGTTTCAGGGCTTTTATGTGGACGACCTTTAACGTATTAAATAACGTCACTGGACCAGTTGATGTTTGCCAATTGGCCCCCTGACAAATTGGGGGCTACAGCGTTAGTGTGTCAGGCTTTTTTAAGATCAATGATTTGCTCATTGCATGACGATCACAGGAGATAAATAAATGACCATCCGTGCACCTTATTTAATGTTTTTGGGCGACGCGCCTGATCAATTATCGGCAAAAACCGCATCCGGTGTTGTCCATTGGCGTCCGGAGTTATGTCTGGGGCAATTGAAACTGGATGATTGTCATGCGGATTTAGGGCTTGGCGATATGTCTTTGGAAGCAGCAAAAGAAGCCGGGGCTAAAACCTTGGTCATTGGTGTGGCTAATCGTGGTGGCATTATTTCTGACCTTTGGATTCAGACTCTATTAAACGCCCTTGATTGGGGTTTTGATATCGCCAGCGGCCTGCATAACCGCTTGCGTGATAATCAGGTTATCGCAGATAAAGCCGATGCGTTGGGCCGCCAATTAACGGATGTGCGCCATCCGACGGAAAATTTTAAAATCGCGTCAGGAATTAAACGCTCAGGAAAACGCCTGCTTCCTGTCGGCACCGATTGTTCGGTTGGGAAAATGTACACAGCTCTTGCCATTGAACGGGAAATGAAAAACCGTGGCATGAATGTGGATTTCCGGGCAACGGGACAAACCGGTATTTTTATCGCCGGTGACGGTGTCTCGGTGGATGCGGTGGTGGCCGATTTTATATCGGGTGCGACCGAAGGCCTAAGCCCTGATAACGACGTTGATCATTGGGATATTATCGAAGGGCAAGGGTCATTGTTCCATGCCTCGTTTGCCGGTGTCAGCATGGGTTTGTTGCATGGATCGCAACCTGATGCTTTGGTTATGTGTCATGAACCGACCCGCAGCCATATGCGGGGGCTTCCGGGCCATGCGTTGCCGGATATTATGGATTGTATTAAATTTAATGAACAAGCGGCTTCATTGACCAACCCGGACGCCAAAGTCATCGGGTTGTCGGTAAATACTCACGGACTTGGTGATAGATCCCAAGATTATTTGTTAAAGCTTGCCGATACCTACGGTATGCCGGCGGTTGATCCAGTGAAAACGGGTGTCGCCGCATTGGTTGATGTTTTATAATGACGGCCACCCAATTAACTGTTGCCTCAGAACGTTGGCCTTTGGCGCGGCCTTTTGCTATTTCTCGCGGCGTTAAAACCGAAGCCCACGTCGTTGTTGCCAAACTGTCATGTGATGGTGTGACGGGGAAAGGTGAATGTGTTCCTTATCCGCGTTATAATGAAACTGTGGACGGCGTGATTGCTGAAATCAATAGCTTGGCCGGTGATTTAAAAAACGGATTAGACAACGATGGTTTGCTGTCGTTGATGAAACCGGGAGCGGCGCGCAATGCGGTAGATTGCGCGTTGTGGGATTTGGCAGCAAAACAATCATGCAAACGCGTTTGGCAATTGTTGAACCGCAATGCACCCGAACCTTCTGTGACGGCTGAAACCATCGGTATTGATAGCGTTGATAACATGGCGGCCCAAGCCAGAAAACTGTCTCATGCCAAGTTATTAAAAATAAAATTGGGTGCTGATGATGTTATTGACCGTATGCAGGCGGTGCGTGATAACGCGCCCAATGCGCGGCTTGTTATTGACCCCAACGAAGCTTGGAACGTGACCGAACTCATAGGTTATGTGCCTGAATTGAAAACCTTGGGTGTTGAAATGATCGAACAACCAGTGCCGGCAAATGATGATGAGGGTTTGAAAAATTTTACATCCGCCATCCCTATTTGCGCTGACGAAGCCTGTCACACCAGTGCTGATCTAGAAACGCTGGTTGGTAAATACGACATGGTCAATGTTAAATTAGATAAAACCGGTGGCTTGACCGAAGCATTGGTGTTGGCCGAGCGTGCGCACTCTTTGGGATTTGGCATCATGGTCGGCTGTATGGTCGGCACGTCGCTTGCCATGGCACCGGCGATGTTGATAGCGGGTGTAGCAAGCGTAATCGATTTAGACGGGCCACTGTTGTTAAAAAATGACCGTGTCCCGGGCTTGGAATTTTCTAATGGATTGATCCATGCACCCGCAGCCGATCTTTGGGGCTAAGACTTTATTTTGTGAACAAGTTGACCCGTACCGGCTGATCAAAAGCGTATCCATCCGGGGTTTTAGCAGCAAAGTTTTCAAAAGATTTTTGGTGCACATCATCATGGTCATCAAAATAGGCTTTTCGTTCGGGGGAAATGCGGATCATGTGTTCGCGGTAGGCTGCATAACTGTCATGATTGGCACGGTGGATATAGGTTAATTCTTGTTGTTCCGTTAATCCGTGGGATGTGGTGTCTTTTAATGCCGATAATGCTGCTTTGCGAACAATGGTTTCATCGTCAACGGGTTTGTTTAATTCAAAATGTGCACCTTCGGCCACGGGTTCTGAAATGTAAACTTGTCCGCCGGGTTTTAATACACGTGCGGCTTCCACCAATGCCTGAGCCTGTTTTTTGACCGGGATGTGGTGCAATGAATTGAAAAAAATAACAATGTCGAACGTGGCGTCTTTCAGGGGTAAATTTTCACCGACCCCTTCGATATAGGTTTCATTGCCTGCTTTGTCGGTACCGTAAGCTTTTTCCAATTGTAAATGCCCGCATTCCAATCCGGTGACGTGTGCGCCTTTTAAGGTCATGCGCCTTACGAGCGAGCCGTCACCACAGCCGATATCAAGAATTTTTTTGCTGTCAAATGACAGTAACTCGCTGATTACATCGCCGCTTTGCCGTTTCATGGGAACTCCGTTATGTTAAAAATATCATTCATCAAATAACGCGGGGGACATCTGATTGCAACACAAGGTTCAACAATGGCAAGACTGGGTCGGGCGTAGCACTACGTTAAATGAAACCTTATATGCGGCACCAATTAATGGATTAATAGCGACTTTGGATAGGGATTTGCCAGCTGCCCAAAATGGTGATGAAATCCCGCCGGGCGGCCATTGGCTATATTTTTTGGAGCATACCCGACAGCGCGATTTGGATGTTGATGGGCACGCAATACGCGGCGGGTTTTTACCGCCCGTGGATTTGCCCCGCCGCATGTGGGCAGGGGGAAAGCTGACGTTTTTAAAACCGTTGCATATTGGTGAACGGGTGACAAAACAATCTGCCATTCAATCGGTCACTTTTAAAGACGGTCATTCTGGATCATTGGTGTTTGTAACCGTCGAACACCAATTAACCGGTGTTGATGGATTGGCGCTCATCGAACAACACGATATTGTGTACCGCAGCAATCAATCAACTTTGCCTGTAGCAGCCTCAAAACCATTGATCAAAGCGCCATGGATGCGGTCTTTGGCGGCTGATGAAGTGATGCTAATGCGCTATTCGGCTCTGACATTTAACGGTCACCGTATTCATTATGATAAAGACTTTGCTATGAGCCATGACGGTTATCCGGGGTTGGTGGTGCATGGACCACTAATGGCGACTTTGTTAATGGATTTATGTACCCGTCATCATCCGGAAAACCCGCTTTCCCGATTTGATTTCCGGGCCCGGTCAGCGTTGTTTGCGAGCGAGCCTTTTCATGTGTTGGGAACCCTTTCGTCAGACCGAAAAAGTGCTGACTTAACCATTCAAAAACAGGATGGGACGTTGGTGATGACGGCCCAAGCAGAATTTAATGAGAGTTAGATATTAAATGATAAATTCTAAACAATTTAACGGCGCCTTGGATGGTATTCGGGTGCTCGATTTGGCAACTTTTATCGCCGCACCCTATGCAGCAGGGATCATGGGTGAATTTGGCGCTGACGTTATTAAAATTGAACAACCGGGGACGGGTGATCCACTGCGTCAATTTGGCACCGCCACAGAACTTGATGGGCAATCTTTATGTTGGCTAAGCGAAGGCCGAAATAAACAATCGGTGACGTTAAATTTAAAATCCGAACAAGGTGCCGATATTTTTAAAAAATTGGTGGCTCAAAGTGATGTGGTTTGCGAAAATTTCAGGCCCGGCACATTGGAAAAGTGGGGACTGGGATGGGATCAATTAAAATTGATTAATCCTAAACTGGTTTTGCTCCGGGTGTCCGGGTATGGGCAAACCGGGCCTTATGCCGCGCGTCCGGGGTTTGCTCGTGTCGCCCATGCGGTGGGTGGATTATCCCACTTGTCAGGACAGGTAGGCGAGCGTCCGGTGACGCCAGGATCAACATCTTTGGCAGATTATATGACCGGGTTATATGGTGCTGTGGGCGTGTTGATGGCTTTGCGGCACCGGGATCAAACGGGCGTTGGGCAAATCATCGACATCGGGCTTTATGAAAGCGTGTTCCGGGTATTGGATGAAATCGCCCCGGCGTACGCTATGCACGGCACTGTTCGCGCCCCCGAAGGATCAGGTACGGTCAACGCCTGTCCCCACGGGCATTTTAAAACATTGAATAAAAAATGGATCGCCATTGCTTGCACGACGGATAAAATGTTTGCGCGGCTGTGCCAAGCCATGGGCGGGGCGGGGCAAAAATTATCACAAAACTATGGCGATCAAGCCACCCGGTTGAAAGCTCGAGACGTCGTCAATGACATTGTCGAAAAATGGACATCATCGATGACGCGCGAGGATGTTTTGAATTTATGTGAAAAATATGATGTGCCAAGTGGCCCGCTTAATGACATTGCTGATATATTCGAAGACCCCCAATTCAAAGCTCGCGGTAATTTGCAAACAGTCCCCGTTGATGGCATCGGAAATGTGATAATGCCCGGTGTTATTCCAAAAATGTCACTGACACCCGGACAGATCAAGACACCGGGTCCGGCCTTGGGCAACGCGACCGATCAAATTTTAAAAAATCTGCTACAAATGACCAAGGATGAATGCCAAGCCTTGCGTGATACAGGTGTTATTTAAATTATTCACTGACGGTTTCCGGGGCTTTATTCACGCTTATCTCCGCAATGTTATAACGGCTACGCCATTTATTAAGGTCGACTAATCGCCTTGCTGTGATGACCGCTTTTGATTTTGTATTCCCCAGTTGGGTCAATTTTTTTTGTTTGGCTGTGGCTTGTTCGGCGCGTCGCATGGCGAGTAAATATTTTAAACCTCCCCCTGCGCTTAAACTTCCCGTTAGTTTTTTATCAATCAAAGATTTTCGCCATGCCGCTAATTGGATTTGGCGTTGGTTTTCTAATACGTCTTTTTTACTATCTGGCGCAGCACTGTTGCGCGCCCGCTGTTTTTGTTTGCGGGCTTTAAAAGCGGCGGACAATTTTGCCGTGCGTCCACGGTCAACCAAATATATTATGCGTTGTTCCGGTCCGGGTTGCGTTTTGTTTTGTTGGGCGGCGGTTTTAATATTGCGCATTAATTTAAAAACCCGGCGGCGATATTTTAACGCTTTTTCCTTGGTTGATGAATGATAAACACCTGTGGCTAAGGCCCAGTTTTTGTTTTTGGCTTGAATTGATTTTAAAAACGTCGCGGCATAGGCGGTATTTATTGCTGGATCAAAAGCGTCTGATAAACGGGTAAATGCATCGGGGTGATATTTCAAATTGATTTGCATGCAACCGACATCGATATTGCGGACGCCTTCGGTTAATGCAATTTCAACCTCGGCCTGAGCTTCTTGTTTGCTGTCAAAAAATCGCCCCTTGCCGTCATAGGTAACCGTCCATGGCCAGGCAATATTTGCCTTGGTTTTCGCGTTCCACCTGCCAGCCTCGGCCAATGAAATGGCTTTTAATAAATCTTTTGGAATGTTTTTTTGACGTTCCATAATGCGCGTTTGTTTTTCGCATAGTGTCCACGGGTCGGCGACGTTGCTGGTAAAAAGGCTATTCATATCAATGTTTTGACTGGAAAAAGCAGGCATTGTGATCAAACTCATCACTTGGGCGGTGAAGACAAAAATGGTGCTTTTGCATAATTTTTTAAAAGTAAACATCAATGGCGGCCTTTAAGTGTTTCATTAAAGACTAAGCAATCATCATGCCACAACCGTGATCTTGCCCAAATGTGTGTTACGGTAACGTTTCCGCCCCATCACCTAATGCCAATTGCATGGTCACACTATCGACCCAGCGGCCAAATTTCAAACCAACAGCCGGATTAATGCCGCAATTGGTAAACCCAAATGATCGATGCAAACCAATCGAAGCCGCATTATCGCTATCACCAATCACCGCGATCATTTGCCGGAATCCGAGTTTTGTGCCTTCAACTATTAATGCATTTAATAGCTTTTTACCGATGCCAAGACCAATACATTTCTGATCAATATAGACTGAATTTTCGACTGTGAACCGGTAGGCTGGGCGCGGACGGAATGATGCTAAATAGCCATAACCTAATACAGTTCCCGTTTCGTCAGTGGCTGCGAAATAGGGGTAGCCGTCATTTGTGATCGTGTTCAGGCGGCGCGTCATTTCAAACGCATCCGGCGGGGTTTCTTCGAAACTGGCTAAGCCATATAACACATGGTGAGCGTAAATTTCTGTAATGCGGGGAATATGATCTGTGGTTGCTTTGATCACAGAGATTATTGTTTGTGGCCGTTCCGTCATTCGGCGGCCTTTGCAAAGGTCGGCTGTATTTTTATTGTTTGAGTATTTATATGGTTTTGTAAAACCTGCAACAGATGGCCTAAATCGGTTTGCATTTTCTGGAAACCAAGGTTGCGTTCAATGTTTTGTTCGTCCATGTAAAGGCGGCGGTTAATTTCAATTTGCAAAGTCTCAATTCCATGGTCAAAGTCGGCGTAATGGCGGGTTGTATAACCACCGGCATAAGGTTTGTTGCGGCCCACCGAATAGCCTAGATCCATCAGCGTTGTTTCGACCAAACGAGTAATCGGGGCGTCGCATGTTGAACCAAAGCGGTCGCCCAAAATGAAATCGCTTAAGCCCGTGTCGAGATGACTGCCAAGCTCGGCCCCTGATGGCATGGAATGGCAATCGATGAGCAAACAGCGCTGGAATTTATTACGGGTGTTGTTGATCAATTCAGTTAGTTTTTTATGGTAGGGAAAATGCGTGTTTTTAATACGGTTTTGAATATCAGAAAAATTCAGCTTATGGCGATAAATTTGTCGGTTTCCTGCGGCAAATTTAGCGACGGTCCCCAGCCCGGCTGTGATCCGGGGTGATTGGGTCGTGACAAAACCGGGTAAGGGATCGGCGAACATATCCGAATCTAATTCCCAAGGGGCGCGGTTAGCATCGACAAAAGCGCGCGGGAAATGAGCGGCAATTAATGGTATGCCTAAATCCTTGGCAGCAACAAACAACTCATCAATAAACGCGTCTTCGCCGCGACGTAGCTCAGGCAATGTTAATCTGGATTTGTCAACGAAACCCTTATCATAACAGTTGCCGCTGTGCGGTGAGGCCAACACAATCGGGCTGTTTTGCTGATCAATTTCAGTTACCGAGTATGGCTTGGATGACGTCATTCTGGGGCCTGTCCCTTGGTTGATTCCGAACGCTTTATCAGGCATGTTTGTTGGTCATGCTACAATGATATGAAATTTTTTGACAGGCTGAATTTACAAACGCTTGCAATTACAGATGAAGCAGATATAACCGCCGTTGTTAAAAGGGCGCGTAGCTCAGCGGGAGAGCACCTCGTTGACATCGAGGGGGTCACTGGTTCAATCCCAGTCGTGCCCACCATCGGGAGATCAAGGGAAACCTTGGTCTCCCGTCTTTGTTTCGACACGACTTTCTTTTTTCATCAGACCGGGCTCTCTAATAATGTCGGCAAATCGCTGATGCTTTTGATGATATAATCAGCCGTTGCCAAGCTGTCGGTGTTGCCGGTACCCGATAACACGGCGATGCATAAACCCACCCCGGCATTGTGGCCCATATCTAAATCATGGGTATTGTCGCCAATGACCGCGATTTCTTGGGCGTGTAATTGTTGGGCTTGGCAAAACGCATGAACCATACCGGCACCGGGTTTTGCGCCGAAACCGCTGTCATAGCCGCTGATGAAATGAAAATAATCAATGACATCAAAACCCGATAGCGATCCAAGCGCGCCTTGGTGGCTGTCGCTGGTGGCAAGGCCGATAATGTAGCCAAGTCTGTGTAATGTCTGGATGGTTGCTGTCATGCCCGGTAATGCGACGGCGTACTTGGCACCTTCTGTCTGGAAAATGTCATCGACCAATGCGACCGTTTTATTCAGGTCACGTTGGCCGGGCATCATAGCCAGCCACGCGCTGGCGATTTCGTGAGTGTTACCCATGGCGAGCATGGAATTAGCCACAACCTTATCCCCGGTTTGCCCGGTTTTATTGAGCAAAAAATCGGCTAAGTCTTCATCATTTTGCGTAACGGCCATGGCCGCCATGCGGTTGACCGGTACCCAGCTTTTGTTGAAATCCAGCAATGTGCCGTCTTTATCAAATAACAGTCCTTTAATGGTCACTGTTTTATTTATCCTGTGATGGTCGTTGGTGGCAAATATAGCGTCTTTTACAGACGGGACGAAACCCGTAAACTGAACATTCTTGCAAAAGCCTAAACGTGTTAACAGGTGCATCATGACTGAAACATTTGATTATATTATTGTCGGCGCGGGATCAGCGGGCTGTGTATTAGCCAATCGGTTAAGCGAAAAACCCGAAACGCGCGTTTTACTGTTGGAATTTGGTGGTCACGACAACAACATTTTTATTCAAATGCCGACGGCGTTGTCGATCCCTATGAATACCAAAAAGTACAACTGGGGATTTGCAAGCGAAGCCGAGCCCGGATTGTCTGGACGCCGATTAGATTGCCCGCGCGGTAAAGTTTTGGGCGGTTCATCATCCATCAACGGCATGGTCTATGTACGGGGCAATGCACGCGATTTTGATGAATGGCGGGATTTAGGGGCACATGGCTGGGGTTATGACGATTGCCTGCCTTATTTTATAAAAGCCGAAACATCCATGCATGGCGCAGATCATTACCGGGGCGGTTCAGGGCCGCTTTACACATCAAATGGTAACGGTATGAAAAATCCGCTGTATGGTGCGTTCATTGATGCTGGAAAACAGGCGGGCTATCCGGTCACATCCGATCCTAATGGCAAATCCCAAGACGGGTTCGGACCCATGGACATGACCGTTAAAAACGGGGTTCGCTGCAGCACAGCGAATGCCTACCTTAAAGGCGTACGACAGCGTAAAAATTTAAAAGTGGTGACCCATGCCATGGTCAACCGCATTAATATTGTTGGCGGCCGGGCGACAGGCGTCGATTATTCGGTTAAAGGAAAGCCGTTTAACGCACAAATAAACAGCGAAGTGATCGTTTCAGCCGGGGCCATTGGGTCACCACAATTGTTACAATTATCCGGCATCGGTCCGGGGGATGTGCTTAAAAATACAGGCGTCGATGTGATCAAAGATGCGCCGGGTGTAGGCGCCAATTTACAAGACCATTTAGAAATATATTTTCAATTTAAATGTAAACAGAAAATTACTTTGAATGGGCAATTGGACTGGTTTCATAAAGCATTGATCGGCCTGCGTTGGATGATGTTTAAAACCGGCCTTGGTGCAACAAACCATTTTGAAAGCGGGGCATTTATCAAAAGCCATGCGGATTTACAGTGGCCTGATATTCAGTATCATTTTTTACCCGCCGCCATGCGCTATGATGGCCGGGCCGCGTTTAAGGGTCATGGCTATCAAGTCCACGTTGGGCCCAATAAACCCAAAAGCCGGGGTCGGGTGAATATCCTATCTGATAAAGCGTCCGATAAGCCATCGATTTTGTTTAATTATTTAACAGTGGATGACGATATCCAAGCGTTTAGATCAGCCATCAAGTTAACTCGCACAATTATGAGACAACCGTCATTTGATGATTATAATGAGGGCGAAATTCAACCGGGATTAACTGTTCAATCGGATCAACAAATCGACGACTGGATTCAAAATAACGTTGAAAGCGCTTATCACCCTTCATGCACCTGTAAAATGGGTGCAGTGGATGATCATCTGGCTGTGTTGGACGCTCGCTGCCGGGTCAAAGGGATTGATGGTTTGCGTGTCGTCGATGCGTCCATATTCCCAAGTATCCCTAATGGAAATTTAAATGCGCCAACAATTATGGTCGCGGAAAAAGCTGCCGATATGATAATAAAAAATGGGTAAAATGGGTTCTTAGTCTTAATGATCACACTATAGTGAATGTTATTGCGACTGATCAAATTTATTATATATCAAAACGATATGAATAACTTAACAAAGGAATGACAATGACTATTGATACCCAAGCCGTAGCCAGCCATTATGGACGATCTGAATTAACAGGTGTTTTATTAGACGCACTAGAAAATGCTGGTGTTGATATCGATAATTTAACGCCGCTTGATTTAGCGCCATTAGATCAGTTTCATTCTCGTGGATTAGAAGCTACCCGAGAATTATCGGATGTTTTAGCGGCTCAATCAGATGATCATGTTTTGGACATTGGCTGCGGCATTGGCGGCGCTATGCGTTTCATTAGCGATTTAACGGGTTGTCGGATGACGGGCATTGATTTAACGCCGGAATTTTGTATGGCAGGCCAAGAATTTAATAAACGCACCGGTCTGTCTGACCGCGTTGACTGTCAAACCGGTAATGCATTGTCATTGCAATTCGCTGATGAAAGCTTTGATAAAGCCTACAGCCAGTTTGTGGTCATGAATATCGAAGACCGTGCCGGGTTTTGTGCCGAAGTATTCCGGGTCTTGAAACCGGGGGGGCGTTTTGTGCTCACAGAAATTGCCGAAGGGCCACTGGGTAAGCCGGATTATCCCATGCCATGGGCACTGACCGAAGCCACAAGTTTTGTACAAACACCGGAAATCACCAAGACTGTTTTGCAAAAAGCAGGCTTTGAAATCATTTCGCAATGCGATACCAAAGACGAAGCTTTTGCTTTCCAAAAAGAAATGGAAAAGAAAACAGCCAAGGACGGGCCATCTAAATTGGGCGTGCATTTGATTTTACCCAACGCTACCAAAGAAATCCTCGGCGGTGTCATTAAAAACATTGGTAAAGGCTTGGCTTTACCCATTGAAACGGTGTGTCAGAAACCTTCAAAATAAGAACAACGGCGGGGGTATCGATTTTTAAGTCATTAATTTGTAATCACGGCATTGACAATTCTGTAATTGCCACCTATTTTCCGCGCTCTTGGTGCTTTGGGGCGTCCCATGAACCACAACGCTTATAAGGTTTGAAGTTATGAAAGTTTTAAATTCGCTAAAATCAGCGAAAATTCGCGATAAACATTGCCGCGTTGTGCGTCGTAAAGGTCGTGTTTTTGTTATCAATAAAAAGAATCCTCGGTTCAAAGCCCGCCAAGGCTGATATAAATCGCCTGCAAATTTATATTTGCAGCAGCTTGAACCGTATATACAGTTAAATAAGATCGCCTTTGCTAACCAGCTCTGCATCTTGTTTTTATTAAAACCGTGCTTTTTGCGCGGTTTTTTTATGGGGTTTTTTGCTCAGGAATTGCATTCGTTCCTTCAAGGTAATTGTGTTTGGAATGGGAAATGCAGAAAAAGTCTTTTCCTTAAATGTGATTAGCGACACAATATAAGGGTGAGCGTAATCAAATCATTATGGAAGCCCGTCAAATGTTGATGCCTAAACCGGATGCAGCTGTTATCAATCACCGTGATCAAATCATTGCTGATCTTGTCGATTTGGTCGGCGTCGAAAATGTATTAAAAGACGAAGACGAATTGCGGGTTTACGAATGTGACGGATTGATGATGTATCGGCAATTGCCGATGGTCGTTGTGTTGCCGGAAACAACACGTCAAGTATCTGATGTTTTAAAATATTGTACCGAAAATGATGTTAAAGTTGTACCACGCGGAGCCGGGACCGGCTTATCCGGTGGCGCATTGCCGTTGGCCGATGGCGTCACTTTGGGGTTGGCTAAATTTAATAAAATTTTGGATATCGATTATGATAACCGCTGTGTTGTAACCCAGCCCGGTGTGACAAATTTAGGTCTTACTCAAGCCGTCGAAGACAATGGTTTTTACTATGCTCCTGACCCATCCAGCCAAATCGCTTGTACCATTGGCGGCAATGTGGCGGAAAATTCAGGCGGCGTGCACTGTTTGAAATATGGTCTGACCACCAACAATGTGTTGGGCGTTGAATTAGTGCTGATGAACGGTGAAATTATTACTCTTGGCGGCAAAGCATTGGATCAGGCAGGCTATGATTTATTAGGTGTTGTTACCGGTTCAGAAGGTTTATTAGGCGTCATCACAGAGGTGACAGTACGGATATTACGTACCCCAGAATGTGCGCAAGCGTTGTTGTTAGGCTTCGCGAGCGCCGAAGACGCGGGGGATTGTGTGGCCAAAGTGATCGCCGGTGGCATCATTCCGGGTGGTATGGAAATGATGGATACCTTTGCCATTCAAGCAGCCGAAGAATTTGCCGAAGCGGGTTATCCGATGGATGCCAAGGCTTTATTAATTGTTGAATTGGACGGGCCGGAAGTCGAAGTTCATGAACTGGTTGAACGTGTTAAAACTATTGCTGGTGACCGTGGGGCAACATCAATCGGTATTAGCGAAAACGAAGAACAGCGTTTAAAATTCTGGTCTGGACGCAAAGCCGCATTCCCGGCCGTTGGGCGTTTGTCACCGGATTATTTGTGTATGGATGGCACCATCCCACGTGGTCGTTTGGGCGAAGTTTTGGGCAAAATGACGGAAATGTCAGCACGTTATAATTTGCGGGTCGCCAACGTCTTTCATGCAGGCGACGGTAACTTGCACCCATTGATTTTATACGATGCCAATATCGAAGGTGAGGCTGAAAAAGCCGAAGAATTTGGTAGTGAAATTTTGAAGCTCTGTGTCGCTGTTGGTGGTGTGTTAACAGGCGAACATGGTGTTGGCATTGAAAAGCGTGATTTGATGGGCGAAATGTTTACCGAAGACGACATGAAACAACAGCAACGTTTAAAATGTGCCTTTGACGGGAAACAATTGTTAAACCCCGGAAAAGTTTATCCGACTTTGCACCGTTGTGCCGAATTGGGCCGCGTTCATGTGCATAAAGGGCAAACACGGTTCCCTGATTTGCCGAGGTTTTAAATCATGTCAGATACATTTCAACCAACATCGGCCGACCAAGTGCTGGACGTTTTAAAATGGGGTGTGGCTGAAAAAACCACTTTTGAAGTGACGGGAACGGGTAGCAAACAAGGTTTTGGTCACAGTATGAATGCCGAACATAAACTGGATTTGTCAAATTTATTGGGCATTGATTTTTATCAACCCGAAGAATTAGTCTTGTCCGCAGGTCCGGCGACACCGATGGATGAAATTACAAAACTGCTTGGTGAAAACCATCAACAATTGGCCTTTGAGCCGCCTAATTTATCGGCCCATTTTGGCGGCTCTGGTGGTGCGGGCACTTTGGGCGGGGTGCTGGCATGTGATTTAGCAGGGCCCAGACGGGTTAAAATCGGATCGGCCCGCGATCATTTTTTGGGTTTTGATGCGGTAAGCGGTCGCGGAGAAATTTTTAAATCCGGTGGTCGGGTGATTAAAAATGTATCGGGGTTTGATTTATCAAAATTGATGGCCGGGTCTTTTGGCACCCTTGCTGTGATGACTCGCGTGATCGTTAAAACTTTACCAGCACCGGAAAAAATTCGTACCGTTTTAATCGGTGGCGATACAGGTGATAACACAATAAAATTGGGTATTGAACGTTTAATAGCGGCAATGAACAGTCCCCACGATATATCGGGTGCGGCCTATGTGCCAGAAAATTTGAGCACGCGTTCATCGGTTGATTTTGTGAAAAATGCCGGCTGTGGGGTGGCAGCGATCCGTATCGAAGGCCCTCCCTCATCGGTTCAATTCCGCTGCCAAGCCATTAAGGATATGTTTGCATCGGCTGAATTTATCGAAGAACTGCACACCGTTTATTCAAAAATATTCTGGCAAGAAATCCGCGATGTCGATGCCTTGAAACCGGAATTTTATAAAAATGCGACAAATACGGCGCTGTGGCGTATGTCGGTGCCGCCGTCCAAAAGCGCTCAAGTAGCGGCATACATTCGTGACCAATGTGCGGGCGATGTGTTGTTTGATTGGGGCGGCGGATTAGTGTGGTTATCTGTATCAGCCGACAATAATGCATCCTATGAATTGGTGCGTTCGGTTGTCGGCCGTGTCCAAGGCCACGCTACATTAATATCAGCCCCTGATGGGATTAAACAATCGGTACCCGTTTTTCATCCACAGCCTCGGCCACTTTCTATTTTATCGACAAAAATTCGAGGCGCTTTTGATCCCGAGGGATTGCTTAACCCCGGACGCATGGGATCATTGAACGGGGTGGAAAGTCTATGAAAACAGATTTTACACTTCAGCAATTAACCGACCGATCGACGCAAATTGCCAACGATATTTTACGTAAATGTGTGCATTGCGGATTTTGCACGGCAACATGTCCGACCTATGTAACATTGGGTGATGAATTGGACAGCCCGCGTGGGCGCATCTATTTGATCAAAAACATGATGGAAACGGATCAGGCACCACCTGAAAAAACTGTTGGACATATAGATAAATGTTTATCTTGTTTGTCTTGTATGACCACGTGTCCGGCTTCGGTGCATTATATGCATTTGGTGGATATTGCCCGCACCCGGATAGAGCAAACGTATACCCGGCCATTGCCTGAACGGTTGCTAAGAATGTTGCTGGCGGTTGTTTTGCCGCGTCCTTGGTTGTTCAGAGCGGCGTTATTAGGTGCTAAACTGGGCGGGCCATTAATGCGGTTTTTACCGGGTCGGTTAGGTGCGATGTTGGCGTTGGCTCCTGATAGGATTGAAGCCCCATCCCCGATAGATAGTCCACAAACCATCCCTGCCAAAATTACGCGCCGTAAACGCGTGGTGTTGATGAACGGTTGTGCGCAACAAGTTTTAAAATCATCGATTAACGAAGCCACAGCGCGGGTGTTGACAAATCTCGGTTGTGACGTGGTGATCGCGGACGGGGCCGCCTGTTGCGGGGCGTTGGTCCATCACATGGGCCAAGAACAGCAATCTCACATGGCGGCTAAAAATAATATTCAAGCTTGGGAAAAAGTTAAAAATAACGGTGGTCTGGATGCCATTATTATCAATGCATCGGGCTGTGGCACGACGGTCAAAGATTACGGGTTTATGTTGTCGGGGGACGAAAATTGGGCTGAACGGGCCAAGGTTATGTCAAGTTTAACTCGGGATATTACCGAATTCGTACTCGAACTTGACCCAGATTTTTCAGAAAGTTTAATTGCCGATGAAATGCGCCCGGTTGTCGCCTATCATTCGGCCTGTTCCATGCAACATGGGCAAAAACTATCCTCACAACCGGTCCAATTGTTGAAAAAAGCGGGATTTGATGTGCGTCTACCCAAAGAAGGTCATCTGTGCTGTGGCTCCGCCGGGACCTATAACATCATGCAGCCAGAAATCGCAGCCCGATTACAAAAACGTAAAACCGATAATATTGCGAACACCAACGCCGATGTGGTCGCCAGTGGTAATATTGGCTGTATTATACAAATTATAGGCGGCATGAAAAAAACCGATAATCCGGCGAAATCGCTTGCAGTTGTGCATACTGTTGAACTCATAGATTGGGCGTTAGGTGGGGAAAAGCCTGAATTTTAAAGCCCGTTTATAGAAACCCTCAGCAAAACGTGATTTGGAACGATTATAATTTACGTGTATGGTGCTCGCTATGATTTATTTTAACAAGTCACCGCGTATAGTCATCCATTTGATCGTCAAAAAACTCTTGATTTTGGCGGCAGTCAGCGGTTTTTTACTGTTGACGCCGGGGCAGGTGTTGGCTGCAAAACACGGGTCTGATCCAACGGCTGGATTGGATGGTTTGTTCCAACAATTACAATCTGCACCGACCTATGAAAAAGCCTTGGGCATTGAACAATTGATCTGGGGCTTGTGGATGAATAATGACCAGCCATTGGTCACCTCGCGTATGCAAATCGGTGTGTATTTTATGCAACAAGGCCGATTAGACATGGCTTATCAAGTTTTTAGCGATGTTGTTAAATTGGATCCGACCTATGCCGAAGGTTGGAATAAACGGGCGACGGTGGCTTATATGATGGGGCAACTGCAGCCATCAATTATTGATATTCAAAAAACATTGGCCTTGGAACCGCGTCATTTTGGCGCACTATCGGGGTTAGGTCTGATCCATATCTTATCTGGACAACCGGAAACCGCATTAAAAGTTTTTAAAAAAGTACTGGAAATTTACCCGCAAAACATCGGGGCACAAAAAAAAATCATTGATTTGAAAAAAATCATCGCAAAAAATAATATCTAAAATACAAATAAAGAGTGAAATCTACTCCTAACCTGTTAAAGTACCTCCTCTTAAAATTGATTCCTTATATTTATTGGTGGGATATTGAACGCTCATAAAGCAATAAATTTCACAGATGATGTGACCCAAGCCTTGGAACAGATTGTTCCCGGACGGGTGAATTTGTCCAAGGATGTGCGCGCCCAACATGGCAAAGACATGTCTTATCACGAAGGCGCGCCACCGGACGCTGTGGTGTTTGCCGAAAGCACAGAAGAAGTTGCGGCTGTCGTCAAATTATGCGCTGAAAAATCCATTCCCATCATTCCATTTGGTGCCGGCACATCATTAGAAGGCCATGTGGCTGCATTACAAGGCGGCATTAGCCTGAATTTATCGGCCATGAATAATATCATCAAAGTTCATGCAGAAGATTTAAACATAACTGTCGAAGCCGGGGTTACACGCAAACAGGTAAATCATCATTTGCGGGATACAGGTTTGTTTTTCCCCATTGATCCGGGGGCTGACGCAACCATTGGCGGAATGACGGCAACCCGGGCATCGGGGACTAATGCGGTGCGTTATGGCACTATGCGGGAAAACGTCATGGCGTTGACCGTTGTGATGGCTGATGGCCGTATTATTCGTACCGGAAGCCGGGCTAAAAAATCATCGGCTGGGTACGATTTAACACATTTATATGTGGGGTCCGAAGGCACATTGGGTGTGATTACTGAAATCACCCTACGTTTGTACGGAATTCCCGATGCAATTTCCGCCGCCGTTTGTTCTTATGCCACGTTAGAAGGTGCTATTAATACGGTTATATCAACAATCCAGTGTGGTATTCCCGTGGCGCGTATTGAATTATTGGACGAAGCCCAAATTGATGCCGTTAACAGGTACTCAAAACTTGATTATCCGCTTCAACCAACATTGTTTTTTGAATTTCACGGAACGCCCGGATCGATCAAAGAACAATCTGAATTGGTTCACGAGCTTTCAAATGATCACGGCGGCACGGATTTTTCATGGGCGACCAAAGCCGAAGACCGATCGCATTTATGGCAAGCCCGCCATGATGCGTTTTTAGCCGCCCTTGCCATGCGCCCGGGGTACCAAGGTGTGGTTTCTGATGTCTGTGTGCCGATTTCAAAACTGGCGGATTGTATTTTAGAAACCCGTAAAGACATTGATGAAACGGGACTTTATGCGCCAATTGTTGGTCATGTGGGGGATGGGAATTTTCATTTGGCAACGATGATCAACCCCAATGACCCGGTGCAGTTAGAGGCTGCAAAAACATTGAATGACCGACTGGTTGCCCGTGCCCTTAAAATGGGTGGGACATGCACAGGTGAACACGGTGTGGGGTATGGAAAACTGGATTATATGGAAAACGAACACGGTGACGCTTTGGACGTTATGCGAACGTTGAAAAAATCTTTTGATCCGGACAATATTATGAACCCCGGAAAAATTGTTCGTCTGTGAATAAACGTATCAACACTAATTTTGATCCACGGGCTTTGTTGCGCGCTTGGTTCGGTGACGCGGTCAATGCCGCCGACCCGATGTTGTGTTTACCAGCGTTTTTACCGGACGCACCAAAAATCGGGCGCACGGTGGTGATCGGAGCAGGGAAAGGATCAGCTGCCATGGCCCGGGCTTTCGAAGCCAACTGGAACGGCCCCGTATCAGGATTGGTTGTGACCCGTTATGGGTTTTCTCAACCCTGTGATCATATTGAAATTATCGAAGCTCAGCACCCGGTGCCGGATCAAGCCGGGTTGGATGCGGCAAAACGCATTTTAGCCCTTGCCAATTCATTAGGGCCTGATGATTTATGTGTGGCCTTGATTTCAGGCGGCGCTTCAGCGTTGTTGACATTGCCCGCAGACGGCATTGAATTCGCTGATAAAATAGAAGTTAATCGTCAATTATTGGCATCCGGTGCGCCGATTAGCGATATCAACACGGTGCGTAAACATTTATCTGCCATCAAAGGCGGGCGGTTAGCAAAGGCCGTGATGCCAGCGCGGTTGCATACATTGTTAATCTCCGATATTCCCGGCGACAATCCAGCCATGGTCGGATCGGGACCGACGATTTTTGATGAAACAACGGTCCATGACGCCGTCGAAATTTTAAATAAATTCAATATTGATCCCGGCGACCGGATCCGGCGCTATCTAGATCAGGAAATGTTAAAAGCTGAAACCGGGGTTAGAAAAGATGATGAACGACCCACCGCTCAAATGATTGCGATGCCTAAAGCCAGTATTGAAGCGGCGGCAAAATCAGCGATGGCTGCGGGTATCACGCCGATTATTTTGGGCGATGATTTAGAGGGCGAAGCAAGGGATTTAGGCAAAGACCACGCAGAAATGGCTAAAACATTTCAGAAAGATAGCAGCCATAAACTGCCTTTAGTGTTGTTATCAGGCGGTGAATGCACGGTTACACTAAAAAATGAAGGGGCTGGTGGGCCCAATGGTGAATACGCATTAGCAGCGGCTATTGAACTGGGTGGAACAGACGGCATTTATGTTTTGGCTTGTGATACCGATGGTATTGATGGCAGCGAAGACAACGCCGGGGCTTTTGCAGTGCCTGATACATTACTGCGGGCAACGGCTTTGGGGATGGATGCGGCGGGTTATTTAACGGCCAACAACAGTTATGGTTTTTTTAAAAAATTAGATGATCTGTTGATAACCGGGCCAACGCTCACAAATGTGAACGATTTTCGCGCCGTACTGGTATTGTCCTAAAGCCGTACTGGTTCTACACTGTTACGGTTGTTAAAAAAGATCGGAGTAGGCTCGTGAAAAAAATTATGTGGTTTGTTGTCACGATTTTGGTTGTGTTAATCGCAGCTATAGTTGTTGGCCCGGGCTTTATCGATTGGAACAACTATAAATCGGAAATATCGAGCCAAGTTTTAAAAGCAACGGGACGAGCATTATCTATTGATGGCGATATTCAGGTCACTGTTCTGCCTGAGCCAGCCGTGATTGTGAACGGTGTGCGCTTGTCCAATATTGAGGGTGGCAGTGCCAAAGACATGGTGGCCGTTGACCGGGCAGAAGTTCAAGTTGCCTTGGCGCCTTTGTTAAGTGGCCGGGTGAAAATAGAAACCATTAAACTCGTGTCGCCTGTTATCGAGTTGGAGCAATTGCGAAACGGCAGCAATAATTGGACATTTTCTGGTCTGTCTGGAAATGTGAGCACCACATCGGCCACGACATCTCCATCTGAAAGCGATGACGTACAATCTTCAAATTCTGTAAATAACAATGCCGCGGCCGTTGCGGTGGACCGTTTTTCCATAGAAAACGGGCAAGTGATATACAGGGATGGAACATCGGGGGCTGTTGAAAAAATTGACGCCATCAATGCAGAAATTTCCGCAGTGTCGTTATTGGGGCCAATGGAAAGTAGCGGGTCGTTATCGTTGCGTGGCTTTCCGGTATCCTATCAAGTTAATATCAGTGAGATTATTCAAAATAGGACGCTACAATTTAACCTCAATGTGGCGGTTGCCGCAGGCCAAGGAAAAATGTCATTAAATGGTGCTGTGGTCGGTTTGGACGGGAAACCAGAATTCCAAGGCCAAGTTGCGGTTTCCGCTGATGCGCCGTCAGAATTGATGATGGCTATGACCGGTGGCGGATTGCCGGATTTATTAAATCGCCCATTTAAAACCAGTGCCGAAGTATCGGCCCGTGCGGACGCGGTCAATGTATCGGCTTTATCGGTTGTTTTTGGCGCCGATAAAATAACTGGAACACTGGATGTCGTGCCGGGTGATGTGTTGGATGTTAAAGCCGTTTTAAAAGCTAAAAAACTAAATCTTGATCAATGGCAAAAAACGGATTTGAAAAAAACCGATGTGGCTGATCCATCAGTTGCCAATACAACAAAATCGATACAAAAAAAACCAACACCCGTGAATTCAGGTGCGGCTGCTGCATTTCAATTGCCTAAAAATATCAATGCCAGTTTACAGTTTTTTGCCGAAGCCGCGTCTTATAACGATGGGTTGGTGCGCAATATTATTGTTAACTCAGAACTGGTCGCAGGTGAAGTAACGATCAGCCAAGTGTCGGCTGAATTCCCCGGCGGGTCTGACATTGCGTTGTTTGGGTTTTTAAACAGCGTTAATAATAAACCCGCTTTTGAAGGTGAGCTTGAAAGTAATATAGGTGATTTGCGCGGCGTTTTGCGTTGGTTGGATCAAGATATAAATGCTATCCCCAAAGACCGATTACGCAAAATATCTTTGAAAACGGCGATTAAATTTCAACAAAACCAATTACAAGTCCAAAATTTGAACCTCGGGTTTGATGGCTCAAAACTAACCGGTGCGGTGACCGTGGCGTTACGCAAACGACCGTCTTTTGGCGCGAATTTCCAACTCGATAAAATTAATTTAGAAGCCTATTTACCGAAAAACACAGCCCGCAAAGCCAATAAAACGACGACACAAAAAAAACCGGATATTTCACAACCGCAAACAGCCATCAATGCCGGTAAATCTACAGGATTATTGCCATCTTTTTTATCTGCGTTTGATGCCAATATCAAAGCCCGAGTGAACAGTGTTGTTTATCAAGGGGTGCGGATTAAAAAAATCAATGTGGATGGCACGCTTTTTAACAACACTTTAAATCTCAGGAATTTCAGTATCGCTGATTTAGGTGGGGCGGTTGTTAAAACATCGGGCAAAATAAACGCGCTTACAAAAAATCCGATGATGGATGGTGTGCGTGTGCTCATGAAAACCCGCAATACGGCGAAATTGTTTAAAATTTTAAAACAAGACCCGCCGATTTCACCAAAACGCATTGGTGCGGTTGCGGTTGATATGCGTTTAGATGGTGGTTTGTTAGCACCAAAAGCCAAAGGCAGCATGACAGCCGCCGGAGCCACGGTTGATGTGAACGGGCAAATGAATGTGTTGGACGCGGCAAAAATGATCGATGCTGTTGTCCGTGTGCGCCATAAAAAGCCGATCCGTTTACTAAAAATACTTGGCAGCACCTACCGCCCCAAAGGTCCCATCGGGGCGATGGATGTGAAATCTAAAATTCAGGGCGGATTATCGCAGCTTAATTTTACCAATCTGAATGCCAAACTTGGCAAGCTTACTGTTGCCGGGGATGCCAAGGTAGAATTATCGGGTGTTCGTCCAAAAATTACTGCCGCATTGAACAGCAACGGCATTTCATTGGATGCTTTTATGCCGGCTCGTAAAACAGCTGGACTTGAACGTTCTGGGCCTTGGAAAATAAAGCCTGCATCGTGGAAAATACCATCGACAGGCTCTCCGTTCACGCAATTGTTAAAGCGCGTGGCGGCTAATATATCACCTAGATGGTCCAAACAACCCATTGATCTTTCGGCGTTGACATCGGTTGATGCCGATATCCAATTCAAATCGCCTCTTTTAACCTATGGCTCATATTTATTGGAAAAACCCAATGCGGCTTTGGTGTTAGACCGTGGTGTTTTAAATTTAACAAAATTCACAACAAACATTTTTGGCGGACAAATGGCTGTCGCTGGCACTGTCGGTGGGGATAACAACGCATTTAATATGGCGGCAGAACTCAAAGGCGGTAATGTCGCTAGAATAACCGAGGCCATGACCGGGACTCGTGCCGCTGATGGTGTTGCAGCATTCACTATTAAATTACAAGGACAAGCCCGTTCCATGGCGGATGCCGTGTCGTCGGCTAATGGCGATGGTCAATTTGCTGTAAACGGTGTGGATGTGCAATCAGCAGCCAAAGGATCACCCTTGGCTGGGTTGTTCGATTTGATTTTATCTCTTAATCAGTTGGGTGACGGTAAAAATGGTAAAGCTGATGCGATGGGCAGCTTCAACGTTGTCAATGGTGTGGCCCGTACTGCTGATTTTAAATTAACCTCCAAAGTCGCCAATGGCTCGGCAAAAGGCTTTGTCGATTTGCCAAGTTGGCAGATGGATGTGACCGGAACTGTAAAAGTTGCGCCGGGACTGTTAACGACTTTAATGGCAAGCCGGGTAACAGGTGTACTTGATGAAATTCCTTTTTCCATAAAAGGCGCGATCGATGATCCGGACGTAAATATTAAAACCGGAAATGTTGCTGGCGGAATTGGCAGTGCCGCAGGGGGGGTGATTAAAAAAGCACCAAAACCATTGCAAGGATTATTGCAAGGCATTCTGGGTGGAGGCAATCAGCAACCACAGCCGCAAACGCAAGAACCCAGTTCGAGCGAGCCGTCTCCACAACCGCAACAGCAACCACAGCAACAACAAAAAATTAATCCGGTAGATATCTTTAAAAGCATTTTCAATTAACCCCGAACGTGGGAAGTCTTTTGTGTGTGCCCTTGAAATGAAACTCATGAATCAAGGTGTATTTATTAAATAATTCTTTGATAAGTTGCTCAATACATGTACCCTCCCTTGGTCTTAATAGAGCGGGGAGCAAGTATGCTAAACAATATTAAACAGTATTGGGTGCTTTTGTTGCCCGTACTTGTCATGGCCGTTGGCACGGCAATTTTTAAAATGGTAACCTTTGACGGGATCGCGATTTCGGTTGGCACATTATCTGCCGAAAAATTAATAAATGATACGACGGTCGGTTATCCGTATTGGTTGGTTACTAGTTTTCTATTGTTGTTTTTAACATCCCTGTCGGCCATCGTTTTTACTGTCCGCGATGTGTATTTGCATAATAGCAATGGACAATGGGTGACGTTTTGTTGGGTTGCTATATTTTTGTTCGTGGTTGTTTTTATCGGCATCATCAATTTTGTACCTGATAATTTGTATGCGTCGTTGGGCATAGGTGTTTTTGATAAAACAGTCGGTACGTATTTAATTTCAGTAGGATACGAAGTTCAATCTGAAACATGCAAAACCCTTTGCCCGCTTAAAACTTTAATTGATTGGTCTGATGCTTTGGCTGTTGGGGCAGGCGCTGTGATTGTTTGTGGCATTGCCACGTTACAGCCATCACATTCTCAACCGCCTGAAAAAATACCGGCACCTGAATTGCAAAATTGGATTGATGATGAACTAAATTCCGTCTCCGAGCGGATGCAACGGTTGAAATACTTATTGCTTGCTGCAACGGCTGTATTGGTTTCTGGCGTCATCTTTATGACTGTGTGGCGCAGTTGGCCGAATGTATTCAATTTTTCAGGAAAAGCCATTTATAAACCTTTGGCTGATGCCAGTATTCAGTTTCAAGCTTTTCATTTTGCCGTTATTTTGGCTGCTATCTTTGTCCCCATGGCAGTTGTGTTAAAACAGCATGCTAATGATATTGTGCTCGTTGATCCGGGATTAAGTTCTGATAAAGCCCGAAAAACTTTTTTGCTGGAACGTGGTGCAAGTTTTGACTTTAAAGCGCAAGCCACACAGTTGTTTGCAATTTTATCGCCCTATCTTGTGTCAGGACCGGTGCCAATTTTGGATTACATCAATATTATTAAAAACGCATTTTAAAAAGGTGTTCTAAATGGCTGAAACAGCGCAAAACACCCCAACATTCAAAGGCGGACTGGTTTTAGCCGGAGCCGTATCGGGCGGTGCTTATATGGCCGGAGTGCTGGATTATATTCTTCAAACATTAGAAGCGTGGGAAACGGTAAAAAAATCAGACGTGCCTGACATCCCTAATCATAGGTTTGAAATTCGTGCCATTTCGGGTGCATCTGCTGGATCAATTTGTGCCGCTGTTTTGGCACGGGCCTTGGCATCAAACGTGGTGCCAGTAACGGATGTTAATAATCCTCCTGACAATCCGGTCGAAAATCCAAAAAAAGAAAAAACACCTTTTTTAAATCCGTTTTTTGCAACCTGGGTACAAAGTATCGACATCAGACATTTGTTAAAAGACGATGATTTAAAAAATAAAAAAGCTGAATTAATGTCGATTTTGGACAGCACGGCATTACCATATATCGGAAGCAATGTTTTAAATATTGGCGATCAGGTGAAAAATGAACGCCCGGCTTATGTGGCGGAAAAACTCGATCTGTTTATAAACTCAACGAATTTACGTGGTGTGCCATATGGCCTTGGATTTGAAGGGCAAGTAGAAAATTATCGTCACATGATGGATGTTCATGCCGAATACAAACATTTTCAACTAAGCTGGGGTGAACGCCCAAACCCCGGTCCAAAGCCTACGTGGTTGGATCCGCATCGTGTTTCGGCAGACGGTCACTGGCTTGATTTTGTATCATCATCAATTGCCAGTGGTGCATTTCCTGTGGGTTTGTCCCCACGGTCACTGTCCCGTAACGTCAAAGATTACGATGTTAGCCCTAGGTATGATAATTATGGCACACCTTTTTGGCCGAGTGATATCAAAGCGATGGGTGACAGTTATTCCTATCAGTATATGAATGTTGATGGCGGGGTCATGAATAATGAACCGCTGGAACTTGCACGTCAGACTTTATCGGGTGGAAAAAAAATAAAAAACCCTAGGGATGGCGAGGGCGAAGACCCGGCCAAAGCCGCAGTAATCATGGTTGATCCTTTTCCTAACACATCAGATGTAAACATAAAATATGAACCGGAAAAAAATGTATTCGAAGTTATTTTACGTTTGGTTTCGATTGTCACCAGTCAAATGCGGTTTAAACCCGAAGAATTAAAATTGTCTTTGGATGATGAAGTTTACAGTCGTTTTGTTATCGCGCCGGTGTATGCCATTAATCAGAAAAAAATTCAACCGCTTGCGATCTATGGTGAATTGTTAGGATCGTTTGGTGCTTTTTTATCGGAAAGTTTCCGGCGTCATGATTTTCAATTAGGCCGCCGTAACGCACAACGGTTTTTGAAAAATTACTTTGTTTTGCCTGAAACTAATCCTTTGTTTGACGGCTGGACCAATGACATGAAATTGAAATATTCTGTCGCGCATCGTAACGGGCCGCATTTACCCATTATCCCGGTTATTCAAGAAATGGGTAAAGATGTATTTGATGAAATCGGCGTTCCAGACAGACCTCGGGGCGCAGAAATTGATATGGATGATTTAAAAAAACAATTGCGTTTCAGGGTTAAAGCTGTTGTGCCGAAATTAATCGCGGCTATTCCCAACGGTATTATGCGGACCATTGCCAAACTTGTTTGGAAATTGGATTGGTTGATCGGTATCAGTAAAATTATTGCCAATGGGTTGATCAAAAAAATTGAAACAGAAATAAATAAATTAAATGATGCTGTTCTTAAATAAATATTTTATAGTTTGTTTTCCAAAACAAAAACCCGGATCGCGCTGGATAAATTGCTGGTGCGGTTGGCGTCAATATGTGTGATCAAAGCATTTAATGATCGCTGTTTAGCATCAGCTATGATTTGCAATTGTTGCCAAAATGCATTTTCCAATGACACGCTGGTACGGTGACCTGCGATCAGCACGGAATGTTTGCGCATTGTTTGCGGGTTGTCTGTCATTTTTTTTTACTTTTGTTTGTTCCGCGCCGCGCCGCTTCCCATGCCCGCACTGCCCATTCAATGCGCAATTCATCGTTTTCCATAATGTCTTCAGGCAGCAACCAGTATGACATGGCATAGGGTTTATCATTTTTCATGTACGTGAACGCAGATGATCCGGCGGTTTCATAGTCGCATTTGTTGATGTCATCAACTGTAAAATACAAACAATCATCGGCGATTAACGCAAACATGATGCCGTTTACATATACCCCGCCGCCGCCAAACATACGTTTCGTGGAAACGTCGCCAAGGGCGCTTAACATATCCACCACATAATCCGCAAAACCCGGTGACATCATCGTCATTTCCTATAAATCTGGGTAAATAGGAAAATCTTGGGTGAGCTTTTTAACGTGGCTTTGAATAGCCGCTGGAGTGCTTCTGTTCAACAACACATCTGCTATCAAATTTCCAATGGTTTCAAAATGATCCGCTCTGAACCCACGTGTTGTCCCCGCCGATACTCCAAACCGTAAACCCGATGTGATGGTGGGTGGTTGGGTGTCGCCGGGCACTGAATTTTTATTACAGGTCAATCCCATATGTTCAAGCCTCGTTGACGCCACATCCCCGGTTAAATGAATTGGGCGTAAATCGACCAAAACCAGCGGCGTGTCGGAGGAACCCGAAACCACATGAATGCCACGGTTAACCAAGGTTTCTGATAACATGCGGGCGTTTAATAAAACATTTTTGGCGTAGTCTTTAAATTCTGGACGTAACGCTTCGCCCAAACATACGGCTTTGGCGGCAATGGCGTTTAAAATCGAACTGCCTTGGATGCCGGGAAAAACCGCTGAATTAAATTTTTTAGCCAAAATTTCATCGTTGCATAAAATCAATCCGCCACGTACGCCGCGTAAATTTTTGTAAGTCGTAGCCGTTGACACGTGGGCATGAGGAATGGGGCTTGGGTGTTGGCCGCCTGCCACCAGTCCTGCAAAATGTGCCATATCCGCCATCAGATAAGCACCAACTTGATCGGCAATGGCACGGAATTTTTTAAAATCAATGGCTCTGGAATAAGCCGATCCACCACAGATGATGAGTTTTGGTTGATGTTGATGGGCTAATTTTTCGACTTCATCAAAATCGATTAAGCCGCTATGGGCATCAACGCCATAATGCACCGGGTTTAGCCATTTGCCGGTTAAATTAGGTTTGGCACCGTGGCTTAAATGACCGCCTGCGGATAAAGCCATGGATAAAATAGTGTCACCGGGTTTGAGTATTGCTAAATAAACTGCCTGATTAGCTTGGCTTCCTGAATGTGGTTGCACATTGGCGTAATCACAATTAAATAATTTTTTAGCTCGCTCTATCGCCAATGTTTCGATTTTATCGGCAAATTCAACACCGCCGTAATAACGTTTGCCGGGATAACCTTCGACCGTTTTATTAACAATCGGTGATGCTAATGCATCCAATGTCGCCGTTGATACAATGTTTTCCGACGCGATTAGCTCAATGGAATTTTGTTGACGGTGAAGCTCGCCTTGAAGGGCTTGATAAACGTCATCGTCAATATTTTTTAATGGGTTCGTAAAATACCCTTGGTGCGGTTCAATCATGGCGAAGTCCTAGAATAATTTATATCATGGCAAAATTTTATAATGGCTTGAATGGCTTGATGCCAGTTTTCGGTTTCTGTGAAGCCAGATTTTTTGCGCGGTTTAAAACTATGATCACCGTCTTCTAACCAGTTGAATTGAAAATGAGGCGGTAATGCATAACTCATTATGTCGTCGCGTGTTCCTAATGTGTCGCGCGTCCCTTGGCAAATCAGCATCGGTGTTTTTAAATTTTTTAAATGATCGGTACGGGTTTTTTCAGGTTTCCCTGGAGGATGAAATGGATAACCCAAGGCAATAATTCCGGCGACAGGATGTCCATCACGTTCGGCAACCTCGGCTGCCATTGATGCGTAGCGTCCACCCATGGATTTGCCGCCGATAATTAGATTTTTACACCCTAAATGATTGATCACTGCTGCCCATGTTGCCATTAATATGGGTGCGCGGTCGGGTGGTTTTTTGCCGCCCTGTTGTCGCCTGTAATGCATATAGGGGAATTCAAAACGGACGACCCGGAAATCATGTTTAGCTAATCCTTGAGCAAAAGTTTCCATGAACGGGCTGTCCATGGGGGCCCCTGCGCCGTGGGCTAAAACAATGGTTTGCGTGGCAATATCCGGTCCATTGATTAATAATTCTGGCAAAGCCATTGTTATCTATCCGCGCTTAAGCGTTGTTGTAATTCAGGCTGGTATCCAAATAATGCGGCTTGACCACCGGTATGAATAAACAAGACACGGTCAGTTTTTTTATAGACACCTGATGTGACGCGGCTAATCAGTGCGGCCATGACTTTTGATGTATAGACGGGATCGAGAAAAATGCCCTCAAATTTGGCACACAACTGAATAGCATTAAAAGCCTGATCATTGAGTTGCCCGTAACCGGGGCTTAAAGTGTTATCGATGATGTTAATATCGCCGTCGTTAACCGGATTGGCTGTCCCTAACAAATCTGAAATTTCTTGAGCGCGGGCTTTAATCCGTGGTGATTGATCGGATACTTTGCGGCGCACACACACGCCTAGAACTTTCGTCTGATTGCCTGCTAAACGAAGCCCTGTTAACAGCCCGCCGTGGGTGGCGCCGGATCCCGATGCAACAACAATTTCATCAAAAGGGTCCGTATTTCCAGCTGTCATTTGATCACATAATTCATCGGCCGCTTTAACATAGCCTAATGCGCCTAATGGCTTATGGCCGGGAGAAAGCGGAATGATGTAGGGGCTTTTCCCTTGTTGTTTAAGATCTCCCGCGATTTCATGCAAACGCCTGTCGGCCCCGGCTTCGTCTTCGCCTGTTGGATAACTATGTATTGTCGCACCCAGTAATTGATCTAATAAGACATTGCCCGATATGCGGTGCGTGTCAGTGATGCCGGGCACACGTTCTTCTAACTGAATATGACAATCCATACCCAGTATAGCCGCTGATGACGCCGCCGAGCGGACAAAATTAGACTGCACGGCACCGGTGATTAAAACTGTATCGGCACCTTGTTTTTGGGCTTCACCTAAGTAAAATTCCAGTTGCCGAATTTTATTACCACCAAACAGGATTTCCGTAAAATCATCACGTTTGATATAAATATCAGGGCCGCCCAAGTGATTTGATAGATTTTTTAATAAACGAACAGGCGTAGCCCCGGAACTTAATTGGGCTTGAGGGAAGGGGGCTAATAAATCCGGGATGGAAATGGGCATGATTTTAAGGTCCTGTTATTTTTTAAAGGCGTCGAAAAAATCGTTACCTTTGTCATCAACAATAATAAATGCTGGGAAATTTTCGATATCAATTTTCCAGATGGCTTCCATTCCTAACTCAGGGTATTCGATGACTTCAACATTTTTTATGCAGTCTTGGGCAAGCCGTGCAGCAGGTCCGCCGATAGAACCTAAATAAAAACCGCCGTGACGGTGACATGCGTCTTTAACAGCTTTTGATCTGTTGCCTTTGGCCAACATGAACATCGAACCTCCAGCGGCTTGAAATTCATCGACATAAGGGTCCATCCGCCCGGCTGTGGTCGGACCGAACGATCCCGATGCCATGCCGTCCGGTGTTTTTGCGGGACCTGCGTAATAGACGCCAAATTCTTTGAAATAATCGGGCAAGCCTTCGCCTTTATCAAGGCGTTCTTTTAATTTGGCGTGGGCAATATCACGCGCCACAATTAATGATCCGGATAAACTCAGCCGGGTTTTGACCGGATATTTTGACAGTTCGGCCAAAACCTCTTTCATAGGTCTGTTCAAATTGATTTCTACCACACCATCATGCAGGTGGTCTTCGGTGATTTCCGGTAAATATTGCGCCGGGTTATGTTCTAGTTGTTCTAAGAATATGCCTTTTGCAGTGATCTTTCCTTTAACTTGGCGGTCGGCTGAACACGATACGCCAATACCGACCGGGCACGATGCGCCGTGGCGAGGCAAACGCACGACACGCACATCATGACAGAAATATTTGCCGCCAAATTGTGCGCCAATGCCCATGTTCTGTGTCATTTTATGAACTCGGGCTTCCCATTCTAAATCGCGGAACGCTTGACCGTGTTCATTGCCGGATGTGGGCAGGCCGTTTAAATACCCGGCACTTGCCATTTTTACGGTTTTTAAATTGGCCTCAGCCGAGGTGCCGCCAATGACGATGGCTAAATGATAAGGTGGGCATGCCGATGTGCCGAGAGTGCGTATTTGTGTATCTAAAAAATCATGTAATGAGTTTTCGTTTAATAACGCTTTTGTTTGTTGATAAAGGAATGTTTTATTGGCCGACCCGCCACCTTTGGCCATGAATAAAAATTTATACGCATCGCCTTCGTCCGCATACAAATCAATTTGCGCTGGTAAATTGTTGCCGGTATTTTTTTCGTTAAACAAATCTAACGGTGCCACTTGGCTATAACGTAAATTGGTCTGTGTATAGGTTTCCATGACGCCTTGGGATATGGCGGCCTCATCACCACCGCCGGTCCAGACTTGCCCGCCTTTTTTTCCCATAATGATTGCGGTTCCAGTGTCTTGGCACATGGGTAAAACACCGCCGGCTGCGATATTGGCATTTTTTAATAAATCAAGGGCGACAAATTTATCGTTTTCGGATGCTTCGTCATCATCTAGAATTTTACGCAATTGAGCCAAATGACCGGGGCGTAATAAATGCGATGTGTCGATGAAAGCTTGGCGGGTTAATAATGTCAAAGCTTCAGGGGCGATTTTGACAATCGACTGTCCCTGAAATTCTACCGTTTCAACATAATCTGCGCTGAGTAACCGGTAAGGTGTTTCATCGGCATCAAAAACAAACATCGGATGGTGGATAAAATCAGACATCGGCAGCGTTCCTTGAAGGTGTTCAAAAATTGTTTCGAAGCGCCGGAATGATAAAGGATTATGCCGACGTTGTTTATAAAACATGCCGAATACGGCGGCTTAGATGTAATTTGCCCCGTGAATTAGAAATGGGGCGGATATAGCAGGGTTCTATTTTTTCCGGAACGCATCAAGAGCGATCACTTCACCGGTTTTTTTAGAACTGTCGTCGCTCTGTTTGTCACTAGATTTTTTTGATTTTTTTGCTGGTTTTATTTCAGCCTTAACGTTTTTTGTTTTTTTGTTTTTTGTTTTTTTAGCTGGAATTAATTTTGTCGGCACCAACTTGGTTGGCGTTTTTTTGATCGCATCATCCGTAATGTTAGTAACGTTGTCTTTATTTGAAACAATGTCGTCGCTATCGCTATCGCCTTCGATTAAAGCATCGGAAAGATAGGCTTCCAAATCTTCGATCTCACCAAGATCGTCTTCGTCCAGTTCGGTCATTTTTAATTGTAAGCCAAAATTAACCGATGGGTCGGCAAATGATGTGATGGCGATAAACGGTATAATCATGGTTTCCGGTTTGCCGTTAAAGCGTAAAACGACCGAGAAACTGTCATCTTCGACCGTTAAGCTATCGAACTGATGCTGCAGGACAATGGTCATTTCTTCGGGGTGTTGGGCTTTTAAATGCGTGGGGATGACAACGTTCACGTCATCGGTACGAAACGTAATGTAAAAATGATGTTCGCCCGCTAGACCATAGTCAGCGGCGGTGTTTAACGCTTGGCGGATGACGCTTCTAAGTGCGCCTTCGATCCAAGCATCATATTTCAGGACATCGTCGTCATCTATAATATCATTCATGACTGTGATTTTAGACTTAAAAATCAGCACTGACCAGACCTGAAAACACAGTTTTATTTTATTTTTTGTTAGTTAGTGACTGTAATCAGGAAAGTGAAGGGCTTCTGTTGCCAGGTGCCCTCCGGACCCCGCCTACACCGGCTAGGGCGTAGGACTTAAATGTAGGTTCACCTGACTGCTTTAAGCAGCGAGGCGAGCCTCAGCAAAGTTGTCATTGGCAACTCTTCTGAATGGACCGGTAACGGTGGTGCCATGCCGAACGAAAACTAATTCTTTACTACGCGCGTCGATCCTGTTTCACCCCCGCCGATGTGTCGGTTAAAACACCTAGGTTACAAATTTGGTGGAGGTGCCGGGCACTGCCCCCGGGTCCGCAACGCTTATTCCAACAAGCGTTTATCGTCATAGCCAGCGAACTGGCATAGTTAATATAAGTCTGATCAACTGCTCCGGCAAGCCATTGATTGCAAGCTATTGGTCATTTGTTGTTATTTTTTGGGCTATAGATTTTTTGCGGACTACTGACGCCTTTCATGGGAAACGCGCCTAAATAGTCTAAAATCTGATCGTTTTCGTTAGCCAAACCATGCTTAAATGCTTCAGACACCAATACTGTTTTATCCATTTGTTTTGTCAGGCCTTCTAATCTCGCGACTTCGTTAGCTGCAGGCCCGATCACAGAAAATTCTACCCGTTCTGGAATGCCAATGTTGCCAAACAACACCTCGCCTTTATGCAAACCTAAGCCAAAAGCGATTTCCGGCGCATCGGGGTCTAGGCGGTTTTTGTTGTATGTGGCAACGCGTTGTTCGGCTTCACATGCGGCTTTTAATGCGGCTTCACAGGCTTGCTTGACGGTTAAACGTCCGTCCTCTATGGGGAAAATGGCCAATACTGCATCGCCGATAAAACGTAATACATCGCCACCTTGTGCTAACACGGACCCCGCCGTGCAGTCAAAAAAAGCATTTAATAAAGCTAAAAATTCAGGCCCCGGCAAACGGTCAGCCAATGGCGTTGAATTACGTAAATCTGAATACCAAATGACCGATGGTATAACATCGCCGTCGCCTAAACGGATTTGCCCGTCAAGCACACGTTCGGCGGCATCGCCACCTAAGTACGCACCCAGAATATTCAATGTTCTGCGTTCGCGGTTGGCAATTTTTGCAGCAATTGCAAACCGGGGCAATAACCGCTTCAGAACGTTAATCTGGTGCTCGGTAAAACCATCTTTTTGATCGGTTGCCCAACTGACAATGACGCCGTCGATGCGGGCAATTGCATCTTTGTCTTCACTGAATGTGTTGCTAAAAGAACTTGCTGCTGCAAAATAATCAGTGGCGCCCATTCCGCGCAGACGTTCAAGGATCGGATAACCTTGCCAGCTATCGCTTCTATCCAGTCGGTGGCGAACTTCATCTTTACCCTCGGTCAATACCCTGATCGGACTGCGTAGCCAATCAGTACGTGGTGCGTCGCTATGCATGACGTCTTCGGCATCGCTGCCATGGTCCTGCATCCAGCTAATGGTTTGCGCAACAATGGTTGGGTGCAAAGCCGACATCGCCACATTGACACGAACAAGGTTAAAGCAATTCTTGTTTAAATGCTGGCAAAACCCAGCTAACACTTCGTCTAGGCTTTGTGAGGTCAAGGCTTGGGATACGATCCAATCGCTGATGTCTTGGATCGATTGATCGGTGCATTCGGACAGAGTATTCGTCTTCATAAGCAAGTGGGCTCCGTAATTTATAAAATCATAGTCGTCGGCAACTGATTGACTTTTGCGGCCATGATGAAATCATTTTCATGAAGCCCACGTATTTTATGGGTTTGAAAGGTGACTTGGCAATAACCCCAACCGACGTTGATGTCGGGATGATGAAATTCGGATTCTGCCAATTCACCGATTTTTCCGGTAAAATTAAGAGCATTTAAAAAATCATCAAATGTAAATCGTCTTGAAATGCGGGTTGCATCCTCGTTCAGTTGCCAATCGGGTATTTGTTTGATCATTTGCAAACAGGTATCCAGATCAAGTCTGGGGACACCGCCTTGGCAAGGGATGCAGGTTTTTTCTGATAGTGTGTTTGTTATCGTCATGGGTTGGTTCCTGTTATTTTCGGATATGCATGTTAATTATGTGGTTCGAAAATGAATATTTGCAAATTATTATGAAGGCGTTCTTGTAGGTATGGCTTTAGGTATCACTGTTTGCTAATTATGATGAACTGAAGATGACGATATGAAAAGACGGGAATTTTTTTATGCAAGCTTACCTTGATCTGCTTCAACATGTTCGAACAAATGGTGTGCAGCGTGGCGACCGCACCGGTACAGGCACGGCAAGTGTATTTGGTTATCAAATGCGGTTTGATCTGGAACAAGGCTTTCCAGTGACAACCACCAAAAAACTGCATTTGAAGTCAATTATCCATGAATTGTTGTGGTTTTTGGATGGCGATACCAATATTCAGGCATTGAATGAAAATGGTGTTAAAATCTGGGACGATTGGGCTGATGTAAATGGTGACCTAGGGCCGGTTTACGGCCATCAATGGCGGTCTTGGCCAACGCCGGGTGGCGGCAAAGTTGATCAAATTTTGAACTTGATTGAACAATTAAAAAATAATCCGAATTCCAGACGACATATCGTTAGCGCATGGAATGTGGCCGATGTTGATCATATGGCGTTGCCGCCGTGTCATTGTTTGTTTCAATTTTATGTGGCGGATGGCCGGTTGTCGTGCCAGCTTTATCAACGCAGCGCCGATATATTTTTAGGCGTGCCGTTTAATATCGCTTCTTATGCATTGTTAACCATGATGGTGGCGCAAGTAACGGGATTAAAACCCGGTGAATTCATACACACATTTGGGGACGCACATATTTATAACAATCATATCGAACAGGCCGATTTGCAAATTTCACGCAGCCCTAAAAAATTACCGACCATGATCATTAACCCGGACGTCAAAGATTTATTTGCTTTTAGTTATGATGATTTTGAATTGGTTGGATATGATCCTGATGCGCATATCCCGGCACCGATAGCGGTATAAATATAAATGTCAGATTTAAAAATTTCCATGATTGTCGCTTGTGCTGAAAACCGCACCATTGGTTTGGATGGCGGTATGCCGTGGCATTTGTCGGGAGATTTGAAATTTTTCAAACAAATAACGCTTGGAAAACCCGTAGTGATGGGACGGAAAACCCACGAATCGATAGGTGGGCCGTTACCGGGCCGGGCCAATATTGTCATTACCCGTGATCAGACATACCAAAGCCCCGGCATTGATGTTGTGCATTCACTTGAAGCGGCCATTAAAAAAGCCAAAGCCATTGCGACAATTGATGGCGTGGATGAAGTCATGATCATTGGTGGTGCCGAAATTTATAAACAAGCATTAGATCTAACGGACCGTATTTATTTAACGCGCATTCATGAAAACTTGCCGGGGGACGCGCATTTCCCCGAATTGATTGACGATCAATGGCAACAATCGTGGGCCAAAGACATGGATGCGGAAACGCCCGACGGCCCAAGCTATCAGTTCTGTCAGCTTGAACGGGTTTAACTGGTTGTCGTCAAGCCACGTCGCTCAGAGCTTTTGCCACATCATCAGGCATATTTGCGATCACATGCAGGTAACTTCTGGCAGCGGTATCTGGTTTGCGGCGACCTTGTTCCCAATCTTTTAACGATGCTGCCGGGATGCCATAACGCGCAGCAAAGGCACGTTGTGAAAGACCGGTCGCGGCCCGCGCACGTCTCGCTAACATGGCGATTTGTCCCCGTTGAAATTCATCATCGGTCAGCGGTGCATCAACGCTGTGGTGTAGCGGGGCGTCAATATCTTGGGCTGTTATGGTATCGTTCTGTTTCGCGGTCATTGGCTTTCCTTACACTTATAATGCGGCAGACATCTCCCCGGGGAGCAAATACGCAAATCCAAATTCGTTCATCGACGAGTCCGTAGGAAACAAATCGATCTTCAGAATACTCAAATCGTACATCCAGAACATCCAGTCTGTTGGTATCGTCAAGAATTTGTGCGCCAAAGGCTAGCGATACCTGATGTTTGATTTTGTTGCCGAGGTCTTTATCCTGATCAAATTCGATTTGCATAACAAACTGTACGGCATTGCCGTCCTTAATGCAAGCAATTTGAGTGGTAGCACTATATAAAAATTAAAGCGAAAATGACCGTAGAACCGCTTCAAGGTCAATTTTCACACTATAAACTTCTCAAAACTGCAACCAAGTACACCGAGTGTAACGAGGGACTTGGTTGCATACGGGTTACAGCGTGAAACAATCCACCGCAATCCACCAATCGCGCTCGTACGGGAACAAGGCGCCTAAAAATATGCGACCCTCTTCTTTGACGCTGGTATCGGGAATATAACCTTCGACAACCCCGATTTGAATGCTGGATACACAAATGGCGTTGTTTTTATACAGTGCAAAAATGTCTTTGCCGACTTGTGATGTATCGCGGAATTCTTCGGTTTCTTGGGTTGGTCGCCAACCGCTTTGCATGAGGCTGGTTTTGACGTATGCGCTCATATCGGCCAAGGTGGTGATGTTTTGGCTTTCCATATATGCGCCTGATCCAACTGTTTGCAAACGGCAGAGGCTGCCTTCTATGCCTAAATCGTTGGGCGGGAATTCAAATAACATGCGCCTGAAACCGGGACCGATAGGAACGCCTTGTTCAAGTGCGCTTCGTACTTCGTTACATTCGGCGGCAGGTAGTGCGCGCACGACTTTAGGCCCGTCTTCGGCAGATTGCACAGGGCTGTACAGTAAATTGCCCATCAACAAGACGGTGAAAATAATAAGCGGTTTTAGGTGGTATCGGGTCATGCCCGGTATGGTAGGCTAAAAAACGCCCCGGCCCAAGAGGGCAGGGGCGACTTTTTTAAAATACTGTAATTTTTTTTATTATGGTGCAGACATCAGCCTTAATGAACGCTGATTTTCGGTGCTTGTGCTGCACGCTCAGCTTCGCTTTCGGCTAATCTTGTCCAAAGTTCATCGGCAATGGTCATATAACATTTTGCGTGTTCGCCGTCGCTTTCGCTCACCACAATCGGATGGCCTTCGTCAGATGTGGAACGAATATCCATGTGCAACGGAACTTCGCCAAGGAACGGAATTTCCAGTTTTTTGGCTTCGTCACGGGCACCGCCGTGTCCAAAAATTTCAGAACGTTCTGAACAATTTGGGCAAACAAAGTAGCTCATGTTTTCAATGATACCTAAAACCGGGATATCGACTTTTTTGAACATGTTCAAACCTTTGCGGGCGTCGAGCAAGGCAATATCTTGTGGTGTGGATACAATTACAGCGCCGCTCAACGGGACCCGTTGCGCCATGGTTAATTGCACATCACCCGTACCCGGCGGCATGTCGATGACCAACACATCTAATGCGCCCCAGTTGACGTCACGCATCATTTGTTCTAGTGCCGATTGTACCATGGGGCCACGCCAAATCATCGGTGTGTCTTCGTCGACCATAAATCCGATGGACATGACTTTGATGCCGTGATTTTCGAGCGGGTCTAATGTTTTGCCGTCGCTGGATGTGGGTTGGCCGGAAATGCCCATCATGCGCGGCATGGAAGGGCCGTAAATATCGGCATCTAACAAACCAACGCTTTTACCCGATGCGGCCAAAGCAAGGGCTAAATTCACGGAAGTTGTTGATTTGCCAACGCCGCCTTTACCAGATGCAACGGCGATAATGTGGCCGACCTGTTCCAGTAACAATGGCGGTGTGCCGGGACCGCCGGGGCCAGTTTGTGGGTCTTGTTGCGGCGGTTGTTGTGGCTGGCTTGAACCTTGGGCACGTTCTGCGGTTAAAACGACGGTTGCCGTTAATACACCATCCAAAGCGTGAACAGTTTTTTCCGCTTCTTTACGCAAAGGTTCGAGTTTCGGCCCGTTTTCAGGGCTAACTTCGATGGCAAAGGCGACATGACCGTCTTTTAACTGTAATCCACTGATCATGCCACTGCTGACAAGGTCTTTACCGGATATGGGATCGATTACAGTGGTGAGGGTATCTAAAATTTGTTCTTTTGTTAGGGACGACATTCTTGCAAACTCCAAAGCATAGGACATATTATTAACGGTAACCGCGATTTTTAACACGCAAATGGTTGCGGTGTTGGTTGCGGTTGCCCAAATACTGCCGTATAAGGCAGCGATAACATTTATATGAAGTAGCGAAACTTGTCTGATTTACAAGACCGGATCGTGAAATAACTGGAATTTAAAGGGAAATAATTTCATGCCATGGAAATCACAAGGTGGCGGACCATGGGGCGGCGGCGGAAGCGGCGGACCCCAAAAAGGACCACAACCACCGGACATCGAAGAACTTTTACGTCAAAGCCAAGACCGGGTGAAACAAATGTTGCCGGGCGGCATGGGCGGTGCCCGCGGGATTACATTGTTGTTGATCGCGGCCATTGGTTTGTGGATGGCCAGCGGCTTTTACCGGGTTAATCCCGGCGAGCAAGGCGTGGAATTGTTGTTTGGTAAAGTTGTCAAACAAACGTCTTCGGGATTGAACTATTGGTTCCCGGCGCCGTTTGGCGAAGCGTTGACGCCGAATGTGGAACGTACAAATACCATTAATGTCGGGTTCCGTAGCCGCGGCGATGTAAACCGCAGTGGCGGACTTCAAGATGTGCCACAAGAAAGTTTGATGTTAACAGGCGACCAAAACATTATTGATATTGATTTTGTTGTGCAGTGGCGCATCAAAGATGCTGCGGAATTTTTGTTTAATATCAGAAACCCCGAAGGCACCATTAAAATTGCCGCCGAAAGCGCTATGCGTGAAGTGATTGGCCGCACCGCACTAGAAGACGCCATTACCAAAAAACGTCAACAAGTCGAACTGCAAACCCGGACAGCGTTGCAAAAAATTCTAGATAGCTATAAAGCAGGCGTGTTCATTGATCAGATAAAAATGAAAAAAGTTGACCCGCCGGGCGCTGTTATTGAAGCATTTAATGATGTGCAACGGGCCAAACAGGATCAGGAACGTAAAGTCAATGAAGCGCAAGCCTATTTAAACGATATTGTGCCGCGTGCCCGTGGTGAAGCTAAAAAATTGATCCAAGAAGCCGAAGCCTATAAACAGCAAGTCATCAACGAAGCCGATGGTGAAGCCCAGCGTTTCTTGTCTGTTTATAGCGCCTATAAAGAAAACAAGCTGGTGACTAAACGGCGGATTTATCTGGAACGTATGCAGGAGGTTTTGGGTAAAGTGGATAAAATTATTATCGATAGCGGAAAAGATGGATCAGGTGTTGTACCTTATCTGCCGTTGCCAGAATTGAAAAAACGCAAGGGGGGCAATTAATCATGAATAAGTTTACTCTTGGTATCCTTGGTGTCGCCGTTGTTTTATTAGGTATTGTTGCCAATGCGGCCTTGTTTACGGTGTACCAAACTGAACAAGCGTTGGTGTTGCAATTTGGTAATCCGGTCCGTGTTGAAAGCGCGCCCGGACTTAAATTCAAAATGCCTTTTTTGCAAAACGTTGAATATTATGACAGCCGTATTCTGGATCTTGATCCGCCACCACAAGAAGTCACATTGGTTGATCAAAAACGTGTGATTGTGGATGCTTTTGCCCGTTATAAAATTGTCAATCCATTGGAATTTCGGAAAAAAGCGTTTACCGATCGTAATTTTCGCAACATTTTTGGTGACCGGCTGAATTCAGCCGTGCGTGCCGAAATTGGTAAAATTTTCTTGGGCGATATGCTGACAGCCAAACGGTTGGAAGTAATGCAAAGCATCACGGAAAAACTACAAGACGAAGCTCCGTTATTTGGTATCGAAGTGGTTGATGTGCGCATTGGCCGTACCGATTTGCCGGAAACCACCGCCCAAGCCGTTTATAACCGTATGCGGTCTGACCGTATCGCGACGGCCAAGCGGTTGCGGGCCGAAGGCGAAGAAAAGAAATTGGACATTCAGGCCGGTGCAGACAAGCAACGTGTGATTATCGAATCCGAAGCCCAAAGAAAATCAGAAATATTGCGTGGTCAAGGCGACGGCGAAAAAACCCGTACCCTGAACAACGCTTACGGGCAAGATGCAAGCTTTTTTGATTTTTACCGCTCTATGGACGTCCTTGGTAACGCCATCGATAAAGATACGATGATGGTCCTTAGCCCGGAATCGGATTTGTTTCAGTTCTTAGGCGATGTTCCAAAAATCAATGCCAAGTAGCATAATTTACTTGGTTTATAATACAAAACGGACGCAGTGGTAATGAGAGACTTTCTCAGTGCCGCTGCGTTGGCTATTGTATTAGAAGGCTTGTTGTACGCCCTTTTTCCAAACGCCATGAAACGCATGATGGCCCGGGTTATGGAATGGCCTGATCAGCAAATGCGGGTTGCCGGACTATTGACAGCCGCCATGGGTGTCGGTGCGGTGTGGCTGGTTATGCGGTTTTTCGAATAATAAAAGCTTTGGAATAATGTCGAAATCCCATCTGAAAAGTCTAGATAATGTCATATGCTCGACATAGTTATACCACATTCCATGTGTTAAATAGCGCCTAAGATGAAGATGGCTGGTATTATAGAGCCACTAAATAACTGATAAATGAAATAACAAACAAACAGTAAGATGGAATTAAAACCATGAACGTTCACCAACTTAATAAATTCTCTGCAAAACGCGTGATTTCAGCTTTGCTGGTCATGGTGTTTTTATCAACAACTTATGTGGCATCGGCGGTAGCGGCACCTGACAATTTCGCTGAAATGGCGGCTAAGCTGTCGCCGGCTGTGGTTAATATTTCTACCACACAAACCATCGAAGGCCGGCCCGGTCCGGAAATTCCACAATTGCCACCGGGGTCCCCGTTCGAAGATTTTTTCAAAGATTTTTTTGAGCGCAACCAACAACAAAAACGTTCCCAAAAAGCAACGTCGTTGGGATCCGGGTTTATCATCAGCAAAGACGGCTATGTGGTTACCAATAACCACGTCATACGTGATGCCGATGAAATTACAGTGATTTTACAAGATAATACGCGGCTTAAAGCCGAAGTCGTCGGTACCGATCAAAAAACCGACTTAGCCGTGTTGAAAATTAAATCTGAAATGCCTTTTCCTTCGGTTGCTTTTGGTCCATCAACAGCCAAAGATAAAGGTTCCCGTGTTGGTGACTGGGTATTAGCCATTGGTAATCCGTTTGGATTAGGCGGCTCGGTTACAGCCGGGATTATTTCCGCGCGGGGTCGTGATATTAATGCCGGACCTTATGATGATTTTATTCAAACCGATGCATCGATTAACCGTGGTAATTCAGGTGGGCCGTTGTTTAATATGGCGGGTCAAGTGATTGGTATTAATACGGCTATTTTTTCACCATCGGGCGGCAGCGTTGGTATTGGCTTTTCAATACCTTCATCAACTGCTGAACCGGTAATCCGTCAATTGATCGAAAACGGACAAGTTCGGCGCGGTTGGTTGGGTGTGCATATCCAAAAAGTTACGCCGGATATTGCCGAATCACTGGGGCTTCAAGACGCCTCTGGTGCGTTGGTTGCCAACGTTGTCGAAGACGGCCCTGCGGCTAAATCCGGCATCAAACCCAGCGACGTGATTTTGGAATTTAATGGTCAAAAAGTGGCTAGTATGCGTGAATTGCCGCGTATTGTCGCTGCCACCGAAGTCGGCAAAGCGGTTGATGTTAAAGTTTGGCGCAAACGCAAAATGAAAACCGTGCAAGTGGCCATTGGCGAATTGCCTGCTCAAGCTACCGTAGCGTCGACAACAAAAGGCGGCGGAGTGGAAAAACAGCGCACCCGTAAAATCGATGCACTCGGTATTACGGTTGGTAAATTAACCGATGAATTACGCAAACAATTTAAACTCAGCGACGATGCCGAGGGCGTGATTGTGACGGGCGTTGATTCCGAAGGGCCGGCTGCTGAAAAAGGCTTGCGTCCCGGTGTATTAATTATTGAAATTAGCCAGCAGGCCGTTAATTCGCCAACGGCTGTTATCAAAAAAATTGACGAAGCTAAAAAAGCAGGCTTGAGTTCGGTATTACTCTTGATGCAAGGCCAAGGTGGATCACGGTTTGTCGCCATCAAGCTTAAAAAATAAACTTAAATGATATCTGTTAAAGAAACGGCGGCCATTGGGTCGCTGTTTTTTTGTTTTTTTCTTATTTACTAAAGAACGAAATCTTCAAATCGGTATCCTTGGGCGTACAGTAACGCTGATAAATCACCATGATCTATACGGTGGGTGGCTTGGGCCGTAACAACCGGTTTGCCGTGATAGGCGACACCTAGTCCGGCGGCTTGGATCATGGCTAAATCATTGGCCCCGTCACCGACCGTTAATGTTTCTGACATTGTGATGCCGTGCTCGTTTACTAACCTATGTAATGTTTCAAGTTTGGCGGCTTTGCCCAAAATCGGGTGGACGACTTCTCCGGTTAATTGACCGTTTTCAATGATAAAATCGTTGCTGAAATCTTCATCAAAACCTAATCGTTGTTTAATGCGGGACGTGAAAAATTTAAAGCCACCTGATACCAGCGCACAATAAGCTCCGTTGCCTGTCATGGTGTTAACCAATACATCAGCGCCGGGCATGACTTTAATCAGTTGATAGGCTAGGTCGAGCGTTTCTTTGGGCATGGCTTTTAACATGGAAACACGTTCATTAAGGGCCGCTTCGAAATCCAGTTCGCCGTTCATGGCGCGGGCAGTGATCGCTGATATTTGTTCACCAAGACCGGCAAAAGCGGCTAAGTCATCCAACGTTTCTGATGTAACAATGGTCGAGTCCATATCCGCCAGTAATAATTTTTTGCGTCGGTTTTGTGGTTTTTGAATAAAAAAATCAATAGCGTGGTCCGATAAATAGGTGCGTAAAACTTGGTCGGCTTTGGCTTTGTCGGTGATGGTTGTTAACATGTCACATGCCGTGGTGTTCCGCAGCCAGCTCAAAATAACGTCGTCTTGTCCAAGCAGGTTTGCGCTGTCTTTACAGATTTGTTCTGTTAAACAGCCTTGTCGGGATGCGATCAGCGTGAGAATGTATGAACAAGTTTCCGTCATCTGAAATAAGGTCCGTTATGAAGCATATCAATAATAACCATTGCAAAAATATGATAAGGTGTCGCCGTGTCTGAATGGGTGCCAGTTGTCATTATTCAAGGCCCAACTGCAAGCGGAAAGTCAGCATTGTCTGTTGATTTAGCCAGTGCATTGAACGGGGTGGTGATTAACGGTGACAGTATGCAAATGTATTCGCATTTAAACGTGCTAACGGCAAGGCCTAGTACAGATGATGAAAAACGCGCTCCGCACCGTTTGTTCGGTATCATTGATCCGGCTCAACAGTTTTCCGTAGGTGCTTGGCTGGATATGGTCAGCGTTCCTATTGATGATGCCAGAAATCATCAACAGTTACCGATTGTCGTTGGCGGCACGGGTATGTATTTGAAATGCTTGCAAACGGGTTTGGCCCAAGTGCCAACGATTGATCCTAAGCAAATTGAGAACTCGGAAAACAGATATGACAAAGTTGGTGGGGTGGAATTTCAGAAAGCATTAGGAGCGCGGGACGCTCGCGTTTTAAAGTTAGAAGCCAATGATCGACAACGTTTGGTCCGCGCTGATAGCGTGTTCCATGCCACCGGACGGACGTTAACCGATTGGCAAAACAGCAATCATCAACAGTCCCCGGTTAAAGGACCATTTATCATTATCCGTATTTTACCAGACCGGGAACCGTTGTACCGTGCCATCAATCAACGCTTTGAAAAAATGGTGGAAATGGGTGCATTGGACGAAGTTAAAAAAATATTGGCGTTAAATCTAGATAAAAATTTACCTGTCATGAAAGCCTTGGGCGTTGATGAACTGACCCGGTTTTTAAACGGCGACCTTTCTCAAACCGAAGCCATTGATTTAGCAAGTCAAAAAAGCCGTCAATACGCCAAACGGCAAATGACATGGCTACGTAATCAAATTATACCTGATTTGGATTTAACCAACCGCTATGCCAGCCGTTATAATGGGCATGATTTGCCGCGCGTCATCGAATATATAAAAAGTAAAATTTCAAATTAATAAAACCCGGAGGTTGGCTTATTGATCAAGCACCTCTCTGATTTTATCTAGAACATCAGTTTGTCGATACGGTTTTTTGATCAAATTATTCCCAATTTCAAGACGACTGTTTTCGATGATATCGGTTTCCGCATAACCCGTGGTGAATAAAATTTTAATTTCAGGCTGGATGTGTTTTGCCTGTTCGGCGATTTCAAATCCATTCATGCCACCGGGTAAAACTACATCGGTAAACAGTAATTTAAAAATTTGGGGTGCTTTTAATATTTCAATGGCTTGTTGACCGTTGGCAGCTTCGGTAACTTTATAACCATGGTCACTTAAGATGATTGAGATGATATCGCGCACACTGTCTTCGTCTTCGACAACCAAAATATGTTCAGTGCCGCCGGATAGCCGGGGCAAAGGGCTGGGGTCAACTACTGTTTCTGGTTGGCTGTTTGACCTCGGTACAAACAAACGAATGGTCGTGCCAATACCAATTTCACTATCGATTAAAATATGGCCTTTGGATTGTCGGGCAAAACCATAAACCATGCTTAATCCTAGCCCACTTCCTTTGCCGACATCTTTGGTGGTGTAAAAAGGTTCAAACACTTTATCAAGCACGTCCGTCGTCATGCCTTGGCCACTATCACAAATGCTGACGAGGACATAGTCACCGGGCGTGACGTGCCCATGAGGTGTCGGTAGCGCTTCTTTGATCGTGATGTTGGTGGTTTCAATGCGTAATGTACCCCCGTTTGGCATGGCATCACGGGCGTTTGCGGCTAAATTAATAAGCGCGTTTTCAAATTGGCTGGTATCAATGATCGCAGGCCATAAATCGGGCACACTATGGACCACGATGTGAATGGTTTCACCCAGAGTGTGTTTTAATAATTCTTCTAATCCGGCAATCAGTTTAGAAATTTGCACAGAATGCGGTAGTAACGGTTGTTTCCTTGAAAAAGCCAGCAAGCGGTGTGTTAACGAAGCCGCGCGTTTGCCGGCATCAATAATCGATGAAATATTTTTTGTATGGCTGTTGGTTTTGGTCATGCGACGTTGAATACGTTCAGCATTGCCTAACATAATCGTCAGCAAGTTATTAAAATCATGGGCGAGGCCACCAGTTAATTGACCAACGGCTTCCATTTGTTGTGCACGGCGCAACCGGTTTTCCAAATCTTTTTGTGCGGTGATGTCACGGCGGATAATCAAAACTTGGCGTTTATTTTTATGCATTAATGGGAACGGTGCAATGCGCAGCTCAAAAAAACCAGAATGTTTTAAATCGTAAATTTCTAATTCCGCAAAGCTTAATTTTCCTTCTATAAGAGATTTTTTAATGCCATCCATAACTATGGTTGCGTTATCGTGCCCCAAAATTTCACATAAATTACTATCGATGTAGTCTTCGCGTTCGGCTAATAATAATTCAGGGTTATCGGTTATTTCTTCGATAAAATTACCATCTTCATCGAGTATAAATAAAACGTCGGGTAAAGCTCCGACAATGGCCTCGGTGCGGGTTAATTGGTGGTTGCGATCTTTTAATGCAACTTCTAGATCGCTTCCTAAATGGCTTAAATATATGTTTTGTCGATAATAAATAATCACCATCAACCCGCCAGCAAATAAAATGCCCATGCTAAAGAATAGAATACGAAGATAGCTATCAAAAAAATGCTGCTGACGGGTCAGGTTTTGCGCATTTTGGAAATCTTGTGCGTTACGGATCAAAAGCCGACCATCGGTAGCCATTTGGTCCAGCGCCCTCCGAATTTTTTCAACTAAGGTTTGTTTAGGCTTTGCTGATGATTTGATTTCAATGTTCCAGGCATCAATATTTTTGATATTTAATCGGGCGGTTTTTAAAATTTCAGCGCTGTTTTTTATGGCATTGAATTTTAATCCTTGGCTGCCTTTATCCAAAGCGTTGATTCGGCTCCATAGAATATCGTTTTTTTCATTATATTTAAGCCATGTGTTTTTGTTGAATGGGTCGAGCAGATAGGCATCAAATGCAATGATGGTAATATTGATGTCACGTTCATATTTACTGGCAAAAAAAGTAATATTTTCTTGAAATGCTTGTGTTTGTTGATGTGATTGCTCGCGGAAAATAAATGCGGAATAAACCGTGCTAAGCACCATGACAGCGATGATGGTTAACAACATCCATTGCAGTATTTTTTTTTGGAAATTAGTCATTAACAATAATCAATTTTAATTGCCAATTTGACCGTGCGTAATAAGTGTCTGTTTTTAAGGACGGGTTGTCGCCCCACGGGTAAATAATCCACAACGGCCCACGATCGCGAATACGTAACGGTATGCCGTTTTTGTTGAGCGCGAGTATGACCGGAAAGTCACGGGCATCGGATATTGGAATTTGTGCTTTGTAATCATCGAGCGCGAATGTGGTTAAATTTTCACCCTTGGCACCGGCCAACGTTAATACATCTATCAATTTAGGGCCGGTAAATGTTACAACACCATCCGTCCACGGTGTGGTGACCGATAAAGTTGTCATGCCGAGTGCAATCAGTTGTTCGCGGTCAAAAATCAATTTTCCCGCAGAATTCGTATGCGAAATTTTACCGCTGACTTCTAGGATTACAGGGCCGGTGGGCAGGGCGGTATTCGCCGCCATAGATGGTGTCGCAAAAAGTAATGCAAAAGCCATAAAGCTGAACAATATAGTCAGCGAGCATAACCTTCTGGATTTTGTAATAACCCTACATAGTTTATGCATGGCCATACTTATTTTCGTGGCGGTCAAATTTTTACGCATTAAAAACGCCTGACATATTTAGGTAACTGCGAAATGATAATGCAAAAGGTAGGTGTTCGCTAGAGAAATACCCGCATTATTTTATTAAATTATTAGGTAACTCCATGTGCATGTGCGTTCAGCCCTGCCGCACATGCGAAAAATACATCGATTTAAAGACCTTTGATTGTAATAAAGTTACGTTTATGGGTAAAAAAACTTTATTATTATTCGTATGCACTGTTGACCCAGCGGCATTCACGGATTAGGTTCCCATGCTTGATGATGCCCTTGGCCCATTTTGTGTCAACAGGGTGTTTAATATGTGAGGCTTAGGTAAAATCAGTACTTTGCGCAACGCATAATAAGGTCAGGCGTTTTAGTTTAAGGCTGTTTTTAATAAAATCAGCAAAATAATTTGTGCGGTGCAATAAATTCAACCTGTTTTTGTAGTCAATGGTTCAGGAAAAAAACGAAAGAAGGAATAATAGTATGGCGAAAGAGCAACTCAATGGATCTGAAATTGTTCTGAAAGCGTTAGTCGAACAAGATGTCGAGGTGATTTTTGGTTATCCTGGCGGCTCTGTTTTGCCGATTTATGACGCCATTTTCATGCAAAACAGATTGCGCCATATTCTTGTCCGCCAAGAAGGTGGGGCGGTTCATGCTGCCGAAGCTTATGCCCGGTCAACGGGCAAAGTCGGTGTGGTTTTGGTGACGTCCGGACCTGGCGCCACCAATGCGGTGACCGGATTAACGGACGCCATGATGGATTCCATTCCGGTTATTTGTTTGACCGGCCAAGTACCCACCCACATGATCGGCAATGATGCATTCCAAGAAGCCGATACCACGGGTATCACCCGCGCCTGCACTAAACATAATTACCTCGTCAAAGACGTCAATGATTTGGCCCGCGTCATGCATGAAGCCTTTGTCGTTGCCTCCACCGGCCGACCGGGTCCTGTGTTGGTTGATTTGCCGAAAGATGTGCTAATGGCGCTGGGTGATTATACAGCCAAAGCGAAAGTGAAAACCAAAAGCTATAAACCGCGTGTCAAAGCTGAAATTAGTCAAGTTCAAGACGCTGCCCGGTTAATATCAAAGGCCAAAAAACCTGTCATTTATGCCGGTGGCGGGGTTATTAATTCAGGTCCCGGGGCGTCTAAATTACTGTCGCAATTGGTGCAAATGACGGGTGCGCCTTGTACGTTGACGTTGATGGGCTTGGGTGCTTATCCGGCGTCAAATAAACAGTTCCTTGGCATGGTCGGTATGCACGGCACATACGAAGCGAATATGGCCATGCACGATTGTGATGTGATGGTCTGCGTCGGGGCTAGGTTCGATGACCGTATTACCGGTCGATTAGATGCATTTGCGCCACATTCGAAAAAAATTCATATTGATATTGATCCGTCGAGCATTAACAAGAATGTCATGGTTGATGTGCCGGTAGTTGGTGACGTTGCCCATGTTTTAGAAGACATGATTAAATGTTGGCGGTCTGAGCAGTTGAAAATGAACCAAAGCGCTTTGCAGAAATGGTGGCAAATCATTGAAAGCTGGCGTGGCAAAGATTGCTTGAGTTTCAAACAAGGCCCGGAAATCATTAAACCGCAACATGCTATTCAACGGTTGCAGCATTTTGCCAAAAAAACCGGCAAAGACACCTATGTCACCACCGAAGTTGGTCAACATCAAATGTGGGCGGCGCAATATTTTGGTTTTGATGAGCCCAACCATTTTTTAACGTCCGGCGGATTGGGCACCATGGGCTATGGACTGCCCGCCACCATGGGCGCGCAAATTGCCCATCCTGATGCTTTGGTTCTAGGCATTGCCGGCGAAGCCTCGTTCATGATGAATATGCAAGAATTATCAACGATTTCTCAATACCGGTTGCCCGTTAAATGTTTCATTCTGAACAATTTTTATATGGGTATGGTACGCCAATGGCAGGAATTGCTGCACGGCTCTAGATATTCTGAAAGCTATATGGAAAGTTTACCTGATTTTGTTAAATTGGCCGATACTTTTGGTATGTGTGGATTGCGCGCTAAAAAACCAGATGATTTGGACGGCGTTATCGAAGAAATGTTGGACCATGATGGACCGGTTATTGCCGATATTCATATTGATAAAAAAGAAAATTGTTTCCCGATGATCCCGTCAGGTGCTGCCCATAATGAAATGATTTTAGGCCCCGAAGAAGATTTGCAATCATCCATATCGGACGCCGGAAAAGTATTGGTGTAGGATACTTACGTCCCAGCCCATAATGGCATGAGTTGATTTTTTGATATCCCTGCTTATAACAGAAACGAACCTTTATATGGTTCGCCCTAAATTGGAGCCCACAACGTGACCCGAATTGAAGATAAAGAAAACGCCCATACCATTGCTGTTTTAGTGGATAATGAACCGGGCGTTTTGGCCCGCGTCATTGGTTTGTTTTCCGGACGCGGTTACAACATCGAAAGTTTGACGGTGGCTGAAACCAACATGGAAGACAATCTGTCACGGATTACTTTGGTAACCGTTGGCACGCCGATGATTGTTGAACAGATCAAAGCCCAATTGGGACGGCTGGTGCCCGTTCATAATGTCAAAGATTTAACATTGCAGGGTAAATCCGTTGAACGGGAATTGGCGTTGATCAAAGTTGTAGGCGAAGGCGAAGCGCGGGTGGAAAGTTTGCGGATCGCCGATATTTTCCGCGCCCGTGCGGTGGATAGCACAAATTCGTCGTTTATATTTGAAATTGTTGGTAAAACAGAAAAAATTGATGCCTTTATTACGTTGATGAAACCATTGGGTTTAACCGATGTGTCACGCACCGGGGTGGCGGCGATTTCACGGGGTATACAATCACTTGATGCGGTTTTTTAAATTAATTTGAACAATTAAATATCTTTCACAGAATGGCAACCACGTTCCATTCAATCCACTGTTATTGTTAAAGGAAAAATACTATGCGCGTTTACTATGATCGGGATGCCGATGTTAATCTTATTAAATCTAAAAAAGTGGCTATCGTTGGTTATGGCAGCCAAGGCCATGCTCATGCATTAAATTTGCGTGACTCGGGTGCTAAAAATGTTGCTGTGGCCTTGCGCGCTGGATCAAAAAGTGCAGCGAAAGCCGAAGCCGAAGGTTTGCAGGTGATGACCCCAGCCGATGCGGCTGCATGGGCCGATGTGGTGATGATTTTAACCCCCGATGAAAACCAAGGCGCATTGTACCGGGATGATTTAGCGGCCAACTTGCAACAGGGTGCTGCCATTGCGTTTGCTCATGGATTGAACATTCATTTCGGTTTAATCGAAGCCCGCCCTGATTTAGACGTGTTTATGATCGCACCCAAAGGCCCCGGCCACACCGTACGTTCCGAATACCAACGCGGCGGCGGGGTGCCGTGTCTGGTCGCTGTTGATCAAGACGCCACCGGCAACACATTAGAAGTCGCATTATCATATGCATCAGCCATTGGTGGCGGACGTTCGGGCGTCATTGAAACCACATTCAGAGAGGAATGCGAAACGGATTTGTTCGGTGAACAAGCCGTCCTTTGTGGTGGGTTAACACAGTTGATCAAAGCTGGGTATGAAACGCTTGTAGAAGCCGGATACGCCCCGGAAATGGCATATTTCGAGTGCTTGCACGAAGTTAAACTCATTGTCGATTTAATCTATGAAGGCGGCATTGCCAACATGCGTTATTCGATTTCCAATACGGCCGAATATGGGGATTATGTATCCGGACCACGGGTTATTGATGATGGAGTCAAAGCCCGCATGAAAGACGTGTTAGAAGACATACAATCGGGTCGTTTTGTTCGTGACTTTATGTTGGAAAATCAAGCCGGACAACCGAGTTTTAAAGCCACGCGTCGGCGTGAAAGCGAACATGGTATCGAACAAGTTGGCGAAAAATTACGTGCCATGATGCCGTGGATTACGGAAAACAGACTGGTAGATAAATCCAAAAACTAAGCGTGTTTTAACGCAGCATTTAATAGAGCCGGGGCGTTTAAAAACGTTCCGGCTTTGCTGTGTCTAGAGAGCTGATTTGAGGTTGATGGACATCGATTTCCAATGCTTTTAATGCCTGATCCGGACCGTTTGCTGTGGTATAGAGTTGTGCAGCTTTCACATCAGCAAAGCCACCATTTATTGCGCTTTGAATAAGTTCTTCAAACGGTTGCCAATAGCCGTCGTTATCCATAATAATGATTGGTTTATTATGCAGGCGTAATTGTTTCCAAGTGATGATTTCAAAAGTTTCATCCAATGTGCCAAGGCCGCCGGGCATGGAAATAAAAGCGTCGGATAAGTCGAACATGCGTTGTTTTCGGGTGTGCATGCTGTCGGTTTTAATTTTTTCTGTTAACCCGTCATGGCCGACTTCTAGGCGTTCGAGAAACTCAGGAATGACGCCAATGACTTGGCCGCCGTTTTCAAGCACTTGATCGGCAATGATACCCATTAATCCAACGTGACCGCCGCCATAGACCAAACGAATACCATTTTTGCTAAGTAATTGGCCTAGCCGGATGGCGGCATTCCTGTGTACCGGATTCGTTCCCGGTCGTGATCCACAAAAAATACATACGGATTTTACATATTTAGGTTGCTTGATCGTCATGAGTTTTATAAAAATTCTGGAATAATGGACAATTTTACTAAATAACAATCGAAAAATGATATTGTTCCCTTGATCTTTTCTTAAGCTCCGGCAAAAATCAAGGTCTTGTACGTAAAATAATCCGATTTGAAATAAACAAGCCGTCTGGAAATGAAGCTTTTGATTAAACCTGTTGTCATTGCCGCCCTTGGCGGGGTTATTGTTACCGGCGTTATTGTCGCCAATGTCGTGCTGTGGAAACAAGAAATCAGCCCCGTTGAGCAAGCCCCAAAACCGGGTGTCGTTCGCGAAATAACGACAAGCGAACAGGCGACTGAAAATGCCTCGGATCAAACGGATACAATAATAACAACGCCGTCAACTTCTGTTAAACCCGAACAGCAAGTATTGCCGTCGTTTGACGTGGTCCGCGTGGCTCCAGATGGTAATGCCTTGTTCGCAGGAACAGCTTTTCCCGGTGCTGAAGTGATCATTTATGACGGCCAAGATATTCTTGGTCAATTGAAGGCTGATGCAAATGGTGAATGGGTATTTTTATCGAATAAACCCATCACCGCAGGCAACCGCCAATTCAGTCTGGAAATGCGTGTTGACGGCAAACCTGCTGTGCGCTCCGACGATGTTGTGATGTTGATGGTGCCAGAAATTAAATCTCTGAAAATGGCCGAAAATGATACTTTATCGACACCCCCGTCAGAAAACCCACCCTTGGCTAATTTGTTGCCGGGGGCCGGTGACGTCAAAACCACTAAAAAAACATCTACGGCTGTGGCAATTAAACTGTCCAGAAGCAATAGCAAACCGATCGAACTGTTGCAAAAACCAACCCTTGCAAAAGGAACGGCGGCCGTGTTGTCCGTTGACGTCATCGATTATGACGATCAAGGAAAACTGACCATTAGTGGCCGCGCTGAAAAAAATCTATCGGTGGTTTTGTATTTGGATAACGTTTATATCGGTAAAGTCGCCGCCGACATCGATGGCGCTTGGAAATTGGTTCCTGATAATACCGTGGACCCCGGTTTATATACTTTGCGTGCCGATGAACTTAATCCGGAGGGCAAAGTCATCGCCCGGCTTTCGTTTCCTTTTTCAAGGGCGGAACCTGATCCCGGTTTGACGGACGAGCCGTTTGTTATTGTCCAGCCGGGCAATAGCTTATGGCGACTGGCAAGGCGCACCTATGGCAAAGGTTTAAGTTATACGGTGATCTATGCTGCCAACAAAGACCGCATTAAAAACCCGGATATGATATTCCCCGGACAGGTTTTTTCTGTTCCCAAAAACCCTTGATATACTTTGTTGTTTGTAAAGTTCGTGACTATAATTACTGATTAACCACCGTTGTAAAATTGGTTCAATCCAAATAGCGTCCCGTTAACTGTAAAATTTTTTAGAATCGAAGGTTTTGCAGAAACTCAAACCAGCGGTCAGTTCCGGGGCTATTTTATCCGCTAATGAACGCGCGCGACATAAATGCGGAGAGACTGAAAAGGTCAGGGTCAAATGGCAATTAAAATCATTTTTGTTGACGATGAAATTCGGGTGCTTGAGGGCCTGAAACGATCATTTCGTAATATGCGTGATGATTGGGATATGAGTTTTGCTTCAAGCGGAAAAGAGGCGCTGGCGTTAATTGCAGATACTCGGTTTGATGTGATTGTTTCTGATATGGATATGCCAGAGATGACCGGAGATGCGTTGCTAAATCAAGTCAAAATTGATAGCCCGGAAACAGCGCGTATCGTTCTTACGGGCGCAGCGACGAAGGAAAAAGTCTTTCGTCTACTCGGTTCGGATCATTTTTTTCTTTCAAAACCTTGTCCGAGAGATGTTTTTATTCAGACCGTTGAAAAAGCGCTGGATTTGCATTTTCATGTTAAAGAAATAGTGCCGGGTGTGATTGAAAATGAACCTTTGAGCAATGAAGATCTGACGTTGATTTTAGAAGATTTTTTTCGTGGGCAGCTCTTAAAAGGCGCAATTGGAAGCGAAGATGTTCCTTTTAAAATACGTTCGCGGTTGTCCAACGATCTCGTAAACTTTTTTGCTCCTGTCGTAGAAACGCCTGATTATCTTCCGCAGTTTGTGGACACCAGCGAATATGATGGCATTTTAAATGGGTGGCTTGACGCGGGTGACAGCGATCCAGAAACTTCGTAATAACCGGGATAAATATTTTCTTCTCGACCTGGATCGTTTCACCCTGACACGTTTAAGTTTGGTGATCAGCCCCGCCGATGGAGCTGTATAAATGATTGATCAGCCCGCCCTAAATGAGTTGGGCGTGGGGCATGCGCCACGGAACCCGTTTTGCGGTTTTTTTTATGTTAGGTGTTTAACGGACTTGTGGACCGCGTGCTGATTGATGGAGAGACCGCAAAAATTTCCAATCAGCCGGGCAGATTTTTTTGTTCCTACAGAATAACCAGCCGAGATTTTTAAATTTTTTAATGTTCTTTGGGGGCCATCAAAAACATCGAAAGTAATTCTAGGTATGGCCCGATGTGCAACAACAGTTTTGATGCCTCTGTTATCAATAACGTCGGAGTTAAAGGCAGATCAAGGTCAAGACTGGTTTTGAAAACGATCTGTTGATCACGTGTCAGCGATATGTCGGTGTTGGCTATTTCACGGGCTTCATGTAAAATAGCCATGGCGTTGATGCGGGCTAAAAAATTTTGCCCAGAATACGGCAGATGCCCCAAATGGCCATGGATGTGAATGGAAGAATGGGCGTGTTTTTCTTTGCCTGACGGATCGTCTTGCTGTTTGCTGGCTTGGGCTTTTACAGCAAAAACGAAACCTAAATAAGAAAATGCAAAATTAAATGACCCGTCTGTATGTTGCCCGGACATAACAAGGGCATCGCCTAGGTCGCTTGGAATTTGGTTAATGTTTTGGAATAGGGCTATTGCGGGTGAGGCATTTTGTGACATAGGTGCAGTTGTCCTCTAGGAACGGGCATTATTTTGATGGTATTTCGAAGCCAGTTGTTTGAATTCGGATCATTTTAACTGATCTTAACGTGAACGGTGCCTTGCTGTCACCCCGGCAAATTGTTAAAACCCATCAGCATCAATAATTTATTCATTTATGCCCTAAAAATTGTCTTTTAAGACCGAGTTGCATGATCGGTGGAACTCAAATACTGTTTAGGGGGGCAATATGGATACAGTAGTACCTTTTGAATTTATTAGGATTTAACGCCTTGCTGAAAATTGTTTTGGTTCCCATCAATAAGGCCGGTTGGCCGTTTATAGCGATCTTTGCCGCCCTTGGCCTATTGATGGCTTGGACTTATCAACCGCTGGCTTTTGTCGGATTGGTTTTAACATTGTGGTGTGTGTATTTTTTTCGCGATCCTGACCGCTATACACCAACCCGTTCAGGTTTAGTAATCAGCCCCGCCGATGGCGTTGTGCAAATGATCGACGAAGCTGCCCCACCCGAAGAATTAGGCATGGGGCCGCTACCAAGAACCCGTATTGCTGTTTTTATGAATGTTTTTGATGTCCATGTGAACAGGGTGCCGATTGATGGTGAAATCACAAAAATTGCTTACCGTCCGGGAAAATTTTTAAATGCGTCGTTGGATAAAGCAAGCGTCCATAATGAACGCATGAGTTTGAAAGTAACCACAGATGACGGCACTGACGTGGCCTTTGTTCAAATCGCAGGGTTAGTCGCCAGACGTATTTTGTGTTGGACGTCGGTGGGAGATAAAATGCAAGCAGGCCAACGGTTTGGTATGATCCGGTTTGGTAGCCGGGTTGATATTTACCTACCAAAAAATATCCAGCCGATGGTGACTTTAGGACAAACAGCGGTGGCTGGTGAAACCGTGATCGCAGATTTTTTAAATAAAGACGACAAACGCATTGGCGAAATAAGACAAGGTTATCATGGCGGATAAACCCCAAACCCCTATAGATGGAAACAGTCAAACAGGAGCTAGATCGTATAAAAAACGTCGGCTTAAACGATTGTCCTTTAATACAATGGTCCCGAATATATTGACTTTGTTAGCGTTGGCTTCGGGTTTGACCGCTGTTCGCTTTGCGCTTCAGGATCAATGGGAATTTACGTTGATTGCGGTGGCCGCCGCCGCCATCTTGGATGCGCTTGATGGTCGGGTCGCCCGCCTGTTAAAAGGGTCCAGCAAATTTGGCGCGGAACTGGACTCGTTATCAGATTTTGTTTGTTTTGGTGTATCGCCGGCGTTGATTTTATATTTATGGTCTATGGAAAAAGCCGGCAATCCGGGGTGGATATTGGCATTGTTATACGCCATGTGTATGGGGCTGCGGTTAGCCCGTTTTAACGTTGCCATCGATGACCACGATCAACCCGGTTGGAAAGCCAATTTTTTTGCCGGCACTCCGGCGCCTGCAGCGGCTGGATTGGTGTTGTTGCCGATCGTTTTATCGCTGGAATTCGAAACCGATGTTTTCCGTAACCCTTGGATCGTGTCGCTGTTTTTATTAACCGTTGGCGGATTAGCCGTTAGTTCAGTGCCGACTTATTCGTTTAAAAAATTAAAAATCCCCAACCGGCTTGTCCTGCCGACAATGTTAAGCGTCGCCGTAATCGCAGCTTTTGTTGTGAGTGTGCCGTGGCTAACTTTGATTGTTATTCTGGGACTTTATTTGATCTCGATCCCGTTCAGTTACCGGGCGTATATGCGATTTAATCAGGGCCGATCTGGAAAAACGATGTCGGGCAGCTAATCAATTTTTTGTTTATTTTGTTTTTTGCTTAACCGCCAGCTTTGCACGTTGGTGCGGATCATTAACGAACTGGGTGTGACCACCAACGTTAACAATGTGGCAAAACCCAATCCGAAAACGATAGATGTTGATATTTGTGTCCACCATTGAGTTGCGGGTGCACCGATGCTGACATGACGGTTAATGAAATCAATGTTGACCCCTAATACCATGGGCATTAATCCGAGCATTGTGGTGATGGTGGTTAACAAAACCGGGCGCAAGCGTTGTGCGCCAGTTTTCAAAATGGCAGTGCGGATGTTGGCTTCGGTTAATTTCAGTCGGTCAAAGGTGTCGATTAATACGATGTTGTTGTTCACGACAATCCCGGCTAGCGCAATAATCCCGATGCCGCCCATAACGATGCCAAAGGGTTGGCCCGTTACAAGCAAGCCAATAAACACGCCGATGGTCGACATAATCACTGACGATAAAATCAAAAGGGCCGAATAAAAACTGTTAAATTGGGTGACCAAAATGATTGCCATGATAAACAATGCAACGATAAACGCTTTACCCAAAAAGGCTTCGGCTTTTTTTTGTTCAATGTCTTCGCCTTTAAAACGGATATCGACTTGGCTGCCTAAATTTGTTGTGGCCAGCCAGTTTTGAATTTCTTTGACTTTATCGTCGACCAGAATACCCGGCTCAACATCGGTTTGAATGGTCATGATGCGTTTGGCATCAATGCGGTTAATAATCCCTGTCTTGGGTTTAGCTTTAAGAGTGGCAAAATTTTCAAGTGGCACAACTTGATTGTTAATGGTCGTGCGAATGGCCCCTAATTGTTCAATGTTACGAAACCGTTCTGGATAACGTATGCGTAAATCCAATTCTTCGTCGGCGTCATCAGGGCGGTATTCACCAAGCCGAATGCCAGTCGATGCCATTTGCACGGCACGACCAATTAAATCGACATTGGCGCCAAATTTTGCCGCTTGTACCCGGTCCACATCCACTTGCCAGTCAATGCCGGGCAAGGGCCGGCTGTCTTCTAATCCTTGAAAACCGCCGATTTTTTTCATGGCATCTAGAATTTCAACGAGCACTGGCGGAATCAGGGCCGGGTTTTTAGAAGAAATTTCGATTTGGATGGGTTTGCCAACGGGCGGGCCTGCTTGTTCAATACGGCGATCAACAATAATGCCGCCAATGTTTGATATTTTATTTGATAAATCATTCATGATGACATCGGCTTTGCGGCGTTGATCCCAAGCCATAAAATCTAGGGTGATAAGGCCAATAACGTCTTCTGCCAAGTCATTGCTTTGTTGAACTCCGGCGCGGCTGTAGACAATTTTAAACTCATTGGTTTTGCGGTTTAATTTTAAAACGACGTCTTCGACTTGTTTAACCAGCCGGGTTTGTTCATTTGTTGATAAATTTCCGCGGGCTTTGACTTGTAATTGGGCGATATCAGGTTCAACGTCTGGAAAAAATTCAACGCCTCGGCCAAACTGTGAATATAGAACCTGAACGCCAATTAAAATCAGGCTTGTTGCCAGTAAAATTTTCCCCGGATGGTTAAGCGCGTGACCTAAAACTTTGATGTAGCCACCTGTGAAGCCACCGATATGGGATAAATCATCAGATGCATCGCCGGCCAATTGACGCATTTGTTCAGGATTGGCGACAACGCCTGATTTGCCAAAATAAGCGCCCAATGTGGGGATGAAAATTAACGCCATTAACAGGGATGCAGATAACGTTAAAAGCAGTGTCAGGGGTAAAAATTTCATAAACTCACCAACCACGCCGGGCCAGAAAACCAACGGTAAAAATGCGGCCAAAGTGGTGGCCGTTGACGCGATAATCGGCCATGACATGCGTTTGGCTGCGAGCGCATAGGCGGTTTTTCTTGGTTCACCCTCAGCCATTTTACGGTCAGCAAATTCGGTGACGACAATGGCCCCATCGACCAACATACCGACCGCTAAAATCAAGGCAAACAGCACAACCATGTTAATGGTCACTCCGATCGCTGATAAAACTAAAATACCCATTAAAAATGACCCGGGCACGGCCACGCCCACTAAACCTGCCGTGCGGGGGCCGAGTGCATAAATAACCACAACCATGACCAATAGAATGGCGGCAATGATATTGTTTTGCAAATCAGCCAACATGGTTTCTATATCGTTTGATTTGTCGTTGGTGAAATCGATTTTGATTTGTGATTTTAATGTTTCCGGCCAATATTTTTTAATGCGATCAACGGCCAAGCGGACCATGGTCACTGTATCGATAATATTTTCGCCCGTGCGTTTGACGACTTCTAAAGCAACGGCGTTTTTGCCATCAATATGAGCAACGGAGGTTGCATCTTTGAACGTGCGCCTGACTTCACCAATGTCACCAAACAAAGCGACACTGTCGCCATCGGCTTGTAACGGCATGTTTTGAATATCGCGTAAATTTTCGAATAATCCTGGGACTTTTAACTGAAACCGACCAAGCCCGGTATCCTGTGATCCGGCGGCCACCAACAAATTAGATGCACGAATGGCGTTTACCGTATCGATAGGTGATAGTCCGTAACTTTCGACTTTGATGGGGTCCAACAAGAACTCGACCATTTCGTCTCGTTCCCCGACGATATTAACCTCTAAAACCGTGGGGATAGTTTCGAGGGTATCGCGTAAATCACGGGCCATTTTAAAAAGCGTGCGTTCCGGTGCATTGCCGGATAATGCCACGACAATGACAGGAAATAATCCGACGTTAACTTCGTTGACGGTGGGTTCGTCGGCATCGTCGGGTAAATCAGGCTTGGCGAGATCAACTTTTTCACGGACATCATCCATGGCCTGATCGGCGTCAAAGCCCGCATCAAATTCTAATGTGACGCTCCCCCCACCCTCATAGGCGCGGGATTTCATTTCTTTGATGCCTTCGATAGAACGTAACTTTTGCTCCATCGGGCGGACCAATAATCGTTCGGCATCTTCGGGGGAAATGCCTTCTAATGACATCAGTACATAAACAATGGGAATGTTAATGTCCGGGTCGGCCTCTTTGGCAATGTTGATGTATGAAATGCTGCCTGACACCAAAATCATCAATAACCCCGTCAATACGGTACGGGCATGGTTGACGGCCCAATCGATAATTGCGTTCATGATGATGGCTTATCTGAATTGGATTGATGCAAAGATAGTTGTGGATCTTGGGTGGTGCGCACACGTTGCCCTGATTTAACAAATTCTTGGCCGTTGGTGATAATGTCGATTTGATTGTCCAATCCACCTAACCAAATGCCTGTTGGTGTATCGGATAAAATTTTAATGGGCTTAAACTGGACATAGCCATTTTCATCGACAATCTTGATGCCAATTTGTCCATTTTTATTCAGCGTTAAAATCGACGGTGATACTTTATGACCCATGGTTGGGCGCCCAGACAAACGTAACTCGCTGGTTAATCCGGCGACAATGCGTTGATCAGAATTATCAATTTCTACTTCGACACGAAAAGTCCGGGTGCTGCCTGATGATGCTTTTGATAAATAAATAACGTTACCAAATGCCTTCGTCCCGTCGGGGAACGTAACTTCAGCAGGGCTGCCCGTTGTTAATTGGGAAAACTGACGTTCAGAAACAGCCCCTGTGACTTTGATAGGATTTAAGCTAATGATCCGGGCGATGATGTCCCCGGCTTTGACACGGTCGCCAACATCATAGGGTAAATTTTCGATGATGCCATTGATGGGGGACGTGATTGTTGTGCGGCGAATATCCAATTGAATAGAGTTCAACTCGGCGACGGCTTTGGCTAAGTCGGCTTTTTCTTTAGCCAGTTTAACACGCGACTGAAATTGTTTTTTGGATAATTTTGTGGCGGCGGCAAAAGCTATTTTTTGGTATTCATACAAAGCTTCGGCTTGTTGTTTTTTAGCCAGCCTATCGTCCATAAATAAGGATAAAATTGTGCTGCCAGATTTTATGGATTGACCTTTTACAGCAGGCCTTATGCGGATGCGCCCAATGGTTTCTGCACGCACGTTGATATCCTGAACAGGTTCGGTTAATCCAAACAAAATAATGCTTTTGGCTTTGGCTTTAGCTGTGCTTGAAACGATGGTTACTAATGGTAACGTCGGTGTGTTATCGGAGGTATTTTTTTCATTTACCATAGGTGATGGGTTGGCGTCACCAGGCCAATACCCCGATGCTATCCATAGCATCGCGGCAATGGCGACGAATACGGCTAAAACTGTTGAAAATTGCAGTTTGATTTTTTTTATAGGCGATTGGGTGTCGGTCATAACGATATATTCTTCAGTATATTAGCACTTTGGTCTGGGGACGCTAAAATATCATTACGGTGCTGTTTTAAATAATCAGCCATAGTACGGTAAAAAATCACACCCATAGACCGGATATGTTGTCTGGGTTGGGATATACCATCCGTATCAAGCCCATCGATTGTGTTTGCAGCGTCATCAAAATGGCTGATGTAATTATCAAGTACGCTGTGTAAATGGTGTGGCTCCATAATGTCGGCAAAAAACAGCATAAATAAAGCATCGGAATGAAATTTGTCCGCGGCCGGTGGCTGACTTAGGGCATGTTTTAACTGGGACAGGCCCGCTGATGTTAATGCATAGACTTTTTTGTCCGGTTTGCCGTTTTGGGTATGTTCTTGGCAATGTACCAAGCCATCAACATGCAACTGGGTTAGCGCCGGATAAATGGACCCATAACTAACGTGGGCAAAGTGGCTGAAAGGCCCTGTTTCGAACAGCTTTCTGATTTCATAGCCACTGGCATTTCCAAGTGACAATGCGCCTAAACATAGATATTTAACCTGCAAGAATTAATCCTTTTACACAATAAATTTTAAGTTGTTGGATAGTATGTATGCATATATCGACTAAACATATATCAGTCCAGCATATAATTTTTATATATATAGGTCCAACAGAAATGTTCTATGATTAAGTTGTAATTTTTTACGGCCTTTTTTTGGTAGGCACATGGGATGTTAAAAATATTATAGATTGATTAAATCTGGACGTTAACTCTAAGATTTTCAGGAATTGAATGTGAACAATATCTTAATCGTTGCTGTTATTGTCCATGTGTTCTCGGCGGCACTGACTTTGCGCCTAGCTTTTACGTCGGAAAAACGTGTCTTCTGGTTCACTTATGCGGCACTCAACGTCGGTGTCGGTATCTTTAATGCGTTCTATTTGTATCAAAAACAACCCTCCGATGCCCATTTCTACAGTTTGGCCATATCCGCTATCATGTTTTTGTTGGTCGCCCGCGCCTTTCTAGAGGATAAAAATCAAACCGAATTAAAACAAAAATCTGAATTAACAAAAGCCCAACTCAAAGAGTTTAGTTCCCAGCATTCTTTATGGTTTTGGGAAATGGACAAAGACTTGCGGTTCACCTATTTGTCCGAAGAAAATAAAGCAGTCACCGGTTATGATCCTCGTTTGTACATTGGTCGGAAACGGCTGGAAATTGCCGCAGAAGCCAAAAATAGGGACAAATGGGTCGCCCATACAGCTGATCTAGAAGCCCATAAAGAAATCAAGGAATATGCGTATAATTTAGTCACATCCAACGATAAATTATTACGAATTAAAATTAACGGTAAACCATTTTATGATCAGGATGGGACATTCCAAGGCTACCGCGGCAACGGACGTGATGTGACGAAAGAGTATGAGGATCAAGTAAATTTGACCAGCAGCCAACAACAATTGCAAGCTATTTTGGATAACGTTGTCGAAGCGGTGATTGTCATTGATGAAAAATCAAAAATCAAAACTTTTAACCCGGCGGCTGAAACAATGTTTGGTTACACGGAGCAAGATATTATAGGCCATTCAATTAATAAGATGATGACCGGGCATGATCATGATCATCACGATCAATATATGAAAGACTATGAACAAACAGGGATGGCTAAAATATTAGGTGTCCGCGAACGAGAATTACAAGCGGTTCGCAAAAATGGTGAGATTTTTCCAATTGAATTGAATATTGCTGAGTTTTTTATAGGATCAAAACGTAATTTTATTGGCACGATACGTGACATCAGTAGGCGCAAAAATACGGAAAATAAACTCCGTCAAAGTATGCAGGATGTTAAAAATGCCAATCAAGCCAAATCAGAATTTTTAGCGGCTCTTAGCCATGAATTCCGTACGCCGTTAAATTCGATTATCGGATTTTCGGAATTAATTATGGGCCGGTATCTAGGTATTAGTGATCTAAAATTTTATGAAGATTATGTAAAAGACATTCATGGTTCAAGCCAGCATTTGTTATCATTGGTCAATGATGTGTTGGATTTATCAGCCATTGAAGCCGGAAAACGCGACATTGATCGGGTTGAAATTGATATTAATAATTGCATTGATCGTGCTCACGAAATTTTACACGGGGCCTTGAACGAAAAAGATATTGCGATCAATGTCGATACGGATGGTCTTGAAACGCCTGTTTTTGCCGATCAACGTGCGGTTATGCAAATTCTGATAAATCTGCTTTCAAACGCCATTAAATTCTCATCCAATGGCGGACAAATTGAAGTCCGTATTACTGAGAACAATACCCATCACACGTTGATTGTGGACGATTCAGGAAAAGGTATTCCTGCCTATAAGTTAACGGATCTAATAAAACCCTTTGTTATGCTAGAAAACAATCCACCCGATGGGTCGCAAGGCACCGGATTAGGGCTGGCAATTGTAGATCAATTGGCTCAGTTGCACGGTGGCTCATTGCGCCTTGAAAGCGAAGTCGGCAAAGGCACTCAAGTTTATGTCAAACTGGCAAAAAAACAGAATGACACATAAGGGCTTAAAGACCTTGTTTGCCCATGGCTAAAAATTTTTCCCGGCGCTGGGTGATCAGTTGATCGCCGTCCAATTCGGCAAGGTCGATCAAATCTTCATTAATGCGGTCGCCAACGCTTTGCATTGCGTCCATACGGCTACGGTGAGCGCCGCCCAACGGTTCTTTAATGACTTTATCGATTACGCCAAGTTTAGCTAAATCTTGTGCTGTCAGCCGCATGGCTTCTGCGGCATCTTCGCCTCGGGCCCCGTCGCGCCATAAAATCGATGCGCATCCTTCGGGGGAAATCACAGAATAAATCGAATGCTCTAACATATGCACACGGTTTCCAGCGGCTAATGCAATGGCCCCGCCTGACCCGCCTTCGCCAATGACGACACTGATTAAAGGTGTTTTCAGACCCAGACAAACATCAATGGATTTGGCGATGGCTTCGGCTTGGCCTCTTGCTTCGGCATCAATGCCGGGATAAGCGCCGGGGGTGTCAACCAATGTCACAACGGGTAATTTAAACTGTTCTGCCATGTGCATTAAGCGTTGTGCTTTGCGGTAGCCTTCGGGACGGGCCATGCCAAAATTATGTTTAACGCGTTGGCTGGTATTCGATCCTTTTTCATTGCCGATAACCACCACAGAACGTCCTTGTAATCGGCCCATGCCGCCAACAATGGCCGCGTCATCTGAAAATGCGCGGTCACCGGCAAGCGGCGTGAAGTCATCAATTAGGGTATCAATATAATCTAATGCATGAGGCCGATCATGGTGCCTAGCGATTTGTGTTTTTTGCCATGCTGATAGTTTACCATAGGTTTGTATCAGCAGTTTTTCGACCTTGGCCTGCAGCTTGGTTACTTCGTCGGCAATGTTAAGATCGTCGCTTCCGGTCAAATGACGGAGTTCCTCGATTTTACCTTCGAGCTCGGCAATGGGTTTTTCAAAATCTAAATAATTATGCATGGCCGATGATTATCACATCATTTCCCGGTTGGCGATGCAAAAAACCATGATTTTTTCTATTTTTTAACCACCACCACAAAAAAAGAGCGGAACATAAGTTGCCCGCTCTTAATCGATGGTCGTTTGTGGCGAAACTCAGCCGAGTTTGGCGATCTGTTCGGCTTTTTTAACCATCACTTCTGCTTGTTTAATGGATGCGATGTCGATCAGGCGACCGTCCAGAGTAACCGCACCTTTGCCTTCTTTTTGGGCTTGGTCCATGGTTTCAATGATACGTTTGGCTTTGGTCACATCGTCATTTGACGGGCTGAACTCCTGATTGGCTAAATCCACTTGGGACGGGTGAATAGCCCATTTGCCTTCGCAGCCTAAAACGGCGGAGCGTTTGGATTGGGCAATAAACCCATCGCTATCAGAAATATCACCAAATGGCCCATCGATAGGGCGTAATCCATTGGCACGGGCGGCAACAACCATGCGGGCAATGGCGTAATGCCACATGTCGCCCCAGTGCTGGTCACGGTTGCCATTTTGATCGATATCGGTCAACACGTGGTAGTCACCATTGGCTCCACCGATGTTGGTTGTCCGAGCTTTGGTTGATGCAGCGTAATCGGCCACTCCAAAATGTAAAGATTCGTTACGTGGGCTGGCGGCGGCAATTTCATGGATGTTTTGCATGCCGAGTGCGGTTTCAATGATCATCTCAAAACCTATGCGCTTTGTATATCCTTTGGCTTGCTCGACTTGGGTGACCAACATATCGATAGCGTAAATATCCGCCGCCGTTCCCGCTTTGGGAATCATGAACAAGTCGAGTTTATCGCCGGCTTGTTCCATTATGTCGATGACGTCTTTGTACATGTAATGGGTATCTAATCCATTGATGCGCACGGATACGGTTTTCCCCGACCAATCCAGATCGTTCAAAGCTTCGATGATGTTTTTGCGCGCCTGTTCTTTATCGCTGGGGGCGACCGCGTCTTCTAAATCTAGGAAAACAACATCGGCGTTGCCTGCCGCAGCTTTTTCTAAAAACCGAACGTTGGAACCGGGAACGGCTTGTTCGGAACGATTTAGCCGGGCTGTGGCTTGTTGGGTAATGGTGAAGCTCATGAAAACATCCTTTGATCGTGGTGATAAAAATGAATTGGCAACTGTCAGTCAGACAATTTTCATATTCACAAAATTGTATGTATAATATGTTGCTTGTTCATTGTTTTCCCGTAAAATTCAGCCATATACAAGACAATCTTATAAAGAATCTCAGCAACTCAGTTATGCTATAAGTTCACAAGATTACAGGCGTTACATCCAGTAGAGTAAGCTGAACATAAAAGGAGTTATTCAATAATGACCACTCAACCCCGTTTGCTGATCACCCGTAAATTAACGGACAATGTCGAACGCCGCGCTCTTGAAACCTATGATGTTGTCAATAATCCGGCGGACAAATTATGGACGGCCCAAGAATTAATCAAAAACTGCCAAGGCATTGACGCCATTTTGCCTTGTCATACGGAAATTTTTAATGCTGATTTAATCGCCGCTTTGCCCAGTTCAGTAAAAATCGTCGCCAATCATTCAGTGGGTGTTGATCATTGTGATCTGGACGCATTTAAATCCAAAGGCATTGTGGTTACCAATACCCCCGATGTGTTATCGGACGCGACCACGGAAATCGCATTTTTGTTAATGTTGGGTGCCGCTCGCCGCGCTGTCGAAGGCGACCGTATGGTGCGCGCCGGACAATGGGATAGCTGGTCGCCATCGTTCATGGTCGGTGCTCAAGTCACTGGTAAGCGTTTGGGTATTATCGGTATGGGGCGGGTAGGCCAAGTGATGGCTAAGCGGGCGCGTGGATTTGATATGGACGTGCATTATTATAACCGTAAACGGTTGCCCACCGATTTGGAACAAGGCGCTATTTTTCACACCACCCCGGAAAGTTTAATGCAGGTATCGGATTTTTTATCTATCCATTGCCCGGCCACACCGGAAACAAAGGGTTTGATTAACCGAAAACGCTTAAAATTACTGCCCAAAGGAGCCGTTGTTGTGAATACAGCCCGCGGTGCCATTATTGACGAAGAAGCGTTATTGGATGCTTTGGATAAAGGCCATATCTATGCCGCCGGTTTGGATGTGTTTGTAAATGAACCGGGCGGCAATCCCAAATTTTCAAGCCATGATAATGTGTTTATGTTGCCGCATATTGGCAGCGCCACATTTGATACCCGGGACGCCATGGGATACCGCGCCCTTGATAACATCGATGCGTTTTTTGCAGGTACAGAACCGTTGGATAAACTGGTTTAATTTTTGCCCTTAACTTTTTGCCAACGGGTGCCCGGTTTCGACTAATGATTTTAATCGGTCTTCTAATATGTGTGTGTAAATCTGTGTGGTTGAAATATCGGCGTGGCCTAACATTTTTTGCAATGAGCGCAAATCAGCGCCGTGAGCCAATAAATGGCTGGCAAAAGAATGCCTAAGCACATGCGGTGATACCTTTGTTGCGTCCAGCCCGGATTTTTCTGCAAGTTTTTTTAACAATTGGGCGAACCGCGCTCTGGTTAAATGGCCACCTTTACCACGGGATGGGAACATAAAATCTCGATGAGGGGCGGGTTTATGCGCGCCTTGGGTTTCTACATAGTTTTTTATGGCATCCGATGCAGGCTCGCTGAGCGGCACCATGCGTTCTTTGTCGCCTTTACCGCGAACGATTAAAAACTTTCCGTCTCGGCTGATGGCGCGTAATGGCAATGACACTAATTCGCTAACGCGTAAACCCGTTGCATATAAAATTTCTAATAATGCTAACATCCGCAACCCTTTGTCCGACGTGTCTTTTTCAGCCGCTTCTAGTAAATGGGTTACGTTGTCTTCGCTTAGGTATTTGGGTAACGGACGGCCTTGGCGAGGGCTGTCAATTGAGGTTGTGGGGTCATCACCCCGGATGCGTTCGGCATATAAATACTTAAAAAACTGACGCAACGTTGATAAATGCCGAGCTTGGGTTGACGCCTTCATACCGAGGTTTGAAAGTTTTTTAAGGTAACCTTGGATATGGGGTTTTCCGGCGTCTTCTGCCAAGCGTTTGCGGGGGGCTAGAAAATCTTGAAAATCCGATAAATCACGCCGGTAAGCATCCAATGTATTTGTGCTGGCGCCAAGTTCCGATGCCATCATATCTAAAAATCCATCGACATGTCGCGATGCCATATTATGACGGGATAAGTGTGCCGACCGCGTGCGGGGTTTTGGCACCGTCGGTTTCATGGTTTACAAACCCCAAGCCAAAATTGCTTCGACGGCGAGTTTACGGGCTTCGACATCCAATCCGATCAAGCGTAAGTTTTTAATGATCTGTCCTAAAATGACAGCATCGGTTTTACCAGGGCCTTGTTCACCAATGGCGATCATCGATAAAAGAATTGCTTGTCCAGCACCGAAAGGGGGGCCTTTTTTTACAACAGAATCATTTAGAGCGACTGGTGTTTGTACAGTTTTTGACGGGGGGGCCAAAACAGACGTTATCAAGGTTGATGTTGTCGGAACCGTCGTAGCGGCTAGGGGCAATGTTGGTTGTGATGGCGCGGTTATTTGAGCTGTGAGCGGTGTACCGGTTGAAGCCAATGGTGCAGAAGGTTTTTGCTGATTAATTAAAGTTTGTACCGTTTGATCCAGAAAAAACAAAATGGCCGGGTTGGGGAGTGCACTGTCACGACGACCGGTGCCTTGGATTAAATCCAGCCACGCATTATCCGGCAACGATTTCTCAAATGCATCAAACAGTGTAAAAAGTTGCATCGATTGATCAAGGAATAGCTCGTTGGAAAAAGTGTCCGGCGATGTGGTTTTTATGGATAATGCTGCACGTTTCCAGTTGTTGATGATGTTAATCGCTATGTTGTTTGCAGGCGCATCAGAAATCGTTTCATCAACATTAAATCCGATTAAAACCGCGGCTGGTAATAGCAAGGCTAAATCGGTTTTGGCTTTGGCATCAAAAGAGGCGGCGGACTTTAAAACCTGATACCAAATATCGGCACTTTCAAAATCACCGGAAAATAACAAGGCGCGGACCACTTCGGGGGCAAACCACAATAAATCTCTGGACGGTGGAAGTTGTTTTAAAATTGGTAAAAATACCCGAACTGTTGATGGGTAACGGCCTTCTTGACGGGCCAGTTCAAATGCCCGGGCCATGGCTTCTGCGCGTGCGGTCGGCACTGTTTGTATGAGAGCCGAATGATATAATAAGGCACGCACGGTGGGGCCAAATTCAACATCGGCACGGGATAATGGGTTGGCTAAATCTTCGTCAGAAAATTGCACACTGTTATAAAGTTGGCGTAATGCATCAACGCTTAAAGCGCCACCGGCTTCGGCACGTTCGGCGGCTTCTAGTCGCAATCCTTTGGATGCGTTTGGGCTCATGGCGATGGCCCGTAAAATACCGGAGTTATCAGAGTTGGCGGCATCAACCGGAAGTGCCGCTTTCGCAGCCCGGCTCATGGCTAAATTCAACGGTGTCGGGTTGGGCATGGTTGAAATAACCGGCGCTTGGCCGCTATTAAAACTATCCACCAATTGATAAAATACGTCGTCTTTAATATTGGCTTCTTGCATTAACGATGCGCCGAGTTGGGCTTTATTCACGTCCCCTGATAAAATTTGGCAAAATACAAACGCTTTCTGCCAGAAATCCGCATCAGTTTTTTGGATTTGCTGGGCGGCAATGGCGCATGCGCGAGCATTATCTGTAGCCAAAAACAATGCATCAGTTTCTATTTTGATTAAATTTTTGTCTAATCCTTTGCCGCGGATCAGGTTAATCAAGTCAATTGTGCCTTGACGATCACCCATGGAGGCCAAGGTTTGAATACGTAACACCATCAAACTACCGGGGGCGGCATCGCCGATTGGGGCAACTGATGTGCTTAATAATAAACGCCGCATAATGTCACGCATGGCGGGTGAGGGGGCGTTAACCGGAAGCAGTTTAATCAGCCGTTCGACTATAGAGCGTTTAGAGTTTTTCCATAACCCGATGCCAAACCCGCCTTGATCCGCATTTAAAACGCCACCGGAATCGGGGTTGATCTCTTGTAAACTGTTGATTTCAATAGCCCCATTTAATGGCTTTGCCGATGTCACACTTGGCGGGGTGGATGGCGGGCGTTTAAAAGCAGGCGCCGGTTTTTTAGCAGGCTGTGTAGCGGTATTTGGTACAAGCGCTGTTGGCGCTAACCTAAGCGGTGCGTTTTGCTGTGCTAAAGATGGGTTTGCAGGGACGAACACAGCACTTAAAATAAATGCAGAGGCAAATAAGTTCCGTGGGTTTAGGCAGAAACCAGAAGTTTTTTGTGCTAATCTGCTAACGCTCGAAAAACGCCTGTTATTATGACGGGAAACGGTCATTCGGCAGAACCTTTTCAATGGTCGTTTTTGGGGCAGGAATTTTCCATGTGGTGAGAAAAAATCCACCGCCGACGATGAATACGATAAGTGTCAATAGAACCAGTCGGGACAGGTTTTTCATGCTTTAGATTTCACCTTTTATAATGAATAGGAGCTGCGTCAATTGAGGCTGCAATGACATGCGCGGTGTACAGTCGATGCTAGCGCGTAAATTAATTCTTTTGTTGTTGTCGTAATTATCAATTATACCATGTATTTAGAGTAATTATAAATTTTTTTATAGCTGAATATTTAACCAAATTATTAAAAACACCATAACCATTTGAAAAATATTCTTCAAGTGTGGCAATTTTCAGGCGTAATTGAAAATATCCTGTTTATAAGGGTTTTAATTTGATTATCTTTAAAATTCTATAAATTTGGTGTTTGTTGTCTTGGTCGATCACGGTGTAAAATTAAAAAATGGAAGAAAAAGCTTCAAAAACAAAACAGGCGCTGCCTGAGTTGCCGCAACCGGAAATAAATCAGCCGCTTGTTTTAGTGGGGTTGATGGGCGTTGGCAAAACCTGTGTTGGCCGACGTTTGGCAAAACATTTAGGGGTGGCTTTTGCTGATGCCGATGATGAAATTGTCAAAGCTGCCGGGTGTTCGGTTGATGATATTTTTAAGCATTATGGTGAAACCGCATTCCGTGATGTGGAAAAACGCGTGATTAAACGTTTGCTGGGTGAAAATAGTCCGGTGATTGCCACAGGTGGCGGTGCATTTATGGATGCATCGACCCGAGAACTGATTAAAAAAACGGCTATTTCTGTTTGGTTACGTGCTGATTTGCAGGTGCTAACCGAACGTACCCGCCGTCGTGGTGGCCGGCCGTTGCTGGATAATGGCAATCGACAAGAAATATTGGAAAAATTAATGACAGAACGTGACCCGCAATACCAAACAGCGGATATTCATATTGATACAGGCCATGACAGTCTGGATGCCACAGTTGGGCATATTCTTGATCAGTTGGATCGGCGAAGCCGCCCATCGGTCACGGATGATCAGCATAAAACGGATGAAGCCCATGACTGAAATTGATAACGCCGGTCCGCAAATTTTGGATCTGGATTTGGGGTCACGTAGTTACCGTATTGAAATTGGTGATGGGATTTTGACGGATGCAGGCCGCTGCATTAAAAAATACATCAACCAAGATCATGTTTTTGTCATCACCGACGAAAATGTGTCAACCCATCATTGGCCGACATTAGAGGAGTCATTACAAAATGCCGGGATTGAAGCTAAAATGCTGTGCATATCGGCTGGTGAAAGCAGTAAAAATTTCAGCCAATTGCAAGCCATAACCGATTGGTTAATAAAAAACGGTGTTGATCGTAAATCTACCGTGATTGCTTTTGGTGGCGGGGTGGTTGGTGACTTGGTTGGGTTTGCTGCAGCCATTACCATGCGCGGCATTGATTTTATCCAAATTCCAACGACTTTGTTGTCTCAAGTTGACAGCTCGGTAGGGGGTAAAACCGGCATTAATTCGGATTTTGGTAAAAATCTGGTGGGGGCTTTTCATCAGCCCAAATACGTGCTGATTGATGTGGCAACATTGGATACGCTGGATGATCGACAGGTTTTATCAGGCTATGCCGAAGTTGTTAAATACGCGCTGATTGGCGACGTTGAATTCTTTAATTGGTTGGAACAATATGGCTTGGATCTGGTTGATGGCGATAAAATATTACGCCAACGCGCTATTTATAAAAGCTGTCAGCATAAAGCACGCGTTGTAGCGGCCGATGAACATGAACATGGTGTACGCGCTTTGTTGAATTTAGGCCATACTTTTGGCCATGCTTTCGAAGCCGAAACTGGATACGGCGACCGATTGTTTCATGGCGAAGCCGTGGCCATCGGCACAATTCTGGCTTTGGATTTATCCGTTCGTTCAGGATTGTGTTTGATAGCGGATCAAAACCGGGTGATAGCACATTTTAAAAATGTAGGCTTGCCTGTGTCGTTAAAAGGGTTGGTTGATGACAACTGGTCGGTAGCTAAGTTGCTGGATCATATGGGTCGTGATAAAAAAACAGATTCAGGAACACTTAATTTTATTCTGATGAAATCCATAGGCGATGCGTTTATCACAAATGATATAAGCTTGGATAAATTAAACGCAACACTGGAACTTGCCCTTCATAATGGCGTAGACTGCTAATTCTATTTTTCACAGACAGTTAAGGTAGCGACCACAACACCATGTTAACAACACTTGTTATCGTTTTTGCACTGATCATTTTATCGGGTTTTTTTTCAGGGTCTGAAACAGCGTTAACAGCGGTTTCGCGTCCCTTTATGCACCAATTGGAACAAAACGGTGATAAACGCGCAAGCCGGGTTAATCAGTTACACGCCCACAAAGACCGTTTTATCAGTACCATTTTATTCGGCAACAATCTTGTTAATATTTTGGCATCGGCTTTAACAACAAGTTTAATGATCCAGATTTATGGCGAAGCAGGAGTTGCCTACGCTACATTAACCATGACGGTTTTGATTTTGATCTTTGCCGAAATTTTGCCAAAAACCTATGCTTTGCGTCACGCCAACCCGATGGCGTTGACGTTGGCAAGGCCTGTGTCATTTCTGGTTTGGATATGTCGCCCATTTACATTTATTATTCACATTTTCATTCGTGGTTTATTAATGATGTTTGGAGTACGCTATGAAAATGGCGAAGCTTTGACATTAACCGATGATGAATTACGCGGCGCTATTGAATTACACGAAGGCGATGGGGATGAAACGGATGCCCGCCAAGAACGTGAAATGTTACGCAGCGTTTTGGATTTGGCAGAAGTCCAAGTCGGAGAAATTTTAATCCACCGTAAAAATGTGGAAGCTATCAATGTCGATCAGTCTCCTGAAGACATCGTCGAACAAGTCCTTGAAAGTCCATTTACCCGCTTACCTTTATGGCAAGGCACACCGGAAAATGTAATTGGCGTATTACATGCCAAAGCTTTATTGCGTGAATTTCGCAGCTCCCACGATGATGTATCGAAACTGGATATCAAATCATTGGCAGCAGACCCTTGGTTTATCCCTGAACAAACATTGTTATTGGGGCAGTTACAAGAATTCCGCAGGCGGCGAGAACATTTTGCGCTGGTTGTCGATGAATACGGCGCGTTGATGGGTGTTGTCACATTAGAAGACATATTAGAAGAAATTGTCGGTGAAATTGATGACGAACATGACGTTCAAGTCAGCGGCGTTCACAAACAATCCGATGGTCGTTATTTAATAGACGGCACGGTAACCATTCGTGATTTAAACCGTGAATTCGATTGGGGGTTACCCGACGAAGAAGCCTCGACCTTGGCCGGATTTATCCTGCATCATTCAAGACGTATTCCCAATGTTGGTCAACGTTTCCGGTTTTTTGATTTTGAATTTGATATTGCCGGGCGAGAACGTCATCAAATCACCCAAATTCGGGTTTTTCCGCCAAAATCATAAGTGCTTCACATCTTTCAACTGAAAAAGTCGATTTTATTTAACATCTCGAAATAAATCGGTGCTATTGTTATTTTGAAATCTGTTTTTGTGATCTATAAAATTGTTTTTGTTATATATAAAAAAATATAAAAGTTGAATAACATCAGGAGGTTGGCAAATTATGCAAAGAAAAATTATTCCGGATATTGTAAAACGTAAAAGCATCGCCTCGGTTGTTGGCGAGGATAGTATTACCAAAGCTGCAAAAATGATGGCTGATGCCAATATCGCCGCTTTAATTGTACTCAATCAGGATGATATGATTACGGGTATTTTAACCGAACGCGATTTAACCCAGCGCGTGATGGCCAAAGGGCTTGATGCAAATACCACCCTTTGCCAAGCCATCATGACCGCAAACCCCGACACGTTAGAAGCCAGCTCGTCCGCAGGTGACGCTTTGGAATTGATGCAAAGTCGTGGTTATCGGCATTTGCCCGTTGCCGAAGACGGCAAATGTGTGGGCATGGTTTCAATCCGCGATTTATATGCTGCGGCCAAGGAAACATTAGAAGAAAATATTCGTGAAACCGAAGCGTTTGTTTTTGGCGATCGGTACGGGGCATAAATTATCATTTGCAAATGGTTGGTTGGATGGGCTGTTAATCGCCTTGATAAAATTCGGGCCATTCACGTTTGACAATGGGGCCGTCACCTCGAAACGCATGACAGGTGTCGATTAGTTGTGGGCGGCTGCCGCTGCTGCCGGAATTGCGTACTTTACGGGCGGGTATCACCGTTTGAAATGTGGCCACGGCCAAGGGACCAACTAATAAATCCGTCAAATGGGTGCAACCTTTAACCCGGCCAAAAAGGTTTAAAACTTGTCGCCGCCATCCGGGACCAATAGTTAATCCTTTTAATGCATCAAAATCAGCGGTGACATCGCCGCAGATGGTAAACGGATGGGCGTCGGATGCGGCTTCGGCCTGTTGAATAGTTAGTTCATCATTGACGGTTAAGCGGATCAACATGTGATGAATAGGCTCCCCCGCTGTAATGCCGCCACGGTCAACGTTATCAAACGTATATGTTTTGGTGTCGGTTAATGTGGCTTCGATATCCCACATACCGTCTTCGCGTTCATATCCATGGCATATGATGGTGCGGTTATGCATGAGCTTTCGTGGGCTGGGTTTTGAGAGGGGCATTCGGTCACCTAATTCCTGATCAGAAAATACAATAAGGACTATACTGTGAATAGCTGTTTTACCAACCAATGATTTGTATGATTTTTAAGAACGGGTCAGCCAAACCGCAACGACATACAGGACAAACCGCCATCTAGTTTGGCGGCTTCTGAAATATCAACGGTTATAAGGTTGTATCCTGCAGCCTTTAACATTTTTTTCGTTTCAGGATATCCGCTTGGCATAATGACGTGGTCATTCACCCGGATCGAATTAGCAGCGGCTTGTTCATCATCCGGGACAATTAAAGTTGTGTACTGGGCGAAACAACCGCTTACAGCCAGTCGTTTGGTCGCTAAAATGCAATTTTCATCTAATAAGGCGCAATCGGTTTTGAAATGTAACACACCCGGCGGTGTTTCAACGATACGCACCGGGCGGTTGATGGTTCTTGTCGCCATATGTACGGCTTCGGCGCCTTCTTGGTTCGTGCGCGCCGATAAACCGATGATGATTTCTTGTTCCGTGACCAGAATATCACCGCCTTCAACGCGCCCAGGTTCGGCCACGCTATGGCATGCTTTGAAACGTGGCGCGATATCTGGAAACAGTATTTTGGCTTCGTCTTGGCGACTTTCGGCGCCGGGCCTTAATTGAATGACCATATTTGGTAAACATAAAGCATCATCTTCGATAAATACGGCATCGGGAAAATTTTCTAAAGCAGGCAGTATATCAACTTTGACACCAGCGTCGGTTAATGCGGTTGCATAATTTTCGTGTTGTTGTAAAAATTTTTCATAATCCGGCGCCCCCACATCGACCGCACGTAACCCTTGATCGATATTTTTTGATGGCGTGCGCAAAACCGCATGGGAAAAATGAAATGATGGATAATGCCGGGTCATGACCACGAATATTCCTTTGATCTAAATGTATTCTGTCTGGGAAAGGTTATGCGACAACGCTCAAAGAGTATAGTGCTCGGAAAGACTAATATACGGCCTATCAATAACTTTAATTCTTAAAACGATAAAATATTTGCAAATAAGGGATTATTAGTGATAAAAATTCACGGATCAGCTTGTGTGAGTTGAAAAACAAAGGAAAAGGATAAGCAGGACCATGGATAAACAAAGTGAAATGGCGGTTTTTGTCCGTGTTGTTGATGACGCCAGTTTTTCCTCTGCTGCCCGGGCTTTGAAATTAACGCCGTCTGCTATTAGTAAACTTATTGTTCGCTTAGAAGACCGTTTGGGTGCGCGTTTATTAAACCGCACCACCCGGCGGTTAAGCTTAACCGGTGAAGGCCGGGCCTACTACGAACGCTGCCGCCCTATATTAGCCGATATCGAAGACGCGGAACGCGCCGTGCTAGATTTAAATTCAGCACCTAAAGGATTGTTGAAAATCAACGCATCGACGGCTTTTGCCCAATACCATGTGGAACCCTTGATCCCTGAGTTTTTAGGCCAATACCCTGATTTAAAAATTCAACTGACCATGTCTGATAGTCTGGTTAATTTAGTCGAAGAAGAAGTCGATGTGGTGATCCGCATAGCAAAATTACCTGACAGCACGTTGATCGCTCGAAAATTAGCCCCGGCCAAACGTATGGTGGCGGCGTCCCCGTCGTATATTGCCAAACACGGAATGCCAAAAACGCCGGATGATTTAGGTCAGCATAACTGTTTGACCCTTAGCTTTGAAACCGGATTAAACCAATGGGAATTCGAAGGCGGTGATGGCCCGAAAAGGTACCGGGTCAATGGTAATTTCGAATCCAATAATGCGACGGCGTTGCATGATGCGGCGTTAGCGGGATTAGGACTGATCCGAGCGGCCAATTTTATCATCGGCCCTGACATCCAAGCCGGGCGGTTAATACCGGTCTTAAGCGAGTATGAAACCGAAGGCGAAAGTAATATTTACGCCATTTATCCACAAAACCGGCATTTGTCGCCTAAAGTCAGAGTTTTTGTCGATTTGTTGTGTGATAAGTTTTTACCTGTGCCGCCGTGGGAAAAACCTGATTTTCAGCGCCGATTACTCTATAATGGTTAACGCTGTTTGCACGGGTTGATACAAAGCCATGGATTTATATTCCATAACATTATATGATTATGGAATATAAGATTAGTAAAATCCCTGATATCATAAGTACTTGATACTAAAGGAGCAGGCCATGGCCACAACAATGATACTTACGTTCACCGCACATGACAGACCCGGCGTTGTTGAATTACTGTCTAAAACCGTCGCTTTAAACGGTGGCAATTGGTTGGAAAGTCGGATGGCCCATTTAGCCGAACGTTTTGCAGGTGTTGCCCGCATTGATGTTGCTGATGATGTCGCAGGTGACTTGGAAAAATCGTTGCTGGAATTAAAAGATGAAGGTTTTCATATCTTTGTCGAACGCACATCGCCTGTGGTCACCGATCAAGACATCACCTGTTTTGAATTGGATATTGTTGGCCCTGATCGATCAGGACTTATGATGGAGCTAACAAAGTGTTTGGCGTCGCTACACATAAGCGTCGAAGAAATGGAAACATCAATAAAACCGGCACCCGTATCGGGCGGCACTTTTTTCCATGCTAAAATTATTTTTTCAGCCCGTGCCGATATAGACGAGCAAGATTTAGCCGACAAACTTCAAAGTTTAGGCGAAACAATGCATGTGGATATGGATTTATCCAAACCTGCATTGTTATAATTTAATCTGCTAAATTTACTCTTTAATGTCGGCGGCAACCTGCATACGGATGATTTTATCGGGATCATCAACAGCACCGTTGTTGTTTTCGTCTCCGCGTTTTATCATCGAAACATATTTCATGCCGTCGATCACTTGGCCCCAAACTGAATATTTACCGTCCAGCCAAGGGGATTTGGCAAAAACGATAAAAAACTGTGAACTGGCACTGTTGGGATTGGATGAACGGGCCATGGATACGGTGCCGCGTACATGTTCTTGGTTAGAAAATTCAGCATCAATATTTTGATCAGACCCACCTGTTCCATCACCATTCGGATCGCCTGTTTGCGCCATAAAACGCGGGATCACGCGGTGGAAAGTTAAGCCGTCATAAAAACCGTCGCGCACCAATTTTTTAATTTGGGCAACGTGTTTCGGCGCTAAATCAGGGCGCATTTGAATGACGACGCGGCCATCTTTTAAGTCCAGATAAAGGGTGTTTTCAGGATCAGTGGATTGGGCGTTGGTGTCGGTCATGGTTGTTAATCCAATAATCAAGGTTACAACAAAGATAGCCATAATTGATGTCAGGCGGGATAAGGTCATAAATGAACTTTCTGTACGGTGAATGGGTGTCTTTTATCCAATATGGAAGATTAAAAATCAATCAAAAAGCTTGTCGATTTCATCTTGCGCCATACCTTCGCCTTCTAAAGCCGGGCCCCGTAACAAGGCTTCGTCGGCGGTTTTTTCGTGGGCGACTACGTCGACTTTGCCCAGTTGATCGCGTCCCCATAAAGTTATTAACGAATCGACCCGGTCTGCCACATAAGCAAGTGAGCGCACCAATTTTGTCACCCGTTGACCGGTGATGTCCTGAAATGAACAGGCTTCGAATACATCGTTGGCATTGTTGGTAATGCGATCCAACATCTTCAATTGTTCTGGGTCTGTGATCTGTTCGGATAATGTGAAAACCGCATCACTTGTGCTTTCCATGGCATTCATGATGGTATTGGATGCCTCTTCGGTGGCGCTGACGATGGCGTCCAACTGGTCATTCATGCTTTCCATTTGGTGGTCTTCATCAGCAGGTCGGTCCATGGCGGCGATTTCTTTGCGCACACGCTCCACATACATCATCAAACCATCGACTTCTTTTTTTAACAAAGTGACGTGTTGTTCGGCCATTTATGCACTCCTGAAACCATTGACGCTATTGCATAACAAAGATAAATAAACTTCAATATTACTCCGACACAGTTGGCTATGGTAAGGTTAAATAAATAATCTGCCAAGGGGGTAAGTTGAGAAAAATTATTTGAAATAATGGTTCAAAATTTTTTGCGCGGCCATGGCTGGACTGGTTTTATGGGCTTCAACGTCGGTCGATAGCTGATTTAATAATAGTTTTGTGTCCGGGTTGTGTTTGATGACATTCATCATCAATACTTCGATATCCGCCCACATCCTGTTTAATGCCTGATCATTACGTTTCGATGCCAATAGGCCAGATGCCGTTTGCAGTTGATAAAAATCTTCGATGGCTTGCCAAATGTCTTCAAGGCCAATTTTTTCAAGGGCCGAACATTTTAAAACTCGTGGCAGCCAATCATCGGTATTTGTCCGCCCATAAGATAAAGCAGAGTTATATTCGCTGCGGGCGCGTTCAGCCGCATTTGCTAGCTCACCGTCAGCTTTGTTGATGATTAACAGGTCGGCTAATTCAACGATGCCTTTTTTTATGCCTTGTAATTCATCCCCGGTGCCGGGGCTTAATAATAATAAAAAGAGATCGGTCAATTCGGATACAGCGGTTTCAGATTGCCCAACACCGACTGTTTCAATGACGATTAAATCAAAACCTGCGGCTTCGCATAACTGGGTTACTTCTGCCGTTTTCCGGGCAACACCGCCCAATACGCCTTGTGATGGGGATGGGCGGATAAATGCATTCGGATGTCTGGATAACTCTTCCATACGGGTTTTATCACCCAAAATCGCGCCGCCACTTTTAGGGCTCGATGGATCAATGGCGAGGACCGCAATGGATAATCCTTGTTGGATGGCATAAAGCCCAAAACTTTCAATAAATGTTGATTTGCCAACCCCGGGTACGCCGGAAATACCAATACGTCTGCTGGCTCCGGTATGGTTAATGATTAAATCTTGCAATTGGGCCGATTGCAGGCGGTGATCGGAGCGCTCGGATTCGCTTAATGTAATAGCTTGGGCTAATGCCCGCCGATCCCCATCAATGACGCGCAGCGCTAAATCATGAACTGGTTGGTTCGTCTTTTTCATTTTTTGCCGCTGGGGTCAAAATCCGGATCCATGGTTTTCATGGCGATAACAAATAGTTTTTCCCGTTGTTCATCGGTTAAATCGTCTAAAATGTGTTCTTTGGATTTACGCACGCTTAATGCATTTTCGATCAATGCCCGGCGTTCCGGCGGCATGTTTTTGCGGGTTGTCATTTCCCGTTCGGCTTCGTCCAGTGATTGCCGGATTAAAGCTTCGGTTTCGTCATGGCTCATAGGTGGTGTTGCGGGTCTTGTCTTGGGTGTATCAACAGGTGGCGTTACGGGCCCGGTTTCCACATCATTTGCCAATAATGATTTTACTTGGGTGTTTTCACTCGTTTTAAGAGCTTTGCCCTTGTTTAAATGGGCGCGGGCTTTTTTATCCATAACGATGGATAGCAAAGCATTGGTGACGAATTTTTTAATCATAATAATGAACAGACTTTAAAATGCAGAGCTTAGATAATAATTTAGAACGAACTTATATGACAATAAAGTTAAATTGTTAACGTCTGATTGAAACATCGGATTAAGCTGTTTACAGTTGTTTGATGATGAAAAGAAACAGACGCGCAAAAATTCTCGCTACATTGGGCCCAGCCTCGTCAACGGCTGATATGATCGACGCACTCTTTGTCGCCGGTGCTGATGTTTTCCGTCTTAATTTCAGCCACGGCGATCATAAAGACCATAAAAAACGCTATGATACGATCCGTGATTTGGAAAAAAAATATAATCGTCCCGTCGCCATTTTACTGGATTTGCAGGGCCCTAAATTACGTGTTGGTCAATTTGAAAATGGATACGTTGACTTGGTTGCCGGCAACCGTTTCCGTCTCGATTTATCGGATAAACCTGGTGATATAAACCGGGCGCAATTGCCGCATCCGGAAATTTTCAAAGCTTTGGAACAAGGCGCTGATTTATTATTGGACGATGGCCGTATTAAATTGCGGGTGTTGGATTTCGCTAATGATTTTGCCGAAACGGAAATTATCAACGGTGGCACGCTGTCTAATAATAAAGGCGTCAATGTCCCTAGTGTGATGTTGAATTTATCCTCCCTGACCGAAAAAGATCACGAAGATTTGCGCTTTGGTTTGAAATTGGGCGTTGATTGGGTGGCGTTGTCATTTGTGCAGCGCCCAGAAGATGTCGCAGAAATTCGTAAAATTGTCGGTTCCAAAGCATGGGTCATGTCGAAGCTAGAAAAACCGCAGGCTTTGGAAAAACTCGAAGAAATTGTAGAATTGTCCGATGGTGTGATGGTCGCGCGCGGTGATTTGGGGGTCGAAATGCCGCCCGAAGACGTACCAATTTTACAAAAACTTATCGTCCGTACCTGCCGCGAAGCCGGAAAGCCCGTAGTTGTGGCAACGCAAATGTTGGAATCCATGATCACGTCCCCGATGCCGACCCGGGCCGAAGCATCAGATGTGGCGACAGCCATTTATGACGGCGCTGATGCGGTGATGTTGTCGGCGGAAACAGCGGTTGGTGATTATGCTGTTGATGCCGTGACCATCATGGACCGGATTATGCAGCGCGTTGAACAAGACCCGTCTTACCGCAAAGGATTGGACCATGCCCGCCATGCGCCCGAAGCCACCGCCGCCGACGCGATTACCGCCGCCGCCACCCAAGTCGCAACCACGATTTCAGCCGCCGCCATTGTTACGTTTACAGCCACCGGATCAACCACATTACGTTGCGCCCGTGAACGGCCAACGGCCCCGATACTTGGATTAACACCGCGTCTTGAAACGGCTAGGCGTCTGGTCTTGGTGTGGGGTGTGCATTCGGTGATCACGCCCGATTGTAAAGCTTTCCGCGACATGGTTGTACGTTCTATCAAAGTGGCAAAAGACGAAGATATTGCAAAAATCGGCGATGCTTTGGCGATTACCGCCGGTGTTCCTTTTGGCACACCCGGGGCGACCAATATTTTACGCATTGCATGGGTCGATTGAGCGCGCCCGTCAATTCCACATCAGATAATGATGGTGTCAAAGGCAGCCTGTATGCTTTGACGGCTTTTTCCATGTGGGGTGTGTTCCCGCTTTATTTTAAATTGGTCGCTGACGTTCCCGCACTTGAAATACTGGCCCACCGGATTGTGTGGTCAGTGGTTTTTGTGGTGGTTTTGCTGACGTTGTGGCGCGGCTGGAAAAACGTCGCGACTGTTGCTCGTTATGGTCAGAACATACGCGCACTGGCGTTATCGGCGGCTTTGGTTTCGTTGAACTGGGGCGTATTTATTTGGGCGGTAAATAACGGATTTTTACTGCAAATTAGTATTGGCTACTACATCAACCCATTAGTTAATGTAGTGCTGGGTGTTGTGTTTTTTCAAGAACGCCTTAGCAATTTAGGTTGGTTAGCTGTCGCCTTGGCTGTGGCTGCTGTATTTAACATGATTATCTTTTTGGGTGAATTCCCGTGGGTTTCATTAACTGTTGCTATTAGTTTTGGGTTTTACGGATTGGTGCGTAAAAAAGTCAATGTTGATGCTTTGCCGGGATTATTTGTTGAAACCGGTTTGATTTTACCGATTGCCTTGGGCTATTTACTCTACCTAGCATGGATCGGTCAGGGCGCTTTTTTAAACCCGCAAGTTGATTTGGATTTAACGTTGATGGCATCCGGGTTAATTACTGCCAGTCCGTTGATATTTTTTGCCGCCGCCGCGCGTAAATTAAATTTATCGACCTTAGGTTTTTTTCAATATATTGCACCCACCGGGCATTTTTTATTGGCAGTTCTTTATTATGGCGATGAATTCACAGGTCTTCATTTGGTGACGTTTGCGCTTATTTGGGCCGGGGTATTTATTTTCAGCTTTGATGCGGCCCGGCGCTATAAACAAACCTGAACCGATTTATCCGATGGGCGTATTTTATTTGCCGCGGGCCAATGAATAATAAAATACAGCGGTTGTAATCAATCCCGTTGATATGGCGATATTCTTGGAAAAACGTTCATCCAAAACAAAGACAGCAATTAAAATGCTGATGATGGGGATGAAATTTAACGTCATGCCGGATGTCGAAAGGGCGGATTTTTGTGCACCATAACCGTACAGCACCAACGGTGGGGCGGCTATTAGTCCGGCCCCGATCAACAGAAAAATTTCATATGTATTGGTAAAGTTTTGTGCGGTTAATGCCGATCCTTTGATCGATATGTATAATAATGCCGGGATTAACATCACGCTGGCTTCATAGATAAAACTATCGCGTGGGGATAGCGTAATCATTTTTTTTAAACTGGCGTAGGATGCAAATGATAATCCCATGACTAACGCAATGACTGGGAATTGTCCTAAGTCAAAAATCAAAAAACCTAAACTGATCGCCATTAAAATCGTCACTAATATTTTTGTTCGGTTAAGGGTTTCTTTGAAAGCTACCGCGCCAAAAATTATTTGAAAAATGGGCGCGAAATACATGCCGATGCCGGCTTCGACGACGCGGGCGCTTTCTACGGCATAAATGCTAATACCCCAGTTTAGACTTAATCCGATTGATGCTGCGGTTATTAACAAAAATTGTTGTGTGTTAATACGTATGGGCATAAACCGCCCGTCTATGGCTCGTAAAATAACAAAGCCAAAAATAAGTGAAAAAACAACACGGTTGGCCAACACATCAAGAGCGCCTGTAAAACCTAACAAATTCCAATACAGTGGAAAACACCCCCACATAACTGCCGACGTTACAAGTGCAGCGATGCCTTTTGATTTATCGCTTTGCATGTTCAGTAGCTATTCAGCCGCTTGAGCTGGGGTATTGGTATTTAATTGGGTCATGCGTGTGGCTAATTCGATTTTGTATTTTTCAATAGCGGTTATTTTAACCGGGCCAAAACCGCGAACGGTCATCGACAGTTTTATAATTTCTACAGCTTGAGCGTAATTGGAGGGTGTTAAATGATCCAGCACCTGATCAAGGGTGGCTTCAAAATCAATAATCATTTGCCGTTCAAGTTTACGTTCATGGGCAAGACCAAAAATATCAAATGCCGTGCCGCGCAGGAATTTCAATTTAGCTAATCCCTTAAGCATTGGCATTACCCATGGGCCAAATGTTGATTTTTTTGGGCGTTCATTTGGTCCCGCCTGCCAAGTTAATAAGGGTGAGGCAAAATGGAATTTGATTTTGTGACCGTCGTTAAATGTTTTCTGGATGGCAGCTTCAAAACGTCCATCGGTGTAAAGCCTTGCGACTTCGTATTCGTCTTTATAGGCTAACACTTTGAAATAAGATTTTGCTACCGCATCATACAACGCTGTTTGGCCGGGCATGATGTTTTTTTCAACCGATGCCACGCGCGACAAAAGTTGAGTGTATTTATCGGCCAACGCTTGGTTTTGAAAGGCCACTAAATCCTGAATGCGGCGTTTGATAAAATCTTGTGGGCTAAGTTTGGTTGATGATTTTTCTTTGATGCCCGCAATAACAGCCACAGCTTTTTTATCATATGCGCATCGGCGACCCCATAAAAAAGCGTGTTTATTAAAAGTGACGGATATGCCGTTTAATTCAATGGCCCGTTCTATGGCTTGGATGGATAACGGCAATAAACCTTTTTGTGCGGCAAAGCCAACGATGAACATATTGGCGGCGATGGTGTTGCCTAATAATGCCAATGCCAAAGACGTGGCTTCGATGAAGTTAACATTTTTTTCGCCAGTGGCTTTTCGAATACTGTCACGTAAATCTTTTTCCGGAAACGCAACATCTGGGTTGGACGTGAAATCAGAAGTCATGGTGTTTTGTGTGTTGACCACGGCTTTGGATAAAGTTGTGCGTAATTTGCCTAATGTTTCTGAACTGCCCGATGATATTAAATCACACCCCAGCAATAAATTGGCATCGCCGGCGGCAACCCGGACCGCATGTAAATCGTCTTGGGTTTTGGCGATACGGATGTGGGAATAAACGGCGCCATTTTTTTGTGCTAATCCGGCAATATCCAAAACCGTAATGCCTTTGCCTTCTAGATGGGCGGCCATGGCTAAGACTGCGCCTATGGTGATCACACCGGTGCCACCGATGCCGTTGACGATGATGGAATAAGGTTTGTCACAATCAGCGATGCTTGGTTCTGGAATGACGGGAAATGTTTGGTTCGCCACGCGGCCTTCGGGTTTACGGACATCAGCCCCTTCGACACTGACAAAGCTTGGGCAAAACCCATTGACGCAGGTGTAATCTTTGTTACAGGACGATTGATCTATGGCGCGTTTACGACCCAACTCGGTTTCAAGTGGCGTAATCGATACACAGTTGGATTGATCGCCGCAATCGCCGCAGCCTTCACATACATCAGGGTTAATAAAAATCCGTCTCATGGGATCGGGGTAAAGCCCACGTTTGCGGCGGCGACGTTTTTCCGCAGCACAAGTTTGATCATAAATAATAATGCTGACGCCTTTGATGCGGCGAATATCTTTTTGCAAATCATCAAAATCATCGCGGTGATGAAAAGTCACACCCGGCGCAAAATGTGTGCCGATGGCATACTTATCCGGCTCGTCTGATATGATCATGATGCGTTTGGCGCCTTCGGCGTGCACTTGGCGGCTCATGATGGCGACGTCCAGCGGCCCATCCATGGTTTGCCCACCCGTCATGGCAACAGCATCATTGTATAAAATTTTATAGGTGATGTTGACGTTTGCCGACACCGCCGCCCGGATGGCTAAAACGCCGGAATGAAAATACGTGCCGTCGCCTAAATTAACAAATGTGTGTTCGGTTGTGGTGAACGGGGCTTGGCCGATCCAATTGGCGCCTTCGCCGCCCATGTGGGTGAACGTTGATGTGTCGCGGTCCATCCAGATGGTCATGTAATGACAACCAATGCCGGCTGTAGCGCGGGATCCTTCGGGGACTTTGGTTGATGTATTATGTGGGCATCCCGAACAATAAAACGGGATGCGTTGAATTTTGGTCTGGCGTTCATCCAGGGCTTTTTCTTTGCGGTCAAAAAACGCCAACTGTTGATCAATGCTGTCGCTCCGGTGGAAACGTTTAATGCGGGCAGCGATCACCCGGGCAATGCGCGCAGGCGTTAATTCTCCAGCCGATGGTAATATCCAGTCGCCTTCTTCATCGAATTTGCCGACGACTTTTGGGCGCACGTCTTCGCGCCAATTATACAGCTGTTCTTTGATTTGGTTTTCCATGACCGCGCGTTTTTCTTCAATGACCAGAATTTCTTCTAATCCATCGGCGAATTTGCGCACCCCTTCGCGTTCCAACGGCCACGGCATGCCGACTTTGTATAAGCGAATGCCAATTTTTTTTGCCGTGTCTTCATCAATACCCAAATCGGATAAAGCTTGTAATGTATCCAAATAAGATTTCCCAGTGGAGACAATGCCAAACCGGGCTTTTGGCCCATCAAGGGTGACGCGGTTTAAATTGTTAGCGCGGGCAAAAGCCAAAGCCGCATAGATTTTTTTACCCTGAAGCCGTAATTCTTGTTCTTGTGCCGGGTCGGGCCAACGGATGTGCAGGCCGTCTTTGGGCATATCGAAATCGCTGGGTATTTTGATTTTAATACGGTCCGGATCAACCAGCACGGCGGCTGAACTATCGACGTTGTCGGTGATGCACTTCATACCCACCCAACAGCCCGAATAACGGGACATGGCCCAACCAAGGATACCAAAATCAATAACCTCTTGGACATTAACCGGATTAAGCACCGGAATATTAGCATCGATCAGCGCGTGTTCGCTTTGGCTGGGGACGGTCGATGATTTACATGCTGGATCGTCACCAGCTAACAACAACACACCGCCATTGGGCGACGTACCAGCGGAATTGGCATGACGGAAAACGTCGCCCGAACGATCAACGCCCGGTCCTTTGCCATACCACATGCCGAATACGCCATCGAATTTGGCGCCTTCATACATGTTGACCTGTTGTGATCCCCACAATGCGGTGGCGGCTAAATCTTCGTTGACGGCGGGATGAAATTTAACGTTGTGTTCTTGCAAAATACCGTTCGCACGGTGAAATTCACGATCAACGCCGCCTAATGGCGATCCTCGGTATCCGGTTACATATCCGGCTGTATTTAATCCTGCTTTTTTATCTAGTTGTTGCTGTATTAACGTTAAACGGACCAATGCCTGAATGCCATTTAAAAACACGCGCCCTTTTTCAAGTCGGTATTTGTCGTCAAGGGTAACATCGGCTAATGTGTCAGCGTCAGCAGGTGCTGTTTTTGTCGATTGCGATTGAGCGCTCGATTGTTCAAAGGTGTTTGCCATGATACCTGTCCTGTTTTACGTTTTAATTATAACTTAATTTAAAAATCTATGGGGTCACAACTCAGTCAGAATGTTAGTTTTTAAAAATAGGTAAGCATTATTGACATATTTTTGTTTTCAAGGGAAGAATTATTTGCTCTCAATCTTCTTGGTGTAGCAGATAATTCTGGTTTTAGCGTCATAAATTCAACAATACTCACGTTATTTTAAAAAGGTTTTAGTCAAAGAATGAGCGTATTAGTCACAGGGGCCGCCGGTTTTATTGGTTTTCACACAGCAATGAATTTGCTGCAATCTGGGGAAGACGTCATTGGGCTTGACATTGTAAATGATTATTACGATGTGGCGCTTAAAAATGCCCGCCTTGAGCAGTTGCAAAACCAACCCGGATTTACATTTGAACGCATCGATGTTGCCGATTTAGACGCCGTATCAGCTATGTTTGATCGCTGTACAAATATCGACCGTATTGTGCATTTAGCCGCCCAACCGGGTGTGCGCTATTCCATTGAAAACCCGCTTGCTTATTTACATTCAAATATTCAGGGGCAAGTGGTTTTGATGCAGGCTGCATTGAAGCTAAAATCTTTAAAACACTTTGTTTTTGCATCCACATCGTCGATTTATGGAACCAATACCAAATACCCGTTTTCTACCGAGGACCGCACAGATACACCGATATCGGTGTACGCCGCGACCAAAAAATCTGCCGAAGCATTATCCCATGCCTATGCCCATATGTATCGTTTTCCTATGACTGGATTGCGGTTTTTTACAGTCTACGGCCCGTGGGGGCGGCCAGACATGGCGGCGATGACATTCATTCGTAAAATTATCGCGGGTGAAAAAATTGACGTTTATAACAACGGCGAAATGGCCCGTGATTTCACTTATATTGATGATATTGTTGCCGGCGTTGTTGCCTGTCTTGCTAAACCTCCCGTTGATGACGGCATCACAGCGCCGTTAAAAGTGTATAATATTGGCAACAATAAAACAGAGCCATTAATGAAGTATATTCATCTGATTGAAGCCGCATTAGGCATCAAAGCGGATATTAATTTCATGCCTATGCAAACCGGCGACGTTAAAGAAACATATGCCGATATCACTGCCACAACGCGTGATTTTGGATTTAGTCCCAACACACCGATAGAGGTTGGCATCCCTGAATTGGTGGATTGGTACCGCGATTTTTATAAGGTCTGATATTGATGAACGTGGCGCGTATATTATCCCAAGACACAGCTAAATACTTTTTGTTGTTGGGGCTGTTAGCCGTGATCTGGAGTTCGTCTTTCATGATGATGAAAGTCGGCGTGGAAACCATTAAACCGATTACATTAACCGCATTCAGGCTGATTATCGGTGGTATTGTACTATGGATGGTCATGGCTTGGCGCGGGGAAAAATTAACTGTTGATGGCAACATTATCCGGTTTTGTTTTCTTATCGGGTTTTTTGGCAATGCCTTGCCGTTTATGTTAATCAGCTGGGGTGTGGTTCAAATCGATAGTGGTTTGGCGGCTATTTTAATGGCGGTGATGCCATTGGTGACGGTGGTGCTGGCACATTTTTTCGCCCGGGGCGAACGGCTGACGTTGGGCCAATCCATAGGCATTGTTATTGGTTTTTTAGGTGTTGTTGTCTTGGTCGGCCCCGAAGTCTTCAAAGAATTAGGCGGTGATATATGGCGTCAAATCGCGGTTGCTGGTGGTGCGGTGAGTTATGCTCTGGCTGCAATTTTTGCCCGTAACGCACCCGACACACCGTTGTTGCCGCGCGCCGTATGGGTAATGATTATGGGATCATTGATCATGGTGCCGTTGGCGTTGGTCTTGGATCAACCTTGGCTATTGAAACCCAGTGTCGACGGTTTGGCCGCGACATTATATTTAGGAGTGTTGCCAACAGGTATTGCCACCGTGATATTTTTTAAAATCATCCATGCCAAAGGCGCCGGGTTTGTGGCTTTTATCAACTACATAATCCCGGTTTTGGGTGTCGGTTGGGGGGCACTGTTTTTGAATGAAACATTGTCATGGCAAGCGCTGGCGGCGTTGATATTGATTTTAACCGGGTTGGTGGTTGCCAACGTGCGATGGCAGACTCTTCAGCGGTAAAGCTTATCCAGACGATCCCCATAAACATCCATAACTTTATGGCGGCGGACTTTTTGTGTTGGTGTCAGTTGTTCATTTTCGGTCGTAAATTTTTCTTCAGCAATCACGAATTTCCGGATTTTTTCTATGTTGGATAAACCTTGATTAACGCCGGATATAATTTTTGATAAAGCACTATGTAAATCTCTATCCACTGATAATGTAGATAAGTCTTCATTTTTCCCGGTTTCATTTTTCCCGGTTTCATTTTTCCCGGTTTCATTTTTCCATGTATTCAGCCACGTGTCGTCGGGTACAATCAATGCAATTAAATGCGGTCTTTTGTCACCAAAAACCACAGCTTGGGCAATGGCTGGTGTTAACGATAAAATACCTTCGATACGCTGAGGGGCAATGTTGTCGCCGCCGGAATTAACAATGATATCTTTTTTACGGTCGGTAATGATTAAATGCCCGTCTTTGTCTAAATGCCCGATATCACCGGTCAATACCCAACCGTCTTGGATGACGCGTTTGGTCGCGGCTTCGTTTCGCCAATAGCCTTTCATAACTAAATCACCACGGGCCAAAATTTCACCGTCATCGGCAATTTTAATTTCAGTGTTGATAACGGGTGGTCCGACCGTGTGCATGGTTGGTTTTGACGGTCGGTTGACGCTGATTAAAGGAGCGGTTTCCGTTTGCCCGTAACCTTGTAAAATGCACAAACCTAAACTGGTGAAAAACAATCCAATTTCCGGGTTCAAAGGAGCGCCCCCCGATACCAATGCTTTTAATTGACCTCCAAACCGGGCGCGGACTTTATCGCGCACCAATGGATCTAAAATGCGGTCAAGGATGCGTTCAGTTATCGTCAGACTTTTGGGATCAGCATATTTTTTCGCCCCTAATTCGAGCGTTTTCATAAACAGTTTTTCTTTGATGCCACCAGATTTTCTGACCCCGGCTAAAATACGTTGGTACATGGTTTCGTATAACCTAGGGACTGCGGTCATAATCGTTGGTTTGGCTTCGATCATGTTCGCAGCTAATGTATCAATGCCCACGGCATAATAAATTTCAGCACCAATGGTCATCGGGAAAAAATGTCCGGCCATATGTTCGTATGAATGGCTTAACGGCAGAAATGATAAAAATATTTCCTCATCCAACCCTAATTCCATCAGCGCGTCCGTTGCACCATTACAGTTATGAAATAAATTTTTATGCGATAACATGACGCCTTTGGGCTGACCGCCTGTGCCGGATGTGTAGATGATCGACGCCGTATCGTCGGCTGTCCACGTTGTGGCCAAGGTTTCTATATCGGTGGATTTTTTGCGGCCATCATCCACGGCTTTATCAATGGATAAACTAAGGATGCCTTGTTCAGAATTTAATATGTCGGTTTCAAATTGGAGAATGAATTCACATGTTGAACAGGTGCGGGCCGCAGGCATGACGTTGGCGGCTAGTTTAGATGTGGAAACGATTACACCTTTGGCTTGGCTATCATCTAAAATGTGTTTGTGATCACCGGTGGTATTGGTGGTGTAGGCGGGAACAGTGATAGCGCCAATGGCCATGATCGCTAAGTCGGCAACAACCCAGCTTGGCCTGTTTTCAGATGCCAATACAACGCGGTCACCGGGGGTGACACCCAATGCGATTAACCCGTTTGCCAAATTTTTGACACGGGATGCGATTTGGTTCCAGCTTTGGCTGTGGTAATGGCCTTCGGTTTTGCGCCATAAAAAAGGCTTGTCACCGAGTTTGGCTGCTTGGCTGAAAAACATAGCTGCCAGATTGGGCCATGAAGTGGTTGCCGGAGATGACGTCATGTAAGGAAGCCTCAAACTATTATTTTCTTTATCGTTGTGAACGCGCGTTCAAGCACTATATTTTGGTAATGCATTTTTAGCAAAAGGAAACCGCAATGACCGTACCCGTTTCAACAAAAAGTGACGTTGATAACGTGCCCGTTTGGGATTTATCCGATCTATATCAAAATTTATCCGATCCTAAAATTGAACAAGACTTGGCGCGAATTGCGGCAAATGCTGAACGTTTTCAAAAAAACCATCACGGCCAAGTCAATGGTTTAACATCACAACAGTTTGCCAAAGCCATTCAAACCTATGAAACCATCAGCGACGATATGGGCCGAGTCTTTGCTTACGGCCAATTGTTACAAGCGGGAAACGTGACGGATGCTGAAATTGGTCGTTTTTATCAAGGTATCCAAGAACGCGTGACCACTGTTTCAACATCGGTTTTGTTTTTCACCCTTGAAATTGGTCGCTTGGCAGATGACGTTGTCGGCGATTTGTTAAATGATCCTGATGTGGCTCATTTTAAATCTTGGATTGACGGTGTGCGGTTGTACAAAAATCACCAATTATCGGACGATATCGAAGCTTTGTTACAGGAAAAAGCATTAACCGGACGGGCGGCATTTATCCGTTTGTTTGACGAAACCATGGCGACAATGCAGTTTCAAATGGAGGGTGAAAAAGATGCGCTTAATCTAAGCGGGGTTTTGAATTTTTTAAGCCATTCGGATAAAAGTAAACGTCAATCCGCAGCCCGTGCCTTAGCCGGAGGCTTGGAAACTGAACAACGTGTGCTGACGCAAATTACCAACACGTTGACCAAAGACAAACAGATTGACGATAAATGGCGTAAATACGCATCCCCGTTATCCAGCCGCAATTTAGCCAACCGAGTCGAAGACAAAGTGGTCGATGCTTTAGTGTCATCAGTTAAAAGCCAGTACGGTGATTTATCCCACCGCTATTATGCCATGAAAGCCAAATGGTTCGGCGTTGAAAAACTGGATTACTGGGACCGCAACGCACCACTACCGGATGATTTGGACCGCACTTACAATTGGCATGATGCTAAAAAAATTGTGCTGGATGCCTATGCAAATTTCGCTCCGGAAATGGCCGATATTGCCGAACAATTTTTTGTTAAAAACTGGATTGATGCGGACCTGCGACCGGGTAAAAATTCTGGCGCGTTTTCCCATCCGGTGGTGGCGTCTACTCATCCCTATATTTTAATGAATTTTCACGGGAAATCCCGTGATGTGATGACTTTGGCCCATGAACTGGGTCACGGTGTACACCAAATGTTGGCCCGTAGCCAAGGCACATTAATGAGCGATACACCCTTAACATTAGCCGAAACGGCATCGGTTTTTGGTGAAATGTTAACCTTTAAATCGTTGTTAAATAATGAACAGGATCCCGCCCGTAAACGTATTTTATTAGCCGGTAAAGTCGAAGACATGATGAACACGGTGGTTCGACAAATTGCGTTCCACGAATTTGAGGCAGGTGTTCATAAAGCCCGCCTTACGGCTGAGCTTTCAACGGCTGAAATCGGTGATATCTGGATGCGAACCCAGTCGGAAAGTTTAGGTGATTCTATTCAGCTTTATCCAGAATACCAATCTTTTTGGGGTTACGTGCCGCACTTTATTCATTCGCCGTTTTATGTCTATGCTTATGCGTTTGGAGATTGTCTGGTGAATTCTTTGTATGATGTGTACGACAAAGGCCATAACGGGTTCGAAGACAAATATTTCACTATGCTCAAATCCGGCGGTACGTTAGGTCATAAAGATTTACTGAAACCATTTGATTTGGATGCTACTGACCCGAAATTTTGGGGACGGGGATTGTCGGTTATCTCATCGTTTATTGATGATCTTGAAAGCGCTTAAAAATCGTTATGATAAATGCCTGAAAGTATACCGAAGCGGAGCGTAGGGACTTTCAGGCAAGATTGAATTATTCCGCCGCCGTACGGTTTTGGTATGGGTTGATGTCATTCTTCGCATGTGACGGCGAATTATTTTATCGCTGAACATTAAGTTTCTGAAGGCCGTTTCACACAATTCGAATAGAAACCAATAAAGCCGAAGCGATCGTAGAGCCGCCTCAAGATTGCTTTGTCGTTATGATAAATGCCTGAAAGTACACCAAAGCGGAGCGTAGGGACTTTCAGGCAAGATTGAATTATTCCGCCGCCGTACGGTTTTGGTTTGGGTTGATGTCATTCTTCGCATGAGACGGCGAATTATTTTATCGCTGAACATTAAGTTTCTGAAGGCCGTTTCACACAATTCGAATAGAAACCAATAAAGCCGAAGCGATCGTAGAGCCGCCTCAAGATTGCTTTGTCGTTATGATAAATGCCTGAAAGTACACCAAAGCGGAGCGTAGGGACTTTCAGGCAAGATTGAATTATTCCGCCGCCGTACGGTTTTGGTTTGGGTTGATGTCATTCTTCGCATGAGACGGCGAATTATTTTATTGCTGAACATTAAGTTTCTGAAGGCCGTTTCACACAATTCGAATAGAAACCAATAAAGCCGAAGCAATCGTAGAGCCGCCTCAAGATTGCTTTGTCGTTATGAGAAATGCCTTAAAGTACACCAAAGCGGAGCGTAGGGACTTTCAGGCAAGATTGAATTATTCCGCCGCCGCACGGTTTTGGTATTGGTTGATGCGGTCGTTTAGGGTGTGGGCTTCGGCGGTTAAACGCTGTGACGCGTCTAGTAAATTCGTTGAAATGCCGCCGGTTTTTTCGGTTTCAATGCCGACAGTCTGTATCAGTTGGCTGACCTGTTGAGATTGCTCGGCGATGCTTTTGATGCCGCCTGCTATTTGTTCGCTGGCTGTGACCTGATCATTGGTTTGGTCTCTGAAGGTTTCCTGAAAACTGCCGATTTCATGAATGACTTTATCGATTTCTGATATGGCTTTGGTTGCACTTGTGACTTCTTGTTGTACGGATGAAATCATCGATGTGATTTGTTCCGTGGCTTTGGTGGTTTGCCCGGCCAAGCTGCCGACTTCATCAGCGACGACAGCGAACCCTTTGCCCGCATCCCCCGCCCGAGCGGCTTCGATGGTGGCATTTAATGCTAACAGACGGGTTTGTGATGCAATTTCTGTGATCAAGCTGACCGCATCCCCAATTTCCTGACTGGATGATTGCAAACGTTCAATGGCTTTGTTGCCTTCTGTCGCGGCTTCGAGGGCAGCGTTGGATGTTTCTTGGGCGCGTAATGTTTCTGAATTTAAAGATTGCATGCCGGAAGTGATTTGTTCAATGGTTGATGCTGAATTTTGTGCTTCTTCGTTGTTTTGCGTTGATATATTTTCAGCATTATGGGTTTGTTCAGATGTGATTTCTGATTGTGAACTTAAATCATTGGACAAAGCTTCTAATCGTTTGGCTTGTTCGGTGACAATATCGGAAATTCGGGTCATGTCCTGCATGATTTCTTGACCGATTTGCTTCTCTTTTTCTTGGTCAGTTATTAGTGTCCAATTCAACGAACAGCCCATATGATTGCCTTCGCTATCGGTTTGTCCGTGGGCTTCCAATGCAATAATCTCTGATTTAATCTCAAGCGTTTGTTTGTGTGGTAACGCCGAAGGAGAATTAATAATTTGAATGAAATCATTGCCAAGCCCTAACAAGCGAACCGTTTCCGGTTTTGTTTCTAGGTCATGATTTTGCAGGCTAAAAAAATGACGAGCTTGGGTGTTCAGATAAGTAATGTTACCTTGTAAGTTAACCAGCGCAATGCCTGAAGGATTGCTATCGATAACCCGGCCTAAACGAAAAGCATCATCGACTGTTTTTTTCAAAGATACTAATGCAGTTGCCATTGTTTTAAATTCATCGTTTCCGGTGTTTGGAATATCAACATCCACCCGTCCTTGACCAATTATGCTCATGGCTGATGCAAAATGCCGAAGTTTACGGAATACGGCTAATCGTAATAATACCCAACCCAAAATGACACTGATGGCAAGAACGGCTGCGATGATAATCAGTGCTTTATTGCGGCGTTCGGTTATGTCATTACGGAATACGGAAATATCCCGTGTCACCGTGGCCGTTGCCCAATTGCCGCCAAGGGTTGCGGGAATTGTAACTGATAATGTTTCAAGATTAGGATTGACGATCGGTTCAGTTGTTTCGGGCGCAATGTTTTCCGTTGTAGTTTTGGTTTCGTTTTTTGTAGCCGTTGATTTTTCCTGTTGATTGATGGGCTCATTAGTCGTTTTGTGTTCGTCTTCCGGTTCGTGGATACTTTCGAATAAAACCTCATTCTTGTCGTTCAGTACACGCACGGTGCCGTCTAAGGCATCGCCCAAACCATTTAATGTCTCCAAAGGATTGGTGATATATTCAATAAACCCGGCAACGCGAAACCCACCAATGGGAACAAGCATACTGTGAACGGGTTCACCTTTCGGCGTGCGCCATAAAAAACTTTCGAATTGACGTTGCTGGCTACGGTCTCGATTTAACAGGCGCGCCACCAATTCTTTGTTTTCCAAAATACTTGGGCCATTTCCTTTGCTGGACTTCGCTAACAGTTGCAAATCCTTATCATAGATATAAACCTGTTTTAATTTAACCAAGCCTTCTAATACATTTCTGTCATTAAAAGGATCGTCGGCGGCAATGGCGGCTTTTTTTGTGTCTTTTTTGCGCGCGCTGTCGACCAATACGCTTAATCGCGCCCATTCGTCGGCAATGGGGGTCATTTTTGCTAGGTATTGCTCATTCGTCCGTTGACCAATTAAATAGGTCACCATAATGCCTGAAGTGTCGTTCAATGTATCAAGCGCAAATCGTTCATAGACGCCTGATACCCAAACTGTGGTTGCGACAATAGCGCCAGATGTTAAAAAACCAATAAGAACAAGAATACGCCGTAAGGTCCAAAGCATTGTAGTGCCTCTTTTTTTTAAGTGAAAGGAGTTTGAAAAAACATTTAAATGACGTTTTAAATTGGGCAACAGTGTGCTAGTTCTGATCGACTTGTCAAGCTGTTGTAAGGTTTGTTTTTTGCTAGATCAACCTATACTTGTTGCTATAAAAATGTTTATCCTAATGGTTCTGGCGTATGGCTTGCCGTTTATCGAGTGCCCGGGATATATAAATTGGTCTATAATGGAACGTGCATGTGTCTTTCTGATGACAATGTGAATAAGGAATTCGTTATGAAGGATAGAGCAGGTAAAAATCAACGATCAAGCGGTCGAAATGCTCATTTGTCTGATCAAGAACAGCATTGTTTAAAAGATCTGGATCAGGTGTTGCACGGCCAATGGGCATTGGGGCGTAACCTGATATTGGTTTGGACGCCGACGGATGGTAATGCCATTGATGTGTTGGTGGTGCCGCATTATGCCATTAGCGATTATGCGCAAAAAGAAAAAGCCGAAGCTGACCTTGAAAGCGGCTTGGCTTTGGGTTTGAAATCACAAAGTTTTATCGAAGACGTTATTTCAAGTGGAAAACAAGTAACAATTGATGGTTTAAATCATTTGGCTCGGGAAATGAAAATTCAGCCGAAGTCCCTGAATTTAACTTTTAAACCGGGCATCGATTTAAGTTATGACTTGATCGAAGAGGCAATTGGTAAATACAGTATTTCTTACGTCGAAGACCGGGCGGTGGCGTTATTTGATATTGTTGGCTTTTCATTATTCAGCCCCTTGGAACAGGTGACGCAGCTCAACAGTTTATCGTTTTCATTTAATTCGGCTTATTCTCATATGCTGGCCAAAAATTTGGATATCAGTTTTGCCCGCTCAACAACGGGGGATGGGTTTTATATCTGGAACCGGGATCGCAGCGTTCAAGCCAATATCAATTTATATCATTTTATGCATTTGGTGTTGGCAGATAACGCCATTGCCCTCGCCAAATCCAGCGGTAATGCAACCCCCGAAGTGCGCGTATCATTTCACGTTGGCGGCCATTATGAATTTTATCAATCCGAAGGGTTAAGCCCGACAGTCTATAGCTATATCGTTGGTGATGTGACTATTGAATTGGCGCGGATGATAGACCGTGCGTTGCCAGGCCAAGTTGTCGTAGGTGATTTTAAAGTGCCAATGCCAGACCGCTTGACCGGTTTAAATGAACGTATTGACACTGTTCAATTTATTGAACGCACACAGAAAACTTTATCTAAACTCGAAGGCATTGCTTTATCAGGTGATGGAATTTCTGGTATCAAATGTTATCTGACCGGTGAAAAGACAGGTAATGGTGATGAGGTAGACGAAGATTTTGCCATCCGTCGTTACCGCATCGTTGATAAACATGGTCTTGCTCGTCAAGTCTATAATGCTAAAATTAATATTTACCGTATCGATGCTGATCCGATTTTTTTAGGCCGCCAAACCAGCGAACTTGAAGGCTTTAAATACGATAGTTCCGATTTCGCTGCAAAAATAGATTAATTGATTTGCTCGTCTTGTGTTTTTGCCGTTGTCATTAAGATCGCCAGCACAACCAGAAATGCGCCTGTATATTGAACGGTGTTTAATCGTTCACCTAACAAGGCAGCAGCGACCATGAGTGTCACCAAGGGCTCTAAATTAAAAATCATCGCCATCCGTGCCGGGTTGCCAAAACGAACGGCTATAAATTGAAACGATACACCGGATAAATAACACACACTGGCAATCAACAATCCGACCCAGCCCAAATTATTACTGGGAAATGAAAATCCATTCCACGTTATAACCGTGATCAATGAAACCGGCAGGACCACAAAATGCGACACGGCTAACAAGCGTGCCGTGCCTATGCTGCGTGATCCTTGGGCGCTAAAAATAAACACGGTTGTCGCACCAATGGCCGCCAGAAACGCTAAAACAATGCCGCGCCAATCTAAATTATTTAATGCCGGTAACAGTGAAAGCGCCAATCCCATGAAAGCCAGCGCAAACCCAAACAGGACCATAGGGCGCGGCCATGTTTGGTTTTTTAAAGCATCCAACATCAATAAAATGAGTGGATAAGTGTAGAAAATAATCACCGCCAGACTAAGCGGGATATAGATCACAGCCACCATGTAGCTGAGGCTTAAAATATACAAACCGATTGAGGTGCCTAAAATAACCGGGATATGACTTGTGTTCAGGGTCCGGTCTGATTTGGTAAAGGCAAAAAAAACCAATCCCCCCACAGCACCGATCAGGATTCTGAAAAAAACCAATGTCACCGGATTGGTGCCACCTTGATAAGCCATAGTGGCGAAGGTTGTGATCAGCCCTAAACTAATGGCTGCGATGATGGCCGCGATGATTGCTTGTTTATGATCCGTCACCGATAGCCCCGTTTAATAAAATTTAGTGTCCAAGCCATAATCCGGGATAAAAACAACGTCCAGCACTTTTTTCAAGCATCGAAGCCGGCTGCCGGATATTATTGTGTCGGAATAATATTATGTTCCGGGCCATAGGGGAAATGGGTGATGTTATCGGCGCCCTTATCTGTGACCACTAAAATATCATGTTCGCGGTAACCGCCTGCTCCTTTAATGCCTTCCGGGACCATGATCATCGGTTCCATTGAAATCACCATGTTGGGCTGGATAATGGTATCGATGTCTTCGCGTAATTCTAGCCCGGCTTCACGGCCATAATAATGACTTAACACACCAAATGAATGACCGTAGCCAAATGTGCGGTATTTCAATAGATCATGTTCAAGGTAAATTTCATTCAGTTCTTTGGCAATGTCTGAACACTTGGCGCCGGGTCTGATTAATTGTAGTCCCCGTTCATGAACTTCGACGTTGATCGACCATAATTCCAAAGACGCATCATCGACATGATCAAAAAACAAAGTGCGTTCCAATGCGGTATAATATCCAGCGATCATGGGAAAACAGTTAAGACTTAAAATATCACCTTTTTGCACACGTCTGGAGGTTACGGGATTATGCGCGCCATCGGTATTTATGCCTGACTGAAACCACGTCCACGTATCGCGAAGTTCACTATCGGGATAGGTGGTTGCGATTTCTTTGACCATGGCATTGGTCGATGCTAAAGCCACGTCATATTCGGGGATATTTTCAACAACGGCCCTGGCACACGCTGCCCCGCCAATATCGGCAATGCGCGCACCTTGTTTGATTAATACTATTTCATCAATTGATTTAATCATACGCATGGCCATACATGCGGGGGCGATATCAGAAAAATGGCAACCGGGTAGGGCTGTTTTTAATTTGTTTTGAACCGCCAAAGAGACATGATCAAATTCAACACCGATTTCAGTACAGCCATGTAATAAATGATCAACAGCCCGGTAAAAATTATCTTTGGCCCAATCTGTGTAGACGATGTTTTGACGGCCTGTGCGTCGCCCCGGTTGACCGCCGTCGATGTTGGCGGAAATGGATGTCACTTTTGAAAAAGTGACAATTAATCCATAAGGCCTGCCAAATGAACAATACAAAAAATCAGAGTAGTAATTGATCCCGTGATAGGAGGTGAATAATACGGCATCCAGTTTATTGTCCGCCATATGACGGCGTAATTTTTCAATACGGGCCGCCATTTCAAGGCTGGAAAAAGTACCGGATGCCATTTCCCCATTATTGATTTGAATAAGTTTTTCCATTCTGTGGCGGTCCTTTGAAATAAAATTATTATTAAATGAATAAAACCATTTATCTTGGAATAATGTTCTTAATTCGACCTTTACTCGACTAAAAATCAAACAAAATACGATCAGGGTATTGATGAATATCCAAGAAACCGTCATAACTGTACATTAAGTTTTATGAATGCCAACAAGGAAAAGTTGAATGAAAATCGCGATCCCAAAAGAGCATCTGTTCGGTGAAACCCGTGTGGCGATCACGCCCGATGCGGTGAAAAGATTCACAAAAATGGGTGTTGAAGTGGTTGTTGAAAAATCAGCCGGGGCAAGTTCGTCTTTTACCGATCAAGCTTATCAAGATGCTGGAGCAAAAATTATGGCAACGGCGGCGGCAACGATTGCTGCAGGTGATGTTGTTTTAAAAGTCCGCAGCCCTGATGCCAAAGAGTTGTCGCAATTTAAAAAAGGCGCGGTGTTGGTTGCCTCATTAAATGCGCTAAATGATACCGCTGCATTAACAACCTTAGCCAAATCCGGCGTCACGGCGTTTGCCATGGAATTAATGCCGCGTATCACGCGCGCGCAATCGATGGATATCTTGTCATCGCAATCTAATTTGGCGGGATATAAATCGGTGTTGGATGCAGCCTCGGAATTAGGCCGGGCATTCCCGATGATGATGACAGCCGCTGGCACTATTGCCCCTGCGAAAGCATTCATTATGGGGGTCGGTGTCGCCGGGCTTCAAGCCATTGCAACGGCTAAACGATTAGGTGCGGTGGTGACGGCCACCGACGTTCGTCCGGCAACCCGTGAACAGGTTGAAAGTTTGGGCGGCAAATTTTTAGAAGTCGATGCGGAAATGGAAAAAGATGCGCAAACCGAAGGCGGTTATGCCAAAGAAATGCCGCCTGAATATTTTGCCAAACAAAAACAAGTGGTGGCTGAACACATCACGAAACAAGACGTGGTTATTACCACGGCTTTAATCCCCGGCCGTCCGGCCCCTGTGTTAGTGACCGCCGGCATGATCAAATCCATGAAACCGGGGGCGGTGATCGTTGATTTAGCTGTCGAAGCCGGCGGCAACGTCGAAGGATCAAAGCCGGGTGAAGTTGTTGAAACCGCAAATGGCGTTAAAATCGTTGGTTATTTAAACGTGCCGGGGCGTTTGGCCGAAGATGCCAGTTCGTTGTATGCGCGCAACATTTTTAATTTCTTAAGCCCGTTTATTGATGGTGATAACGGTAATATGACATTGGATTGGGACGATGAAGTTGTGACAGGTACGCTTGTCACCAAAAACGGGGACGTGGTTCATGAACGCATTTTGGGAATGATGAAAACGCCTGTAAAAAAAGCATCCCCGAAAAAAGCATCCCCGAAAAAAGCATCCCCGAAAAAAACTGTGCAAAAAAAGACTGCGCCGATAAAATCCGCACCTAAAAAAGCCGCACTTAAAAAAGAACCGACCAAGACGGTTAAAAAAGTCAGCAGTAAAGGAAAATCATCATGAATTCGGAAACCTTAGCCGACCTAGCGTCAAGGGTGGCAACAGAACTCGCCAAACTATCCAAGCTCGCAGAAGATTTGGCTGTTCAAACCACTCAAATGGTTACGTCTCCTGCTGCTGAAAGCGTGGGCAGCGATCCATTTTTGCAACTGTTTACGGTTTTTGTTTTAGCCTGTTTTATTGGCTATTACGTGGTTTGGAGCGTCACACCGGCGCTGCATTCACCTTTGATGGGCGTTACCAACGCCATTTCATCAGTGATCATTGTCGGCGGGTTGATCGCCGCTGGCCCCGCGGATATGGATTTTTCCAAAGTCATGGGATTTTTGGCGGTAACGCTGGCATCCGTTAATATTTTTGGTGGCTTTATCGTCACGCAACGCATGCTCGCCATGTTCAAGAAAAAGAAATAGGGAAAACAAGATATGTCAGAAAACGTAACAGGTTTTGCCTATCTCATCGCGGCTGTGTGTTTCATCATGGCGTTGCGTGGTCTAAGCTCTCCGGTGACAGCCCGTCGCGGCAATATGATGGGGATCATTGGCATGGTCATCGCCATTGCCACCACATTGATGTCGCCGGGCGTGATGAGTTTCACGATGATTGTGTCCGGACTATTGATCGGTGGCACCATCGGCACCGTGGTCGCATTACGTATTCAAATGACCGCATTGCCGCAATTGGTGGCAGCGTTCCATTCATTGGTTGGTTTGGCGGCTGTGTTTGTGGCAACGGCGGCATTATTTAATCCCGAAGCCTATGGATTAGGTAACGTTGGCGCAATCGCTGGCGCGTCGTTGGTGGAAATGTCATTGGGAACCGTCATTGGTGCCATTACATTTTCTGGATCATTAATCGCATTCGCTAAATTACAAGGCGTCATGTCCGGTACCCCGATCACGTTCAAAGGCCAACATGCCCTGAACGCGCTCATCGCCGGCGTGATTGTTGTGACTTTGGTGGTTTTTGCCAAAAGCGAGTCTTACACAGCGTTTTGGGTATTGGTGATATTGTCCTTTTTAATCGGATTTTTATTAATTGTCCCCATTGGTGGTGCCGATATGCCGGTGGTGGTTTCAATGTTGAATTCGTATTCCGGTTGGGCTGCTAGCGGCATTGGTTTTACCTTATCCAATCCGGCCCTCATTATTACAGGTGCGTTGGTTGGATCATCAGGTGCGATCCTTAGCTACATCATGTGCAAGGGCATGAATAGATCGATTTTTAATGTTTTGCTGGGTGGTTTTGGTGGCGAAGCGGCGGGACCTGCGGCTGCTGGTCAAACCGGCGACCGGGCTGTTAAATCCGGGGCTGCAGATGATGCTGCGTTTTTGATGAAAAACGGTGGTAAAGTAATCATTGTGCCCGGATACGGTATGGCCGTTGCCCAAGCCCAACATGCGCTGCGTGAAATGGCCGATATTTTAAAAGCCGAAGGCGTTGATGTATCCTATGCCATTCATCCGGTGGCCGGGCGTATGCCGGGGCATATGAACGTGTTGTTGGCCGAAGCCAATGTACCTTATGATGAAGTTTTTGAATTAGAAGAAATTAATCATGAATTTTCCAGCGCCGATGTGGCGTTTGTTATCGGGGCGAATGACGTGACCAACCCGGCGGCCAAAACCGATAAATCCAGCGCTATTTACGGCATGCCTATTCTAGATGTGGAAAAAGCAGGTACCGTATTGTTTATCAAACGATCAATGAGCTCTGGATACGCGGGGGTTGATAACGAATTGTTTTTTGCAGACAACACCATGATGTTGTTTGGTGATGCTAAAAAAATGACCGAAGAAATCGTTCAGGCTTTAGGATAATTGTTATTTTGTACGGGACGTTTTAAATGATCACATGTTATTTGCGCTATGTTATTGATCCTAAAAAAATCACCGAATTTGAAATTTACGGAAAAATGTGGATCCCGTTGGTGAATAAATTTGGCGGGTCCCATCATGGCTATTTTTTACCGTGCGAAGGGGCTAATAATATCGCTTTAGCACTTTTTTCGTTCCCGAGCTTGTCAGATTATGAAAACTATCGGAAAGCTTCGTTTGATGATGCTGATTGTATTGCGGCTTTTAAATATGCTGAAGACTCCGATTGTATCATTAGTTATGAACGTAGTTTCTTTCGACCGGTGACTTGATATTGTGATGGGATAAATAATATTGTGATGGGATAAATGGCCAGCACTACTATAGAAATTCTTTAAATACGATATAAGTGGCGACGGTGACCAGAAAAACGGCGAAGCTTTTCTTTAACAGTCTAGCTGATAAATACTGGCAAAGGTAACCACCTGTAACGCCGCCTATGATGGCGATAGTCACAAAAGTTGCCATTAATGTATAATCAATGCTGACAACCCCTGCGTATCCAGCAAACCCGGCGAACGATTTAACAGCGATGATGGCAAGCGATGTGCCAACAGCTTGTTTCATGGGAATGTTGGAAAGCAATACAAGCGACGGCACGATTAAAAAACCGCCGCCGACACCAACAATACCTGTTAAAACGCCAACAACGATGCCGTGCCCCGCAATGTGGCCTAGCCGTCGTCCGGATAGGGTTGCTATTGACGTGGTTGTGGTGCCATCAGCCTGAACACGGGCCTGAACAGCAACCACAGCCGGTTTGTTTTTTAGCATGTGATAAGCCGCTAGAAACATAATGCCGGCAAACAAGCCCAGTTGCAGAATTTCCGGCATCAACACACCGATACGGGCCCCGGCATAAGTGCCCATAGCGCCAAAGATACTGAATACCAAAGCGATAGCCACATTGACGTTGCCTTTGATAAAATGATGTACTGTGGCAATTGATGCCGTCAGCCCGACAATGCCCAAACTCATGGCAATAGCTGGTTTTGGTGCAACATCCAATAGATAAATCAACGCCGGTAATGTGATGATCGAGCCGCCGCTGCCGAGAATTCCTAGCAAAAGCCCGGTGGCAAGACCTGCGATAACAAGAGCCAAAGACATGATATTTCGACCTTTTGAGACGAACTAAAGACCATAGACTACAGTATTTTTTTGTATAAATGAAAGAACTTAATTCTGGACTGTTAAAAAAATTGGGCGTGGTGTGGAAATGCACAAAAACAGGCCCACCAAAATGGAGAGCCTGTGATCTACCGATCAATGCGCTAAAGGTATGTATTAAGGATGCATTTTAAAAAGCATCACCAATCGGCAATGCGGGTATTTAAAAGAGACCTAGAAACCTTCGCGTTCGATGCGTTTACGCTCTAACTTGCGGGCGCGGCGAACAGCTTCGGCTTTTTCGCGGGCTTTGCGCTCGGACGGCTTTTCATAAGCGCGGCGCAGTTTCATTTCACGGAAAATGCCTTCGCGTTGCATTTTCTTTTTCAAAGCTTTTAAAGCTTGATCAACATTGTTTTCGCGGACAGAGACTTGCACGTGTTGTTCTCTTTCATCAAAATTGTTTCATTCGAGTGTATTCTGTAACTAAATTATGCGACAACATAACCAACATGTCCGGTAAAGCCAGCATTTCTTTCAGAACAAACTCCAGCCAAGAACAAGTGTTGCGCCCGGCAAGGAGGGTCTTCTATCATGTCAATTCCGGATTGGGAAGAACGATGATTGGTTTTTTTTGAGGTTTTTCATTTTTTTGCCTTTTTGTGATGAATTTACCACTAGGGTCTGGACCCTAACCTATGAAAGCATAGACGTTTATGGCTATCTTGAAAATTGCCCGTATGGGCCATCCCGTATTACAAAAAATAGCTGAAAACGTTGAAAACGTTGACGATGAAGCTGTTAAAACGCTGATTGCGGATATGGTTGAAACCTTAATCGACATTGGTGGGGCCGGGTTATCGGCACCGCAAGTCCACGCACCTTATCGCATTATTATTTACCATGTGCCGGAGGCCCGCGCGGGTGCCAACGGAAGCAATGGTGAAATAGTGCCACTTCGTGGTTTGATCAATCCTGTGTTAACGCCCATTGATGATGAAATGAATACCGCTGTCGAAGGCTGTTTGTCTTTGCCGGGCATGGCCGGGCGCGTCGAAAGATATAGCCATATTCATTATCAGGCAATATTGCCCAATGGTGATAACATCGAAGGCGAAGCAACGGGATTCCATGCCCGCGTATTACAACATGAATGCGATCATCTAGATGGTATTTTGTATCCCGAACGCATGGCGGATTTAACGTCTTTTGGGTTTGTCGAAGAGTTGGCAAAATGTGAACAGCCGGGTGTGGAATAATGGTTTATATTGATTATCAATTGATGTTTAGATGTTAAAGTAGATGTTAAAGGAAATAAATGATCGATACCTTAGATACGATTGCGATAAAAGACCGTATAGTTGAAGCTATGCTTGACCATGTGCCTTTTGATGGTTGGTCGGAAACAGCACTCAAATCCGGACTTTTAACTGTTTATGATGAGCTGTCGATTAGCCCCGCCATGGCGCATAGCTATTTCCAAGGTGGTTTGATGGAAATTGCCGATCATTATGCCGATCGACTGGACCGGCTTGTTGAATTAGCAACAATGGATGCGGGCATGGATGGAATGGGGATGACCGATAAAATTCACACCTGCATTCGGTTAAGGCTACAATTGTGCCATCCTCACCGTGATGCAGTGCGTAAATTGGTGACTTTTTTATCCATGCCGCAAAACAGTGCAGGTGCGGCTAAAATTGCGTGGCGGACCTGTTCACGTATTTGGTATTTATCAGGCGACAAATCAGCCGATTGGAACCATTATTCAAAACGCGGGCTGCTGGTCTCTGTTTACGGTATGACGATGTTGTATTGGTTAGGCGATGATGCTGATGAACAAGATGATTATCCGGATACATGGGCATTTTTAGATAGCCGATTAAAAAATGTCGTAGAAATATTTTCTTTACCGAAGAAAATTACGCAAGCCTTTATAAGTAAAACAGGGGCATTGTTTCCCAAGCGGGCTTTTCAGCGGCGGTAATTAAAAAATTGTTTTTATTTTTTATGCCTTTGATTTTATCGATGGGAATTATTTAGAAAACGTGTATACACAATACAGTTACTCAGAAGTGACTTAAAAAAAGGACGTGTGAACAGCACACGCCCATAGGTCAGATATCTATTTTTGCCCGTGGTTTGTTCCTAGCAGGGCAGCGTTTTAGGGCAATTTATAAAACGCTAAGGCGGTGAGGGAACCGCCTAAGTGCAATATTGAAGGAGGACAGGGATAGGCTCTAATCACATTCGTACACGGCTTCGTGTTTCATAAATTTATAAACTGTGAGGGCGGTTTAAAAAAATTGTGTCATAGCCAATGGATTAAAAAAATGTTATAAATTCTGCCATTAAATGAATTGTAGTGCTTACGATGATTATATTCATTGTCGGTATAATTTGACTGAACATACCAATAATTGTTCATTTTTAACCGATAGCGCGAATACAAGGTGTACGAATGAAACAGGACCCTCCTCCTCCTCGAATAAAATCGCCATTAGATCGGGCGTTCGAAACGGCTGGGAATGCAAACGGCAACCGTCCGAGAAATGGCGCGCGTGTTAGCAATTTGGCACCGGCAGGCGCGTTTATGTCAGGCACGGATCAAGCCAATAGTCCATCAATGGGGGCGTCAATGGTTGGGCCGCAACAATCTGAAGAGCCAAGCCAGTATTTTCATCAAGCCGTCCCGGAAACAGCAACGGCTGCGGGTCAGAGCACCACCGTTGGCGGCGCACCGATGATTTTAGCTGATCATTTTTTAGGTTGCTCAAAACTTGGTCGTTATTTGACGGTCGTTGACGGAACGCGGTTTGTTATTACCGATGATTTTCGTTCTACCAATATGCCATCTGATGCCACAGCCATTGCCAGCATTTGTTCAAAAGACGCGCTTGTGGCCCAAGCTGCTTTGTTGCCACTCAGCGAAAAAGCGCAAAAAATGTCGCCGCGTCAAAAACATCGTTATGAACGGCTGTTTTATTTAATCGAAGAACAAGCTTTATCAGACAGTGTCAAAGTATCGGCCCGGACTATCCGAGAATCCCATTTCCGTGCTGCTGAAATCCGCGCTATTGAGGCTGAATTAGGTGATATGTTAAGCCCGGCTCGTCTGCGTTATCGAGGGTTTCTGGAAATTGTTAAAAAATTGATGGACGCAAAAATTACACCCGGCCCATTTTTGGATGAATTCAGGGATTTTACTCAATCTGTTGCTGGTAAATTGGATTTTGGCATATATAGTTTTTGTCTGGATCGGTTATTTGGCAGTTTACGCATCCCGACCAAGGTTAAAAAACTGTTGGTTCTGGAAATTCTTAAATACCCACCGTTGATCCGACGTGAACTGTTGACCAATATCTTGGTTTTCCCTGGTCAAACGCGGGAACTGATCGATTTTATCAAATATATGGTAACCAGCGAATTAGGCAAAACAGTTGCCATTGAAATCGAGCTTTTAGAAGCCTTTAAATTAAAACGCTTAACCATGGGTGATATCGAAAATAGTTTAAGCAATCAAGCGGGCGTCGCGTAGTCCGGAGCAAAAAAAACCCCTGATCATATTTTGATCAGAGGTATCTTTTTTTTGGCTTGATTTTAGCCCGAAATTTAAAGAAAGAATCAATCGGCCATGGACACTTCGGCAACCGTTTCATTTTGTTCAGCTCGAAATTCATTTAACCGTTGATCAATATCAGCGTCTGATAATGCTAAAATCGCAGCGGCTAAAAGAGCAGAATTTTTAGCACCGGCTTTGCCAATAGCCAATGTCCCAACGGGAATGCCGCCTGGCATCTGAGCCATAGATAACAAACTATCCATGCCACCCATAACACGGGTTTCCATAGGTACGCCCAACACCGGAAGCGATGTGATGGCGGCGACAACACCGGGAAGGGCTGCGGCCATACCTGCGCCTGCGATGATCACTTTAACTCCGCGGTCTTTGGCGGTCATTGTGTATTCATGCACTTGTTCAGGGTTGCGGTGGGCTGAAAAAACGTTCACTTCGAAGCCAATGTTTAAATCTTGTAACATATCACAGGCATTTTTCATTATCGGCCAATCGGATTTGCTGCCCATTAATATGCCGACAACGGGGGTTTCATTTTGTGTCATGGTTGATCATCTTTGCTGAAAAGTTAGAATAAATACGCCGGGGATTATAGCGTTTCCATCTTTAGTTTCAAGCCGTGGATGATGGATATCAAGACAATATTAACCATAATGAGTGTACGCTTCATCAGCTTTGTAACATGCCATGACTGATGAATTGGGCGAGGATGCATATTTCTGTTATAATTCAAAGCAATGATTGAGTTGATAGGGGTGCCTTCGATGGAAGTTAATAAAGCCACTAAGCCTATGGCAATAGGCAAACAGCCGGATCGCCAACAGCGCCGTGAAAGCCATGCTAATGCGGACCAAGATCACGCCGGTGATCAAAACCCCGACCGCGAAGAGGCCGTTCAGTTCGAAGGTTTGCTCGCCCATAAATTATCGCCCGAAGCCGATTTGGTGGTGGCGGGTATGTCCAGAGAAATAACGAGTTTACGCGCACAACTGAAACAATTAACGGGCCAAGAACAACATTATCAACGGCGAGCTGTTAAACATTCTTTTTTGAATGTGGTCAATCGCCATGAATTTTACCGTGAAATAAATCATGTGCTCAGCCACACAGACGGTAAAAATGCGTTTTTAACCGTTCATGATGAGCCGGGATTAATGTTGTGTAATTTGACAAACGGATCGGATATTCGTGCGAAATTTGGCCGCGCGGCACTGGATCAAGCTTTAAATTTCTTATGTACAACCATTGTTAATGAATTACGGGCAACCGATGTATTGGGATCCATGGGCGGCGATGATTTAGGGATTATATTATTAACCGGTGGACAAGATGTAAGCCAGCAATTGAAAGTTACGATTGTTAATAAGTTAAAATCAAATAGCTGTACCATCATGATCAACGATCAACACAGTCATTCGGTGGATGTAATCGTTAAATTTGGTTACACGTCCATGAATGCGGCCAATAGCCCTGAAAAACTGGTGGCTTTGGCCGATCAGGATTTAATGGCGAACGGATTATCATCGGATCAGAAATAAGACATTATTGTCACGTCATGCGATGATGTCCGGCATCAATTGGTTTTCAATTACATTAATGGCGTCTTTTAATGCCAATTTGCGTTTTTTTAGCCGCTGCAACTGTAATTGATCAAATGGTTTTTTATCAATGATGTGTTCAATGACTTCGTCCAAATCTCTGTGTTCGCTCAACAAATCATTGAGTTTGCGGCGTAAAGGGTCGTTTTCGTTCATGAGCTAAGACCCTAAGTCATCAATTCATAAAAAATGCGGGATTTTAAAAGACGCGCCCTAATAAAGCGCTACACAAAACCATCATAACAGAATAAATAGATATACGGTAGATGTTGATTGTTGTTTAGTTTTTTTTTCTTCACCTTATAATCATAATATGGTTAAGTTATTAAATAAAAACAATAAATGACCGAATAGGGGGGGAATACGTTTGAGTGCGGCAAAAAAGATACTTATTGTTGATGACGAACCGGGTATTCGGCAAATCGTGAGCATTGTGCTCGAAGGTGCCGGGTATAAAATTTTTACATTACCCAGTGGTGAAAAAGTTGTTGAAACCGTAACCAAAGAAAAAATTGATGTTGTGATTTTGGATTTAGGGCTGCCGGGAGTTGACGGGTTAACGTTGACACGCACATTAAAAGAACACAGCAATGTCGGTGTTGTGATTTTAAGCGGTCGTGGGGAAACCACTGAAAAAATTATTGGCCTTGAAATCGGCGCTGATGATTATATCTCAAAACCGTTCGAACCACGTGAACTATTAGCCCGTACCCGCAGCGTCCTGCGGCGATTAAGCAATGCCACGCCACCAGAAAAAGCCGTTAAAGGCATTTATCTATTTGACGGGTGGAAGCTGGATTTGCAAACACGAACAGTACAATCCCCATCGGGTGATACTATTTCCATGTCATCGGGTGAATTCACATTATTAAAAGCTTTTCTGGAGCACCCAAACCGGGTTTTGGACCGGGATCAGCTCATGGATTATACGCATAATTCTGATAGCCCGGCTTTTGATCGTAGCGTCGATGTGCAAATTGCTAGGCTTCGGAAAAAAATTGAACCGAATTCAGGCTCGCCAAAATTGATCAAAACAATTCGTAACGCAGGTTATATTTTTACAGCCGAAGTTGAACACGGTTAGTTTTTAAAAACCGGTTTACGTTTTTCTGTAAACGCCGCGACACCTTCCTCAAATTCTTTGGTTTGGCTGCTTTGGCAAAACAGTTTTGTTTCCAAATCTAATTGTTGCTGCAGATTGTTATGATGTGATGCATTTAATAAATTCTTTGTGGCGGCTAAGGCTTGGGCCGGCCCATCAACCAATTTTCCCGCCCATAAATTAGTGGTGTTTGTTAATTCATGATCTTCGACAACGCGGTTGATCAGCCCCCAACGTTCAGCCGTATTAGCATCAAAACGGTCGCCCAATAATGCAATTTCGAATGCCCGTTTTTGCCCAACCATCCGCGGTAATGCATAGGTTGATCCCCCATCGGGGCTGACGCCTAAATGTCGATACGCGAGGGTGAAGAAAGCATTTTCACTGGCAATGATTAAATCGCAGGCCATCATCAAACTGAATCCGGCGCCTGCTATGGCCCCGGATACTTCGGCAATAATCGGCTGTGACAGGTTTCTGAAAGTGCTGATGATGATGTGAATATCATCAAGCAAAACTTTAAAGTCTGCGGCCAATTGCTGTTTGTCGGGCGTTGCGGATAATTTGTCTTTAAAATAATGAATGTCGCCGCCGGCCATGAAATGCCCACCTGATCCGGCAACGATTACGCAGCGGATTGCATCCTCGCCATTGATTTGCTGGCAGATGGTTTTTAATGCATGGACCATATCAAGATTCAACGCGTTTAACTGTTTAGGTCGGTTAAAGGTGATGCGCAAAACGCCGTTTTTTTGTTCGGTGGTTATACTGTCATTGGGTGATAAAATCATATTGGTTTTTTCCAATCAGCAAACGTTTGCCCTGATTGTGCCAAAGATATTAGCAACTGGGCGGGGCGAAGTGCCAACACGCCATTTTTGAAATAATCCTCTAATCGTGATACAATGACCGTTAGTCCAATCTGATCAGCATAGGCCATAGGACCGATTTTTGTTTTTGGAAATCCATATCCGGCGGTCCAGACGGTGTCGATGTCGTGTGCGTTATCGACCATGCCTTCGGTTAATAATTTAGCACCTTCGTTAACCAGCGCATACAGACACCGTTGAAGTATTTCTTGATCTTTAATAGGCCGCCTCAAAATGCCGCGTTTTTCCGAAGCAGCTTTAATAATAGCATTGGCTTCATCATCGGGGAAAGGCATTCGATCCCCTGCATTATATCTGTACCAGCCTTTGCCGGTTTTTTGACCAAACCGCCCGGCTTCACAAATCATATCTTGGACGATGGGAAATGTATCATCAATGCCTTCGGTTTTGGCTTTTTCTTTGCGGATGTTCCAACCGATATCAAGCCCCGATAAATCGCCAACCGCCAGCGGCCCCATGGCAAAACCAAAATCTTTTAATACACAATCAATGTCGCTGGGCGTGGCCCCATCTTCTAATAATTGAAATGCTTGGGCGTTATATTTGTGGTACATGCGGTTACCGGTAAACCCCGGACAATTACCAACAACCACAGACGTTTTGCCAAGCCGGATGCCTAAATCTCGGGCACGGTTTAATGTCGTACCGGATGTTTTGGCACCGCGCACAATTTCCAGCAATTTCATAACATGGGCTGGGCTGAAAAAATGTAAGCCTAAAACATCATCAGGGCGCGACGTGACGCGGGCGATGTCATCAATATCCAATGACGATGTGTTCGTTGCCAATATGCAGCCCGGTTTGCAAAGCCGATCCATTTTTTTGAACAGTTGATGTTTTAAGCTTAGGTCTTCAAATGCAGCTTCGATAATCACGTCGGCTTGTGCATAGCCATCGTCATCTGTTGAATAGGTGATTAATGCCAACCGTTGATGCGCTTCATCGTTCGTGATGCGCCCTTTATCCGTTGCCCGTTGCATGATGGTTTGTATGGCGTCTTTGGCGGCATCAACAGCAGGATGTGATGGATCAATAATGGTCACGGGTATCCCTGTATTAGAAAATGCCACGGCAATGCCCCGGCCCATGGTCCCTGCCCCCAATACACAGGCTTTTTCAATGTCTAGATCAGGCACATCTCTCTGTGTTAGGGTCATTTTTGCAAATCATCCTTTTGGTGGCTTTTATTATTGGAACCTTGATGGTATTCAGATTGGTAGCCGATAACAAGGGGTGTGTGATGCAAACGATCATTGAATGGCGCATAGAAAATGCCATAGCTTGGGTGATCATTAAAAACCCCGCAAAACGCAACGCCTTGGACTTGAATGCGTGGTCAGAATTAGCCAAAGTGATGGCTGAACTGAATGAAAATGATGATTTGCGGTGTGTTATAGTGCGCGGACATGGAACCCAAGCTTTTGCCGCCGGTGCCGATATCGCCGAATTTCCAAACGTCCGCGCCAATGCAAAACAAGCCGAACACTATGGCATGGTGGTCAAACATACGCTGGATCAAATTATCCATCACAAACACCCGACCATCGCCATGATTTATGGTGCGTGTACGGGGGGCGGGTTGGAAATTGCCTGTTGTTGTGATCTACGTATCAGTGCGCGTTCCGGTCGGTTTGGTGTGCCCATTAACCGCATTGGTCATGCTTTTGCTTATCCGGAAATGGCCCCGGTGCTGGATGTGGTGGGGCGTGCGTTATTACTGGAATTATTATTGGAAGGTTGCATTTTAAATGCTGATGAAGCCTATGCCCGTGGGTTAATCAACAAAATTGTTGATGATGCGGAGTTAGAAAAACAGACATTAAAAACAGCTCACCGCATTGCGTCGGGCGCGCCCTTAGCGGCACGCGCCAATAAACGCTTTATCAATCGGCTTAAATCAGGCAAACCGTTAACGGACGTTGAAATCGCTGATGGGTACGCGTTATGTGATAGCCAAGATTACCAAGAAGGGGTGCAAGCGTTCATTGAAAAACGGAAGCCCCAATTCGATGGTAAATAATAAAGGACAAAAACAATGACCGTACTTCGTGGCTGGAATTTTTTACAAACCCCGGGACCAACCAATATCCCGAACCGAATTTTAAATGCCATGCATCGTCCGGCTGTGGAATTCGCAGGCCCTGACTTCAGGAACTTTGCGACTATACTTTTGCAGGACTTGAAAGCGTTGTTCAAGACCACAGGGCACGTTTTTTTGTATTCAGCCAACGGTCACGGCGCGTGGGAAGCGGCTGTTAAAAATGTTTTAGCACCCAATGATAAAGTTTTGGTCCCCGGCAGCGGTCAATTTTCCGAAGGTTGGGCAAAAATGGCCCGCAGCAATGGTATTGAAACCGTTGAATTGCCGTGCGATTGGCGCACCGTATGTCCGGCGGATGAAATAGTGGACGCTTTGAAAAATGATGTGGCCCATGACATCAAAGCCGTGATGGCTGTACAAACCGACACGGCAACCGGCATGACAACGGACATCAAAGCCGTGCGCCAAGCGATCGATGATGCCGGGCATCCTGCATTATTAATGGTCGATACCATTGCGTCATTAATGACCATGGACTTTAAAATGGACGACTGGGGCGTTGATGTGGCTGTCGCCGCCGGGCAAAAAGGATTGATGTTACCGCCGGGTATCAGTTTTACCGCCGCTAGCGAACGCGCTATGGCCGCTTGCCATAATGGTGGCAGCTTAAGCGGTTATTGGGACTGGCAAGCGCGTCAGGGCCAAGAACATTATTTATGGTTTTGCGGCACGGCACCGGAACATTTGATGTTTGGTCTACGCGCATCCATCGACATGTTGCACGAAGAAGGGTTCGAGAATGTATTTGCCCGTCATAAACGTTTGTCCGCTGTGGTGCGTGCGGCCATCAGCGTTTGGGGTGACGCGGGCGCAATAGAGCTCAACGCCTTAGAACCATCCCAGCAATCGAATTCTGTTTCAACGATATTGGTGAACGGCGATCATGATGTGAACCAAATTTTTGAAATCTGCCGGGGGCAATTTAACGTGGCGTTGGGTAATGGCTTGGGACGATTAAATGAAAATTCTTTTCGCATTGGTCACATGGGTGATCTAAACGAACCGATGATTTTGGGGGCGCTGGCGTCCATCGAAGCCGCATTGCAATTGGCCAACATCCCCATTCAAAAAGGCGGCGTAACGGCTGCAATTGACTGTCTGATTAAATAGGTTCTGAAAAGTCACCGCTGTTTAAGCCAGTAAAAGTTGCCCCCTGAATACATAAGTATAAAGGGGGCAGAGCTTTACGAACACGACCCCAAAGGGTCGGTCTTACCATAACAACAGTTTTTGCATCGCTCTGCTATGATTTTCACATCTTATAGGGTATTCTTGTAGAATCAAGATACTTTATAGCGAAGTAGATGATCCAAAATATAGTAGCGGGGGGGATGATATGCGCATTATAGGGATCGATGTTGGCATTAATTCAGTTGGGTATTCTTATGTTGATATGGCGAACTGCCAAATTCTGGAAATGGGGAGCCGTGTGTTTGAGGCGGCTGAAAACCCTAAAAATGGATCCTCTTTGGCATTGCCAAGGCGCGAAGCCAGAGGAACCCGCAGACGGCTAAGTCGCAAAGCCAAAAAAGTTTCTAGGCTAAGAACTTTATTACGTGACCATGATTTGCCGATTAAAAAACATATCAAGTTATCGAAACATGATCTATCGCCGTGGCAGTTACGAAAACAAGGGCTTGAACGTTTATTAACGGACGAAGAATTTGCCCGCGTCTTGGTCCATTTTGCAAAACATCCCGGTTTCCAAACCAACCGTAAATCAGCACCGCCTAACGAAGAAACAACATTTACCAAAGCCGGAAATGATTTGTATCAGGCGATGCAGGCCGACGGCGGCAAAACCATGGGTTCGTGGTTGGCCGATAAACCAAAACAACGCAACGATCATGGTGATTATGGGCGCACGATTATTCGCGACCATTTGCGTGAAGAAATTAAAATTTTGTTCAAAGCGCAATCCGATTTTGGTCAATGCAAAGCCACAGACAGATTGTGCAAAGACGTTATCAAATTTGCTTTTTATCGCCGGGAATTGCAATCCAGTTTAGGTATGGTCGGAAACTGTGCTGTCTATGAAAATGAGTTACGTGCCGCTAAAAAAGCTTATCATGCGGAACTCTTTGTCGCGTTATCTAGGCTGGTTAATTTGAAAATACTATCCCGTCATGGTGTGGGTCGGACGTTAACCATTGATGAAATTGCTCTGTTTGAAAAAACAGTTTTAACAAACAACAGTATTACTTTTGCTCAAGCTCGTAAATTATTAAGCCTACACGATGATGAAACATTTAATCTGGCGTCTTATACCTATAAACCCGACGAAGACATAACCCATGATGAAATAAAACTGCGCGCTGAAAAAGCCTGTTTGGTCGAAATGAAAGGATTTCATGATTTACGCAAAGGGCTTGAAAAATTGTCCAAAATGGATTGGCACGCTATCGCTTCGCGGCCCGATGACCTTGATCAAATAGCCTATGCTTTATCATTTTTTGAAAGCGAAGACGATATCCGTTTTCAATTGGCGTCGTTAAACTTGTCCGAGCAACAAATTGTTGCATTGTTAAAAATCCCGGATTTTTCCAAAACCATTGATATTTCAATTCGCGCGGCCAAAGATATTATCCCCTATTTGCGCTGCGGCAAAACGTATATGACTGCTGTACTTGATTTGTGCCCGGATCATTTGAAACGGTCGGGTGACCAAGCGTTGTTGCCGCCGTTATCACAATCTACGAAAAATCCTATTGTTGACCGATCGTTATCGCAAATTCGCAAAGTCGTGAATGCGCTGATCCGCAAACATAGCATGCCAGATTATTTTCATGTGGAAACGGCGCGTGAACTTGGCCGAAATTTTAAAGATCGGAAAAAAATCGAAGCCGAAAATAATGAACGGAAAAAATTCAAGGACAAAACCCGTAAACATGCTTTGGAAATTTTTGGTTATGAACCTAACGGTGATGAATTGGCAAGGTTCCGTTTATGGAAAGAACAGAAAATGTATTGTCCGTATTCGGGCGAACAGATCAAACCCCACCACCTGAGCAATGGCACCGATACACAAATTGATCACATATTACCTTATAGCCGATCATTTGATGATAGTTGGTCTAATAAAATACTGTGTTTTTCGGCCGAGAATCAGGCCAAACAAAATTTGACGGCTTGGGAATATATGGACCAAAAAAATATGACCAGTGCATTAGAAGCTTTTGCCAAAGGACAAAATCAACACCGTAGTAAAAAATTACTGATTCAAGATTTCAATACTGATAAAGAAAAAGAATGGAAATCACGACACCTGAATGATACGCGTTATGTGGCGCGGGCTTTGGCTGCCTACTTAGAACAAAATTTATTACCAAACAAAGGCGTTAAAAAAATTGTACGCACCCGTAAAGGCGCACTAACCAGTAAACTGCGTCACTTATGGGGGTTGCCTGAAAAAGACCGCGACAATGATCACCGCCATCATGGTGTTGACGCAGTCGTCATTGCCTGTGCCACGCAATCAATGGTTGGGCGTGTCGCCCGGTGGAACCGCTATCAACGTAAAACAAAAAATGATCCGGGTTTTTTTGCTGATGCGCCATGGGAAAATTTTCGCAAGCAAGTATTGGCGAAACGGGATGAAATGTTTGTCACCCGCCAACCGTCCCGTAAAACCAAAGGGCAATTGCACGATGCGACAATCAAAAGTTTGCGTGAAAATGATGATGATACGTGGCGGGCGGTGAAACGCATTAAATTACCATCGCTTAAACTGGGCGATTTAAAAAATATTATAGATGTTGATTTTGAATGTGGAAACGCAATCGGTCGTAATGCGGTTTTATACAATGTATTGCATGAACGTTTAACGGCGTTTGATAATGATCCTAAAAAAGCCTTTGCTGAACCTATATACATGCCACTAAAAGCGGGTAAAACCGGTCCAAACGGTGAAAATCATGGCCCAGAAATTAAACGTGTACGGGTTTATGATAACGCCAAAGCCGGGTTCAGGCTGCCGCATAAAAGCATCGCTGATAATTCTGAAATGGCGTGGACCGAAGTTTATGAAAAAGATGGAAAATTTTATTTATTGCCTATTTACACATGGCAGGTGGCAACCAAAAAATGGCCCAAAGCATTGATAACAGCCGGCAAAGACGAGGCGAATTGGCCGTTAGTCGATGAGACCTATGACTACCATTTTTCATTGTATAAAAATGATTTTGTCCGGGTTGAAAAAAAATCTGAAATCATCGAAGGCTTTTTTAAAGGAACTCACCGGGGAACAGCAGCCATAAGAATAGAAGAACACAAGGGTTCAAAAACTGATGAACCGGGGACCAAAACGCTCAAATCCTTTAAAAAATACAACGTTGGTATCTTTGGTGACCGCACAGAAGTGAAAGAGAGCGCGCCATGGCGTGGCGAACCGTAATCATCGGTTCTGAATGCCGGATTTCGCTAAAACGCAGCCAGTTGTCGGTTGAACGGGCCGATGGTGTTGTAAGCGTCCCGGTCGAAGACATTGCTGTATGTGTGCTAGAACACCGCGGCATTACCATAACCACAGCGGTGTTATCCGCCCTTAGCGATGCGGGGGCCGCCGTCGCGGTGTGTAACAACCGGCATTTGCCCAATGGGTTGATGTTGCCTTTTCACAATCATTCCCGGCAAAGCCAAATTGCCGCTTTGCAAATTTCATGGTCGGAACCGTTTAGGAAACGCGTTTGGCAAAAAATAATTCAAACCAAAATCATTAACCAGGGCCATTGTTTGGCGCGCCATGACCCGGTTCAGGGGAAAACCATCACTGAAATGGCAAAACGTGTTGTCTCAGGCGATGTTAAAAACCGTGAAGCCCATGCCGCTCGTATTTATTGGCCGGCTTTAATGGGCAAAGGCTTCATTCGCGGGGCTAATGATTTGCCCAACGCGTTTTTAAATTATGGCTATACGGTGATCCGGGCCTGTGTTGCCCGTGCTGTCGTCGGGGCTGGGTTGTTACCCTGTTTTGGATTGCACCACAACAATGATTTAAACGCTTTTAACTTGGCGGATGATTTGATCGAACCTTTTCGTCCTTTTGTTGATGCTGTGGTCATTGGGTTGATGTCTGGTCGGGAACAACAGGGGGATTTAACCAAATCAGACCGTGCAGTTCTGGCTGAATTACCGGCAACACAGGTTTTAATCGGTAATGAGTTACAAACCATACTGAATGCAACCGAACGGTCGGCGGAAAGTTTGGTTCGCGCCATCCGTCAAAAAGAAACAGGTGAATTGTGTTTGCCTGAATTTTCGATGTGATTGATTATGAGCATTAATGGAGACCCGTTTATGTGGATTATGGTGTTTTTTGATTTGCCCGTCGGCTGCAAATCGCAACGCCGTGCGGCGACACGGTTTAGAAATTATTTGCTGAAAGACGGCTATATCATGCTACAATATTCCGTCTATGGACGCATTTGTAATGGACAAGAACGTGTCGAAAAACATTTGAAACGACTGCAGTCGGCGTTACCGCCAAAAGGCCATATTCGTGCCTTGCAAGTGACCGATCGACAGTATGGGCGAATGAAACTTCTTTTGGGTAACCGCGATGAAAACGAAGAAAAAGACAGTAAAAATAAGGGCGGACAACTGCTTTTATTATGAGTTATCCGCCATTTATTCTTTATTTTCAATCAACTACCGATAATCGACCATAGCACAGCGATGCAAAAAGGGAAGCTATGGCATCTGAACTTGATTTAACATGTGACGATTTACCATAGCACAGCGATGCAAAAAGGGAAGCTATGGCACTGACATGGTTGGGGTTGTGACTAAAAAAACCATAGCACAGCGATGCAAAAAGGGAAGCTATGGCTGGAACACGAATGACCCGAACCGCGCGTTGACCATAGCACAGCGATGCAAAAAGGGAAGCTATGGCTGGAAAATCATGACACAGTTAGGACACAATACCATAGCACAGCGATGCAAAAAGGGAAGCTATGGCCCAATTATGATGCCAGTGTCAAAGTGCAATACCATAGCACAGCGATGCAAAAAGGGAAGCTATGGCGCGGGACGATGCTTGGTTTTGAATATCACCACCATAGCACAGCGATGCAAAAAGGGAAGCTATGGCCTTCCTCATGGTACCGTTGCGGTAAATATTACCATAGCACAGCGATGCAAAAAGGGAAGCTATGGCTATACCCGGCATTCAGGCCACCGCATCCGGACCATAGCACAGCGATGCAAAAAGGGAAGCTATGGCCTTACCTGATCAACTAGCCCGGGACTGCGAACCATAGCACAGCGATGCAAAAAGGGAAGCTATGGCTTCAATTTCCCGGATACGCATTTCAAGATCAACCATAGCACAGCGATGCAAAAAGGGAAGCTATGGCGAAATTACCGTACGAATGTCAACTAAATTTACCATAGCACAGCGATGCAAAAAGGGAAGCTATGGCCCGGCCATGATGGACGCGCAACGGCGTGTTACCATAGCACAGCGATGCAAAAAGGGAAGCTATGACCCGTCTGAAAACCGGGATGAAAACCGGGATGAAAACCGCCTGCGGATGACGGGTAATATAATCATGGCAAGGCCCGTTAGTAACAATCCCAAGGTCATCGGCCGTTCCACCATAAAGCTTAGGCCGTCGGTTAAATTGACGGCACGGGCAAAATTGTTTTCCATCATGCCGCCTAGAATAAAGCCGATCAACAACGGTGCTAGCGGGTAGTGTGCAAACCTAAGCACGGTGGCAAAAACGCCCAAGCCCACCAAAATCAATAATTCGGTGGCGTTGTTTTGTCCGATATAGGCCCCGATCATGGTGAAAAATAAAATAAACGGTATTAAATAATTGCGCGGCACCGTCAACAGTTTGGCGATATAGGGGATCAACGGCAGGTTTAAAATAATTAACACTACGTTGCCGATATACATCGATATAATGACCGCCCAGAATATCGATGGGTTATCAATCATCAAACGCGGACCCGGATTAACGTTTAATGCAATCAGTGCGCCCAATAAAATGGCTGTGGTGCCCGAACCCGGAATGCCTAATGTCAACAACGGCACAAACGATCCGGTACAGGCGGCGTTGTTGGCGGCTTCGGGGGCGGCCAGACCTTTGATCGATCCTTTGCCAAACTCGGCTTGTTCATCACTTTTGGCTATGTTGCGTTCAACGGCGTAACCCAAAAACGATGCAATCGTTGCCCCGGCTCCGGGCATGACGCCGATCAGAAAACCTTGGATCGATTGGCGGAAAATGACGGGAGTTATTTTTCGGGCTTCGTCTTTTGTGATTTTCAGGCCCGTAATTTTTTTATCGGTTTTTTCTTGTTGGCCGCGTGCGGGGTCTAATACTAAAAATAATGCTTCGGGCAGGGCAAACAATGCCATGGCTAACGTGATAAAGCTGAACCCCGATTGCAAATCGGAAATACCCATGGTGAACCGCGGTGCGTTAAATAATGCGCTTTCGCCTACCGTTGCCATGATCAATCCGATGACCGTCATTAACAATGCTTTGACAACTTGGCCTTTGCCCGTGAACGCCGCAATCGCCGACAGTCCCACCACCATTAAGGCAAAATATTCCGCCGAATGAAAAAGTAATGCCACCGACGTTAATAAGGGTGCAAAGCCCATTAATAAAATGGCACCTATCGTGCCGCCGGAAAATGATGCGATGGCGGCGATGGTTAAAGCTTTGCCAGCCATGCCCCGTTGCGCCATGGGATACCCATCAAACGATGTGGCGACGGTGCCTGCAACGCCCGGTGCGTTAATTAATATGGACGAAGTCGAGCCGCCAAAAATCGCACCGTAATACACGCCTGCTAATAATATGAGCGCCGCCGACGGGTCGCCGATTTTTATCGCCACCGGGATCATGATGGCGATGATTGACATCGGTCCCAGCCCCGGCAACATACCAATGACCGTGCCAATTAAACAACCAGCCAACACCATCAATAAATTTTGCAACGTGAAAACGGTGGTAAGGCCTAATAAAATTCCATCAATCATGACAAGAACCCCGGCAACGGGCGCAGGTATAATCCCAATGTTTCTTGCACCAGATACCAAATAAAAACGCTGCTAAAAACGGCAATGGGCGTCATGATTTCCAGCTTGCGTTCGCCCAAAATCCAACCCGTAGCCATTAGGAAAACCGTGGTTGAGAGAATAAACCCGGCCGGGCGCAATAATAACGCATAGACAATCATGGCGATGATCAAGGTCGTGGTTTGTATGACATGTGGTTTTTTAAAAACCAAGGCGTCGTCAATATTAATTTTTTCAGCAGGGCTGATTAAAATGATCAATGACAGAACACCCGCCAGCACGGCTAATACATTGGGTAATGTTGTCGGCAGGAAAACCATGTTGCGTTCAAACGGCAACAACTGGTACGTCACCGATGCATAACCGTAGGCCACCGAGATCACCAAAAACAACGCGGCAATGCATTTATCCAGTGACATTAGGGGGCCTTTCAATATAATCAGATATAAACCGGGGCAGTGTCATATGACCGTACCCCGGTTTTTAAATGGTTTTACAAAAAACCCAGTTTGCTCATTAAATCTTTGATGACTTTTTCTTGGGCAATCAAGAAGGTTTTAAAGTCTTCGCCAGAATTTAAAATATTGACCCAGCCATTACGAGCACGCACGGCTTCCCATTCTGGGGTGCTGTACATTTTTTTGATTACGCTGCGGTATGCGTCGGCTTTGTCCGCGGCCAATCCGGGGGCTGCGAAAAATCCACGCCAGTTGACGAATTCCACATCATAGCCTTGTTCTTGTAACGTTGGTGCGGTGGGGGCCGCACTGTTGCGTTTTTTTGATGTCATACCAATGATGCGCACTTCGCCAGCATTGGCTAAACCGACGGCTTCGGAAAATCCTGTCGATAAAGCTTGGATTTCACCAGATAACAACGCGGCCATGGCTTTACCGCCTGCATCATATGGAATGTATTTAACTTTGGTCGGGTCTTGACCCGCTGCTTGCATAGCCATAGCCGCCACTAAATGATCCATGCCGCCTGGAACCGATCCGCCGCCAATGGCAACTTTACGCGGGTTTGCTTTATAAGCCGCTACCAAGTCGCCGAATGTTTTGATGGGACTATTTTTGTTAACAACAAAAGCTGCGTAATCACCAATGGTGCCTGCAATCATAGTTAAATCACGGAAATTATAAGGAAAGCGCCCAACCAGTGAACGAATGACGATGGGTGTAGAATTGACCATTAAAGTACCGGAACTGGACGCTGCGTTTTCGATCAAATAACCAATGGCTTTGCCGCCGCCACCGCCCGACATATTTTCATATGATGCCGATGCGATCAGCCCGGATTTGGTTAAGGCTTCGCCCGTACCGCGCGCGGTACCATCCCAACCGCCGCCAGCACCACCGGGGATTAAAAAGTGAATGGATTTAACTTCGGCAGCATTTGCCGGATTGTTGGCGATGAAAAAAACCGTCAACATGGATAAAACAAGAGTGCGCGTAATTTTTGTAACGGATGAAATAAATGACATGAAAAACCTCCCAAGTGCGTTTGTTGTTTTTAACACTTTTGACGATACGCCCAAGTCGATCAGATTGGAAGAGTTATAATTTGTCGATGTTGTTGAATTTAAGTAATTGGCACCATGACGTGCTGTTGGTAGGTTGACCGGTCTTGCAGGCGCGCAAACCATTTTTCAAGGTTTGGCAGAGGTGGACGTTCGATATTCATGCCATACCAACGATAAACGCCGCAACCGACAGCCACGTCAGCAAGCGTTAAATTACGGCCCAACACATAATCTTTGTCTTTTAAATGTGTGTCCAACAATCCCCATAGGCGGGCGCCGTCTTTAAGCCCGTCTTCAAACATGGCCTGAGTTTGGTGTTTCGGTGCGGTGCGTACGGCGGCCCAAAAAATAACAGTCATTGGTCCGTTTAATGTGCTGGTATACCAATCCAGCCATTGACCGGCGCGGGCACGAGATTGCACACTATTTGGCGTCCATGGTGATACGCCGTAAGTTTCGCTTAAATAACGAACAATGGCGTTGGATTCCCATAATGTGAAATCTCCATCCACCAATACCGGGACTTTGCCATTGGGATTGATGGCTAAATAATCGGCTGTATCGTTACCGCCAAATGCACCGCCTATATTTTGGCGTTCAACGTCAAGCCCTAGTTCAGCGGCACACCACATGGTTTTTTGTACATTTAATGAATTGGCCCGGCCTAAAATTTTGATCATGATTTTCTTTCAACGGTGGATATGATAACGTTAATTGAGCGCCAAATTTAGTCGTCGCCCATCAAGGCGACCCATGGCTAACAACAATTGATAGACGGCTAATCGTTCGTCATAGGCGGCGGTGGTGAAATCAATTTGAGCTTGATTAACCTCGCTTTCGGCATCCAATACGCTGACGACGGTTTCCGATCCTTGTTCGCGTAATTTTTTCCGCGCCTGAAAAACTTCGGATGCGATGTTGACGGCGTTCTCTAACAATTCAATGCGTTGCCGGGACGTTAATAATGCTTGCCATGCCAGTTTGGTTTGCTCAGCCAATTTACGTACTGTATCATCATAACTGTCTTTGCTGGCACCGTAATCAAATGATGCTTGCGTGCGGGAATTTTTTGTCGAAAAACCGGAGAATAAATCCCACGACGCTTTTAAAACAACCGAATAATCGCGGCGCACGCCCAAGGTCGTATTGCTGTCTTTTTCCACATTCCAACTGCTTTCTAAATCCAATGACGGATACAATCCGGCAGCGGCAGCCCGGCGGTTTTCTTCGGCCACTTCGACGCCAACACCGGAATTGGTGACGGCTGGGTTTTCCGATGTAGAAATTTCAACGGCGCGGTCCAACGTGCTCGGGATTAATTCCACGGGCGGGGCTGGGTCCATCATGGTTTCGATGTCAGGGGCGGAATTAAAAACTTGCACATAGCGGGTGATGGCGTCCTGTAATGCGCCTTCTAATGTGACGCGTTTTTCTTTGGCCGTTTGCAGTCGTGATTTTGCTTGCAGTACGTCCACCGCGACCCCGGAACCCCGTAAAACCCGTTCGTCTTCTAGATTCAGTTGGCGTTGAATGGTTTCTTCGTTTTCACGGGATAACTCGATCAAGCGTTGTTGGCGTAAGACATCAATGTAAACTCGCACACCTTCGAATAAGGTGTTCTGACGGGTGCCTTCTAATGAAATGGCTGCGATTTCCCGGTTTAGTTGGGCCGTACGTAACGTCGATAAATTGGAATAACCATCAAATAACGATTGCGTCACGGTTAACCCAGCAGATTGTTTTAGCCGTGACGAAATTTTGCCGCCCTGTCCGTCGCCTTGGTTTCTTTCGGCCGGGCTATCAACAAATTCAGGTCCAATTTCACCGGTGGCCGACACGGTGGGTAAAAAACTGGACCGGCTGATGTCGATTTCTTTGATTGATGATTGCAGGTTTTTTTCAGCCGCCCGGATCAATGGATTATCTTGTAGCAGACGTGCGAGTTCTGATTTTAACGATGCTGCATTTACCATATGGGATGCGGGCAGGGCTGATAAAACGATCAACGCGGCCAACCACAATACATTTTTGCCAGCGGAATGCATCGCGGTCAACGTGTTCATTGCGATTGTGTTAATTACCGTTGATTTATTAATGCCGAACAAAGTAGCCCCCAGAAAAGCTGCAAAAACCATCAATGGCCGTTGCCGTTATATTTTAACGGGTGTTGATAATATGGTCAATTGGGTAATTGCTACCATGATCAATATAATAATTAATTAAAACAAAGACTTACAAAAAATCAATATTTTATCTATACCTTATTTGGCATGTGTGGGGTTAAAAACACCGCAATATGTAGTGTATGGTTTATGAAATAAGAGTTGTTATGATGTGCGAATAATTTACTTAATTAATGGCCATTGTCTTGGTCGGGGACTAATTTATGATAATAGAGTTTCAGTGGTTTGCGGCTTTTTTAGGGATACTGCTTCCGTTGACGCTCAGCCCGGGGCCCGTCAATCTTTCTCTTGCCGGATTAGACAGTACTCGGGGCATGGTGCGTGCAATTCCTTTTTTTGCAGGGCTGACTACATCGGCTGCCGTGATAGCGGCGTTTGGTGGTTTTGGACTGCAGCAGATTTTTACGGCACTACCCATAGTTTATCTTACTGTACGTTATGCGGGAATTGCCTATATTTTTTATCTGGCCTTTAAATTTTTTATCCATATCCCCGTATCGTCGACCACGCAAGACGATAAAAAATCGTCACTTGGTTTTATGAATGGGCTGTTGCTAACAAGCTTGAATCCAAAATTTTATATTATGATCTCAGTAGTATTTGGGCAGTTTTTGAGGCCGGAAAATAATAATTTATGGGCGTTGGTTAGTTCGTTTGTTTTTGTTCTTGCGGCTTCGCAGTTTGCATGGCTGTTCACCGGGAAAATGTTTAAGTATGTGTTGAAAAGTTCAAAACTAATGCGCGTAGAAGGTAAAGTGTTTGGTGTATTATTAGCTTTTACGGCGGTTTATATGTTGTTTGCCGCGTGAATAGGCGTGATTTTGTGCCATTATAATATTTGTTGCCGAACAGTTCTGTTGGCTGGGAAATGAACGGAGACCGTTGTACCTTTGCCGGATTTGCTGGCGATAACAAGTTTGCCACCGTGTAATTCTACTAACCCTTTGGTTAATGGCAAACCTAATCCTGTGCCTTTATGTTTGGAATTCAAAGTGCTTTGAACTTGCCCGAATTCTGTCATGGCAATCCCCAGTTCTTTTCCTGTCATGCCGATGCCGGTGTCTTTGACGGTAATGACGTGCGCGCCTTGTTTGCTGATAGAGGCGGTCATGGAAATTTCCCCACCCGGACCGGTAAATTTAATGGCGTTCGATAACAGGTTGAGAATGATTTGTTTAACCCGGCGCTGATCCGCTAAAATCAACGGCAGGTTATCAGGGGTGTGGCTTGTCATATGGAGTTTTTTATAATCGGCTTCTGTTTCCAATATCTGTCGTGCCATTTCGAATGCCTCGGTCATATGGAATGTTTCTTCGTTCAATTTTAGTTTTTCGGCATTGATGGCTGATGCGTCAAGGATGTCATTGATCAGTTCCAATAAATGGTTGCCGGAAATATTAATATCATGGGCATATTCAAGATATTTTTGACCAAGGGGGCCGAACAACCTTTGTTGCATAATACTTGAAAAACCAATAATGGCATTTAAAGGTGTTCTTAATTCGTGGCTCATATTTGCCAATAATTCGGATTTGGCGATATTCGCGGCTTCGGCTTGATCTTTTGCAATGTTTAAAGCTTTAGTTCTTTCATTGACACGTTTTTCCAGAAATTTATTGTTGTCTTGTAACATTTTTTCCATTTTTTGGCGCTGAAGGGCGTTGTCTTTAAACGTTTTCAAAGCTTTGGAAATAGCATTGATTTCATAAGAATTTGAAGGGGTTTCAGGGATGGTTACATTGTTGTCATTATTGCCGAGGCGTTTAATGACATCGGTCATCCTCGAAAGCGGACGCGATATTCGGTTGGCTAGGTATAACGAACTTGCAAACAACAAACCAATGGTTATGACACCAATAACAGATAACCACAATTTTAACGTATCCCGGGTCTGGTTGCTGATCATAATGATTTGATTTCGTGCTTTGGTGGCTTTGGCTTCTTCGGCACCGGAACAGTTGATGGCGACGTTGTTACCCACAACATCTTTGATTGCGGAACAACTCAGTAAATAATTTTCCCCATTGATTGAGCGTGTCAGGTTTTTAATGCCGGATTTAAAAATTTCATTTCTGGTCGCGGTGTCAAGTGGTGCCACCGGGCCAGAAAACCCCGAACTATAAACCGATTTTAATCCGAAAAAAGTGATGAAAGCTTGCCCATTGGTCTGGAGGGTATCGCTTAAACCTTTATTTAAATGATCGACGGTTTGAAATGCAATCAGGGAGCCGATGTTTTCGCCAAAATCATTGACCAGTTTTCGTCCATGGGTAATGCCAAGAACTTGGTGCTCTCGGGATTTTGGAAAACCGAGAGCCTCTGATAAACCGGAATCCAGCGCAGTAAATCCGGTTGAATTTCCCCCCGGAGATACTTCGATCACTTTTTCTATTATATCAATGATATTATGGTCTTGGTCGGGTAGGATAAAATCGGATGAATTGGTGCCCGCTGGATAAGATGCGATAACGTTTCCGTCCGTATCCAATATGATGATTGAGGCTAGTTTTTTCGTTTTAGCAACGGCAGATAAGGTGTGCTCGACGGCTTCATACTGGTTTTTCTCCATAGCGATAAACAAATCACGCTGTTCTGAAAGGATGAGCATATCATTTGAAAGCTGATCAGCTTCATAGTGGATTTGTTCATTAAAAACGTTCAGTGAAAGATCAAGCGATGCATTTGTATTCGCGAGCATCAACCGAGATACGAGATCGCCTTGACGTTGTATGCTTTGCTCAAGAACAAACCATAAGACCAGACCGATAACCGAAATTGACAAGATGATCAAAGGCAGGAATGCCGATAAAATTTCACGTCTAAGGGTTCGCATGAACCTGTCTTTCATTTTTCAACATTCAAGGTGTTGAAATGGGAAGGCCGTATGCTGATTTAATAGCGTCATAGGCCTGTTTGGATGTAGCAAAATCTATAAACTGGGCAATGGTGCCTTTACGGTTTTTGACTTTGAAAACCAGACCAACCGTGCCGAATGTGGGATAATATGAGCTGGTAGGTTTATTGCCGTCGATGATCAGGCTTTTTAATCCCGCTTTCAAAGCATCGGCATAAGGGCTAAAACCGATGGCACCGGAAACGCTTGAAACCATATCGATATTTTCTGAATTGTATAATGTTATTCTAGATTTTTCTGTGATTTTGACATCGTTAAAACCGGGGAAAGATTGCCTAAGATAACCTAGCGAACTGTCACCCCGTTCGCGGCGGATGATCCGGATTTTAAGGTCTTTGCCGCCAACCTCACGCCAATTGGTTATTATTCCACGGAAAATATCATTGATTTGAGAGGACGATAATTGTTTGACCGTAACAGTGTTGTTGACGAAAAAAACCACAGGCATTTTGGCATAGGGCACGTATTCAAGGCCATATATTTTTTCTTTTTGCTTGATCGGTCTACCAACCCGACCGATACGGTATTTATCCAACCCAACGGCTTTGATGCCGCTGGAAGACCCAATGCTGGGTGGGATTTTTATAATGACATTAGTATAAATTTTGCTGAAAGCATTGCCAATATTTTTAAGCACCGACTCACTGTCCCCCGTGCCGACAATGGTAATGGTTTCTGCCCGAACGGGTACTGAAAACAAAACAACAGCGGTAAAGAGAATGGCGCGAATTATCAAGGCATGGTCTCCTTAAATCGAAAAGGCATTACTTGCCAAGAATTTTAACAATAATACCGCCAATAAAGCAATAAAGCTTGTCACGGGCATAGATATTTCGACAGCGAAACCAATAAAAGTTTTCTTCGGTGTGTGAGAATCATTCAGGCTTTTTCCCCAAACCCGCCACCGCTTGGGGTCTGGATTTCGAATATGTCGCCTTCGTTCATTTCGGTTTGTTCGGTGGGACCTAAAATCTGTACATCGCCGTTTTTTCGTATCACTTGGCATTGACCCGTTTCGCCGTCGCCACCACCATCCAATCCAAACGGCGGAATGATCCTGTGCCCGGATAAAATGGCCGCCGTCATGGGTTTTAAAAATTTAACCCGGCGTGCTGTGCCATCGCCGCCATTGTGTTTGCCTTTGCCGCCCGAGTTATGACGGATCGAAAAACTTTCTAACAGGACCGGGAACCGCCATTCCAGAACTTCCGGATCGGTCAGGCGTGAATTTGTCATGTGGGTATGCACCGCACTGGTGCCATCAAAATCAGGTCCGGCACCCGATCCGCCGCAAATGGTTTCATAATATTGATAGGTATCGTTGCCGAATGTGAAATTGTTCATGGTGCTTTGCGATGATGCCAATACGCCAAGCGCACCATAGAGTGTATCGGTGACGTACTGTGATGTTTCAACGTTACCGGCAACCACGGCGGCTGGATAGTGCGGGGCCAACATAGACCCATCGGGGATAATAATATCCAGCGGTTTCATGCAGCCCCCATTAAGCGGGATATTATCATCAACCAATGTGCGGAATACATACAACACGGCGGCCTGACAAACGGATGATGGTGCGTTGAAATTATTGTCGGTTTGTGGGCTGGTACCGGTGAAATCTATGGTCGCCCGGCGATTGGTTTTATCAATCTGGATGTTGACTTTGATGACCGCTCCGTTATCCATTTTATTTGTGAATGATCCGGGGGTGAGTTTATCGATAACCCGCCTGACTTGTTCTTCTGCGTTGTCTTGAACGTGTTGCATATAGGCATTGACGGTATCCAGACCAAAATGGCGGGCCATGGCATGTAGTTCTTGAATACCTTTTTCATTAGCGGCAATTTGGGCGGCTAAATCCGCGATGTTTTGTTTGACGTTACGCACGGGATAGGGCCCGCTTAACAGCAATTTTTTTAACGCGGTTTCACGCATTTTACCGCTTTCAACGAGCAAAAAATTATCGATTAAAATGCCTTCTTGTTCAACGGAGGTGCTGTCCGGCGGCATTGATCCCGGCGTGATGCCGCCAATGTCGGCATGGTGACCGCGCGATCCTACATAAAATAATAAATTTTCTTGGGGCTCGTCATAAACCGGCGTGATCACAGTTACATCCGGTAAATGTGTGCCGCCATTATAGGGTGCGTTTAATGCATAAACATTTCCCGGTTTCATGGTGCCCGCGTTTTCACGGATTACCGTTTTAATGCTTTCACCCATCGACCCCAAATGCACGGGCATATGCGGTGCGTTGGCGATTAATCCGCCGTGTGCATCAAAAATCGCACAAGAAAAATCAAGCCGTTCTTTGATGTTCACCGAACTTGCGGTGTTGGCCAACACCGCCCCCATTTGTTCGGCGATGGACATAAATAAATTGTTGAAAATTTCTAGCATCACCGGGTCAGCATCGGTGCCCATGGCGTGGATAATCTCGCGGGCCTGATAACGGGTTAAAATCAAATCGCCATTGTCGCGGGTGACGGCTTGCCATCCGTTTTCTAAAATAATGGTGCCTGTGGTTTCTGCTATGATCGCCGGGCCTTTGACACGGTCACCGATTTTGATCGAAGCCCGGTCATAAACGACGACCGAAACAGGTTGATTATGCAAACTCATTTTGGCAGTTTTCAAAGCGGCGTTTTTTGATTGCTCAGGCCGAACTATGTGCCCCGGTGTGTTGGTGTCGACGGATTTGACAATGGCTTCGACGTTCACAGCATCGATGATGTAACTGGTTTCCGGTTGGATAAAGCCAAATCGTTGTTTGTGGCGTTTCTCAAATGCCACGATCATGTCATCACGTGTGGCGTAATTAACTGTTAACGCGGTGTCTGATCCATGGTAGCGGATATGAACTTTTTTGATAATTTTGGCGTCGGTTGCAGATAACCCTTGATCCAGAATTTCTGTATGGGCGTCATGGCTTAGGCGGTTAAAAGTTTCATCCAATACAGCAATGGCATGGACATTTAATTCAAGTTCCAGACTTTGTTCGCGGATCACACGGACATCGGCCAATCCCATGCCAAAGGCTGACAACACGCCTGCGAACGGATGCACCAACACCGATCCCATGCCCAAAGCATCGGCAATGCGGCAGGCAAACTGTCCGCCCGCGCCGCCAAAACAATTCAGTGTGTATTCGCTGATATCATAACCGCGTTCAACGGATATTTTTTTGATGGCGTTGGCCATGTTTTCAGTGGCGATATGCAGGAACCCTTCGGCAACGTGTTCGGCTGTATGTGGGCGGCCTGTGTCTGTTGTCACTTGTTTGGCTAAATTTGTAAATTTTTCCACAACGATGTTCCGGTCCAACGGTTGATCGCCATTTTTTCCAAACACGGCCGGGAATTGATCCGGTTGCAAGCGCCCTAACATGACATTGGCATCCGTCACGGTTAATGGACCGCCGCGCCGATAACACGCCGGTCCCGGATTGGCACCAGCGGACGCTGGGCCGACTTGAAACCGGGCACCGTCAAAATTTAATATTGATCCACCACCAGCGGCAACGGTATGAATGTGCATCATCGGTGCGCGCATACGAACGCCTGCGACTAATGTTTCAAAAGCGCGTTCATAGTCACCATTATAATGGGACACATCCGTTGACGTGCCGCCCATATCAAATCCGATGACTTTATCAAACCCGGCAATGGCGGCGGTTTCCACCATGCCGACGACGCCGCCAGCGGGACCAGATAAAATACTGTCTTTGCCTTGAAATTTATGGGCGTCGGTTAATCCGCCATTGGATTGCATAAATTGCAACCGGGGGCCGGACCCTTCTGATGTTTGTAATGCGCTTGCAACTTGGTCCACATAGCGCCTTAAAATCGGTGATAAATAAGCATCGACCACGGTGGTATCCCCGCGTGATACCAATTTCATTAACGGGCTGGTTTGATGGGACGTGGATATTTGTGTGAAACCTACATCTTTGGCAATGTCTGCGATCATGGTTTCGTGGGCTGTAAAACGGTAGCCGTGCATAAATACAATGGCGACGGAACGAATGCCGTCGTTATAAGCTTTTAATAATCCTTGGCGGGCGGCATCCACATCAGGTGCGCGTAATTCAGTGCTATCGGCCATCATGCGGGCATCAATTTCCAACACATCAGCATATAACATTTCCGGCAAAATGATATGGCGGTCAAATAATTTCGGACGGTTTTGATAGCCAATGCGCAGGGCGTCATGAAAACCTTTGTTGATGACCAATAATGTACGGTCGCCTTTGCGTTCTAACAATGCGTTTGTGGCAACGGTGGTTCCCATTTTAACCGCATCAATTCTACCATCCGGAATGGCGTCGCCTTTTTTTATTCCTAGTAAATCACGAATGCCTTGCACCGCCGCGTCTTGATAGCGCTCGGGATTTTCCGACAATAATTTATGGCTGACCAATGTGCCATCGGGGCGGCGGGCGACCAAATCCGTGAACGTGCCCCCGCGGTCAATCCAAATCTGCCAAGGGTTTTTGCGATCATTGTTTGCGGTCGGCGTTGTCTGCATCGATTAAGGCCCGTGTCTTGAAAATAAAACCAAATTTATTTGTTTCAGATTGTATTGTTGAATACAAGGCAATGACGGACAAGCATTGTTTTTTGTGTTATGAATGGAAAAAGAAGATGATTTTTGACTTCGCCATTGATGAATTGGGACTTTGATTATGCCAGATGATAGCGGCCCGCGACAGCATCCGCGTTTTGATATCAACCAACCAGGAACGGTGGTGGTTGATGGGCAACCGCATAAGGCTACGGTGGTCAATGTATCAACAGGTGGGGCGGCGGTGACGGATGCGCCGCTGTTTAGCAACGACATGTTTATTGAATTACATGTAGAAGGCTTTGACGCCATGGAAGGACGTGTGGTCCGCCAAGTGGGTAGCGGTTTTGCGTTGGCATTCGAAGATAAATATGAAGGCAACAAAGAAGCTCGTGACGCGCGCGACGATTTTGTCAAAACCTTGCGTGGTCGTGAAATCTGTTGATGGCTTGTCTAAACTTTCTAAAAGGAACTGTGAAAATAGGCGGAAAGGAAAAAGAAGTAGCAATTGCAGTTCAAGAGAGCAATTCTGGAAAGCTATTTTATAATATAAATTACAAAATTGAAGAATTAAAAAAGAACCCCAACGTGTCTGAGATACGAGCTTAGGGTCGGGGTTCTCCGGTCAATGACCTAATGAAAAGAATAATAGATGACGGCAGCAATGTCAATCTATTTTTTCTCGCGCCACTACCTGTAATTGCAGGCAATTCTGACAAAAATAAGTAGTTTTTGTAATACACCTGCTAAAAAAATCAGTTTAACGGTGACAGGTTAATTTACTTTAAAAGGCCAGCACGATTTTGCAACAAATAAAGGAAATGGCGATGTCCATATCGCTAAAAACGGTTGATTTTTCGTTTTACATCGACGGCAATGGTAAATTTCCCTTTATTGGTATTTCCCGGAACATCAAATACATAAATCAGTTTTTGATTTTTTTTATACCACATGGCTGCACGTTTGTTTTTGATGATGTTCGGAATGTTTTTAAACATTTCTACCGGAATATTAGCACCTCTTCCGGTTTTACTGCCTCTGACCATGCGGGCCAATTTATGGCCTGTAATGCTGATATTCAGTGTTTCCAGTTTTATGCCTTTGTTATTCAGGAATTTAATAACGCCAGGATCATTAATTTGACCAGCCCGAGATACGGTGCCGCGTGATTTTATTTTTCCCGGCACAGTATTATCAGCCCATTTGCCAAACCATTTCGGGTTAATCGCACGGCCCGCTGTTTTTACGCTTTCGTTTGAAAGAACAGCCAATCTGCTTCCTTTTCGCAAAATTTTTGCGATAGCCCGAGCGACAGTACCGATGCCGGGAACGGCACCAACGATGCCTAAGGCAACAAAGAGCTTTGGGACACATACGCCTACATGCCCCCGGTATTTATGTTTTAAACTTTACAGATACTGTTATCCTGTCTATAGTACAACTTCTTCGTACTTGAAAGACTGAAAGGTTTATTCGCTTGGCTGTGGTGTTGTTGCCATGAATTTTTAATTCTGACAATGACATCTTGGAGGGTGCGGCTTATGGCAAGTCAGGGTATAATACGGCGAATTATACCACGGAGTATTGCTTAGCGGGTTGTTACTTTTTTGTAATTGTTCAAGTATTGGTTTTTAAGTTTCGCGGCTGTATTAACCTCATAAAAATTGCCACTATCCGATTTCTGAAATCCTATGATCATTGTTCTTTGGCTTTTTTTCTTCCTTATTATTTTAGGGTCGCGAACCACCATTAACATTTTCCCATTATTTAGTTCTAAAATTTCAGTCCAGTTGTTTGCGACAAAGCCAATATATTCCGATGTATCCTTGAATATCGGTTGACCGTTTTCATCAACAATTGATCTAATTTGATCGCCGTGTCGGGCTAATCTCCAGAATATAGATAATAGGCCATTTTTTATGGTTTTTGTATTTATAACTATTCTTTCTTATTTGAATTGTCTACACTTACAGGTAGTGGCGCGAGAAAAAATAGATTGACATTGCTGCCATCATCTATTATTCTTCCAATTAGGTCATTGACCGGAGAGCCTTGGTCCCGGGCTTGTTTCCCGGATAATCCAAGGCTCTTTTTCCTAGGTATATTGTTTTCGTTCACATTATAGAAAAGTTTTCCGTTGGAATTTTCTTTGATTGATAAGACAATCTCTTTAAATTTACCCTCGGATTGTATTTTGCCAGTAAGCCAATGAATTTTTTTGTATTTTCCAGTTGGATCGGCTTCACTTGCAACAATTTTTGCTTTTTTTATAAATTCAGATACTGCTGGAAGTAATTTTATTTTATCGGGGTTAGCCGATGTTGCCTTGAATTTCTTGCGGCCTCTAACAGTAAATTCAATATCTCCTAAGCGAGGATTATTAATCTTCGTGCCAAGTAAATTTACATTGTAATAATCAACAGCCGCTTTACGCAGTTGCTTTACATCATTTTTTAAATCTATTCCGCTGAATTCATCCAGCTCTTTACCCGATAATTTTACAATGGGCGATGCGCCCTGTTTAACAGTTTCCTTTGTTTTCTGTATGATGCCGTTTTCTTTAAACCGGGTTTTCATTGACGATAATAATTCTGAACCGGCTCCGCTTTTCTTGGCTTTGTCAAATAATTTGCTCAAAGCCCCTGTAAGTGGGCCTAAAGCGGCACCCGGCAACGAGCCGACAAGTCTTGCATTCAAATTTGCAATACTGGCGTTGTCATTATTGATAAAATCATCAAGGGCTTGAGACACTTGTTTTGAGCTTTCAAGGGGGATCACGTCAAATAATTCAACAACGCCTTCGGCATCGTCTTTTCCGGATGTGGCAAAATCACCAATAACGCCGCCAACAACTTCCGCAATAACGGTGCTGTAACCGGCTGTTTTTAATGCTCGAACGGCTGGTACAACGCCTATAAGTGCCTGTGACGTCCCTCAACAAATTTTCCGGCTACGGTTTTTGGTGGGTCAAACGGACCATCAATTCCGATGGCTTTGGCTCCGTCTGCGAACAGCTTGCCAAGTTGAGTCGCACCCGGAATAAGTTTGTTAATATTATGGCCTGCTTTTGCCACACCGATTACTAAACCACGACCTATGTCGGAAGCTTGATCGAACGCAGTGATGCTGTCATCGTCAGTAAAACTTTGTTGTTGTCCTGATGCTAGAAAATCGTTTTGCAGTTGTTGAATGTTGCCCGTTCTTTTTTGTGATTGTTTGATGGCGTATACCCGGGATAATTTTTCATCACCCGTTAACAGGAATTGTTTTTTGAAATCGTCGTTAAGTTTTGCTGTGGGGAATACAGGTTGAACGGTTGGTATTGCGGGCGTGGGATTGGCAACAGGCGCCGCATTCATGGTCGGATATAATTTTTCTGCCAATGTTTTGTTGGTATTTGCCGGGTTTGCGACAGGCCCACGGTCGCCAAAATCAAAAAAACCCGGTTTGCTGTTATCTGGATTGTCAAAAATCCGTTTGGCGGTGGCGTTCTGTTTGGCCTCAGCATCAATTATGGATGCCGAAGAATTGAGGGGGGGGGTAAGAATGTTAAGCAAGGGTGATGGGTTAATGGCATTTTTGTTTTTATTAAACGAGCGACGGCGACGTGATGGATCGAGCATGATTTTCGTTCCTGTTTGTTGAAGGTGGGATGTTTGACAATTCTATTATAATCGCAAAACAGGAACTTTTTTGTAACGCGTTATTTTTTCTCTAAACCGTATTCACCGCGTTATGGGGACACGTAACAAATACATTTCCCCGATGTTCAGTCGGCCATTAAACGTAACGCGTTACAATTTCCCCAAAACGTAATCACCAATCGCCAAGGATGACGTTAATCCGGGGCTTTCGATACCGTATAACGCGACCAGTCCCGGTACACCGTGATCGTTTGCATTTTGAATGATGAAATCCTGTGGAGCATCATCAGGGCCGCTGGTTTTAGGTCGGATGCCGACATATCCGGGGTTAAGCGCGCCGTCCTGTAATCCCGGCCAATAGCGGCGAATGGCATTATAGAACCCGTCCTGCCTCGATACATCAACATCATAATTAATGTCATCGATCCAGTTGACGTCCGGGCCAAATTTTGTTTGCCCACCTAAATCAAGTGTCGAATGCGTACCCAATCCGCCAGGCACGGGAACCGGATAAATTAAATGTTTAAAGGGCGATTTGGTGGCAAGCGTGAAATAATTTCCTTTGGCATAATACAGCGGCGGGATGGTTTTTTTATCAAGCCCCGATAGGTTTTGTGCGATTTGTTGCGCGCCTAATCCCGCAGCAATAATTAGATTTTTACAGATGATCTCAGTCGGTTCATCACCCCCCACGGACAGCTGAAAACCACCGTTTATAATGCGGCCATTCACAACAGGACTGTTTAATGCCAACATAGTCCCATTGTTTTCAGCATCGCCTAATAAGGCCAATGACAAAGCATGGGCGTCAACAATCCCTGTTGATGGGGATAATAATGCGGCGACGGCTTTTAATTCAGGCTCAAGAATGCGCAAATCCTCAGCCTCCATATAAATCAGATCATCAACGCCTGCGTCACGGGCTTTGCCACGGATCAGGCTTAAGGTTTTAATCTCATCATCCGATGTGGCAACGATCAGTTTGCCAAGTTGTTTATGCGGTATGCCGTGGCTTTGACAATAGTCATACATTAATTTTTTACCGGCCACACAGAGGCGCGCTTTCAGGCTGTTTTTTGCATAATAAATGCCGGCGTGAATTACTTCTGAGTTGCGCGCGGTGATGCCGCCAGCGATTGTGTCGGCCTCATCCAATAAGATGATATCATGACCTTGCTGGCTTAAACTACGGGCGATGGCTAGCCCGACTATGCCCGCACCAATGATAATTGTTTCAATGTCGTGGTTCATAATGTAATGATTTTCTTGCTTGGAATTATAAGTGATCGCAAAACCGTGATACCTATTGCACTTGGTTCAGTGTATTCTATCTATATCAAAGATATGTAGAAGAAAAAAGTCGAGAGCGAAATATGAAATGGTGGCCGAAAAACAAAATGAAACGAGTGCTTGTAGTGATATCAGCGGTTTTGGTGCTGTCATTAGCTATTGCATTGGGAAAACAATCATCGAGCGGTGCCATGGCTGCTAACTGGCAAACGGCAAGGCGCGATAGCGCCGGGATCGCCCCCGATCCGTTAAAAGTCAACGAAGCCGTGGTCCAGGTTTATGCGGCCCGGGCGTTTAGTTGGCGCGGGTATTTAGGTGTACATACGTGGATATCCGTAAAACCGACCAATGCCACTGAATTCAAAGTTTACGAAGTTGTGGGCTGGCGTGTTATGCATGATCAACCTGCCGTTTCCATATCCAACCGTCCACCCGATGGCCGTTGGTTCGGTGCCATGCCCACATTATTAGTCGATAAACGGGGCGATGGTGTTGATGATATGATCAAACGTATCGATGATGCTGCGCGCAATTACCGTTATATGAATCAATATCGCATTTGGCCGGGGCCGAATTCTAATACATTTACCGCTGAAATCGGACGCGCTGTACCGGAATTGAAACTTGATCTGCCGTCCACCGCCATTGGTAAAGACTTCCTGCCCGGCGGAAATTTTGTCGCTGGAGCACCCAGCGGTACCGGGTATCAGATGTCATTGTTTGGTTTGTTCGGAGTGATGCTCGCCCGTGAGGAAGGCTTGGAATTAAACCTTCTGGGCTTGACTTTTGGGGTCGATCCCGCTGATTTATCGGTGAAGCTCCCGTTCGCCGGACGGGTTGGTTTCTAACCATTTTTAGTGGACACATGAAAATATGAGTATTTGGGGTAAAGTCATCGGCGGCGTCGCCGGTTTTTCTGTGGGCGGACCGTTGGGCGCTATTTTGGGTGTGGCCGCCGGTCATGCTTACGATAAAAGCAACGAAGAAATGTCCGATCCCAGCGGGTTTCAGGGCGGATTTAACCAGCAATCAAAACAGGTCGCATTTACCACGGCGATTATTGTGTTGGGTGCTAAAATGGCCAAAGCCGACGGCCGCGTGACGCCAGATGAAGTGCAAGCTTTTAAACAAGTATTTCAAATACCTGCGAGTGAAATGGCAGCCGTAGGCCGTGTTTTTGACGAAGCCAAACAAGAAGCCACGGGATTTGAACCGTATGCCAGCCAAATTGCGGATATGTTCCGTTTCCAGCCTCAAGTTTTAGAAGAATTATTGGGCGGGTTGTTCCACATTGCCAAAGCCGACGGTGTCATTCATCCCAAAGAAATTGAATTTTTAGGAAACGTTGCTGGGATATTTGGTTTCGATGCTCACGCATTTGAACGATTGAAATCTATTTATTTAGGCGACCAGGATGGCGGCGGCGAAGATCCTTATAAAGTTTTAGATGTGGACGCTAACATCAGCGATAAAGATTTGAAAAAAGCATACCGTCGATTGATCCGTGAAAACCATCCCGATAAATTAATGGCCGACGGCATGCCTGAAGAGTTTATCAAAGTTGCTAACGAAAAAATGGCGACCATCAATGCTGCTTATGACAAAATCGCCAAACAACGCGGTTTGAAATAATATGGCGATAAAACCACGTGATTTTTTGGCGATCTTTGCTGTGGTGAGCATTTGGGGCCTGAACTTTGTGGTCTTTAAATTTGGTGTTGAATTATTACCGCCGATGTTTTTGGTGGGTGTACGGTTTGTATTGTCCGCCATTATATTAGTACCCTTTGTTAAATTTCCGAAAAATCATTTGTTGGATTTATTTTATTTAAGTTTAGCCATGGGCGTTATTCATTTTGGTTTAATTGTTACGGGTTTGACAAAAGTTGATGCGGCTGTTGTTGCCGTCATTATTCAATTGGGCGTGCCGTTTAGCGTATTGTTTGCGTGGGTGTTTTATGGTGATAAATTTGGCTGGTATCGTAGTTTTGGCTTGTTTGTTTCGTTTTCTGGTGTGGCGTTGCTGGCTGGAGAACCCAAAAACGATAGCGATTTATTGTATTTGATTATGGTTGTTTTTGCCGCTGCTGCGTGGAGTTTGGGTAATATTATGATTAAACGATTATCCGGCTTGCCGCCGTTATCAATCATTGCCTATATGTCGTTAATGTCGGCCCCAATGTTGTTGGTTATATCTTATTTTACGGAACCAAATGGCTGGCCCATTTTGGCGGCAGGTGATTTAAAAATGGCCGCAGTTGTTATTTATACAGGTGTCCTTAGCACTGTTGTGGCATATGGTTTGTGGTACAGTTTGTTAGGAAAGTATCCGGTTAATAAAATTGTGCCGTTTACGTTATTAGCCCCGTTGATCGGTATGGCGGGTGGCGTGTTTATTCTTGGTGAAACGTTGGGTGACTATGCTTTATTAGGCGGGGCGTTAACTTTATCCGGTGTTGCATTCATTCAATTCCGTCTGGTTAAAAAATCCTTGCCAATTATCAGAGAAACCGGAGATTGATTTATGTTTGAATTAAAAATACCGCCACTGATTTTGGCTGGAGTCATTACAATAGCCATGACGGTTGGTTTTTTTATGACCTCATCGTGGGACGTAATTGACCCTGTGCGGATAGCAGCCGGCGTGGTTTTAGCAAGTGCGGGTTTGGCGATTATGTTTACAGGGGCGGCCACGTTTCGTCGTCATGATACAACTTTTAATCCGAAAAAACCGAATGAAGCCTCCCATGTCGTCAGGACCGGCATTTATGAGCGGACCCGTAATCCCATGTATTTGGGCATGTTCGTAGGGCTATGTGGGGTCGCCATTATTTTGAGCGGGATCGTTGTATGGTGGGGGCCATTGGTTTATGTTCTGTGGATCAATTTTTTTCAGATTGTACCAGAAGAACGCGCCTTGGAAAAAAAATTTGGCAGCGATTATCTGGAATATAAAAAAACCGCCAAGCGTTGGATTTAAACCATTTAAAAGGCAATGCTTTTATTTTATACGATATGTTAAGTGCGTAGCAGACCCATAAATTTAAAAAGGGTGAAAACCAATGATCCCTCATTCAAACGAAAATTTTTACGAATTGGCTTGGCAGGCGCGTTCGCAAATTATTGATGGTATCATTAATGAAAATGAACGTAGCCTGTACCGGGTTTTGAAATTATTCGAACAGTTTGAAATGAAAAAAATCACCCGCTTTGAAATGCATGTCGAAGGCGAAGTTGAAAATGGATCTCAGCCGGGTGGCAGTTTTACGGACCAGCGGAAAAAATTCTATACAGGTCGCGGTGCGTTGTTTGATCGTAAATTAAGTGCTGAAGAAAACGGATCTGAACGGTATAAAATACGAAAATCTATTGTCGAAGACGGTGTGCAACGTGATGTGCTCCGGTACGTGGATATGATGACCGTACCCGCGCGTTGGATCGCGGATTTGGCGACCGATGGTTATGATGCGATTGTCGAATTGGGCAGCGGCTATGGCCGCAATTTGTTTGAAATTTATTTTAATGGTGGTGCAAAAAACACCCGCTATATTGCCGCGGAATATACAAATTCCGGACGAATATTGTGTGAGAAATTAGCGGCTCTAGAACCCGCTCTCACCCTGGAAACGGTTTTTCTGGACCATAAACAACCAGATTTTTCTTTTCTTTCCGGGATGGAGCGGGTGTTGGTTTTTTCCTGTCATTCCATTGAACAAGTGGCAACACTGCCCGACAATTATTTAAAAAAACTGGTAGCCAGTGTGCCGTTTATCCATGGCGTTCATTTTGAGCCGTTTGGATTTCAAATGGGTGTGGATAGCGATATTACAAAAGCACATGATCAGTATATTCGTGGGCGTGGTTATAATTTAAATCTGTACCCGTGTCTGCAAGCGGCCCTTGAACAAAAAGTCATTGATGATTTATGGACGTCCAAAGAAGCCATGACGCTTGAAGCGGGAAACCCCACGTCGGTTGCTGTTTGGACGTCTAGAAAAAATACTTTTCAGAACCATAATGAACCCTAACTGATGAAAAAATGCCCATCGCCCAATTTTGATGACCGCGGCAAAGGTATGCGCGTCGATATGTTGGTGGTGCATTACACGGGCATGGAAAATTGTCAGGCAGCCGTGGACCGGTTGTGCGATACCGACGCCAAAGTCAGCGCTCATTATTTAATCGACGAGGATGGCACGCTTTATCAATTAGTTGATGAACAACACCGAGCGTGGCACGCAGGTGTGGCAAGCTGGCGTCGATGCACCGACATCAACGCCCGCTCCGTGGGGATTGAACTGGTCAATCCGGGCCACGAATTTGGCTACTGCGAATTTCCCGAAACCCAACTGACAGTTTTCAAAAAATTAGCACACGACATTATCCGCCGTCATGATATTTCGGCGCGCAATGTGGTTGGCCACAGCGATGTGGCGCCGACCCGTAAATCCGATCCCGGTGAATTTTTCCCATGGCAAGACATGGCCGAAGACGGCATCGGTGTGTGGCCAGAACAGTCTGATTTTTTAGATATGTCTCCGGTGGCGGTTAAAACAGCGCTGCAAACTTTTGGTTATGATTGTGAAAATTTAAATGCTGCTATAAAAGCCTTTCAAAGACGTTTTAGACCCAAACGGGTCAACGGGCGAATTGATGGCGAAACCGCGCGTCTGGCGTTGGGTTTGGCCGATTTGGTAAACGGGCTGGACCGATAAGCTTGATCGCGTTAAAACAAGCTTGTCAGATGGTCGGATAGCTGCCCTTCTAACTGTTTACAGTTTTTAGGGAGGAAAGTCCGGGCTCCACAGAAACACGGTGCCGGGTAACGCCCGGCGAGGGTGACCTTAGGGAAAGTGCCACAGAAAGCAAACCGCCAGGATTTAATTTTCGGATTTTTTCCGGGTAAGGGTGAAAGGGTGCGGTAAGAGCGCACCGGCGGTCCGGCGACGGACCTGCGCACGGTAAACCCCACCGGGAGCAAGACCAAATAGGGATGACAGGCTGTTTGTTCAGCAGGCCGCGTTTTTGGGCTGTCGTCCGGGTCGGTCGCGCGAGGCGGTTGGTAACAGCCGTCCCAGATGAATGGCTATCTATTATGCTTGATGCATAGGGACAGAACCCGGCTTACAGGCCATCTGACAATTCATTTCCGGAATAATATTAAAATTATCATTTTTGTTGATGCGGGTATGTTTCGCATCGCATTGATTATTTAACCTCAGGCTTAAATTTTCCAATCGAAACTGTTTGTTAACCCACAATAATGCATACTCTGCCCATTGACGACCAGAGTATCCCATGCTATCCCAAATATACCCAACTTTTATAAGGGATGGTTCGGGGCAGCGCTTAAGGGCTGAAAGAAGATCATCCATTGTTTGGGTGGCAGCAGAAGGCCTCTGCTGATCGATGTATTTAGGGGATTAAAATGGCATTATTTGTTGGCAAGCACGTCAACAAGGTTGACAAAAAAGGGCGGGTTTCCGTGCCTAAAGTCTTCCGTGCGTCATTATTGGACGAAGGCTTCTCCGGTCTTTACGCTTACCCTTTATTCAAACACCAAGCCATCGAAGCCTGCAGCGAAGACTTCCTTATGCGGTTAAGCGACAGCCTTGATGATTTGGCATTATTTTCCGATGAACAAGACGATTTAGCCGCCGTGATTCTAGAAAACGCTCATCCCCTGACGTTTGATCCCGAAGGCCGTATTACTTTGCCCACCGACCTAACTAATCACGCAGGCATCACCAATGAGGCCGTTTTTGTCGGTCGCGGTGCACGCATGCGCATTTGGCAGCCGTCGATTTATAAAGAAAACAACACCATGTCATTTGAACGCGCCCGCGTGCGTGGTGCGACATTGGCATTGAAACCGCATAATGAAAACCCGGGTAGTGGCAAAGGGGATACACCGTGACACTGTCCCCTCATTATTCCGTGATGCTAAATGAAGTGATGACGGCGTTGTCGCCCAAAGATGGCGCGTTATATGTGGACGGTACATTTGGTGCCGGTGGCTATAGCCGGGCTTTGTTGGCGGCGGCTGACTGTTCGGTGATTGGTATTGATCGGGACCCGTCAGCTCTTGAAATTGGTGCCGAAATGGGCCGAGAATTCAAAGGGCGCTTACGGGTGTTGTCCGGCTGTTTTGGTGATATGCAAAACTTGTTAAATGCCCAAGGCATCACAAAAATCGATGGCTTGGCCTTGGATATCGGTGTCTCATCCATGCAAATTGATGACTGCCGGCGCGGTTTTTCATTCCAAGGTGACGGGCCGCTGGATATGCGCATGGACCAAGATAATTCATTGGAAACCGCAGCCGATGTGGTCAATACCATGGATGAAAATGATTTGGCCGATGTTATTTATACATTTGGCGAAGAACGCGCATCCCGGAAAATTGCTAAAACCATTGTTGAAGCCCGCTTAGAAAGCCCCATTACGCGAACCGATGAATTGGCAAAACTGGTGCGTTCTGTTGTTTATAAATCCAAAGACGGCATTGATCCGGCGACACGCACGTTTCAAGCTTTGCGCATATATGTTAACGGTGAATTAGATGAGTTGAAATCTGGGCTTGATGCGGCCGAAGCTTTATTGAGCCCTGGCGGACGGCTAGCCGTGGTTTGTTTCCATTCATTAGAAGATCGCATTGTTAAAGATTTCCTGCGTCGTAAAAGTGGACTTGACGCCAACCCATCTCGGCATCATCCGCAGCTGGCGGAAACAAACATCCCCGCGACTTTTAAATTATTAAAACGCGGGACCATTAAACCCAGCGGACAAGAAACACGAATGAACCCGCGTTCCCGTTCAGCCCGGCTGCGTGCCGCCGAACGAACGGGCGCACCTTACCCGCTGGCTGCATAGAAAATGGAGCGATAACATGTTCAAAGCCACAACACTTTTCAGTATTCTATTGGCGGCGGCCTTGGGATTTTCATTGTTTTTATTGAAATACGAAGTGCAATCGGTTGAAGACGAACTCATCGCGTTGGATAAAAGCCTGATTAATGATCGCCAAGCCATTCATGTTTTAAAAGCTGAATGGAGCATGTTAAACGATCCAGACCGGTTGCGGGTGTTGTCGGAAAAATATTTAGGCCTGAAACCGTTAACAGCTCAACAGGTCACCACAGAAAATAATTTATCAAACCTGTTACCGGTTGTCGAAACTGAAAAACCTGAAACCATTTCAGCCGAAGATAATATTCAGTCAACTGGGCCGCAAAACCAGAAAATTAACGTCACCTTGAAAAAGGATGGGCAGCCATGAAATCGTGGTTGATGGATAAAACACCAAAACGCAAAATAGATGGTGCGCAAAAACAGGCCCTTGAGACCGGGCGAACACGTTTGTTGGTCACCGGCATGGTGTTAACATTGGCGTTTACGGCCGTTTTTGCACGCTTGGTCAATGTTAGTATTATGCAAGGAGATGGCGAACCTAGGGTGTCACGCAATATTGACGCCACACCCGACATTGCGGCGCGTGCCAATATTATTGACCGCAACGGTGTTGTTTTGGCGACAAATTTACCGACAGTATCTTTGTATGCCGATCCAAAAATATTCATCGATGCCAAAGATGCGGCGCAAAAATTAATCTCCGTGTTGCCGGACTTGGATCAAGATGAGGTCTATAAAAAATTAACCGGCAAAGGGCGGTTTACGTGGTTGGCACGTAACTTGACACCAAAACAACATTACGCTGTCAATAAACTGGGCATTCCGGGTTTTGCCTTTTTGCGCTCTGAAAGACGCGTTTATCCAAATGGATCTGTCGCTTCGCAATTGATGGGTATTACCGATGTCGATGGTAATGGCATTTCCGGAATTGAAAACCGTTTTGATCAATCATTAAACAACGGCAAAACGTTGCAGTTGTCCATGGATGTGCGTGTTCAAGACGTGATGCGCCGTGAACTTGAAAAAGCAATGGTAGAATTTAGTGCCATTGGTGCATCCGGTGTGGTCATTGATGTGCAAACCGGGGAAGTGATTTCATCCGTATCGTTACCTGATTTTAATCCAAACGATCCATTAACCGCCAAAGGCGATGCGTCATTTAACCGCACTACCAAAGGGCTTTATGAAATGGGTTCGACCTTTAAATTATTCACGGCGGCCATGGCGTTAGACAGTGGAGCAGCCGACATCAACAGCATTTATGATGCGACGGAGCCATTAAAAGCCGCACGTTTTGTAATTCGTGATTACCACGGTAAAAAACGTCCACTTAGTTTGCCCGAAGTGATCGTTTATTCATCCAATATTGGATCGGCTAAAATGGCTTTGGATGTGGGAACGGTGGGTCAACAGGATTATTTGAAACGATTAGGTTTGTTGAGTGCGACATCCCTTGAAATTCCGGAAACATCAAATCCGTTGCGTCCTGAAAAATGGCGCGAAATTAATACCATGACCATTTCATACGGTCACGGTATCGCCGTCAGTCCGATCCATTTAGCCGGTGGGGTAGCGACTTTGGTTAATGGCGGCATTCAATATCCTGCAACATTATTAAAAGTCGATGGTAAACCCAAAGGTGGCGTCCGCGTATTGAAACAAAAAACATCGGACGCTATGCGTCAATTGATGCGTTTGGTGGTGACGCGTGGAACTGGAAAAAACGCTGACGCCAAAGGATACTTGGTTGGTGGTAAAACCGGGACCGCTGATAAGCCAGACGGCGGAAAATATACTGACCGGGCACTTGTTTCATCATTTGTCGCGGCCTTTCCATTAAACAAACCGCAGTATGTGGTTTTTGCGTTATTGGACGAACCGGTCGGGACAAAACGCACATTTAATTTCGCAACAGGTGGCTGGGTCGCGGCCCCCGTTATTAAAAAAGTGATTAGTCAAATCGCACCAATGTTGGGTGTTGCTCCGGATTTTGAAACTGAAATGGAAACGCCGTTTATTCCTGATGATAAAAAAATGAAAAAACTGGCAAAGCTTAAACGTGCACAAAAAAAATTAGCCAAACAAAAAACGTTGTTACGCGAAGCATCTAGTGGAGTCGCTAAACAGCCTCATAAAAAAGCCGTGATTAAAATGGAACGTGCGTACATACCACCTGTCAATACGGATAATTTTGCAGAAAGAATAGGTCGTGCGCTACAAAAAAAACCGCCGAAATACAAACTTGTTAAAGCGCAAAACAAGACACCAACGCGGGTCCCTAAGCTCTCAGCCAAGGAGCAGGAACTTGCATTTCGATGATTTGATAAAAGGCATAAATGTCAACATGATGGATACCAACGGGCCCATCGATTTGAATATAACCGGCATAACCTGTGACAGCCGACAGGTGAAGCCGGGATTTCTGTTTGCGGCCATGATTGGGTCAAACTGCAATGGTGCCGATTTTATCCAACAAGCCATTGACTTAGGTGCAATTGCCGTATTGGTTTCAAAAGATATGAAAGTCGTCAATTTTGATGCGTCTACGGCTTTATTAATAAGCGATGATGTGCGTCATGATTATGCAAAATTAGCCAGCCAATTTTACGAACAACAACCGGAAACGGTGGTGGCGGTTACAGGCACCAACGGTAAATCATCGGTCGCTGGATTTATCCGTCAAATATGGCAATCCCATGGTTTGGCGGCGGCAAGCACGGGCACGATGGGGATTGAACTGGCAAACGTTGCAATGGCCAATGACATAAAAACCAAACATCCGTCACAATTAACGACACCCGATAGTGTCGATTTGCATAAAATGTTGGCTGATTTGAAAATGGCTGGGGTAGATCATTTAGCATTAGAAGCATCAAGCCACGGACTGGATCAATCTCGCCTTGACGGGGTGCGCATTTCGACGGGTGTGTTTACAAATCTAAGCCGTGATCATCTGGACTACCATGGTGATGTGGCGAGCTATTTGGATGCCAAGCTAAAATTATTTGATGAATTAATCATAAGCGGCGGTAGTGCAGTCATTGATATGGATGACCCTTTTGCCGATGATTTTATTGCAGCCGCGCGCGGGCGACAATTACGTGTGCTGACTTACGGCGTTGATGGCGAAGAAGTTCAATTGTTAAAACAACAAACCCAAGGAAATCACCAAGCGTTAATATTAAAAGTGTTTGGCGAAACAATGTCTTGTAAATTGCCATTAATCGGTGATTTTCAAGTATCTAACGCATTGGCAGCACTGGCGGCTGTTTTGGCCGATGGTGGCGATCCCATAAAATCAGTTAAAGCTGTGGAAAAATTAGTCACTATACGCGGCCGTCTTGAACTGATTGGCGTAACCAAATCCGGGGCGGCTATTTATATTGATTACGCCCACACACCAGCTGCCCTTGAAACGGTACTGATGACCCTCTGTGATGTGACTGTAGGCTCTGTTGATGTTGTGTTTGGTTGTGGCGGTGACCGGGACACAGGGAAACGCCGTAGCATGGGCGAAATCGCATCTCGGCTAGCAAACAAGATATATGTTACGGATGATAATCCTCGATTTGAAAATGCGGAAATAATCCGTGCTGAAATTATGCTAGGTTGCAAACAGGCAATAGAAATTGCCGACCGCTTGGACGCTATCAATCAGGCGATCCAAAATTTATCCACAGGCGATGTATTGTTGATTGCTGGCAAAGGCCACGAAACGGGGCAAATTGTAAACGGTACGACTTTGCCTTTTAACGACGCAGATGTGGTGCGTGATGTGCTGAACAAGGATTCGTCATGACCACAGCCGTTAACCATAACTTATGGACTGGACCTGACGTGGCTTTGGCCGTGGGTGGACAAAACGTTAAGGGCAATTCAAATTGGTCCACTAGTGGCGTGTCGATTGATAGCCGCAGTTTAAACGCAGGCGATTTATTTGTTGCTTTAACTGGGCCACATTTTGATGGCCATCAATTTTTAGGGTCTGCATTTGAACACGGGGCGGCAGCTGCAATTATTGATCAAGACCCGGCCACACTACCGGGCATCAATGAGGCATCACCATGTTTACGCGTGGTAGATGGTTACCAAGGTTTGGTGGATTTAGCCTATGCCGCGATCAAAAGATCGTCTGCAAAACGCATTGCGGTGACCGGCAGTGTTGGTAAAACAGGAACCAAAGAAATGTTGGGGCTGGTGCTTGGAAACCAAGGCCAAACAACAGCCACCATCGGCAATTTAAATAACCATATTGGCCTGCCGCTCAGCTTATCAAGGATGCCGGAAAGTACCCAGTTCGGGGTGTTCGAAATGGGCATGAATGCGGCTGGTGAAATCGAAAGATTATCCCAAATAGCGAGGCCCCATGTAGCAATTATCACCCGCGTTGAATTGGTACACAGCGAATTTTTTAAAAGTCGCCAAGACATCGCCCGTGCCAAAGCTGAAATTTTTAACGCCATGGATCAAACCGGTGTGGCTGTTCTCAACGCGGATGATTTAGATTTTGATCTGCTGAAAAAATTAGCTAACCAAGCAGGCATTAAAAATATAATTACTTTTGCAGAAAAAAACCACAGCGATATCCGCTTGATAAATGTTCAACAAACGGCCACTGGACAAAATATAGAAATAAGCTTTTTTGATAAGCCTATGTCATTCAGTTTAGGCCTGCATGGTCGTCATTGGGCGATGAACGCCATGGCCGTTTTAGCCGCTGTACACTGCGTTGGTGGTGATGTAAAAAAAGCCGCTGATGATTTAAAACAAATGACCGCATTGCCGGGTCGAGGTTTAAAAATATCCGTCCAATTGATCAGTGGATCATTTGATGTCATTGACGAAAGCTATAACGCAAGTCCGGCCTCTATGATCGCATCAATTGATGTTTTGGCCGATATAAAACCATTTGCCAAAGGTCATCGAATTGCCATCATCGGCGATATGCTTGAACTGGGTGAACACGCAAAAACCCACCATGCAGAATTGAAAGAAACGGTCCTTGGGGCAGGTCTTGATCAGTTGATCTGTGTCGGTAAAAACATGAAATCTTTATGGGATGCGGTCGTCGGTCAAATCAATGGCGCGCATTTTGAAAATTCAAATGATGCCGCAGATTACATCAAATCAGAAATTAAAAATAATGACGTGGTGATGGTCAAAGGAAGCAAAGGCAGCCGCATGGACATCGTCGTCGATAGGTTGAAAAATTTGGATACAACACCGATCACACATCAACCCACAGCTTCGGAGAATAAAAGGTAAAAGCCATGCTCTATAATATTTTGTTCCCCCTTGCCGATGAATTTGCCGTCCTTAACGTTATTCAATACATTACGTTCCGTACTGGGGCTGCGGTGATGACAGCCCTGATTATTAGTTTCTTGTTTGGCCCGGTGCTGATTAATTTATTAAAAAGCAAACAGGGTGGCGGGCAGCCGATCCGCGAAGACGGCCCGGAAAGCCATCTGTTAACCAAACAAGGCACGCCAACCATGGGCGGGTTTTTGATTTTGTTAGCCGTGGTCATTTCAACACTGTTGTGGGCTGATTTGGATAATCGTTTTGTTTGGGCATCCTTGGCGGTGACCATCGGTTACGGCATCATTGGTTTCTTGGATGATTATTTAAAGGTTAGCCAACGCAATCATAAAGGATTATCCGGTCGTTTAAAATTATTATTACAAGTGGCCATTGGCGGTGTTGCGGCTTTTTCAATTGTGTATGCCATGCCAGAAAATTTAGGCACAACTTTAGCTGTCCCATTTTTAAAAGGTACCCTGATCGATTTGGGCTGGGGCTTCATCTTGTTTGCTATTTTGGTGATGGTCGGATCATCCAATGCAGTGAATTTAACGGACGGTTTGGATGGATTAGCCATCGTGCCGGTGATGATTGCATCGGGCGTATTTGCCCTCATCGCGTACTTGGTGGGCAATGCTGTTTTTGCTGGATACTTACAAATTAATTTTGTTCCGGGAGCGGGAGAATTGGCTGTGTTCAGCGGATCATTGGTTGGCGCGGGTTTGGGTTTTTTATGGTTCAACGCACCGCCTGCAAAAGTATTCATGGGCGATACAGGGTCATTAGCTTTGGGTGGCGCATTGGGTGTGATTAGCGTCGTTACAAAACATGAATTGGTTTTATTCATCGTCGGCGGTTTGTTTGTTTTGGAAACCGTTTCGGTGATTGTGCAAGTGGTGTCTTTTAAATTAACGGGTAAGCGGGTTTTTGCCATGGCCCCGTTACATCATCATTTCGAAAAAAAGGGATGGGCTGAAAGCACGATCGTCATTCGGTTTTGGATCATTGCGTCCATTTTGGCCTTAATTGGCCTGTCAACATTAAAGCTAAGGTAATTTTATGATCGATGCGTTTCCATTTGCAGGGTATTCAGTTGGCATTTTGGGCCTTGGCCGGTCCGGGTTGGCAACGGCTTTGGCAATGATCAAAAGCAACGTTGACGTTTATGCGTGGGATGATGATGAAAATGCTCGGAAAATTGCTGCGGATCAAGGCGTATCTATCCAAAATTTAATGGAATTGGACTGGCGCGAAGTGCCGACTTTGATCGCCGGTCCCGGTGTGCCATTAACCCACCCTGAACCGCACGCCGTTATCAAAAAAGTTCTCAGCGAAGGAGCCGAAGTCATCGGCGATATCGAAGTTTTAGGACGCACCGAACGCAACAGTGCTTATATCGGTATCACCGGTACCAATGGAAAATCAACCACCACATCCTTGCTCGGTCATATTATGCAATTGGCAGGTCGCGAAATTCAATTAGGCGGAAACTTAGGCACCCCGGCATTGGAATTAATGCCCATGGGGTCGGAAGGCACTTTTGTTTTGGAGATGTCGTCTTACCAATTGGATTTAACTAAATCGATAACGTTTGATGTGGCCGTGTTATTAAATATCAGTCCCGATCATTTAGATCGCCACGGCGATTTGGATGGATACATCAAAGCCAAAAAACAAATTTTCAACCGTCAAACCGACCCGCGAACGGCCATCATTGGTGTTGATGATGAATACAGTTGTAAGATATATAATGATTTATCAGCGGGCGGCGAACAACGTGTCATTGCCATATCGGGAGTTGGCAAAATTGTGGGCGGGGTCTACGTCGAAGACGGTATTTTAATTGATGATATGGACGGCCAGCAAACGCCCGTTTGTGATTTAAAACCCATTCTCACATTGCCGGGGTCGCATAATTGGCAAAATGCTGCAGCGGCATTTGCCGCCGCTCGCGCCACAGGGATACAGCCACATGTGATCATGGCTTGTTTGAACAGTTATCCGGGATTGGCCCACCGTCAACAAATATTGGATACGGTTGACGGCATTCGTTTTATCAATGACAGCAAAGCGACCAATGTGGATGCGGCATCCCGCGCCCTTGGTTGTTATCAAAACATCTATTGGATTGCCGGTGGTCGGGCCAAAGAAAAAAATCTTGACGGGTTGCTGGACCAACTCGGTCATGTCAAACGTGGATTTTTAATTGGCGAAGCGGCGGATGACTTTGCAAAAAACTTGAACAATAAAATTCCATTAACGATGTCAGGTACATTGAAACAAGCCGTCAATGATGCAGTGCAATTGGCGAAACAAGACGGGCTAGAAAATTCGGTGGTGTTATTGTCGCCAGCCGCCGCGTCTTTTGACCAGTTCGATAATTTTGAAATTCGTGGTGATGTGTTTGCCGACTTAGTAGAAAAATTGGATGGCGAACACATAGACCCTTATGATGATGCCGATGATGATCATGAATTAAAAGTAGCCCCCCAAACCGGAGGTCTGCATTAATGGCTATTCGTTACACCCGTACTGATAATTCACGCCTCACCAGTTGGTGGTGGACCATCGACAGGTGGACATTGGCGGCTGTAATTATGTTGATTTTAGTCGGCGCAATTATGGTCATGGCGGCGTCCCCTGCGGTGGCCGTGCGTATCGATTTGTCGCCGTTCTATTTTGTTAAACGCCAATTTATGTATTTAGCCGCGGCAAGTTTGGTTATTGTCGGCGTGTCGTTTTTATCACCCAAAGGCGTGCGCCGTTTGGCCGTACTGACCACCGGTGGGGCCATTTTAATGATGATGGTAACCTTGATTATTGGCGAAGAAGTCAAAGGTGCGACACGTTGGATCACTTTTGCCGGGTTGTCTTTACAGCCCTCAGAATTCGTCAAGCCGGGCTTTGCTGTATTGGCCGCGTGGATGTTTTCTGAACAATCAAAGCATGAAAAATTCCCCGGTTACTTTATTTCCATTACATCATTCGTGTTGATATCTGCCCTGTTATTATTGCAGCCCGATGTGGGCATGACATTAGTGGTCGCAGCCGTTTGGGGAATACAATTTTTTATCGCAGGCCTGCCGCTGTTTTGGGTATTAGGCATCGTTGGCGTATTCATGTCGGGCATTGTTGGTGCTTATTTTATGTTTGGTCATGTGCAAAGCCGCGTTGATCGGTTTTTGGATCCTGATCAAAGCGAAGGCTACCAAGTATCGCGCGCATTAGAAGCTTTTCAAAACGGTGGTTGGATCGGCCGTGGACCGGGCGAGGGCAAAGTCAAAGAAGTCCTGCCCGATGCCCATGCTGATTTTATTTTTGCGGTCACCGGCGAAGAGTTTGGTTTAATCGCAAGTATGATTTTGGTCGGCCTGTTTTTGTTTGTTGTTCTACGTGGTTTTAACCGCACTTTTAAAAGCGGCGATTTGTTTCAATTATTGGCGGTGTCTGGATTATTGTCACAGTTCGCAATTCAGGCCTTAATTAACATGGCCTCGACTTTAAATTTGATGCCGCCCAAAGGCATGACCCTGCCATTTATTTCATATGGCGGGTCGTCGACAATGGCTTTGGCATTGGGCATGGGCATGGTGTTGGCGTTAACCCGCGATGGCGCTGATGATCGGCGGTGGTCATGATGACAAATACACGTCCACTCATCGTTTTAGCTACTGGTGGTTCGGGCGGGCATGTGTTTCCGGCCGAAGCCTTGGCGAATGAATTGGCCGCGCGTGGATACCGTTTGAAGTTGATCACTGATAACAGGGGCGGCAGTTTTGCCGGGTTGATGAAATCCGTTGAAACGGTCCGGGTTCCAGCCGGAGGACTGGCGGCTAAAAATATATTCCGCCGCGTTTACAGCCTGTTTGAATTGGCTTTTGGCACAATCAAATCCATCACAGTAATGCTTAAAAACCGTCCATCCGTGGTTGTCGGGTTTGGCGGATACGCATCAGTGCCTGCAATGTTAGCGGCCCGGATTATTGGTACGCAATCTATGATCCATGAACAAAATGCTGTATTGGGCCGGGCTAATCGATTGTTTGCTGGAAAATCAAAACGCATCGCAACTTGTTTTGATGATGTTAAAAATATTGATGAAGCGGATCTTGGAAAAATTGTTAAAACCGGGATGCCCGTTCGCTCTGAAATTTTGGCTGTTCGCGGTCATGACTACCCCAAACTGGATGACCATAGCCCTATTCATATCCTGATTATGGGTGGGTCCCAAGGTGCTCGGGTTCTAAGCGATATCGTGCCAAACGCCATTCTATTATTAAATGACAATATCAGATCGCGCATCATAATTACCCAGCAATGCCGAACTGAAGATTTATCCGCTGTTGAAACGATATATAAAAGTCACGGCATTAACGCGCAGCTATCAACTTTTCTTGATGATGTGCCAAAACGGTTATGTGAAGCCCATTTGGTTATTTCCCGTTCGGGGGCGTCAACGGTGGCTGAAATTTTATGTGTTGGTCGCCCGGCAATTTTGGTGCCTTACCGTTTTGCCGTTGATAATCATCAGGATTTAAATGCCCACAGTTTGGATGATGCAGGCGCCGGGTGGGTGATGCCGGAAACTGCGTTAAACGCCACCGTGTTAGCGGCGCGGTTAGAACAATTAATTGAATTACCCGCAATTTTACAAAAAGCTGCACGGGCTGCTAAAAATGCCGGCGTCAGTGACGCCGCATCACGTCTGGCTAATGTGGTCGGGGAATTGTCTCCTGTTCGCGAGGCTGCATAATGCGCGCACTTCCATTAAATATAGGCACAATTCATTTTGTCGGGATCGGCGGGATCGGCATGAGCGGTATTGCCGAAGTATTGTGTAATTTAGGCTATCAGGTTCAAGGCAGCGATATCGGCGACAATGCCAATGTGGAACGGTTGCGTAAACTAGGCGTGGATATCGCCATTGGTCACCATGCGGATAATTTGAAAAATGCCCAAGTGGTTGTGGTGTCTACTGCTGTGACGTCGGAAAACCCAGAAGTCGCTGCCGCCCGTAGTCGCCTAATCCCGGTAGTACGTCGTGCTGAAATGTTGGGCGAGTTGATGCGTCTGAAATGGTCAATTGCGGTCGGCGGTACCCACGGTAAAACCACCACCACATCGTTAATTGCATCAATGCTTGAAAGTGCGTCGATGGACCCGACCGTGATTAATGGCGGTATTATTAATGCATGGGGGTCCAACGCGCGCCTTGGTAGTGGTGAATGGATGGTCGCCGAAGCCGATGAAAGCGACGGCACGTTTTTAAAATTACCAGCAACCATTGCTGTGGTCACGAATATCGATCCGGAACATCTGGAACATTACGGCAGTTTCGATAATTTGCGTGATGCATTTGTTCAGTTCGTGGAAAATATTCCGTTTTATGGGTTCGCTGCTTTGTGTATCGATCATGCAGAAGTCCAAGCCATGATCCCGCGCGTTTCTGACCGCCGGTTAATCACTTATGGATTTAGTCCGCAAGCCGATGTACGGGCGTTAAATATAAAAACCGATCATATGGGCGTTGATTTTGATGTCGTTATCAACGACCGTAAAACGGGCGATGTCCATGAAATTAATGAACTGCGATTGCCGATGGTTGGTGATCACAATGTATTAAATTCTTTGGCCGCCGTCGCTATTGGCCGGGAAATGGGTGTGGGTGATGAAAAAATCCGCGAAGGGTTAACCAGTTTTAAGGGTGTCAAGCGCCGCTTTACCCGTGTCGGCGAAGTCTATGGTGTGACCATTATTGATGATTACGGACATCATCCTGTGGAAATCACAGCCGTACTGAAAGCCGCCCGCCAAGCCACCGATGATAAAGTTATTGCTGTTGTTCAACCACACCGTTACACACGCCTGCGTGATTTATTCGAAGAGTTTTGTACCTGTTTCAAAAACGCAGATGTGGTCATTGTCACTGATGTCTATGAGGCAGGAGAAACATTAATCGAAGGTTACACCCGGGATGATCTGGTCAACGGATTGATGCACCATGGGCAACGCGTTGTCATGGGGCTGGAACATCCTGATCAATTGGCTGCACTCATTCATCAGCATGCAAGTGCCGGCGATATGGTTGTCTGTTTGGGTGCTGGCAGCATTTCCGCAATGGCCCATAAGTTACCGGACCAGTTAACGGTTCTGGGACCGATGATTTTAAGTGGTGAAGGTGAAACATGATGGCTGCTGAAACACATACACCCACATTGTTGGACCGCATGCCATCCGTTCGTGGTCGTATCGAAGCCGATGTTCCATTGGCGCGGTTTACGTGGTTCAAAGTGGGTGGCGTGGCCGACGTTGTGTTTTCACCAAAAGATACACAGGACCTTGCAGACTTTATGAGCCGCAAACCCGAAGTCGTACCCGTCACCGTGATTGGGTTATCATCCAATTTAATGATCCGTGATGGCGGTGTTCGCGGTGTGGTGATCCGTTTAGGCCGAGAATTTTCAACCATTGAAATAGAAGGTGACCTCATTCATGCCGGGGCCGGAGCCGCTGATTTGAATGTGGCGCGAAAAGCCCAATCTGCCGGGCTTGGTGGATTTGCATTTTTATCAGGTATTCCCGGCAACATCGGCGGCAGTGTTGCTATGAACGCAGGAGCTTATGGCTCGGATATTTCAAAAGTGCTGGAAAGCATCACTGTGGTCGATGGTAACGGGCTTACTAAAACCATCAGCAACGCAGAACTGTCGTTTTCCTACCGTCACGCATCATTGGATAAAAACGGGGTGATTACATCGGCCACTTTTAAAGGGCAGCCACAAGACCAAGCCGCTATCGCCGCTGAAATGGCCGAAATTCAAAACAGGCGCGAACAAACTCAACCAGTACGCAGCTTAACCGGTGGATCAACTTTTAAAAACCCCGATGGCTATAAAGCATGGCAATTAATCCAAGACGCTGGATGCCGCGGATTGACCTATGGTGCTGCCGAAGTATCCAACCAACATTGTAATTTTTTAATCAACAGAGGCGGGGCTACAGCGTTCGAGTTGGAAAGTTTGGGCGAAGAAGTGCGCAGGCGAGTGAAGGAAAAGTTCGACGTTCAATTAGAATGGGAAATACATATCATTGGCGATCGGGCATCCACTGAAATACATGAGGTGACAGTATGAGTAAGCCGATAAAACATGTAGCCGTTTTAATGGGTGGCTGGTCGGCTGAACGTGAAGTTTCTTTGGTCAGCGGAGCGCCGTGTGTGAAAGCGTTACAAGAAGCCGGATATGACGTCACCCCGATTGATGTGCAACGCGATATGGGCGCGTTATTGACAAGGCTTTACCCAAAACCGGATGTGGTTTTTAACGCGCTTCATGGGCGCTTCGGCGAAGACGGATGTGTGCAAGGTTTATTAGATATTCTAGCCATTCCTTATACCCATTCCGGTTTGATGGCATCGGCCATCGCCATGAATAAACCGATGGCAAAAACCTTGTTTGAAAAAGCCGGGCTAAATGTGGCTGAACATGTCATCACTACATTGCCGGAATTGGTTAAACTGGATGTTATGGAGCCGCCGTTTGTCATTAAACCCGTCAACGAAGGGTCCAGTGTCGGCGTTCATGTTATTGTGGACGGCAATGATCGTTCTGAATTGGACGATGGGTCGTTGGCTGGTGAAACCATCATGGTTGAACGGTTTATCAAAGGACGTGAATTAACGGTTGCGGTAATGGGCGATAAAGCTTTGGGCGTTACCGAAATAACCACGGAACGTGGGTTTTATGATTACGATGCTAAATATGCGGACGGTGGATCGATCCATGTGGTTCCCGCCGACATAGATCAAGATTTATATGATCTCGCTATGGATCACGCGGTAACGGCCCATAACGCGTTGGGATGCCGAGGTGTTAGCCGCGCTGATTTCCGCTACGACGGTAAAAAATTATACATTTTGGAAGTCAATACACAGCCAGGAATGACGCCGACATCGTTGATCCCGGAACAAGCGGCCTTGGTCGGCATGTCCTTTAAAGATCTGGTCTGTTGGATGGTTGAAAATGCGGAGTATGACCGATGAGTAAAACATTAAAAAAAGCAAAGGCTAAAACAGTCTCGGAAAATGTAACGAAACCGCGTAAGCGGGTGCAAAAACGTTGGTCGAAACGACGCCTTAAAACGACCATTAGTGCGGTCACATTCAGCTTTATTTTTGGCCTTGGTTGGTGGTCGGTTAATTCCGGTATGATGGGACGTGGTGCCGAAAACTTGCGTTGGAAAATGATCGCCATTAGTGCCGATATGGGATTAATCGTAGATGATATTTTGGTGGTGGGCCGCAAACAAACAACGCAAGCAGTATTATTAAAAGCCGTACGTTTAGCCCGTGGTGCGCCGATTTTAGCTGTTGATCTGGGTGCGGCAAAATCAAGGGTCGAAGCATTGCCTTGGGTGCGAACCGCCACCGTTGAACGTATGTTCCCGGGCACCGTTTTATTGCGTATTGAAGAACGTAAACCTTTGGCCTTATGGCAACAAAAAGGACGCTTTCATTTAATTGATTTTAACGGCGACATTATCAAAGACCAAAATGTCGCGCGCTTTGCTGATTTACCCGTGGTCGTTGGCACCGGTGCCCCGGCTCGTGCGGCTGAATTATTAGCCACCCTTGCCAGCGAGCCTGAAATGATGAACCGGGTCGAAGCCGCCGTTTGGGTCGGCGAACGGCGTTGGAATTTAATTTTAAAAGGCAACGTTGATGTGCGCTTGCCCGAAGAAAATGCAAGTGCTGCATGGAAACGTTTAGCTGATTATCAGAAAAAACATAACTTGTTGGAACGCGGTGTCAGGATATTGGACTTACGCATTCCAGATCGACTGATTGTGCAAAAAGTAAGACCCGAACAACCGATCAATAAAGCCAAAGGCCAAGAAACGTAATCTTTAACCCTTATCAACAACGCCAAACAAATTCAGGAATAATGCAGTGGAAGAAATGCCAAATATGATCCGAGGACATGAGCAGAAAATGCACCGTGGTGACTTGGTGGCAGCCCTAGATGTGGGGACAACAAAAATTTGTTGTTTGATCGGGCGCTGGCAAGACCGCAATAATGACAAAGAAAGCGGCCCGGCGATCGTCGGCTTTGGTCATCAGGTGTCGATGGGGGTCAGGTCCGGCACGGTTAACGATATGGACCAAGCCGAAACAGCCATCCGCGCCACTGTCGAAGCCGCTGAATTAATGGCCGGTGACAATATCAAAGAGGTTTTTGTCAATGTCAGTTGTGCCAATGCCACATCAAAACTGATTGCCTATGACGTGGCATTAGGTGGTCATGAAATTGGTGATGCTGATTTGCGCCGTGTGTTGGACCCGAACGTATTAGATAAAGAACTCAGCGAAGACCGTGAATATATTCACCGCATCCCGGTTGGTTATACCGTTGATGGTAGCCGCGGTGTGCATGATCCGCGTGGTATGTTTGGTGACCGGTTGGGTGTTAACATGCATGTCATTAATGCCAAAAGCGCGCCGCTTCGGAATTTGGAAACGACCATTTCACGTTGTCATTTAGGTATGTCTGGTAAAGTCTCAACGCCATATGCCTCGTCTTTATCGACTTTGGTGGCGGACGAAAAACAAATGGGTGTGACGTGTATTGATTTGGGCGGCGGCACAACAACAATGGCGGTCTATTTCGACGGCGAATTGGTGCATACTGATCAAATAGCGATCGGTGGTGATCATGTGACACGGGATATCGCACGCGGATTATCGGCTCCATTGGACTATGCCGAACGTATGAAAACTTTATATGGCAACGCCATGCCATCGGCCCGCGATGACAGCGAAATATTACATGTACCCTTAGTTGGCGAAGAAAATATGGGTGACGTTAACCAAGTGCCGCGGTCGATGTTGGTCAGCATCATTAAGCCAAGGTTAGAAGAAACATTCGAATTGGTTCAGCAACGGCTAACGGATGCTGGATTTGGTGATGTTGCTGGTCGCCGGGTGGTGTTAACGGGTGGTGCCAGCCAATTATCTGGATTGCCCGAATTAGCCGGGCGCGTATTGGATAAACAGGTGCGCATTGCACGTGTCCGTGGCTTACATGGCTTGCCCGAAGCCGCCTCTGGTCCAGCGTTTGCGACAGCGTCAGGGTTGTTGCATTACGCGTTTTCTAACACCAACGAAATTTCAGACGACATCGAATTACCGATCAAACCACCTTCGGGACGTTTTGGTCGGGTTAAACAATGGCTAAGGGAGAATTTTTAAATGAAAACCTTAACTATTTTACAACCAATTCCAAGCTATAAAACCGTAGCAAAGATGCGGACCAACAGGAATGACTTGCAGGCAACGTTTAGCACAACAAAACAAATTTTAATCACACACAAAACAGGAGCATGACGATGGGTATCAATCTTTCCGTCCCGCAAACAATAGAAACTCTGGATTTGAATCCAAAAATTACCGTCGTCGGTGTTGGTGGTGCCGGTGGTAATGCCATTAACAACATGATCCAGTCGGAATTAGGCGGTGTTGAATTTGTCGTTTGTAATACGGATGCACAAGCTTTGGGGCAATCTAAATCTGAACGTCGTCTGCAATTGGGGAATACGTTGACATCCGGTTTGGGTGCAGGATCAAAACCCGAAGTCGGCCAAGCCGCCGCTGAAGAAAGCATGGACCAAATTATTCAGGAATTACAAAGCTCTCACATGGCGTTTATCGCGGCTGGTATGGGCGGGGGTACCGGCACAGGGGCCGCCCCAGTAATCGCCAGAACCGCCAAAGAATTAGGTATTTTAACGGTTGGCGTGGTCACGAAACCTTTTCAATTCGAAGGCTCGCACCGTATGCGTTTGGCCGAAGAGGGCATCCGCGAATTAGAACAGTATGTCGATACTTTAATTATCATCCCTAATCAGAATTTGTTCCGCATTGCCAATGAAAACACGACATTTGCCGATGCTTTTAAAATGGCTGATGATGTCTTACACAGCGGTGTACGTGGCGTTACCGATTTGATGGTCATGCCGGGTTTAATCAATCTTGATTTTGCTGATATCCGCTCGGTCATGAGCGAAATGGGCAAAGCCATGATGGGAACGGGCGAAGCCCAAGGTGAGCGCCGTGCATTGGATGCCGCCGAAGCGGCTATAGCCAACCCATTATTGGATGACAGTTCCATGAAAGGTGCCAAAGGCGTTTTGATCAATATTACCGGTGGATCAGACATCACATTGTTCGAAGTTGACGAAGCCGCCAATCGGGTTCGTGATGAAGTTGACGAAGACGCGTATATTATCATCGGGTCAGCCTTTGATGATAATATGAACGGCACTATGCGGGTGTCGGTTGTGGCAACAGGAATTGATGCCGGCAGCGTGACGCAATCGAGGCCAACGATTTTGAAAATTGACGATGCTATTACACCAGTGCCATCAACTAAAATCGCCCGTGAAATTGGTGAATTGGCGATTGCTGCTGAAACACTTGATACGGTTGAAACGAAAAATCAGACGGTCACTGAAATAGAAACGGGTGAAAGCGATTTGCTGGATCCGTTAAATAATCTGGAACAAACAGAAACGAAGACGATGGGGGATGATGCATCGTCCATTGAAATGACCGTTGATGACAATACAACAGATGAAAATGAAAACACCACTGTAGCTGATGATCAAGTAACCTCTGGGACGACAGCGGGAATAGCGCCTAATGGTGCACCGTCGCTTAATCAAGACGATGCATTTATTCCGCGCGAAGCGATGCCGACAACGTCAACGCAATCGCCATCCCCTGACGTATTCGATGCTGCCGATATGATCAATGGCGCTGGACACACACAGTCACCAGAACCTGCACCACCGGCGGCACCACAAAAAACTGAAAAACGCAGTTTGTTTGAACGGGTCACAGGATTGCGGAAAAACAACGACACACAATCAACGAGTCCATCACGTCCATCAAGTGTGATGCCGTTTATGGTCCGTAGCGAAAAAGGGGCCACACCTGAAAACAAGCCGCACTCGGCATCAACAGAAGGGGGTGATGATCACGTTCAACAAAGCAGCGCTGAAAACCAATCACACCTACGTGGATTAGACGCCGCAGACCGGGTTGAAAACACGGATGTGAATGACGAATTATTGGATATTCCAGCATTTTTACGTCGTCAGGCAAATTAACAAAAGATTAAGGTTAAGTCTCTGTAATATAAGGTAACATTCGGAAACAAAGAGTGATTTGTATGGCTCTCGGTGAATTGTTAGAACAGCATTGAGAGCCGTTCATAAAAGTCCACATATAAAACGTGATCTTAAAAGCGTGGCTCGGCGAAAGCGAGGCGAACTCTCGAAAAGTCAGAGCAAGCTCTGGCATAGTGATTTAAGTATTAGGTTTTAATTATTGGCATGCCCTTATTTGCCGACAACAAAGAAATGGTTACCAATGGGTTCTGTTGAACAGTCTGTTCCGACAATAAATAAAACATCTAGTAATGTGTCCAATGATACGGCTGGCGTTGATGCAAATGCTGTGATTATGCAGCGCACACTTAAATCCACCATGTGTTGTGATGGTGTTGGATTGCATTCTGGATCAGACGTATCCCTAACTTTTTGCCCAGCACCCGTTAACCACGGTATTGTTTTCAAACGTATGGATTTGGACGCGCAGCCGTTAATTCCCGCATTGTGGAGCCATGTCAGCGATAGCAGGTTGTGCACAACAATTGCCAATGACAATGGCATCAGTGTCAGCACCGTTGAACATTTAATGGCTGCACTTGCTGGATGTGGTATCGATAATTTGTTGATCGAAATCACCGGAGCAGAAGTGCCGATCATGGATGGCAGTAGCCAACCTTTTGTATTTTTAATCGAATGTGCGGGTGTCATTGATCAAAATACCCCGCGCCGGGTTATCCGGGTTTTAAAACCCATCCATGTTAAATCAGGTGATTGCCAAGCGTCGTTAACACCTGCGGATAAACTGTCATTGGAATTTGATATTGATTTTGGTAATAATGCCGTATCCGCACAATCCATGAAAATTGGTTTGGTGAACGGATCGTTCTGCAAAGAAATTTCACGCGCCAGAACATTTGGCTTTCTTCACGAAGTCGAAGCTATGCAAAAAGCGGGCCTTGCAAAAGGCGGATCCCTTGATAATGCCATCGTTGTCAATGGCGATACCATCATGAACAAAGACGGTCTGCGCTATGACGATGAATTTGTCCGTCATAAAATTTTGGATGCGGTTGGCGATTTGTATATGGCCGGTGGCGTGCTCATGGGCCGTTTTTCGGCTAATCGGTCTGGGCATGCGTTAAATAACCAACTGTTACGGGCGTTATTCGCCGATGACGATGCATGGTGTTATGATGAAATTCGCGGTCAAGACGTGAAAATGGCCATTGATGGTGGTATCGTTGCCGATAATGTTCACGCTGTTCTGTAATATCAACGCTTTTTCTTGAATTCAAAATCTGCTAAATTTTATCGCACCAGACGTGGGGGCATGCTTTGCCATGGGCATGCCATATTTACATGGTTATGGTGACGGGTTACTTTCCATTGTACGGGCCATAAATACTGTTGGCATATGCTCATTGTTGTTGATTTTGTCTTAGAAAGTCTGATTGTATATTTATCATGATTGTTGCTTGTAAAAATTATTTGAAACCAGCCTTTAAAATATCCCACCTGCGGCCATTTCGCACGTTAGCCCTCGTGTTGGTTGTTGTCGTTATCAGTGCGTGCGCACAGAAAAAAAAGGCCTATGTAGAACGCCCTGTTGATCAGTTGTATAATGAAGCTTTGAATAAGCTTCAGGAAAAAGATTACGGTGCTGCCACGGAAAAATTTGACGAAGTAGAACGTCAGCATCCCTATTCAGTTTGGGCGACCAAAGCACAATTGATGTCGGCTTATGCCTTTTATCAAGGCAGTCAATACGATGATGCGATCATCGGTTTGGATCGGTTTATTCAATTACACCCATCGAACAAAGACATCCCCTATGCCTATTATCTAAAAGGGTTGTCATATTACGAACAAATATCCGATGTAGCTCGTGATCAGTTAATGACGGAATTGGCCTTAAAAACGTTAAACGAACTGATAACCCGGTTCCCGAATAGCCAGTATGCCCGCGATGCCAAAATTAAAATCGATTTGACCTATGACCATTTGGCCGGCAAAGAAATGGAAATTGGTCGCTATTATTTGAAACAAAAACAGTATCTTGCCGCCATTAACCGCTTTAAAACCGTGGTTGATAATTATCAAACAACAACACACGTACCCGAAGCTTTGCACAGATTAACGGAATCTTATTTGGCATTAGGTGTTGTTGATGAAGCCCGTAAAACGGCGTCCGTATTGGGCTATAATTTTGCCAATAGTGAATGGTATGTTGACAGTTACGATATGTTAGGTGGCAAAAAATTCAAACGTAAATCTGTCAAAGAACCTTGGTATAAAATCTGGTAAGACTGAAAGTCAATTTGCACAATGCTTGAAAGTCTATCCATCCGCGATGTTGTTTTGATCGAACGTCTGGATTTATCATTTGCGGCTAATTTATCCGTATTAACAGGTGAAACCGGGGCTGGGAAATCGATTTTACTGGATGCGTTAGGGTTGGCATTAGGCCAACGGGCCGAAGCGAGACTCGTCCGTAGTGGTTGTGAAAAATCCATTGTCGCGGCAACGTTTCTCATGGCCGAAAATCATGTCATATTTGATCTGCTCGCCGAACATGGCATTGATGCAGATGATCCGGGCGTGGTCATGCTCAGGCGAATATTAAACGCCGATGGTCGTTCCAAAGCTTATATCAATGATCAGCCGGTCAGCGTTTCGCTACTTAAATCGGTGGGGGCTATGCTGGTTGAAATTCATGGTCAGTTCGAAAGCCAACGTTTGTTAAGCCCGTCCACGCACCTTGGCTTGCTGGATGCTTATGGTGGAAAACCTGATGCGTTAAATCAGACAGCAAAAACGTATTCCCATTGGCGGCAAATTATGGGTCAACTTACAAAATTAAAAGCCGACATTGAAGCCGCCCGTGAAGACGAAGATTACCTGCGTCATGCTTTATTAGAATTAAATGAACTCGCCCCTGTAGAAGGCGAGGAAACACTGTTGTCACAGCAACGCCAACAAATGATCCATGGAGAAAAACTCATCGAAGCCATTGACAAAACCCGGTCATTAATCACCGGTCACCGCCAAGGCGAAGATAAATTAACGAATGCTATTCACGCCCTTGAAACGGTTGCCGATAAAGCAGATGGCAAACTCGATTCGGTAATCGCAGCGTTCGATAGGGCTGCCGAAGAAATGGCCGAGGGATTAAATTTATTAACCCGTTTTCATGATGATCTGGATATTGACCCGGGGACGTTGGAAAACGCCGAAGAAAGATTGTTTGCATTACGCGCATTGGCGCGTAAACATCGATGTCAGGTCGATGAGCTAGCAAGTTTTGCAGACACGGTGGAGCAACGTTTGCATGCTGTTGATAACAGCGAAGCCCGATTGCAAGCGTTGATTTTATCCGAAAAAAATGCTCGCGATGACTATATCAACGCATCAGGCCGTTTAGGTGAAATCCGCCGCAAAAACGCTAATTCTTTATCCAACGCCGTTGACGGTGAACTGGATGCTTTGAAACTGGGGAAAGCTCGGTTTTTTGTCGTCATTGATGATTTGCCGGAAAAAAACTGGAATGAATTTGGCCGTGAAAGCGTGCAATTCCAAGTGCAAACAAATCCGGGTTCAGCACCGGGCCCGATCCAAAAAATTGCGTCGGGCGGTGAAATGGCACGTTTTATGTTAGCCTTAAAAGCTGTGTTAGCAGGAGCAGACAGTATTTCTACACTGGTGTTTGATGAAGTCGATGCGGGCATTGGCGGGGCAGTGGCGAGTGCCGTGGGTGAACGCTTGGCACAATTGGCCGATACAGCGCAAGTTTTGGTCGTCACCCATTCACCGCAAGTGGCGGCCAGGGGACAGCATCATTTGAACATCAGTAAATCGGCCAATGGTGACAGCGTTAATACGCACGTTTCCATTTTACAAAAAAATGGCCGGTCCGAAGAAATCGCCAGAATGTTGGCGGGCAGCCAAGTTACAGATGAAGCTCGTGCTGCAGCCGAGCGATTGTTGGCAGGTTAAAGGGCCAATGGATGATTTGCGTAAAATTTCGGCTGATGATTTAACGCCGCTTGATGCCGTTGTTGAATTAAAATTATTGGCCGCTGAAATCCAATCGCATAACCGGGCCTACCATCAATTGGATCAACCATCCATTACAGACGCGGAATTCGACAGTTTGGTCAAACGTAACAGGGATATTGAAAAAAAATTCCCAAATTTGGTGCGCCCGGATAGTCCGTCATCGACTGTTGGCGCGCATATTCAAGCCGGGTTTTCAAAAGTCACCCACAAAGTCGCGATGTTGTCATTGGGAAACGCATTCAACAAGCAGGATGTTGTTGATTTTAATGACCGGATCAAACGGTTTTTAGGTTTGGCGGTGGATGTTGAAATCACAATGGTTGCGGAACCGAAAATTGATGGATTGTCGTTTTCCGCACGCTATAACAAAGGCAAATTTGTCGAAGGGGCTACCCGTGGTGACGGCAAAGTTGGCGAAAACATCACCCAGAATTTGATGCAAGTTGATGATTTGCCTAAAACCATTTCGGGTGATGTGCCGGATGTCATCGAAGTTCGCGGCGAAGTCTATATGACTAAAAATGATTTCATGGCGTTAAATCACCGTCAGCAAAAAAACGGCGCAAAAATTTTTGCCAATCCCCGTAATGCCGCCGCCGGGAGCCTACGTCAATTAGATGCTGACATTACCAAATCAAGGCCACTTTCTTGTTTTGTTTACGCACTTGGTGATCTGTCTGAACCTATTTTTGACAGTCAGTGGACCATGTTTCAACATTTTAAAAAATGGGGATTTAAAGTTAATCCGTGGACCAAACAATGTCGTACTGTTGATGAACTTATCGATATTTATGACGCCGTGGCGGAATCCCGTGCGGATTTAGATTATGACATTGACGGCATGGTTTATAAAGTTGACCGATTTGATATGCAAAAACGGTTAGGGTTTGTCAGTCGTGCGCCGCGTTGGGCGATTGCCCATAAATTTCCAGCTGAACTGGCTGAAACCGAAGTAGAAAACATCGTAATTCAAGTCGGGCGCACAGGGGCGTTAACACCGGTGGCTTATTTGAAACCGGTTAGTGTTGGCGGTGTATTGGTGTCACGGGCGACATTGCATAACGAAGACGAAGTGGCGCGCAAAGACATCCGCATTGGGGACCGAGTAGTCATCCAACGGGCAGGGGACGTTATTCCGCAAATTGTCAGGGTGCTGAAGGATAAACGACCGGACAATGCCACTGCTTTCAAGATGCCCGTGACTTGTCCCGTTTGTGGAAGTCATGCCACACGTGATGAGGACGAAGCCGTCCGCCGTTGCAGCGGTGGTTTAGGCTGTCCCGCCCAAGCGGTCGAGCGGTTAAAACATTTTGTTTCTAAACCTGCTTTTAATATCGATGGATTAGGGGCTAAACACATCGAAGTTTTTTTCCATGATGGACTAATTACAACGCCTGTGGATATATTTAAACTGGAACAAAAACGTGATCAATTTGTTGACCGTGAGGGCTGGCAAGAAAAATCACTGAATAAATTGTTTCAAGCCATCAACGCTCGAAAAAAGGTAGAATTGTCGATCTTCATTTATGCTTTGGGCATAAGGCACATAGGTGCTGCTAATGCCCGGTTGTTGGCAAAAAACTATACATCATGCACGCATTTAAAGAATAAGTTGTTAGAAGCTGCTACAAATAAAGACAACGATGCATATCTTGATCTGGTCAATATTGATGGTATTGGGCCGGCTGTGGCCGATGCATTAACGGGTTTTGTTCGTGAGCCTTTGAATAGGCGTATATTAGATGAATTGGTCGATATTATAGACGTTATTGATCAACCCGAAGACAACAGTGAAGGATCAGAAATCGCTGGAAAAGTACTGGTTTTTACTGGAACGTTAGAGCAAATGAGCCGGGCCGAAGGCAAACATCAAGCCGAACAATTAGGGGCCAAGGTTTCAGGTTCTGTGTCGGCTAAAACAGATCTGTTGATCGCGGGTCCAGGGGCAGGATCAAACCGAACCAAAGCCGAAAAATTGAATATATCAATTATAAATGAACAACAATGGCTTGAATTATTAAAGCGGCACCCTACATGACTTGAATAGCCCGATTATTACTGAAAACGACTTAATGCTGTAATTTTAAATTATTTTGTGTTAAATCTATAATTGTAGTGATTGGGGGACTGTAAAATTGTAGCAGGTGAATAGCCTATCATGTCTGTTATTCAATTTAATCTTTTGATTGAAAGGGACGAACATGCCACACATTACTGATATCCACGTAGGACAAAAATTGCGCGAAGCTCGCCTTGCAAAAGGCATGAGCCAAACTGAACTGGGCAATGCGCTTGGGGTTAGTTTCCAACAAGTGCAGAAATATGAAAAAGGTACTAACCGCATTGGTTCGAGCCGCCTATGGGATGTTTGTACCGTTTTGACGGTTCCTGTCAGCTATTTTTTCGAAGGTTTGGCCGGCAACAAAGTTCAAGAAGGACCGCTTAGCACGCGCGCCATTAAACTCGCCCGTGAAATTGACAGCCTCGCCGATGACGATGTTAAAACGCATTTTCTACGGTTGATCCGGTCTTATGCCAAAGCCGTTTAACGTTATCAATTTTTAACTCCATTTAAAAAGGAGCTCTGATCATGGAGCCCCTTTTTATTGTCTGGATAATTGTAGATTATCTGACATAACCAAACTTGATTATTTGGCATAACCAAACTTGGTTATTGTGGAGATTTGGGTCGCTTTCTTTTTAGGGGTGCTGCCCCGCCGAGATCAACGCTTCCCAAGGTTTTTCCACGTTGTTTGGATTTTGTTGCATCGGCTGAACGTGACGAATAAGGCTTTTTTGCTTTACCTTTGCCGGGTTTGTCGTTCCGAACGGGCCGGTTTCTAGGTGCTTTGCCCGATGTCTTATCTGAATTAAAATGATCGCTTTCTTTGAAAAAATCGTCATCGTTTAAACGTTCAGGGTTTTTGAACTTTTTACTTTTAAATTTATTGCCGCCTTGAAAAGCTGTTTTGGTTTTGTCTCTTGGACGTTCAGATTTATCATAGTCATTACTACGGTGGGCGCGGGGTTTGGATTGTTTTGCGTCGCGCTTTGATCCAGCGTTCAAGTCACCATCTTTGGCATTAGGGTTCCAGTCTTTGTCACTATGATCCCAGCCATCATTGGAGATCGGTTTTTCTTTATATTTTCTTTTAGGGGCTGATTTCCGATCATCGCCAAATTTTTCTGATTTCGAAAATTTGCGCTTTTTATCGTACGGCCGTTCATCCGATGATTTATTTTCATAAGATTTTTTGCCATAACCCTTTTTTTCAGATGACCGCTTTTCGTAACCGCGTTTTTCAAAAGACCTTTTATCAGACCCGCCGTCCTGTAATTTAGGTGCTTTGTCTAACCGGGTTATACTGATGGTTTTTTCCATGATCAGGTCTGGACCAATCATGGTCATGAATTTATCTATTGAACGGCGATCAATTTCAACAAAGGTTTCTTTGTCTTGAATGCGGATAGCACCGATGTCTTTTTTGGATAAATCACCATGACGGCATAACATGGCGAGCATACGACCGGGATCGGCACGATCACCTCGTCCTATGGATAACGAAATCCATTGTCCATCGGTAAAATCAAAACCTTGTTTGGTTTTCGTATCACTTGCCGGCACGTCCAGTAAATCTTCGGGTGCGGATTGGCCGGACCTGTATAATCTGACAAAAGCGCCTGCGATTTGTTCCGCATCAAAGTGTTGTAATAATTCGGTGGCGAAACCGCTTTCCTTTTTATTCAGCGGTTTGGTCAACGTTTCATCGGATAAAATGCGTTCATCATCGCGTTTTAAAATGTCTTCAGCCGATGGTGGTTTGTCCCATGTGGCTTTGATGCTGGCATTTTGTAATAAACGTTCCGTTCGTTTGCGGGCTTTAAAAGGCACGATTAGTACGCTGACGCCTTTGCGTCCGGCGCGTCCAGTGCGGCCGCTACGGTGTAATAATGATTCCGGATTTTTAGGTAAATCCGCATGAATGACCAGTTCCAATTTAGGCAAATCAATGCCACGTGCGGCGACATCAGTCGCGATGCATACTTTGGCTCGTCCATCGCGCATGGCTTGTAATGCATGGCTGCGTTCGTTTTGGCTAAGTTCACCAGACAGGGCAACGACAGAAAATCCACGGTTGTTGAAACGCGCGGTCATGTGGTTAACCATGAACCGGGTCGCACAAAATACAATGGCATTTTCAGCGTCATAATAGCGCAGCACATTAATAATGGCATTTTCCTGATCTTTAGGGGCGATTGTTAACGCCCGGTAATCGATATCTAAATGTTGTTTTTGGTTTTCAGATGCGACAAGGCGCACGGCATTGTTTTGATAACGCTTGGCTAATGATGCGATTGAACGCGGTACGGTGGCTGAAAACATAAGTGTGCGGCGATCATCAGGCGCGGCATTTAAAATATATTCCAGTTCTTCTTGGAATCCTAAATCCAGCATTTCGTCGGCTTCGTCCAATACAATGGCGCGTAACTTTGATGTATTGAACGCTTTGCGATTGATGTGATCACACAAACGCCCTGGTGTGCCGACGACAATATGCGCGCCGCGTTCAAGCCGTCTACGTTCATCACGGGCATCCATACCGCCGACACAGGCAACAACTTGGGCGCCTGCTTCTTGATATAACCATTCCAGTTCGCGCTGCACCTGCAGGGCCAATTCTCGGGTTGGGGCAACGATTAATGCCAACGGGGTTTTAGCTTTGGTCAAACGGTCACCGTCATCCATCACGGTCGGGGCGATAGCCAGTCCAAATGCTACGGTTTTGCCGGACCCTGTTTGCGCGGATACCAACAAGTCTTGATCGACAAGTTCGGGGGCTAAAACGTCATGTTGGACAGGCGTTAATTCACTGTAGCCGCGGTTTAGCAAAGCCAGTTCCAGCGTCTTTGGGACGCCATTAAATGTTGTCATTGTATTGTCTTTCGGAATGATATAATTGCGCGGTTTTAGTAGACGCGCATGTCATAGAACTAAATCTATAGACGGTTAAGCACCAAGTGCATATTCAGTAGGAGGACTTTTATATAACGATTGGGTCGATGTAAAGTATATCCGTGGTTTTTTATAAATAACCAATTCATATGCCGATAAAAAAAGGAACCCAATTTGAGTTCCTTTAATTTATCGGCTGATCATGTAAATGATGGATATCTATGGCCGGATATAAGACCAGCCTTGTTCTTGGCGTGTCATAAGCTGAACCACACCTGAAGGTACCATGCGGGCTTCGGAAATGATCTGAATTTTTTTGCCGGATTTAGCTTCCATCTTGCCTTTGGTAACGCTGCAAGCGGCAAATGAAATGTTATCGAGTTTCAAGCTCATGGCCGCGATGCGGGTTTTAACAGGTGATGTGTCTTGGCGAAACATATTTAGTCCTGGTCCGTAAGCGACAACTTCAATGGCGATTTTTTCACCTTTACTTTCATAATAGTTGGTTAAATTTTCTGCGTTATTCAAGGCCAAATTCATGCGCTTTGCATCGTTTTCATCGACATGGATGACGACTTTATGCTCTCTAGCGTCGGCCATTGCGGGGGTTGCGGCTTGAAAAGAAAGTAACAAGGCGAATAAGGTTGCTGTCGTTAATTTAAAAATTTTTTCCATTTTTTCCTCATTTGTGATGCGTTTATTGCCCAATATCGCTGGGTTAGCGGTATTTAAAGTAAAAAATATCATTGCATAGGTTGTATAATCCGTGCTTAATTTCTGTAGTTTAGAGTTGTTGTAATTAAAGATCTTTTATTATGACTGTTGTCATAAATGACTGTGACTGTTGTCATAAATGACTGAGTTGGTTTGCAAGTAATGACTGTGTTGGTTTGCAAGTAATGACAGTGAATGTTTTATGTGTTAATTTGAAAGTTAATGATTAAACATATTATGTAAATGTAATTTATCGCAACTGTTTTGTTGATTTATCTCAATTTTGTATTCTACTATTGCTTCAAGTTTGCATCTAAAGATCGGATTTAAAAATTTAAAGTACTATAAATAACCATAAATAAGCGAATGCTCTTGATGACGTGTGATAATTGTTATGCAGATAAAAACCATATTATGGAGCTTTCCCTATGAGTAGCCGATTTTTATTTTCTCGAAAACCATCAATGCCGATGATGCGGGCGCGGGCCGCTAATTTAGTAGGCGAATGGTGGGTCGATGATGATTGTAAATGGCGCCCTGTCGTCATTAACAGTGGAAATGGAAGTTCGTCGTTATTAATCGGTTCAAGTGTGATGGACCAAAATATAGCTTTGCGTTTGTTGAGTATGGCGCGCATCAAAATAACTAAAGATACGGTTCACATTCGATGGGATGTTAAAGCCGTCAATCAACAAACGATGTCGGACATCCTTAATTATCTGGGCGAAGTGAAATCTAAAAAAATATTATTAAACTTTTTTTTCGGTGGTTGGACAACAGAAGAGTATTTTTCCTCTAATCAAGCAATTATGAGAATATTAGCATTACAGAGACTGCAAGAAACTTATCCAATATCAACAGTTTATATAGAAGGTCATGATGTTAAGGATAAACATAAAAAAACTAAACTGCTGCGCCGAGGCTCGGATTTTTTACACACTATCAAAAATGGGTTTGACAACATATCAGATAACCAGTTGGCGGGTTTTTTGCCGCATAATCTGGTTTTCGGTAAAAATAACCCCGATGCGCCCGTAACGTTTTCATATATCGGATCTAAATCAACATCAGCACTGATTTATGGGCAAGACTGGTCAATAAATTCAATAGACGCGATTTCCGACAAAACATTATCTGAAAGTAATCAAGAATTTGATAGCCGGGTCAGTTCATCCTATGACGAGGTCCTCCGTTCCGGAGAGCCTCGTCTGGATCATATCCGAGCGCTCATACATCTTGAAAATGCGGAACCAATTTGGGTATCCTATCAACGATTATTGTACAAGGTAAAAGCATCAAACGGCAAAGAAACAGTTTTTTGTTTATGTGACCGTACTCAGCATCTCAGCATGGATTTTCTTATACCGCTAAAATCTGATTAAGTTCTTGATTGTTTGCCCAAACTAACCATTCATCAAAATACTCTATTGATCCTATGCCTTCTATATTTTTATTGCTTTCATGGCTTTGTTTTGTGGTTACGACTTTAGAATTTGTATTATTCCACTGGATACCTTTTGGATGCATGTGTAAATATCCGTTCCGCACCGATAACCCGGTACGGACGATACGTGGTGCAATTAAGCAAAACATGAAATCCGGGGCCCATTTCATGACGCTGATGGCCATGGCGAGTTGCGCCAATGGCGACGCTAAACCTCTACCTTGCATGCCACCATGGTTGGGCGACATCCATAATTCACCATGATAACACACCGTCCCAGTAATGCTTTCGGATGCGGGGGCCGCATCGAAAAGGGATAGGTCCGGATCAAAACCCTTGTTCGGTGTGCAATACAAATGCCTGTTTTGCTGTAAATGTTGTGACAATGAAAAATGTTCAAGCCTTTGCATTCGAACAGCTTGCAGGTGAATAATTTCTCCTTCGGTATTAACGCCCTTGATCCAAAACCCGTTATCTTTATTAATTATGCTCCTATCCGGATTAAAAATGGGTGTCAAATCGGACCTGTTCGGTAGCGTCGGTGATATTTGGGTCAATTCATGAAAATCGGTCTCCAAAGTTAATGTCATGCCTTTTTCTTCAGCTTTTTTTTCTGTTTCTATGATGGATTTGGCAAGTGACAATTCATTGTAAATTATAGTCATAATATGTCTCCATAAGTATATTAGGTTCAACCAAGCACCCTATTTGATACATATATTGTTAATAATTTTTAAGTGTGCTTCTATTAAATGAACATTTTATACGTGTGTATGGGTAGGGCGTGGGCCGCTAGGATATCCCACCCTGTTCTCTATTTTTTGTATTAGGTGTAAAAAAAAAGCTTCGGCATGAAACCGAAGCTTTTATTAATATATATACTTAACGGGCGTCATAACGCCTTAACGACTGTGCAAATTAATGCAGTTGGCCGTCCAGATTATCTATCGATTGGTTCAAAATGGCTGTGCCTTGTTTAGCAGACAAATTGTTACGCAAAATTGTTTCCGTGGCAAGTACAGCGATGCGCGCTGTTTCGTCACGAATTTCATCCGTTGCCGCATTTTCGGCTTGTTTTATGCGTAAAGCGGCCATTTGTTCACGGCGTTTTAAGGCTGCGTCCAAGTGGGTTTTGCCCTCAGCCAACATACGTTCTGCTTCTTCTTTGGCATGATTGACAATGCTTTCTGCTTCTTTAACGGCTTCACGTTGTTTTTTTTGATAAGTGCTTAATAATTCCTGCGCTTCTTTGCATAGCAATTCAGCTTGTTCGATATCGGATTTGATTTTATCGGCCCGACCATCCAAAGAACGGCCGATCATACCCGGAACTTTTAGGTAAATAATGACAGCAAAAAAACCAAAAAAAGCCGTGGCGATAACAAAAGTTGGATCTGAAAATAAATGCAGCATAACGCTTCCTTTGCTTAAGCTATGGCATCATCGACGGCTTTTTCGACCGTTGATGTGTCCAATGTTTCACCGATTAATTTTTCAGAAGCCGATTGTGCCACATCGATGGCAATAGCACGCATATCTTTAAGTGCATCTGTCTTGGCACTTTGAATGTTTTTTTCACTCTCGGCTAGTTTTTTATTTAGCTTCTTAGCCAGTTTCGCTTCGCTTTCTTGTGCCATCTCAGCAATAGCAATTGTGGCATCACTGACGGCTGCCAACGCTTGCGCTTTGGCGTCACTTAAAGATGCTTCATAGGCTTCGATCGCGGTTTCGGCTTCTTTTTTAATGGCTTCGGCACGGTTCAAATTGTCATCAATTTTATTTTGACGCGCTTCGAGCACATCCGTGATTTTTGGGATCGCAATTTTCCACATAATGATAAACAAAGTGGTAAACGTGATCACAAGCCAGAAAACCTGTGTCGCGAAGGTCGATATGTCGAGCTGTGGCATAGGCTCATTCCCCTGAAGAAGCGGAGAGCAGTTTACATCAGGCTTAACCTGCTGCTCTCCGTATAGAATTGCTGGTTATCAATTAAACGGACAATACGCCCGCTTAAAACCAGAATTAACCAAACAGGATGACGAGCGCGATAACCAAAGCAAACAATGCGATGGCTTCAACCAGAGCGAAGCCTAGCATCGTCATTGGGAACACAGCGGCTTGTGCAGCTGGGTTACGGCCAACAGCCTGAATGAATGAAGAGAAAATGTTTCCGATACCAATACCGGAACCGATAACACCGATAACAGCAAGACCAGCACCAATCAATTTTGCGGCTTCAACTTCCATGAAAATAATCCTTTCTGAGTTTTTGTTAGTAATATTTAAAAACGGTTGGTTGATTTAAACCCTGAAACATTTGCCTTAGTGCAAATGCAGAGCGTCGTTAAGATAAAGACAAGTAAGAATAGCAAATACAAAGGCTTGTAAAAACGCGATGACAAATTCAAGCCCGGTTAAGGCGACAATGAACAACCACGGTGCAACGCCTGCGACACCTAATGCAAAAACAAAACCTGCGAACACTTTTAACAATGTGTGTCCGGCCAACATGTTGGCGAACAACCGCACGCTTAAACTAATGGGCCGCGATAAATAAGAAATAATTTCAATGGGAACCAACAACGGGGCCATAAATAAACTGACACCCGGTGGCATAAAGAACGTTAGAAAATGCCATTTATGTTTGATAATAGCAATAATCGTGACGCCTAAAAAAACAACCAATGCCAAAACAAACGTGACGATGATCTGACTGGTAAAAGTGTAACTATAAGGTATCATACCCAACAAGTTACCAAACAATACAAACATAAAAATTGTGAAAATAAATGGGAAATAAGGACGACCGCCCGGGCCAACGGTGTCTTTGACTAAATTGGCGATGAACATATAGCTTAACTCGGCAATTGATTGCCATCGGCCGGGAACAGTCGATTGACGGCGCATGCCAACGATTAAAAACACGCTGACGGCAACAATGGTTATAACCATCATCAGGGATGAATTGGTGAATGACACATCAACATCACCGATAAAAAATTCTTTTAACGGTTTAATCTCGAACTGTTGAAGCGGACTTTGTTTTGCTACGTTAGCCACTTTAAAGAATTCTCCTGATTTTAGGTGCCGTTTGCGGCATCCTTAATTTCTAAAATCGTTTTATTTAAAATTTTTGTCTGTGTCTTTGTTTATATCTTTTTGGTCTGTTTGACCATTTTTAGTTTCGTCATATCCAACTGCGTACCCAAACCCGCGCGCCATTCTAAAAACATTCAATATGCCCGCAGCCCCGCCAAGGATCAAAAACACCAACATGAACCAAGGTTTTGTATCAAATTGTTGATCAATCAACCAACCGATGCCAAAACCAACAGCGACGGCGGAAACTAACTCAACGCCTACCCTGAATGCAAGACTAAGTGCACCACCTTTTTTATCTTCTTTTTCAGAAACGTTACGGGTGGGGTCTTGGTGCAGGCGTCTTGCGTCCTTTAGCTTGGCGCTTAATGCGTTAATTTGGTCGTTATCATGTTTTGAATTCATGGATTTTATCAATAAAAAACAATAAGTTAGGTTGATTAGTGTGAGGTGGTTAACTGTTTGACGCCACCTGAAAATAATGATTGGTCCCGTGTTGTAACAGATATCGATCGACTTTCAAGGGCGGAAAAAAAATTTAAAAAAATTACGGCGAACGGCAAAAGAACGACTTTAAATTCATTTTTGCTTAATCAGAGCCATAAAATAGCTAGAATCAAGTTGTCAATTCTTCGGCTTTTTGTAAATCAACCGAGACCAATTGCGAAACACCCCGTTCGGCCATGGTTACGCCAAATAAACGGTCCATACGGGCCATGGTCATGCGGTGATGGGTAATCACTAAAAACCGGGTTTTTTGTTGATGAGCCATTTTTTCCAACATGGAACAAAATCGGTCCACATTGGCATCATCCAACGGCGCGTCGACCTCATCCAATACGCAAATCGGTGCCGGGTTGGTTAAAAATACGGCAAACAATAATGACAACGCCGTTAATGCCTGTTCTCCGCCCGATAACAATGACAACGCTTGTAATTTTTTGCCCGGCGGCGACGCCATGATTTCAAGCCCAGCCAATAACGGGTCTTCATGATCGGTGAGTTCCAAATAGGCCTTGCCGCCACCAAAAAGTTGTTTGAACAAGTCTTGGAAATGTTCATTGACCTGTTTGAAAGAGGTTAATAAACGCTGACGTCCTTCACGGTTTAATTCGGATATCGCGTGGCGCAATTTGGCGATGGCTTTCAGTAAATCTTCGCGTTCATTGACCAATGTATCAATTTGTTCGATCATTTCTGTTTGTTCTTGTTCGGCGCGCAAATTAACCGCACCCATGGTGTCGCGTTCTTTTAACAATCGTTCGACTTTGCGTTCAATGGCAAACAGTTCCGGTATATCGGCTTCGGATTTAAGCTCCGCCACTTCGAATAATTGATCCGTGCGGCAGGATAATTTGTCTTTGACCCGTTCTGCGATGCTTAAACAGTTTTGCCGGGCCTGTTCAACTGTGCCTTGGATACGCACCATGCCTTCACGCGCCCTACCCAACTCGGTCTCGGCGTCGCGTAAAGTATGTTCGGCTTGGCGGTGGCTTTGTTCGGCGATGGCTAATTTGTCGGCGGTTTTAGCACGTTTTTCTTCGGCTTTGCTGATGCGGTCTAATAATTCCAAACGTTGGGTTTCGATGGCATCGGGGCGGGCGGTTAAATTAAGGATTTCACGGTCAGCAACCTCGATACGGTTGGTTAATAATTCTGATTGTTTCGATGCATTGGCGTGGCGCGTGGTCCATGACTGAGTTTCGCCTTGAATAGCTTTTAATCGCCTAGCTTGGTCTTCGGCAGCCTTGGTTAAAGTTGAAAAATGGCTTTGGCAATGGACTTGGCGGTCACGTTTTTCCGTTAATTCAATGCGTAATTGTTCTACTTGTTGGCGTTCGGTGGTGATATCGGCCAAATCGCTGCGTTCACGTTGCACGGTTTTTAACAGGTTTTCTGTTTCTTCGATGTCGGCTGTGACCCCACGCAGGGCTTCGGATAAACTCGCCAATTGTGATGAATGGGCGCGGGATTGTTCCCGGACTTGGTCTTGAGCATCACGGGCTTGGTTAAACTGGCGATCTGCATCGCTAGTGGCAGAACGGGCTTGGGTAAATTGATCGATGATTTTTTGTTCGTCATTTTTGGTTTTTTCCAGAGCTTTTTCAAGGTTGAAAAAATTCTTTTGGCTTTTACCTAATAAAACGCGAGCTTCTTTTAATCTGTTTTTTTGCTCTAGTCGGGCGGCGGCAGGTGTTGAAGCAGCTGATGTGACGGTAAACCCGTCCCAGCGCCACAATGAACCGACTTTGGATACCAAACGCTGACCTTGTTTTAAATCCCTACTTAGCGTTTCACCCATGTCATCGTCATCGACCAAGCCGATCTGTGATAGCCGTCTTGATAACGCCGGTGGTGCTGTCACCGTATCCGATAACGGTGTTGCGCCATTTGGTAATTCCGGAGTGCCGTCCATGGGTTTTAAAGTTTTCCAATGGGCTGGGGCGGCTTCGTCAGCGGGCAAGGATAAATCTTCGCCCAAGGCGGCACCTAACGCGGCCTCAAACCCCGGTTTAACGTTTAACGCATCGATTAAAGGCGGCCATAAATCTTCGTCGGCTGAAACCAATACTTTGGCCAACGCTTGGGCTTCGGCTTCTAACCTTGTTGTTTCATTGCGCGCGTCTTGTAATTCTGCAGTAGCGGAACGCACGTTTTCAGCCGCGTTTTGGCGGTCACTTTCAAATTTTTCTAATCGTTTGCGTGCGGCGTCCAACGCATCGCGGCTGTTTGATAATGTTTGTTCCGTTAATTCTAATTGTTCGGCGTTGGGATTATCGGTTTCCAATTGTTTATGGCGGTGGTGGATGTCTTGTTGGCGATCATTTAATTTTTGCAAACGTTCAGAGAGTTCTCTGATGCGGTTTTCAAGCCCGTTTTTACGGGCTTCGCTGCTGACGACCTGTTCGGTTAACGCGGTTAATTTTTGCTCTAATGCAGCGACATCCTGATTAATAATTTTCAGGTCGGCTTCGGCTTGCTGGCTGATGTGTTGTTGATCGTCTTGGGCTTCCTGAATGGCTAGGCTTTCCGCTTTTAATGCATGCAAAGCCTTGGTCGCATCGTCTAATAAAATGTGTTCGCGTTCAAAATCTGCTTTGGTATGTTGCAATCGGTTATGGGTTTCGTTTAACTGTTGATTAAGCCTGCGTTCTTCGGCATCCAATCCGTCCCGGGTGTGTACCAGTTTTTGCAACGCAGCTCCGTCACTGGCCTCTAAATGGCGTAATTCCGGCAGTCCTTGGCTTAGATCATCAAGCTGTGTGTGGGCTTTGCTGGCGAGAACTGTCATTTCGGCAACGGCTTTTTCAACAACGCTTAACTGGCTTTGTTGTTCACCCAGATTGTTTTCAGCCGCCGTCCATTTTAAATACATCAACGCAGCTTCGGCTTTGCGGATATGGTCGCTTAAATTTCGGTACCGAGTGGCTTGGCGGCTTTGCTTTTTTAAATTAGCCAGTTGGTTGTCGAGTGTGATCAGGATGTCATCTAAACGTTCTAAATTGGTTTCCGCCCCTTTCAGACGTAATTCGGCCTCATGTCGTCTGGAATGCAGCCCGGTGATGCCCGCGGCTTCTTCTAATAATGACCGTCTTTGCGTGGCTTTAGCGTTGATCACAGCCCCAATACGGCCTTGGCTAACGAGTGCCGTGGACCGAGCCCCCGTTGCACTGTCGGCAAACATCAATTGCACATCGCGGGCGCGTGTTTCTTTGCCATTGATGCGGTATGTCGAACCTTTTTCCCGTTCAATACGACGGCTGATTTCAACCTCGTCTGATGTATTGTATTGAAGCGGGGCAGAGCGGTCGGAATTGTCCAGTCCTAAAATAACTTCGGCTACATTGCGTGATGGGCGATCAGAGGTGCCGCCAAAAATCACATCGTCCATAGCGCCGCCGCGCATTTGTTTGGCTGATGTTTCGCCCATAATCCATTTTAAGGCTTCGACCAGATTGGATTTGCCACAGCCGTTGGGTCCGACAATACCCGTCAGTCCCAGTTGGATCTCTAGATCAGTGCTGTCGACAAAGGATTTGAACCCCGTCAGACGTAATTTATTGAACTGTAACAAAGCGGTTTATGTTTCCTAGTTCAAAGCTTTATCAAGAATGGTTTGAAGTTCATTAAAGGGTATGTTCCCGGCAATCAATTCGCCATTGATGATGAATGACGGTGTTGACTGCACATTATGATCCGTGGTCGCTTGTTCTGCACCGGCGCGCACTGCATCGATTAATTCCTGATTGGCGATGCAGGCTTTGACGTCTTGCTCGGTTAATCCACCAAACCGGGCGACTTTGGTTAAAGCTTGTAACGGGTTTTGCGCACGTCCCCATTGGGCTTGGGACCGATAAAATAAATCAATCATACCTAAGCGGCGTTTAGGTCCTGCACAACGGGAAATCATGGCAGCGGCCAAGGCAGATGCGCCTAATGGAAAATCCCGGTAAATCATTTTGACTTTGCCGGTATCGATATAATGTTTTTTTAATAAGGGGTATGTATCTTTATGAAAATTAGCACAATGCGGGCACCCCAAAGATGCGTATTCGATAATGGTGACGGGGGCGTTTTTATTGCCGATCATCAATTCTTTCAAGCTGGCTTGGGTGTCAACTATGGCGGCCTGTGCGGTAGGTGTTATGGTGCTCGTTATGGCGAGGGAAAATAAGGCTAAAAACACAATATCTAGTATAAAACGTCGCATAATTTTTGTCCTTTGCACAATATGTAGATTAGAGCAATTCTTTAGCTAGACTATAAGGCCGCCGATTGCCCTAAGTCCATGTTTTTCACGTTAACTTATCCACACACGCCGAAATTTCTGTTGATTATTCAGGTTTATTTTGACCAATCACGGCGCGCCCCAATTTTTCGAATGTTTTCAGTAAATCCGGGTCATCAATATGACTTAGTGTTTCCGATAAGTGTTGTTCTTGATCGGCGTTTAATGGTTTTGGTACGGTTCGTGGCTGGTAGCGTGGGCCTGAACGTGGCTGCAACGGTGCGTGGATAATTTTCAGACGGGTCACGGCCGCATAGCCAAAATACGAATTAATGCGTTCAATAATCATTGGTTCCAGATGCTGAATTTGTAAAGCCATAGCTGAATGGGCGATGCGCAAATGTAAACACCCGTTTCCTTTGGCGCGCATCGGATAAACAATGCGTTCCGGTGCAGTATTTTTTGATAATTCATCGCCGATGATATCGGTCCAACGTTCGCAGATGGTCGAACTGGCTAAACCTCGGCTCATAAACGCTTGGCGGGTTAAACCGCCAACCAGACTGCCTAGCACCGACGCTTTAAAACGGCGCTTGGCGTTTGGCGCTTTTTGATAAGGCACAAACTTTTTTTTGCTTTTTTTGGACGGTTTCATAGTTCATCGTAGCCGTACGCTTCCAATCAGGCAATCTTATTCAAAGTTCAATGCGTTTATGGCTCAGCAAAAAATAAAACCGTCACAAAATATCGTCAAAATAATGTTGCAGTGGTACGCTGACCATGGTCGGGATTTGCCGTGGCGAGGTGATGATCCGGTGGCCTATCATGTATGGTTATCGGAAATCATGTTGCAACAAACTACCGTGGTGACGGTTGCACCGTATTATCTAAAATTTATTCAGCTTTGGCCGACGGTTGGTGATTTGGCCATAGCCGATCTGGATCAGGTGCTGCACGCGTGGCAAGGCTTGGGATATTATTCCAGAGCCCGTAATTTACACAAAGCCGCAAGTATAGTTGCTGAAGATTTGGGTGGAAAATTTCCGGACAATGAACAGGATTTATTAAAACTGCCGGGGGTCGGGACGTATACAGCGGCTGCGGTGGCGGCCATTGCTTATGGACACGCTACAACACCTATAGACGGTAATATCGAACGGGTGATGGCGCGGTTGTTTGATTTCACAGGTAATGTCCGAGAAAAATCGGGCCGCCAAAAAATACGCGATTATGCCCTAAAGTTAACGCCCGAAATTGATAATCGCCATTGGGTACAAGCTTTGATGGATTTGGGTGCGACGATTTGTAAGCCTAAAAATCCGGATTGTTCATCATGTCCGTTGATGAATGAATGCCAAGGATATCAATCGGGTCATCCAGAACACCTGCCTGTCAAACCGCCGAAAAAAATACGTCCCGTTCGTTATGGCACGGTGTATTGGTTGGTTAATGAAAATACCGGGGCTGTGTTGCTTAGGCGTCGGGCAGAATCCGGATTATTGGGTGGCATGATGGAATTCCCGTCCAGCGACTGGGTGGAACGGGCAAGCCTGCCGGTTGGTCCCATTGTTGATGAGCAACCAATAACAACAAATTGGCAATCTTTGCCGGGGGACGTGCGCCATGTGTTTACTCATTTTGAACTACGTTTAAATGTGGTCCATGGCATGGCAAATGATGGGTTAAATTTGCAGGAAAATAGTTTGTGGTGTTTGCCCGATGATTTTCATAACCACGCATTGCCCACGGTTATGAAAAAGATTATCGCGCATGTGCTGCCTTAAACCTTATGAGAGAACCCTAAGGTGAAATGGTGACAATGCTGGAAAAATTTGAAATTTCCAGCATTTTTTGAACTTGCCCAGAGGCGGATTTTAATTCCAATTTGTTGGCCCCTGTGTCAATCATTTCATTCATCAATAAAATCATGCCCAATCCGGCGCTATCGATGCTTTGCAGGCCGCTTAGATCAATTGCACATTTTGTGCAGTTTGTATCGTTAACTTCGTTAATAATATTCTGAACAGCCTCATTGTCGGAAAATTCGAGTTTCCCATTGAGTGAGATCGTGCAAGTTGTGCCGTCTGATTTTGATGAATAGTCCACGTGTCGTAACTCCTGTTGGTTTTTTAACAGATATTGAATGTAGAGTTTAATTCGATTGTATTGAGGTCAGAAATGCTTTCATTTCCGAAGAAAATGTCCCAACGGTTTTTTCAAGCGAGTTAGCTTGCCACAGCATTTGAATGGTTTTCCCCGATGATTTAGCAGAAGAAAACGTTAATGCCCCAACGCTGTCAAGGACAAGCCTGGCATCGGTGCTGACACTGGCGGCGGTGGCGGCAATTTCCTGTGTCACGACTTTTTGTTCATCAACGGCGCTGGCAATGTTTGATGACATTTCATCGATATCACCAATGACCGCGCCGATGCGTTCAATGGCTTGCGCTGATTGTCCTGTGGACCCTTGGATATTACCGACCATTGATGAAATTTGTTCGGTGGCTTTGGCTGTTTGGGTGGCTAGGTTTTTAACCTCACTTGCGACCACGGCAAAACCTTTGCCGGCTTCGCCCGCTCGGGCTGCTTCGATGGTCGCGTTTAATGCCAATAAATTGGTTTGTTCAGCAATATCTGAAATCATTTCTACAACGTCGCCAATTTTTTGACTTTCTTTTTCTAATCCCCGGACCATGTCAGTGGCGCCGTTAACCTCATTGACTGCATCGCTAGCCATGTCGGATGACTTGATGGCTTGACCGTTAATTTCTATAACTGATGCTGATAATTCTTCGGCGGCGGCGGCCGTTGTTGATATGTTTTCCGATGTGCGTTCGGCGGCTTCTGAAACTTCGAATGATCGGCTACCTGTCGCCACCGTTTCCACGCCTGTGGATTGCGTCGCCGCAATAATATTGGTGGCGGCCGTTGATACCGAACCCAGCATGTCATCAGCCCGGCCTTCGAAATCGGCAACGATTGCTTCAATGCGTTGGGATCGTTCCATTTTTGCGGCTTCGTCAGCACGTTGCTGTTCAGCCATTATATCAGCCTCAATCATGCTTAATCTGAAAAAATCTACGGTTGATGCCATTTTGCCAATTTCATCGCCGCGTTCTCGTCCGGGAATATCAATATTTTTATTACCATCGGCCAATAACGTCATGGTTCGGGTCATGGCGTTGATCGGGGTGCTGATCGTGCGGGCCAAAAATATGGCTAAACCAACGGCGATAATGATTCCAATCGAAGAAATTACAATCAATTCGATTTCAGCAAATTCTATGTGTTCATTGGCTTCGGTGGCAACCGTTTCATTGATTTCTGAAGAACGCGCTTCTAACGTTGATGCATTGCCCAAAATTTCAGCCGCATAGGTCGGCATTTTAAAATCCATCAAATCGACCAATTCAAGTTGGTCTCTTAATACTTTTTCATAAACGGATTTGTATGTACTGAACAAACTTTGTAATTCGGCTAGAAGGTCACGTTCCATTTTATCGGTAATGGTGGTTTCAATTTTTTTAAGCGTATCGGCAAATGCAATAAATTCTTTAGCTATTATTTTTGCGTATTTTTTTTCGCCTTCGAACAATAAACGCCCCGTATCAACTTGAATGGTGAATGCGTGTTCGCGCGCTGTATAAGCAATAGTAGCACGTTTTCCTTGATCTTCTTTGTGTGCGTCTTCGATCAATTCGTCTAAGTCTTTGATCATTTTATCGGCCGCCGGTTTTAATTTATTGCGGACTAGCGTATCGAAATCACTTTTTCGTTTAAGCACGATTGTTAAATCATCATTGTATTTTTTATATGCGGCGGCGATGGCCAACACGAGTTGTAGCGAGGTTTTATTTTCTGCGGATGTCGCATCAGCCGATGCCGGTTTTTCTGAACTATTTTCTACTTGTTCTGCCATTAATTCGTTTTGGAATTTTTTAATGGCCTCCGCCGTTGCAGCAGAATATTGACGGGCAGCTGTTTCCGATTCTTTATCGCCTCTTTGTAAAAAAGTCCGGGTGGCTCTGCTCATTTTTAAAAACTGGACTTCTATTTCACCGGCCAAGGATAATTCTTGGGCGGCATCGGTCATGGTTTCAATTTCAAGGCCAACTTTGACAAAATTCCAGTACGCCAAACCCAGAACAATTGAAAAAACAAAAATAACAGTGATAAACCCGGTCATGAGTTTATCGCGAATGCTCATGTTATTCATGAAATTAGGTGAACGTTTTACAGATGAGGATGAAACTTCGGACATTTTGTTTCCCTTAATCATTTTTTATAGAATTTGGTGTTTTGTCAATATTATCAGGTATTACCTTAGATATCAAAAACGGATCAATAAAACTATCAACTGTATACCTAATTTAGTGTTAATGCAGTATTCAGAAATTTAAAATAAAAATGTGAGTGTGTTCGGTGTGTAAATTATCGTTGATGAATATGTATAAACTAATATCGGTATTACGATAAGTTTTTTTATATTTCTGTATATTTCTGTAAGTTTATGAACAAAATGAAAAATAATATTGCAGCCCGGTTAAATTACAAACCTTTTTCCCATGACATGCTTAACCATTTAACGGCATTGCATAGTGATGTTGACGTCATGCAACACATGCGGGGCGGGATCGAAACGCGCGATCAAAGCTTAGTCACTTTAGCAGAATACATCGACTGTTGGCAACATCATGGCGTTGGCATGTGGGCATTGTTTGATCAGCAATCCGGTGATTTTGTCGGTGAATGCGGGTTTCGTTATCATGATGTTGTCGGCGGCATGGCGTTGCGGTTTGGTTTGAAAAAAACCTATTGGGGCCAAGGCTTGGCCCAAGAAGCCGTAGGCCAAGCCATCGACTTTGCATTTACAAAAACGGTGATGGTCCATGTGCATTCCATTGCATTAGATGTCAATACGCGGTCATGCCAAGTTATGGAACTGTTTGGTTTTCACATTGCCTCAATCGGGGTGCGTGATACGCCGGGATTGCGCTTATACCGATTGGCTAAAGCCGATTATTTGAAAAGCCGTTAATCATTAAAACAAATCAAGCTTTCAAAAGGCACACCGTCCAATTTATCGCGGCCATTCAGGAACGACAATTCAATGATACAAGCCGCCCCGACAACCTCGGCGCCCATTTTCCGGTACAAATCAATTGATGCCCGCAAGGTGCCGCCTGTGGCGAGTAAATCATCCACCAAAAATACCCGTTGTCCCGGTTTAACGGATCCTGCGACCACTTCAATAATATCGGTACCATATTCCAGATCGTATTCCAATGCTACGGTATCGCCCGGTAATTTACCTTGTTTCCGGACCATGTGAAAACCCATGCCCAATTTTAATGCGAGTGGGGCCGCGACTAAAAATCCACGACTTTCAATGCCGGCTAAAACATCTGGATGATGTTTGATGACCATGCGTGCCATGCGTCCCATTGCCACGCCCCAAGCATCAGGATGGGCCAGCAACGTGGAAATATCGTAAAACAAAATCCCCGGTTTCGGGAAATTAGGCACGGAACGGATGTGGTCTTTTAAATCCATAGGAAACTCTCAAAATGATAAAGATGAATAATTAGCACGCGATGTGCCGTATGCTACGTGTTGCATGCCCCCGTTGCAAACGCTCAGTTGCGGGTTGACCAGAATTTCTGAATAACGTCTGTTATTTTTTTTGGGCCTCTGGAAGTCCAGACCTTAGTGCGGGTTGACCAGAATTTCTGAATAGCTACACTCGGTTATTCCAGCAGGCGAAGATGCTAATGGTTGCGGGTTGACCAGAATTTCTGAATAGCTACACTTAAAGGCCACCCAAAGAGGCCCGTAATCAGGTTGCGGGTTGACCAGAATTTCTGAATAGCTACACTTTCACAGCTTCAATACAGATAACGGCTTGCGTTGCGGGTTGACCAGAATTTCTGAATAGCTACACTACCATCAGCATCTAATGTCTTATTCGTCATGTTGCGGGTTGACCAGAATTTCTGAATAGCTACACTCTGATCGCATCAGTCGATGTGCAATCGAACGTTGCGGGTTGACCAGAATTTCTGAATAGCTACACTAATAGGAGAAGGATTATGTGGTTTACTGTAGTTGCGGGTTGACCAGAATTTCTGAATAGCTACACTAACGCCCGGCCGCATGGGCCATGCGCAGGTGTTGCGGGTTGACCAGAATTTCTGAATAGCTACACTGTCGGGTAGTCATGCTGTTTTCTCCCTAATGTTGCGGGTTGACCAGAATTTCTGAATAGCTACACTTACTTGCTCCCACACTTGGTCCCTTACTTGGTTGCGGGTTGACCAGAATTTCTGAATAGCTACACTAAGAACGACAAAATCGGAAACCTGTCACTTGTTGCGGGTTGACCAGAATTTCTGAATAGCTACACTTAGGGTTTTCACCAACCATACGCAATGATCGTTGCGGGTTGACCAGAATTTCTGAATAGCTACACTTTCTTCCGTTTCGGCCGTATCAACCAGCATGTTGCGGGTTGACCAGAATTTCTGAATAGCTACACTGCAAATTTTGCCACATTGACCGCGCCGAGAGTTGCGGGTTGACCAGAATTTCTGAATAGCTACACTTGTAAAAATGATGATGGGCATTGCTGCGGTGTTGCGGGTTGACCAGAATTTCTGAATAGCTACACTCGGTGTTTATGCAATAACCACGGAAATGTTGTTGCGGGTTGACCAGAATTTCTGAATAGCTACACTCGTTCCTTTGCGCTTGGAAGCGGCGCGGTGGTTGCGGGTTGACCAGAATTTCTGAATAGCTACACTAAATTTTAAGTGATTTAATGGTTGCTCCCGGTTGCGGGTTGACCAGAATTTCTGAATAGCTACACTCGTTCCTTTGCGCTTGGAAGCGGCGCGGTGGTTGCGGGTTGACCAGAATTTCTGAATAGCTACACTAAATTTTAAGTGATTTAATGGTTGCTCCCGGTTGCGGGTTGACCAGAATTTCTGAATAGCTACACTGTACTTGCCCTTGTAGTATCGACGCAGATGGTTGCGGGTTGACCAGAATTTCTGAATAGCTACACTTCATTGATTGACAGTTAACCTGTTGCGCTAGTTGCGGGTTGACCAGAATTTCTGAATAGCTACACTGCCGGGTGTAACTTTAGGGGCAGCGAAAGAGTTGCGGGTTGACCAGAATTTCTGAATAGCTACACTCGCGCGGTTTTGTTGGCGCATGTCGCGGGGGTTGCGGGTTGACCAGAATTTCTGAATAGCTACACTAAAATATATAACGAAAGCCCCGCTCCGGCGGTTGCGGGTTGACCAGAATTTCTGAATAGCTACACTGCTAATCCTTCGCGGACCATCAACCTTCCGGTTGCGGGTTGACCAGAATTTCTGAATAGCTACACTATGCCAATAATTGCTGTTGTTGCTGGGCCTGTTGCGGGTTGACCAGAATTTCTGAATAGCTACACTAAGATCAAGAAGGTCTTGACGCTAAACTTGGTTGCGGGTTGACCAGAATTTCTGAATAGCTACACTTTGGCGGAAAAGTATCCGGCCGCAATTTTGGTTGCGGGTTGACCAGAATTTCTGAATAGCTACACTTTGTTGTCGCTGCATGTTCGTTTGATTCATGTTGCGGGTTGACCAGAATTTCTGAATAGCTACACTCCCACGCCGATCATCAGGTGGAATCGCTGGGTTGCGGGTTGACCAGAATTTCTGAATAGCTACACTCGCCCTTGCGGAATTGTTGGGTGATCAGGCGTTGCGGGTTGACCAGAATTTCTGAATAGCTACACTATCAAAAATATCAAGGGTATTTAGATCATTGTTGCGGGTTGACCAGAATTTCTGAATAGCTACACTAAATGGCGTCGGCAATCAGGCTTTGCTTTAGTTGCGGGTTGACCAGAATTTCTGAATAGCTACACTTTATCTTAGAAGCACACACCGATGCTAGTAGTTGCGGGTTGACCAGAATTTCTGAATAGCTACACTCAAAGTTGACGCCTTGGGTTTCTTCGCGCGTTGCGGGTTGACCAGAATTTCTGAATAGCTACACTGGGGTGTAACAAGGTAGTGTGGTCGGTGGGGTTGCGGGTTGACCAGAATTTCTGAATAGCTACACTGGATAGGTGTTAATTGATTGAAAACATGGATCAATTAACACCTTTTCCATTTTTAAAGGATGGAAAAGACGACTAGAATAACTGTAATTGCAATGGTTTTTCATGGTCTTTACGTCGTTTGCCAATAAAAACTTTCATGTTTTCATACTGTTTGTCGGTAATCATCAAAATATTCACCGAACCATATTCGGGTAAATTTCCAACGATTCTTTTTTCAATGGTCCGCCCACGGTCTTTGCCCGATACCAAGCGATAATACACCGAATACTGGCCCATGGCAAAGCCTTCATCCAGTAAATAGTTGCGAAAACGGGTCGCCGCCTTGCGGTCGGATTTTTCCACCACAGGCAAATCAAACATTACGAGTGTCCACATCATTTCATATCCACTTAGCCAAGTTTGTCGGTCACGCAGCATGTTAAAAAAGTTCCCCTGCCTGCTTTAATTTGGCAAATTCAAGTTTGTTTTCCTTGTCATTGAGACTGATGACAAAGGTTTGCGCCAATCGGTGAAGCGCGTTCATCACCGTAGATGTTCCTTTTTCAAGGCCAACATCCAGATCAAGGGTTCTGGATAAACGGCGTTTGATATCGGGCGTTAAATCGTCGTGGTTTGATCCCGATTGATCAATAATTTCTTTGACCGTTTTATCAACCAATGGTCGGAACGGTTCCATTAAATCATCAACCAGTGCAAAAGCGTTTTTGCGGTTGTGGTGATGAATACCCAACGCCGGGGTCAGTCCGGCCCCGCAAACAGCTCGTGCCGTCGCCGCACGCAGTATGCTGTAACCGTAATTTAACAGCGCGTTTTCAAATCCTGTTTCAAAATCCCGCCTGAAACTTTTACCCAGCAGGCGGGGCCAGTACAGGCGCGCGGCCTGGGCTTCCATATTTTCCGGATCACCCGATTTGACCCGCCGTGACAGGATATCCAGTTCGTACAGGATATTTGAACCCGGTTGAAAATAGTCCAAAACCCGTCGCTGATTAGTGATTTTTTCCCGGACCACCGCTTGCCAGAGTTTTTTTATCAACGGTTTCGAGGCATCAATTTGCGCCCAAAGCACACCGGTCTGATCATGATGGTTGCCGTAGGGTAAAGCCAGAGATAACGGGTGATAGCTTTGCCCGCAGGTGATCACCGGGGCCTTGCGTTCGGCCAGTGCCACCATCAGATTTTTCGACAAAGTGATCTGATGGGCCGATAAAATCAGGGCCGTAATGTCATCCAGCGGCACCCGGCCGATTTCACCGCCGTCCCGTTTGACGATCAGAAAGCCCCGGTATTTCGACAGGTAATGACCGTCTTCGGCAATTTCCACCACTTGCGTGACCATGGGTTATCCTTTTCTTGTGCCGCTTTCATCGAACAATATTTTTCGTATGTAGGCTTGTCTTAAACCGTTGATTGAGAAAAATTTCCGATCAGATTCGGTTAGATATTGTGGACGAAGATCAATTTTGTTGTCGGTAGTGCTGAAGCCTGCGACTTTCATAATCTCTGTTTCCGTGCCATTGCGGATTTCAATCAGATCGTTTTTAAACAGACGGGTGATGAATTTGGCCGCCGGGTGAATGGGTTTTCCTTTGATCAAACCCTTGTTTTTATCAGGGCTTTTCCCACCACATTGATCGTATGACCAATAAGCCCCGTGCCATTCAAATTCACCTGTTTTCCATTTGCCGGGTTTACCCTTGGGCAACTGCCAGATATCGACGCAGACAAAAGACGATGGTGCGTAGGCTTTGTAAGGGGCCGATTTAATAACCGTCGCCGATTGGTTGGATACTAAAATTCGAATGGTTTTGATGTTATGGGCCGTACCAAATTCGGCCAAAGTTTTCGCCAATGCGTTTTTATCCAGTTTTCCCAGCCGTGCCCGAGCCTGTTCCACATGATCGATAATCAGATTGCGCCATCCCGGGTTGCGGATGGCATGGATTTCTTTTTCCGACAACGCGTCAATTTTTTTGCGGGTGACAAGGTTGTAGCCTTTTAAATTTTTATCCTGTTTGTCATCCGGGACAATGCCATACGCTGTTTCATTGAACAGTTTGCCAACTGTGCCGTGATCCGGTTTGTAAGACACAATGATATCGCCCAACCGGTCGCCTAGCTGATGACGTAATTCAGTAATATCCGGCAATTTGATGCGCACAATATCATCGGCGCCGCGCGCGGTTTGTGATGATACCGATTGCAATAAACCTCTGTCGGTTAACCCAACGACAAAAGCATCAATGATATGATGGCGGTGATCATTACGTTCCTTAAAATTATGATCGCCCAGCAAATTATTTAAATACCATTTGCCGCGCATCATGGCGGTCAGGCCGCCTGGAATGGTGACGATTTTATTTTGATCGCAAATATGACCCAGATACTGTTTGGTGACTTTGGAAATGTGGGCGTTGTCGGTCAGTTGGCGGGCGATGAAGCCGCCGTTTTTGTTGAATTTTTCCATGGCGTCTTGATCAAACCGCCAGCGTTTGTTTTTGGGTAACGCCTTGGCCCTGTCCATGATGTCCGACCAGATCATGTCTTGAGCGGCGTATTGACCGTTTGCAAAGGCTTCATAGGGTGTGCGGTTGCTTTTCAGCCTGTTAGCGTTACGCATCGCTACCGTTAAATTTGCCGGGCCGTTATCCAGCGTTCTTGAAAACGGCAGAATATGTTCAATTTCAGCGTCCCCGTTGAACAACATGGCGGCTGAAATATTTTTCCCTGAAAACGGACACAGCCGGGTGAGTTCGTCTTTGCCCAGTTCTTCCCACAGGCGCATTTTTTTCAGATCCAGCCCCGATGGGTTTTGTCCGCCGTTCAGTTCACGGAAAAGATCCGCACGTTTGTCATTGGCTTTGGCGAATGTGGCGTTTTCTTTGGATAAGTCGTTGCGCACTTTCGCCGATTTTTTCAAATCCCGGCCCAATTCCACATGAATTTCATCGGGCGGCCCATAATGGGCGCTTAACACATTGACCAATTTACGTAGCTGATTGAGCGCCACATGCACCGTTGGATTGTTGATTTTGCCATAATGCTGTTCCGGGTGGGTTTCGGCATCAAATCGGGTTGGTTTGCCGCCAATGACCCGGCCTTGTAAAATTTTGCCGTAATAGGGGAGCCTATCCAGCAATTGATCAACCACGCTGTGGCTGTGATGCAGGAAAACCCCGTCGTCGTCATAAATTTTTGGGGTGGCTTCCACATAACCGATTTTCTCATCACGCATGATATCGGTGCATCTGGACATGAATTTACGGGATAAACTGGATGTCGCTGCTGTTAATTTGAAATTGGAAACGGCTTTGGCGTGGGCTTGGTCAAGGTCAAACCGGGCCATCAATTCCCGGATCAGGTCGTCATCATCCGTGGCATCGTGCAGCATTTCAACGATGTCGTTCTGGTCGTCTTCATTTAAATTATCCCAGGCGGTGCCAAAAAGTTCGGGTTTACGCATGTCAATGGCGGTTGCGTTGCCTTTCAGTTTGTCTTTTTTGCCTTCTTCCAGATTGAACAGGCCGTTTTTCGGAAACAACAACGTGCCATCCGGGGTTTTCAGTTTACGAACGGCACCAAAGGACATGGTTTTTTGTTTGTCCAGTGCCTGTATCAAAGCGTCACGCTGTTGATCGTTCAGACTGAATTTTTCATGGCCGTCATAATAGTGCAGGTTGGCGATTTCTTGTAAAATGCGGAATTCCTGGGCGATCGGCAAATCTTTATGGGCGCGGAATTCTTCCATGAAAAATTGACAACGGCCCCGTTCCACCGGTTTTAACGGACGTTGGTAAAAAATACCGTCGAACGCCTGATCCCTGTTGCCGTTTCTTAAATCTTTCCAATCGCCGGATGACAAGGTGTGATGATTTTTCTGCATTTTCTGGATGGCATCAAATTCCTGTAAATACATGGCACGGTCAGCGTAATAATCGCCGTCTTCGCCGCGAAACCGGATGGATTTGCCGGATAACAGGCGCTGATGCATCCATTGCCCCAGCGTTTGCCCGTCCAAGGCTTTGCGCAGTCCGGAAATTTTTGGCTTGATGGTACCACTTTCTTCGTCATCGTCGCTTTTGCGGTTGGATTTAAAACCCCGGCGTTGAGAAAGTTGCATCAGCACCCGCCCCAGTTCATAGGGCCTGAGAACATCGTCCGCCGCTTTGGCGCGCAGTGCGTAGGGATCAAGGGCAATTAATGCGTCGTTTTCCTGTCTGGATAGCGGTAACAGGTTTAAATCCTTCAGCCGTTTTAAAAGGTTTTGTTTGCGTTCATTGCGACGGTCGCGGTTGCGTCGCATACCACGGGCAAGACGGCGTTCAACGGCCAGACTGTCGCCGACACGCCCCTTGGCCGCCGGTTCCCGGCCATCGTGAAAAATCCGTACCCCCGCGTCAATCAGCTGTGTGATTTCGCCCGAATGGGATAATTTTAACGCCACCCAGCCCAGTGAATTAGTGCCCATGTCCAATGCCAAACGCCACGCCATAGTTGCCTCCTCAAGATTTTTTTTGAATAAACTTACAAGAGATTTATATTGACAGATGCGGTTATAGAATGCAAAGGTTCGAATTGAGTGTAGCTACTCAGAAATTCTGGCAACCCGTTAACAAGGTTAATACCAGAAAATTTAAAGGTCGGGTCCGCCCGGCCTTTTTTTGTGGGAGAGCGGCTTGTTGATGATCGATCATTAAAAACAAATCATTTGGTTCAAAATAAATTATTCTGGTTCATTTTGTTGCATTTGCAATTTGAGTGGTCTAGGGTTTAGGGTCTTGGGGAGCAAAAATGGATTTCATTCAATTATCCAAAGCCATGGCCGAAAGTTACGTTAGCTTAAGTCCACAATTACGACGGGCGGCTGATTACGCGTTGAACGCACCCGAAGACGTGGCGTTATTGTCTATGCGCCGTTTGGCGGACTGTGCCGGGGTTCCGCCATCGACCATGAACCGGTTAGCCCGGCATTATGGATTTGATGGTTTTGTTGATTTCAGGCGCGTTTTCCAAAGCCGCGTACGCCATCAATCGGCCGGATACGGTGAACGTGCGCGCGGGTTACAAGACATGGCGGGCCAAGTCGATGATTTGGTGAATTCGGTGCATAATGCAGGCCGTGACAACTTAGATAAAGCATTTCAAAACAATGCACCAAAAAGTTTTTTAAACGCCGCCAAAGTGCTCGCGAGTGGTCATCAGGTTTTTATCGTTGGCATGCGGAGTTGCTATCCCATCGCCCGCTATTTCAATTACGTCTACGGTTTTTTTCGAAACAACGGGCATTTGCTGGATACCGAAGGCGGTGCTTTTGCCGACGGCTTGCGGTCTCTAGAATCCAGCGATGTGATCTTTGCCATTAGTTTTCATCCTTATTCGCGGGAAACCTTGTCGGCATTAGAATTTGCCAAATCTAGGGGCTGTAAAATGGTTGTATTGACCGACAACCCGTTGTCGCCATTGATCCCGTTCGCCGAAGCCATGTTGATTGTTGATAATTGGACGCCGTCTTTTTTTCATTCGCTGGCTCCGGCTTTGGCTGTGGTCGAAGCCTTGATCGCGGTGATGGTCGCCGAAGGTGGAGAAAAAGCTTTAAATGCGATTATGGAAAGTGAACGCCAATTAGCCGATTTTGACGCCTATTGGCAATCGGCCAAAGTAATAAAAACAGCCCACCAGAAAATAATCGATAGTGGGCAAGGGGATAAGCCAATGGAGATCGAATTGTCATGAGCCATATTTTTGGTCGCACCACAAAGCATGATTTGCCGGTCGCCGTATCGGGTGATGGTATTTACATTATTGATGAAAATGGTAAACGCTATTTAGATGCATCGGGCGGGGCGGCGGTATCCTGTTTAGGACATTCCGATCAAATGGTGAAAGACGCCGTTTGTGATCAGGTTCAACAGTTGGCTTTTGCCCATACGGGTTTTTTTACATCACGCCCTGCTGAACAATTGGCCGATGTATTAGCAAACGCCGCCCCCGGTGATGTTAATCATGTGTATTTTTTATCGGGTGGGTCCGAAGCCATCGAAGCCGCATTAAAAATGGTTCGGCAATATCATCTGGAAATGGGCGAGCCAAAACGTCACCGTTTCATTGCACGCCGACAAAGTTATCATGGCAATACCTTGGGCGCATTGGCCGTCGGCGGCAATCTATTAAGGCGCGAAGCTTTCCAACCGTTGTTGATCGACACCAGCCTGATTGCGCCTAGTTATCCGTACCGTGATCAACGGCATGGTGAAACGTTAGATCACTATGGATTACGTATTGCAAACGAATTAGAAGAAATGATTTTAAAACTTGGTCCTGAAAACGTTGCCGGTTTTATTGCTGAAACCGTGGGCGGCGCGACGGCGGGTGTGTTGCCGCCGGTGCCGGGTTATTTCAAGCGTATCCGTGCTATATGTGATCAGTATGGTGTGGTTATGATTTTGGATGAAGTCATGTCGGGCATGGGCCGCACGGGAAAACATTTTGCCTGTGAAGACGATGATGTGGTGCCTGATATCATTTGTATCGCCAAAGGTTTAGGGGCTGGGTATCAACCCATCGGGGCGACTTTGGTTAATGACAATATTTATCATGCTTTTAAAAACGGCAGCGGTGCGTTTCAGCACGGACATACTTATATGGGCCATCCAACAGCAACGGCGGCGGCGTTGGCTGTACAGCGTCGGATAATTGATGATGGATTGTTGGAAAAAGTCTGTGATCAAGGCAAAATATTAATGTCGCGTTTGCATGATAAATTTGACGACCATATCCATATTGGTGACATACGCGGGCGTGGATTATTTATCGGTGTTGAATTGGTGTCTGATAAAACAACAAAACAGCCGTTTGATGTTAAATTGGGTTTGGCGGCCAAAATTAAATCCCATGCATTCGAACGGGGTTTGATATGTTACCCCGGAAACGGCACCGCTGACGGTATTTCTGGAGATCATGTTTTATTGGCCCCACCATTTATCATTACCGATGATCAACTGGATGAGCTGATTGAAAAGTTATCAACTGCCATAGATGCGGCTTTGGCGGATGTATCTTTATGATTGATCAGAACTTAACCACATCGCAACCAGACACGGCCAATTGGGAGCCGTTGATTATTACGGTGGCCCCCAACGGCGCTCGGCGCACTCAGGCCGATCACCCGGCGTTGCCAATCTCACCCGATGAATTGGCAAAAACGGCCAAAGACTGTCTATTGGCGGGGGCTGCGATGATGCATGTTCATGTGCGCGGTGATGATGATCAACATAGTTTGGATGTGGGCAGGTATAAGGCCGCTATTCAAGCCATCCGTGATGTTGTTGGTGATGATTTAATTATTCAAGTGACGACCGAGGCGGTGGGTATCTATTCTGTCGATCAACAAATGACCATGGTCGAAGAGTTAAAACCCGAAGCCGTATCCATGGCGGTGCGGGAATTTGTGCCGGATGCAGCATCAGAAACGACGGCGGCTGAATTTTTCTTAATGTTGGATCAGCAAAACATTATGGCTCAATACATTTTATATAATGCGGGCGAAGTGGCGCGCTTTGCTGATTTGCGCCGCCGTGGCATTATTCCCGGTGACCATGTCAATGTATTGTATGTTTTGGGACGGTATGCCGCCCATGAACGTTCTGATCCTACAGATATTATACCGTTTTTAAACGTCGCTGGTCATGACCAATGTCGTTGGGGCATTTGTGCTTTTGGTCCACGTGAAGGGGCGGCGGCGATTACGGCCACAGCATTGGGCGGGCATGTCCGGGTGGGATTTGAAAATAATCGTTGGCGATTTGATGGTACGATGGCGGATAATAATGCAGAACTCGTTGGCCAAGCGGCGATGGCTTCAATAATGATGCACCGTCCTTTGGCGTCAGCGGATGATGCTCGAATTATGATGAGAGGGGATTAATGATGTATTCTAAAAATTGCAAACCATCGATAAATAGTCCCATTAATTTACTATTTTCTGAAAATTGCTTGTTGCGCCCACAGTTGACTGTGCTACACTTTTTATCAGTAAAGAGACACCGCATACAAATCCGTGACCATAAATGGATGTCGAGTGTTTTGGGATTGATCATGAAATTGATCAGTGGGAGCAACAATTCAGGGGACGTGAATAATCCGCCATGTGTGGTGGGTTGGCGAGTTCATATTATTAATTTATTTCAAATGACATTATCAAAAAATTTATCGTGGTTGTTAAAAACCATGATGAACCGGCGGGCGATTGTCCGGCGGAATCCAAGGCTGGGTGAGCGTTTCACTTGGTCTCCGGAGCGGGGTTTTCAACGATTAGGGATCACGCACGGTTATTTTTTATGTAACCAACCGGGCAATCTATAACTTAACGAACAAAGACTATTATCACCTTTAGGAGGCAAGATTATTATGTTTATCAAAAAAACTTTGACCGCAGGGGCTGCTATTATTGGTATGTCTATGCTGGCACCGCTAAGTGTGCAAGCACAGACAACAGAATTCATCACAATTGGTACCGGTGGTGTAACGGGTGTGTATTACCCAACGGGTGGTGCTATTTGCCGCTTGGTTAATAAAAACAAGAAAAAATCCGGCGTTCGTTGTTCTGTGGAATCCACAGGCGGATCCGTTTATAACATCAACACTATTCGTGCGGGTGAATTGGACATGGGCGTTGCTCAATCCGATTGGCAATACCATGCTTATAATGGAACGGGTAAAAAATCTTTCATTGACGCTGGACCGTTTAAAGAATTGCGGGCTGTGTTTTCTGTTCACGCTGAACCTGTTAGCTTGATCGCTCGTGCCGATGCCAATATTAAATCGGTTCGTGATTTGGTTGGCAAACGCGTTAACATCGGTAACCCCGGTTCCGGTACAGAAGCCACATGGAACGTTATGTGGAATGCATTTGGTTACACCAATAAAGATTTAAAATTGGTTGCCCAAATGAAATCTGCTGAAACACCACAAGCTTTGTGCGATAATAAAATTGATGCATTTTTCTGGTTGGTGGGTAACCCCAGCGGCTTGAACAAAGAAGCAACAACAACATGTGATGCGAACTTTGTTGAAGTGTCCGGTGCGCCGATTGACAAATTAGTCAAAGAAAATTCTTTCTACCGTTATGCAACAATTCCTGGCGGCATGTACCGTGGCAACCCCAATGACATCAAAACTTTTGGTGTGGGCGCGACATTCGTATCGTCAACTCGGACATCTGAAAAAACAGTTTATGCTGTAGTTAAAGCTGTGTTTGATAATTTTGCTGCGTTCAAAAAACTACATCCTGCATTTGCGAACTTAAAAGAAAGCGAAATGATTAAAGACGCGCTTTCTGCACCACTTCATGCAGGTGCATTAAAATACTACAAAGAGCGTGGCTGGATGTAAGTCCAACCATCAATGGTCGGAGGGGGACAATTGTTCCTCTCCGATTAGTATTGATTGTTTTGTTTTAAGTTTTTTAAGCCGTTTATTCCCCAAAAAGTCCAAAAAAGAGATTTATGGGTCGTAAGTTTTTTCACCACTGACGATAAATGATTTTCTATTAAGGGGGACTTCATGAGCGAGGAAGCAAAAAACGCAGGCGTTGCGTCAAGCCAAAGCGATCTGGAAGACATGATCGCGGAATCTGATACTGGGGCTCGGTCGCCCAAGGGCATCCCCGCAAAAGTTTTGTGGGCGGTGCCTTTGTTGTGGTCAACGTTTCAATTGTGGCTAGCATCACCATTACCATATCTTTTCAACATTGGTCTTTTTAATTCTACGATGGCCCGATCCATCCATTTGGCCTTTGCTATTTTTCTGGCATTTTTGGCTTTTCCTGCTTTTAAAACATCGCCTCGGAAATACATTCCGATCCAAGACTGGGTGTTGGCCGCCGTTGCCGCTTTTGCAGCCGGGTACATTTATATTTTTTATTATGATTTAGCCGAGCGCCCGGGGATTCCGACACGCGAAGATGTCATCGTCTCTGTGATCGGCATCGCATTGATTTTAGAAGCCACCAGGCGTGCGTTAGGGCCGCCATTAATGATCGTCGCCATGGTGTTTTTGGCTTATACATTTTTTGGACAATATATGCCCGAAGTGGTCGCCCATAAAGGCGCCAGTTTGAATAAAAGCATGTCGCATTTTTACCTGACCACCGAAGGTGTGTTTGGTATTGCGCTGGGCGTCTCCACATCGATGGTATTTTTATTCGTTTTGTTTGGATCATTACTGGAAAAAGCAGGGGCCGGGAATTATTTCATCCGTGTCGCTTTTGCCTTTATGGGGCATATGCGCGGTGGGCCTGCGAAAGCCGCTGTTGTTTCGTCTGCGTTAACCGGGTTGGTATCGGGTTCCGCCATCGCCAACGTGGTGACGACGGGTACGTTTACCATTCCATTGATGCGTAAAGTTGGTTTTTCCGCTGAAAAATCAGGGGCCGTCGAAGTGGCATCATCCACCAACGGGCAATTGACGCCGCCGATTATGGGGGCCGTTGCTTTTTTAATGGTTGAATATGTCGGCATTACCTATTTAGAAGTGATTACACACGCGGCCTTACCTGCGTTTATTTCTTATATTGCGTTGGTTTATATCGTGCACTTAGAAGCCATCAAAGCCGATATGAAAGGCTTGCCACGCAAAAACCCACCTAAATTCATACAAGCCTTGATCAGCTTTTTAACCGTATTTTTAGGCTTGGTTGTGCTGACGGCAATAGTCTATTTCGGCCTTGGATGGATGAAAGGTTACTTTGGTGAAGCTACCATTTGGATCGCCAGTGTGTTGTTGGTTGTTAGCTACATGGGATTGCTGAAATATTCAACCAAGTTCCCAGAGTTAGACACGGGTCTAGAAATCACTGAATTGCCAGAAACCGGCCCTACGGTCAAAGCCGGACTTTATTTCTTGCTTCCGGTAGCTGTTCTGATCTGGTGTTTGACAGTGGAACGGTTTTCACCGGGGTTGTCAGCATTTTACGCAACGTTATTCATGTTGGTGGTGTTGGTGACCCAACGTCCGTTAAAAGCCATTTTCCGTAATACCGGCGAAGATGTTAAAGTGTGTCTGAAACTAGGCTGGACCGATATGCTTGACGGTATGATAGCCGGAGCCCGTAACATGATCGGTATTGGCGTGGCAACGGCCGCCGCCGGTATTATTGTCGGTACTATCACCTTAACCGGTATTGGCGGGGTGATGGCTGAGTTCGTTGAATTTATTTCCGGCGGTCAAGTATTGTTGATGCTAATCTTTACCGCAATATTTAGCTTGATTTTGGGCATGGGATTACCAACTACGGCTAACTACATCGTGGTGTCATCGTTGATGGTGCAGGTGATTGTGAGCGTCGGTGCGGCCAATGGATTGATCGTGCCGTTAATCGCGGTTCATATGTTTGTATTTTACTTTGGTATTCTGGCGGATGATACACCACCGGTGGCGATGGCGGCTTTTGCGGCCGCGGCCATATCCGGCGGGGACCCTATTAAAACCGGACTACAGGGTTTTTATTATGACATTCGCACAGCGATTTTACCGTTCATGTTTATTTTCAATACTCAATTGCTGATGATCGGGATCGATAGTTGGTATTTGTTGTTATCAACCATTATCACGGCGATCTTGGCGATGTTGTTGTTTGCCGCAGGCACCCAAGGGTATTTTCTGACCAAAAGCAGATTGTGGGAATCCTTAACCTTGATCTTGATCGCGTTTACCATGTTCCGTCCGGGGTATTGGATGGACCAGATCACACCGGAACTGGATGCGTTGCCGGGTAGTGGTATCTACGAAATCGTTGAAAAAATGCCAGCCGGGACACAAATCCGTATCCGTGTGGTGGGCGAAGACCTAGAAGGCCGCAGCGTTGATAAATCATTAATGTTGCCGGTTGGAAAACCAGGAACAGGGGCTGAGCGTTTACAAGAAGCCGGACTTGAGCTGCGCTTTGATGACGGCAAGGCCATCGTTGATAACATTGTTTTTGGCAGTGCTGCTCAACGGCAACAGGTTGATTTTGATTATGAAGTTGCCAATGTTTTGGTCAAAGCCGACAGACCGCCGAAACAGCTGTTTTATATCCCGGCATTGTTGATGTTAGGGTTTGTCATCATGTTGCAACGGCGTCGAATTCGCGCCACTGAATTGGCCAAAGCGTAAAAAGGAGATCGATTATGTATAATAATATCTTGTTAGCCATCGATTTGGAACATGATGACAGCTGGGTCAAAGCGTTGCCAACGTCATTAAGCTTGTGCGAAAATTATGGATCAACACTGCATTTGTTAACAGTGTTACCTGATTTTGGCATGAGCATCGTCGGGCAATTTTTCCCTGATAACTTCGAAGACGACATGGCCAAAAAAGCTTTGGAAAAATTGCAAGACTTTAGCGCAGAAAAAATACCAAGTTCGGTCAAAGTGCAAAATATTATCGGCAACGGTAATCCGTACGAAAGCATTTTAGAAGTGGCGGAAAAAACCAGTGCTGATTTGATTATCGTCTCAGCGCACCGGGCGAAATTAAAAGACTACCTGTTGGGGCCAAACGCGGCCCGGGTGGTCCGCCATGCTAATTGTTCGGTCTTGGTGGTGCGTGATTAATTTAGGCTAATTCTGCAATTTAAAAAATCATGCCGTTTGTGAGTTCATCGCAAGTGGCATTTTTTTATAACCGATCAAAAGGGCGGTATGCGTTGTCATCGTTAAGCAAAATATGCATAAAACGCGGATTTATAAATAATTTTTCCCGACCGATCTGAACGTCATTGAGCACGTCTTTGTTGTTGAGTTGATGCAGGTATACGGACGCCGTTTGCCGTTTGGCGATGCCTTGCTCTACAACGTTGTTGATACGGCAATAAGGTTGCGTGAAAATCAAATCGACCAATTCGTGGGAATAAATTTTTGGCATTTTGGTTTTTATATAGTCGCTGGTGTCATTCATTAACAACAAAATGGCATCGATTTTCAGGCTGGTCCCGTTGGCTGTCTCCTCAACGGCTCTGAGTATATAAAGAAGCCAGTCTTGCCAGTTTTGTGTACGCGTCACATCTTGTAACAGGCGATAATAATCATCTTTGTTTTGCAAGATATAACGACTGAGATATAAAACGGGAATATCTAATAACTCTTTATCGATGAGAAAAAGTATATTGAGTATGCGGCCCGTACGGCCATTGCCGTCTGTGAATGGGTGAATGGCTTCGAATTGATAATGGGCGATGGCCATTTTAATCAATGGATCGAGCCCGTCTTCTTCATGCAGAAAGTTTTCGAGATTTTTAAGTAATCCGCGTAATATTTCTTCGCCAAAAGGCGGTGTATAGATAATGTCTCCGGTTTTGTCATTAGCGAGAGCGGTGCCGGAAGTATTTCTAACATTCATCTCGACGCCTTTGATTTCCGAACAAATTTCGGTAGCGGTCAATGTGCATAAAGGCCGGTTAAGGATATTTCTATATCCTTTTGTTAGCGCAGAACTATATCTTAATGCTTCTTTTGTCGAAACGTCCGATTGTGGCGCCGCATCGGTATTTGCATACTGGAATAGTTTGTCTGTCGTTGTGACAATGTTTTCAATTTCTGAACTGGCTTGTGCCTCCAGAAGAGGCAACGTATTGATCAAAATTGTCTGATTAGGCAATCTTTTTACTATTTGTTTGAGTTCTGCCAAAGCAGAACGTGACTTGATGCACTGTTTGAGAACGGCCTTGCTTTCAACATCTTTATCAATGGGCAGCAGAGGCAGAGCATTATAGGGTTCAATGGTATTAAAATAATTCATGTGCATGTTGTCAGGTCACGTTTTTCTTGATAACGAAATTAATGAATTAAGATGAGAATATATTTAATATGGTTATAGAGTGTACATTATAGGGCAATATGTCGATAAAATTAGAAAATATTAACATGTTAACGTAATATGTTTATAACGTGTACACTATAGGACAGTGTGTCGATAGAATTAGAAAATATAAATATGTTTACGTAATATGTTTATGGTGCGTAGATGGTCATGGTATTTGTTCGAACCGTGGTTCATGTTGGTTTAGACATAAAAAAACGCTGCAAAGGAATTCCTTCGCAGCGTTTTTAATGACGGATGTAAAATCGATTACATTTTTGATTTCATATAGGCGATAACGTTTTCACGGTCTTTTTCTTTTTTCAAACCACCAAAGGACATTTTAGTTTTTTTGATGAATTTTTTAGGTTTTTTCAAAAATTTATCCAGATTTTCTTCGTCCCACGTAATGTTGGCCGCTTTCATGGCTTTGGAATATTTGTATCCGGCAACGCTTGCAGCCGGTTTGCCATAAACGCCAGCTAAATTGGGACCGAATTTATTCTTTTTAAAGCTGTGGCAGGCTTTACATTTATTAAAAACTTTTTCGCCTTTTGCCGCATCACCGTCGCTTGAAGCCATCGCTGTAGTAGATAATGGTCCAGACAAAGCAAAAGCCGCGCCCAATGCAACAGCCATAGTGATTTTTTTAAATGATAACATCGTGTGCTCTCCAGTGGTTTATTAATAAATGTGAAAAAAATCGGAATTTAAAAAGTTTCTTTCATAGTCAATAGATAAAGTAATATTCTTTGACTTATGCGCATTATCACTTTCAATTCGTATTTTGCAACAGTTTGCGGCAAAATAATGTCCTGATAGCAATATTTTTTGATTTGTCATGTGGTCAATAAGGTCGGTTTTTTTTAAGACATGTGAAAATGTAATACCAATAGATGTTTTTTTGACCAACGCAGACATTAAAGGCTATGCTAAAGGACAACCTGCAAATATGATTATACTATAAACTTGAATACAGATGGCTGTTTACAGTTAAATCGTTGGACCATTTAATGAAGAATGTTATTCGTACATTTTTAATTAGCACTTTGATGTTAATCGTATCATCATATGTGCACGCGCAAACAACAGGAAAGACAGATACCGAAGGGTCGGTGTTTCGTTGGCAAGGGGACGGGTTAAAATTTGAAACGGCGGCCCGACCCGCTTTAAAAGTGTTGGCTTTTTACATGGGGCGGGGGTTTTCAGCTGATACTGCGAAAGCCTTAGTTGATGAGGGCTGTATTTTCCGCTCTGCCATTGGCAGCGATGAAAAAACCGCGGGTGGTAAACCAGTATCTGTTGATTTAAACGACTGGCGTGTGATCGTCAACGGAAAAGCTGTAAAAATTCGCAAACGCAACGATTGGGATGTGGTTCTGGATCGTTTGAATGTTAAAAACGGGGCCGCTCGTATTGCTTTTAAATGGTCATTGTTCCCGCCTAAACAAACTTTTTTAGTCGGCGACTATAATTGGGGATTGTTGTCGTTTACATTGCCGCCTAAAACCCGGTTTGATTTAAAAATTGTATGGCGATTAGGTGGTCAGAAACAAACGCAGACTTTCAAAGGGTTAGAGTGCGGCTCATGAAAAAATTAATGTCAGTCTATTGTCTGCGGGTTCAGATGGCCGCCATCATCATTGCTATCATGGTGTTGATCGCTAATGGTCAAACATACGCTCAACAAACCATGCAGGCCATGCCCGGCAATCCAGTAGCTAAAAATTTCAAACTTAAAAATCTGGACGGTGAATTTGTATCCTTGTCCGATTTTAAAGGCAAAGTCGTGATGATTAATTTTTGGGCCACATGGTGTCCGCCGTGCCGCAAAGAAATGCCATCCATGCAACGTGCATGGGAACAGTATCAAAAAAACGATATCATGATGTTGGCGGTTCATATCGGCGGTGATGTCGATGAAATTTGGTCATTTGTCAGTGAATATAATCTGGATTTTCCGGTGCTGATTGATGGCAACTCGAAAGTCAGCAACGCGTGGCCAATACTGGGGATACCGACATCGTTTGTCATCGATAAACAAGGTAAAATTGCGTACCGTGCCATCGGTGGGCGGGAATGGGATAGCCCTCAATTGATGCAAATGATGCTGTCGTTGAATAAAAAATAAGCGCGGTGTTGCTTAAATGCCTTTTGGTAAATCAACAATTGCCGAGGTGCCTTTTCCAAGCTCGCTTTTGATTTCCAGATTTCCATCATGTAACCGGATCAGTTGATCACAGATGGCAAGCCCTAACCCGACGCCTTCTTGGGATTTATGGGGATTGGCTTCATGGCGGGAAAATGGATTTGTCAGTTCCGCAATTTTGTCTGCTGGAATGCCGATGCCATTATCACTTATTATAAAACGGTGCGCTTTGGGCGTTGAGTGGATTTCTAAAGTAATCGCGCCGCCCTGATCGGTGAATTTAACAGCGTTTGTTAATAAATTAACAACAATTTGCAGGATCGATTTGTGGTCTGCATATATAGAGCTAAGCTCGCCTGTGATCAGTAATTTAAGCGACTGGCTTTTGGTTTCAGCACGCCTTTTAAGCAGTTTAATGGCTTCTTTACCAAGTTCCAGAGCATCAAAGTTTTCTTTAAACAACTCGTAATTTCCGGACTCGATTTGTTCGATGTCTAGAATGTCATTAACAAGGGCGAGTAAATGAAAGCCACTTTTTTCAATATCTTTGGCATAATTTGCGTACATTTCATTGCCAATGGGTCCTAAATATTGATTGCTGATCATATCGGCAAAACCAAGTATGGCATTTAATGGCGTGCGTAATTCATGACTCATATTGGCCATGAATTCAGATTTTGCCTGCGTTGCTTTGATGACTGCATTCATCGCATCATGTAATTGTTTATCGGATTTTTTACGTTCACTAATATCGGTGAAAACACCTACAATGCCGCCATTAGTAAGTGGGTTCAAAGCCAATTCGACAATGCGACCATTGGGCATGGTTTCGATCAAAGTGGATGGTTTTTTGGGTTGATAAATTTTGGTGACTTTACGCAGGACATCTAATTCATAGTAGTTTTCATAATCACCGCGACCAAAGCGTAATTTAATAATGTCTAAAAATGATTTCCCGGTTTTGACCATGCCTTTGGGCAGTTGATAATATGTGTTAAAATTCGGGCTGGATACTAGGATTTGCATTTTTTTATCGACCATAAAAATGCCTCCAGCCATGTTATTAAGGGCGGAACGAAGGATTAAGTCATTCTCTAACAGTTTGGCTTCGACTTTTTTTTGTTCAGAAATATCGGTGTTGATATTGCCGATGGCGATGATGTTGTCTTGATCGTCATAAACCGGAAATTTTTGATAAATGGTAGGAATGCGGGTGCCGTTTACACACTGCATCACATCTTCCCATGTTTTACCTGTACCGGTTTCAAGGACTTCCTGATCAATTTTCACTGTTTTATCAGCAATTTTTTTGCTGGTGATATCATAGACCGTTTTTTTTGTGATGTCCGACCCATCAGGATTAAACCAACTATCCCATTTCTTGTTGGACATCATGTATTGCCCATCCGGGGCTTTCATCAAAATGGCCGATGGTGAATTATCGATCAAAGACTTGAATTGTTGTTCCAATATTTGCCGGTCAATTGTGGCTTTATTTTTTTCAGCTTCTATTTGTTGATGTTTGCTCATATCAATTAAAATGACGCTGAAGTGCAGTTCCGTTCCTAGTGTGATTTTGGAAACAGACACAATAGCCGGGAAAGTGTTGCTGTTTTTATGCATTGCTGAAACCGGTTCGCGGTCATTCATATGCAATTGGTTTTGATCGGAGGTGGTAAAATTTTTGGTATATTTTTCATGGGCTTTATGAGAACTTTTTGGAATTAATTTTGATATGTGCGCGCCCATAATTTCATTGGCAGTGTAGCCGAAACAGTCTTCGGCCCCTTTATTAAACATTTTAACGGTCATTTTGTTATCGAACAAAATCATCGCTTGGGGTGCTAAATCCAATATGCTGGTTAGATGTGTTTTAGACGCCTGCAATTCCTCAGTGCGTTTTTGTATGTCTAATTCTAATTGATTGTGAGCATCGTTTAGTGCGGTTTCACGATTTTTTAAATCAATAGTTCTCGAAAGGACATCGGCTATGCCCATCAAAAAATCTGTTTCGATCTCGTTTTTTTTATGTCCGTCGGGTAAATAGATTGTGAAAACGCCAATCGTTTGCCCTTTTAACGTGATCGGAACATTGTAATGACCATGCGGTTCGATGCCGTCAAAAGTGATTTCGTGAAGGTGATCAACGCAATCGGCATGAACGAGTTTTTGTGTTAACGCCGCGCGACCACATAGACAGTGACCAAATTTTACCTGTTTACACTTGGATTTGATATTGTCATCCATATTGCGTTCTGCGGCTAAATATATTGTGTCGCTTTCGGGGACTTTTAAAAAGACGGCGATTTTCGGCAAAATCGGCAGCCAATTGATGGACAACATAATGTCTAGGCAGCTCTCGAGCGTTTCTTTAAGCGGTTGCGGTTTAACGGCAAGAGTTAAAATTTCGTTCAAGACCTCGGCATTGGAACGCAGATTGCCGGTGATATCAGAACAAATGCCGTGATACCCTTGGAATGTTCCATCATTGGAAAATATTGGTGTGCCGCTGATGCGGACGGTGCGTTGCGGCCCGGTTGGAGATACAAGCTTATATTGAAAATTTCTAAATTCTTTATGGTTTTCCAAATCAGATAAATGCTTTTTCCAATGTGGGGTATCGCGCTCGTCGTCAGATATAAAATCAGAACGTTTATGGTTTAAATAGGTTTCGGCCTTGATGCCGGTGGTTTTTTCCAAACCATCTGAAAAAAAAGAGAACCGTAACTGATCATCCATTTCCCAAACCCAGTCCGAAGAAATGTTAACAACGTCTTTGTGGCGTTGAAGATCGGCATCAGGTTTTTTTAAATCGCGTAAACTTTTTTCAATAATTTCTGGTATCACCGTTAAATATGTTTGTTTGTCATTTTTTATAACATAGTGCGAGATGCCCATATTCATGGCTTGAGATGCAATTTCTTCGCTGCCTGCGGCGGTGATCATGATTGTGATTAAGTGCGGCGTTTTCTGTAAAAGCTGATGAGCAATTTCTAACCCATTCATATCCGGCAGTTGATAATCAATGGCGACAACGTCAAACGGTTGGCGAAAATGGGCATTGATGCCGGATTTCCCGGACATTTTTGTTGTGATTTCATATCCCAGATGATCCAGAGCAACTTTGAATAAAGCACACAGATCTTTTGCGTCTTCGATGTAAAGAATACGGGGTTGTATAATATATTTTGCTCTGTTTTCAATGTTCATTGTCGAAAAATTAACCCGCGTCATAAAACGTGAACTGATCTCAACTTCGAGTACCTTAGTTTTTCAATTATGATCCTTAAATACAAGTTAATTACGGCAATTGTAAACTAATTATTGGTGTCGCCGTCCAACCAATACCAATGCAACACCCCCAAGTGTGATGATGGTGGCTATAATCAAACGTAAAGTTAACGGTTCGGCTAATATCAGAACACCACCCAATGCGGCAATGGCGGGTACGGTTAGTTGCACCGTGGCGGCTTGGCCTTGGGATAAATGTGTTAAAGACTTGTACCAGATGGCGTATCCGAAACCGGATGTGATAGCGCCTGAAATAACGGCGAGCATAATCCCTTTTTGGCTTATGACCTGATCAGACCAGAACCATAAACTGACCACCACTACCAACGGCACGGCATAGATGAAACTGCGTGAAGTGGTGGCTAATGGGTCATTGGATGATTTTCCTAATAGGGAATAGATGCCCCATGATATGCCAGAAAGGGTCATTAGCACGGCCCCTACTGGATCAGGGGCAGTGACCCCTGGAAATAGCAGATAGACCAATCCTGCCGCGGCCATGATTAGTCCCGTCCAAGCTAATAAGGTATATCGTTCGCCATTTGATAACGCCACGCCGAACATGGTGAATTGCACGGTAGCAAATAAAATTAACGCTCCGGTACCCGTATTTAATGATATATAGGCAAAGGAAAAAAACACCATGTAGCAAAATAATGCAACTGACCTCAGTCCGCTTTTATAATTTTTCTCTGGGGCTGCTGCTGGATTGCGTTGAATTAAAACGATTAAGCCTAATACGGTGGCACCGCAAATCATACGTATGCTGGTGAAACTTGCCGCGTCGATCAGCCCACCACCCAAAGCCGATCTGTTCAATAACGAATTTGCAGCAAAAGCGACCATGGCGGTGGTTGTTAAAAATATTGGACCGAATACATTTCTCACAGCGCGTTCCCAATTAAGATTAAACGCATTCATCATGCATGATTAATGCAGGCTGTCTATATCTTTGCTTGCGTCAATGATCGCATATCCACACAATATCTACTCAATGGGAAAACAAGTTTTAAGGTAGGGATCAAATGGCTGAAACATCAACAGATAGCGTCACTGGCGTTATGCAAAACGAATTGGAAACAGTTAGCAAACTACTCGATACCTTGGTTGAATTTGCAGTCCAGTATGGTTTTCAACTGCTGGGAGCCTTGGTGTTTTTGTTTGTTGGTTTGAAAATTGCGGGTTGGGCCGGGCGCCGGGTTACTGTGTTGGCAGAACTCAAAGCTTTGGACCTGACTTTATCCCGCTTTATCGGCAATGTTGTGAAAGTTGTCATGGTGGTTTTTGTTGTGATCATAACGTTAGGTAATTTTGGTATTTCCATAGCCCCGTTAATCGCGCTGGCCGGGGCCATGGCTTTTGGTGCGACCATGGCCATACAAGGCCCGCTTTCAAATTATGGCGCTGGATTATCGATTGTACTTAGCCGCCCGTTTGCTGTCGGCGATACCATAACGGTTAAAAATATCAGCGGCACGGTCGATGATATTAAATTGGCCGCAACCCAGTTAATCGGCGAAGACAAAGAACGCATCACTATCCCTAACAAAGAAATTGTCGGTCAGGTCATCGTTAATTCCAATCGAAACAGGATTGTTGAAACTGAAATTATTGTGGATTATGCCACCGATACGGATAAAGCCATCACCGCATTGTTAGGCGTGCTTAACAGTAATCCGTTGGTCACTGATAGCCCCGTGGCCCAAGTCGGCGTTCAAGATTTCACCTATGGCGGGGTGGTTATTGGTTTACGGTTTTGGGTGCCTAGCCTGAAATATTTCCAAACCCGGTTCACGGTCAATGGTGAATTGCTAAAAGCATTGCGCGATGCCGATGTTCGATTGTTATCAGCACCTGTATTATCCATGCCTGAGAAAAATCATTCAACCTAATCGGACTCATTATGCGCGTGCAGTGCTATGCTGAAATGGGTTTTAGCGTTGAACCTAAAAAAAAATTTGGTTGTTGATCTGCTTCTTTGATACGGTTTATGATTGTATTAGATTCGGGGGGACTATTTAAATATAAAAATAATATCATGACTTGAAGTTAGTCATAAATACATAAGTTTTAAGTATTATGGCCGAATGACAAGGGGGGAAGATGCAAAAAGTCAGCACACAGTATCTGAGGCAGCATTTGGGGGCCAAGCCTATCAAATCCTGAAATCATATTTTGATAAATGGCTATTTTTTTCAACATACGTTTGCTGGGGTTTTTAATATGCGTCACGCCTTTCCTTGCTCTTTATGGCTGGGTACGGATGATATGTTTCAAGTTAGTTTCCAAGACTTTCCCGAATTTGGTAAAATGAATACGGATACTGAAAATGTTGCCGATGCCTTTAAAATGGCAACACACGTTCTGGTTTTGGTTTTAACTAAATACATTGAAACAGGACGAGATATTCCTGAGGCGTCTCCGCTGATGGATGATCAGTACCTGATTGTATTGCCCAATGATATAGAGCATCAGCTAATGTTTTATAAATAATACGGAAACGAATTATAGGTAATCAGGAATAAAATCTTTAATAATAAATTACGATTTTACGGGCATTGGACATGGCAATGTGATGGTCACTGTAGTGCCAGCGCTTTCAGTGCTTTGAATATCAAATAATCCATTTTGCGCATCAATCAACGATTTAACAATTGTAAGTCCAAGCCCAGTTCCTTGTTGTGCCAAATGTGGATCCAGCGTGGATTGGGTAAATGCTTCTGTAACCCGGGATAATTGGTCGGGTGCAATACCGATCCCATTGTCTTTGACAACAATGATTAATTTGTTTTTATCCGCTGTGGCGTTCACGGATATGTCGCCATCGGTGTTGGTGAATTTAATGGCATTGGATAAAATATTAAACAAAATTTGATAAATTGAACGTTTGTCCGCATAAAGATTGGGTAACGGTTCGGGGATTGAACAGGTTAAATGGATGTTTTTTTGTTGGGCCTGTGGTGTGACTTTGACGACAGAATTTTTTAATAGGCCTGCAATATCAATGTTTTCTTTAATGAACCTACGCTTGCCAGCCTCGATTATAGATAAGTCCAGAATATCGTTGACAAGGGCGAGTAAATGTTCCCCGCTTTGATGAATATCATTGATGTAATTAGTGTAATTATTTGATCCTAAGGGCCCAAAATATTCGCCTTGAATTAATTCACTAAAGCCTAATATCGCATTTAGTGGTGTTCTGAATTCGTGGCTCATGGTGGCCAGAAAATCAGATTTAATTTGATTGGCCTGTTCGGCTTCGGCCAATGCTGAACGGGCGGCGCTTTCGGTTAATTTTATATCTGTGATGTCTTCATGGATGATAATTGCACCATCGACCTGCCCATTTTTAATCACAGGAACACAGCGTAAATTATAATAAAATGGTTTGTTGTTTTTTTGCAGAGTATATAATAATCCCAAGGCAATAAATGGATTTTTATCCAAAGTGTGTTTATACACATCGACCAATCCAGCTTTGACCAAGGTCGGCATGGATAAAATATTTTTGCCAATATATTCATCGCGTGTTTTGAAACTGTCAGCGAAATTATCCAGATGATAGCTGTTGATATCAATAATATTGTAATCATTGTCAATGACGATGACCGAAGCGGGGATAGATCCGAATAATTCTTGAAACCGGTGTTCGCTTTGGCGGATGGTTTCAAAAGATAACGTGATATCTTGTTTCATGGCGTTGATGCCATCGACAACATCATCGAGTTCATCAATACCAGCGGACGTTGAATGTGGTCGGTCTAATTTTAAAGGTGCGACATCGCTGGTGATTTTTAAATCACGTACATAATCGGCAATATCTGATAAATGGCGGGTGATGAGTTTGCCAAATAAATAAAAAATAAAAATCGCCACTAAAAATGTTTTGATGGCATTGTTAACCAATATCACCAATAGTTTTTTCGCCAATCGATTATAGACTGCATCCAAACTGGCAACGATTTTCAATGTTCCAATGGTTTGATTGTTGTGTAGATCATTGTAAACAAGCGGTAATTCGTGTGTGGTCACATAGGTTGATGTTTGTTTGCCGATGGACCAACCGGTAATGCCGACACCACTGATGGATAGTTGTTCAAAATCAGGAATATTGGCCAAACCTTGTAATTGTAGCTGGATCAGTTTTTCATCCACCACCCAAACGCTGGCAATCAAACTGGAAAGTTGGGTGGCTTCAATTTGTTGAAATTTTTGATCGAGCCATTTTAACTCAGTTTTATAATCCAGATAAATTTGTATGCTGGTGGCAAAAATAGTAATGAATGAACTGAATAGAATGATTAATAAAATCATTTGTTTGGTGATGCGTCGGGTTGGGGTTTTAATGGCCGGTTGATGGCTTGCGTTCGATGCGGCACAAATGTTGGCTGACGTTTTTGATTGGGATAGTTCTGTCATTCTGAATCTTTTATTCTAAATGACAGAAGTTCTTTGAGTGCGCGTTTTTGGGCACGTTCCAGTCGCCCGTCTTTTTCCATGGCCTGTATGACTCTATCAATTGGGGCAATTAAGTTGACATTTTTTTTATGTAACAAATGATATAATGGTGCTTTGAATATAGGCGTTGGTAAACGGTCGATTTCATCAGCCTTTGCATCGATTGCCAATACTCTGGATGCCGGTACGCTGAGGCCGATGGCTTGATCAATGCGTTTGATGCGTAATAATTGAAACAGTCGTTCATAATCGGGGACTGCTTCAACATTCATGCCTTTGGTGGCTTTTTCAGCATAGATTTCACCGCGGATAATGCCGACGTGTTTTTCTTTTAAATCCTGCCATGATGTTGTTTTGATAACATCGCCTTTGCGGTAGTAAACATAGCTTTTGATTTCTAATATGGGCGTGGGAATGATCATTAAATTATTGAATTTTTTGATCACCGGTTTTATGCGGGCGACTTCGCCGTCACATTGGCCTTCGTTAGCCATGATGAGTGACCGGTTACTGGGGAATTTAATAAATTCAACTTTTATCCCAGCATTTTGGTAGACTTCTTTTAAAATCCGGTTACCCATAAAGTGAACGGAAAAAAGATTGGCCATGCATAATTTGATGGAACTTATCTGGCTGTGTGCTGTTTTGGGCAACGTTACCGCAGCCGACATGAAAGCGGTCAAAAAAACAAAAACAAAAACAAAAACAATTGCCGAATTAGAAACAGAGCGCATGGTCAATCCCATAATTTGGTATTTTTCACGTCTTTTATTGTCGTTTAAAATTATCGTCTATTTTTGCCTTCGATGCAATTTACTGGGAGGAATCAAACATATTTTTGATATATTAATCGCGTATTATAATTTTCTGTTGTTTTTTTCTGAAAGAAAACCATCATTACGCATCTGTAAAAATAGCAAAATTTGCTTTCAAAGTCTCGTTTGTTCGGATGTTTAGTTTACAAAATGCATGTAGATTGATTAATTAATTAATAAGCATAATATTTGCGGTGGATGCTGCGGTTCATTTATTGATTAGATCCATTCAATGTATGGTGAATTTTTTCTGATTTGCCTCGGACAAAAGGGATGAGTTGAAGGTCTTCTTTAATGATATGATTAAATAACCAGTTGCGTAAAAAATGTCGTAACGCATTGACCGTATTTATACTGTGATTATTGTGACAATCAGCGGCGAGTTGTTTGACCATGTTGATCAAGTTTGTATGATGTTCTTTATGATTTCCTATATCGGGGTATTGGCTAATTTCCATAATGCGTTCTTCGCGTTTGAAGTGATATTCAGTATAATCAATTAATTCGTCAACGATTTCTGTTATTTGCGGGTCATCAGCATATAGATTGGATGCTCTATTTAATAACATAATAAGCACTTGATGGTCATTATCGATCACATCTATGCCGGTCCGCATGGTTGTTGTCCAAATCAGAGCATGTGGGTTAGACGCCAAAGGCAGTTCGATCCAAAATGTACTACCAAGGTTTTCGTCGCTGCAGAAACTAATTTTCCCGGCCATGCGTTCAACTAATAATTGGCAAACGGCCAACCCAATGCCTGTGCCTTCGCTATAAACCATTGGGTCGGCGTTCAATCGATTGAATTTATGGAACACTTTGGCGTGGTCACTTTTTGCGATACCAGCTCCTGTATCACTGATGGATATACGCAAAAAATGATTATCCGTTTCATAGCCGGTGATGGTAACCGTTCCACCATCTTTATTAAATTTGACGGCATTTGATAACAAATTGATGATGATTTGTTTTAACCGAAGTTTATCGGTTTTAAGCAGTGTTTTGCAATTCTCGTTGAATTCATCAATGATTTTAATGCCGCGGTCGCGACCCAACTGTGAACTCAAGTTGATGCAATCGGCGATGACTTCGCCAACATTGACTTCAATTAATGACAAATCAAGCTGGTGGGACTCGATACAAGAAAGGTCGAGCACTTCGTTGACCAGTTCCAACAAATGGGATCCCCCGCCTAGGATATTATTGACATGGTCATTCTGTGTTTTATTTAACGGATTTTGTGGATCAAATTGCAACATTTGTGCAAATCCAAGAACGGCGTTTAACGGGGTCCGCAATTCATGGGACATGCTGGCTAAAAAATCTGATTTGGCTCTGTTGGCTTCATCGGCTTTGGCTGAGGCATGGCGCAACTTTTCTTGTTGTTTTTTACGTGTGGTAATATCGCGAAACAAAGTAACGTGTAATAATTTATTATTACGCATCGTCGTTCGAGTCCGAATTTCTATAGGAAATAAAGTACCATCTTTTTTTATCGCGGTGACTTCATATTGGTCTTCGATGTTGTTGACCATATGATCTTTCACGGAAGCAATATCTTTTTTCAAGATCAGGTTTTTTGGTTCAAGCTTTAAAAATTCCTGATGACTATAGCCTAAAATGGTTTCGGCGGCTTTGTTGGCATCTAAATATTTTCCTTTATCACTGATGATGACGCCTTCTGACGCAAGTTCGAAAAAAAACCGAAACCTTTCCTCTCTTTCTTGTAAGGCCATTTCCGAAGTTTTAATGTAGATGACTAAAAGTGCCGTGATGAAAATGGCAAATATGGCTAAGCCCCGGTTCGTTAATACAAGCCACATCTCGCTGCCAATAGGCGACACAAAAAATCCAATAACGGTTAACACGATGCCAGAGATAGCTAATATGATAGTATATCGGCGTTTTGTGTACCAAGTTCCGGTAAATACCAATGCCACATAAAGAACGCCGCCCGCGACACCTAATGGCATGTATAAATCAAAACTAAATGCCAAAACTGCGATGAAGAGCGATAAAAACAGGTGCTTGGTTTTGTCTTGTTGAATCATGTTAATTTAATTCTCAAACGCATTAATTCTCAAACGCATTAATTCTCAAACGCATTAATTCTCAAAAGTGTTAATATGGTGCTAACCTATCAGCTGCCTAGTAAATTAAAAGGCATTTTTGCTGATAGAAACATTATGAAACACCGCAGAAATAATTGGAAACATTGAATTATTTCTAAAAGCGTTTTATCGTTTTATGACGGGGTAAGGGCTGTCAGAATTATCAGGGCAATCAGAATTAATATTCTCGATCAATACAGAAATCGATAAGTTCTGAAAATGCTGTTTTAAAAGGACAGTGTTTAAAAATGCCTAATGAATCGCGAGCCATGCCGCCATAATGGCGCGCCCGTTCAACGCTATCGGTAAGCGTGCCATGTTTGTCCATTAACATGAGCGCGTGTTCAAAATCACCGTTTTGTTGATCTAAATTTTCTAAAGTGCGGCGCCAGAATGCGCGTTCTTCATCATCACCTCGGCGGAACGCTAAAATTACGGGTAGGGTAATTTTGCCTTCTTTAAAATCATCACCGATGTTTTTGCCCAATTCGGCTTGTTTAGCGGAATAGTCCAACACATCATCAATCAATTGAAAGGCAATACCTAAATTCATGCCATAATTTTCTAGTGCGTCTTCTTCGACGCTGGGACGGTCGGCAACCACGGCACCGATGCGGCACGCGGCGGCAAACAATTGCGCGGTTTTTGATTTAATGACGTCTAAATAGGCGGCTTCGCTGGTTTCCGTATCGTTGGTGGTCATCAATTGCAGGACTTCGCCTTCGGCAATGACCGATGATGCGTGGGATAAAATGCCCAACACTTTTAACGCACCATCTTCGACCATCAATTCAAAAGCACGGCTGAATAAAAAATCACCAACCAAAACACTGGCTTGGTTGCCGAATAACGCGTTGGCAGATGCTTGGCCGCGACGTTGGTCGCTTTCATCGACCACATCATCGTGTAGTAATGTGGCGGTATGAATGAATTCTACGGCTGTGGCCAATGTTACGTGACGCATGGCGTCGTGTCCGCACATGCGGGCCGCGGCCAATGTCATCATCGGTCGCATTCGTTTGCCGCCAGCATTAACCAAATGCCCGGCCAATTGAGGGATCATTTCAACCGGTGACGCCATGCGTTCGACGATCAAGCGGTTGACCGATTTCATATCATCCGCGACCAAAGCCGTCATCGTATCAAGGGCCGATGGTACTTTGGCTTTATTGTTTAGATTGACAACGACACCCAATGGATTGAGCTCCCCAGCGTTTTAAAGTACGCGATTTAAAATTTATGTTTTCTGCATGCAGCTTGCTTTTATCAGGCTTGCTTTATTCATGCCCCTTAATCATTATATGCAAGCATATGAATGCAGACAGGTATTGGCAAGCGCGACCTTATATTACGGCAATATAATTGTGAAAGACTTTACACGATGAAAGAACTGACCCGATCAAATGATCCTGTGTTGTTATCATGGCTCATGTCAGGGTTGGATGATATGGGCATTGATGCGGTGATATTTGATCATCATACCAGCATTATGGAAGGTTCCATTGGCGCGATCCCCCGGCGCATTATGGTGGCTGACGATGATCATGCGCGCGCTGAACAACTGCTCGAAGAAGCCATGGCCATTGAAAATGCTCCGGCCTGATGATATCGGTACAGATCGATCACTGACCACGCTACTTGATGGGCGTGTTCAGTTGATGCAACCGGATAAAGGCTACCGTACGGCAATCGATGCGGTGTTTTTAGCGGCGTTTTGTTTAGCGGAAAATGACGACCATGTGTTGGATGTTGGTTGTGGCAATGGCTCGGCCGGGTTTTGTTTAGCCGCTCGTCAACCGCATGTGCATGTGACGGGGCTAGAATTACAATCTGAGTTTTCAGCTCTTGCCGAACAAGGCGTCATCGCCAACGGTTTTGATTGCCGCTACAGAATTTTTAACGGCGATTTGTTATCAGCCCCACGGGATATCGTTGATACGTTATATGATCATGTCATTGCCAACCCACCTTATATGAAATCCAGCGATGGCAACCAACCTAAACACGCTAACCAAATCACCGCTACCGTTGAAGGCGGTGCAGATTTAAACGACTGGTTATCGTTTTTATTAAAACGCACAAAACCGGGCGGCACGGTGACGGTTATTCACCGGGCTGATCGATTGCCCGATATCATGGCGTGGTTTCGGGACCATCATGCGAGTTTAACCGTGTTGCCGATTTTACCAACCGATGATCGCCCCGCCAACCGGGTTTTGGTCCGCGCCGTTAAATCATCCAAAGCCCGTTTTCAATTACGGTCAGGGTTGGTTGTCCACGACGGTTTTGGTGAATACAGTGAAATGGCAAGGAAAATTTTACTTCAGGCACATTCGATTTAATTTTTTTAAGGGCAGGGCCTGATATCAAACCTTGACCCGGCAATAACGAAAGCTTTAAAAGAAACACATGCTTGGATTCAGTTTAACAAAATTTCTAGTGATGGCGGCGTTAATCGCTGGTGTTTGGTACGGCTTTAAATGGCTGGGCCGGATGCAGGAAATGCAGGCTGAACGGAACCGTGAAAACCGCAATGCTGCAAAAAAGCGTTCAAAAAGTAAATATGGTCATGATGATGCCCCCGATGATGACGTCGAAGACATGGTGCAAGCCGACGACGGCACATGGGTGCCCGCATCTCAGAAAAATAAACACAACCGCCGCTAAATAAATTCCCTAAAATCAGCCTGTTTTTAGTATTAAATTTCGCAGGTGCACAATAATTTCATAAATACGTCGTTTTCTGGTGTTCTGCGCCTTGACCAAGGGCCGGTGGCTTTGTAGTTTTGCCCAGCATATATTTTTGCCCACATGAAAGCGCCGCGATTATGGCAACTCTGGCTCGCCCTAAAAGTTTTCAGCACCTGATTTTGACCCTGCAAACCTATTGGGCGGATCAAGGCTGTGTATTGTTGCAGCCCTATGATATTGAAGTCGGTGCGGGAACATTTCATCCGGCCACCACTTTGCGTGCCTTAGGCAAACCGGATGATGTCTGGAATTGTGCGTATGTTCAACCATCCAGACGTCCCAGCGATGGCCGGTACGGTGAAAACCCAAACCGTTTGCAACATTATTATCAATTCCAGGTTTTGCAAAAACCATCCCCCGATAATATCCAAGAACTGTATTTAGGTAGCCTTAAAGCCATTGGCATTGACCCTGATTTCCATGACATCCGCTTTGTCGAAGATGATTGGGAAAGCCCGACCTTGGGCGCGTGGGGATTGGGTTGGGAAGTCTGGTTGGATGGTATGGAAGTATCCCAATTCACTTATTTCCAACAAGTCGGCGGTTATGATTGCCACCCGGTTCCCGTGGAATTGACCTATGGCTTAGAACGTTTAGCGATGTATGTTCAAGGCGTCGAAAACGTTTATGATTTAGACTGGGACGGGGTCGATAAAGACAAAGGCGGAAAAACCTACGGCGATATTTTTCTTCAAGCCGAAATAGAATATTCAAAACACAATTTTGAATTGGCCAATACCGATATGTTGACCCGCCATTTCGCAGATGCAGAAAAAGAATGCGCGGCTTTATTGGATCAAAGCTTGGCCTTGCCAGCCTATGATTATTGCCTGAAAGCCAGCCATTTATTTAATTTACTGGATGCCCGTGGCGTGATTAGCGTCACCGAACGCCAAGCCTATATCGGCCGGGTCAGAACGTTATCCAAAGGCGCTGTTCGTCAGTGGTTAATGTCCCAAGGGGTTGAAGTTTAGTCATGGCCGAATTTTTACTTGAACTGTTATGCGAAGAAATCCCGGCCCGAATGCAAATTCAAGGCGCCCGCGAGATCGCCACAAAATTTCAAACCGCGCTGGATAAAGCCGGATTAACGCACGGCCAAGTGTGCCATTTTTCAACGCCCAGGCGATTGGTATTGGTCATCGATGATTTAATCACAGCCCAACCGGATAACACAGATGAACGCCGTGGCCCAAAAATTGACGCCCCGGAACAAGCCATCAATGGATTTTTAAAATCCGTTGGCTTGACCCGGGATCAAGTCGAGGAACGGGAAACCAAAAAAGGCACATTTTTATTTGCTGAAATCCACACCAAAGGACGATTAACGGCTGATGTATTGGCTGAATTATGTCCCGAAATTTTGACGTCGGTGCGTTGGCCTAAATCCATGCGTTGGGGCAGCAATGCTTTCACTTGGGTGCGTCCTGTCCACTCAATTGTGGCGGTTTTGGCGGGTGATGTGGTGAATTTTGAATTCGCTGGAGTTCGCTCTGGCAATCTGACTGTTGGTCACCGTTTTTTAAATCCCGAACCGATCACAGTCACGGCCTATGCCAATTATCAGGAAAAATTAAAATCGGCCCATGTGATCGTTGATCAGAGTGAACGCTGCAAAATGATTAAAAATGCTGCTGAAAAACAAGCGGCCACCAATGGTTTGGCGTTGAAAGTTGATGTTGGATTGCTCAATGATGTCACGGGCTTGGTGGAATGGCCGGTGGCGTTAATCGGGGCGATTGATGACGCATTCATGGATTTGCCAGTCGAAGTTCTTGAAACCTCCATGAAAAAAAATCAGTTTTATTTTTCATGCCTTGATCAGGATGGCAAACTTGCCAACCGGTTTATTGTGGTCGCGGCGACCGAGGCCGCAGACGGCGGTAAAAAAATTGTTGAAGGTAACGAGCGTGTTTTGCGCGCGCGGTTAGCTGATGCACGGTTTTTCTGGGACCAAGACCGTAAACAAACGTTATCCAGCCGCACCCCGGCTTTACAAAAAATCACATTCCACGCCAAATTAGGTACGTTGGATGAAAAAACGGACCGTGTGCAATCTTTGGCCGTTGAAATTGCCGCCCAAATTAACGGTGCCGACCGGGATTTAGTGCGCTCTGCTGCACGCTTGGCCAAAGCCGATTTGACCACCGGCATGGTCGGTGAGTTCGCCAATTTACAAGGCGTCATGGGACGATATTACGCTTTAAAAGATGGTGAAAAAGTATCCGTCGCCAATGCCATCCAAGACCATTATGCACCTGCTGGTCCTGATGATTATTGTCCATCGGCCCCGGTCAGTATGGCGGTTGCTATGGCTGATAAAATTGATACCCTTTGCGGGTTCTGGTCGATTGATGAAAAACCGACTGGATCAAAAGATCCGTTCGCTTTGCGACGCCAAGCTTTGGGCGTGATCCGCATTATTATGGAAAATAAATTGAACGTGTCGTTGTTGCCGTGGTTTGAAAAATCCACATGTGACAAGGATATCAGCCTGTCCTTATTAGCCTTTTTTGCTGACCGCTTGAAAGTCCATTTAAAAAATCAAGGCGTGCGTCATGACCATATCGATGCGATTTTCAAACTTAAAGCAGAAGACAATTTATTGCGTTTGTTAGCCCGTGTTGATGCTTTATCAAAATTTTTAGAAACTAATGACGGTGACAATTTGTTAACGGCTTACCGCAGGGCAGCTAATATTTTACGTATCGAAGAAAAAAAGGACGGCGTCCAATACGGTCCTGATCCCGATACCGCACGATTCAAAACAGACGAAGAACGCCGGGTTTTTGCCGCCATTGAACAAATGAAACCCTTGATTGAAGGCCATCTTGAAGGCGAGCGCTTCACCGAGGCCATGGCTGAACTGGCAAGCTTGCGCGGCCCGGTTGATATTTTTTTTGATGACGTCATCGTCAATGATGATGACGTCGCCATTCGCAACAACAGGCTCAAATTATTATCTTGTATCCGCAGCGCTCTGGACGGAGTCGCGGATTTTGCATCTATCGAAGGATAAAGGGTATTCAAACAATGACTGAAAAATGGGTTTACAGTTTTGGTGATGGTCAATCCGAAGGCCGGGCTGATATGAAAAACCTGTTAGGTGGCAAAGGTGCCAATCTCGCAGAAATGTCCAACATTGGTATCCCGGTGCCGCCGGGATTTACTTTAACCACTGATGTCTGCACGGCCTATTACGATGCCGGGGAAACGTATCCTGAAAGGTTAAAAGCTGAAGTTGATGCGGCATTAGCCGTGGTCGAAGGTTTGGCTGACCGGCGTTTTGGCGATGCCAATAATCCGTTGCTGGTTTCGGTCAGATCTGGCGCGCGGGCATCTATGCCGGGCATGATGGATACGGTTTTGAATTTGGGCCTTAATGATGAAACGGTTATTGGATTAGCAACCGGGTCCGGTGATGAACGTTTTGCCTATGACAGTTACCGGCGTTTTATTCAAATGTATTCGGATGTTGTGTTGGGGGTGGAACACCACAATTTCGAAGACATTTTAGAAGACTATAAACAAGACAATGCCAAATCATTAGACACCGATTTAAATGCAGATGATTGGAAAAAAGTTGTTGCTGAATTTTTGGAAATGGTTAACCAAGAATACGGCCAACCGTTCCCGCAGGACCCTCACGCACAATTGTGGGGGGCCATTGGTGCGGTGTTCGGATCATGGATGAATGCCCGCGCCTATACGTATCGGCGCATTCATAATATTCCAGCCGCGTGGGGAACAGCCGTTAATATCCAAGCCATGGTTTTTGGTAACATGGGTCAAGACAGCGCCACGGGGGTGTGTTTTTCACGCAACCCGGCGACCGGTGAAAATGCATTTTATGGCGAATTTTTAATTAATGCCCAAGGCGAAGACGTGGTGGCGGGTATTCGCACACCGCAACCGTTAACCGAAGCCGAAAAACACATCAGCCTGATCGATCTGCCATCGATGGAAGGCGAGATGCCGGTTATTTTCAAAGAACTGGATGATATTCGTGCACGTTTGGAGCACCATTACTGTGACATGCAGGATATGGAATTCACGGTTGAACGATCAAAACTATGGATGTTGCAAACCCGGAACGGTAAACGAACGGCCAAAGCCGCATTGCGTATTGCTTGTGATATGGTGGATGAAGGTTTGTTAACGGAACGCCAAGCCATCGACAGCATTGATGCCCATCAATTGGATCAATTATTACATCCGACGTTGGATGCCAAAGCCGATAAAAAAATCATTGGCCGAGGATTGCCGTCAAGCCCGGGTGCCGCCACAGGGCAAATTGTGTTTACCGCCGAAGACGCCGAAAAAGCCGTTGATAATGGTGATAAAGTTATATTAGTGCGCACCGAAACCAGTCCCGAAGACATCAGCGGTATGCACGTATCCGAAGGTATTTTAACCACCCGTGGCGGCATGACTTCCCACGCGGCGGTGGTCGCTCGTGGTATGGGCATTCCTTGTGTATCGGGGGCAGGAAGCATGCGGGTGGACATGAAAACCCGTACTTTAACAGCGGCTGCATTGGTATTGAACGAAGGCGATGTCATCACCATTGACGGCACCAGTGGCGATATTATTTCAGGCGCGGTACCAATGATTTTACCAGAATTAACGGGCGACTTTTCCCGGTTGATGGAATGGGTTGACAAAGTCCGTACATTAAAAGTCCGGACCAACGCAGAAACCCCGGACGATGCCAAAACCGCGCGTAAATTTGGTGCCGAAGGTATCGGGCTTTGCCGCACGGAACACATGTTTTTTGATGCCAAACGCATTATCCATGTGCGTGAAATGATTTTGGCGGAAAACGAAGCCAATCGTCGGGTTGCTTTGGATAAATTGTTGCCGTTTCAACAACAGGATTTCATGGATTTGTTTTCCATCATGGAAAGTTTGCCGGTGACCATTCGTTTGTTGGACCCACCATTGCATGAATTTTTGCCGCATAGTGAAAATGATATCAATGAAGTGGCTGCGGCCATTGGTGTTGATGCCGATATCATTCGTGAACGTTTGGATGAATTATCAGAAATTAATCCCATGCTTGGGCACCGTGGATGCAGGTTGGGTATCACCTATCCTGAAATTTATGAAATGCAGGCCCGTGCGATTTTTAATGCGGTGGCTGAGATGGCGAAAACCGGTCATGCGGTGGCACCTGAAATCATGATCCCACTGGTGATCGATGAACCAGAACTTAAAATGTTAAAAGCGGTGATTGATGGCGTCGCGGCTGAGGTTGAAAAATCATCGGGACACGTGCTTAACTATACCGTCGGCACTATGATCGAATTGCCGCGTGCTGCACTCCGGGCTGGTGATATCGCCAATACAGCTGAATTTTTCAGCTTTGGCACCAACGATTTAACGCAAGCCACATTTGGTTTTTCCCGTGATGATGCGGCTAAATTTTTAGCCGTCTATTACCAAAAAGGTGTTTTAGCCACCGACCCTTTTCAAACACTGGATCAAGATGCTGTCGGGGAATTAATACGCATGGCGGCTGATCGCGGGCGAGCTACTCGCCCGGGAATTAAATTGGGGATTTGCGGTGAACACGGCGGTGATCCGGCATCGGTTAGATTCTGCCATGAAGTTGGATTGGATTATGTGTCTTGTTCTCCGTACCGGGTGCCCATTGCCCGATTAGCCGCAGCCCAAGCTGTTAAGTAACGGCTTGTTTTGGTTGGTAAAGTGAAGAATTTGTGTTTAGGGCTTTATTTATAGGTTTCCTTCATTATATCAAATGAGTGTAGTCGGTGGATATTTAGGTTAATCAACGACTTAGGTATTTATATTTTGCAAAATTCTTTACAAACTTGGGAATATTTGCTAGGTTTAGTGTGTTCTAGAGTTTTGACTAGAGCTTTGATAAATAATTAAATGACATAAATAATTAAATGACAATTGAAAAGGAACAGTTCTTATGAAAAACGGTGGAGACGGTCTCGGTTAATAAAATAATATAAAGTTCTCTTGAAACGGTATCCATCTGGTATTTTGTTGCTAGGTGTGCAATCCTTAACTCTTCTACCTTGTGGGGAAGGGTTTTTTTGTGGGAAAACAAATAATAGAAATTGTGGCCGGACTTGTTTTTGCAGTTTTGTTGATGGCGAGTATTTTAGCAGGTTATGAATTCATTACGCGCCCCGGCGGTTGGAACACAGACTTCACAATAGAAGATTTGTATGGTTTTTTATACTTAATTCCAACCATAGCATTCCTTGTCTACATCATTTTTTCTGAATCTGGTGGCATAAAAATAACAATTTCCGACAAAGCCCGTGATTTTCTTTTTATGGGTTCGATTGTCCTAATTGCAATTTTCTTTATAATTGCGACATTGAAAATTAAGCCTGAATCCATTGCGATTATCGGAGCCACCGTATTTGCCACAATTGGTTGGTTATTTAATAACCGCCAAACTGCCAAGCATTTTATAAAAAAACACACATTCGATACTGTAATTGAGTTTCGGTCCAGTTCAGAGATGTATAAACATCGCTGTAATATATTTCTTCACCATGAATACGGTAATGGATTAAGTGTATCAGAATATGATCAATGGAAAACATCTAGAAATAATAAATGGACCAAGAGCGAGGGTGTAAAAACATGTAAATCGGTTTGTGAAAATCAACCGACCGGGCCTTTGTCGATCCCGCCATTGGTTTCGCTGGTTTCTATTCTGAATTTATATGAATATATGGCCTATGGCATTGAGCACAAAGAATTAGATTACACCATAATCAGGGATAATATTGGCTCGTCTATGTATAATTTTTTCGATTTGTACCGGGTCCACCCCGAAACGGTTAATGAAAATAATCCAGATACTTATAAGTATTTGATTGAATTGATGAAGCGTTTCCGTAACGACAAAATGTTGTTCCCAAAAGGCCCCCTTGATCCATACAACCCAAGAGCAGATGAAACGTCTAAACAATGTTCATGATCGCTTAGCCTTGTTCAACAAACCAATCAATCGCGGCGGATGAAAATGGTCCAATCGGGTAACGGTTTATCGATAGACAACCGTACGTTGGGTGATAAATGCTGGCTGCAAAAATCAAAAAAAAGTTTGGGGTCGGCGTAATAAAGCCCTAAAAATTTATCTGCCGTATCACTATGCAGCATATTAAACACCAAACCTTTGCGACTGGTGCGCCATAAATCTGATAAACTGGCTTTAATATAGTCGGTCCATTGATCATCATCCGTTCCCATATGCATATTATAGGTCCCGGAAATAAACGTGTAATCAACTGTTTCCGTGGCTTTTAGATGACGGACAAAATGCGCCCGTGGGTCCTGAATACCAAATTGTGCGGCTTCGATCATTTTTTTGGACATGTCAGTGCCGATGTAACGGCTTTTTTGCATCACCGGATGATCTTTTAAAAAATCAAATAATGCACCGTATCCACAGCCAAAATCATGGATGCTGATACCGCCTGCTTGATCAATATCATCAAATATATCGATCAAAATTTGATAGCGTTTTTGCTGCATGTCGTGGTTCAACCAAAATACGGCGCGGGCCTCTGGGCCGAATTCGCTTAACCGATTTTCATAAGCTTTGGTCGCCATAGCTAAAACCGGCGTCGCATTTTTTAATGCATTGAACTGATCATCATCCATTTGAAAGCGGTGTCACTGTGGCCGTTTGGCAAGTCATTGCATCGGTATTTTCCAAAGCATCAATGCGGATGAGTGCCATCCCGACGCCATCCTGAGATGATCTCATTTCGCCAACGGTTTTTTCATTTTGCATAATATCCGCTCCAATATCGGGTATGGGGCCGGAAATGGTGACCTCCAACATGCGTTTTTTAACCAAACCCCGGTATTTTGTACGGGCGGTTAATTCTTGGCCCATATAACAGCCTTTGTCCCAGTCGATGGCGTTGAGTTCATCGTATCCACTTTCTAATAACGTGGATTTTTCAGGTGTTAAATCAATGCATCCATCAGGTAGACCCATTTTTAAACGGTGGATATTATAATCGGATTTGGTCGTTATTGCATAACTGTCATCGGTTGACAGTCGTTGAATAGCCGCAGCCGGTAAAACCGCCCTAAACCCGGCCTCTGGTTTTCTTGGATCGATATATAAAAACGCCTCCATGTTATTCAAAACAGGCGGCGTATCCGTTGCGATGTTATAAATCGCGACCACAGATAAATCATTGGATACATCCGTTAATGTGACGTCGGAACGTAATTTATAGATGCGTAACTTTTTCATCAACGGTTGGAGCACAGATGCATCACAATCGATCAACACTCCGTTTTCATAGGGCATCACGAAAAAATCAAATAAAAACTTTCCCTGTGGGGTTAACAGCGCAGCAAAGATCACAGTCCCTGCCGTGACTTTTTTTATATCATTAGAGATTAAACCTTGTAAAAAATCGCTGTGATCGGCCCCTGTGACGGCGATTAAAGCACGGTTATCAAGGATTGTTAAACAGTTGGTTGGCAATTGGGTCATGAGCTAAATAAATTTCCTGTTGGATCGGTTAAACATACCTAATATCGGGTTATCGGCAGGCTTTTCAAGAGCACTGTGACAGCTTATAAACGTGCAACGATAATTAAAGGTCCATAATGCGTATTTTGTTTATTTCATCAACCCGGGTCGGCGATGCGGTTTTATCAACAGGGTTGCTCAATAAAATTTTAAGCGATCATCCCGGGGCACGGGTGACGATTGCCTGTGGTCCGGCGGCGGCCGGTCTATTTACCGAAGTGCCGGGCTTGGAGCGTTTGATTGTCTTGGATAAAATGGTGTTTTCTTTTCATTGGTTGAACATGTGGTCGCAAACCATAGGCCATGTTTGGGACATTATGATCGATTTACGCAATGCGCCGTTGTCCTATTTATTGGTCAAGAAAAAAAGCTACCGCATGGTTCGGGCGCGCACGGGCGGCCACAGGATCAGGCAAATTGCACAAATTATGGGATTGTCGGATACCCCGCCCAGCCCAAAAATGTGGGTCGGTGATGAACACCGGGCACAAGCTTTGCTGTCTATCCCGGACGGTCCGCCGGTTTTAGCTATTGGGCCGACGGCCAATTGGGTGGCTAAAACGTGGGCCCCGGATCGGTATTTGGAATTGGCATTGCGGTTAACCGCTGATGACGGAGTTTTACCGGGTGGTCGTATCGCCATTTTTGGCCGTGATGATGAACGCCCGCAAGCTTTGCGTTTAATCGAAGCCATTCCTGATGACCGTTTGATCGATTTGGTGGGCCGGGTTGGGTTGTTGGATATTGCCGCATGTTTCGAACGGTCCGCATTATATATCGGTAACGACAGTGGGTTAATGCATATTGCCGCCGCTTGCGGGGCACCGACTTTGGGATTGTTCGGCCCTAGCCAGTTTGAACATTATGCACCGTGGGGGGAAAACTGCGCGGTGGTTTCGACCAAAATCCCATATGAAAAAATTTTCCCGGCGAATTTTGATCACCGTAATACGGGCACATTGATGGACAGTTTATCCGTTGATGATGCCGAGTACGCCGCGCAAAAATTGTGGGATAAAGTTGGGCACATGTCATGAACCATATTGTCTTATCAGCTGTCATCAGCGTGCATAACGAACAAGACCAATTGGCCGCTTGTCTGCAAACATTATCTTTTGCCGACGAAATTGTTGTATTGCTGGATGATTGCACAGATGCATCAAAACAAATTGCTGAAAAATTTACCGACCGCATTGTTACGGGTAATTGGATGATCGAAGGCGACAGACGGAACGCAGGTATTGATGCATGCCGGGGTACATGGGTGTTTGAAATCGATGCTGATGAACGTGTGCCCATTGAATTGGCTCAAGAAATTTTAGTAACGGTTAAAGTTAGTAAATGCGCGTGGCATGAAATTTTGGTGGATAATTATATCGGTGATCGGTTGGTACGCTGGGGCTGGGGCGCGTCATTTGGCAAAGCCGCCTATCCGGGATTATTTTTAAAAACTGCCAAGGTTTGGGGCCATCAACGTGTGCATCCGCAATTGGAATGGGTCGGTGATAAAGGCCCAATGTTAAAAAACAGACTGGATCATTATGTTGACCGGAATATTTCCGACATGATCAAACGCTTGGATAACTATTCCAATGCCCGTGCTCTGGATTTGATCGACAGCGGAAAAATAGGGTCTTTAGCCAATAATGTGCGGCGATTTTTTTCACGCTTTATCAAATGCTATTTTTTCCGAAAAGGCTACCGTGAAGGTGGCTACGGTCTATTAATCGCATTATTCGCCGGATTGTTTCCATTAATTTCATATCTTAAAGCGAGAGAAGAAAAAAACAGCTGATGGCACGTATTTTATTGGCCGATAATGGCATTGAATTTGATGGAAAAACACCAGAAACGTCGCCATTGGGTGGGGTTGAAAGCTCTGTTGTGGCGCTGGTTACTGAATTAGCAGCCCGCGGGCATGAAGTTTTCGTACGTAATCATTGTGTTCAACCGTTAACTTATAAAGGCGTTCATTGGCATCCGATTAATGATCAGGAACCGTGGCCGGACAATATTGATTTATACATCGCCAACCGGGGAGATAAGCTGATCAATAAAATGCCAGACGCCGCGCGTACGGTGTTCTGGATTCATAACCCGGCGACTTATTTGTTGAAATGGCGCTATCAATGGAAATTGTGGCGGGTAAAACCAGCGATTGTTTTCATCGGCGATTATCATAAAAAAACCTATCCCACATGCGCCATGGGTGGCGATAGGATTGTCATTCCTTACGGCCTGCCGGACCGGTTTTGTCATGCATCGAAACGTAAAACACCGGATGCCAAAGCCATTTTTACTTCCAATCCTTTGCGCTCATTAGATTGGTTGTTGGAGCGTTGGCAACATGATATTCATCCCCATGTGCCACATGCCAGCCTGCATTTGTTTGCAGGGTCAACGACTTATGGTCATGTGGGCGCGGGTAAAAAATCGGCTATGGATATTGTGTTGGATAAAGCACACGCTTTAAAAAATAAAGGCGTGATCATTCGTGGACCTGTTGATAAACAAACGCTAATCAGTGAACTGGAAACGTCCCGGGTAATGATTTACCGCGGCGATATCAATGAAACATTTTGTTTGGCCGTTGGTGAAGCCCAAGCGTTAGGCGTGCCTACGGTGGTGCAAAATTTAGGCTCTGTTGTTGAACGCGTGAACCATGGCCTTACCGGATTTGTGGCTGAAAATGATAATGAATTTTCCGCAGCCGCGATTAAACTATTAAAAGATGACGATTTGTGGCAACGTCATCACCAAGCGGCACTTGATCAACAACGCCATTGGCGGTGGGCTGATGCAGCGGCTGAATTTGAAAAGTTGATCACTATGCCCAAAGGTGGGGAATAAAAAATGAAAATTTTACAAGCCATGGCTGGGGCTGAATTTGGCGGTGCCGAAGCTTTTTTCGTGCGCTTGGCAGGCGGGTTCCAGCGCGCAGGGTTGGATCAACGCGTTTTAATTCGCGACCATCCGGCGCGTAGCCAACTGTTAACCGACCAAGGCGTCGATGTCACTCAATTGCCCTTTGGTGGACGTTTTGATTTTAAAACCAAACGCGCATTCAAAGCCGCCATAAATGATTTTAAACCGGATGTTGTTTTAACGTGGATGAACCGGGCGACCCGGTTTTGTCCAAAAGGTGAATTTCAACACGTTGCGCGTTTAGGTGGCTATTACGATCTGAAATATTACCAAAATTGTAATCATCTGGTGGGCAACACCGGAGACATCGTTGACTATTTAACCAACCGTGGATGGGATAAAAACAAAGCTCACTATTTACCGAATTTTGTCAGCGCCGATCATGGCGCTAAATCATTAGCGCGCAAAAAATTCTATACACCCAAGGATGTGCCGTTGATTGTGGCCATGGGACGGCTCCATGAAAATAAAGCCTTCGATACATTATTAGAAGCCCTGTCCCGGGTGCCGAATGCCTATTTATGGATCGCGGGCGAAGGGCCTTTGCGTCGTGAATTAGAAACATTAGCCGAAAAACTAGCCATCAAACCACGCGTGCGGTTTTTAGGTTGGCGCGATGATATTCAATCGTTGATGAAAACGGCAGATTTATTTGTTTGTCCATCCCGTCATGAACCACTGGGCAATGTTGTCATCGAAGCCTGGGCATTGGGTGTGCCCGTAGTCGCTGCTGACAGTATGGGCCCGGGTATGTTAATCGATCATTTGGAAAACGGATTACTGTCGTCAATTGATGATGCGCGCGCTTTATCGGAAGCCATTCGTTATGTGCTGGACACACCCGGTGTTGCAGCAAAAATTGCTGAAAACGGTTTAAAAAAATACAACGATCATTTCACCGAAGCCAAAGTTGTCGAACAATACATCAACTTTTTTAATAAGGTCACAGATTGATGTGTGGCATTGCCGGGTTAATGGCATCAGAGAGGGCAAGCCCGTCAATTGAAGTATTATCGGCCATGGCAGATCAGCTTGAACACCGTGGCCCTGATGGGCGGGGTCATTCAATTATGGGTGATACGGGTCTAATTCAAACACGGTTAGCGATTATTGATTTAATGGGTGGTGATCAACCGCTATTTTTAAACGCCGATAACGAACAACAACAGGTAACGCTGGTTGCCAACGGTGAAATTTATAATTACCGCGAACTTAAATCCGGTGACGCGCCGGGCGATTACCAGACCCAATCTGATTGTGAACCACCGCTATATCTATACCAAAAATACGGCATCGATTACGCCGTGCATTTGCGCGGTATGTACGCCATTGCCATTCACGATAATCCGAATAACAGGCTAGTCATATCGCGTGATCCGTTTGGTATTAAACCGCTTTATTACGGCATTAACCAAGACGGGTTTGTTTTTGCATCAGAACCGTCGGTATTTACCAAAACCGGATTAGCCACGCCGTCTGTTAATAAAAAACGTGCCCTCGAATTATTGCAATTGCAATTTTCAACGGGCCGGGAAACATTGTTTAATGGTATTTACCGTGTGATGCCCGGTGAAACTTTGGTGGTCGAAGCCGGCCAGGTCAATCAAAGCTTTCAAGTAGCTGCGTTGCCAACGGACGAACCCTTAGCCATGTCGGTGAATGACGCGCTTAAACAATTGGACCAAACTTTTGAAGAAAGCGTCGATTTTCACCAAAGATCAGACGTGCCTTACGGTATGTTTTTATCGGGCGGCATTGATAGTTCGGCATTGCTCACCATGATGGCGCGCTTAAATGACCGGCCTGTTGAAACGTTTACAGCTGGGTTTTCCGGAGCCGATGTGGCCGATGAACGCGACCATGCCAAAACGGTCGCCAATTCGTTGGGAGCCAACATCACATGCATTGATTATGGGGCCGAAGATTTCTGGGCAACGTTGCCAGAAATTACTCGAATCATGGACGATCCGGCCGCCGATTACGCATTATTACCGACCTATAAATTAGCGGCGGCGGCAAAAAGTGCTGGATTGAAAGTGGTGTTGAGCGGCGAAGGCGGCGATGAATTATTTGCAGGCTATGGCCGCTATAGGCGGGCATCTCGCCCGCGTATTCTGGGTGGCCGACCGATGCGTCAATCGGGGGCTTTGGATGGATTGGGGGTGCTTAAAAATAACGGTCAAGGCTGGCGCGACGGTATTGATGACCAAGAACAAAATCTGCCGCCTTATTTAACCAAGTTACAAAAAAATCAAGTTTTGGATTGCCATGACTGGCTGCCCCACGATTTGTTATTAAAACTCGACCGCACATTAATGGCCCACGGTGTCGAAGGCCGGGTGCCGTTTTTAGATGCTAAAATAGCCGACTTTGCATTCCGCTTGCCGGATAAATTAAAAAACCGCGGCGGGGTTGGTAAATGGATTTTGCGTAAATGGCTAGAAAAAAATTTAGCCCACAGCCAGCCGTTTGCGCCGAAAAAAGGTTTCACAGTGCCGGTTGCCGGATGGATCGCGGGGAAAGCTAAGTCCTTGGCAACGCTGATCGCTAACCAGCCGGGTGTTGAACAACTATGCCATGGCCCGGAAGTTGAACGTTTGTTTAATTCCTTGGCAAATGGGAATGCGGATAAACACATTGGTAAAGCCGCATGGCATCTTTTATTCTATGCATTGTGGCACCAGTCCCATATCATGGGCGTCAAATGCGGCGGCGATGTGTTTGATACGTTGACAGAGGTTTAGGCATATAATGACAGATAAACAACTGACCATTATCCAGCCTGACGATTGGCATTTGCATGTCAGAGATGGTGATGTTTTAAAAACCGTCATGCCCTATACGGCACGTACATTCGCCCGCGCCATCATTATGCCTAATTTAAAAAATCCGGTGACCACAGCCGCTCGTGCGCGAACCTACCGTGACGAAATCATGGCAGCAGTGCCGAGTGGTGTGAAGTTTAAGCCGTTGATGACCTGTTATTTGACCGATGATACGGATGCTTCGGATGTGGGACAGGGATTTAAAGCCGGCGATTTCACCGCTGCTAAATTGTATCCGGCGGGGGCGACGACGAATTCTGAAAACGGCGTGACGGATATGAACAAAATCACCCCCGTATTGCGTGTCATGGAACGCATCGGCATGCCGTTGTTGGTGCACGGCGAAGTAACGGATGAAAATATCGATATTTTCGATCGCGAAGCCGTCTTTATCGAACGTATTTTAACGCCGATGATGAATGATTTTCCGGCTTTAAAAATTGTATTTGAACACATTACGACCAAAGACGCTGTAGATTTTGTTGTTGGTGAAAACAATAATTTAGCCGCCACCGTGACGCCGCATCATTTGATGATTAACCGTAATGCCTTGTTCAAAGGTGGGCTTAATCCACACATGTATTGCCTGCCCGTGGTTAAACGGGAACGCCACCGTTTGGCATTGCGGGATATCGTCACCAGTGGGCACAAACGGTTTTTTCTGGGCACCGATTCAGCGCCGCATATGGTTAGTGCCAAAGAAACAAGTTGTGGATGTGCGGGTATATTTTCAGCTTTTTCAGCCCTTGAACTTTATGCCCAAGTATTCGGAGAAGAAAACGCCCTTAAAAATCTTGAAGCTTTCGCTAGCCTCAACGGACCTCGGTTTTATGGCCTGCCGATAAATGAAGCCTGCGTGACGCTCGCCTCCGCACCTTATCCCATACCGGGTGTCATTGATGTCGGTGATGATCAAATTCAACCGTTCATGGCGGAGGAAACATTAAACTGGTCGGTGACGCATAATGGTTGAAACTACCCCCGCGTTATTAGCCGAAAATATCCATAAATCTTTTGGCCCTTTGCATGTGTTAAAAGGCGTGACCATGAGCGCCGATGTTGGTGATGTGATCTCGATCATTGGTAGTTCTGGGTCCGGTAAAAGCACGTTCTTGCGCTGTATCAATTTTTTGGAAACCCCGGATCAGGGCCGCATCGTGGTCGGTGGCGAAGAAGTCCGTGTCAAAACGAATAAATCCGGTAAAACCATAGGGGCCGATCCTAAACAAATCGATCATTTGCGCACACGTTTGGGCATGGTCTTTCAAAACTTTAATTTATGGTCGCACATGACGGTGTTGGAAAACGTGACCGAAGGCCCGGTCCATGTGTTGGGGCTTGATAAAAAACAAGCCGTATCAGAGGCCGAAGACTTATTAGACAAAGTCGGTATTGCCGAAAAACGCCATCAATACCCGTCTGAATTATCCGGCGGTCAACAACAACGTGTGGCCATTGCCCGGGCGCTGTGTATGCACCCGGATGTCTTGTTGTTTGATGAACCGACATCGGCACTAGACCCGGAACTGGTCGGCGAAGTGTTAAAAGTGATGCGTGATTTGGCAAACGATGGCCGCACCATGATCGTCGTCACCCACGAAATGAGTTTTGCCCGCGATGTATCAAACAAAGCCATATTTTTAGACGACGGACTGATTGCCGAACAAGGCGCACCAGAACAATTGTTTAAAAACCCAGACACCGAGCGCCTTAATAAATTCCTTAAACGCGCGTTATAAATACTGCGGGTATTATATTGTAAAAATCGCGGGTATTATATTGTAAAAAATGCGGATATCTTTTTGTAAAGAATGCGGATATACTCTTTACTAATTTATTCAAGTTGAATGATGAAGTGTGCGGGAGATAACAATGCCAAATTTTTTACCTAGGTGGCAAAATAGCACGATTAAAAGAACCGCCAAAGAACGCCGTGTACTGTTTTTGGCCGGACCGCGTCAGTGCGGTAAAACCACGTTGCTGAAACATTTAGACATGCCGGATAACGAATACCGGACTTTGGATAATGAAGCATTGCGTGAAGCCGCTAAGGCAGATCCGCATAGTTTTGTAGCGCACAAAAATTCGATGCTTATTATCGATGAAGTTCAACGTGTTCATTCTTTGCTCACCGCAGTCAAACAAATTGTTGATGACAATCAAAAACCGGGTCAGTTTTTACTAACAGGTTCGGTTAATATTCAAAGTTTACCAAACGTCAATGAATCCTTGGCAGGGCGAATATCCAAGATTAGGTTGCGCCCATTGACCGAAGGTGAAATCAGAGGAAGCGATCCTAAATTTCTGAAGAAAGCATTTGATCAGGATTTTGTACCTTATGCTACAAGGATATATGTACGAGATGACGTATTAAATGCTGCGTTCCGTGGTGGATTTCCTGAAGTCATAAAGCTTGGGGGGCAGGCGCGTCGTCGCTGGCATAATGATTACATGGATGCTTTGATGGAACGCGATCTGAAAGATATTGCAAATATCCGGCGTAAAGATGCTATGGCCGAACTGGTTAAAGTGTTGGCTGCATGGTCGTCAAAATTTATGGACATATCATCGATCCAGTCTAAATTATCCATTCAGCGACAAACGCTTGAAACTTATATTAATGCACTTGAGGCTCTGTTTATAGTCGAACGTGTTCCTCCGTGGACGAAGACAGATTATCAGCGTGTGGGAAAGCATAGTAAGATGTTTTTCACAGACAGCGGCCTTATGACTTCGATCTTGAAATGGCGGAAAGATGATGTCCGCTTGAATTCGGACCGTATTGGAAAGTTATTTGAAACCTTTATTTTCGCCGAACTTTCGTCACTTGTTGATATGAGCGGTGGGGAATATTCACTTTATCAATATCGTGACCGGGAAAAACGCGAAATAGATTTTATCATGGAACGCGATGATGGTGCATTGCTTGGTATTGAAGTCAAGGCGTCATCATCATTTCAAATGGATGATTTTAAACACCTTAAATGGTTTAGGGATAACCTTGCCGGTGACCGTCTATTTGTTGGTATTGTCCTTTATGCTGGTGAATTTCCCGCCTCTATGGGAGATAATTTGCACGCCATACCTTACGGTTATTTATGGTAATCAATTAAAGCTACCATCTGTTTGAAGTTTTGGAACAGTTCTGACATTGAGACCAAAGTTTGACGAACGCCATAGATCGGGTAAGCTGTATTTGGAAATTTAATCGAAGGGGAAAATTAATGTATAAAATTTTAGTTTCAGGCATTCTTGCCGCCGCATTATGGGCCGCGCCCGTATCGGCACAAATGTATAAATCGATCACGATAGCGACAGAGGGTGCTTATGCACCGTGGAATTTTAAAGACGCGTCGGGTAAATTAATCGGGTTCGAATTGGATTTGGCTCGGGATTTATGTAAACGCATGAACGTTAAATGTTCGATTGTTGAACAAGCGTGGGACGGTATCATCCCGTCATTAAAGGCCGGAAAATATGACGCCATCATGGCCGGTATGTCGATCACCGATAAACGCAAAAAAGTCATCACTTTTTCAAGGTCTTATGCAGCGACGCCAGCCAGCTTTGTTGTTTTGAAATCAAGCAAAGATGCCAAATTTATGACCGCAATGGAAAATATCAATTTACAAGAAGTTGATAAGATGGAGAAAACTGCATTAGAGGAAACCATCAGCCAGTTCAAAGGAAAAACCGTTGGTGTGCAAACAGCCACCACCCATGAAAACTTTCTGAAAGAATATTTTGGCAAAGACGTCACTGTGCGTTCCTATGATACTCAGGAAAATCTTGATCTTGATTTACAAGCAGGCCGCGTCGATGCAGCACTGGCATCCATGAGTTATTGGAAGCCACTGTTAGAATCCGACAAAGGAAAAGACATGAAAGCCGTAGGGCCATCGATGACCGGCGGTCCGTTTGGTGCAGGTGTTGGTGTCGGTATCCGTAAAAAAGACCAAAAATTGGCCGACATGTTTTCCAAAGCCATTAACGAAGCCATTGCCGACGGGACGACCAAAAAATTGGCTATACAGTGGTTCGGTTTTGATGCCTCAGTTAAATAAGTCTGTTTAAACGAAAGCCTTATCCATGGATTTATCATTATTAAGTTATGGTGACCAAGGCTGGGGTGATGAAATGATATGGGGCGCGGTGATGACTTTGGTTGTCGCCGCGTCTTCGTTTTTGCTGGGTATTATTATGGCCGTGGGTTTTGCCGCCATGAAATTATCCAATCATAAAGTTTTAAATTTGATCGCCGATATCTACACAACCGTATTGCGCGGGGTGCCTGAGTTGCTGGTTATTTACCTCGTTTTTTTTGGTGGCGGCACGTTGCTTCGCATGGTCGCAAGCGGCGTATTTGGCTATGACGGTTATGTGGATTTACCGATTTTAGTGACCGGCGTGATTTGCATCGGTGTCAGTTCCGGGGCCTATTCCACCGAAGTGATTCGCGGTGCAGTTTTGGCTGTGCCTAAAGGTCAAATCGAAGCCGCGCGCGCCATTGGTATGGGAAAAGCAAAACGGTTTTGGCGTATATTGGTGCCGCAAGTGGCGCGGTTTGCTTTGCCCGGATTGGGCAATACTTGGCAATTAACATTAAAAGACACATCGTTGATTTCAGTCATTGGCTTGGTAGAAATCATGCGTCAAGCCGCCGTTGGTGCCGGGTCAACCAAAGAACCATTTACATTTTATATCACAGCCTTCGTATTATATTTGGCATTGACCAGCATCACAAACCGCGGTTTTTTGCGTGCTGAAATTTGGGCCGCGCGGGGTGTTAGGAAATCATGACCGATTGGACAGCATAATGGATTTCCAATTGATGCAGGAAACATGGCCTAAATTATTGGGCGCCGTTCCGGTTACATTGACCTTGGCTATGATGTCGTTGGCGTTGGGGTTTATTCTCGCCATGGGTATCGCCATGTTACGGTTGTCTAAAAACCGTCTACTGCAAAATGTGGCCTATGGATTTGTTTATATATTCAGATCAACCCCGTTGTTGGTGCAAATATTTTTAATTTATTATGGCTCTGGTCAATTCCGGGTATTTTTTGAAGATATCGGTTTGTGGGTCCTGTTAAAAGAACCTTGGTTTTGTGCCATATTGGCGTTGACTTTAAATACCGGGGCTTATTCCAGCGAAATTATCCGGGGTGGTATCCAGTCCGTCAATTGGGGGCAGATCGAAGCCGCCAAAGCCATTGGCATGTCCGCCGTTAAACGTTTACGCCGTATTGTTTTACCGCAAGCTTTGCGCCAAGCATTACCAGCCTATGGCAACGAAATAATTTTAATGGTTAAATCAACATCGCTTGCCAGCACCATTACGATTTTGGACATCACAGGCATTGCCAAAAAAATTATTGCCGAAACATGGAGCCCTGTTGAAGTGTTTATTATCGCAGGGGCGATTTATTTAAGCATTAATTTTATTGTTACCCGGGCTGTGAACGGTTTGGAAGTTAAACTGTCACCGCAACAAAATCGTGGCCGAGTTACAGTATTGGCGCGCCTTTGTTCGGTGGTGTTAAATAAGTGAATATTCACTTTCATCAACCCTAAATACACCTTTGATATTGTTGGTATTTCGAACAGCAAGTTGGATGTGCGTTTTTTCTTTGATACCGGCGCCTTCATAAATGGCGTCACCTTCGGTGAATAAACCACGTACTGAATCGTATCCACCTTTTGGGTGAACGATATTAAGCTGGTCAAGAATTTCACAAATTTGTTTATCGTTTAGCATGCCATGAAGATGGTTAATGACAAAACAATCAAGCTCTCGCAAAATGCTATCATCGCCTAAACTATTTTTAGGAAGATTATCCATATCCCCCGTTTTAATTTAGTTTTCAAGATCAGTAAAAGCTGTCTGCAATAGGTTTATGCTTTGCCGGGTCATTAGATCTAGGCAGTCCCCTAAATCAATGATGGCACCGATCACAAATGGGTCAATATTTTTTCTCCAACGGTGCGATCACAGCCGTGATACCCGAGTACAAATGAAGTATGGAGTCTGCTCAAGAAGCTTTTAGGAAAGGTATTGCAACGGAAAGATCGACCCTAGTGCCGTCTTCATTATAAAGACCTTCACGGACAAGGGACGCACGCGCTTCTTCTTTCGAAAGCGAGCGTTCTTTCGAAATTTTACCAAGGGCTTCGGCAAGCCGGATTGTATCATTTTGTGTTAACATATATGAATTGTAGTTTTCCTGCATGACTATGTCTACGGAACGCTGGGAAATTTGAAATGAATTTCTCATCACGGCGTTAATAAATTTCCGGTACGATAAGACAAGGTTTGGCGTCCGGCTATTTTTGCTATCAAATCACCGGGATGGACAAAAGCTTGGGCGCGTCTGGCGAACATCATACCGGACGTTTGGGCCGTGATGGGTGTGCGGTTTTGATCGGCTTTATCGATTTCCATATCCAGCAGTTCACAAATGACGTCGCCTTTTTGCACAATCTCGCCGACATTTTTTTGCCAGATTAATAACCCGGATTTAGGGGCTTTGGGCGTATCGACACCGTCCAATGGCGTTGGGTCGCATGATGCCGGGGGCAGGGGGCCCGGGTCGCCGTCAATTACCCCTTTGCGCATTAAGAAATGATAGATGGCGTGGGCATCGCGACAGGCCAGATCATCATTGATGTCTTGTTCGCCGCGCAACTCGACGGTGGTTGAAAAACATCCATCAGAAATCGGTGTTTCTGGTTTGGTGCGTTTGGCAATTTTAATCCACGGCCCGTGGTGGGTTTCATCGAACGGGCCGCCGCCGGGGTTGTTCTCTAATAACAACACAGGTGACCCCAGTTCGCGGGTTAAAATTTCCGCATCGTCTACTTGGGCCATGTTTGCATAGACATGCAGCGTGGCCAAGCGGTCGCAATGCAAATCCAAAACAATGTCGCTGTCGATGGATAAATTGAGTAATGTGGCGCGTAAGTTTTCTAGTTCATTGTGCCTTGGCAATGAAGAAACGGCGTGGCGCAACGCGTTCCGGATTAAGAGGGAATTGTTATCACCATTATTGGTTAATTTGTTTTTAACTTGACCCCAGACGGCATCGGTTAAATCCGGCCAATTGCGGTTGAAATTACCGCCCCCGTCCAAATGATGACGGGCAGATATTAACCCATTAATACGTTGACCTAATCCGGAGGGGTTGGCAAAGGGAACGATAATAATTTCGCCGATGACTTTGGCTTTATCCAATAGCTTCATCAAATGATCAATGACCAAAATGCCCGGCCATTCGTCGGCGTGCAGGCTGCTTTGGATATAGGCTTTGGGTGCCATTCCCGGTTTGCCAAAACGGTGCACGGTTAATGTCCGTGTGGTGCCCGGACTGGGTGCGGTTAATGGGATTTTTTCTGTTACATGTCGTTTCATGCCTGACACTAACATAAGGATTGTCTTTTTGACCAGAGCGAGTACTATTTTTTGCTGCAACGCAATATTTATTATCAGGAGACACCCGAATGACCGCCGATATCATAACCACGGACAGCCATTTTAAAGCGCTGTTATTAGAACAGGATGATGACCGCAAAGTGAGCAACGAATTGGTGCAGCTGAGCAACGATCAATTAGGGGACGGCGATGTTACCGTGGCCGTTAAATATTCGACACTTAATTATAAAGACGGATTAACGGTCAAAGGTTTGGGCCGATTGGTGCGGAATTATCCCCACGTCCCCGGTATTGATTACTCAGGTGTTGTTGAAACGTCCGCATCACCTGATTTCAAACCCGGCGACGAGGTTATCGTGACCGGTTGGCGGGTTGGTGAATTGTATTGGGGCGGGTTTGCGACGCGGGCCCGGGCCAAATCAGAATGGTTGGTTAAAAAACCAGACGGATTAACGTTAAAACAAAGCATGGCCATTGGCACGGCAGGGTTGACCGCCATGTTAGCCATCATGACATTAGAAGAACACGGATTAAAACCCGATAACGATGGTAATGTATTGGTCACAGGTGCTGCGGGTGGGGTGGGATCGATTGCCACCGCGGTGTTGTCGAATTTAGGTTACGATGTGACGGCATCCACTGGGCGCGAAAGCACACATGATTATTTAAAAAATTTAGGGGCGGCGGATATCATTGACCGTAATTTATTGCTAGATCCACCACGTGGTCCATTGGGCAGCGAGCAATGGTCGGGCTGTGTTGATAACGTCGGCGGCGATACATTGGGCCAAGTCTTAAAAAGCATGTCTTACTGGGCAACGGTGGCATCCGTTGGGAACGCCAGCGGCATTGAATTTACATCCAACGTTTTACCGTTTTTATTGCGCGGGGTGAATTTATGCGGCATCGACAGCAATACCTGTTCTATTCCAAGGCGCATCCAAGCATGGGACCGGTTGGCGGCTGAATTGCCGTTGGATAAACTGGATGCCATGACAACCACGGAATCTATTGCCCGGTTGGATGAATTAGCGGGTCAAATTTTACAGGGCCAAATCCAAGGCCGCACGGTCATCGACGTGAATAGTTAATGTAACCTTACCGTAACACATTGATATTAAACGGTGGTTCATTTTATTTGGGCTGCCGTTTTTTGTTGGCATCATATCTGCATTGTCCTGATAACTGATGGGATATGAGGAGATATCAAATGTGGTCGAAAATTTCAGCAGGATGGTTATTAAGCTTACTTGCGGCCTGTGGGTACGTTAATAAATACGAAGAAGCGGTTTATGATATGGAACCGGTTTATTGTTATCAGTCTATTGGCAAAGCCACTTGTTACGATAAACCCAGCGCCGTTGATGGCCGCCGATTGGTGAATTATTTTGGACCACATCCTAGCCGTTATAATGTGGAGCAACCGGAACCATTTGATGCTTCGGATTTAGAAGCCCCGCCTGAAATCGACGTTTGGGTCAAAGACCCAGAACCAGTGATTTTAACCGGTGATGCGTTACGTCAACGCAATCTGGAAAAAATCATAGCTGATAAAAAATACATGCGCCAAATTGAAACCGTCTATGACCGTAAACGGTCTGGACTTAATACCAAAAAAGCTTTACGGAAAACATCTCGCTGGGTAGGGCCAAAGCCCGGAACACCAGAAAAAATCACTTATCAAACATTGTTGGATGGCACTTCTGAACCGGCCCGTCGCTTAGTTGTCGTTCCTAATAATTCTACGGCTGCGGCCGTATCAGATGGTGTTGATGTCGCTCCACCCTTAGATAGCGAAGTTGATTTAAAGTAATATTTTGAATTTGATGCTGATCGTTGCTTGACAGAACCCGCCTGTGGGGACTATTACCGCCTTTCTGTTTTATTATAAACAGGTCCCATATGGGGCGGAGTAGCTCAGCTGGTTAGAGCAGCGGAATCATAATCCGCGTGTCGGGGGTTCGAGTCCCTCCTCCGCTACCATTCAAGCCCTTGAAAACATTGTTGTTTTTGAGGGCTTTTATTATGGAAAATAAAGTGTTTTCCAAACAGTCCGTAATTGTTTTCCAAAATGATCATTTTTTGTTCTTTTTTACGGGCTGTTCGAGCAGTCGGATTGCAGCACTTGATCCGCGTTTTTTATTGGCATCACGACGGTAACGCTGTGCCATAGTTGCGGTCTTTTGGCCCAAAATTGACTGTATCGTGAAATCATCGGCCCCGGCGTCGGCCAGCTTGGTTCCGACCGTGTGGCGCAAGCCATGAAACGTTAATCCGTTGCCGATTTTTTTGGTCTGCTCCAGTCCCCGGATGATCTTGAAAAACCGGGATCTGAAACCTGCTTCGGTAAATGGTCGTCCGCGCTGACCAATGACAATGGTGGTGCCTTTGCGGTTGCTTAGCTGGGTGGCGGCATCAATCCATTGCGCCAGATCGCGGTGAACAGGAATTTCCAATATCTCGCCTGTTTTTGATTGCCGCCATTTTAATCGACCGTCTTTGATGGCGTTAAGCGGAATTGATAGCACATCCCCCTCACGTAAACCGGTATAGGCACCGATTGCCACCGCCACAGCGATTTCTGTCGGGGCATATCCCAGCATCACGTCAAGTTCATGGTCCGTCCATGCGCGGTTCTGTTGCCGAAGATCACGTGGACGTCTGACCTTGGGGACTTTTTCTGTTGGGTTGAAGTCGGCAAAATGACGAGGTATACCAAAATTAAACATCACCGACAAAACGGCCAATGTGTAATTGGCAAAACGCCATTTGTGCTTATTAAGGGCTTTATCACGAATACCCATGACATAGGCTTGATCAAAATGACCGATGGCGACATGGCGAAGGGGTTTTAAGTAATCAATAACTTTGTTGTAATCTGATCGGGTGCGGTCAGCTAACCCTGCGAATTCCGGGCTGGCGCGGTAGGCGTGAATGAGCCCGCCCAAGGTGCCGGGCTTGGGGGCTGGTGTATTGTCGCTACTGGTAGCCCTAGCACGCAATGTCTCCAGTTCAGCCAAAAATTCGGATGTGCCAAACGGCGCGTGAATTCGCTTGCCGGTGATGCGGTCATAATAATATATTTCACCGGTTCGGCCTGTGGCTTTTTTAATATGCTGGATTTTCATTTCAACCATTTAACGCATCCAAGGCCTGTGAAGGATTTGATCCAACACCGTCGCCTTGGTTAGTGTCAATAAATTTATCCAAATTGGTTCTTGGGAAGCGTACGGATTTGCCAAAATAATGGGCCTGAATGTGTGGCCGGATATGTGTGTCAAAGGCCGACGGTGACAGCGCGCAATAAGCAGCGGCCTGTTCCCGGCTCATAAGTCCGGGCCAGTCTGGCAGATCAACGATATCTTTGCGCTTTGCGGTCATATCTTTTTCTTCGCGCTCACGCGACTTTGCGGGTTGTTTGGGTTGCGTTGATGTTGGCGCGGATCAGTGCATTCGGGATGTCCGGACAGACGCTATTGCCGCAACATTGGACTTGTGCCGTTTTGGTCATGGGTTTGCCGTTGAATTCCGGATCAATAATGTAACTGTCCGGGAATCCCTGGGCCCTGAACAATTCCCGTGGCGACAACATCCGCATACCGATGTCAACGATCTGGTAATCAACACCGGCAACGGTGACCAGCCCAAGCCTATCTTTTGACGTCACTGTGTGCATGGGGTCGCGCAGTTCGATGCCGGATTGTTCATTGCCATAATATTTGATTAGAAACGCCCGGATTTCTCCATAATGGAAGCCGCCGGAACAAATTGTTTGCAGCGATTCGGTGACGGGTTGCCCGGTGTTGGTGCCTTCTAATTTAGCCAAGTGAGACGTGACAATCTGGTTTTGCGTCCCGCGCGCGGTGGTCGTTGGCAATGGCGTATCGATCGATACCCCGGTCGCACCACCAAAGTGTTTTGCCAAAAAAGCCGTGACAAGTAAGTGTTCTGCTTTGCTGGTGACGGTTGTCAGTGGGTCGTCTGCGCTGTTGACATGCGCCCCACCGCCGCCGGTTTGCCCAATGCGAGCGATGTATGGCGTGACCAAACTAAATCCAGGCAGTTTTGTGATTGTTTGCAAGGGATTTTCAAGCGACTGGCCACGGAAGCAATCATAATTTTCCCCGGTATGGTTGGCTTTGGCGATAAAGGGTGTAATCAAGGCCTTATCATTTGACGACGTGATTGTCCGCAACGGATCGGCCATTGGATAAACGTATTTGCCCCGTCCGGTTGTTTTTGAATAGGCTGTGCTGATAATAAACGGTTCTTTTGCGTCAATCACAAACCGTTTCAGTCCGCGGGCGATGCGTTTCATGGTATTTTCGGCAAGAGGCCGTTTGCGTTCGAAAATCGACGGGCATGGTATCGACCAGTCGATGCATTCAGCGGCGGCGCGGTATGGAATTAGTCCCGGGCCGTGTGTCGGTTCAGGCCAGACAATAGGCTGCCCGTCGCAACGCGCGATCATGAACAGGCGCTTGCGGATGGTCGGTGCGCCAAAATCACAGGCGCGGATTTCTTTCCATTCGACTTTATAACCAAGCCGTCGTAATTCGCTGACCCAGCGATTGAATGTTTCGCCTTTGCGATCCGCGCAAGGTTTGCCGTCAAGGCTAACCGGGCCCCATCCGCGAAATTCTTCGACGTTTTCCAGCATGATAATGCGGGGTCGCGCACGTTTGGCCCATAACACCACGACCCATGCCAGGTCGCGAATGTTACGCCTGACCGGTTTGCCTCCTTTGGCTTTGGAAAAGTGTTTGCAATCGGGCGAAAACCAAGCAAATGCAACGGGGCCACCACCGGCATCGCGGACTACTTCAACCGGATCGGCTTGCCAGATATTTTTGCAATAATGTTTTGTCGCCGGGTGATTGGCTTCGTGCATGGCAATGGCCGCAGGATCGTGATTGATAGCAACGTCCGGCGATCTGTCCAGTGCCATTTCGATGCCGGTTGATGCGCCGCCCCCTCCGGCAAAACAGTCGATGATCAGCCCGTCCATCATTCCGGAAACTCCGTCCATGTCCGCCCATCAAGTTCGGGTGTTTCGATCACGCCTTTGCGGGTGTTGCCGGGCATAAGTATTTTTGAATTTTCAGTCATGGTCTGCCCCCTTTTCCCCGGTGTCGGGCTTGTTAGGCGAAATATCCATTTGCATTGATCTAATCGCCGCTTCCGCTTGCGGCCTCCATTCG